>Ga0302349_1000024_pt1 | contig 415503 bp, 369 predicted proteins | sample PhyAR1_FD_202176 | JGI IMG/M metagenome (GOLD analysis project Ga0302349, IMG submission 202176) | Leaf surface microbial communities from alfalfa plants in UC Gill Tract Community Farm, Albany, California, United States - DLSL A.R1... | ecosystem: Host-associated > Plants > Phyllosphere >... | reverse complement strand
TTTGTTCCACGCTTCCTTCAGACCCCGCCTCGCGGCGACGCCCTTGCGCTTCACTAGTCCTTCGCCACCATCAGGCTGGACAGGGGACTTTCACCCCCGAGCTGCTGAGCATGCCCGGCACACATGAAAAAGCCCCGAAAACGGGGCCTTGTGGTGGATTCAAACGGGTTGGGCCTGCTTTTTATAGATGGAACGGTAATGATTTAGTCGTTCAAAAAAGCTGTTGCTCTGGTCACGCGACATATTACCCGCCACGCCATTAGCATCGACTTCACGCCCCTGAAACTCCAAGAATGCCACCGTAGAAGCGAGAAAATCCATGTTGCTGGTGTTCTTGGCATAGACATAGCACTTTTCCAAAGTTTCCATGTTCTCCTCCTCAACGTTTACAGTAAAGTTGACGTGCCACAAGCAGGATGACAATCGCTCGTTAAATGTGCTGCATCTCTAAGAATACTAGCAAAGCCTGAAAAATATACGCCATACGTGCGGTGTGATTAAAAAGCGGGCAGAGATCGCAGAAATACCTAGCGTGGCAAGGACGATTGCTCAGCTTGCAAGACTTGCTCTGCCGTAACCACAGAGCCAAAGTCGTCAAGCACCGAATAAAACACCTTCATGCCAGCATTCACCGGGCCTTTAGCCGCCGTTAAGGCAAAAGTCGCCGTCCAAAAAAGATACGGCGCAACAATGTGTTTAGCTTGGCGGCCTACGCAGCGATTATCTACGTGCTTTAAGGACGCCAATCTCTGGCATTGTTGTCGCCAACCGGTCACAATGCGGCTCACTTCCCCCCAAGCAGGAAATATGATGCCTTGCCACTATCCCGCCCATTACGCCTTCGATAGCGAAAGCGATGCCTGGCAAATTACCCTACGCGATTTCCCCGAGCAGCAGGCTGCCTGCTACAAACGTGAGGACGTCGAACTGGAGGCGCAGGAAAGCCTGCTGACGGCTATCGCCATTGAGATGGAAGAAGGCCGCCCAGTGCCTGCGGCCTCCGCATTGCAGAGCGGTGACATCGCACTGCATTTGCCGGTGCTGGTGAAATTAAAGCTGGAACTGCATAACCACATGTTGAGCAGCAACACCTCAAAAGCGCTGCTGGCCCGCCAGATGGGTTTTAACGGCGCACAGATCGAACGGTTGCTGGATGTGGCCTATGCCTCGAAGGTTGAGGCACTTGAGCAAGCCCTGTTCCTGCTGGGCTACGAAGTGCATACCACGGTAGCGGTGATCCGCCAGCCCTCAGAATAAATAGTTTGCCCAGAGAGTAAATTTTTACCGTTTTGCGCCGATAGGGTTATTAAACAACCACCGATTGCAAAGTGAAGGCTAAAAATGGAACTCAACCGTCGTCATGTCTGGGCCGCTATCCTGCTTTCTTGTCTGGTCTTCTGGGCGATCCTGATCGCCAGCGTCAGTGCCGTGGCCTGATGCCTTGTAACAAACTGTTACTTCAGGCATTTATCATCCATCACACCTCGTAGAGGTGCTGCATGCTGCGCCCGTTTCAACGCCTTGGCAGGGTAAAAAACCGGCAAAAAGTGTGATCAAAAACACAGTATTGAAATGGGTAGGATTTTGGGAGTACATTAGCGCCGATCCTGTTGTGATTCTTGGATAACCTCAAGGAACTTGAATCGCAACGACCGGTAAATCGTAGCTCAGGACGTTGTTCCTTCTGATTGAAGAACCCGCCGCCCGCCGCTGATTTGCCACAAAATACTCAGACAACAATCGGGATCGTTGGTTTGCGAGGACTCCACAAGGAGTTGTTACGTGAAATACTTTTTGATGGGCGTTTCATTCATGCTGGTTGCATGGGTAGGCACCTTCATGCTGATGGTTGCCTAACCGCAATCTGACCAGGTACTTAGACAAAGGGGCGCTTCTGCGCCCCTTTGTTGTTTCTGCACCGCGAACTATTTGCCGGGCATCATCCGGCGCAGGGTGTCGTCACCCCGCACATAGTGATGATAAATCGCGGCCAAGGCATGGATGCCGATGATGAAATATCCCGTATTTGCCAAGGTTTCATGCACCATTTTCAGTGTGCGGCGTATACCCGCATCGGGCGTGACCCACTGCGGCACCTGCCAGCCGAGCAGCATCCACTGTTTGCCACCATAGGCCAACGTCAAGAAGCCCAAGATCGGCAACGATAAAAACAGCAGATACAGCACCCAATGGAGCATTTTCGCCCCTAGCGCCTGTAATTCCGGCAAGGCCGGAGTGATCGGCGGCGTAGGATGCCGGTGGCGTAGCCCAAGGCGGATAAGCATCAGCACAAATACCGACAAGCCAAAGTTAAAGTGCAGATCCTTCACCAATGTTGCGCTGTCATCCGGCACCGAGTCCTTCAACAACATGGCACTGTAAGTCAGGATCACCATCACCAGCGTCAGCCAGTGCAGGAGTATTTGTGATTTTGCAAAGCGAACGCCCATAGAGACTCCCACTAAATTCGGTATTGGCAGAGCATAGCGGATAACAACTGAAGAGAACCTTAAGCCGAAGAAAAATCAGGATTGTGGGCACTTAACACACCCCTCACCCTAACCCTCTCCCGTAGGGCGAGGGGACCGATCGAGTGGGTTTGAAAATACGGTGGCACACCTTGGCTGGGGTGGCGATCGAGTTAGTTGTTGGTTTGCGTAATACCTTATCTTTCTTGTTTTTGCTCCCTACTTTCCGAAGCTGCACGGACCAACCAAGCGCTCCGGCCAGCTCCCTCTCCCAGTGGGAGAGGGTCGGGGTGAGGGGTAACAGCGACTGCCGGGTCTCAGGCAACAACGCGATGTTATTTGGTCGCTGGCTTGATTAACCCATCGGCACGGAACATCGCCTTGATACCGCGCACCGCCTGGCGGATACGATCCTGGTTTTCAATCAAGGCAAAACGCACATGGGTATCGCCGTAATCGCCAAAGCCGATCCCTGGGGATACGCACACCTTAGCCTCCGCCAACAGACGCTTGGCGAACTCCAGCGACCCCAGATGCGTGTAAGGCTCAGGAATTTTTGCCCACACATACATCGAGGCTTTCGGATTCTCTACCATCCAGCCAGCTTCGTGCAGCCCTTTCACCAGCACGTTACGGCGCTGGCGATACTGCTCGGCAATATCCAACACGCACTGCTGATCGCCTTCCAATGCGGCGATAGCAGCCACCTGCAGCGGCGTAAAGGTGCCATAGTCGTGGTAGCTTTTAATCCGTGCCAATGCGCTAACCAGCTCAGGGTTACCCACCATAAAGCCAATACGCCAGCCGGCCATATTGTAGCTTTTCGATAGGGTGAAGAATTCTACCGCAATGTCTTTGGCTCCCGGCACCTGCATGATCGAAGGCGCTTTCCAGCCGTCATAGACGATATCGGCGTAGGCCAGATCGTGGATCACCAGCACGTCATACTGCTTCGCCAGCGCCACTACCCGCTCAAAGAAATCCAGTTCTACACACTGCGCCGTCGGGTTGGACGGGAAGCCCAGGATCATCATTTTTGGCCGCGGAATGGTTTCACGAATGGCGCGCTCCAGCTCACCAAAGAAATCCACGCCGTCCACCAGCGGCACGGAACGCACCTGCGCACCGGCGATCACTGCGCCATAAATATGGATCGGGTAACTTGGATTCGGCACCAGCACCGTATCCCCATGATCGAGCGTTGCCAACATCAGGTGTGCCAGGCCCTCTTTCGAGCCGATGGTCACAATGGCTTCGCTCTCGGGATCGATATCGACCTGATAGCGTTCCTGATACCAATGCGAAATAGCACGGCGTAGGCGCGGAATACCGCGTGAGGTTGAGTAGCCATGCGTATCATCACGCTGGGCTACAGTGCAGAGTTTCTCTACGATATGCGGTGGCGTTGGGCCGTCCGGGTTACCCATGCTGAAATCGATAATATCTTCCCCGCGACGGCGCGCGGCCATCTTCAGTTCAGAGGTGATATTAAACACATAAGGGGGCAAGCGTTCGATGCGCGTGAAACGGCGCGGGTTGTTATCAGACATAGTTACCTCGAAGAGACGTTAGCGCCCGGACCATCCGAGCGACGCTGGCCACAGAATGGCCGAACATCGAACATAACTCAGCCTTGTCAGGCTGTCGAGCCCCCCGCATAACAATTTTTTTACCGGTTGGCAGCCGCAAATTCCGTCGCCAACAGCCCCAACCGCCAGTCATTACACCACCGGCCCGCCAGGCGGAAATTGTCACGCAGCGTCCCTTCCAGTTGAAAACCGCAGCTCTCCAACAGACCCCGTGAGGCTAAATTCCCCTCTGTCACCGTGGCATACACTTTGTGAAAACCGCAAGCATTGAAGGCAAAGTCCAAGATCACGGGCAGCGACTCTTTGCCATAACCTTTCCCTTGCCCTTCCGGCAGGCTGCCAAAGCCCACTTCGGCCTGCTGGCAAGGGGACCACTCAGGGCGGAACCCGGTCATTCCCACCGCTTGACCGCTGCTTTTCTCTCTCATCACCAGACATAGCCAGCGATCGCAATGCTTATCCCATGCGGGCAAGCGTGCTTCGAAACGTTCGCGGATCTCGTGTTCCGGCAGCGGATCGGCAATGTAACGGATCACCAGGGGATCCTGGAATAGACGTAGGAATAACGGCCAGTCATCCGCCGTTAGCGATGTCAGCTGCAAGCGAGGTGTTTCCAATTTCATCAGGTAAATCTCCGAAAAACGAAAAAGATGAAGTTACGAATGAAAGATATCCCTTTATTTTCCCCTATTAAATCCAGATAATCATTAACCAGGTTACAACAAAACAGCAACTTTATAACGCTACCCTACCACCACCATCCTCGCCCACCGGCGGGCCAAGGAGAACACCATGGCTTCATTACTCATCGATGATATTCCTGCCGCAATAAAAAGCGTCAAGCAGCAGTTACGCCAGGCTCTACCCAACTATCGCGAAGTCTTCCTGGAACTGGAAGACAATATTCGCCAGCAGGTGGAGCAAATCCGTCAGGAACTGGCCAACGGCCAGGACCCGGTGCCGCAGGTGGACGCCGAGGATATTCTGCAACAACGCGTTACCGAACAACAAATTGCCCTGATTAAACAGCGCGGCGTGTGCGCTATTCGGGGAGTATTCCCACGCAGCAAAGCCGAGGCGTGGAACCAGGAGATTGGCGACTATCTCGAACGCAATAACTTTGTCGAGCGGTTAAAAAATGCCGCCGAAGATAACTACTTCGGCAAACTGGCAGCCAGTAAGCCACAGATCTACGGCATTTACTGGTCGAAGCCTCAGGTCGAGGCTCGTCAAGATCAGCGCATGCATGCGGTACAGGTGTTCCTCAACAGCCTGTGGGCAACTGAGAGCAACGGCAAACAGCATTTTGACCCAACGCGTGTTGCTACCTATGCCGACCGTACCCGCCGCCGCCCGCCAAACTCCTCTTCGTTGGGCCTTTCCCCGCATGTGGATAGCGGCACCATCGAACGCTGGCTGGATGAGAATTTCCGCTATGTCTATCGTCACGTGTTCTCCGGCAACTGGCAGCAATACGATCCCTTTGCCGCCGATGGCCGCACCGAAGTGCGCGAGATCGCCTCACCGGCAGTTTGTTCCATGTTCCGCACCTTCCAGGGCTGGACAGCGCTGACACCGCAACGCACCCATGCCGGTACGCTGAACGTGGTACCGATCGCTAATGCCATGGCCTATATCCTGCTGCGTGCCCTGCAAGACGATGTGGCGGATGACGATCTGTGCGGAGCCGCCCCGGGCAGGGCACTATCTATCTCGGAACAATGGCATCCCCTTTTATTAAGTGGGTTATCCCCTATTCCCGATCTGGAGCCGGGAGATACGGTATTCTGGCACTGTGACGTGATCCATTCGGTAGAAAACGAGCATAACGGCGAGTTCGACAGCAACGTGATGTACATCGCCGCCGCGCCGGGTTGTGAGAAGAACGATGCCTATCTGCAACGGCAGTTGCCAAGCTTCCTGTCCGGCAAAAGCCCGGTGGATTTTGCTGCGGATGATTTCGAAGTGGATTTCATTGGCCGCGCCACCGTTGAGCTACTGACACCGCTCGGCAAAGAACAGTTGGGTATCAAGTAGCCCTGATGACCGCGGTGTGCTCCGGCCACCGCGGTCATTGCCGCGCTGTGATATACTGTGTTCTCCCGTTTGTCGCAGTGAGCCGCCCGTTGTGCACCCTGTTTTTGAAATGTTGTTAGCGGTATTCGATCGTGCCGCCCTGATGTTGATCTGCCTGTTTTTCCTCACCCGCACCCGGCTGTTTCGCCAGCTGTTGCAAAAGGAAGATCATACTCCGCTGGAACTGGCTGCGGTCACGGCCATCTTCTCTCTGTTCGCCTTGTTCAGTACCTATTCTGGCATCAACGTCGAAGGCTCTCTGGTTAACGTGCGCGTGATCGCCATTATGGCCGGGGGGATCCTGTTTGGCCCCTGGGTCGGCATCATTACCGGCATTATCGCCGGATTGCACCGCTATCTGATCGATATCGACGGTATCACCTCGGTTCCCTGCCTGATCACCAGCATTATTGCCGGGATAGGCGCCGGTTATATCAACCTGAAGGTGAAGAAAGGCCAGCGCTGGCGTGCCGGGATCTTGGGAGGCATGCTGTGCGAATCACTCACCATGCTGCTGATCGTTGCCTGGGCCAAACCCACCGAGCTCGGGCTGGATATCGTGTCTAAAATTGCCCTGCCGATGATCCTCGGCACGGTGTGTATCGGCCTGATCGTGCTGCTGGTGCAAAGCGTCGAAGACGAAAAAGAAGTGATTGCGGCACGGCAGGCCAAGCTGGCGCTGGATATCGCCCGCAAAACGCTGCCCTATTTCCGTAATATCAATAGCGAATCACTGACCACCATTTGCGAAATTATCCGCCACGATATCAATGCCGATGCGGTCGCCATCACCGATACCCAACATGTGCTGGCCTACGTTGGCGTGGGAGCAGAGCATTACCCACTCGGGCGCGCAGGGCTGAGCCGAGTGACGCTGGAAAGCATCCAGCAGGGCAAAATCATCATCAAAAACAACCTCGAGAATCAGACAGCACCGCAGATCCATTCCCAACTGGTGATCCCGCTCTGGGAAAAGGGCGAGGTGACCGGGGCGCTGAAGATTTACTACTGCCATGCCCATCAGATCACCAATACGCTGAAGGTGATGGCGGTTGGCCTGTCGCAGATTATCTCCACCCAGATGGAAGTCTCGCGCATCGAGCATCTGCGCCAAATGGCGGACAAGGCCGAAATGCGCGCGCTACAAAGCAAAATCAACCCGCATTTCCTGTTTAATGCGCTGAACGCCATCTCGTCGTCGATCCGGCTAAATCAGGATACCGCCCGCCAGTTAATCATCAACCTGTCGCGTTACCTGCGCTATAACCTGGAACTGAACGACGAACTGATCGATATCCGTAAGGAACTGCATCAGATCCAGGACTATATCGCCATCGAGCAGGCACGCTTCGGCAGTAAGCTGACGGTGATTTATGACATCGACGACGATATTGCCGTGCGCATCCCCAGCCTGCTGATCCAGCCACTGGTGGAAAATGCCATCGTGCACGGTATTCAACCCTGTAAAGGGAAAGGCGTGGTGGTGATCGCGGTGAAAGATCGGGGCGATCGCGTCAAGATTTCGGTGAAAGATACTGGCAATGGCATCGATCCACTGGTGATCGAGCGCGTGGCGCGCAATGAAATGCCTGGCCACAATATCGGTCTGCTTAACGTACACCACCGGGTTTCCCTGCTGTACGGCGAAGGATTGCGCATACGTCGGCTGGAGCCTGGAACGGAAATCGCCTTCTACGTCACCAAAAACGGGAATAAGCTGCATAGCGAAAACAGCCCACAACCTGCCGGGGAACAACTATGAAAGCCATCATTGTGGAAGATGAGTTTCTCGCCCAGCAAGAGCTGACTTATCTGATTAATAAACACAGTAATATCACCATCGAAGCCACCTTTGAAGATGGCCTGGACGTGCTGAAATACCTGCAAACACATCAGGTCGATGCCATTTTCCTCGATATCAATATTCCTTCGTTAGACGGCGTATTGCTGGCGCAGAACATCAGCAAGTTTGCGCATCGTCCATCAATCGTGTTTATCACCGCCTATAAAGAGCATGCGGTGGAGGCGTTTGAGATCGAGGCGTTCGACTACATCCTCAAGCCGTATCATGAAGCGCGTATCATCACCATGCTGCAAAAGCTGGAAGCATTGCATAACCGACCGGCGCAGACGCCGGAACCTAGCGCACCGGCGAATCGCACCAGCCACAGCATTAACCTGATCAAAGACGAGCGCATCATCGTCACGGACATCAACGACATTTACTACGCCGCCGCCGATGAGAAAGTTACACGGGTATATACCCGGCGCGAAGAGTTTGTGATGCCGATGAATATCACCGAGTTTTACCAACGGCTGCCAGAAGAGTTTTTCTTCCGCTGCCACCGGTCGTATTGCGTGAATCTGTCCAAGATCCGGGAAATCGTTCCGTGGTTCAACAACACCTATATTCTGCGGCTGAGCGATCTGGATTTTGAAGTCCCGGTCAGCCGCAGCAAGGTCAAGGCGTTTCGCCAACTGATGCGATTATAGTTACCAGCGTGGGCCTCTCGGGCCGTGATCCCGTTGGTAATAGCGTGGCGGTGGTGGTGGCATGCGATGATAACGTGGGCCATCACGCCATTCACGACGTGGGGGGCCGTAATAAACCGCCCTTGGCGGTGGGCCGTAATATCCGCGTGGGCCATAATGCTCGTGCCACCAGCGCGGTTCACGCCAGCGACCACCATCCCAGTAATGGCCACGGTCATCCCGATCGCCAATATGCAGCGACATTCCAGGCACGTTGATGCCGACAGAAATATCCGCATGGCTCACCGCAGGCAGTGAAAGCGGCAACAACGCAGCCAATAACAACAGCACTTTTTTCATCAGGTCTCTCCCAGAGCATGGAACGGGTCCATTTACCGATCACAGTAGTTCCGCGCCGGTACGTTCTCTATAGGAGGAAAGCCCAATTACGCCTTTCAGGCATATCCTTCACAATTACCACACAGTTGTCCCGGCGCTTTAGCCATCTTTCTGACATATCTTTGATGTAGATCACGCCCCGCAGGGCGCATTCCAACGGCTTTTTAGCCCTTATTCGGCAACTCATGCAGCGATAACGGCATTTCATTCCTCGGCAGCGGCAGTTCATTCCCGATCCGCCATTGGCAACGATCCCCCCCTTTATAATAGGCCCATACCGCAGGGCTCTGGTTGCCTTGCTAATTTTGCCAATGGGCAACGCCAATACAGGAAGGAGACCGGCCATGAACAGCAAACCGGCAAATCGCAGCTTAATCGTTCTCGGCACCATCATCTGCCAGATGGGCCTCGGCACTATCTATACCTGGAGCCTGTTCAACCAGCCGCTGGTAGACAAGTTCCATTGGGGCCTTGGCGATGTCGCTACCACCTTCTCGATCACCAGCTTCTTCCTGGCCTTCGCCACGCTGTTCGCCGGTAAGCTACAAGAGCGTTTCGGTATTCGCAATCTGACGCTGGTCTCCGGCGTGCTGGTCGGCCTGGGGTTGATTGCCAGCGCCCACGTGCAATCGCTGGATATGATTTATCTGTTAGCGGGCGTGGTGGTCGGTTTTGCGGTGGGTATCGCTTACATCTCTACGCTGTCCAACCTGATCAAATGGTTCCCGGATAACAAGGGGCTGATTTCCGGCATCTCCGTCGGGGCGTTCGGCAGCGGCAGCCTGCTGTTCAAATACGTTAACGCCGCCCTGATTAGCGGTGCCGGTGTCTCTGCTGCGTTCTTCTACTGGGGCGTGATCGTGATGGCGCTGATTGTGCTGGGCTCCATGCTGCTCAAAGAACCGGTGCAGGTTAACCAACAGGCTAACCACGGCACGCTGGGCAACGATTACACCGTGCACCAGATGCTGGCCAGCAAAGAGGCCTACATGCTGTTCGTGATTTTCTTCGCAGCCTGTATGAGTGGCCTGTATCTGATCGGTATCGTTAAAGACATGGGCGTACAACTGGCTGGAATGGATTTGGCCACCGCCGCCAACACCGTTTCTGCCGTGGCAATCTTCAATACCGCAGGCCGCATCATTCTGGGCACCCTGTCGGATAAAGTAGGCCGTATGCGCGTCATCAGCTTCACCATGCTGGTCACTATTCTGGCAATTGCCGCACTGAGCTTCGTGACGCTGAGCCATACGCTGTTCTTTATCTGCGTCGGCGCGGTCGCTTTCTGCTTCGGTGGCAACATTACCGTCTTCCCGGCGATTGTCGGTGACTTCTTCGGCCTGAAAAACCACAGCAAGAACTACGGCATCATTTATCAGGGCTTTGGTCTGGGCGCGCTGGCAGGGTCGTTTGTTGCCAACCACTTCGGCGGCTTCCACGCGACCTTTATGGTGATGGGTGTGCTGTCGGTGATTTCACTGCTAATCACCCTGTTTATCAAAGCGCCGAAAGCGGTCGAGCAGGAAGAAGAGTCTCACGCAGAGCCGGTGTTGGCCAAAGCCAACGGCTAATGGCCCCTCACCCTCTCCCAAAGGGAGAGGGTGCCGATCGAGTTGGGCTGAAAGTATCTTGATTCTTCATCAGTGCTGGCAGAAGAGACGATCGCAGTTGTTGAGATTATCTTTTTACTTCTAAACGAGCAGGGGCTGACAGCTCCCTCTCCCTTTGGGAGAGGGTTGGGGTGAGGGGTATGCCCAGCGTCTGCCGCAGATGAGCACCGGCCCCCAGCAGCCCCGGTTGGGAATGGGTGATCATAAACACCGGAATTTCACGTACGTAGTCTTTGAAGCGCCCCTTGTCTTCAAAGGCGGCGCGGAACCCGGAAGCCTTGAAGAATTCCATAAAGCGCGGCACGATGCCCCCCGCGATATACACTCCACCAAACGTCCCCAAGTTCAACGCCAGGTTGCCGCCAAACCGCCCCATGATCACGCAGAACAGGGACAACGCACGACGGCAATCGATGCAACTGTCCGCCAGCGCACGCTCGGTGATGTCTTTGGGTTCCAGCTTCTCCGGCAGGCGCTTGTCTGCCTTGACGATGGCACGGTACAGATTCACCAGCCCAGGGCCAGACAACACGCGCTCCGCAGAGACATGACCAACTTCACCACGCAGCACCTCCAGGATGATGTCCTCTTCTTCACTGTTCGGCGCAAAATCTACGTGGCCACCCTCACCCGGCAGGCTCACCCAGCGGCGGTTAACGTGCACCAGATGCGCTACCCCCAGGCCCGTACCCGCACCGTAAACGGCAATCGGTTTATCCTTTTGCGCTTTGCCACCGCCAAACTGCAACACGTCATCTTCAGACAGCATCGGAATAGCCATCGAAACCGCGGTAAAATCGTTAATCACTTCCAGATGCTTTAAGCCCAGGCTCTCTTTCATCGCTTTGATGGAGAAGGCCCAGGTGTGATTGGTCATGGCGACCCAATCCTCCGTTACCGGGCAGGCGATGGCGATACAGGCATCCTGAACCTCCAGTTGCAGCTCGGTCAGGTATTGGCGGATCACCGCTTCCAGGCTATCGAACTCCAGACCAGAATAGGTTTTCGCCTGGGCGATCTCGCCCGTCTCGACAGTGCACAGCGCCAGGCGGGCATTGGTACCGCCAACATCACCTACGAGGGCATAGGTCATCGGTGTTTCTCCCTAAAATGAATAATGCAAAATTGGGTACACTGTAAAATCACGCCGCCCAAACAACAATCGGCATTCTGCGGCCCGCTGCGCAATAGCGATCTCGATCACAAAAATCGTTTCAGCCAGCACAGTTTTCACCGATTTATACCGGCGGTTACAGATTGGCGCAAAAAACGTGAGAGGAATGCGATCGCGTGCGGCTACCATTAGCGAAATCGCTCCGTTGGAGCTATATACTATGCAAACCATTTCTCTGGGGCCGGGCGATTCTGCTGGCTTTACTCTCTGTTTTCCCTGCCAATCAGGGACGTAACAACAAGGGATCCTGCATGCTGCATCCACGCGCCAATGCTATGTTGGCCTTCGCTCTGCCCGCGATCGTTATCGGTTCCGCCTCCAGCCTGATCCTCATCTTGCTGATGGAAAGTGCCAGCGTGCTGCAGAACTTGCTGTGGACTCGCCTTCCGGAAATGCTCGATATAGATAGCCATTCCCCGTGGTGGACCATCGGTATTCTTACGCTGGCTGGTATCGCCGTTGGGCTGATCATACGTTTCGTGCCGGGCCATGCCGGGCCAGATCCGGCTACCGAATCGCTGATCGGCATGCCTTTGCCAGTGGCAGCCGTACCGGGGCTGGCTTTAGCTTTGATGATCGGCCTGGCAGGTGGCGTTAGTTTGGGGCCGGAAAACCCGATCACCGCCGTCAATATTGCCCTGGTGGTCGCACTCGGGGCCAGGCTATTACCCAAAGTGCCCAGGATGGATTGGATCATCCTCGCTGCCGCTGGCACGATTGGCGCAATGTTCGGTACCCCTGTTGCCGCCGCCCTGATTTTCTCGCAAACGCTAGGGGGAAATAACGAAGTCCCCCTGTGGGATCGGCTGTTTGCCCCGCTGATGGCCGCTGCCGCCGGGGCCGTCACTACCCAGATGTTCTTTACCCCGAACTTTACCCTACAGCTTGATGCTTACGATGTGATCCGGCTACGCGATATCTTCAGCGGCTCGGTGGTCGCGCTGATCGCTATTGCCTTGGGGATGGTGGCGATCTGGTGCTTCCCACGCATGCACCACATGTTCCATTCGCTGAAAAATCCGGTATTGATGCTCGGGCTAGGTGGCCTGTTGCTGGGGATCCTTGGGGTCATTGGCGGAGATGTCACCCTATTCAAAGGGTTGGATGAGATGAAACTGTTGGTGGTCGACGGCAGTTTCACCACCAGCCAATTGTTGGTGATCACCCTGACCAAGCTGGCCGCCCTGGTGGTAGCTGCTGCCAGTGGCTTCCGCGGCGGGCGTATTTTCCCGGCGGTATTTATCGGTGTCGCACTGGGGTTGATGTTGCATCAACATGTTCCGGCGGTTCCGGCAGCGATCACCGTTTCCTGTGCCATTATGGGGTTGGTGCTGGTGGTGACTCGCGACGGCTGGCTGAGCCTGTTTATGGCCGTGGCGGTGGTGCCAGAGCAGCACCTGTTACCGATACTCTGTATTGTGATGTTGCCCGCCTGGCTGGTGCTGGCGGGCAAACCTTTGATGCTGGTAGTAAAAAACCAGCCTCCGCATGAAGACTAAGCCAGAGCATACTCGGCAGCGGCGTGCGCATGAATGGCCGTGGTGTCGAATACCGGCACTGCGGCATCTTGTGCGCTAACCAACAGGCCGATCTCGGTGCAGCCAAAGATGATCCCCTCGGCGCCCTGCTGTTCCAGCTTGGCAATAATCCGGCGATATTCATCGCGTGAGGTATCAACGATCTTGCCCAGGCACAGCTCTTCATAAATGATGCGGTGTACGATATCGCGATCGGCGGCATCCGGCGTAACCACTTCGATAGCAAATTTATCCTGCAAACGCCCACGGTAAAAATCCTGCTCCATGGTAAAGCGCGTGCCAAGTAAGCCGATACGGCGAATATTTTGCTGGCGTACCTGCAATGCCGTGGCATCGGCAATATGGATCAACGGCAGGCCGCTGGCCTGTTCCACCGCATCCGCCACCTTATGCATAGTGTTGGTACAAATCACGATGGCTTCGGCACCGGCAGCACGCAACGAAGCGGCGGCCCCTGCCAGCAAACGGCCAGCCCCCTCCCAATCACCTTGGTGCTGCAAGCGTTCCACTTCATGAAAATCCACGCTGTAGAGCACGATTTTGGCTGAATGCAGACCACCAAGCCGCTGTTTCACCTGCTCGTTGATCATTCGGTAATAGGGGATGGTGGATTCCCAACTCATCCCCCCCAATAATCCCAACACTTTCATTCGATTCTCCTGGCTTTGACTCACTATTAACCAGACATTACCCGAGAACGACCTGACTGACGAAGCAATTATTTGCTACGTGAGCTGCTTACCTGAGCCTGGCGCGGCTCGAACCAACGCTGGCGCAGGGTATCGTAGAACCAGTTATACGCCATGGTATAGGGCAGGAAGAACAGGAAGAAACCGAGTTCCAACACAAAGGCCTGCCACAACGAAATATTGAGCATAAAAGCGGCTATCGGCAGACCAATCAGCACAAACCCGGCTTCAAAGCCAAAGGCGTGACCAATACGCACTTTCAGCGTTCTGACCACTCGGCTCACTGGCCACAGCCGATCAAAGATCGAGTTATAGACAATGTTCCACAGCATGGCGACGGTAGATAACATGATCGCCAGCGCCCCAACCTGCGCCATCGAGCGGTTAAGCAACCATGAACCCAAAGGGGCACAGATCATCACGGCGATAGCTTCGAACCCCACGGCGTGAACGATACGTTCAACCAACGACTTGTTTTGCAACTGCATACTTCACCTGCTTTGTGATCATTATTGAAAAAGTCAGGTGATTATCATCGGTTTTTTGCGTAGATTAAAGATAGATACCATCGATAAAGTAGATACATTATGCGCTATTCCCCAGAAGCCCTACTGGCCTTTGTTGAGGCTGCCGCGTTAGGCTCGTTTTCTGCCGCCGCACGCAGGCTGCGCAAAAGCCAATCCACCATCAGCACCGCCATTGCCAATCTGGAGGCCGATCTCGGGCTGACGCTGTTCGATCGGCAGGCACGCCAACCTGTATTGACCGAGGCTGGCCGCAAGGTGCTGGGCCACGTGCAGGAAATTCTCGCTGCCAGCGAACGACTCGATGCCTTGAGCATCCGCTTGGGGGACAATATCGAACCACGGCTGACCATCGTTTTTTCCGATACCTATCAGCCCAACCATCACGACAACCTGCTGAAACATTTCGAGCGGCGTTATCAGGATATCGAGCTGGAATGTATGATCGCCGAAGGGGAGGATGTGCTGGATCTGCTACAGACTGGCCGCGCCCACCTGGGGATGCTGGCGGTACAACCCACCTACCCTCCCGAGATCGCCGTCGCCAGGCTGCCAGAGCAGACTGAAATGGGGCTGTTTGTCGCTCATGATCATCCGCTGACCCTTATTCCTGCCCTGACACAGGCACAGCTTGCCAGCAGCCGCCAACTTTACCTCAACACTTATACCAGCAACAGCGCGCCAAAACCGCGCGGCAGGGCCTGGTCGGCGCCCAGCTATCTGATGTTGCTAGAGATGGCGGAACAGGGGGCGGGTTGGGCAATACTGCCGCACTGGCTGGTCAAACAGTACGGGCGGCAACGTCTGACAGAGCTGAAAATGCGTGGCTGGCCGCAAACCATCTCGGTCGACGCCGTATGGTCCAAGCTTACCCCGCCGGGGCCAGCGGGGCTGTGGTTATTGGATCGCCTGCTGGAAAATGCCACCGATCAAGCCGCCGCATTACGCGATTGAATGGCACGTGACACGTTATCGAGCAGTTCGGGAAAATCCATTTTCGGCAACACCACCTCGATAAACGCCAGTTGCTCGCTACCGCCGACCTCTTCAAGCGCTGCACGCAACTGCTCAGGCGCGGTGACGCGCAGGCACTTCATCTGATGATCGAGCGATAATGCCTGCGGTAGACGCGTCCAGTTCCATTGCGCGATATCGTTATAGCGCTGTTCCGGCCCGTGGATGGCTCGCTCAATAGTGTAACCGTCATTATTCAGCAGCAAGATCACCGGCTTTTGCCCATCGCGCAACATGCTGCCCAACTCCTGCACGGTAAGCTGAGCGGCCCCATCGCCAATCAGCAATACCACCCGACGCTGAGGATCAGCAGTCTGCGCGCCAAATGCCGCCGGTAAGGTATAGCCGATTGATCCCCATAAGGACTGTACGATAAACCGGCAACCCCGCGGCAGCGTCAACGACGCCGCGCCAAAACAGGCGGTGCCCTGCTCCGCAATCAGGATATCCCCCGGCTGTAAGAAGTCTTGGATCTGCTGCCAAAAACCATGCTGATCAAGACCGCTGGAACTCGGATCCGGTAGCGCTGGCCGTTTAATGGACGGCAACGACCACTTGCTGGCTAACGATAACGTCAGTTGATGTAGAGCCTTTACTGCTTCGCGCATAGGGATCTGGCTGAAAACCTGCTGACCAACCCGCGCCTCGAACGGTTGGATATCGATGCATTTATCCACGGGCAGATTGTGACTAAAACCGGCGGTGATGGTATCGGTGAAACGCACCCCGACGTTAATCACCACATCGGCACCCTCAATCTGCTGCTTAACCTGTGGATCGCTGGCGGCTGCGGCATAGGTTCCAGTAAAGCAGGCATGGGTTTCATCCAACACACTTTTGCCTAACAGCAGCGTCGAGTGCGGAATATTGACCTCATTCATCCATTGTTCCAGCAAGGGTTCGGCCCCGAAGCGTTCGGCCAGGAAATCCGCCAGCAGGGAAACCCGCTGTGCGTCATGCAGTTTTTCCCGCGCGGCAGCGATAAATGCCTGTAGAGATACCTCGGAAAGATTGGGCTGGCGCAATACCAAAGGTGCTGGGCGCGAGACCAACGGAGCTTCGGCGACATCACTTGGCAACAGCAGATACACCGGGCGGCGCTCGTATAGCGCGGTCGTCAATAAGCGATCGATTTCTGCTTCAGCATTGCTGGCCGTCAGGCTGGCCTGAGCTATGGTGACCTCTTGCGCCATACGGGCAAAATGGCCGAAGTCCCCATCCCCTAAAGAATGGTGCAGTAAATCCCCGGCTCGCTGGGCTCGCAAAGCCGGTGTGCCAACAATGTGGATCACCGGCAGGTATTCGGCATAACTGCCGGCAATGCCGTTAATCGCACTTAATTCACCCACGCCAAAGGTGGTCAACAGTGCCGCGGCAGGTTTGCAGCGGGCATAACCATCAGCGGCATAGGCGGCGTTCAGCTCGTTGGCGCAGCCTACCCAGGTTATCTGCTGATGATCGATAACATGATCGAGAAACTGCAGGTTGTAATCTCCCGGTACACCGAAAAAGTGGCGAATGCCAATCTGGGCTAACCGATCGAGAAGGTAATCTGCCACCGTATAGCTCTTGTTCATGATCATCACCTAGGTAATGGGAGAATGGTTAGTATTAAGTATTAAAGATGCTGCCGAATTTTCGAGCTTTATCGGCAAAAGGCACTGGAAACCCCGCTTTACATCTGCGCACCAACGGCATGCAGTAGGGATCATCCATAAGCAATTTGAATAAATGATGGACAATTAGCGTGATCTGGCACTCTGACAGCCCAAGTGGAAGCGCATACACTGAATATCATTTCCCGCCGTCGATGAGGATTTTATGGTTTATCAAGCTGAGCCTGCCCGCTACCAGAATATGGAATATCGCCGCTGTGGCCGCAGCGGGCTGCAACTGCCAGCCGTTTCACTCGGTATGTGGCACAACTTTGGTGATAGCACACTGTATGACAATGCGCGCAGTCTGGTGCATCGTGCCTTCGATCTTGGCATTACCCACTTCGATCTGGCCAATAACTACGGGCCACCGCCGGGTTCTGCCGAGGAGAATTTCGGCCGTATTCTGCATCAGGATCTCCAGCCTTATCGCGATGAGCTGATTATCTCTTCCAAGGCGGGCTACACCATGTGGCCTGGCCCCTACGGTGACTGGGGATCGAAGAAATACCTGGTCGCCAGCCTGAACCAGAGCCTGCAACGCATGCGGCTCGACTATGTGGATATCTTCTACCATCACCGCCCTGATCCAGATACGCCGCTGGAAGAAACCATGGCGGCGCTGGATTTGATAGTCCGCCAAGGGAAAGCGCTGTATGTCGGGTTATCGAATTACCCGGCCGAACGGGCGCGGCAAGCATTTGCCATACTGCAACAGCTTGGCACCCCTTGCGTGATCCACCAGCCGAAGTACTCGATGTTTGAACGCTGGGTCGAACCCGAGTTGCTGGATACGCTGGAAGAGCATGGCGTGGGGTCTATCGCCTTCTCACCGCTGGCCGGAGGCATGCTGACCGATCGCTATCTGCAAGGCATCCCGCCTGATTCCCGCGCAGCCAGCGGCAGCCGCTCGCTCACTCCCGAGCAGATTACCGAAACGAAACTGCAAAAGGTTCGCCTGCTGAATGTGTTGGCAGAACGGCGTGGTCAAAAGCTGTCGCAAATGGCGCTGGCCTGGGTATTGCGTAACGATCGCGTCACTTCCGTATTGATTGGTGCTAGCAAAGTCAGCCAGATTGAAGATGCGGTCGGTATGTTGGCCAACCGTAAGTTCAGCGCAGAAGAGATCGCCAAGATTGAGCAGATCCTGATGTAATCGCTTACAAACCGCCGGTGGGTATCGGCGGTTTTCTCCCCTTTCCCCTCAGATAACTCCCAATCCCCGGTGTTCTCCATGGCTTTCAGAATTTGCCCAAAGGCGCGGCCGCTCCACGGCGTTAACATCCCTCAGATAAATACCTCATGGATTTTACGCATAGCGTTTAAGAACGAGGGATAACAACCGTTTGCATGGCCAAAACCTATACCGATGAACGTGCTTCATTATCGGTAATCGGCCAAGGGAGCCTAAATGTTTAAACCTCTGTTTACCGCTGCCATTCTGGCGGCGCTTTTCATGCCCATCGCACCCATCGCCCATGCCAGCAGCGTCAATATTGATTTGCTGCCGGGGGTCTCACTGCAGATTGGTGACCAGGACAAACGGGGCAATTATTGGGACGGTTACGACTGGCGCGATCGCGATTGGTGGCATGGCCATCAGGGGCGTGATTTAGGGGAGCGCAGCCGCCGTGGCTACTATTGGGATGGCTATCGCTGGCGTGATCGCGATTACTGGCACAAAAATTATTACTACCATGATGGCCGCTACCGCAAGGCCGATAAATACTATTACAAGCAGTATAAAAAGCAGCACCATAAGAACAAGCATCATCACAAAAACCACCATCACGATCATGATGATTAAAGAAAAAGTGCCAGCTTAATGTTGGCTGTGATTAACGGGCGCAGCATGCAGCGCCCCTACGTAGGGAGTCAGGTCAACAGTTTGCGAGTTAGAGCAGGTTGCTGATCAGCAGATAACCGTTGAGCCCAACCACCACCAACACAATCAGTTTACCGAGATTCTGGATCAGGCGGCCGTTGACCATATCCCCCATCAGTTCACGGTTGCCGGTAAACGCCAGCAGCGGCACCAACGCCAGGGCAATACCAAAGCTCAGCAGCACCTGGCTCAAAACCAGAATACGCGTCGCATCCATCCCCATCATGATGACAATAAACGATGGCATCATGGTGACCACCCGCCGTACCCAGATTGGGATATAGAAGCGGACAAAGCCCTGCATCACCACCTGCCCCGCCAAGGTGCCTACCACGGTAGAAGAGAGACCTGCTGCAACCAGGCTCAGGCCAAAAATGGTGGCCGCCGCATTGCCGAGCAGCGGTTGCAACGTCAGGTAGGCTTGGTCGAGATCGGTAATACCGCTGTGGCCGTTGAAATGGAATGCGGCAGCGGCGGTGGCCATCATCGCCAGGTTAACAAAACCGGCAATGGTCATGGCGATCGCCACGTCCAGCTTGGTGGCCGAATAACGTTCGGCTTTAGAGTCTTTACCGGCAGTCTGCGTCAGCGAGGAGTGCAAATAAATCACATGCGGCATGATGGTTGCCCCTAACACCCCCGCAGCAAGAAACACCGCGTCACCATTCGGCAAATCCGGGATCGCCATCCCTCTAAGCAACCCGCTCAGCTGCGGCTGAGAAAATACCAGCTCGACGATATAGGCCATTGCCACAAACAGCAGCAGGCCGCCAATCACCAATTCCAGTGGCTTTTGCCCGCGTTTTTGCAGCATCAGGATCAGGAAGGTGGCAATGCCGGTGAGGACTGCCCCCTGCAACAGCGTTACCCCCAGCAGCAGTTTGAAACCGATCGCGGCACCGATAAACTCGGCCAAGTCAGTGGCCATCGCGATAATCTCCGCCTGCACCCAATAGGCCCAGACGGCCGGGCGCGGGAAGCGATCGCGGATATGTTCAGCAAGGTTTTTACCAGTAGCGATGCCGAGTTTGGCAGACAGCAGTTGGATCAGCATCGCCATGACGTTGGCCCATACCACCACCCACAGCAGCGTGTAACCAAAAGAAGCGCCAGCTTGAATATTAGTGGCAAAATTACCGGGGTCGATATAGCCGATGGCGGCGATAAAGGCAGGCCCCATCAGAGAAAGTTTGATCTTTCTGGACGGGCGGCTGGAGGAATTGTTAACCGCGCGACTGTTCAGCATAGCGAAAACCCTTACTAATTTAGCTCACCTTCATCTTTACCTAAGTGATAATGATTATCAAGTGCGTTTGCAGCGATAATGGTTATCTCTGCGATAGCCAAAAACGAAGGTTTTATCGAACAGATCGCATGAAATCCTGGCGTTTCCATCTACTCTAGATCACAAGGTTCAGAGCGGATCACGCTTGATAATAAAAGTAGCACAAAAATGCCACGAACACGCATATTTATTAACATCTTGATCTTTGGTGCTTTGCCGTCATAGATTAGGACTATCTCCACTATGATTTTCCATATTTGCAATGAATGTCTCGTTTTTAAACTTGGCGTTACATAAAATGACAACCGAAATTCAGCCTGCCTCAAATTTGGAGCAAACATGTCCCATATTGCGCACTTTGCGTTAGCGTTAGTGGTGGTTGCAATCCTGGCCCTGTTAGTGTGCCGCGATCGTAAAAACATCCGCATCCGCTATGTTATTCAGTTGTTGGTTATTGAAGTGTTACTGGCCTATTTCTTCCTGAACTCGGAAGCAGGTTTAGGCTTTGTAAAAGGCTTTGCAGCAATGTTCGACAAGTTGCTCGGGTTTGCGGGGCAAGGGACTGATTTTGTGTTCGGCGGGATGGGTGACAAAGGCCTGGCCTTCTTCTTCCTGAAGGTGCTGTGCCCAATCGTGTTCATCTCTGCCCTGATCGGTATTCTGCAATACATCAAAGTGCTGCCGTTTATCATCCGCATCATCGGGACCGTGCTGTCTAAAGTGAACGGTATGGGCAAACTGGAATCCTTCAACGCCGTCAGTTCGTTGATCCTGGGCCAGTCTGAGAACTTCATTGCCTACAAAGATGTGCTGGGCAAGATGTCAGAAAAACGCATGTACACCATGGCCGCTACCGCGATGTCGACAGTTTCCATGTCCATCGTTGGCGCATACATGACCATGCTGGATGCCAAGTATGTCGTGGCGGCGCTGGTACTGAACATGTTCAGCACCTTTATCGTCCTCTCACTGGTCAACCCTTATGACACCAGTAAAGAAGAAGAGCTGCACCTCGGCAATCTGCACGAAGGCCAAAGCTTCTTTGAAATGCTGGGTGAATACATTCTGGCAGGCTTCAAGGTGGCGATTATCGTTGCCGCGATGCTGATTGGCTTTATCGCTCTGATTGCCGCGCTTAACGGCCTGTTCAGCGCCATCTTCGGCCTGAGCTTCCAGGAAATCCTGGGCTACTTCTTCTATCCATTTGCCTGGATCCTTGGCGTGCCTAAGCACGAAGCGTTGCAGGTTGGCAGCATCATGGCGACCAAGCTGGTTTCCAACGAATTCGTTGCCATGATGGAACTGCAGAAAATCGGTGCTGAGCTGTCCCCACGCAGCATGGGTATTCTGTCCGTGTTCCTGGTGTCCTTCGCCAACTTCTCTTCTATCGGTATCGTAGCCGGTGCGATTAAAGGGTTGAACGAGCAACAGGGCAACGTGGTTTCACGCTTCGGCCTGAAGCTGGTTTACGGCTCTACCCTGGTTAGCCTGCTGTCGGCAGCCATCACAGGCCTGGTTCTGGGCTAACAGCTTTAGAATCGACAAGTTCTAGTCGTAAGACGCCCGATGAAGTTTATCGGGCGTTTTTTATTTGATGGCCCAATGACAATACTGCTCGAACTGAAGGGGAGGAATAGACACAACATGCGGCGGCGTTCTTACAGCACAAAAGCAAAAAGCCGACCCAAGGGTCGGCTTTTCAAATGGTGGTGGAGCTAGACGGGATCGAACCGTCGACCTCTTGCATGCCATGCAAGCGCTCTCCCAGCTGAGCTATAGCCCCACAAAAGTGGTACGCATTAACCGTGCGTTACGGTATTCCCCAACCTTTCTGAGATAAAAGGTTGGTGGAGCTAGACGGGATCGAACCGTCGACCTCTTGCATGCCATGCAAGCGCTCTCCCAGCTGAGCTATAGCCCCAATCCACAATCACGAAATCCTGTGAACGGGGCGCATGATATGAAACCCCAGAAACCCTGTCAACGGCTAAATTGAATTCCTCGATCAAGCGCTGAAAAAGCCGCCAAATCAGCGCGTTTAATGCTAAAAAACCATCGCTTTGGGCACAAAACAAACCAGCAAGAAAAAAGCCCCACGAATCGCTTCGCAGGGCTTTGTCGGTTTAGCTGGCAACTAACGGTCAGGCTTGCGCTTCACGCTCGGCAATATAAGCCAACGCCTGATCGATACGCTTGAGGGAGCGAGCCTGGCCGATAGCATGTACGGTAACGTCCATGCCCGGTGACTGGCCAGCGCCAGTGACCGCGACGCGCAATGGCATCCCTACTTTGCCCATACCCACGCCCAGTTCGTCTGCAGTGCCCTGAATGGCATCGTGCACGTTCTCTGGCGTCCAGTTGGTAATAGCGGCCAATTTGGCGCGTACGGCTTCCAGCGGCTGGCGTGCGACCGGACGCAGGTGTTTCTTCGCCGCATCGGCGTCAAACTCGCTGAAGTCCTGGTAGAAGTAATGGCAAGACTCCGCCATCTCCTTGAGGGTTTTACAACGCTCGCCCAGCAGTTTGACCAGATCTTTCAGTTCTGGACCGTTGCGGGTTTCAATCCCCTGCTGCTCAACATGCCATGCCAGATACACCGCTACTTCTTCCGCTGGCATATGGTTGATGTAGTGATGGTTCAACCACTGCAGCTTCTCGGTGTTGAAGGCGCTGGCGGATTTGTTGATCGCATCCAGAGTGAAGAACTCTTTCATCTCATCAATAGAGAAGATTTCCTGATCGCCATGGGACCAGCCCAGACGCACCAGATAGTTCAACAACGCCTGCGGCAGGTAGCCATCATCGCGGTATTGCATCACGCCAACGGCACCGTGGCGTTTAGACAGCTTTTTACCGTCATCACCCAGGATCATCGACACGTGAGCATATTCCGGCACCGGTGCGCCCAGCGCTTTCAGGATGTTGATTTGGCGCGGCGTGTTGTTGATATGGTCTTCACCACGGATCACGTGGGTGATTTCCATATCCCAGTCATCGATCACTACGCAGAAGTTATAGGTTGGCGCACCGTCGGTGCGGCGAATGATCAGATCGTCCAGCTCCTGGTTGCTGAATTCGATTGGGCCACGGATTTTATCGTCGAAGATGACCGAGCCTTCCTGTGGGTTACGGAAACGCACAACGTGTGGCTCATCGGCAGTGTGGCTGCACTGGCTATCGCGGCAATGACCGTCATAGCGTGGTTTCTGGCCGTTTTCCATTTGCTTTTCACGCAGCGCTTCCAGGCGTTCTTTCGAGCAATAGCACTTATAGGCCGTTCCCTGTTGCAGCATTTCATCAATGACCGCGTTGTAGCGATCGAAACGCTTGGTCTGGAAGTACGGACCTTCATCCCAATCCAGATTTAACCAGTTCATGCCATCCATAATTGCGTCGATAGCTTCCTGGGTTGAACGTTCAAGATCGGTATCTTCGATACGCAATACAAACTCACCGCCGAAATGGCGGCTGAACAACCAGGAATAGAGCGCAGTACGGGCGCCGCCGACGTGCAGATAGCCGGTCGGGCTTGGGGCGAAACGGGTTTTGATTTTCATTGGGTTCACTGCCTTATTACGCAACGCGTGTCAGCGGAGTGCCGACGATTGCTCGGAATGTAAAATAGTGGACGACATTCTACCACTCCATGCTAATTCCTCAACGCCGACGCGCTATCGGCCACTACGCTTTGCGGCCCGCTACGCATGATACTGTGCAAAGAATCGTCCTGGTCGGCGATAAATATCGCATCCTGTCTAAATTTGCGGCGAACGATTGAAATCATTTTAAAAACCGTTGACTCACTTTCAACTATCCCTATAATGCGACTCCAACAAGACGGGGTGATTAGCTCAGTTGGTAGAGCATCTCCTTTACACGGAGGGGGTCGGCGGTTCGAGCCCGTCATCACCCACCATCTTGTTAACGCAGTAAGAAATGAGAACAATGAGGGTGATTAGCTCAGTTGGTAGAGCATCTCCTTTACACGGAGGGGGTCGGCGGTTCGAGCCCGTCATCACCCACCATCATTCTCTCATTTGGTAGTATCTGGAAGTCCTGAAGTGGGTGATTAGCTCAGTTGGTAGAGCATCTCCTTTACACGGAGGGGGTCGGCGGTTCGAGCCCGTCATCACCCACCATTTCAGCTTCAAAAAGCAGTACACCACATTCGTGGGTCGTTAGCTCAGTTGGTAGAGCAGTTGACTTTTAATCAATTGGTCGCAGGTTCGAATCCTGCACGACCCACCACCATTTAGAAAAAGGCGCCTTTAGGCGCCTTTTTCGCATATGTGCTCCCCACAACAGTGCCATCTCCTTCACCACATACGCAAAGAAGGGTCGTGTGGGTGAGAACCTGCGTTCAGGTTCGAGTCTCGCTTGCGAGACAACGGCGGCGGCCGGTCATCCTGCACGACCCACCGTACCGGTGTCTAATGTCCGCACCCTACTACTCTTTTGACCTACCTGGCAACAGCCCCCTCAGCCCGCGGTGATATCTCCCTCACCCTAACCCTCTCCCCAAGGAGAGGGAACAGTCTGTGCCACCAGCAATATCGCCATTAACCTAACTATCGACGAACACAAACAACCAATTATTCTGCAAAACTAACTCCCTCCAAAAACAAAAAAGGGAGCCGAATAATCAGCCCCCTCTTCAAATCAACCGCTCACCCCAAACTCAAGCCGCCAACGTCGCCCCACCATCAATCACAATATCCTGCATCGTGATATGGCTAGCCCGGTCAGACGCCAGGAACAGAATCGCATCGGCAATTTCCTGCGGCTGGGCAATCTTGCCCAACGGGATACCCAACTTAAACTGGTCGGGGAAACCCTTGATCATATTGCTTTCGCCGTGTTCGTCCTGCCACATCCCGCGCAGCATCGGGGTATTGGTCGAACCGGGGGAAACCAGGTTACTGCGTACGCCATAAGGCGCCATTTCCAGCCCCACAGTTTGGCACAGGCTGCGCATCGCGGCCTTGGAGGCGCAGTAGGCCGCCATGCCAACACGTGGCACATGGGCCGCGTTGGAGGCAATGCTCACAATGGCCCCCTGCTTCTGACGGCGGAACACTGGCAAGGTATGACGGAACAGGTTAAAGGCACCACCAGCGTTCACCGCCATGCAGGCAAGCCAGTCCGCATTGCTGGTTTCATCGGTCAGCCCCATGCGCAGAACGCCAGCCCCATTGACCAACACGTCCAACCGCTCATGTTCCGCCAATAAACGCTGACAAACGCTATCTACCGCATCGGCATCAGTGATATCCAGCACCTCGGTGCGGAACGGATAGTCCAGATCGCCAAAATGCAGATCGAAGCCGATAACCTCGGCCCCACTCTGTGCAAATGCCAATGCGGTTTGATAACCAATCCCCGCCCCGGCACCGGTCACCCAAACACGTTTACCGCTAAATTCCTGTTCTCTACCCATCAGGATTTCCTCTCGGAAAGCAACGCCCACCAGCTATCGATCGTCGGTGATTTGGCCAGCGCGATAAAATCGATATCTTCACGAATTTTACGCCAGCGGGTTGCCAACTCCATGATACGCACCGAGTCCAGGCCGTAATCGATCAGGTTTTCATCATTGCCGATGTCTTCGCTATCTTCATCAAGCAACGGGATAATTTGCTGGCGCAACGCATCGATGCTGGCAATACCAGGGAGCAGATCGGCGGTAGTCACCACCCGACCACAGCGCCCGGCGGTGTAACGCAGGGCCATCAGGTGTTCCTCACGGGAGAAGTCCGCCAGGCCATCGGCCACCATAAACGGCTTGATGTTACGCATAAAGGCGTCGATAGCCGTGGTCATGCAACCGATATGCGCATAGACGCCGCAGATAATCAGCTGATCGCGCCCACTTTCTTGCAGGATCTCTTGCAGCGGCGAACGGTGGAACGCGCTGTAGCGCCATTTCACCAACACCGTATCGTCAGCATCCGGTGCCAATTCGCTGACCACCGCCTGCTGCTCTGGGTGCTTGTTAAGCCCCGGCCCCCACATATCATTCAACAAGGCACGGTCTTCATCACTTTGCTGGTTAGGCTGCGCGGTATAAAACACCGGGATGCCCTGCTGCTTGCAGTAGCGGCGCAGAGCGGCGATGTTCTCGACCACCTGTTTGATCAGCGGGCTATCTTCACCCCAGAAATTGAGGAAATATTGCTGCATGTCGTGGATCAGCAATGCCGCGCGCTGTGGCTCGAAGGCCCAGTTAACCTTGTTAACCGGCAGTTCGCTCGGCGTTGGCAACGCATAATCGTTAAGTTTAGGGATCGCCATGACTTATTCTCCTTTGGCCTGAGCCAGTTGTTGCGCTTCCAGGCGTTCACGCAGCAGTTTTTTATCGACTTTACCGACCGGGGTTAACGGTAGTGACTCCACCTGAATAAAGCGGTCGGGCAATTTAAATTCGGCCACGCCCTGCTCACGCAGATGGCGGCGCAGCACCACGGGTTTGACGGCCTCGTGCGCGATGACAAAGGCGCAGCTTTTTTCACCCATCAGATCGTCCGGCATCGACACCAGCGCGGCGTTAATCACCGCAGGGTGGCGCAGCAGCAGGTTTTCAATTTCTTCTGCGGCAATCTTTTCACCACCGCGGTTGATTTGGTCTTTCTGCCGCCCTTGTACCTGCACATAACCGTCCGCCGTCAGGCTGATCAGATCGCCGGAACAGTAGAAACCGTTCTCGTCAAAGGCTTCGGCATTATGCTCAGGGCTTTGGTAATAACCGCGGAAGGTGTATGGCCCACGGGTCATCAGACGGCCCGTTTCCCCTACCGGCAGCGGATTACCTTGTTCATCTGCCACCCACAGCTCGTCGTCCGGACACATTGGCGTGCCTTGGGTGGTGAGAATGTGTTGGTCGTCGTCATCCAGCAATGTGTAGTTCACCAGCCCTTCAGCCATGCCAAACACCTGCTGCAACTGGCAGCCGATCTCATTGCGTATGCGGGCCGCCAGGGTTTCCCCCAATTTGGCTCCGCCAACCTGCAGCAGCGTCAGGCTGGCTAACGGCTGATTACTGCCCCACTCTTCAATCGCCTGTAACCACAAGGTAACCGCAGGCGGCACCAGCGCGGTGACCGTGATCTGATGCTGTTCGATCAGTTTGAAACATTGGGCAGCAGCGGGATCGCTGGCAAATACCACCAGCCCGGCACCGTAGAACACCCCCAACACGCCCGGAGAACTCATTGGATAGTTGTGGGCCACCGGCAACGCACACAGATAGCGGGTAGCACTGTCAAAACGGCAAATCTCCACGCTGCGGCGGATGCTGTAGTAATAATCGTTATGAGTGCGCGGGATCAGCTTCGGCGTACCGGTGCTGCCACCGGAAAGCTGGAAAAACGCTACCTGATCGGCAGCCGTTGGCCTCGGTTCAAAAGCACCGAGTTCCTCTTCCAGCCAAGCGGCCAACGCCTGTTCACCTTCGGCCTGATTACGCAGCCCAACCACCCGTAGCGAAGGATGCTGTTCTCTGAACGTGTCCAGAAACTGATCCTGAGCGAACAGGGCGTGATCGCGATCGGCAATCAGCAGCGCAGGCTTGATTTGGCTGGCATAGGCGTTCAGTTCACTACGTTGATGGCTGAACAGGGCATTCACCGGCACCACGCCGATTTTTAACAGGGCAAAGAACACCACATAGAATTCAACCACGTTGCCAAGTTGAACCAACGCGGTATCGCCCGATTGCAGTCCGCGCCGTAACAAGGCGGCACCTAGACGGTCGGAAAGCTGTTCCATCTGACGATAGCTTAAGCTGCGTTGCGGGTCGATCATGGCAATAGCATCGTTATCTGCCTGACGGGACAAGATGTCGGTCAAAGGCCGATCGATCCAATAGCCGCGTTCGCGGTAACGGCGCGCGAACTCTTCAGGCCAGGGGGTAAAAGCAATAGTCATGGGGGACTCTCTATCCTTGATTAAGGCCAAACGCACGCAGAATGGTGCTGAGTTTGGTACCGGTTTCGTGCCATTCGGACTGCGGGGAAGAGTCCTGCACGATGCCCGCACCGGCAAACAGGCGTACCTGATTACCCTTGACGGTGCCGCAACGGATGGTAACGACCCATTCTCCGTTGCCCTCGGCGTCACACCAGCCGACGATGCCACCAAACAGCTGCCGGTCAAACGGCTCAAGCTGTTCGATAAGATCGCGCGCTGCCAGCGTTGGGGTACCGCATAATGCCGGCGTCGGGTGCAGCAGACAGGCTAGTGACAGGGCATTCTCTGCCCGATCGGCCACTTCACCGTCGATGGGCGTCGAAAGATGCCACAGCGTGGTGGTACTGAGCAGTTCGGGTGTTGCGGGAATATGCAAATGACTGCAACGCCCAACCAGGACCTGGCGCATGCCTTCGGTCACGATCTGGTGCTCATAACGGTCTTTGCCTGAAACCAATAGCTGTTCGCTGACGGCCCGATCCCGCTGCGGATCGCTTTCGCGCCGAGCCGAACCCGCCAGCGGGTTGGAATGGAACTGGTCGCCAAATTTACGCAGCAGCAGCTCTGGGCTGGCTCCCACCAATGCCCCCTCTGCCAGCGGCACGTGGAAATGGAAGCCGTGCGGATTCTGGGCAATGATGCGCGCCATCAGCGCTGCGTGGTCTACCGGTTTGCTGGTTTCAATGTCCAACAGGCGGGCGAGCACCACCTTATCCAATCGATCACCGCTAGTTGCCTGTACGGCATCGCTAACCATCTGCATAAACTGCGGCTGCGCTGGCAATTCGGTTTGGCGGACAATCTCAGGGATCGGTCCAGCAGCAGGCGCCAAGCTGGTCAGCAGGGTTTCACGATCGAACCATTGCGTCTGTTGCGGGATAAACAGTGACGAGGGTTGACGAGTATCGAAAGGGATCGCGCCACACAGCAGCGGATCCTTGATGCCTGCCTTGCGGGCCTGCGCAAAGGCCTGCTGTATCGCCTGCTGGAATTGGCCCTGCAGGTCATCGCCATCAACCGCTGGCATGGTGATGCGGGCAAAGCATCCCTGGGTGCTCAGACTGCGAAAAGGCGAGGTAAAAAAGAAACCTGAAGTCGGGGATATTGTGGCGGCCTGTGCCAGATCTACACCCTGTTGCAGGTCCTTTTGCGCAGCGCCCTTAACGGCTACGTCCATAGGTACTTCCTCTTGTTTCATTAACAATAACCAATATAATAATGATTATCATTTGTATTGCATCCGCGATAAAGTACCTGCCAGAACTAACCATGTCAATAAACGTAACCTCTTCTGCTAACCCACATTAACGGTTAAACTTGGTGGTTTCTGACCAATGAATGATAATCATTCGGATTAAAAGGATCTCACCGATGTCAATTCCCCTGCGGCTCAGCCTGGCGCTGTTTGGCCTGCTGGCGTTGAGCGTGGCCCAAGCCGAGACTCAAGCCTGGCCGCGCAGTATCGAAACCTCGCACGGCGTTATCACCCTTAACCAACCCCCACAGCGCATCGTTTCCACCAGCGTGACGGTTACCGGGACACTGCTGGCGATCGACGCCCCAGTGATTGCCAGCGGAGCCACCAGCCCAAACAATAGGCTGTCGGATCGGCAGGGCTTTTTCCACCAGTGGGGAGAGATTGCGGCCAAACGCGGAGTGAAGCGGTTATATATTGGTGAACCCAACGCCGAGGCAATCGCCGGTGAGGCACCAGACCTGATTGTGATGTCCGCTACCGGGGCCGATTCTGCGGTGCGCCTGTACGATCAACTGTCTGCCATCGCTCCGGTGCTGGTAGTGAACTACGACGATAAAAGCTGGCAGGAACTGGCCAACATCCTCGGTGTAGCGACCGGCCATGAAGCACAGGCGGAGAAGATCGTCAGCGAGTTTGATCGCCGTGAGAAAACGCTGAAACAGCAGATGACATTGCCACCCCAGCCCATAACGGCACTGGTGTTTCGCAGCGATGGCAAGAATGCCAACCTGTGGACCGCCGACTCATCCCAAGGGCAACTGCTGCAACAGCTAGGCTTTACCCTGGCCACTTTGCCGCCCAAACTCAACGCCAGCACCAGCCAAGGGGCGCGTAAAGACATCGTCCAACTCGGCGGTGAAAACCTGGCAGAAGGCTTGAATGGCCAAACGCTGCTGTTATTCGCCAATGACGAAAGCGACGTGCAACGGCTGATGAGCAACAGTTTCCTGGCCCATCTGCCAGCAGTGGAGAATAAGCGGGTTTATGCCCTGGGGAACGACACCTTTCGGCTGGATTATTACAGCGCCAGCAACTTGCTGACGCGTCTGGAAAAGCTGTTTATTTCTCCGTAGTCGCGGTGGCGGGTTGGAGTTTCTCACTCTGCCCGCCCATGCTCACGTTGCGTAGGCCACGCATGGCAAACGCCAGCACCACGGCCAGCAGCGCCGCACCAAAACCGAAGCTGGTCGAGCTCATCGCTGGCAGCATAAATGCCCCCATCGCGCCGAGCAGCAAAGCACCAAGCGCATCCCCTACTACGTTCTGCGCGGTCCACAGGCCGTTAATCCGGCCCAGAAACGCGTCCGGCGTCAGGTTCTGTATCAGGCCATATTGCAGCAACGAGTTCAGCGCGCTGAGGTAGCCAAACACCACCAGGCATAACAGCGCCATGCCGTACCAAGGCATCAGGCCAAACAACCCCACGGCCACGAAAGCCGCTATCGCCGTGATCAACATCATCCAGCCAGGCCGTGCCACCTGAGCCACGCGGCCACTGGTAAATGCGCCAATCGCCGCCCCTAATGGCACCGCCGCATACATGATCCCCAAGCTCTGAGTGGTGACCTGCCACATGCCCGAGATAGCCGGATATAACACGCGCACCGCGCTGGCCATGGTCATCAACGCACCAATCAGCGCTACCATGCCAATCACCTTGTTCTGGAACAGGAAGGTGAAGCCGCCGATCAGTGCCCGCAGCGGGTGTTCACGGGGCTGCGGCGGAGGTGGTAACTGAGGCAATTTTAATAGCGGGATCAAAGTGATCAACGTCCCCAAGGCCGCCAGGGCATAGTTCCAACTGATACCGGCCCCGGCGATCACTAGCCCACCGATAGCGGGAGACAGGATCGACCCAAAGCGCACGGTCAGCATGCTGATGGCCCCGGCCTGCACGATATTCTCACGGCCAACGATGGCCGGTGTCGCCGCCAGCAACGCCGTCACGCCTACCGCACCAAAAAATCCGTCCCACACCGCGAGAAGATAAATGGCTGTCAATGAAGGTGCAGGCAGCGCAGCATTGAGGCACAGCCCCAGAAAACCCACACCGCAGGTTGAGCGCGCAAACAGGATCAGGCGACGGCGTTCATAGCGATCGGCCAGCACCCCGCCCATCAGCAAACCGGCAAACATTCCGCTACCCGCCAGGGTCACCGACAACCCGACCAACAGGGTTGAGCCGGTTAACGCCTGGATCTGCACCGGAATGGCGATCGCCATCAGGCCCAATGCCAGGATCGAAATAAAACGGGCGCAGAATACGGCACGAAAAGCGGGGTTGGTCCTAAGCAGGCTAAAATCGAGCAAAATAGAGGGTTTATTCATTTTGTTATCACCACAACTTATATCCTTGATCTTCCACAAACAACGACACGATATTCGAGAGGCTCAGCGCTAGTGCTGGTTAGGCTGCCATGCTACCATAGATAAATACAATCAATAATGATAATAGATATCATTGATATTCAGTTAACAATGGGCTGTCATGTTCCGGCTTACACCTAATTGCTCTTCTCCGCTTCCTGACCGCAGGGGCATTCTGTTTCTGGGGTTATCCCGCTCCTTCTGGCAGCGCCTGTTTGGCCTGCTGTGCGCCTTTGCCGTGCTGCTGCTGGTGATGATGCTCAGCCTATCGCTGGGGGCTAAATCCATTCCTTTCAGTAACGTCGTCGCCGCGCTGAGCGGCCAATGCAGCGGCGCAGACTGCGTCATCATTACCGAAGCACGCCTGCCACGCACCCTGATCGGCGTATTAGCTGGCATCGCGCTCGGGCTGGCTGGCGCGCTGATGCAAACCCTCACCCGCAACCCGCTGGCAGACCCTGGTATCTTGGGGGTTAACTCCGGGGCAGGTTTCGCCGTGGTGTTGGGCATTACCTTCTTTGATGCGACCAACGTCAGCCAATATCTGTGGTTCGCCTTTGCCGGTGCGCTGTTTGCCTCGCTGTTGGTGGCGCTGGTAGGCGCAATGGGCGGCAGCCGCGTTAGTCCTGTACGCCTAACGCTAGCCGGAGTGGCGCTGGCCGCCGTGCTGGAAGGGATGACCACCGGCATCGCTCTGCTCAATCCTTTGGTGTTCGATCAGCTGCGTTTTTGGCAGGCTGGCACACTGGACATTCAGAATATGGCGGTAGTGCGCAGCGTCGCCTTGCCAATCCTGCTGGGCACGTTGATCACCCTGTGGCTTAGCAAGGCGTTGAACAGCTTGAACATGGGGAGTGAGCTTGCAGCGGCACTCGGCACCGGGATTATCCGCACTCAACTGCTTGGCCTGTTGGCTATTACGCTACTGTGTGGCGGAGCTACCGCCGCCGTTGGTCCTATTGCCTTTGTCGGGCTGATGATGCCCCACATTGCCCGGCGGCTGGCGGGGTCAGAACTCAACTGGATGCTGCCCTGGACGCTGGTTTTAACGCCAATCCTGCTACTGAGCGCTGATTTACTGGGGCGCTTTCTGGTCGCGGGGGAACTGCGGGTCTCCATCGTACTTTCCCTGATCGGCGCGCCGATGTTGATTATGTTGGTGCGCCAGCGCCGTATGTTCCGGCGGGGAGGATAAGATGAGCCTGTTGGTTTCCCGCCAGATCCTCGCCAAAAAACCGTTTCGGCTGGCGCGTCCTTTGGCAACTGCCCTGCTGTTGTTATTCGCCTGCCTTGCGCTGGCGGTTTATGCCCTCGGTTCTGGTACCTTGCAACTCAGCGCGGCGCAGGTGATCGACGCGTTACGCGGCGAAGGCCCGGCCAATCTTGCGGTGATCGTCACCCAGTGGCGTTTGCCACGTGTGGCCATGGCTTTACTGTTGGGGGCAGCGCTCGGCCTCAGCGGTGCGATTTTCCAGTCACTATTGCGTAACCCGCTCGGCAGCCCTGACGTGATTGGTTTCAATACGGGAGCCTATAGCGGCGTGCTGGTCGCCATCGTGCTGTTTAACAGCAGCGTTATCGGCATTACCTCTGGGGCGTTGGCCGGTGGCCTGCTTACCGCCGGGGTGGTTTATCTGTTGGCCTGGAGCAACGGGGTAGAAACCTTCCGCCTGATTATTGTCGGGATTGCCGTTCGTGCCCTGCTGCTGGCCGCCAATACCTGGATGATCATCAGCGCCTCATTGGAAGCGTCCATGACCGCCGGGCTGTGGAACGCCGGTTCTCTCAACGGCATCACCTGGGCGAAAAGCCTGCCGGTGCTGGCGGTGCTGCTGCTGGCGTTACTGGTATTGCTGACGTTGACAAGGCGCATGCGGTTGCTGGAAATGGGGGATGACACCGCCTGCGCACTCGGCGTTGGGGTTGAACGCTCCCGGCTGCTGCTGCTGCTGGTCGGCGTGATACTAACCGCTGCCGCCACCGCCGTAGCCGGGCCGATTTCCTTTATTGCCCTGGCCGCCCCGCAAATTGCCCGCCGCCTGTGCGCCAACCAGCATGTCTTGCTGCTCACCGCGCTGACCGGTGCCCTATTATTGCTGGCGGCCGATGTGGCAGCGCAGCGCCTGTTTATGCCTTATCAGTTGCCGGTCGGCGTGTTGACCGTCAGCATCGGTGGCATCTATCTGATTTGGTTACTTATCCGTGAGTCACGAAAAAAATGAATGCTGAAACCCCGTTAACCGCACCATTGCGTGCCGAAAACCTGACGCTGAGCTACGACAAGAAAATCGTCGCACGCGATCTTTCAGTGTCTATTCCTCACGGCGAACTGACGGTCATTATCGGGCCAAACGCCTGTGGTAAGTCCACGCTGCTGCGCACCCTCAGCCGCCTGATGCAACCGCAGGCGGGCTCAGTGTGGCTGAACGGCCGACAAATCCGCGAATATCCCACCAAGGAAGTCGCACGCCAACTGGGCCTGTTACCGCAAAGTTCGATTGCCCCAGGCGATATCACGGTGTTCGATCTGGTTGCCCGTGGCCGCTACCCTCATCAGAGCCTGTTCAGCCGCTGGAGCGACGAAGATCAGCAGGCAGTGGAACAGGCCATGCGCTCAACCGGCGTGGCGCAGTTGGCCGATCAACCCGTCGATACCCTTTCCGGTGGCCAACGCCAGCGGGTGTGGATCGCCATGGTGTTGGCCCAGCAAACGCCGCTGCTGCTGCTGGATGAACCGACCACCTGGTTGGACATCACTCACCAAATCGATCTGCTGGAGCTGCTGCGCCAGTTGAACCGGGTGAATCATTACACGCTGGTAGTGGTGCTGCACGATCTCAACCATGCCTGCCGCTATGCCACCCATCTGATCGCCATGCGCGACGGCAAAGTGGTGGCCGAGGGCGCGCCAAAAGACATTGTTACGCCGGAATTGATCGAGGAAGTTTACGGGCTGAAGTGCGTGATCATCGACGATCCGGTCTCGCATACGCCGCTAGTGGTGCCATTGGGGAAATAGCAGCCAGCAAACTCACAATGAAAAATCAGGCCACCGGCTGATAGCCGATGGCTCTACTGAGACTTCATCACCGTGAGCGCGCCAGCCGTCTAACTAACTATGGCCGTGCAAGGTTGAAAAACCTTTACGCAGGCGGCCACCGTCGAACTCCATTTACTTGGCAGGCGCGACATCCAATACCGTTACGTTATAGACCATAGTCGATCCCGGCAGGATATCAGGGGGCAGACCTTTATCGCCGTAAGCCAAGTTTGGCGGTACGACCATCGTGATACTGCCGTGATTTTGCAGCTTCGAGATCGCCGTTCTGAATATCGGTGGATAGCTGCTCAGTAACTGGGTGACCGAGGTGCCTGCCGCCTGCATATCCTTGACGACTTTACCGTTGATCAGGCTCTCTTTTACCGCCACGCTGACCATGTTGTTTGCGCCAATAGCCCCCTTTCCGGTCTTATCGATCCGGTAAAAGTAGCCTAAAGCCTCTTTTTTCACCTGTTTTTGCTTGGCAAACTGCTCGATGTAACTTGTGCCTGCCTTTTCGGTGTCCAACTTTTGCTGCTGTGCATTACGTTGCACCAACTTTTCGCTGGCATCCAACGCCTTGTCGATCTGCTCCGGTTGCAGCTTGAGCTTGCCCGCGAAGGTATCTTGCACCCCCGCCAGCGCCAGACGGCTGTCCACTTCAACCCCCTGAGCCGCACGCTGTTTGAGCAAGGCCAGCATGTCTTCTGCCAGGGAACTGCCGATGGCATAATCACGGATCTCAAGCTCTGACTTCGGCTCTATGACTTCTCGTGGCTGCGTAGCCAACTGTTGCTGCAGCCGGCTGTTTTCCGCCTGTTGCTGTTCGTTGGCTACTTTCAGCATTGTCAGTTGGTTGTGCAGGCTTTCATCCAGCGCAAGCTGCAAGATGGGTTTAGCTTCAGCTTTTGCAGATAACTCGGCCAACGCCTTTTTCGCTTGCTCGGCCTGTTGACGGCTGTCGTTCAACTCTGCCTGCAACGCCTTGTTTTCCTCGCTATTATCGGTGTGTGCTTTAGCCAGGGCAGCCAACTGCTTCTGCAACGCCGAGCTCTGTTGGCGGCTTTGGTCCAGCGCCTGCTGTAGCCTACCGTTTTCGTTGGAGTTCTCACCTTTAGCCGTCGCCGCGGCCACCATATCCTGCTGCATCTGATCCGTCGCCTGCAAATTCTCCTGCAGGGTCTTTTTCAACTGGCTAACCTCGGCGCGAGCATCCGCATCCTGCTGTGCTGCCTGACGCAGTTGCTGCAACTCTTGGTCCCGTTGGGCAAGGGCAGCATTTAACTGTTTGATTTGCGCTTGCAGGGAAGATGACTCGCGGGTCTTGGTATTGGTGGAAGGTTTACTCACTTTCCTTTCTGCGGGAGGGCTGATCTCATTCAGTTGTGAAGGGCTCAACAGCAACAGCGCCGGAGCCTCACTCTCTTGGCTGGTGATCGCTTCCAAGGCATGGATGGTGCTGGCCCTGTCATCCTTGAGTTGCTCTGCACCCAATGCGCAGCCCACCGGCAACGTCAGGCTCAAGGCCAAACCATACTTTAACCCCAACTTCATTTCACGCTCTCCATTTTGCGGATCAGTCCGTTAAGCAAGTCTTGCCCGATCTGAGTACACAGCTGATTGGTTTTATATTTATACAGTGCGTCTACCGTATTTTTGGTCAATGCGTTCACATCACCGCGTACCCCGCTGTAAAACGAGGCGTTGGCCAGCAGACTGTCAAAATTGGCCTTCCTGACTGCATAGGTCCGAGGACTAACGGTTTGCAACGCGGCAAGATCGCTCTGACACCTGCTTATAGGCGTCGGTTCTTGCGGGGATGGCGGAGTCTCAACGACAACAGGCGTAGGCTCCGCAGTTGGTGTGACAGATGAGGTGACCGGGCGTTCATTCGCGCAGCCAGCCATCAGCAGGACATTGCTGATGATCAGACAGGCAAGCAGTGGCTGCCGGTATCCACGGGTTTTCTGTAGCTGTTTCAAATTTTATTCCTTCCTGACTGGATAATGTCCGTCACCGCTGCCCGTGCGCACGCGGATCGCCTCCATTGGCGGGCAATATTGCTATTGCCCGGTTGGGATGATAAGACAGGTCATACTTGGTGGCAACAGCAACAGGGCAAGTGCCGCGTTAGATCTCCTGCCACCTATCGCAGACACTCCGCCAGGAAATGTTTTTTCAGCGAGAACGGCTCACTGTCGTTTTTAACCTGCAGTTTGCACATGGCATGACGGCTACAGTGCCCGCAACACCCGGTTTAACAAGGGTCCCAATACCTTGAACGAAGCCGGTGAAACGATATCCACATGCGCACAATCCAGCATCACGCTCCAGCTCTGGATTTCTGGCGGGTTGGTGTCTAGCAAACTAATTTATTGATTATGATAATGCTTATTGTATTATGACCTATTATTTCTGTTATACCTGTATCTAGGTAAGTTCTCCTCGTATTGGCATAAAAATTGCCTCCAACATTAAATGTAAATCACAGCCTCCATACAAATATGGACTCTAAAAATAACTTTAAAGGAAAGTTTAATGAGTGTACGTGATGAAATTGTTGATGCCCGTTTTGCAGATGGTTTGAAATATGGTCTGATATATACCGAGGTCTTAGGATGGGTAGACTTAGGACATGCCCAAGGAAGCGACATCAAGGAACTCATCAGCAAAATGAATATTGGAGAGCTATCCAATAATGGGGATGAATGTTATGATGTAATATATTCACAAGGCATGATTGGGATGAAGAAAAAGGTTTCTATTTCCCGGTTTGTAAAATGGCGCATAAGGAAAGGAAGAACTCTCCATGAGAGATATAGTATAGCTCTTGCAATGATGCTTACGATTGCCCGGCGATTTGAATCCATGCAAGGATCATTTCCCTTTAATCTTGTGACAGATAGCGGCTTTAGTGGAGAAGACTTAGTCTCTGATCTTTTAGGGTTTTATCGTGCAACAACTCATCCAAATCCGTTCGAATTATTGAGACCAGTCAGCAAAGAGGAGGCATTAAAACGATGGGATTATTATGGGCCAATAGGGTCATACAAAAATGAAAGTTTTCGACCATTATTATTTCCAGATCCAGAGAAATTTCGCAACAGTAAACCACATTTTGGACAGCTCCCATCATTTATGCAAGCAATAACTCCATATAATGATTTCAAATCGGGAAATGTAGGCGTTGCCACATTAGATGGCGTAAAAATGGACATAAAATCATTTTGGCGGTAATATGAGAAAAAAACATGTAATTATCATTGCAATAACACTTTTCCTTGTATTACCAATGATATATTTTTGGCCAGCGATAAAAGTTTTAACCGGCGGAAATGCTAGCTATACCGAAAGGGATGAGGAATATTATCAATTACTTACTGACGATATAATAAAAAAATGCCCTCGTATCTCTGAGAACTATGAATTTGCTTATGCAACCGTTGATGGGCCTGCGATAGAAGTTAGCTCAGTGACATTTCATGGCTCTAATGATGTACAATCAATACGGAATTATTTAAATTCAATTGGCTTTACCTTTAACCGTGCTGAGGATAATGGAGAGTACTGGATTTCAGACAAAACAAAGAAAAACGTTTTTATCTGGTCTACAAATAATCCCAAGACGACGATTATCCAAGTTCTGGATAAGATGGAATAGATATAAATACAGAGATCTTATCGCGTAAAATCTCTGGTTGATCACAGAATGGCAATGCTGCTGAATTAGCTAAAGGGGCGCCGTATGCCACGCCCCTTTAAGACATCAAATAGCCCGCAACACCCGGTTTAACAAGGGTCCCAACACCTTGAACGAAGCCGGTGAAACGATATCCACATGCGCACAATCCAGCTCAAACACCTGCAACGCATCGACATATTCCGCCCAGGTCTGCTGCACATCCATGCCTGCTTGCAAGGTGCGCTTGGCCACAAACAGCGTCGCTTGCCCCTGGAAATGCGCCGTATGGGTGTGTGACAACAGCCTGACCGAATCCGCGTAGTTGGCTTCGATATTGTCAAACATCGCGACACGCGCCTCGCCCAGCGCCGGATCGAGCGTATCTTCTGATACCGCCAGGAACTGCTCACGCTCGCGCTGTACCTCTTTGAGCACGTTGTCGTCCAGCATCACGTCCCAGTTCTGGGTTTCCGGCGGATAGGTATCCAGCAAGCCAAGAAAAGCCACCTCCTCCCCACGCGCCTGCAAACGCGCTGCGATACCTTGCGCCAACGTTCCCCCCAGGGAATAACCGATAAAGTGATACGGGCCGTGTGGCTGTACCTGTAATACCGTGGCCAGATGCGCATCGCAGACCTGATCCATATCCTCACCCAACGCCAATGGGCCATCCGGGCGTGGAGACTGAATGCCCACCAGCGACCAATGCTGATCGATATAACGCGGCAGCACGCTGAATTGCCAGGAGAAACCGGAAGCCGGGTGCAGGCAGAACAGCGTTGGGCCTTCGGTAACGCGCAGCGGCAACACGCTGTCGAAACCGCATTGGTCGGCCTCTTCCTGCGTGCGTTCTTCCGCCAGTAGCTGTGCCAGTTGCTCCACTTTCGAAGCGACCATAACCTGGCCGACCGATACCGCTTTACCCAGATCGCGCCGCAACTCGGCGGCCAAGCGCATCGCCAGCAATGAATGCCCGCCCAGGGCAAAGAAATCGTCATCGGCAAATACCTGCTCGCGCTGGAGCAAACGGGCAAAGACTGCGGCAATCTCGCTTTCCAACCCGGGTTCCGGCTCGCGTCCGGCCTTTCCAGTACCGGTTTGCGGTTGTGGTAAGGCTTTGCGATCGAGCTTGCCGTTGGCGCTGAGAGGCAACTCGGCCATTTCAACCAGGGCGATCGGCACCATATGCGGTGGCAAGCGATCGGCTAGCGCAGCACGTAGGGCTTCGCTATCCAGATGTACGCCAGGTTGCGGGACCAGATAGCCCACCAGTTGCCGGGCATCACCGCCCATTGCATCAACGACCGTGCCCTCCAATACCAAGGCATGAGCCACCGCCTGACGTACGCCCGGCAGTGACAGCAGGGCGTGGTCGATCTCACTGAGTTCTATCCGCTGACCGCGAATTTTCAGCTGATCGTCGCTGCGCCCCAGATATTCTACCGCACCGTCTGGCAGCCAGCGGGCAACATCACCGGTGCGATACATCCGGCCACCGTTGCCCTGCGGATCGGCGACGAAGCGGCTGGCGGTCAGATCCGGCCTGGCCAGATAACCATGAGCCAGTTGCACGCCGGTCAGATATAGATCGCCTGCTACACCCGGTGGCACTGGGCGTAAGCGCGCGTCGAGAATACGTAAACCGGTATTCCACACCGGCAATCCGATGGGGACGTTAGCTCCGGTAACCGCCGCAAGGGCGTCACCAAAGGCCGGATGCCAGGTCACGTCCACCGCCGCCTCGGTAGGGCCGTAGAGGTTATGCAATGGCACCTGAGTGCGGCTCTGCCACAGGCGGCACAGCTCTGCCGGTAATGCTTCACCGCTACAGAACACCTGACGCAGTGGCTGGCAATGGGCGATGGCGGTTGCGCTGTCCAAAGCACCGACAAAGGCCGCCAGCATCGAAGGAACAAAGTGCATGGTAGTGACGTTATGCCGATCGATTAGCGTTTGCAGTTGTTGAGGATCGCGGTGAGCCTCCGGCGGTGCCATCACTAACTGCGCACCCACCATCAGTGGCCAGAAGAATTCCCACACCGAGACGTCAAAGCTGCACGGAGTTTTTTGCAGCACCACATCGTCTGCCGCCAGCGGGTACTGATGCTGCATCCACAGTAAACGGTTAACGATGGCCTGATGCCCAACCAGCACGCCCTTCGGCCGCCCGGTTGAGCCGGATGTGAAGATGATATAGGCCGGATGATGCGGCTTCGGGCCTTGGATCGCGCTCGGTGCAGCAGCGGAGGCTACCAGTGGCGCATCGTATAACAGCACTTCCCCCTGCCCCACAAAACGCGCCTGCTGGGAGGCATCGGTGATAATCAGGCGTGGGGCCGCGTCTTCCAGCATCATGCTGAGGCGCTCATCTGGATAGCCGGTATCCAGTGGCAAATAGGCCGCTCCCGCTTCCACTATTGCCATTAACGCCAGCGACAGGAAGACCGAGCGCGGCAATGCCACCGCCACGATGTCGCCCGGTTGCACCCCCTGAGCCACCAAATGTTGGGCCAAGGCGATCACCTGTTCGCGAGTTTCGCGGTAGTTGAACCGGTAGTGTTCATCTGCCAGCGCCGGGGCATTCGGGGTTTTATTCGCCTGCTCGGCCAGCAGACCACTGAGGGTCTGGGCTGCCACCGGATAAGCGGTGTCGTTCACCTTGGCCAGCAAGGCGTGATCTTTTTCACTCAGCAAATCGGCTTCGCTTACCGGCAATGTCGGTTGGCTCGCAAACTGCCGCAGCAGCAGCGGCAAGCGCTGTAAGTGCTCCGTCAGTTCGGCCAACTGATAACGCTCGGCATTGGCCAATAGCTCAATCTTCAGCGTGCCAGCCTCGTCGATAAACAAGGCGATTTCCAAATCACGCACCGGGCCAGAAGCCAGATCGTGGGTGATCCCTTTGATACCGGCAAAATCGAGCTGGTAATCGAACATCTTGAAGTTGAAGACGGTGCCATACAGCGGCTGGCTGTCGCCAATACGCCCCAAATCGCGCTGTACCTGTTCGGCATCATAGCGCTGATGGCGGCGGGCAAATTTCAGTTCACGGCTGATTTGCGCGGCGATATCGGCCAGCGTTGCCTGCGGCGCGACGTGCATTTCCACCGGCAGTACGTTAATCACCGGCCCGGTGGCACAAAGCGCAGCCGAACCCATGCGGCGCATAAAAATAAACCCGGCGCTGTAGTGGGTTTGCCCTGTCAGACGAGCCACCCACACGGCCACCAGCGCCATCACCATATCGGCTGCGCTGAGCTGCTGTTGTTGGCCCAGGCTGACCAGTGGCGCAAGATCCTGCGCGGCACAGAACTGCGCCAAGCGGTGAATACGCGTCGAGGGTGCTTGCCCGGCTAACGGTTGCGGGCAGAGGGTGGCTGGCGTGGGCAACTGCCGTGCCTTGTTCAACCAAAAATCGGCATCACGCTGATAACCTGGAGATTGCTGGTATTGCTGATATTCCGCCACCACATCGCTAAAAGGCGTGAACGGCGTCGGTTCCGGCTGCTCGTGCTGATATAGGCGGGTATAAATATTGGCGATACGGCGAGCGATGGCGGTAAAGCTGAAACCATCGACCACCAGATGATGGTAACGCTGATACCAGAACCAGCGATCGTCGGGCAAACGCATCAGGATATGGCGATACAGCGGTTTGCCGCTGCTCACTCGCAATTCGGCACCAAGGTCGATCTGCATCAGTGCGTGGGCCGCCGCCTCTGCATCCGCCGAGTCGCTTAAATCAATCCATTCCGGCGCAGCCAACGGCATCGTGGCGTCGTAATACTGCATCGGCACACCGTCACGCTCAACGAAACGCAGCCTTAAGGTATCCACTTCAGCCAGGCCCAGTGAGATCGCCTGTAGCAGGTGGTCTTTATCCAGCGGGCCGTTCAGTTCGATATAATGGGCGACCGCATAGGCATTGCCGTACGGTGAAATTTGATCGGCAACCCAAATACCGGGCTGCGCGGCCACCAATGGCAATTCAACGGTCACCTGTTGCCCGGTGGGTAAAATAGAGGTTTCTGACACGACGTTCGCTCCTGTTGTCGGTTCTTGCTGCTGCGTCTCCATCACGCCTTACGCAGTGATGCGGGCCGCATATCCTGCCAATTCTGTTCTAGCCAGTGCACACAGTGCTCCCGGGAAGCCGGGCCAAAAACGCTGACCCAACCGGCCGGGATGGCGCTGAAATCCGGCCACAGGCTATAAAGCAGTTCTTCATTACGCAGGACGTAGCAAATTTGCTGCTCGTCATCGAACGGGTTTAAGGTTTCCATTACTTGCTCCTTACGCATGAAAAGGGTTGGCGGATGGCTTCAATTCGGCACGGCAGTTGGCCAGCTCCGACCAATGCGCCTGCAGACCATCGAGTAAACCACCACGCCAGCACAACGCATCGTGCCCGCCCTCCACCAGCCGATATTGCACCTGATGCCCGGTTTCACTTAACAGGGCCGCCATACGGTCATTCACCCGGTGGACCAGCTTTTCATGCGCCCCGGCCTCTAAAAACACCTTCAGCTTACCGCACGCGCCCAACTGCCCGTCTTCTACCTGGCGGATCAACCAGCAGGCATCCTCGGGCACGGTGGGCAATTGCAACATATCGCGGCGGGGCCACCAGAACGAGCCGGACTGGCTGATGGTGGCACCAAAATATTCCGGCCAGCGCAGGCCAGCATAGAGCGACCCCAAGCCACCAAAGCTTTGCCCAGCTACCACGGTGTTGGCAGCCTCACGGCTGTGCGGTGCCCAGTCGGCCAATTGCGGTAATAACTCTTCCTGTAGGGCCAACCAAAACTCATCGTTGCAGGTCAGTTCCCGTGCGCGGTGTTGCTGGTCGATCACGTCGATCAGCAGATAGACCGCCTCCGGCAGTTGGCCAGTACGCGTCAGTTGCATCAGCGGATCCCAGACCGGCATCTGATTGGCCCAGAATTGGCCGTCCAGCAAAATAGCCAATGGCCGCGCCGCCGGGTTACTTTCACCGGTGGAGTAGATCCAGACGTGGCGGGAGGTTCCCAGTCGCTGGCTATGCCAGGTATGCCGTTGCAGTTTGGCAGGAGGTGCAGGCGTACAGCGGCCGCTGGTCACGGCATAGTTGTCAAAGTCCCGCCAGGCGGGTTGTTGGGGAGCCTGTGGCATATGCAGGCCGGAAAGCGTGTGCCCCCCGACTCCAGGCCAGGCGCGGTAAGGATTAAGCAGATCGTGAGTTGCGCGGGCAAACACCTGATGCCACCAGTGGCGAATAGAAAGCATGTTGGCGTGGGAATTGTCCCCCTGCGGTTCGAAGGGACGATCCTCCATGCAGGGGATAAAACAGTAGCTGCCGCGCCAGTCGCCTTGCAGCTCGGTTTGCCAATACCAGACGTCCGAGCCAGCAAGCCGTTGCAGGCTCTGCGGGGGCGATGCTTGATGATGATCGGTAAGGCAATTGATATGGATCCAGACACGTTGATAAGCCGAGGTCAGTTCACCGCCCTGAGGGTCGCGCCACAAGAACGTCACCTTCCATCGCCCATTATCCTGCGGTTCCACCAAGGGGGTGCCACGCCGGGCGATATCCAGCCACCAACCGTGGCTCCCTGCATGCTTGCTCGCCAATAACGTACTGCTTGCTGGTTGTTGTTCAGTTTTCAAAACGCCCACTCATTGTGTTGTTGGCAAGGCACGCCGTGCGACTCACCGGTTCCCAAATGCCAAACGGCACAAGGAATACTATTGATAATTATTTGCATTTGCAATAGTGTATACAAGCTCGAAATAGAGCGGGCATTCTTCAACAGGGATGGATGCCGAATTATTGAGCGGGATCTTGCTGCCAGTCAGCCTGGCCTCTGGGTTTCGTTACTATTTTCGACTACACAATAAAACTACAACAAACCGTTCCGTTACCGGTTGTCACACAGCGCCGCATCAGGAAGGGTTGTTAGGTAGGAACCTCAAAATGAATCGGAAGTTATCTCGTTATTCTTTAGCCACACTCATCGGGTTAGGATTGGGCACGTCTGCATTTTCCGTTACGGTCAATGCCGAGCAAACGGCCACCCCCTCAGACAGCGCCGCGCTGGCTGAGAAAAGCAAAAAAGAATCCGCCTCTGAAGATGTCATCGTCGTCACCGCCGCCAAACAAAACCTTCAAGCGCCCGGCGTTTCCACCATCACTGCCGAAGAAATCAAAAGACGCCCTCCCGCTCGTGATATCAATGAGCTGATCCGTACCATGCCGGGGGTCAACCTGACCGGTAACTCCACCAGCGGCCAGCGGGGCAACAACCGCCAGATCGATATCCGCGGTATGGGGCCAGAAAATACCCTGATCCTGATCGATGGCAAGCCAGCCAGCAGCCGTAACTCGGTACGCCAGGGCTGGCGCGGTGAGCGTGATACCCGTGGCGACACCGCCTGGGTGCCACCGGAGATGATCGAGCGTATCGAAGTGCTGCGTGGCCCAGCGGCTGCCCGCTATGGTAACGGTGCAGCAGGTGGCGTAGTCAATATCATCACCAAGAAAACCACCCAAGATCTTCATGGCTCGCTAAACGGTTATTTCAACGTACCGCAGCATAAGGATGAAGGCGCCACCAAGCGTACCGATTTCAGCCTTTCCGGCCCGTTGAGCGATCAGTTGAGCTTCCGTCTGTTCGGTGGCTACAGCAAAACGCAGGCCGACGCCTGGGATATCAACCAGGGGCATCAGTCCGAACGTACCGGCACCTATGCCAATACTCTGCCTGCCGGTCGTGAAGGGGTGATCGACAAAAATATCGATGCCTTGCTGAGCTGGGAATTCGCCCACCTGCAGACCTTGGATTTCCAGTACGCCTATGGCCGCCAGGGTAACCTGTACGCCGGGGATACCCAGAACACCAACACCAATGCGCTGGTACAGAGCAACTACGGTAAAGAAACCAACCGTATGTATCGTGAAACCTATGCGGTCAATTATCGTGGCGCATGGGATAGCGGCGTCAGCACCAACAACTATGTCCAGTTTGAGCGCACGCGCAATACCCGCTTAGCCGAAGGGCTGGCCGGGGGCACTGAAGGGATCTTCGCCAACGATAGCTACAATACTACCCGTTTGGATGATTTCACGGCGCACAGCGAAGTCAGTATCCCGTTCGATATGTGGGTACCACAAACCGCCACGCTGGGTACCGAGTGGAACCAACAGAAGATGAAAGATCCGTCTTCAACCACTCAGTCGCTGACCGGCACGAATACCGGGGGAGCGATCCCTGGTACCGATAGTAGCAACCGCAGCCCGTACTCCTCCGCGGATATCTTCTCGCTGTTTGCCGAAGATAATATCGAGCTGACTGATACCACAATGCTGACTCCAGGCCTGCGTTACGATCATCACTCCACGGCCGGCAACAACTGGAGCCCGTCGCTCAACCTGTCACAGGAATTGGGCGATCTGTTTACCCTGAAAATGGGTATTGCTCGCGCCTACAAAGCACCCAACCTGTTCCAGAGCAACGGCGATTATATTCTCTACAGCAAAGGCCAGGGCTGTGCCGCCAGCGCGACGGGGACCGGCTGCTATCTGATGGGTAATGACGATCTTAAGGCCGAGAACAGCATCAACAAAGAGATCGGGCTGGAATTCCACCATGAAGGCTGGCTGGCAGGCATCACCTACTTCCGTAACGATTACCGCAACAAGATCGAAGCGGGCTATTCGCCAATGGCCTCTAACTCCAGCAAAACCGATATCTATCGCTGGGAGAACGTGCCTAAAGCGGTGATCCAGGGTCTGGAAGGCACGTTGAACGTGCCGGTGAGCGAAACGGTAGCCTGGAACAACAACGCCACCTACATGATTGAGAACGAGAATAAAACCACCGGTGATTATCTGTCGATTATTCCCAAGTTCACCATCAACTCAACCTTGAGCTGGCAGGCCACACAGGATCTTTCTTTGCAAACCACCGCGACCTGGTACGGCCGTCAAAAGCCGAAGAAATACAACTACCGTGGGGAGCCAACCACTGGGCCGGAAACTCGTGAGGTCAGCCCTTACGCGATCTTTGGCCTGAGCGGCACCTACGCGTTGACTAAAAATGTCAGCGTGACGACGGGGATCGAGAACCTGTTCGACAAACGCCAGTTCCGTTCTGGTAACTCGCAAAACGTGGGTAACCCAGTCACCGGGGCAGTCAATATCTATGGTGCCGGGGCAGCAACCTATAACGAACCGGGCCGGACTTACTTTATGAGCCTGAACACCCAGTTCTGATCATGGCTTTGACCTGACCTCAACCGGCTTGATCTCGGGCGCGGCATGCAGCGCCCCTACAATTCAGCCACAGAGCCAGTTTGTCATCAATCTCAGCGCGGCGCTTATGCCGCGCTTTTTTTTCCATTTTCGCCATCACGCCGCCGCCCGTTTCGGGTTACAGTAGCGGAAACAAATGAGCATTGATGGCACTATTGATGACACCTCAGCAACAAATTATTGATTGGTTACGCCAAGATAGCGAACGTATGCAGGCCTTATGCACCGCCCGACGGCTCGGGCTGAACGATTGGTGCCTGGGTGCGGGCTTCGTGCGTAATCTGGTGTGGGACCGGCTGCATGGTTTTACGGCCAGCACACCGCTCAACGATATCGATGTGATCCATTTCGACTCGCGCCATAGCGATGCCGAGCGCGACCAGATGCTGGAGTCGCGCCTGTTGGAATGGTCGACACAACCCTGGTCGGTAAAGAATCAGGCACGTATGCACCTGCGTAGTCACCGCGCGCCCTATCGCGACAGTGAAGACGCCATCAGCTATTGGACAGAGATCGAAACCGCCGTGGGTGCCAGATTGCAAGCCGATGGCAGTATCCAGCTCGTCGCCCCTTTTGGCCTACAGGCGCTGTTCAACCACAGCATCACCTTCAACCCCAAGAGCAACAACCTGGCCGCTTTCGAACAGCGCGTGGTGGAGAAACAGTGGCTCGAACTCTGGCCACAGCTAAAGCTGACGCCAAGGTAAAGTTTTGCCGCGATTTGCCGATACCTCTGACAAGCTACCTGGGAGGATCGCATGTCGACCAACATTACCATGATTGTGCCCATCAAGAACCCGATTGCCGGAGTCCGCGAGGTGTTTACCGCCACCGGTAAAGGCGGGGCTGCACTGATGTCGGCACCGGTTAACAATGCCCCTGAAGGGGGGAAGGCCAAGAAAACCGAGACTGATACACCGGTGGCCCCAAAAGATAGCAGCGCGGCCTCGCGTATTTCAGCGCTATTTAAGCAGATCCAGAATCTGCAGCAAAAGCTCGTTGAGCTGCAAAACTCGGATGGCGATGCCAAACAGATCGAGCAGCAAAAACAGCTGATCATGAGCCAGATCCAAATGCTCCAGGCTGAGATCGCGCGCATTCAGAAACAAGAAATGGAAAAGCAGCAGGAAGAGCAGATGGCCAAGGCCATGAGCGGTGATGGCGTCAACCGCCCGACCGCCGCCAACGCCGTGGACGTTTATATCTAGACGATGAAGGGCGTAACATGGCGTTACGCCCATCGACTCAGCTTTTCTTCAGGGGTTTGATCAGGTGATCCAGCCCTTCGATTTTAATCGCCAACGTCATTTCCATCAGCATTCCCAGTCTGCCATTGGGGAATTCGCCCTTACGGGCGAACCACAGCAGATACTCTTCCGGCAGGTCGATCAGCACCCTGCCCTGGTATTTGCCAAAGGGCATCACGGTGTTGGCGATTTCGATCAGGTTCTCTTTTTCCATCAGGCCCCCAGCAGGCGGATCATCTCCGCCTCGTCGATCACCTCGATCCCCAGTTCCTGTGCCTTGACCAGCTTGGAGCCAGCGGCTTCACCGGCGATCACCAGATCGGTTTTCTTGGATACGCTGCCGCTGACCTTGGCCCCCAGCGCGGTCAGCCGATCTTTGGCTTCATCGCGGGAAAGTTGGCTAAGAGAACCGGTCAGTACCACGGTTTTACCAGCAAACGGGCTGTCGATCTCTTCGGCGACCACGACGATCGGAGCAGGCCAGTTAATGCCGATTTCCGGGCTGATCAGCTCGGCGATCACCTGTTGGTTATGTGCTTCAGCAAAGAAGTTCACCACGTGGCTGGCTACCACTTCGCCCACGTCCGGCACCTGTTTTAACGCGTCCAGATCGGCCTCTCGCAGCTTCTCCAACGAGCCAAAATGCGCCGCCAGTCCGGCTGCCGTGGCCTCTCCTACCTCACGAATACCCAACGCATACAGGAAGCGCGCAAAGGTGGTCTGTTTGGCGGTGGTCAAGGCATTGACCAGATTCTGTGCCGATTTTGGCCCCATGCGATCCAGCCCGGTAAGAATACCGGCGGATAGACGGAACAGGTCGGCTGGCGTTTTGACATATTCTTTATCGACCAGTTGTTCGATGATTTTATCGCCCATGCCGTCAACGTCCATCGCCCGGCGGGAAACGAAGTGCTTCAGCGCCTCTTTACGCTGGGCACCGCAGATCAGCCCGCCGGTACAGCGCGCAATGGCTTCGCCTTCCACCCGCTCCACATCGGAACCACAAACCGGGCAATGCAGTGGGAATACCACTTCACGAGCGTCCTGCGGGCGGCGATCTTCGATCACCCCGACCACTTTGGGGATCACATCCCCGGCACGGCGCACGATCACCGTGTCGCCTATGCGCAGGCCAAGGCGTTCGATTTCATCGGCATTATGCAGCGTGGCATTACTGACGATCACCCCGGCCACCAATACTGGCTCAAGACGTGCGACCGGCGTAATCGCACCGGTACGCCCGACCTGGAACTCCACTTCCCGCACCACGGTGATCTGCTCTTGTGCCGGGAATTTGAACGCCGTAGCCCAACGCGGTGCGCGAGCAACAAAGCCCAGAGATTCTTGCAGATCGATATCGTCGATCTTCACCACCACGCCGTCGATATCAAAGCCAAGATTGATGCGGTCCTGCTCGACCTGGCGGTAAAACGCCAGCACCTCATCGCTACCGGTGCAGAGCTTAACGCGATCGCTCACCGGCAAGCCCCAGGCTTTGAACTGCATCAGGCGTTGCCAATGGCTGCGTGGCAATTCGCCCCCTTCCAGCAGGCCAACACCGTAGCAGAAGAAGGTCAGCGGGCGCTTGGCCGTGATACGCGGATCAAGCTGACGCAGCGAGCCCGCCGCCGCGTTACGCGGGTTGGCGAAGATTTTGCCGTCTTTGCGGCGCGCCTCTTCGTTCATCTGCTCAAAGCCGGCATGCGGCATAAAGACTTCGCCACGCACTTCCACCCGGCGCGGAATATTTTCACCGGTCAGGCGCAGCGGGATGGCACGGATAGTGCGCACATTAGAGGTGATATTTTCCCCGGTGGTGCCATCACCACGCGTGGAGGCTCGCACCAGCTCGCCATCTTCATACAGCAGGCTGACGGCCAGCCCGTCTAGCTTCAGCTCACAGCAGAAGGTCAGCGGCTCGCTGCTTTTCAGGCGATCCTGCACGCGCTTGTAAAACGCCAGATAGCTCTCTTCATCAAAGACGTTGTCCAACGACAGCATCGGCACTTCATGGCGCACCTGATCAAACGCCGCCAAGGGAGCGGCCCCGACGCGCTGCGTCGGTGAATCGGCGGTGATCAGTTCAGGATGGGCCTCTTCCAGCTCACGCAGCTCACGCATCAGGCGATCGTATTCCGCATCCGGGATCTCCGGCGCATCGAGTACGTGATACTGATATTCGTGATGGCGCAATGAGGTGCGTAGTTGATTGATTGTTTCGTTAATCGATGCCATGGCTCACCATCAAAGATAAAAAACCCCCGGCTGGCGGGGGTTCTGGATTACGGATTATGCAGTGCACTGGCAACCGGTCAGGCGTTGTTTTCCAACACTTCGCGGATGCGTGCTTTGTAGGTTTCCAGCTTTTGCGGGGTCATCATGCGGCGCTCATCGTCAAGCACCACGCCACCCACATCGTCGGCAATACGTTGTGCCGATTGCAGCATCAGCTTGAAGTTCTGATTGGCGTCGCCGTAAGACGGCACCATCATAAACATCGATACGCCCGGCGTGGAGAAATCGGACATCATTTCCGGATCGAATGACCCAGGCTTGACCATATTGGCCAGGCTGAACAGCACGGGGCCACTGCCTGCCGGGCTGATATGGCGATGGAAGATACCCATTTCACCAAATTGGAAGCCCGCCTGCAGTACGCTCTGCAGCAACACTTCACCCCCGATCACACCGCCTTGATGGGCTGCCACGTGCAGCACCAATACGGTTTCCTGCAGTTTTGCCGGTTTCAACGGTTCCGGCGCTGGCTGCGGTTCACGCATAGGCTCTGCATGATGGAAGGCAGACTCTGGCGCAGGAGCGGTAGCCGGAGGCATATCGTCAGCGCGCGGCTCACGACGCACAACAGGTTGCTGCGGCTCTTCGTCCTCGTCCTGGGCATAGTTATCCAGCAGGATGTCATCGTAATCCGGACGCTGGGAGAGCGGCGCGGGCTGGGCTGGCCGAGGCGCAGGTTGAGCTGCTGGAGCTGGCCTTGGTGCAATCACCGGCTCTTCGCGTGCGACATCGATATGGCCCATTGATGGCTCATCCTCAACTTCTGCGCGAGTGGCACGGATACGTACCTCTCCCACGCTTTCAGCAGGATCATCAAGTGGAGTAGGTTCACGCTCATTTTTCGAGCGTTTGGCTGGGCGATCGCGAAAAAGGGACGAGCGTTCCTTACGGCTGGTCCAAAGACCATGTAATAACAACGCTATTATGGCGATCGCGCCAACAACGATTAATATCAGACGCAAATCCTGCATCATTGCTATCTCTGTTGTTCCAAGACATTGCCACCGCGGCAAACATTCACTCTTTAACTCTATTTGCCCACAGGCACAAGTGCAAGTCCGTGCTGAACTTTATGCCAATAAAGATGATTATTCGGCATTTTTTTGCTGTTTTTTCAGCCAATGTGGCTCTAGCCAGTGGAAAATCAACCCTATATGATAGCTTAGCCTGTTTAGCCAAAGAGAAAATCTTAAGATATGTCCTATGTGCCTCCCCCTGTTGGGTCCACCAACGGCTTCCATTATTTTGCCCAAGGATGGCGCCTGATTTCGCGCCCGGGTATTAAACGCTACGTCGTCCTGCCGTTGCTGGTCAACGTGCTGCTGATGGGCTCTGCCTTCTGGTGGCTGTTCAGCCAACTGGGCGACTGGATCCCGAGCATGATGAGCCATGTGCCAAGCTGGCTACAGTGGCTAAGTTATTTACTCTGGCCGATGGCGGTCATTTCCGTGCTGTTGGTGTTCAGTTACCTGTTCAGCACCATCACCAACCTGATCGCCGCCCCGTTTTGCGGGCTGCTGGCGGAACAGCTCGAAGGTAGCCTGACCGGCAAACCGTTGCCGGATACCGGTATGCTCGGCGTGGTCAAAGATCTGCCGCGTATCATGTCCCGTGAATGGCGCAAGCTGATGTATTACCTGCCACGCGCGCTGGGCCTGCTGTTACTCTATTTTATACCGGGCATTGGCCAAACGTTGGCACCGGTGCTGTGGTTCCTGTTCAGCGCCTGGATGCTGGCCATTCAATACTGCGATTATCCGTTTGATAACCACAAGGTCAGCTTCGCCGAGATGCGCCAGGCGTTGCGCCAGCACAAAGCCGATAATCTGCAGTTTGGCGCATTGGTGAGCCTGTTCACCATGATCCCCATCCTCAATCTGGTGATCCTGCCGGTGGCAGTCTGCGGTGCCACGGCGATGTGGGTCGACCGTTATCGTACACAATTCGTTCGTCATTAATGGAGCAGGTAAGATTGTTTCTTGCACAAGGGCGCTTCGCGCGCCCTTGTTATTGTGATTAAAACTTATTCTCTAATAACATATCGATATACCAATTCTTTACTTCCCTGCCGAGACCGTTAGCGTATGCTTTCGATGTTCCCTACATTTCATAGAGTTATAAGGACGGGCCATGAGCAAGATTTACCAAGACAACTCATTAACAATCGGCCATACGCCGCTGGTTCGTCTGAACCGTATCGGCAACGGACGCATTCTCGCCAAGGTTGAATCTCGCAACCCGAGCTTCAGCGTCAAATGCCGCATCGGTGCCAATATGATTTGGGATGCCGAAAAACGTGGCATTCTGAGCGCAGGCAAAGAGCTGGTGGAGCCAACCAGCGGCAACACCGGTATCGCCCTGGCGTTTGTCGCCGCGGCGCGGGGTTACAAGCTCACGCTGACCATGCCGGAAACCATGAGCATCGAACGTCGTAAACTGCTCAAGGCGCTGGGTGCCAATCTGGTGCTGACCGAAGGTGCCAAAGGCATGAAAGGGGCGATCGCCAAGGCGGAAGAGATTGTGGCCACCGATCCGAACCGCTACATCCTGCTGCAACAGTTCAGCAACCCGGCCAACCCGGAAATCCACGAACAAACCACCGGCCCGGAAATCTGGGAAGACACCGATGGCGAAGTCGATGTCTTTATCGCGGGCGTCGGCACTGGCGGTACACTGACCGGCGTCAGCCGCTTTATCAAGAACACCAAGGGCAAGGCTATCACCACAGTGGCGGTTGAACCAACCGACTCACCGGTCATCAGCCAGGCATTGGCAGGCCAGGAAATCAAACCCGGCCCGCACAAAATCCAGGGCATCGGTGCCGGTTTCATTCCTGGCAACCTGGATCTGAACCTGGTTGACCGCGTCGAGCAGATCACCAACGACGAAGCCATCAGCATGGCACGCCGCCTGATGGAAGAAGAAGGCATCCTGGCCGGGATTTCTTCCGGTGCCGCCGTGGCGGCCGCCGTCAAACTTTCCGAAGAAGCCGACTTTACCGACAAGACAATTGTGGTTATTCTGCCTTCTTCAGGTGAGCGCTACTTGAGCACCGCTTTGTTTGCCGATCTGTTCACCGAACAGGAACTGCAGCAATAGCGCAAACAGTGCACAAATAGCTAAAAAAGCACCTATTCAGGTGCTTTTTTTGTGGACTGGATCAAAGTTTACACCACTCAACGATTGATTTTCGCCGCTGGCTTTAGTATTTAACCGGTCAATTATTTCGATGCGCAAAATTAATCACCTTCCTGCCATTGTTTGAGCTGAATCGATTTACTCATTTGTTGCTCCAGCGAAAAACACGGCATAATGGGGAGCTGATTGAAACAACGCCAGATGCTCGGATTTTTTGATCTGAAATGCTTAAAGCGTCGTTTTATGTTGCATCAAAGCTCGCCCCTGTACCATAGTCAGGCGCTAACCAGACAAGCTAAAATCACGCCGTTAGGCTAAACTTTAGCTCCACAACCTTAAATCCGATAAGTTGGGGAAACATCAATGTTCCAGCAAGAAGTGACTATCACCGCTCCGAATGGTCTGCACACTCGCCCTGCCGCTCAGTTCGTAAAAGAAGCCAAAGGCTTCACGTCTGACATCACCGTGACTTCCAACGGCAAGAGCGCTAGCGCCAAAAGCCTGTTTAAGCTGCAAACTCTGGGCCTGACCCAAGGAACAGTAGTCACCATCGAAGCCGTTGGTGAAGACGAGCAGAAAGCCGTTGAGCACTTGGTAAAACTGATGGCAGAGCTTGAGTAATCGGCCCGTCTTTTTAGTTAACACCAGTCAAGAGTAAGGTAGGGTTATGATTTCAGGCATTTTAGTATCACCGGGTATCGCTTTTGGTAAGGCTCTCTTGCTGAAGGAAGATGAAATTGTCATCAACCGGAAAAAAATCTCTGCAGACCATGTAGAGCAGGAAATCTCACGTTTTCTGGCAGGCCGCGCCAAAGCGTCTGAACAGCTGGAAGTAATCAAAACCAAGGCAGGCGAGACCTTCGGCGAAGAAAAAGAAGCGATCTTCGAAGGCCACATCATGCTGTTGGAAGACGAAGAGCTTGAGCAGGAAATCATAGCCCTCATCAAAGACGATCTGGCGTCTGCCGATGCGGCAGCCTACACCGTGATCGAAGGCCAGGCGAAAGCGCTGGAAGAATTAGACGACGAATACCTGAAAGAACGCGCGGCCGACGTGCGTGATATCGGTAAGCGTCTGCTGCAAAACATCCTAGGCCTGGCGATTGTCGATCTGACCGCCATTCAGGATGAGGTGATCCTGGTCGCGAAGGACCTGACACCGTCAGAAACCGCACAGCTGAACCTGGACAAAGTGCTGGGCTTCATCACCGATCTGGGTGGCCGTACTTCCCACACCTCGATCATGGCTCGCTCCCTGGAACTGCCCGCTATCGTTGGCACCAGCGACGTGACCACCCAGGTAAAAAACGGCGATTACCTGATCCTGGATGCGGTTAACAACAAGATTTATGTCAACCCGACGACCGAGGTGATTGAACAGCTGAAAGCGGTTCATACCCAATACGTCACCGAGAAAAACGATCTGGCCAAGCTGAAAGACCTGCCGGCGATCACGCTGGACGGACATCAGGTTGAAGTCTGTGCCAACATCGGTACCGTGCGCGACGTCGCCGGTGCAGAGCGCAATGGCGCCGAAGGTGTCGGCCTGTATCGTACCGAATTCCTGTTCATGGACCGCGACTCACTGCCAACCGAAGACGAGCAGTTCTCGGCTTACAAGGCCGTTGCGGAAGCCATGGGCTCACAGGCAGTCATCGTCCGTACCATGGACATCGGCGGCGATAAAGACCTGCCGTACATGAACCTGCCAAAAGAAGAGAACCCGTTCCTGGGCTGGCGCGCGATCCGTATCGCGATGGACCGCCGGGAAATCCTGCACGCTCAGCTGCGCGCCATCCTGCGTGCCTCTGCTTTCGGTAAACTGCGCATCATGTTCCCGATGATCATCTCGGTGGAAGAAGTGCGCGATCTGAAGGGCGAGCTGGAAACGCTGAAAGCGCAGCTGCGTGAAGAAGGCAAAGCCTTTGACGAGAGCATTGAAGTGGGCGTAATGGTGGAAACACCGGCCGCGGCAGTGATTGCTCGCCACCTGGCGAAAGAAGTCGACTTCTTTAGTATTGGGACAAACGATTTAACCCAGTATACTCTGGCAGTAGATCGCGGCAACGAGCTGATTTCTCATCTCTATAACCCGATGTCCCCATCAGTGCTTGGCCTGATCAAACAGGTTATTGATGCATCTCACGCAGAAGGCAAGTGGACCGGTATGTGCGGCGAGCTGGCTGGCGATGAGCGTGCTACACTGTTGCTTTTGGGCATGGGGCTGGATGAGTTCAGCATGAGTGCGATTGCAATCCCGCGCATCAAGAAAATTATTCGTAATACCAATTTCGAAGATGTGAAGGCATTGGCAGCGCAGGCCTTGGAACAACCAACGGCACAGGATTTGATGAACTGCGTCAATAAGTTCATCGAAGAAAAAACGCTCTGCTAAAATTCCACGACACTGGAACGCCGCCCAATTTAATGCTTAGGAGAAGATCATGGGTTTGTTCGATAAACTGAAGTCTCTGGTTTCTGATGACAAGAAAGACATGGGCACTATCGAGATCGTCGCTCCACTTTCTGGCGAAATCGTCAATATCGAAGATGTACCGGACGTCGTATTCGCCGAGAAGATCGTTGGCGACGGCATTGCTATCAAACCTGCTGGCAACAAAATGGTTGCTCCGGTTGACGGCACTATCGGTAAAATTTTCGAAACCAACCATGCGTTCTCTATCGAATCTGATAGCGGCATTGAGCTGTTCGTGCACTTTGGTATCGACACCGTTGAGCTGAAAGGCGAAGGCTTCAAACGCATCGCGGAAGAAGGCCAGCGCGTCAAGAAAGGCGATGTGATTATCGAGTTCAATCTGGCCCTGCTGGAAGAGAAAGCCAAGTCTACCCTGACTCCGGTGGTTATCTCCAACATGGACGAGATCAAAGAGCTGATCAAACTGTCCGGCAGCGTCACCGTTGGCGAGACCCCGATCATCCGCATCAAGAAGTAATCGCGGTTCGATCGTAAAAATGGCGCCTTTATCGGCGCCATTTTTTTATCCAGAATGTCTAAGCTCTACTGCGCTACCAGCGGCTCCGCTTGTAGCTCCTGTTGCTGTCTTTCACGCTCCAAGGCCAATACGCCACGATGTGACAGATAGCAGAACAAGATGCAGCACACCACGCCGCCCATCAGCAGATAAAAGCCGCCATGCCATCCCATGTTATCGACCATCACGCCAAACAGGCTGGTGCCCAGCGTGGCCCCAAAGATATAGCTCATAAAGCCACGCAGGCCAACGGCAGAGCCGACAGCAAAGCTGGGAACGATCTCCATCGTCTGTACCGAAGCCAGGAACTGTGGCACATAGATCAGGCAACCGACGATCGCGGCAAAGATGGTGACCATTAACAGCGAGTCACTCTTCCAGTAACCAATCAGACAGATGAAAATCATCACCATGCAGATCATCGCCAGCGGCATACGGCGTCCCTTGAACAGCTTATCCGACAGCCACCCAGCCAACAGTGTGGACGGGATCGCCGCCCATTCGAAGAACAGAAACGCGATGCTCATCTGCTCTTTGGAGAAATGCTTTTCGGTCAGCAGGTAGATAGGCAGCCAACTGATCATGCCAAAGCGCACCATGTAGACAAATACGTCTACCAGCGACACGTACCAGGCATTTTTATTACGCAGGACATAGGTACAGAAGATCTGGAAGGCGCTCATATTTTCCGGTGCCTGCTCCTGCACACCGGTTGTCATCCTGACGGTTTCTTCCGGCATCATTTGTTCCAAGGCAGGCAGACCTTCACTGCGCGGCGAGCCTTTACCCAGCCACAGGACCACCAGCGCAAACAGCACCGCCACGCCCGCAGGGACGATATAGCTGGCGCTCTGCCAGTGTTCACTGCCCAACACCGCAAAGGCCACGCCGACGATGGGGGCCACCACCCCACCGCCGATATTGTGGGATATATTCCAAAATGCGCCAACGCGGCCGCGCTCACGACGTGGGAACCAGTTGGCGATGGTAATGAACGAAGGGCCTACGCCCATCCCCTGGAACAGGCCGTTAAACACCACCAATGCGGCAAAGATCCAGAAGGCGGTGCTGAACCCCAAACCGACGTTGACGATGGCACACAGCACCAGGCCACAGGCCATAAACACTTTGGGATTGGCCTTATCGGCCAGGCTGCTCATCACCCCTTTGCTGATGCCGTAGGCAATCAGCATGCAACTGCTCAACATGCCGATCTGCGTCGCACTCAGATCCAGATGCTCTTTCAGGTAGGGCGTCGAAAGGGTGAAGTTGTTACGCACGATGTAATAGGCCAGGTAGCCCAAAAAGACGCTCAGTAACGCTTGCATGCGATAACGCTGGTAGGTTGCCTGCACCTGTTCTGGCGGAACACGCTTCGCCGCCGCGCTAGGTTTTAATAATGAAAACATGTTATTCCCCTGTGAGGTTTATCTGTACTGGCTCGATGCGCCTGCTATTTATTAATAACGCTCGCAGCGGATGGTGTAATTAATTCATTAATAAGACAAGCCCCGTAATATGTGTCAAAATTGACTCAAACCCAGAACAAATAAGCCCAATTTTGACCCATCAATTAACATTACCGTTATTAACCAAAAACCAGTTCGCTCACCTCCACGCGCTAGAGTGCCACAGCACTACGGTTGCACACAAAGCCAGCCCACAAGTGGTGATGTTTTTGAAGGTGTTAACAGTATTGATAGTCTATCAATGGTAATATTCTGACTTCATCAACGTTATAACCCCGGCTAAATCCTATTGGTTGACGAAAAATATTTTTGTCCCAAATGTTTTGCGGGTTATTTTTATCGTTATTGCGATTTTATGAATAAGATCACAAACGATGAGGTCGAGGGAGAGTTTTATTATGCGTGCAACGCTCATTTTTACGGCAATGGCCTGCTGGCTGTTATCCAGTGTCGCCGGGGCTAAAAGAAATGAACTGGTGATGGCCACCACCTTTTCACCAGAGGCAACCGCCTATCTCATCAGCCGTTGGCAAGGCCAGCCCCAGTCGGTGGTCATCCGCACGCTGAACCGCACCAGCGCCTCCCTGGAACAACTGCTCGACAGCACCGGCAGTGACAACGTCGATCTGGTGCTGACCTCCTCCCCCATGCTGCTCCAGCACCTGCAACAGCATCAGCGCCTGGCAAACTATGAGGGTGCTCCGGAACAATCACAGCGGCTGGTGCCTGAACCTATCCGCAATACCGCCGTGGCGGTAGCCATTTCGGGTTTTGGCCTGCTGATCAACCGCACCAATCTGGCAGAGAAACGGCTGCCGCTGCCAGACGATTGGGACGATCTGACCGATGCCCGCTACCAGGGGGCCCTGCTGATGAGCAGCCCTTCCCGCTCGGATACCAGCCACCTGATGGTTGAGTCGCTGTTGCAACAGCGGGGGTGGCAATCTGGCTGGCAAACGATGTTATCGGCAGCCGGTAACCTGATCACCATCTCTTCGCGCAGCTTTGGCGTGGCGGATAAAGTCAAAAGCGGCCTGGGGTCCGTAGGGCCGATTATCGATAACTACGCCAATCTGCTGCTCGACGATCCGCATCTGGCCTTCCATTATTTCCCTCAGGCCGCGGCCTCCCCCACCTATATTGCCGTGACGAGCAATAGCCATTATCCCGCCGAGGCCCGGCGCTTTATTCAGTTCCTACTCAGCCCGCAGGGGCAGCGGGTCCTGGCCGATACCAGCACGGGAAAATACCCGGTGGTTCCGCTGCCGGCAGACAGCCCACGTTTCGCGCAGCAGCAAAAGCTGTTACAGCGGCCGCCGCTGAATGACTCGCTGATCCTGCAACGTCAGCGCCTGGTCCAAAAGCTGTTTGATACGGCCATCAGCTTCCGCCTGTCTCAGCTCAAGGACGCCTGGAAAGCGTTGCATGGCGCTGAAAGCCGCCTCAAGAGGCCCTTGCCGGAGATCCGTGCGTTGTTGACCGCCATTCCCGTCACCCAGGCCCAAAGCGAAGATCCGCAGTACCTTAAACAGTTTGCTGCACGTAGCGAGAGCGAACAGCAGGTCATGGAATGGCAACTGTTCTTTCAGCAGCAGCAAAGAAAGGCCATCAAGGCGCTGGAAGAGTTAAAATGAGCCGTTTATTGCCGCGCTTCTTCAAACGCCTGACCATCAGCGCCTGTCTGCGGGGAGCGTTTCTTACCGGCGCGCTGCTGACGCTTACCGTCAGCGGGGTCAGCCTGTACTCCTGGCATGAGCAAAGCTCGCAGGTCCGCTATGCGCTGGATGATTACTTTCCGCGTATCCAATCTTCGTTCGTGATCGAAAGTAATCTGAACACGCTGGTCGATCAGCTCAATGAGTTTTTGCAGGCCGCCAATACCAATGCCCGCCTGCAGTTAAGAAATCAGATCGTCGGTCATTTGGAGCAAATCGAGCAGGCCAGCATGCAGTTGGATAACCCTGAACGTCAGCAAATTCAGGCGACGCTGGCAGAAAGCCGCCAACTGTTGGGCCGATTAGACAACGCGCTCTACAACATGTTTATCGCCAGGGAAAAGGTCAATGAGATCGCCGCGCGCATCAGTTGGCTACATGATGATTTCACCACCGAGCTGAATTCGCTGGTGCAGGATTTCAGTTGGCAACAGGGGGCTTTGCTCGATCAGATGGAGACAGGCTCTGGCCAGGTACTCCCCCGCTTGCAGGCCAGTCTGCGCGAGGTGCAAAGTGAGCAGCAGCAAGTCTATGCACTGGCACGCATTGAGAACCAGATCGCCGATGCTTTACGCGATCGCCTCAACGAGCTGCAATCTGGCAGTGAAGAACCTACTTCGGTTGCCGAGCATGTACGTTACCTCGCCTATCTGCAAAAAACGGCCAACGAAAGTATGCAGGGGTTGCAGGCTCATCCCAGCACCATCACGCTACGTCAAACCATAGACGAACTGCTGGAGACCGGCATCGCCGAAAACAGCATGCCCGCGGCGATGAAAAACTATCATCAGGCACAACGGGCACTTACGTTGGCTACTCAGGCCAAGGAGGCCACGCTTGCCCGCTTTCGCACGCAGTTGGAATCGCAACTGAGTAACAGCCACCAGCAGATGCAGACCTTTAACCATCGCCTGGAGCAGATCATCCGCGTCAGCGGCAGGCTAATTGTGATCGCCACCCTGCTGGCGATGTTATTGGTTTATTTGCTCAATCACTATTTTATCCGTTCCCGCCTGGTCAAGCGTTTTACCCAGCTCAACCAGGTGGTGGTACGCATCGGCCTTGGGGAAACCAACGCAGCGATCCCGGTTTACGGTGGCGATGAACTGGGCCGCATCGCCCGCCTGTTGCGGCGTACCCTAGGCCAGTTGAACCAGCAAAAATCCCGGCTGGAGCAGGAGATCGCCGAGCGTAAGGGCATTGAGCAGCATTTGCGTGCTACACAGGATGAGCTGGTTCAGGCCGCCAAACTGGCCGTGGTTGGGCAGACCATGACCACCCTTGCTCATGAGATCAACCAGCCGCTGAACGCCCTATCGATGTACTTGTTTACCGCTCGCCATGCGGTGGAGAAACAACAGCCCGAGGCGGCCACGCTGGCCCTGACCAAGGCCGATGGTCTGATTGGCCGCATGGATGCCATCATCCGTATGCTGCGGCAATTTACCCGGCGAACAGAACAGGATAGCCCCTCTCAGCCCGTTGATTTGCGCCAGTCATTACTTGCCGCCTGGGAGTTGCTGGCTCTTCGCCACCAACCGTTGCAGGGGGAACTGCGGCTACCGGAAGGTGCGCCAAACGTGTTAGGTGACGAGGTGCGTATTCAGCAGGTGTTGGTCAATCTGATGAGCAACGCGCTGGATGCTTGCCAGGAGCGGCCTCTATTGCAGATAAGCTGGCAACGCCAAGCGTCAGGTTGGCAGATCATGCTGTGGGATAATGGGCCTGGCTGGCCGCTAGCGCGGGCTGAATCGTTACTCAAACCTTTCACCACCAGCAAATCGGTAGGCTTGGGGATTGGCCTGTCCATCTCGCTTTCGCTGATGCAGCAAATGGGCGGTAGCCTGCATCTGGCCTCTACGCTGACGCAAAACGCCTGCGTCGTTTTACAGTTTCAACCGGTGGATCAACCATGCTAAGCCAACAAGCGCAAATTCTGTTAATCGACGACGATGCCGACGTCCTTGATGCCTATACCATGCTGCTCAACCAGGCAGGCTATCAGGTTCAGGCCTGTAATAACCCGCTTAAGGCACAGGAAATGCTCGGTGAGGAGTGGCCAGGGATCGTTATCAGCGATGTCTGTATGCCTGGCTGTTCCGGGATTGAGCTGATGGCGCTGCTGCTCGCTCACGATGCCTGCTTACCGGTGTTGTTGATCACTGGCCACGGCGATGTGCCGATGGCGGTTGAAGCGGTGAAAAAAGGGGCCTGGGACTTCCTGCAAAAACCGGTCAACCCGGCCCAGCTACTCGAACAGGTCGCTACCGCGCTGGCCCAGAGACGTTCTTACATTGCCCGTCGTCGTTGGCAGCAAGAACAGCTGCAGAGCAATCTGATTGGGCGTAGTGAGTGGGTAAAGCAGCTACGGGTGCGTTTGCAGCAGGTAGCCGAAACCGATTTGGCGGTTTACCTGCAAGGGGAGTTAGGGGTCGGCAGGACTTTGGCAGCCCGCTATTTACACCGCATGAGCCATCGCAGCGAACAGCCGTTGATCGTGGGTGAATTAACCCCGGGCGGCGAAGCACCGTTAGAACAATGGATTGAGCAGGTAAGCGGCGGGACACTGATTTTACGCCACCTCGAACACTTGTCTATCACCCAGCAGGCGCGGCTGATCCAGCTCCAGGGGCAAGACCCGCTGCCCTTCCGGCTGATCGGCATTGGGACTTCACCGTTGGTGGAACTGGCCGCCGGGCATACCCTCCTGCCCGATTTCTATTACTGCTTTGCCATGACCCAAATCGCCTGCCTGCCGCTTTCTCTGCGCCCCGACGATATAGAGCCGTTATTCCGCCACTACCTGGAGCAAGCATGCCTGCGCCTTAACCATCCATTACCGGATCTGCCAGCCGAGCTGATCAAACGTTTGGTAAAAAGGGTATGGCCAAATAACGTGCGCGAACTGGCCAATGCCGCAGAGCTGTTTGCCGTCGGGGTGATGCCACTGGCAGAGACCGCCAACCCGCTGTTGCACGGATCCGATCCCGCGCCGCTGGATCAGCGTATCGAAGACTATGAGCGCCAGATCATTACCGAGGCATTGAACCTGCATCAGGGGCGGATTAACGAGGTGTCCGAGTATTTACAGATCCCGCGTAAGAAGCTCTACCTGCGGATGAAAAAGTACGATCTGGATAAGCAGCATTATCGTTAACATCAAACCTCCTCAGGTTGCTGTCAAATCAACACCTAGCTCACTCCGTAGGGGCGCTGCATGCTGCGCCCCTACGGAGTGAGCTAGGTGCGAATTTGTCAGTAGTCTCACGTCTACGATGCGAAAACTAACCAGTACAGCGCCCCCGTTGTGAGCCCAGAGAGAGGTTTTCAGCAGTCTTTATTTTGTCTGTAACCTTTAGCTCCAGCGAGGTACCCGCAGCGTGATCACCAGGCCACCCTGTTCGCCATTGTGTGCCTCAACCTGCCCACCGTGGGCCAGCACCACTTTGCGCGTGATAGCCAAACCCAGGCCATAGCCCTTGCCAGACATCGCCGATTTTACCCGGACGAAAGGATCAAAGATGCTGGACAGCTTCGACTCCTCCACGCCCGGCCCCTGATCGCTGACCTGGATCTGGAATAACTGGTCGATACGCGTCAATACCACGGTCACCCGCTGGCCATGGCTGGAAAAGCGCAAGGCATTGCGCACAATGTTCTCAACCGCCCGGCGCATCAATTCGGCATTACCTTTTACGGTGTATTCCTCGTCGGAACTGGCCTGCAACACGATCTCTACGCCGGGGATTTGCGCCTCGTAGCGCGCATCGTTAACCACCGCCTCCACCAGCCCATAGAGATCGAAATACTCTTCATCATCCGACAGGCCGTTGTTCTCGGTACGCGACAGCGCCAGCAATTCGCCAATCATCTTGTCCAGCCGCCCGGCTTCGTGCTCGATACGCTGCAACGAGTTCTCCACGTTCTCCGGATTTTGCCGCCCCAGGCCGATCGCTAGCTGCAAGCGGGCCAATGGCGAACGCAACTCATGGGAGACATCATGCAGCAATTGCTCACGGGCGCTGACCAGCACCTCCAGCCGCTCCGCCATGCTGTCAAAGTCACGCGCCACCTCAGAAAGCTCGTCATGCCGCCGCCGCATCGCCGGGAACAGCCTCACCGCCAGATCGCCCTGCGCTACCCGCTCAAAACCAGCGCGCAGTTGGCGCATCGGGCGCGTCAGGTTCCAGGCCAACATGGCACTGAACAGCAAGCCCCCCAGCCCACCGACCCACACCATTGGCTCCGGAATGTTCAGCAGGCGCCAGCGCTTGGGTGGCCGATATTCGGCACGCAGTCCTTCCAGATCGTAGCTCAACAGGTAGCCCTGGTTATCCGCACCTGTTACCCATTCCACCATCATTTTCGCGGGTCGGTCGGAGCCTGGCTGGTCAGCCGAGGGGTTAGAAGCTGGTGTCACGCTTAAGAAGCGGCGTTCGGTTTCAGGCCACTTGGCAACCATTGCGTTCAGCGCAGGCATCCCACTGCTGCGCAACACAGAGGCCGCAGAGGTCAGTTGCAGATTAGCGATACGCCAGGTCATGCTGTTTTCCGGGACTTCATGGCGATTACCATAAAAGGTAAACGTCACCCACAGCGCCTGGGTCATGATGATAAACGTCAGCCAGAAACCGAGCAGTATTTTCCAGAACAGTCTTCCGCGCATCGGCATTACCTGATGCGGTAACCGATACTGCGCACGGTTTCAATGCTCAGTCGGTTATCGGTTAGCGCGCCCAGCTTCTGGCGGATATTGCTGATATGCACGTCCACGCTGCGATCGTAAGCCTCACGTGGCCGCCCCAGACCTTTCTCTGACAGTTCATCCTTCGACACTACTCGTTCAGGCGAACGCAGCAGTAACTCCAGCAAGTTGAACTCTGAGGCGGTGAGGTCGAATGCTTTGCCCTGCCACGCACTGCTACGGGTGGACGCGTTGAGCGTCAACTCGTTAAAGCTCAGGACAGAAACTTTATCCACCGCTTCCGGCTGTTCTTCAAACCGGCGCAGCACCGCACGCAGGCGTGCCACCAGTTCGCGTGGGTAACAAGGTTTGGGCACATAGTCGTCGGCGCCCATCTCCAGCCCGATCACCCGGTCGATATTGTCACCCTTGGCCGTCAGCATGATGATCGGCAAGCGGCTCTTTTTACGTACCTCGCGCAGCACGTCGATACCGCTCATGTCCGGCAGCATGATGTCGAGGATCATCGCAACATACTCGCCAGAAAGCGCACCGTCTACTCCGGCCTTGCCGGTCAGCACCAGGGACGCGTTGAATCCTTCAGCCGTCAGGTATTCGCTCAGCATGGTGCCAAGTTCCAGATCGTCATCGACCAATAAAATTTTCATGCCCACTCCTTCGCTGATTTGCCGCCATTTTCGCGTCTATTGACGCCCTACGCAGCCGGTTTTACCTAATCCTTACACAATATGCGAACGCTGGCGGAATATCGAGTTGTTGGCATGGGGGAATGGGAGGAGAGAGTCGTAACAACAATAAAGGTCGGGTGGTTAACGAGGCCACGATTAGAAAACCGGTGGCGGGGTTTGCATCCCACCACCGATGAACGCTCGGCTACGAAAATACGCCTGTGGACAGGTAGCGGTCACCGCGGTCACAGACAATGGCGACGATGACGCTGCCAGGGTTGGCTGCAGCGACGCGCAATGCACCGGCTACGGCACCACCAGAGCTGACACCACAGAAAATACCTTCCCGCTGCGCCAGTTGGCGCATGGTCTGTTCGGCTTCACTTTGTGTCATATCCAATACTTGATCCACCAGCTCCGGGCGGAAAATCCCCGGCAGATAGGCTGGTGCCCAACGGCGGATGCCCGGAATGCTGCTGCCCTCAGCAGGCTGTAGGCCGATGATATTCACCTGCGGATTTTGACTTTTCAGATAGCCACCAACGCCGGTAATGGTGCCGGTGGTGCCCATGCTGGAGACGAAATGAGTGATACGGCCAGCGGTCTGCTGCCAGATTTCCGGGCCGGTGGTGGTGAAGTGCGCGTAGGGATTATCCAGATTGTTGAACTGATCCAACACCTTGCCCTGCCCCTGCTGCTGCATCTCCAGCGCCAGGTCACGCGCCCCTTCCATCCCCTGCTCACGGCTGACCAGGATCAGTTCGGCACCATAAGCTCGCATCGCTGCCTGGCGTTCCATACTCATGTTTTCCGGCATCAGCAGCTTCAGCGTGTAGCCTTTCATTGCACAAATCATCGCCAGCGCGATGCCGGTATTGCCACTGGTGGCCTCGATCAGCGTATCGCCCGGCTGAATTTCACCACGCAGTTCCGCCTGCTGGATCATCCCCAGCGCGGCACGATCCTTGACCGACCCCGCCGGATTGTTGCCCTCCAGCTTGAGCCAGATTTCACTGTCCAGCCCTTCGGCCAGTCGTTGTAGTTTTACTAACGGTGTATTACCGATGCATTGTTCCAGCGTGGTCACAATCATTGCCTACGTATAATGTAAAAAGGCAACCCTGGGTTGCCTTAAATGGGAATGGTTAGAAATTATCAGGCGCTTTTAGCTAACGCAACCGGTTGTAACAGTTGTTCACCGGCGTAAAGGCGGGCATTCAGGCTGCCAACGTAGTAACGGTCCCCGCGCGCCGGTGCGGCATGGCCTTCCGACATAATCACGCTGATAGGCTCCTGATGCCAGCCAATCGGCTGCACGGTCAACTGCCAGAAGTGGCCACGCGGGCTGACTTCCAACACCTGCACCGGTAATGGGCATCGGGCGCTGCAATCGGTGCCGATCTCCATTTCCCACGGGCGCAGGAACAGATCGACGCTGCCTTGGTGCATTGGCTGGAACGACAGCGGCCATTGGTGAGCGCCCACAAACAGCTGTGAACCGCGGATTTCACCGTTCAGGCGGTTAACTTCGCCCATAAACTCCAGCACGAAGCGGGTGGCGGGTTCACGCATGATCTCGGTCGGTGAACCTACCTGCTCGATATTCCCCTGGCTCATCACCACGATGCGATCGGCGACTTCCATCGCTTCTTCCTGATCGTGAGTGACGAACACGCTGGTGAATTTCAGTTCCTCATGCAGTTGACGCAGCCAGCGGCGCAGTTCTTTACGCACCTGAGCATCCAGCGCACCAAACGGCTCGTCCAGCAGCAGGATCTGGGGCTCCACCGCCAGCGCGCGCGCCAAGGCGACACGTTGCTTCTGGCCGCCGGAAAGCTGTGAAGGGTAGCGGTTAGCCAGATGACCCAACTGCACCATCTCCAGCAACTGTTCCACTTTCTGTTTGATCGCCGCCGCATTCGGACGTTCGCGACGTGGCAGCACGCTCAGGCCAAAGGCGATATTGTCGAAAACCGTCATATGGCGGAACAGCGCATAGTGTTGGAACACGAAGCCGACGCGGCGATCGCGAGCATGCACGCGGCTGACGTCGGTGCCGTGGAAACCCAGCTTACCGCTGCTCTGGCTTTCCAGCCCGGCGATAATCCGCAGCAAGGTGGTCTTGCCCGAACCGGATGGGCCTAACAGCGCCACCATCTCACCGGAAGGAATATCGAGCGAGATATCGTTCAATACCTTGGTACGGCCAAAAGACTTGTTGATACCGTTAATCTCAATGCTCATGATTTTCCTCCCGCTCGAGACGCGCATCCTGACGCGCCAGGCGCCATTGCAGTCCGCTTTTCAGAAATAGGGTGACTATCGCCATCAGGGTCAACAGTGCCGCTGCGGTAAACGCCCCGGCGGTGTTGTAATCCTGATGCAGTAATTCCACTTGCAGTGGCAAGGTATAGGTTTCGCCACGGATAGAGCCGGACACCACCGATACCGCACCAAACTCGCCAATCGCGCGGGCGTTGGTCAGTACCACGCCATACAGCAATGCCCAGCGGATGTTCGGTAAGGTAACGCGGCGGAACATCTGCCAACCGGAGGCGCCCAACAGCACCGCGGCCTCGTCTTCCTGGCTGCCCTGGCTCATCATCAGCGGCACCAGTTCACGGACCACAAATGGGCAGGTCACGAATATCGTCACCAGCACCATGCCCGGCCAGGCGAACATCAGTTGAATGTCATGGGCATCCAGCCAGCCGCCGATCGGGCCGTTGGTGCCGTAAAACAGCAGATACAGCAGCCCCGCCACCACCGGCGACACCGCAAACGGCATGTCGAACAGCGTCAGCAGCAGTTGGCGGCCTGGGAAGGTAAAACGCGTCACCAGCCAGGCCAGCAAAGTACCGAACACCAGGTTGACCGGCACGGTGATCAGCGCCACCAGCACCGTCAACCAAATGGCGTGCAGCATGTCCGGGTCCGACAGGTTATGCCACACGGCACCCACGCCAGAGGAAAATGCCTCGATAAAGATCATCACCATCGGCACGACCAGCAGCAGGATGGAGAACAGCGCGCCAATGGCAATCAGCGTCCATTTACCCCAATTCACGCGTGGGCGCTCTGCGCCGTTCAGGGCGGTAACATCAGCCATCAGTGCCCTCCAATACGGCGGCCAAAGCGGCTCTGTAAGGTGTTAATGGCAAACAGCAGCAGCAGTGATGCAGCCAGGATCACAGAGGCAATCGCACTGGCCGCCGGGTAATCGAACTCCTGTAAGCGCACAAAAATCATCAATGAGGTCACTTCGGTTTTCCAGGCAATGTTGCCAGCGATAAATATCACCGCGCCAAATTCCCCCAGGCTGCGGGTAAACGACAACGCCGTACCGGCGAGCAGCGCTGGAGCAACCTCTGGCAACACCACGCGGCGGAAACTCTGCCAGCGGGTAGCCCCGAGCGTTTCGGCGGCCTCTTCATATTCTGGTCCCAACTCTTCCAGTACCGGTTGCACCGTGCGCACCACGAAAGGAATGCTGGTAAAGGCCATCGCCACCGCAATCCCCAACCAGGTGAAGGAAACCTTGATATCAAAATGAGCCAGCCATTGGCCGTACCAACCGGTGGTAGAAAACAATCCCGCCAAGGTCAGGCCGGCCACCGCCGTAGGCAATGCAAACGGCAAATCCATCAGGCCATCCAGCAAGGAACGGCCAGGGAACTGGTAACGAGTGAGGATCCAGGCCATCAGCATGCCAAACACCGCATTGAAAACGCTGGCGACTCCGGCCGCCAGCAGCGTCACCTTATAGGCCGCCACGACCTGCGGATTGGTGATCACTTCCCAATACTGTGCCAAACTCATTTGCGCCAGCTGCATCACCAGCGCGCTGAGCGGCAACAGCAAAATCAGGCAGGTGAAAAGCAGGCTGCTTCCCAGACTGAGAGTAAACCCAGGCAGTACCCGCTTGCTGGCCATCGAAAACATTACTTATGCCCTGCCGCTAACAGTTGGTCCAATTCGCCGCCCGTCGCAAAGTGGGCACTCATCACCTGCGGCCAGCCGCCGAACTGATCTTCCACGCTGAACAGCTTGGTCTCAGGGAATTGGCTCTTGGCCGCCGCCATCACCTGTGGGTCATTAACGCGATAATAGAAGCTGGTGATCAGTTTCTGGGCCGCCGGACTATAGAGATAGTTCAGGTACTCTTTGGCCACCTGCTCGGTGCCGTTTTTCTCGACGTTTTTGTCCACCCAGGCCACCGGGAACTCCGCCAGAATATCGACCGGCGGCACGATCACTTCATACTTGTCTGCGCCGTACTGCTTGCGGATATTGTTCACTTCGGATTCAAAGCTGATCAGCACGTCGCCCAGGCCACGCTCGACAAAGGTCGTCGTTGCACCACGGCCACCGGTATCAAACACCACCACGTTTTTCAACAAACGGGTCATGAACTCACGGGTCTTGGCCTGATCGTTGCCATCAGCCTGGCTGGCAGCGCCCCAGGCGGCCAGATAGGTGTAGCGGCCATTACCGGAGGTTTTCGGATTCGGGAATACCAGCTTCACGTCATCTCGCACCAGATCGCTCCAGGTATGGATGCCTTTCGGGTTGTCCTTGCGCACCAGGAACGCCATGGTGGAATAGAATGGAGAACTGTTGTTCGGCAGGCGTTGCTGCCAATCTGCCGGGATCAGTTGGCCGCGATCGTGCAGGATTTGCACGTCACTGACCTGGTTATAGGTGACCACATCGGCACGCAGCCCCTGCAGGATTGCCAACGCCTGTTTAGAAGAACCGGCGTGGGACTGTTTGATGGTCAGTTTGTCGTTCGGATGCTGCTGATCCCACTGCTTTTCAAAGCCTGGATTCAGCGCGGCAAACAGTTCGCGGGAGACGTCATAAGAGCTGTTGAGCAATTCTGCCGCCGAAGCCGTACCGCTGGCTAACAATGCCGCCACCAGCCAACCTTTCAACAGCGTATTTTTAACCCGGGAATGTTTCATTCTGCACCTTATCACTGAGTCTTACCGCCGGGCTGATGCCCTGATATTGACCAGTGTATTTATAACTTGATGCAGACCTGTAACGCTTTTATATACCGTTTAGTGATTTTCAAGCATCAAACGCTATAAGGCAGGAGGGGAGCGGTTCACCGCAGAGGGAGGGAAAGCCCGGAGCCAGAGGAACTGGCCCCAGGAGATACATCAAAGTGACAACAGGCGCGTCAACGAAGGTGCGAAGTAGTAGCTGCCGGTCACCGCGCGGCTGAAACGCAGCATCGCGTCGTGTTTGCCGTCCAGCTCGCCGAACATGCTTAACAGCTGCTGTTCGATGTTGTGCAGGCGCGCGCAATAGGCGATGAAATACAGGCCATGTTTGCCGCTGGCGGTGCCATAAGGCAGGCTCTGGCGCAAAATTTTCAGCCCTTTGCCGTCTTCTTTCAGATCGACACGACTGACGTGCGAAGTATCTGGCCGTTGATCCGGCGGCAGTTCTTCACTGTCTTGTTTGGTACGGCCAATGATCTGTTCCTGCTGTTCGGTGGTGAAACGCTGCCACTGGCGCAGGTTGTGCTCATAACGCTGTACCAGCACGTAGCTGCCACCTTCGTCTTCTTCACCAGCGCCAATCACCGCTACCTCTGGGCGTTGTTCGCCCTGCGGGTTTTCAGTACCGTCGATAAAGCCACTCAGATCGCGCTCTTCTACCCAGCGGAAACCGTGCGTTTCTTCTTCAATACGAATGGTGTTACCAAACGCGGCCAGGGCGGCCTGCGCCAGGGTGAAGTTCACGTCATGACGCAGAGATTGAATATGGATCAGCATATCGCGTTGGGTGGCCGGTGCCAGCCCCTTGCCCAGTGGTGCGAAAGGCTTCAGCTCTTTGGCTCCCTGGCCATTGGAAAGGTCATGCCAAACGTCGGAGCCAAAAGCGATAACCGCACCTAAATGGGCATCTGGAAACTGTTGCTGCAACTCGCCGAGCACCTGGCAAAACTGTTTGCAGCCTTGGCGCAGATCGACGAATTCGCCCTGCACCATCGCTTCCATAAAAATGCCAAAACGGCAGTGTTCCAGCAGGATGCCGCTCTGAACCTGTGTCATGTTGATTTCCTCAAGACCTGAATCGGGTAACAGGTTGCCCTGTTATAAACGCGCAATATCATAACGCACAGCAGGCTGATTGCCTTGCCCGAACGCAAAGAAAATAGGGATTTAACGCCAAACGAGGCAGGCACACCGCAAGGTGCGCCCGTAATGAGAATTATTGTGTTTTGGCATGCCAGACGATTTTACTCACCGTCCAGCTCTGCAGAGTATCGTCCGGTGGGATCAGATCCTGTGGGCCAGCCCATTTGCCACTGAAGATATAGCTGACATTGCGGCTTTGCTGCGCCACGCACTCGACCTTGCCAACATCCTCACCTTCGGCGGGTTTACAAGCACCATAGGCCTTGCTGAACAGTTCGCTAAACGGCGTACCCAGCTTGCTGCCCCATTCGGTGGCGATCTTGGCGTCCATCACGTCAACGCGCTGCACGTGGCCTTTAGGTTCCCCGGTGATCACCAGCTTCACGTCATCGCCGTCCAATGCCTGGAAGTAGGAAACGATCTGCCCTTGGTTGGTCGCCATCCCGCCACGTATGCGGTAATTGTTATTCAGCCCCTTGCCAATCGCCGCCTCCGTCATGGGGGTACCGGCCCCCACATCACCGACGCCTTTAGCGCTAACCTCCACGCTGCCGCCAAACCAGTTGAACGGCGACAGGCTGGACCAGGAGAAGTTTGACATGGTCGAACAGCCGGTCAACAACAGCGGTAGCCCTAACAACAGTGGGCGAATATTCATTCATAGCTCCTTAACATCAAAGACATCGGCGATATGCAGCCTCTCATAACCACTGTGGCTGCGCCATCAATTGCCAGGTTGGAGTGCGTAAATTGGGAAAAGTGCCGCAATTTTTAACAATTAACCCGCCTCATCCTGCGGGATAAAACAGGCTTTCAATCGCATATTCATTAAAAGATATCCCATCGCCAGCACATCCAGCAGCGCTAGCAGGAGATCTAGCGGAGGTTCATTGCTGTCTTGCTGCCAAAGGCTGTAAAGCGAGCCGAGCAGCGCTGCCGCCAGAGAAACTATCAGTACCCAACGCCAACTACGCCACAAACGTGGCCAATGCTGGCGGCGGCCAGCAATCAAAAAGGCCAGCGCCGCAGGCAGCCCAAGCGCAATACCGTACCAAAAGCGCTGAGTATCTGGATAGAACAGTTGTAACAAGCCAGCCCCCTGATCGCGTGAGGTGCCCGCCATCACAAACAGTAGCCAGGTACGAGCCTGTAAGATCAGTACGCCCCAAAACCACAGCGGCAACCGTAACATACCGTGCTGATCGTAATCGTCCGGTGAAAACCGGTGTGTTGACGCCTTCAAATACTTTTCCTTGCCGATGTTATGATTACCCTTGCAAATGGCGACGGTGGCCACCATTTTCAATCTTCAGCTTAAGATGCTCTTAAGATCCTTATGGTTTAATCAGGTTATGTCCCGCTAACGGGAAATCATTCAGACCACTGATAAGGAAGATCCAGATGAAAAAGATCGCTTTAATTACACTCATCGCATTATGCAGCGCACCGGTTCTAGCTCAACAGGGCGGGTTCCTCGACCCCAACGCGACACCTGCTCAAACGCAAACCAGCCCGCAAGGTGGCTTCTCCGGCCCTAGCGCCGCGCTGACCACGGTAGATAAGGTCAAATCGTTGAGCGATGATACCTGGGTGATGTTGCAGGGCAATATCGAACAGCGCGTGGGTGATGACACCTACACCTTCCGCGACGCCACCGGCACGCTGACGGTAGAGATCGACAGAAAGCGCTGGAACGGCCAGACCATCACCCCAAAAGACAAGGTTCAGTTGGAAGGGAAAGTGGATAAAGACTGGAGCAACGTGGAAGTCGATGTGAAAAACATTAAAAAACTGCCTTAAACCAGGGCTTGGGGCGGTGGCAACCACCGCCCTGACGATCAATACTCTTGATCTTCGATCAGGCGTTTACCCAGGCTGGTGATCGCCTGAATTTCGTAGCCGAGCTTTTCATACATTTCGATCACGGTGTCGTTGTCTTCACGCACCATCAGCTGAATTTTCGGACAGCCGCGCGCAATCAGCTTTTTCTCCAGCCGATTAATCAACGCATTGGCAATGCCGCGCCCGCGATAGTCTGGGTGAACGCCCAGGTAATACGCCGAGCCACGGTGGCCGTCGTAACCGCCCATCACCGAGCCAACCACCTCACCGCCCACTTCTGCTACCAAAAACAGATCCGGATCGTGGTTCAGTTTGCGTTCAATATCCATCTCGGGATCGTTCCATGGCCGTAACAGGTCGCAACGCTCCCACAGGGTGATGACTTCTTCAAAGTCGTCTTGCCGAAATACGCGAATTTCCATCGTTGCTCGCTACTGTTAATTAACTTATTTAATACCCTATGGATTTCAAGCTGCAGCTAGGCGACAAGCTTACTCATCCCCAGGAGCTTACTTTTGGGTAAGTGACTGGGGTGAGTAAGTGCAGGTAACAACGCTGCAGCTTGAAAGACGACGGGTATATCTGATTATTGCGTAATTATTAACTGATACCCACAGTCTTTCAAGCTGCAGCGTTTTGCCAGGTAATAAATGGCAATAGTTATCAAGTCGATTAATGGGGATCAATACGCTATAACGTCGCGAAATAGATTGATCGAGTTGGAGCCGCGCGTGATGAAAAAACAGAGCAAAACCTACCTCAATTTCAGCCCTCTCACCGCTTCATCGACCCGCCGCCAACTGCTGCTCTCCGGCCTGGCTCTGGCCCTGCTCGGGGGCAAAACCTCAGCCACCCAGGCCAATATGCTGCAACCAAAACCGCACAGCAAACCGCTCCCCAAATCCACGGGCAGCAAAAGAGTGGTGATGATCGATCCCGGCCACGGCGGTATCGACTCCGGTGCCGTGGGCCATGAAGGTTCACAGGAAAAACACGTGGTGCTGGAAATTGCCAACCATGTGCGGCGTTTTTTGCATGAGCACGAGCACGTTGAAGCCCGCCTGACCCGGGAGGAGGATGAGTTTATCCCGCTGTTCCAGCGCGTGGAGATCGCCCACCAGCACCAGGCCGATCTGTTTATCTCGATCCATGCCGATGGATTTACCAGCCCGGATGCATCCGGTGCCTCAGTGTTTGCCCTTTCCAACCGCGGAGCCAGTAGCGCGATGGCACGTTATCTCTCCAATAAGGAAAACGCCGCCGATGACGTCGCGGGGGGCAAATACAAAGAACAGGACAACTATCTACAGCAGGTGTTATTCGATCTGGTGCAAACCGACACCATCAACAACAGCCTGACCCTGGGCCGCCACGTGCTGGGCCAGATCCGCCCGGTTCACCACCTGCATAGCGAAAGCACCGAACAGGCGGCGTTTGCCGTATTAAAGTCCCCTTCTATTCCTTCGGTGCTGGTAGAAACCTCGTTTATCACCAACCCCGGTGAGGAGCGCCTGTTAGGTACCACCGCCTTTCGCGAAAAAATTGCCCGTGCCATCGCAGACGGTGTGATCAATTTCTTCCACTATTACGACGTTCACCAACGTAAGCCGCGCTAGACCTGCAAAATACGGGGCGAGAAGGTATACTTGCCGCCCTGTTCAGTTACCCATTGCGAAAACCCGTATGAGTTTACCCACCATTGCCGCAGTAAAATCCTTCCTGCTGGCGTTGCAAGACAAGATTTGTGAGCAGTTGGCCCAGGCCGATGGCGGCGCCGATTTTAAGGAAGATCGCTGGACGCGTGAAGAAGGCGGCGGTGGCCGCAGCCGGGTGCTGACCAACGGTGCGGTATTCGAACAGGCCGGGGTAAATTTCTCCCACGTTTCGGGGGCCACGCTGCCCGCCTCTGCCACCGCGCATCGCCCAGAACTGGCCGGGCGCAGCTTTCAGGCGATGGGCGTTTCGCTGGTGATCCATCCGCTCAGCCCCTATATACCGACCAGCCATGCCAACGTGCGCTTCTTTATCGCGGAAAAACCGGGCGAAGAGCCGGTTTGGTGGTTTGGCGGCGGCTTTGACCTAACGCCCTTCTATGGCTTTACCGAGGACGCCGTTCACTGGCACCGCACAGCGCTTCAACTCTGCGCCCCCTTCGGCGACGACGTGTACCCAAAATACAAAAAGTGGTGCGATGACTATTTCTTTATCAAACACCGTAACGAAGCCCGCGGTATCGGCGGCCTGTTCTTTGACGATTTGAATACCCCGGATTTCGAAAGCTGCTTCGCGTTTACCCAGGCGGTAGGTGAAGGCTTCCTGGAGGCCTATCTGCCGATCGTGGAAAGACGTAAAGCACTGCCTTGGGGCGACCACCAACGCCAGTTTCAGCTGTATCGTCGTGGCCGCTATGTCGAGTTTAATCTGGTGTGGGATCGCGGTACGCTGTTCGGCCTGCAAACCGGGGGCCGCACCGAATCGATCCTGATGTCGATGCCGCCTTTGGTGCGTTGGGAATATAACTTCCAGCCCGCAACCGACAGCCCGGAAGCCGCGCTATACCGTGACTTTCTGCCAGTACGCGACTGGCTACAGGAGCAACAATAATGCAGATTTGGGTCGATGCCGACGCCTGTCCAAACGTGATCAAAGAAGTGCTGTTCCGTGCCGCAGACCGTGCGGCAATGCCAGTCACCCTGGTGGCTAATCAGCCTTTGCGCACGCCCCCTTCGAAATTTATCCGCACCTTGCAGGTTGCTGCAGGATTTGACGTGGCGGATAACGAAATCGTGCGCCGCTGTGAAAAAGGCGATCTGGTGATCACAGCGGATATCCCACTGGCCGCCGAAGTGATAGAAAAAGGCGCTATCGCCCTGAATCCTCGCGGTGAGCGTTATACGCCAGACACCATTCGTGAACGCCTGAACATGCGTGATTTTATGGATACCCTGCGCTCCAGCGGGATCCAGACTGGGGGGCCGAACACTCTCAACCAGCGCGATCGCCAGCAGTTTGCCAATGAGTTGGACAAGTGGCTGCAGCAGGCGAAACGGGCCAATTAGCACCGGAGGCCCCCCTCCATCAGCTTAGAAGCGCACCTCGCCACCAAACAGATAAGTCCGCCCGCGGGCGGTGTTGGCCGCGGTTGCCTCATCCCCCTGGATCGGCAGCATATTCAGCTTGTTAAGCGCGTCGGAATAGCTTTTATCCATCACGTTTTGCACGCTGAATTTCAGCAAAACATTACGGTTGATCTGATAGGTGCTGTACAGATCGATAACGGTGGGAATATTTGGCATCTCCTGTTTCATCAACATCCCGTTTTCCTCACTCATTTCAAAGTCAGGAGAAAGGCGGCGAGCCTTGCCGGTATATTTGATGATGCTACCCACGGTCAGCGTTTCGTCAAAGAAACGTAACCCGCTATCCAGCGTGAAGTACATGTCCGGCAGTTCATTGATATCCCCCGCGCCAAAGTAGCTACTGGCGATAGAGGTAGGCTGGTCAGTATGCTGTTTGCTAAATGAGGCACGGGCAAAACCGCGGCCAGCATCATAGTTGGCTTCCAGCTCCACCCCGTGGGTACGTACCGGCGTCAGGGAGTTGACGTAGATATACATGTTATCCGAGAACTCTTCGCTGGCATCGCTCCAGTCATTCTGCAAGTTCTCACCCAAACTACACTTGCGGCCATTGCGGCACACCATGTAAGACTCGCTGAAGATATAGTTTTTGATTTTACTGGTGTACACCACCGCCTTAAAGCGCAGGGTGTCCTGCTTGAACAGCAGATCGTTGCCGCTGAGGTTAAAGCCCGCTTGCCAGGTTTCTGAACGTTCGCCTTTCAGGAACGGGTTCATCGAAGCGCCGCCGGAATTAGAGAAGAACACTTCCTGAATATTAGGAGCGCGCATTGATTTGCTGTAGCTGGCAAAAGGTTGCAGCCAAGGCGTGACCTGTGCAGACAGCATCACCGACGGGTTAAATCCGTGCTCCTTCAGATCGATATTGGCACTGCCCTGCGGAAAACACTCCACCCGCAAATCACAGGCCGGTTTAAAGCCGGTGAGCTTGTTGTTGGCATAATTGAGATTGAGATCGAGCTGGTAGATATCACGGTTGAGTTGCAAGCCGGTGTACAGGCTGGCGATACGCTGGTCGCCCGACGGAGCAAAGGTGTTGTTCTCGATCGCCTCATGCGCCGTCTGCGGATCCTCAATCTGCGATTCAACGTGCTTGTCGTACTGGTTGCGCATCAGTTTACCGCCGTAGGTGAACGCTACGTCGGTCTGCCACAGGCTAAAGCGGCTGGTATTATTGATATCCAGCGCGTCGGAGCGGTTTTCCGCATTGGTATTAAAGAAAGTGAACAGTGAATCGCTGTCATACTTCTGATTACCCTTGCTGTGGCTGGCGGTCATATTCAGATCCACCAGCTCAGAAAATGGCGCGTAGTGATATTTGAGATAAAAATCGTTGCTGTCGATATCGCGGCGCGAGAATTTATTCTGGTAAGTACGGGCAGATAATTCAATGCTGTGATATTCGTTGGGCTTGATATCCACCTTGAACAGCTGCGACTTGGGGTTTTGCTTCATAAACTCGTCGTAACCAAAATCTTCACTGCTCACGCCGTCGCCGTTGTTGAAGTTGGAATAGATGGAGCTGCCGCTAATGGCCGCCATCACGCCCAAACTGCCGGTATCGGTGAACGCCGCCCCTTTGGCCCCAACGGCGATCATACCGCTGCGGCCAATACCGTTACTGCCCACGGAGAACTTGGTACGCACGCCAAACGGATTATCGGCAAACACCACATCATCCACGCCGATAGTGCGGAAGTTGGCGCTGCCCGCCAATGCGTTCACCCCAGATGCACCGCTGTTCTCACCACGCGCCACATCGACCCCAACAATAAAATTCGGGTCGATCAGCACGCCGGATTGATTGTTGGTGGAACCATGGGACATCACGCCAGAGGTCGAGGTGCCAAAATAGCTCTGGGTAATGCCATCAACCATGGTATTTACCCGGCCAAAACCGCTCATCCCACGGATATTGACGCTGACCGCCCCTTGGCTGGGATCGATTTGAGTAAAGGTGCCGGGCATGCTGCGCAGGATATTATCTATCGACTGTAGATTTTTATTTTCGTCGCGCGAACTGAATGCCCCTGGCTTTTCCAATGCCTCCTGTTCGCTGTTATTAGCCGCCGCCGAAACGTTCAGCGGGCTGAATACCGCCTGGCCTTTATTTTCTGCGGCCAACAGCGGGCCAGCCAAAACCATACCGGTGCCAACCGCACCAATAAGCAGTTTAAATTTCATATATCCCCTAAAGTATTGCTATCAAAATCAGTGAGTGATCAATGCTCAGCAGAAAATACCACCAGGTAGGCGGAAATTAATTATGGTTATTATCTGCCGCGCAGCCATTAAGCTGCGCGGCCAAGATCCTTATTTTTGTGTTTTTTCGTCCATTGCTAAAATAAAGCTGTATTCCAGCGCGCTATTTTCCAACCGACTCAAGCGGCCCGATTTTCCCCCGTGGCCCGCCGACATATCCGTGGACAGCAATAACACCGCATCCCCCTGCTGGAATTGGCGCAGTTTGGCCACCCATTTGGCGGGTTCCCAATACTGTACCTGTGAATCATAAAGTCCGCTGGTGACCAACAGATTCGGGTAGTGCTGCGCGCGCACATTATCGTACGGACTGTAGGACTTGATCAGCGCATAGGGCTGCGGCTGATTGGGGTTGCCCCACTCCTCGTATTCACCGACGGTCAACGGAATGCTGTCATCCAACATCGTCGTCAGCACATCGACAAAAGGCACCTGCGCCACCACCGCGTTATACAGTTGGGGAGCCTGATTGATCACCGCCCCTACCAACAAGCCTCCGGCACTGCCTCCCATCGCGTAAACGCGCCCCGGCTGCCCGTATCCCTTATCAATCAGCGCCTGAGTGGCATCGATAAAGTCGTTGAAGGTGTTTGGCTTGTTCGCCAGTTTGCCCTGCTGATACCAGTCTTGCCCAAGCTCACCGCCACCGCGTACGTGGATCAGCGCATAGACGAAACCGCGATCCAACAGGCTAATGCGGTTGGCGCTGAATGCAGGATCCATGCTCATGCCATAGGCGCCGTAGCCGTATACCACCAACGGACTTTTGCCAGGTTTGAATTTGGCGCTGTTGTATACCAGCGAGACCGGCACCTTTACTCCGTCGCGGGCGGTGATCCACAAGCGCTCACTGTGATACAGGCCTGGTTCTACGCCCTTCACCTCCTGCCGTTTCAGTAACTCGCGTTTGCCGCTGTTGAGATCCCATTCATAGGTGCTGGTTGGCGTGGTCATGGCCGAATAGCCATAGCGCAGGCGGTCACTTTCCGGGTCTGGGTTGTAGCCCAGCCAGGCCATATAGCTGGCATCATCAAACGGAATGCTGCGTTGCTCGCCCCCTTGCCAGGCAATCTGCCGCAGATGCACCAGGCCTTCGCTGCGCTCTTTCACCACCAGCCAGTCACGAAACAGGGCAAAGCTTTCCAACTCACTGTTTTCCTGTGTAGCGATCAGGGGCCGCCATGGCTGGCTCGCGGATGCGGTCTGGTACAAACCGAAATGCGGGCTTTGATGATTGGAACGTAGATAAAACTCACCCCGATAATGGTCGAGGTAATATTCGCGCCCGACCTGACGCGGGGCAAAAAGTTGTACCGGAGTTTGCGGCCGGTTGGCGTCGATCAGACGCACTTCGGAAGTGGTGTTCCCGCTGATGGTGACAATCACATAATCCCGCGAAGAGGAGCGACCCAGGCTTAGGTAAAATGCCCCATCGTTTTCCTGATACACCAGCTTATCGGCAGTAACCGGCGTACCAAATTGATGACGGTAGACCTGATAGGGTGACAGCGTTTGAGGATGATTACGCACATAGAACAGGCTGTTGCCATCGTTAGCCCACACCATATTGCCCGAGGTGTTTTCAATCACCTCTTTGGCCCAATCGCCACTAGTCAGATCACGCAGGGAAATGCGGTATTGCCTGCGCCCTTGAGTATCCTCCGCCACGGCCAAGCGGCGGTTATCTTCACTGACTGCCAATCCCCCTACGCGGTAATAATCTTGGCCCTGGGCTCGCTGATTGGCATCCAGCAACGTCTGCCAGGCGGAGTCACCCGCCACTGGCTGCCGCTGGTAGACGGCAAACTCCTTACCCGCATCAATGCTTTCCTGATAGCGGTAGCCATTGAGCCGGTAGGGAACCGAGCGATCTTCCGGGCTCATGCGGCCCAGCATCTCGTGATACAACCGATCGCGCAGCGTCTGATGTGGCTGCATCACCTGTTCGGTATAACGGTTTTCCGCCGTCAGATAAGCCAACACCTGTTTATTCTGGCGGCCATCATCGCGCAGCCAATAATAATTATCGATTCGTGTTTCGCCCTGGGCGGTTAATTTATGTGGAATAATTTGAGCCTGGGGCGGCGGCACCGCCGCCTTGGTGATAAAGCTTAATAACCCCATGGAAATCAGTAGATAAGTCACCAAAGGCCTGCGGCAGCGAGCCGATTGAACAGGTAATGTCATAACCCCTCACGATAATTTGAGCATAGCTTGCCCCTCTCCTGTTGCGCACAACAAGAGATAAAGCTTGATGGGTAAATACTTTATGGCTGGCTTACAACAGCGCCAGGTTAAAATCCACTGCCATGGTCACGGCAATCTTGCCTTGGCGTAGCATCTCCGCTGGTGGCGTAGGTAACGGCTGTGCACGCAATATCACCGCCAGCGCTTCACGATCCAACGACGCGGTAGCGGAAGGCGTTTTCAGTACGACATCGGCCACTCGCCCCTGAGCATCCACCACAAAACTCACCACCGGTGCCCCCGAACGCTGACGCCGTTTGGCATCTGCCGGATAGCGCTTCACCCGGTTGAGCATCCCTTTGACCTGACTCTCCCAGGAAAGCTTGGCCTGTGCCTGCGCGGTAGAGTCGCTGTTTAACGGTGCCGCCACGCGCTGTGCCAGGTTTTGCGCCTTGGGTGCCGCCGTGCTGGCTGCTGCGGAATGCGTGACGTCTTGCTCTTTCTCCATCGGAGTTGGCGGCTTTGGCGGCGCTTTACGCTGCTGCTTATGCGCATTTTTACTGCGCTCGGCCACCACAATTTTTGCCGCTTCGGCACGTGCCAGTTCGGGCATCTCAGGCTCCCTCTGCTGTTGCACAGGTTGTGCCGCCGAACTATCCGCCTGTTGCTGCAACCCCAGCGGCAACGGCTTAGGCTGGCTTGGCGCTTCGATCTGCGCCGCCCAACTTAGCATGATCGCTGGTGGTGGCATCAGCACCGGCGGCAGCGAGGTTTGCGGCCAGTAAAACAACAATACCAGCGCCAGATGGACGCCTAGCGCATACAGTAAACCACGCCCCCAGCGCGGCTGCGGCAGAGTTGCCGCCTGAGGGCCATAAGGCTGACTAAACATAGGGATAGTAGATTACCTAATCGCGAATGATTGCAGATCACATTTGCTAATGATAATCATTTGTAAATGTTAATGACAGATCTTTTCGCTATCCTGACATAATCATTTTGCGGTTGGCGTGACCCACAGGTAATCCGCCATAGGCCGATCGATGGCCACGCCCTGCTCTGCCAGCATCAACACCGTAAATTTGGCACCGGGCTGCAGATCCTGGATGTGCAGTGGCACACCGACCGTTCTGGAGGCGTGATAACCGCCCACCATCAGCAGTGCCGGGGTGGGTGCAGCCAGTAAACTTTCGGCCATACGGCGATCGCGCTGCTGCTGAATGGCGAGCATGGCATGCAGCTGCACCGCATCAATTTTGCCGTCATGGGAATCACTGATGGTGGCGGCGAGCGCCTGCTGGACTTCTGGCCGCACGGAGAGTTGGCCTTTGGGGAATTCGGGCCGTTGATAAAACGCCATGATTTCGCTGCGATCGAGGTTGGCGGATAACAGAGGATAAGGTGCACGCATCGCCGCCATTACCACGTCGCCATACAGTGACCACTTCCAACTGGCTTGCCAGGCGGTCAGTTCAGCTACGCGGCTATCTCGTGCCGTCGGTTCAGTTTGCAGCCACTGCTTTACTTCATCCACTTTGCCCTGCTGGCTGGGTGTGATCATCTCCATCAGCACGCTGCCCTGCGGTCTTAGCTTGGGTAATTGCTCTACCAGCCACAGTTCGATCTGGTGGTGATAAGGATTGTCGTGCTTTTCACCCACGATCACCCGTGGCTGATCTGCCAGGCGCGTCAGTAACTGCTGCGGCGTCAATGTCTCGCCACTGCGCAAATCAACAATCTTGCCTAGCGTGGTGATGTCGCTTTTCGGTGAGGACACAGGCCCTTGGCTACAGGCTGTAAGCACCAGCGTTGCAAACACTATCAAAAATTTCATGACGTCTTTCCTTACACAAAAGTGGCGACATTATAGATAATAATTATCATTTGCATATAGGAATTGGCAGCACCTGGTGGCTGACAGCCGTTTTTTCGTTACCGTATTTTGAGTTACGTTGATTTCACGAAATGGAACGGGTATAACTGATAGCCATTTAGACGTCTATATGGATAGAGTGTATGCAACCTGCCGCTGAAGGTCAATTCAAACGCACCATGAAAGCCCGGCATTTGGTGATGCTGTCGCTGGGCGGCGTGATCGGTACCGGTCTGTTTTTCAACACCGGCTATATCATCTCCACGACCGGTGCTCTAGGCACCCTGCTGGCCTATTTGATTGGCGCTGTCGTGGTCTATCTGGTCATGCTGTGTCTGGGGGAACTTGCCGTCGCCATGCCGGAAACCGGCGCATTTCACGTCTATGCGGCACGCTATCTTGGCCCGGCTACCGGCTATACCGTTGCCTGGCTGTACTGGCTGACCTGGACCGTCGCGTTGGGTTCGAGCCTGACCGCCGCTGGTTTCTGTATGCAATACTGGTTTCCACAATCACCGGTCTGGTTGTGGTGCCTGATTTTCTGTCTGGCCATTTTTCTGCTCAATGTCATTACCACCCGCTTCTTCGCCGAAAGTGAATTCTGGTTCTCGCTGATCAAGGTGATCACCATTCTGGCGTTTATCGTGCTGGGTGGTGCAGCCATGTTTGGCCTGATCCCGATGAAAGACGGCACGCCAGCGCCCTTCCTGAGTAACCTGACCTCATCGGGTTGGCTGCCCAATGGAACGTTACCGATCCTGATGACCATGGTAGCGGTCAATTTCGCCTTCTCCGGCACTGAGCTGATCGGCATTGCGGCGGGCGAAACCGAAAATCCGGAAAAAGTGGTGCCCTGGGCCATCCGCACTACGGTGATCCGCCTGATGGTGTTCTTTATCGGTACGGTATTTATTCTGGCAGCGCTGATCCCTATGGAGCAGGCGGGGATCGTGAAAAGCCCGTTTGTCCTGGTCTTTGAGCGCATTGGTGTGCCTTATGCCGCCGATATTTTTAACTTCGTGATCCTGACCGCCATTCTCTCGGCCGCCAACTCCGGGCTGTATGCTTCAGGGCGCATGCTGTGGTCGCTGGCCAATCAGCGCACCCTGCCTGCTTATTTTTCACGGGTGAATGCGCGCGGGATCCCGATGAATGCGTTGACGTTCAGCATGCTCGGCGGCGTGCTGGCCCTGTTGACCAGCGTGTTCGCCCCCGATACGGTGTTTGTCGCACTGTCTGCCATTTCCGGCTTTGCGGTCGTTGCCGTCTGGCTGAGCATCTGTGCCGCCCACTACGTTTTTCGCCGCCGCTATCTGCGCAGCGGTCAACCGATTGAAGGGCTGAAATACCGTGCACCAGGCTATCCGCTGACGCCTATTGTCGGCTTTGCGCTGTGTTTATTGGCCTGTATCGGCCTGGCATTCGACCCAGAGCAACGCGTGGCGCTGTATTGCGGCCTGCCGTTTGTGGCGATCTGCTATCTGGCCTATTACCTGACCCGGCGTTCCGGGCAGAAAAACCTACTGAACACCGGAGAAGAACATGTCGGTTAACAACCCTCTGGCCGCCTTGCTGGCCGATAACCGCACGTTGATTTTGGACGGGGCAATGGCCACCGAACTGGAGGCCCGAGGTTGCGATCTCACCGATCCGCTGTGGTCGGCAAAAGTGCTGATTGAAAACCCGGAGCTGATTTATCAGGTGCATCTGGACTACTTCAAGGCAGGAGCACAGTGCGCCATTACCGCCAGCTATCAGGCCACGCCCCAAGGTTTTTTACGCCGGGGCCTGGATGAGCCGCAATCATTGGCACTGATCGCCCAGAGCGTCCACCTGGCACAGCAGGCGCGCGCCGATTATCTGGCCCAGCGCCCACAGCGATTACCTTTGCTGGTCGCCGGTTCAGTCGGCCCTTATGGTGCCTACCTGGCGGACGGTTCTGAATACCGTGGCGACTACCATCTACCGCAAGCAGAGATGATCGCGTTCCATCGTCCGCGCATCACGGCTCTGGCCAACGCCGGCGTAGATCTGCTGGCATGTGAAACTCTGCCTTCTTTCGCCGAACTACAGGCTCTGCTGGCGCTGCTGGAGGAATTCCCAGCGCTGGGTGGGTGGTTCTCTTTCACTCTGCGCGATAGCCAGCATCTCAGCGATGGCACGCCGCTGGCCTTCGTCATGGCTGAGCTTAACGATAACCCGCAGGTGCTGGCAGTTGGCGTCAATTGTATCGCGTTGGAAAACGTCACTCCGGCGTTGCAGCAGCTTGCCGCGCTGAGCGATAAACCGTTACTGGTTTACCCTAACTCTGGCGAACATTACGACGCGGTGAGTAAAACCTGGCACAGCTGTGGTAACCACCAGCAGCATCTGATCAATCAGTTAGCCGATTGGCAGCATGCCGGTGCCCGCTTGATTGGCGGCTGTTGCCGAACCACGCCTGCCGATATTCAGGCGATTGCCGAACGCTGCCACGCATAAAAAAACCCCCTGTGGCCGAAGCCGCAGGGGGTCAATTTCACGCTATTACAGCGGTTGGGTTTGTGCTTCTACGACTGCCAATGCCACCATGTTGACGATACGGCGCACCGAGGCGATCGGCGTCAGGATATGTACCGGCTTGGACACGCCCATCAATACCGGCCCTACCGTCACCCCTTCGGAAGAGGAGACACGCAGCAGGTTGTAGCTGATGCGCGCCGCTTCCATACTTGGCATGATCAGGATGTTGGCGGAGCCTTTCAGCGGGCTGTCCGGCATCAAATCGTGGCGGATACTTTCCACCAGCGCGGCGTCACCGTGCATCTCACCGTCGATCTCCAATCCTGGTGCCATCTGATTGACCAGCTCCAGCGTTTTACGCATTTTGCTCGCCGACGGGCAGTTGGAAGAACCAAAGCTGGAGTGGGACAACAGTGCTACCTTCGGCTCAATCCCGAAGCGCCGTACCGTGTCTGCCGCCATCAGGGTGATTTCCGCCAGCTGTTCCGGCGTTGGGTCATCGTTGACGTAGGTATCGGCGATAAAGGTGTTACCGCTCGGCAGCAGTAAGGCGTTCATCGCCCCTGCCACATGTACCCCTTCACGGAACCCGAACACCTTTTCCACCACGTCATAATGCTCGTGGTAGCTGCCGATGGTGCCACAGATCATGGCGTCGGCCTCCCCACGGTGCAGCATGATGGCAGCAATCAGCGTTGGGTTACCGATCACCGCACGGCGAGCCTGCTCCTGGGAGACGCCACGGCGCTTCATGATCTGGTAATACTCACCCCAGTATTCATTGAAACGCGGATCGGACTCGTTATTCACCACTTCAAAGTCTTTGCCCGGGGTCAGCTGCAGGCCGAGTTTCTTCAGGCGCATTTCAATCACGCTTGGGCGGCCCACCAGGATTGGGTAAGCCAGCCCCTGCGATACCAGCTCTTGGGTGGCATGCAGTACGCGCTCTTCTTCACCTTCGGCCATTACCACGCGTTTCACTTCTTTCTTCGCCTGGGAGAAGATCGGCTTCATAAACAGGTTGGTTTTGTAGACGAACTCGGTCAGCTTCTCCACGTAGGCATCAAAGTCTTCGATCGGGCGCATCGCCACGCCGGAATCCATGGCTGCCTTGGCTACCGCCGGGGCAATTTTAACAATCAGGCGTGGGTCGAACGGTTTGGGAATGATGTATTCCGGGCCAAAGGAGAGATCCTGATCGCCATACGCCGAAGCCACCACGTCGCTCTGCTCTGCCAGCGCCAGATCGGCAATGGCGTGCACGCAGGCCAGCTTCATCTCTTCGTTGATGGTGGTGGCCCCCACATCCAGCGCGCCACGGAAGATGAACGGGAAACACAGTACGTTGTTTACCTGGTTGGGATAATCAGAACGGCCGGTACAGATGATCGCATCTGGGCGCACCGCTTTCGCCAACGGCGGCAGAATTTCCGGTTCCGGGTTAGCCAGCGCCATGATCAACGGATCTCTGGCCATGGTTTTCACCATGTCCTGCGTCAGCACGCCAGGGCCGGAGCACCCCAGGAAGATATCGGCATTGGGAATAGCATCCCCCAGCGTACGCTGGCCGTTATCCGCAATGGCATACGCCGCCTTGGTTTCTTCCATCTTGGCGTCACGGCCCTGATAGATCACGCCTTTGGAGTCGCAAACGGTGATGTTCTGCTTGCTCAGACCCAACGCGACCAGCAGGTTCAAACAGGCAATGGAGGCCGCACCGGCCCCCGATACCACCAGGCGTACGTCGGAGATGTTTTTCTTCACCACCCGCAGGCCGTTGAGCACCGCAGCGGTGGTAATAATCGCCGTGCCGTGCTGATCGTCATGGAACACCGGGATCTTCATGCGCTCACGCAGTTTCTTCTCAATATAGAAGCACTCGGGCGCTTTGATATCTTCCAGGTTAATACCGCCGAAGGTCGGTTCCAGCGCGGCGATCACGTCAATCAGCTTGTCAGGATCGAGTTCATCGACTTCGATATCGAACACGTCAATACCGGAAAACTTCTTAAACAGAACCCCTTTACCTTCCATGACCGGCTTACCGGCCAGCGCACCGATATTCCCCAACCCCAGCACCGCGGTGCCGTTGGAGATCACCGCCACCAGGTTACCCTTGGCGGTATATTTATAAGCGGCCAGCGGATCGGCGGCAATTTCCAGACAGGGAGCAGCCACGCCCGGCGAATAGGCCAAGGCCAGATCGCGCTGCGTCGCTAGTGGTTTAGTCGGCGATACCTGGATCTTCCCTGGGACCGGAAACTGATGGAAATCAAGGGCACTCTGTTTGAGCTGTTCGTCCATTATGGGTTCCTTTGCTTTCTTCTTTTATGTTGAGGTAAGGCTTTATCGCTGAACTAGTATAGTGAGAGAATCGTCACAAACTTTGAAGCGTGCCATAACCTTGGGCGAAACTTGTAAATAAAAGTTAAAAGGAAGTTAAGCGAACAGAAAAGCAGCAGTTTTAGTTGTACCTGCGCCAGTCGTTTACCATGAAGGTTCGCAGGTGAATGTGAGTTGGAGGGGGAAATGGCAAAGGGCTCAACCTGACGCAGTTAAACCCTTTTTTACCACAGCGATTACTGTGACATATTAAGAATGGTGCGGATGTTGAGGGCACTGGTCGCGATAATATCGATCGCCCCGGTACGCAGCGCACCCAGAATAGCCAACGCTTTGGTATTCTCAGAGGCAATGGCGATCACACAAGGGATTTTCCGCAGCTCATCAATGCTCAGACCAATGACGCGATCGTTCATCACCGTATCCACATGCATCCCCTGCGCATTGAAAAAGTCATAACCGGCGATATCACCGATCACTCCCTGATTCAGACTGGCATCAATGATCTCGTGGGGAGTAAACCAGCCAAGCTTTACCATATAGCTGTTTTCATTCATATCACCGATGCCCACCAAGGCCACATCGGCCTTGCGCGCCCGATCCAGGGTTTCCTTGATGGTGCCGTTTTGCATAAACGCCTCTTTCAGCGCCCGGTTTTCGACATATGCCGGGGCATACAGCGTCTCGCTGCTACCACCAAACTTCTTCGCCAGACGGCGGCTGATGTGATCAGCATTTATAGCGTCACCAGGGCGATGCGTTCCCCCAATGCCACAGATAAATTTACAGCTTTTTGGTGCCACGCTGCCCACATGGTCGGCAATCGCGGCCACGTTACGCCCTTGGCCAACCGCCAGCACCATATCATCTTTCAGGGTCATGGCCAGATAACCGGAAACCAATGCTGCTACCTGACGCCGCTGTTCTTCCTCATCCTGATGATCCAGCGCGATTAATGCACGGCTGAGGGAGAAACGCTCCAGCATTTGCTGCTCCAGCCGGGTACTGAATACCGGATGATAGCGGACGGTGATCTCAACAATGCCTTCTTCTTTGGCCCGCTTGAGTAAACGCCCGACCTTAATCCGCGAAATACCGAACTTTTTTGCAATCTCCTCCTGAGTGATTTCGTCCTGATAATAAGCCACGGCAATTTCAGTCAGCAGTTCGTTATCCTGGGATCCTGTTTTTTTTTCCATCCGTTACACGTTTCCCCACGGCAGATTGGTCTTTTTCAATAGAAGATGGGTTCAGCATGCCGAACCCAGCTTATCGCATTGCCCGCTAGTATAACCTGTTCAGGCGGCAACGGTATTCAAGCGTTGTTCTACCGCATCGGCCAGTTGGCATAAAAGTAGGCAACAGGATACCGCACCGGCATCCAGCACGCCGCACGAACGTTCCCCCAACCGGCTAGCACGGCCAATCTTGGCAACCAGATCGCGGGTTGAATCACGCCCGGCAACGGCAGCCCGTTTCAACTGCTCCAGCGACTCACTGAAGCTATCGCCGCGCCGAACTGCCTGCTCATACCCTTCTATCGCAGGGATCAGAGTATCCATCAGGCACTTGTCGCCTACGCCAGCACTGCTGATGTCCTGCAGTTCAGTGAGCCCATTGCGCAACATAGCCAGAAAAACCTGTTTATCCAGCGCCGGTTTATCGCGCACACTGTCGGCCATGCCCATGAACAGGCTGCCATACAGCGGCCCCATCGAGCCACCAATCCCTTCCATCAGTGCCTCCGTTACCGCGTCGAAAGCCTGTGCCAACGTCAGATTTTGGCCCTTGATGGCCTCACCACATAAGGTGAAGCCTTTTGACATATTAATGCCGTGATCGCCGTCGCCAATCGCACCATCTATTTCACTGAGATACTCGCGATTGCTGACAATCACGCCAATCAGCGCCGTGACGATCTCATTGCCATACTGCGTCGAAATTTGTGTGGTCATGATTCACTCCACCTGAGTTAGGCCCAATGAATGAGCAGGCATATCGAGCAACGTTTTCAATTGGTCGTCGAGCTTCATCACGGTTAGCGTCACCCCCATCATTTCCAGTGAAGTAAAATAGTTACCCACGTAGCGACGGTGAACCTTGATGCCACGCTCCGTCAGCCGCTTTTCAATCTCGGCATAATAGATGTAGAGCTCCATCACCGGCGTGGCCCCCAGGCCGGAAATCAACAGGGCGACTTCCTGCCCCTTGTTCAACGGCATATCATTGAGCACAAAGTCGAGCATGGTGCCAGCCATCGCGGACGCCGACTGGATCGGTGATACCTCAATCCCAGGCTCACCGTGATGACCAATCCCGATCTCCATTTGGCCATCGGCAATATGGAAGTTGGGCTTACCTACCGCAGGGATGGTGCAAGAGCTGAGCCCGACGCCGATGGAGCGGCAATTGCCAATGGCCTTTTGGGCAGCAGCGATCACTCCGTCAAGATCGTAACCCAACGCTGCGGCAGCGGCCCCGATTTTCCACATCAGAATCTCACCGGCGACGCCACGGCGCTTTTCAATTTCACTGGCGGGCGCAGACGCAACATCATCATTTGCCACCACGATTTTTACCGTGATACCGGCGGCACTGGCCTTCTTCATCGCCATTTTGACGTTCATATTATCGCCAGCATAGTTGCCATACAGGCAGGCGACCCCCGCCCCGCTGTCCGCAGCCTTGAACGCATCCAGAAATGCCCCCGCCGTTGGCGAAGAGAAAATCTCACCGATGGCCACAGCATCGAGCATGTTCTTGCCAACATAGCCCAGAAACGCAGGCTCATGCCCCGAGCCCCCACCAGTAACAATACCCACCTTGCCTTGGATCGGTGCAGCAGGGTATTTGAGGACTCGTGCATTATCGGTCGCGGTGAAATATTCCGGATGAGCCTTCAGATAGCCCTGAATGGCATCTTCCACGACGTGATCGGGATCGTTAATGATTCTGTTCATCATGGCCTCTCTTTTGCCTGAGTATCGAGTTATTGAATGGTGTAACCGCCGTCAACCACCAGATTGCTGCCGGTGATCATGCTGGCCGCATCGCTCGCCAGGAACAGCGCGCTGGCGGCAATATCCTCGGGTTCGGCAAAGCGCCTTAAGGGGATTTTCTGCTTCATTTGTTCCGCTACCTCGCCTGACCATGCTTTGCGCCCCAACTCGGTCAGCACCACCGTGGGCGAAATGGCGTTTACCCGCACGTTGTGCGGCCCCCACTCCAGTGCCAGAACCTGGGTCAAACCAATCACGCCGGCCTTGCTGGCGCAGTAAGCCAGATGATTGGGCAAGGCGACCACGCCGGCCTGCGAGGCCAGATTGATAATGCTGCCACTGCCCTGACGAATAAAATAGTGGCCTACGGCCTGACTGGTAAGGAACACCCCTTTCAGGTTCACCGCCATGGTGCTATCCCAAGCGTCTTCGGGCAGTTCTTCCGCCGGATACAGCGCGACAATCCCGGCGCTATTGACCAGCACATCCAGCCGCCCGAAATGGGCATTGGCCTGCGCAACCGCCTGTTCTACCGAGGCTTTGTCGGTAACGTCCATCACGATGCCCAACGCCTGCTGCTCATCCAGCTGTTGGGCAATCTGCACCACCTGTGCAGCGCGATCCAACAGCACGACCTGTGCACCGTTTTGCAGATAGCATTTGGCAATAGCCAGACCTATTCCCGCCGCGCCGCCGGTTATCAACGCCACTTTCCCTTGCAAGGCACCCTTGCTTTGACCAGTAATCATAGAAAACTCCCTCAAACGGTTAGTTACGCCAAGCTGTGATGATTTTCTTCCACGGCGGCAGGCACGGCTTTAGGCAAAGTGACATATTTCATCAAGACGCCGCTGAACAAATACAGGCCGGTGAAAATCCAAATCACTCCACTACTTCCCAAGCTGCCAATAAATAACCCTACCACTGCCGGACCAACGAAAGTGCTCAACCCCGCGCCGAGATTCAGGATCGACATGGCGGCACCTTTATTCTCCGGGGCCAGCGTTGGCATAATGGCCGAAAGAGGCACGAAAGCAGCCAGGCAAGCACCGAATAGCCCGGCGGCCACGACGGTCAGCAGATAATTGGGGCCGAGGAAATAAGGCACGTAATAGAACATCAGCGTGGTGATGGCGCAGCCGACGCAACCGAACCACATAACGACGTTACGCCAGCCCAAGCCGTCGCTGATCACCCCAAAGATCAGGTTGAAGATAATGTTCACCGTCCACAGTGCCGCATACATCTGTAGCCAGTCAGTGCGGCTAAACCCGATATCCATCATGTACATCGGCATAAACACCACGAAGCCATACGCCGCAGAGGTATTGATGGTGCGGACAATGCCACCCAGGCCGATTTTCGGGTTCTCAAACGCAATGGTGATCCCCTTTAGCACATAGCTGAGAGAGGCTTTTTGCCTGTCCCCCACGTCACTATGGCCAGGGGTGCGGTTAAGCATCAGTGCGATCATCGCCCCAAGTACCACAAAGATTAATGCGCTCCATAAGGTGTGAATTTCCCCTAGGTACGGCAGCATGATGCTGGAGTAGAGCACGCCCAGTACACTCAACCCACCGCTGTAGACAAACCAGAAAATCCCCACGGCGGAACCCAGCCTTTCCGGCGGAGCCTCATAGGCGACCCACACCAGAAAACCATAGGCAAACAGGGGATAGCCCAACCCGCGCAGCGCATAGGTCGGTATCATCACCGACAGGTTATTACTGGGTAATCCCCACACCAGAAAACACACCGAACCCAGCAAGAACAGCAACAACCCAGCCAGCATGACGCGGCGAGCGGTAAAGATTTCCGCCAAGACGCCGGAAAACCAGGCGGAGATTGCCGCAGCAAAACCGTAAACGCTAAACAGCAGCGCAGATTCTTGAATGGTTAAGCCTTTGCCGATCAGATAAGGTGAAAGCCAGCCTTGTTCCAGCCCTTCCCCCATCATAAAGACCAACACACCGGCATAACCGAGCATTAATTTTGGTGACAGACCAATGCGATGAATCAGTCCATTCAGCATAAAACACCCCAGCACATTGAATTGTGGAGGTGCAGGCTAGCCCGCACCCGAAGAATGATGCAGGCATTACAGATTCGGGTTGAGCACCACTTTGATTGAGCCGACGCCCCGTTTCATCATGGCGAAGCCTTCAGCAAACTGCTCCAGCGGCAACGTTTGGGTGACGACACCTTTGGTGGGCAGATCGCCATTACGGATCCCTTCAATTACCAACGGATAACAGTAAGGGCCCAGGTGTGAACCCAGCACGTCCAGCTCCTTACGATCGCTGATAATGCTCCAATCGACGGTCACCGGATCTTTAAACACCGAGAACTCGACAAAGGTGCCCAATTTGCGGATCAGCATCAGCCCCTGTTCGACAGATTGCTGCGCGCCGGTAGCTTCAATGTAGATATCGCAGCCGTAGCCTTCGGTCATGTCTTTAACGATCGCCATCACATCATCGCGCAGTGGGTTCAGCACAACGTCGGCACCAAATTCTTTCGCCAACGCTAGGCGATCGTCAGACAGATCGAGCACCACCAGCTTCGATGGTCCGGATTTTTTAATCGCCCCGATCATCCCCAAACCCAGCGTTCCGGCCCCCGCCAGCACCACCACGTCACCCAGTTTGATGTTGGCGCGCTGTACCGCATGGAAAGAACAGGCATAGGGTTCGATCAGAATGGCGTCCTCGATCGGCATATCCGCAGGGACGTGATAGTTGATGGCCTCTTTGGTGAACTTCATGTACTCAGCCATGCCGCCATTAACGTTTTTCTGGAAGCCGTACAGGTCGTGTTTCTCACACATCCAATACTGGCCACGGTTACAGAAGCGGCATTGCCAGCAGGGGACAATCTGTTCAGAGATCACCCGATCGCCCAGCTTAAATCCCTCAACGCCTTCACCATAACCCACCACGTGGCCGATAAATTCGTGGCCGGGGATCATCGGCGCTTTGATGTAAGCCGGCTGTTTTTCATCCCCCCAAAAGCTGGCGGCCCCTTCAAACGCTTTAACATCACCGGCGCAGATGCCGCAGGCTTCAACTTTCACCAGGATCTCTTGCGGGCCAATTTTCGGTACCGCCACTTGCTCTAAGCGGTAGTCCTTCGGGGCATAGGCCACCACCGCTTTCATGGTTTCAGGAATGCCTTCGGCCATGTTTGCCGCTGTTACGCAGTTCTGACACATAGTTCTATCCTCGGGTAGGGTTTATTTTTATGATCATAAGTACACACAAAGAACAAATAAACACTACATACTCTCAACATGTTTGCCCACCACCAACCTTTGAAATTGTGATCCTGCTCAAAAAGCCCTCTTTAAGTCATATGAAAGACCTTTAAGCCGGTTTATTCGTGATGTTAATCACCTTTAGTGGCCATAACCCACTAACAAAAACAAAAAACAAATGAACACCAATTGAACATTTGATAAATCATGGTTATGGTAATAGCCATGACGCGCCACCGGGGATCGTCAGCCTTACCCTTGACCAGCAGGAGATGTGTTATGCAGCCTATTGCGATTGGCGCCGATGATGCCGCCATTGAACTGAAGAATGTGATCGTTGCGTTTCTGCAACAGCGAGATATTCCGGTCACCGACTACTCACCGGGAAGCGATACGGCCCCCATCGGTTATCCCGATATCGCCTTTCAGGTGGCGCAGGGCATTAAGGATGGGAAACACCAACGTGGCATTTTGCTGTGTGGCACCGGTATTGGCATGAGCATTGTGGCCAACAAGGTTCCGGGGATCCGTGCGGCACAGTGCCATGACACCTATTCGGCACAGCGCGCACGTAAAAGCAACGATGCACAAATCATCACGCTTGGCGCACGCGTCATTGGCCCGGAACTGGCAAAATCGATCGTTGAAGCCTGGTTGAGCTCTGAATTTGAAGGAGGGGGATCGGCGCCTAAGGTGGCAAGGATCGGCTATTACGAACAGGTCGTTGGCCAACGCTGAACCAACGTCGACAGAGGGTCACGGCTTGGGGGACCTAAGTGGTATTTCTGCCCCCATTGTTTCTATCCATCGCAACAATCAGAAAAAGCGTATTTCATTCACTGACTAAATGGTGCAGTGTGTTTCACAATTAATGAAAATCGTTCTTATTTATCTTTACCCTATGGATTTCAAGTTGCAGCTAGGCGGCCAGTTCGCTCATCCCCAGGAGCTTACTTTAGTAAGTGACTGGGGTGAGTGAATGCAGCCAACAACGCTGCAGCTTGAAAGACGACGGGTAAGCAAGGAGCTTATAAATGAACCAGTTAGACGCACTCAAACAGCTGACCGTGGTCGTTGCCGACAGCGGTGATATCGAATCCATCCGCCAGTTCGAACCACAGGATGCCACTACCAACCCTTCGTTGATCCTCAAGGCCGCGGCGCTGCCGCAGTATAAGTCGCTGATCACCGAAGCGCTGGAGTACGCCCGCCAGCAAGGCGGCAGCAAAGAAACCCAGCTGATTAACGCCAGTGACCGACTGGCGGTGAATATCGGGGTAGAAATTCTAAAAAGCGTGCCGGGCCGTATCTCCACCGAGGTGGATGCCCGTCTATCCTTCGATCGCGGTATGTGCGTGGCCAAAGCACGCAAGCTGATCGGCATGTATCAAAACCAGGGCATCGATAAATCCCGCATTCTGATCAAGCTGGCAGCCACCTGGGAAGGGATCAAGGCGGCCGAAGAGCTGGAAAAAGAAGGCATCAACACCAACCTGACACTGCTGTTCTCCTTTGCTCAGGCCCGTGCCTGCGCCGAAGCCGGTGTCTATCTGATTTCACCGTTCGTTGGCCGTATCTACGATTGGTATCAGGCCAGACAGCCAATGACCGATTACGATGCCGAGCAGGATCCGGGCGTGAAGTCCGTTCGTACCATTTATGAATACTACAAACAGCACCGCTATCAGACCGTGATCATGGGCGCCAGCTTCCGTAAGGTTGAGCAGATCCTGGCGTTGGCGGGTTGTGACCGTTTGACCATTGCGCCAAACCTGCTGGAAGAATTGAAGCAGAGCAATCAGCCTATCGAACGTAAACTGACGCCGTCTACCGAAGGATTTTATCAGCCTGCGCCACTGGCCGAGGCGGAGTTCCGCTGGTTGCATAACCAGGATGCCATGGCGGTTGAGAAGTTGGCCGAAGGCATTCGCCTGTTCGCCGTCGACCAGCAGAAGCTGGAAGATATGCTGATCGCACAGCTGTAAGACGATGATAGAAAAGTGAGATCGGCAAAGCAATTGCCCCTCACCCTAACCCTCTCCCACAGGGAGAGGGGACCGATCGAGTGTGTTTTAAAGGTAGTGACTCACTTTGGCTAAGGACGATCAAGCTAGCTAAAATGATTTCTTTATTTTCAAACGAGTAGGGGCTAACAGCTCCCTCTCTCTGTGGGAGAGGGGACCGATCGAGTGTGTTTTAAAGGTAGTGACTCACTTTGGCTAAGGACGATCAAGCTAGCTAAAATGACTTCTTTATTTTCAAACGAGTAGGGGCTAACAGCTCCCTCTCCCTGTGGGAGAGGGTTGGGGTGAGGGAAACTACTCCATCACCCGGTGGATCTGCAAATACTGCAACAGCATGATGGTTTTACCATCCTTGAGGCGACCGTCGGCGATCATCGCGATTGCCTCACCAAAGGGCAATTCCACCACTTCAATATCTTCATCCTCAATGCCACCACCGCAGGTTTGGCGTTCATCATCCTGGTACTCGGCAATAAAGAAGTGGAGTATTTCCGTCACGCCACCCGGTGACATGTAGGCCTCAAAGATCTTTTGCACCTTCGAAACCTGAAAACCGGTTTCCTCTACCGCTTCACGGCGGGCGCACTGTTCGGGCTGATCGTCATCCAGCAGCCCGGCGCAGGCTTCCAACAACATACCTGTGGCATTGCCGTTGACGTAGGTCGGCATGCGGAACTGGTTGGTCAGCACCACGGTGCCCTTGGCGCGGTTATACAGCAAAATGGTCGCCCCGTTGCCCCGGTCATACACCTCGCGCACCTGTTCGATGGTTCCGCCATTTTTACGTTTTAACTCAAAGGTGTATTTATTCAATACGTACCAGTTGTCCGATAACAGCTGCTTTCTGATATTTTCAATTTTTGACGACATTTTCCCTTCTTCCGTTAGCCAACGCACTGCAACCTTTGGCCACTAGCAAAGCGCAGCCACGGCGGATTTGCAACAAAAAACCCCGCAGGCCTTTCGGCACTACGGGGTTTTGTATCCACCAGAGTTAGAATCCGGTAGGGACTCCGTGCATGTCCGGCAGTTTGTGTGCGATCCCTTTATGGCAATCGATACAGGTTTTGCCTTCGGTTATCGCTTTATCATGCATCTTGGCCGCCACGGTTTTCTGCGCGGTGAAATCCATATACTCGAAGTTGTGGCAGTTACGACACTCCTGCGAGTTATTGGCTTTCATACGCGCCCATTCGTTGCTGGCCATGGTCAGACGATGCTCTTCGAACTTCTGCGGCGTGTCGATAATGCCAAACACCTTGGCGTAAAGTTCTTTACTGGCCTTCAGCTTACGTAGCATCTTTGGCCCCCACTCATGCGGGACGTGGCAGTCCGGGCAGGTGGCACGTACGCCACTACGGTTGTTGTAGTGCACCGTCTCCATATACTCTTCGTAGACGTTTTCACGCATCTCGTGGCAGCTGATACAGAATTTTTCGGTGTTGGCCGCTTCCATACCGGTGTTGAAACCGCCCCAGAAAACGATCCCGGCGACAAAGCCCAACAGCAGCAAAGTCCCCAGGGCCAGCCTGCTCGGCCTGCGCCACCAGCGCCATAGACGACGGATCGGTCCGGCCTTTTTCTCGGATGTTTCGTTCTTACGTTCGGCCATAGCTCCCCCGCTTAGTGCCCAAAGCCCTGCATAGGCTTGAAATCATTGCCGATGATTGGTGCCGCATCGGTTTGTGGTACGTGGCATTGCAGACAGAAATAACGGCGTGGAGCAACTTCCCCCAGCACCTTGCCATCGCTGTCCATAAAGTGTGTCGGGCTGATACGCGGTGCGCCGGTGGTGCGATAGTGCTCCACACCGTGGCACTGCAAGCAGCGGTTAGTGTTTTTGCTAATCTGGTAGCCGTCGACGCTGTGCGGGATCATCGGCGGCTGATTGACATAGTTTAGCGCCATCTTTTCCTGCTGCTTGGGCATTTTTATCTGCCCTTCAGCCGTGCCGGAAACCTCTGGCGATTGCTTGAGATCGACATCACTGGCGGCAAACGCGGCACTGGCAACTACCAGTGTTAACAGCGCGCCCCACAGGGAAAGCTGCTTTTTCAGGACATTGCTGGTCATTTTTTGGCTCCCGAATAATGAAATTTGCTCTTAATTTCGAATACGTTTTCTGCACAAACGTCGATACAACGTCCGCAGGCAATACAGGCATCACTGGCAACCCGTGGTGTACCTTTTTTTACTAATAACGGCTCACGCAGGATCTGCGGTTCTGGGCAAACATGAAAACAATCCATGCAGCGAGTACAGTTGTCACGCTTCTCTGCGCTGATCTGCACCACACCCTGGCTACCAATGACGCCATACAGCGCTCCCATTGGGCAAAGATGGCCACACCAGCCGTGTTCGACCACCAGCAGGTCGAACAGGAACAGCGCCACAATCAGCCAGATGCCAGCACCAAATGCGGCACCCAGCCCTTTCAGCCAAGCTAATGCCCCTTCCCCGCTGCTGCCGTGGATCAGCCCGCGCCCCATCAGGGCAACCGGATTAATCCATTCCCAGATCAGCGTGCCACTCACGGCACTACCAACCAGCACGACAAGCAAGATGCCGTAGCGCAGGGAACGAGGCAGGCTGGCAGATTGACGCAAACCTAACTTGCGCCGCAGCCAGGCAGCCAGATCGGTCACCGGGTTGACCGGGCAAACCCAGCCGCAAAACACCCGATTACCGATCAGGCCGTAGATCAGCACCACTACCGCGCCTACCCACACCAGCCAGGCTGGCCAATGCCCAGCCAACAGGCTTTGCAGCATCATCAACGGATCCGTTAATGGAACCGTCTCCGCCAATAGGCTGGCGCTGTAGTTGCCACGCAGGATCCAGATGCCCCACAGCGGCCCGGAGAGAAACATCAACAAGATCAACAGTTGGCTGCAACGGCGTAGGATCAGGAAGCGGTTGCTGCGCAACCAGCCATGGCGCAGACGGGCATCACGCCCGGCTTCAGCAACTGGATTAGCCATCATTCACCTCCCTTTACGCCGCGTGCCGGCAATGTGAGGCCTTCCGGCACCAGTGAATGCCCTGCACGCTGCTTTTCCTGCCAGCCCCAGCGATAGTGTTCACCCAATTGGCCACGCGCCAGTTCCATCGGTAACACCTTGATCGCCGCCTGCTCAAGCACACAAGCCTGCTCACACTTGCCACAACCGGTACAATCCTGGCTGTGAACCGTCGGCAGAAACATGGCGTGCTTGCCGGTACGCTCGTTGTGTTGCAGATCCAAGGTGATGGCCTTGTCGATCTGCGGGCAAACGCGGTAACACACATCGCAACGCAGCCCCTGCCAGTTCAGACAGTTTTCATGATCCAGCAACACCGCCAGCCCCATCCGCGCCTGATCGATATCCGTCAGGTTCGGATCCAGCGCACCGCTCGGGCAGGCCACCACACACGGGATGTCTTCACACATCTCGCAAGGGATATCCCGCGCCACAAAGTACGGCGTTCCCGCGGCTCTCGGCGACAACAGCGTCGCCAGTTTCAGCGTCTGATACGGGCAGGCTTGCACACACTGACCACAGCGAATACAGGCGCTATCAAACGCCGCCTCGGCCAGTGCTCCCGGCGGCCGCAGGGCCAGGCCATCACGTGCCTGAGACTGCTTCTGTTGCAGCCCCAGCAGTACGCCTATCCCTGCCAACCCGGCCACGCTGCGAGCCGCATCCCGTAGGAAGCGACGCCGGGCCGGTGTTTTATCTCGTTGCTGGCTCATTCCGTTGGCCTTATACCTTCTCCAGTTTTACCGCACACTTCTTGTAGTCGGTCTCTTTCGACAGCGGATCGGTGGCATCCAGCGTCAAGTTATTGACCAACTGCGCGGCATCAAAGAATGGCATATACACCAGACCTTTCGGCGGACGGTTACGGCCACGGGTTTCGACGATGCTCACGACTTCACCACGGCGTGACAGTACCTTCACCTTGTCGCCACGGCGTAGATTGCGGCTCTTGGCGTCCAGCGGATGGATAAACAGCACCGCCTCAGGGAAGGCTCTGTGCAGCTCTGGCACCCGGCGCGTCATCGAACCAGTGTGCCAATGTTCCAGCACGCGGCCAGTGGACAACCACAGATCGTATTCCTGATCCGGGCTTTCCGCCGCAGGTTCGAACGGCAGTGCGAAGATCACCGCTTTGCCGTCTGGCTTGCCATAGAAGCGCACGCTTTCACCGGCCTTCACATAAGGATCGGTCCCTTCGCGGTAGCGCCACAGGGTTTCTTTGCCATCCACCACTGGCCAGCGTAAGCCGCGCGCCTTATGGTACATATCAAAGGCGGCCAGATCGTGACCATGGCCACGGCCAAACCCGGCATACTCTTCAAACAGCCCTTTCTGGATGTAGAAACCGAACTCGCGCGACTCGTCGTTTAACTGGTCGGCCGGGATCTCTTCCAGCTTGTACTTGTTCACTTCACCATTGACGAACAGCACGTCGTACAGGGTTTTGCCACGGTATTCCGGCTTCTGGTTTACCAGCTCCGCAGGCCAGACTTCTTCCACCTTGAAGCGTTTGGCAAATTCCACCAACTGCCACAGGTCAGACTTGGCCTCGCCCGGTGCTTTCACCTGCTGATGCCAGAACTGAGTACGGCGCTCAGCGTTGCCGTATGCCCCTTCTTTTTCTACCCACATCGCCGTAGGCAGGATCAGGTCGGCGGCCAATGCGCTCACCGTTGGGTACGGATCGGAAACCACGATAAAGTTGCGCGGATCGCGCCAGCCTGGCATGCGTTCTTCATTAATATTTGGCCCGGCCTGCATGTTGTTGTTACACATCACCCAGTAGGCATTCAGCTTGCCGTCTTTCAACGCACGGTCTTGCGCAACCGCATGCAGCCCGACTTTTTCCGGGATGGTGCCCGCTGGCAGTTGCCATTTCTGTTCGGCAATCTGGCGGTGTTTCTCGTTGGTCACCACCATGTCTGCTGGCAGGCGGTGGGAGAACGTCCCCACTTCACGCGCGGTACCGCAGGCGGAAGGTTGGCCAGTCAGTGAGAATGGCCCGCAGCCTGGCTTAGAGATCTTACCGGTCAGCAAGTGCAGGTTGTAGCACAGGTTATTGGCCCAGACGCCACGGGTATGCTGGTTGAAGCCCATCGTCCAGTAAGACACGACCTTCACATTCGGGTCGGCATACAGTTTTGCCAGCGCTTCCAGTTGGTCTTTTGGCACGCCGCTCATTTCGGCGGTCTTTTCCAGCGTGTATTCCGCCACAAAGGCTTTGTAATCTTCGAAGCTCATCGGCTCCGAAGCATCACTGCCAGGGTTCTTCGCCGCTTTCTCCAACGGGTGGGTTGGACGCAGGCCATAACCGATATCGGTCACCCCTTTGCGGATATTGACGTGCTGCTTGAGGAAATCCTGGTCAACCGCGTTGTTCTGAATAATGTAGTTGGCGATGTAGTTCATGATCGCCAGATCGGTCTGCGGGGTGAACACCATGCCGTTATCCGCCAGCTCGAAGCTGCGGTGTTCAAAGGTGGAAAGTACCGAGACGTTGACCTTATCGTTGCCCAAGCGGCGGTTGGTAATGCGCGACCACAGGATCGGGTGCATTTCCGCCATATTGGAGCCCCACAACACGAAGGCGTCGGCCTGCTCGATATCATCGTAGCAGCCCATCGGTTCATCCATGCCAAAGGTGCGCATAAAGCCGACCACGGCAGAAGCCATGCAGTGGCGCGCGTTTGGATCGAGGTTATTGGAACGCAGACCCGCTTTGAACAGTTTGGAGGCCGCATAGCCTTCCCATACCGTCCACTGGCCGGAGCCGAACATGCCTACCGCCTCTGGCCCTTTTTCTTTCAGTGCCCCTTTGAATTTTTCTTCCATGACGTCGAAGGCTTTTTCCCAAGTGATGGGAGTAAACTCACCTTCTTTGTCATACTGCCCGTTCTTCATGCGCAGCATTGGCTGTGTCAGTCGATCCTTGCCGTACATGATCTTGGGCAGGAAGTAGCCTTTGATACAGTTCAGGCCCCGGTTAACCGGAGCATCCGGATCGCCCTGCGAAGCCACAATGCGGCCATTTTGGGTACCGACCAGAACGCCACACCCGGTGCCGCAGAAACGGCAAGGTGCTTTGTCCCATTTGATTTCGTCACCGCTGCCAACCACGGCTTGGGCGACCGTTGGGATCGTCAGCCCGGCTGCAGTGGCTGCAGCCACTGCGGCGTTCGCTTTCATGAAGTCTCGACGACTGAGTTTCATGGCATTACCTCACCTTGCTCATCCTGCTGGTGATAGACCAGCGACACTGCCAACACGCCTTCCAGATTGCGTACCGACTCAATTTTTTCCAGCAACGCATCGGAGCGCGCTGCTTGCATAACGACTACCAATTTGCCCTGCTGTTGATCCTGCGCCGGAATTTCCGTATCAGGGATTGCCAGCAGCGCCGAGATCAGCGCCGGGAATTTGTCAGGCCTGGCCTGCACCATCAACCCGCTTACGTGCCATTCACTGCTCATTATTTTCACTCCGGGTTATTGCAATCGCCGAGGTCGGGCAGCCGGCAACGCAGGCACCACAACCATTGCACGCCGCCGCCTCGAGCGCCGGTTGGGCTATGCCGCCTAACCGTGGCCGAAAACGGATTGCCTGCGTTTCACAACTGTCCTGACAGCTGCGACATTCTACCCCCTGCATCGCCAGGCAAACGGCCGAAAACGACGCCACTTGTTGCCAGGGTTGGTGCTGTGGTGGGTAAAACAGTGGGGCTTCGCAGGCATCTGCGCATTGTCGGCAAAAGGTACATTCCGCGCGTTGGAAATCGATTTCGGGATATCCGCCACTGCCGCTGATCAATACACCGGTTTCACAGGCGTTAACGCAGGCCTGACACCGGGTACAACCCGCAAGGAAGAGAGGGGCTTCACGCGACCACGGGGGACGGATCGCATCAGTTTGATGACGCCATTGTCCGCTGAGCAATCTGCGTCGCGACAATTCGGCCATTCGGGTTATCCTTCAAAGTTGGCAACACGCGCGCGTGTATAAAATTATTATAGTGTGACTTTATTATTGTTTGTCTCGCACCTCGGGTAAGAGGCAAGGATAAAATAGGCTTATCGGAGGGAGTAGATAATCACCCTTTAGGGGTAAAAGTGGGTATTACTTGCGCCAGATCAATCACTGATAGCCGATATAGGGCATTTTGCCAACAGTAGGTCACTCAATCGCTATTTACTTGATTATATAGCGAAGATTTGTTTTGGCTATGGATTGGTCTTTCGCTAAAAATCGCCATGCTTTTTGCCAGCAAAAGTTATAATTTGACGGCGCATAACACTCCGGCCAATAACCAGAAGGACGCTTAATTGCTCGTAAAACGCTCAGTGACCGGCAGCCTGGCGAAGGCGCTGATAGCCATCGTGATCCTTTCCGTGCTGTCCACCGGACTGGCACTGACCACCGTGGCCGGCAGCCTGCAAGATGCCGAAGCGATCAATATCGCGGGATCGTTGCGCATGCAGAGTTACCGGTTGGCGTATGAGCTCACTAACGGTTCCGCTGAAGTGCAGCAGCACCTGGTGCAGTATCAACAGTCGCTAACGGCTCCGGCCCTGCTTAAACTCGATCGATTTTATGTGCCTGACGATGTGCGGCAAAAATACCTGACGCTGCGCCAGGCCTGGTTGGTGCTGGAAAAACAGATCCTGGCCGGGAACCCGGAAAACTATCAGGCCAACGTGGCCAGCTATGTCAATCAGATCGACCATTTTGTCTTGGCTTTGCAGCGCTACTCCGAACAAAAGCTGACCATCGTAGCGACGATCAGCGTGATGGGCTACATCGCCATCATTGCCCTGGTGCTGTTCTGCATCCGCTTTATGCGCCGCCAAGTGGTCACCCCGCTCAAGCGCCTGGTGGACGCCAGCCTGCGTATGCAACAACGTGATTTTAATCATCCGCCGCTCGACGTTTCATTGCCAAACGAACTGGGCGTTCTGTCGCAAACCTTCACCACCATGTCTGGCGAATTGGCGAAGCTCTACCAGTCACTCGAACAGAAGGTGCAGGAAAAAACCGAGCGACTACAGCAGGCCAACCGCACGCTGGAGGTGCTTTACAGCTGCTCCCAGGCGCTGAGCGTTGGGCAGTTGGATCAGCGGGCGTTTGAGAAGGTCTTGCATATCATCAAGCTGAGTGAACAATTACATTGTATCCGGCTCAATGTGGAAGACAGTCTCAGCCAATGGCAGGTCAGCAGTGGTGAACCGGTGGCGGAACTGGCCTGGCATTCGCAGGTGATTATGCAAGACAACAAACCTTTGGGTAGCCTGAGCTGGCAACATGAGCAACAACCGCCCCACCCACACCTGATGCAAAGCGTGACCAATATGCTCAGCCGCGGGGTTTACTTTAACCGCGCACAAAAGCAGCATATGCAATTTCTGCTGATGGAAGAACGCTCCACCATCGCCCGCGAACTACATGATTCGTTAGCCCAGGCACTCACCTTCCTGCGCATCCAGCTCACCTTGCTCAAACGTACCCTGACAGGCCATTCCTCGCAGGCAGATGAGATCATTGATGATTTTGATCGGGCGCTGGCGGATGCCTATCGCCAATTGCGCGAACTGCTGGCCACCTTCCGGTTGAGTATTCAGGATGCCGATCTGAATGCCGCGTTGCAGCAGGTATTGGAACCATTAAAACTGCTGACCAGCGCGCGGATTCAGTTACACTGTCGGTTAGCCTCACAGGCGTTGAATGCCCAACAACAGGTTCATGCGCTACAGATCGTGCGTGAAGCCGTGCTTAATGCCATCAAACACGCTGATGCGCAGGAAATTGTGATCCATTGCGAAGTCTCCCCCAGCGGTGACAACGAGATCACCATTTGTGACGACGGCTGCGGCATCGACAGCCTGGATGAACCGGAAGGCCATTACGGGCTAACCATTATGAGCGAACGTGCATCGCGTCTGAACGGTACGTTACATATCAGGCGTGGCAATGCCGGGGGCACGGAGGTCTGTCTTAGCTTCCCGCCATAAGGGCTAACAGCATTGCACGGCGGCCATTCGAGCCGAGCGACAATGCTAATTACTACTATATTTTAAGAGTCAGCTTTACTGCCGGCAGTACGCAGTGGCTTTACTCGCTACAGGGAGCACGTTTTATTGTGATGAAAAATTACCGAGTAATGATCGTGGACGATCACCCATTGATGCGCCGTGGCATCAAACAGTTGTTGGGGCTAGATCCTACTTTCACCGTGGTGGCAGAAGCCAGCGGCGGTGCTGAGGCGATCGCCCTGGCTGCGCAGTTCACGCCAGACGTGATCCTGCTCGATCTGAACATGAAGGGTCTTTCAGGGCTGGATACGCTGAAAGCACTGCGCGATGAAGGGGTGGATGCACGCATCATCGTACTGACCGTTTCCGACTCCCGCAGCGACGTCTATGCGCTGATCGATGCTGGTGCCGATGGCTACCTGCTGAAAGACAGCGAGCCAGAACAGTTGCTGGAGCATATTCGCCAGGCCGCCGAGGGCCAGAACGTGATTAGCGATGCGGTTGCGGACTATCTTTCGTCACGCAGCGAGCAGCACGATCCCTTTGCCGCTCTGACCGAGCGTGAACTGGATGTCTTGCAGGAAGTGGCGCGCGGTATGTCAAACAAGCAGGTCGCGGCTCAGTTGCATATTTCTGAAGAGACGGTGAAAGTGCACATCCGCAATATGCTGCGCAAGCTCAACGTGCGTTCGCGCGTGGCGGCAACCGTGATGTATCTGGAAGCGAAAAGCCAGTAATGCTTCCCCGGCACGCCGGGGAACTTTCAACCAATGGCCGCCAGCAGCATCTCATGATGCTGATTAATCCAGCTTTGGCTTAGCGGGCCCCAGTTTGCCAACTGGTAATAGCCATCGTTATTACGCTTCCCCTGCTGCACAAACTGCAACTCCAGGCCCAGGCCTGGCAAAGCTTTGAGTACATCCTGCAACGTACGGCGCGGCCAACCGGTCAGTTCCATCAGGCGCGGAACGTTAGGGCGTTCATTGCTGCTGATCAGCCAACACAGATAAAGACGACGAGCAAATACCGGGTTAATTTCCATGCTTAACTCCTGCTGAGGAAAACGTCCTGATTATTTCACCGTAACGCCATAAAATCGCCATAATGACGCGTTTCGTGGTGATGCAATGTGTAACTGTTGATTTCTACTACTGTTATTTACATTATCTCCTTTTTTTCTCCACGCTTTATCTGCGCTTGACGAGTAAAGTGCAGTAGCACCTTTGGGTACAATCAAATCCTGCAACAGCCCGGCCACCAGTCAGCGCCAGGCGTAAGCATAACTGATGCAGTCAAAAATAGAATAAGTCACAACGAGGTTCATGCCGCATGGCCAACTTTTTTATTGATCGCCCGATTTTTGCCTGGGTTCTGGCAATTATTCTTTGCCTGACGGGGACGTTGGCGATTTTTTCTCTGCCTGTCGAACAATATCCGAACCTCGCTCCGCCAAACGTGCGTATCAGCGCCTCCTATCCGGGGGCATCGGCACAGACGTTGGAAAATACCGTTACCCAGATTATCGAACAGAACATGACCGGCCTCGACAACATGATGTATATGTCGTCCCAGAGCACCAATACCGGCCAGGCCTCAGTTACGCTGACCTTTGATGCCGGCACCGATCCCAACGAGGCAATGCAACAAGTACAAAACAAGCTGCAGGCCGCCATCAAGCGGTTGCCACAGGCGGTACAGCAACAAGGCGTAACGGTGTCAAAATCGGGCGATACCACGCTGATGATGGTGGCTTTTGTCTCCAACGATGGCAGCATGGATAAGCAGGACATCGCGGACTACATCGTCTCCAACCTGCAAGACCCCCTCAGCCGTATTAACGGCGTGGGCAGCATGGACGTTTACGGTTCACAATACGCCATGCGTATCTGGCTGGATCCGAACAAGCTCACCAGCTACCAGCTCACCACTCAGGATGTAGTCAACGCCATCAGTTCACAGAACACTCAGGTGGCGGTGGGCCAGCTAGGCGGCTCCCCTTCCGTGGATCAGCAGGCGCTAAACGCTACCATCAATGCTCAATCCCAGCTGCAAACGCCGGAGCAGTTCCGTCAGATCACGCTGCGCGTCAATCGGGACGGCTCGCTGGTCACCCTGGGTGACGTTGCCACGGTGGAATTGGGCGGGGAAAACTATAACTACCTCAGCCGTTACAACGGCCTGCAGGCCGCCGGGATGAACATCAAGCTGGCCTCCGGTGCCAACGAATTGCAAACCGACCAGTTGGTGAAAGCCAAGATCGCCGAGCTTTCACAATATTTCCCGCACGGGCTAGAAGCCAAGATTGCCTATGAGACGACGCCGTTTGTGCAGGCTTCGATCCATGACGTGGTAAAAACCCTGCTGGAAGCTATTTTGCTGGTGTTTTTAGTCATGTACCTGTTCTTGCAGAACTTCCGCGCCACGTTAATCCCCACTATCGCCGTTCCGGTGGTGCTGTTGGGCACCTTTGCCATCCTTTCGGCCTTCGGCTACAGCATTAACACCCTGACGATGTTTGCCATGGTGCTGGCGATCGGCCTACTGGTGGACGACGCCATCGTGGTGGTGGAAAACGTGGAGCGCGTGATGAGCGAGGAAGGTCTCTCACCCAGGGACGCCACCCGTAAATCCATGGGGCAGATCCAAGGCGCGCTGGTGGGGATTGCCATGGTGCTTTCAGCGGTATTTATTCCCATGGCCTTCTTCGGCGGCACCACCGGCGCCATTTATCGCCAGTTCTCGATCACTATCGTTTCCGCAATGGTGCTTTCGGTACTGGTCGCCATGATCCTTACCCCGGCCCTGTGCGCCACTATTCTCCAGCCGATCGCCAAAGGCCATCATCACGGCAAGCGCGGTTTCTTCGGCTGGTTTAACCGCATGTTCAACCGCAACACCGAACGCTATGAACGTGGGGTAGCGCGCGTATTGCATCACAGTGTCCGCTACATGGTGATCTACCTGTTGCTGTTGGCCGGTATGGCAGTACTGTTTATCAAACTGCCAACCTCGTTCCTGCCGCAAGAAGACCGTGGTGTATTCACCGTGCAGGTGCAGTTGCCTGCAGGTTCCACACTACAGCAAACCACCAAGGTGGTGGAAAAGGTCGAGCACTACTTCCTGACCGAAGAGAAAGCCGACGTGCTGTCGGTGTTCTCCACCATCGGTGCCGGGCCAGGCGGCAACGGCCAGAACGTCGCGCGGCTGTTCTTGCGCCTGAAGGACTGGGATCTGCGCAGTTCGGGTGCCAATAGTTCGTTCGATATCATCGAGCGTGCCACCAAGGCCTTTAGCAATATCAACGAAGCGCGCGTGGTCGCCAGCAGCCCGCCAGCGATCACCGGGCTGGGGAATTCTTCGGGCTTCGATATGCAGTTGGAAGACCACGCCGGGCTGGGGCATGACAAACTGATGGAGGCTCGCAATCAATTACTGCAGCTGGCTGGGCAAAACCCTCAGCTATCGCGTGTGCGCCATAATGGCCTTGATGACAGCCCGCAGCTGCAGATCGATATCGACCAACGCAAGGCACAGGCGCTGGGCGTGTCGATCGACGATATCAACAGCACCTTGTCGACCGCCTGGGGCTCCACCTACGTCAACGACTTTTTAGACCGCGGGCGAGTGAAGAAAGTGTACGTCCAGGCCGGAGCGCCCTTCCGCATGCTGCCAGAGGACATCAACAAGTGGTATGTGCGTAACAACAGCGGCGGGATGGTGCCCTTCTCCGCCTTTGCTACCTCCCATTGGGAATATGGTTCACCGCGTCTGGAACGCTACAACGGTAACTCCACGGTAGAAATCGTGGGCGAGGCCGCCTCGGGCGTCAGCACCGGTACCGCGATGGATGAAATGGAAAAACTCGTCAGCCAACTACCGACCGGTTTCGGCCTGGAATGGACCGCAATGTCCTACCAGGAACGCCTGTCCGGTTCCCAGGCACCGGCGCTGTATGCCATCTCGCTGTTGGTGGTATTCCTGTGTCTGGCCGCCCTGTATGAAAGTTGGTCGATCCCGTTTTCGGTCATGTTGGTGGTGCCGCTGGGGGTGATAGGTGCCGTCACGGCCACCTGGCTGCGCGGGCTGGAAAACGATGTGTACTTCCAGGTGGGGCTATTGACGATTATCGGGCTGTCGGCCAAGAACGCCATCCTGATCGTGGAATTTGCCAACGAGCTGAACAATAAAGGTCAGGATTTGCTGGAGGCAACGCTGGAAGCCTCGCGCCTGCGTTTGCGCCCTATCCTGATGACCTCACTGGCGTTTATCTTCGGCGTTCTGCCAATGGCCATCAGTTCCGGTGCAGGTTCTGGCAGCCAGCATGCGGTAGGTACCGGGGTGATGGGCGGTATGATTTCCGCCACCGTTCTGGCGATTTTCTTTGTGCCGCTGTTCTTCGTATTGGTACGTCGCCGCTTCCCTGGTAAAGCGCTGCCTCACCATCACGATAGCCAATAGCAGACGTAAAAAAAGCAGCTTCGGTAAACCGAGGCTGCTTTGCTAAAGACTTAATATTGTTACCCAAGGTGCTTTAAATAAAAACAAACCCAATAGCCTTATTCAAGCTTTAAACCCTATATGGTGTTAGTTACCTAACATCTCATCAATAAAGTCTTTCCAATTTTTTAACTCTCGATCAACCATGATACTTCACAACCTCCAGTTATTGGACGCAGCGATTCTACGCCGGTTTTTTGACCAAGTGAAGCCTTTTGGGAACGATGCCTGCCAAGAAAAACCAGGATGGAACATATTTTCAGATTAATCAAAAACCTACCCCGATGTTACATTTTCTTTGGCGTCCTGGAACCTATGCATGGCAACGGATACCTACGTTAAGTTGAATTTATCCTACAAAACCAACACGACAATTTTAATGTGCCACAAACAAGATCATTCCAATACAGTTATCGGTATCATCCTGTTATTGGCGCATTCCTTTGCTATGGCTTGAAATTGCACCTTAGCTAGCTATCCTAACGTTTCGTTAATATGACACAAGGAAGGATCTCATGAAAAAAATAACGCATAATAAAGCTACCCATGTAATTGGCGGTAATAATTTGATATGTGGTAACACACGCTATTTATGGATAAGAAATGACGATGGCAGTGGCAACTATATCTGCATGCAGAGAGAGGAGTGCAATATACCTGGCGATGATAAATTCGGTAACCCGCAAATCCACTTTAACAGAGTCGCCGCTTCATTCTGTGGGCGATAATTAACGCCCATTAATTTATCCGGTGTCCTTTTTATAGACACCGGATAATCAATGCTCAGCCTTGCCAAAAAATGCGTGAGTGATTATTGTTTTAAAATAATCATGACGTATCGCTATCCCTCTTTTTCCGGTTGCCTGCGCTTGAGAATACGCTGATACCATGGCTGAGGCACGGGGTGAACAATATGTCGCAGCGCTCGGGCGTAATCCATCACCAGCCCTGGTGTCCAGGCCATTGAGAGTGCCCGTCTGCGTACCTGCGCGGCAATCCACAGTTCCGGCATGGTCAAAATACGTAATGTACCCAGCCAACTTTTACTCTGTTTGGCAAGCACGCCATCCAATGAGGCTTCCAAGGCATAGGCAACACTACTGGAGCAGTTACGCGACGTCAGATTATAGATTTTAGTCAGCTGATAGCCGCTCCAAAACCGTATCAGTGCCGAGCTGTTATAACGGTGAAACTGGATCTGCCGATTCGAATCGCACCAGTTGGCCGCCTCGGTAACATAGTCCGGCTGGAAGGTGCCGGGCACGTCATTTTCTCGCGTCGCCTTCAACACATTGAGAAACTCTGAAGGAGAACGATCGATATCTGCCGCTGGATACAGGCTGATATAGATGCTCGGTACCAGTTCCAATGCAGCATGCCCGGTAGAGATAACCCCTTGAGCATCCACGGCCGCGATATAGCGATTAATGACTGGCCGGGGGATTGGGGCCGCACTCGCCGTTCCTTCCGGGGTCCAGATATGGACAGTTAAAGGCTGTTTAAAATCAATGCTGGGGGCAACCACCTCGGCTGGCCGAGCCGCCGATTTCTTTCCAAAGACGTAAAATATCTCGGTAGGTACCAACAATTCAAACACCGAGGTGCCGTCCCTTAAAAGGTTGGCCCGCCTGGCTAATTGCAGGATATTGATGCCACTGACAACCATCAGTGTGCCCAGGAAAAACGATATGGTGGCCTTGTAGTGCACCGGATAGGGGCTGAATATGAGCATGGCGAACAGTATCTGAGCAATGCCGCTGACCAGCGCATTCTTCCAGCGCGGAAACCGGACGATCCAGGCTGAAGCGATCATAAACAAGCCAATAACGAAATAGGAAAAACCGAATATGATTGCCAGTAACAGATTACTGTAGGGTTTGTTCGCCAGGATCAGCAGTGCGACAACACAAAAGATCCCGCCCTTGAAATAGAGCACCGCTTTCTGTGCCCCAACCCCGCTGGAGGCGATACTCAACGTGACCAAGCTCTCCAGAAGCATCAGCGCACCAAAAACCTGTAAGGGAAAATAGAGCACGCCATCAAGGCCATCGATAAAGATACCGATCCCCATTAGCCCCCAGATAATCCCGATTACGCCCAAAAATTTGGCTTTGGAGCGCACAAAATCAACGCCGAATAATAACAGGGCAATCTGGATCACTGCTGCAACTCTCCGCAATATGCAAATAATAGGTTCATTTAACTGTCCTGGTGATAATGGCTTGCTTGCCAGTTGCCGACAATAATGCTCTGTTGTTCCTCATCCAGCAGGACGCAGCTGTTATCCACCAACGTTAACCACTCTCCCTGTGGCATCTGGATACGGAATACCAACGGGGGGCGGGGCTGAGGACTATCATTGAGGAGCCAATGGTCACGCAGCTTGCCTTGATCATGCGGGTGAACCCATTGCATGACGTCATCCAGGGTGTCTAACTTATTGGGAACCTGCTGCTCAAACAAACTACCTAGCTCATCCTCCCAGTGCAAAATCCCGGTACGCGGATTGAGGCTATAAATCACCCCCTTGCCGGTTATCCGGCCGGTATCTGGGTTAAAACTGTTGGTCGAGTGCTTCAACACCCTGATAAACACGATCAACAACGCCGTCGCGGAAAGGTAGCTCAAGGCTAATAACAGAGACTCATTAAGATGTAAGCCCTTTAGAAAAAAGGGCCCATGCTGATGATTGGTATAGTAAATCACTCCCAATCCAAGAGTGAGAAGCGCGAGAGAACCCCCGCGATTTCCCCAGGCCACAGAAAGCATAATAGCCAGAATAATGGGGAGGCATGCCAAGGCAAAGTAGAGCGCAGCAGCGTTGTGTTGCAGCCAGAGAAGGGGGTAACCAAAGATAAACCAGATCGAAACACACAGCAGCAGCCAAAGTGCCCCTCCCAGAAGCCCCGTTTGCAGATTGCAACTGGCAGGTTCCAAGCGCCGATTGACAAACCCCATAATAACGGCTGTGGCAAAGATAATGCCGGTAACATCAGCGATAAAGTTCTGCCAGAACAAGCTGAACAAAGGCTGCTGGTGGATTAGGGCATAACCCCCACCAATAATTAGCGCATCCAGCCCGCTGAAGACCAAGGTTGCAGTGATACAGACTAAAATAGTATGGAGATCGTCATTAAGCCGTGCAAAGCGTCGAACGGCCCAGGCGACCGCTACATTGGCTGGCATGGATAGCATGGCATCGATCAGTGATAGTAATGGTTTATGCTGCCAGCCCTCCGTCAACAACAAGCTTGCCAGCGTCAAAATGACGAACAGGGTTAAATAACTGCGCCAGCGGGACAAAAGAAAGGCGGCAACCGCAACACCAGAGGGAAACCACACGATTGCGATCGGCGAGTTAGGGTCGTCAAATTTTAATGAGATCAATCCGGCGAGGTAATAGATTATCCCCCATAGCAGCAGGGTGAAAAGTTGTCGAACATACGATGGAATGTGGGGTGTCATTTTTTACTCACTGGTATGCACGCAGGCATTTTGTGAAAAATATCACGTGTTGCCGTCAAGAAAAGCCTGATTAACTATAGGATATTCTACATCAGCATGATGTGAACGTACTATTTCAAACTCATCGGAGATCTATCCAGGCATATATTTCTTTGCGGATGAATAGCGAAGGAGTAACGTTGCTACAGGATTTAGCGAAACACCGTTGAAAGGGAAAATCATGTCTTCGAGTATCACCATCGAGCAGTTGAAACAACAAGGTCGCTATCCAGAAGCCACCGAACTGGCCCAACAGATGCTGCAACAGGCACCGTTGGATGGCTCGCTGCATTACCAGCTGGCGTGCCTTTACGATGTGCAGGGCTTTGAGCAGCAGGCGATCCCCTGTTATCTCGCCGCCTTGCAGCAAGACCTGCCCGCACAGCTTCGCCAGGAAGCCTGGCTGGGCCTGGGTAGCACCTATCGCGCATTAGGGGAATATCAGAAATCGCTAGCCGCTTTCGACGACGGGCTAAACGAGTTCCCGCAGGCCAAAGAGATCACGCTGTTCCGCGCCATGACGCTCTACAATCTAGGGGAAACCAAACAGGCGGTGGCGGATCTGCTGATCCTGTTGGCGGAGACCTCTGCGCATACGGAAATCAGCAGTTACCAGCGTGCTACCCAGCAATATGCTGCAGATTTGGATCGTATTGGCTGAGGGGAAAATTATGGAGATCATCACCGATCCGCGTAAATGTAATATCGACTGGCAACAGTTGGGCGAATTGCTGGCCGCTGCCGGACTAGGTGAGCGTGATCAACAGGTCTTACAGAAGGTGTACCAAAATAGCCAATTCTGCTATTGGGGCTTTATTGAGGGAGAGCTGATGGCCACCGCCCATGCCATCAGTGACATGACCTCGGTAGCTTATCTGGCCGATGTCGCCATCCATCCGCGCTTTCAGGGGCAAGGTTATGGTCAGCAGTTGATGGATCGCGTCATGCAAGATCTGGCCCCGTTAGGTAAAGTGTTTATTTATTCGGTGCCGGACAAATTGGCATTTTATAAGCGATATGGCTTCCACGATCTGACTACCGGCATGGTGTATGCCGATGGGAGCGCGCTGGAGCGATTACAAAATAGTGGGTATGTACGTTGAACCCCAAACTGCTAAATAGCGATTCCTAATAAGCCTAGTATATGGATAGTATGTCAGAAAAAAACCATCAACCTACTTTCTTACAGCTTATATCAGTTTAAATGCCTAGCTCACATTGACGTTTAGCATTTTCTCCTTAATGAAAAACCACATCGATTTAATATAGAACCTCATTGGTGTTATATAATATGATGGGATGATTAACATAAGGAACATGAGAATGATAATCCCTAAGGCTGGGACACCATTTTTAAGCGTGGTACCAATCGTGAAGATTGTTAATATCACAGTTAAAATAACGCTCGCCCTGAAGGTTCTTTTCCCTACATCCCTTACCGAATAGATAAAATCAAGGTTGAAAATTTTAGCATTGGTTTTTGCCTGCCTGATTTCATGCCGAGTGAAACCTGACTCCAGCAGCAATCTATTCGTCGTTTTAGTTTTTCCATTAATCGATTTCATTTCTAATACAGCTTTGGTTAATTAATGAATTTAAATAAATTACATTATAAGCTTATTCATGTAAAGTATAATGCTAAATCTTTATGGTATGGCAGTACTTGTGAGGCCTCTAAGACAAATTTAGCGTTCTGGGATCCTAAGCTAAATAACCTTACCTAATACCGTACCACTGAAGCCTGAGGCAGTACGGTTATAAACGATAACTTCCCCACCTGATCAATACACCCCATGAATGCATTTAAACCAATTTAATCACATGACAAATACATAGCATGCTTTAGATACTGGATTTAAAATCAGATCCTATGTATTATAAGTTTTTCTGTACTTAATGTAAGGGATTTACATGGCTAATATAATTTACGGAACCATCCAGGGTGACAAGCAAGGGCTGATCTCTGCGGGATGCTCAACTCCAGATTCAATAGGCAATAAGTATCAAAAAGGACATGAAGATCAGATCTTCATTCTCGAATTGCTCAATCTTATGACCCGTGAGAGCAATGTACAACTCCATCCGTTGCAAATCAGAAAACCCATTGATAAAGCTACTCCACTCCTAGCCTTGGCAATGAACCAGAATGAACGTTTAACTTGTGAGTTTGTGTTTTACAGAATGAATGCATCTGGTGGGCTGGAAATTTTCTTTAAGATAAAACTAACTGGAGCGACGTTAACTGAAATCAGAATGTTTAGCCCTAACTCATTAACGCATAATGAGGTTCAATCTGATGAAAGTATTTCCATCAAATATGAATCTATCACTTGGGAACATGTTATGGCGGGAACAAGTGCTTATAGCATCTGGGATGATAGGGTGTATTAATCATGGGAACTACTGCAATAGCTCACTTGAAGTACGATTTAGATAGGCATGCTACTGACCTAAGACGTATTGCTACATTAGCCTCTGCTTACTTTATGCCTGATTACCAGACAAGAAGAGAGTATCTCAGACAAGTTGAGGAGTTTATAAACAACATCAATCGTAAATTTAAAAATACATTTGATATAAACGAACGCATGAGACTAATATATAAAATGCGTGCTGAAAGTGAATTAGCAAGTCAAGAATATCAGATTTTAAGACAAGGTAATTATACAAAATATCTTATTACCGATATATATGAAGATCAGGGAGTGGTTAAGTATGCCAAAATAGGCTGGGGAGTTGTCACTGGTTCAGGTCAAGCTGTGGGTGGTGCATTGATGGCCAACCTTGGCCGTAAACTTCATTCAAGAAAATTGAAAGGTTATGGTGCTATATTATTTGCTTATGGGCTAAATAATGCATATGAGTCTATATCTCCTCTTATTTATGAACATGAGCATAAGGACTCTGGTTTACTCAGAGATGCTTATAGAAAAGGAGCTAAATTAGCTGGCTTGGACCAAAAATATGGTGACTTAGCTTATAGCACTGTTGATTTCGCTATAACTGCTTATGCTGGGTATCGTGGCTTAGTTTTAAAGAACAATGCTAATAGACTCGCGACAAGTGGATTGTTTGAAAAACCCGGTACTGGCATGCTATTCAATAATCTTAAACCTGATTATGGGACTAAGTGGGATACTAAAGGTGTTCCAATGAGAATTTTCATGGTAGGTACATCCATCGTTAAAGCTAAGATTCTTTTTGTCAACGGTACATATGAACTAAATGATGAATGAAAAAATTCATTTATCAATGTATTCTACTTTTGGAGGTGAAACTCGATATAAAAACATACGGAATCGAAGTCTAACCAATTTTGCTGTTAGCAAGAGACTTAGCTTCATTCCTCTGCTATTAATCCAGATATAAAATAAAACAAAAATAATGAACAATACAAAATAGAAGATAGCCTGCTTTACATCATCACTAAAGAAGTAAGCTCCAAACATCATCACAAAAAAAACAGAGGAAAGAAATATCATATTTCCACCGCATAGCTCAGCAACTAGCAGAATGTAGTTTTTTAATGATTCATCATCTGTCGTTTTTACTCCTTTTCCATAGGTTTCATTCTTTTTATCTCTATACTGATTCTTTAATTTTAGTAGCTCTTGGTAAGTGAATCCATTTTTCAAAATTAATTCATTGATTTTCATGGCATTACTGTTATCTTATTGCAGTTGATATTTCTCTTATTCTAACTTAATCGATTACTATAGAACAAGCAAAACCTAAAGATTCAATTATTTTTTAAAACAAGCATTCATCATAATAGTCGTTTATGCACAATAACCACATAGTGTCAGTATAAAAACCTGTACCATACTGTAACTTTCGCTAACTGCGATACAGGTCGAACAATTCAGCAATAAGTACTGAGTGGAGCTTTACCTTTCACTCTAACAAACAAGTAAAAAAACCGCCTAAACCAGACGTATTCTGTACGTATTTTTCTTATTCTTAAAATAAAAGACTACTGACTTAGCATACCTTGGGATGTTAGTAAGGAAACATGAGAGTAATAACAAGAGCACCCAAAAAATAGAAAAAGCCAGCACTACCTTAAGTGATTTTTGTAAAAAAAGTGTAATAAAAAATGCAAAAAAAATGCCTCCAAAAATTATTATCGCCCTTAACATTCTTTTACCTACATCACTAACACCTAAAGTTAACTCTATTCCGAAAAGTTTAGAGTTTTTCCGCATCTCCTTTATCTCTTTCCTCGTAAAACCAGACTCCAAAAGGAGTCTGCAGTCACTTTTTATCTTTTTCATTAGTAAACTCTATCATCCCAAATACTGTAACCACTGGTTCCAGAAGTATGATGCTGCCAAGAAATACTCTCGTACTTTAGAGATATGCTTTCTTGCGGTTGCGATTCATTATGCGTTGAAGAATTAGGGTAGAAAATGTTAACATCTATAATTGTTACATTAGTCATGTTTGATGGTGTAAAACAACTCTCGATCACCATTTTGGTTGGTTCGATATATATCTATAATTGCATCCAAACGCTCATTGTTAGATATTTCGATACCAATTAAAGGTGAAGACTTATCGATTGGCTTAACGATAACGAACGGATGATGGCTAACATGCTGCTCTCTACTCATAGAATGATTGAGTTGATGAAGGTAAATTTGATCTGTATGCCCCGCTTGGTATAAATTTCCGATGGAGTCCTTCGTGGAACACCCCGCAGAAATCAGCCCTTGCTTTGCACCTTTCAAAGTTAGAAAAATGTCATTAGCCATATCAAAATCCTTTTTTATAAATTCACTACGCAAACATCATATAATATTCAAGTTTATATACAAAAAAATGATTTTTAACACCACCATCATAAACAATCAAGTGTAAAGACAATGACACGACCATTAAAAATCACCAATACATCACCAAAATCAATGTAAAGAAACCATTTACCCATATCTTATGAATGTAATTCATCCAATGTTACTGACGCTGATTAAAGCTGTAGGCTCACCCTATTATTTTACAGAGGCGGTTTTAACCGCAACCATACCAAGGATTGGCAAAACAGACTCATGGCCCTTACAAACCAAAGCTCACCATCTGCATGATAACCCCCCTACCCGTCTGGATCTAAACCCCGTTTTCCCGCATTATCTGTGCTATCACCGTGCGGTATAAGTTAGTGATCAACACTTGTGCCACTCAGTACCGATTTTGACGATTAAAAGGTAGCTTTTACGCCATGACAGACAAACCGCAGCACACCTCGCTGACCATGTTCGGCATCAAAAATTGTGACACCATCAAAAAAGCACGCCGCTGGCTGGAAGAACAGGGAGTGGCTTATCAATTCCACGACTATCGCGCAGACGGGCTGGACGAGCAGCTGTTGCGTGATTTTGTCGCTCGCCTGGGCTGGGAACCATTGCTGAACACCCGTGGCACTACCTGGCGTAAACTGGATGAAGCCCAGCGCAATGCCTGCAACAATGCCGAAGCCGCCATCGCCCTGATGCTGGAGCAACCGGCCATGATCAAACGCCCCTTGCTGGATGATGGTAAAGGACATGCCCTACTAGGCTTCAGCAGCGAAAGTTATCAGCAATTTATTACCGAGGTTAACTCATGATCTGCCCTGTTATCGAACTGGCGCAACAGCTTATCAAGCGCCCTTCCCTCAGCCCGCATGACGAAGGCTGTCAGGAGCTGATGATCGCCCGCCTGAAAGCGATCGGCTTTACCGTCGAACCGATGAACTTTGGCGATACGCAAAACTTCTGGGCCTGGCGCGGCCAGGGCAGCACGCTGGCGTTTGCTGGCCACACCGATGTGGTGCCAACCGGCGACGAGAAGAATTGGGATAACCCGCCATTTGAGCCCGTCATCCGCGACGGCATGCTTTATGGCCGCGGAGCCGCCGATATGAAAGGCTCCCTGGCCGCCATGGTGGTGGCCGCAGAACGCTTCGTTGCAGCCAACCCCAACCATCAGGGCCGCCTGGCGTTTCTGATCACCTCAGACGAAGAGGCCAGCGCCACTCATGGCACCGTGAAGGTAGTGGAAGCCTTGATGGCTCGCAACGAACGCCTTGATTATTGCCTGGTCGGCGAGCCTTCAAGCACCGAGCGGGTCGGAGACGTAGTGAAAAATGGCCGCCGTGGCTCGATCACCGCCAATCTGCGCATCCATGGCGTTCAAGGGCACGTCGCCTATCCGCATCTGGCGGATAACCCGGTTCACCGGGCTATGTCTGCGCTAAACGAGCTGGTCACCATTGAGTGGGATCAGGGCAACGAATTCTTCCCGCCAACCAGCATGCAAATTGCCAACGTGCAGGCCGGTACCGGCAGTAATAATGTGATCCCCGGTGAAATGTTCGTGCAGTTCAACTTCCGCTTCAGCACCGAACTGACCGATACCCTGATCAAGCAGCGGGTGCAGGAACTGTTGGACCGCCATAACTTGAATTACAGCATCGACTGGTGGCTGTCTGGCCAACCTTTCCTAACTTCACGCGGTGCCTTGGTAGATGCCGTGGTGAATGCGGTGGAACACTATGCAGAGCTCACCCCGCAATTGCTGACTACCGGCGGTACCTCTGATGGCCGCTTTATCGCCCAGATGGGAGCACAGGTGGTTGAGTTGGGGCCGGTCAATGCCACCATCCATAAAGTGAATGAATGCGTACATGCGGCCGATCTGCAGTTACTGAGCCGCATGTATCAGCGTATCATGGAGCAACTGGTCGCATGATCAGCGCAGAAATGCTCACCGGACGCTCGACGGAGCACCTCGCCGTGCTGAGCGGCAATCATCGGCTGCAACCCGCTGCGGTGGAGGCCTTTCAGGCCATGCAGCAGGCGGCGAAAACGGCAGGCTTTGATCTGCAACCGGCCAGCACCTTTCGCGATTTTGACCGGCAACTGGCGATCTGGAATGGCAAGTTCTGCGGAGAGCGGCCAGTATTAGATCGCAATAGCCAGCCGATGGATATCCAGCCATTGTCCGCCGCCGAACGTTGCGAAGCTATTTTGCGGTGGTCGGCCCTGCCGGGTGCCAGCCGTCATCACTGGGGCAGCGATCTGGATGTTTACGATCCGTCACTGTTACCGGAAGGTCAAAAGTTGCAGTTGGAGCCGTGGGAATATGAAGCTGGTGGTTATTTCCATCCGCTAAATCTTTGGCTGACTGCACATATGGCCGAGTTTGGTTTCTATCGCCCGTTTACCGCCGATCAAGGTGGAGTGGCGATGGAGCCCTGGCATTTAAGTTACCGCCCGTTGGCGCAGGAGGCCGAGCATTTACTGACGCCCGAGCTGCTGCTAGCGGCCTGGCGAGATAAGGACGTTGCTGGCGCATCTTGGCTCGCAAGCCATCTGCCCGCGATATTCTCGCGTTTTGTTCGCCCTGAAGGAAAGGTGTAAACATGCATTGGTTAGCTGACTACTGGTGGATAATCCTGGTGATATTGGCAGGCATTATCATTAGCGGGATCAAAGAATTACGCCGCCTGGATCATCGAAAATTCCTGGCTAACAAGCCTGAATTGCCGCCCCACCGCGATAACAACGCCAAGTGGGACGACGAGGACGACTGGCCGAAAAAGCCATAACTTCAGGGCGCACATCAGCGCCCTGCTGTTTATTTAAAGGCAATCAGATCGCCCCGTTTACCAAACATCGCCTCTTCCCAATAGCGCTGCGGTACGTAGTAATGCAAACGCTCCAGGGCAGCGTTCATCATGCCCGAACTGATTGCATGCCCGACGCCTGGCTCAATATCCAACGTCACATCTGCGCCAACAGCCAGTAACTGAGCCTCAGCCGCTTGCGCATGCTCCGCAGCAATCACGCCGTCCGTCTCACCATGGATCAGGTGTACCACGCTGTCACCAAAACCGGCTTGCGGTAACTGGGCAAAACGGCCGCTGAAGGCTACTACCCGCCCGGCCAGTTTGGCTTCGGCTTTTAACCCTTCCAGCGCCATAATCGAACCCTGCGAAAAACCAACCAGCGCAGTGCCCGCGTAGCTCACGCCGCTGTGTTGCTGCCAATAACGCACGGTTTCAACAAAGGTCGGCATCACTTCGGCAATACGCTGCGCGCGGTTGTCTTCGGTGATCCCCTGAACCGAGAACCATTGGCGCCCCTCACCGCTACCAAAAGCGAATGGGCCACCAATGCTCACCACCAAGGCCTGTGGGAAATCTTTGGCGAAGTAACTGCCGATCTCCCCCATCGCCACCGGGTTATCCCCTACGCCATGAAACAACAGTATCAGTTGCTCTGCCGGTGTTGCGGGGCTTTGGACAACGAAATGCGAGTGTTTCATAGGGGACTCCTCAGGTTAGAGACATCCGGGACAGACCCGGCAACTGCCCCTTACTATACGCCGCGGAGAAATCAGGAAAATCGGGTTTTATTGAACAACTCTTTCCATTTATTGCAACGACTGCGCCCACTCCTGCCAGTAACGACAATGTTGCGCATTAAGTTGTTGCAACGCCTGCCCAGCCTCTTGTCGCCAAAGCCGCAGCAAGGCTTTTTGGCCACTCAGGCCATATTGGGCTGCGCACTGGGCCATGGTTTGTTGTTGCTGCAAATGCGCGCGCAATGCCGCACAGGGCAATGGGCTGGTCAACAGCAGACGTTGTAGCGCCCCCAGGCTAGCCTCCAAGGGCCGATGGGCAAAGGCAAAACCGGCCAGCTCGCGCCAATCTTCCTCATTTAATAGCGGATCGGCATCATCGTCGAACTCCAGCAACAGGTCGCTACGTTGCCGCAACCAGCGCCAATCCCGTGCCAGGTGCTTATGCGCCGCATGGCACAGCGCCTCCCCTTGCTCGCTAATGGCCAGCAATGCCATGGCGCTATAACAGCCGCTGCTGGCCTCCGGTTTGTTGCCAATACGCACCAGGGTGAAGCCACAGGATTGCCAGAACCGCCACAGCGGCTCGGTATAGCCGAAGCTGACGGAAAGAAAATCCAACCCCTTCGAGACGCGTTTTTGCTGTTCCACCAACCGGCTGGCGATCCCTTGCTGACGTAACTCCGGCAATACAGCGATACGGGTAATGCGACGGGAACGCAGCGTAGGTGCCCACCATTGGCCGCTATGTGCCGCCAAAGATTGAGCGACCAGATTGCCACGTGGCCTTCTGCGGCCAGCCCAAACCTCGTGGGCCAGTTCAACCGATAACCCGCCCTCGTCCACCAGCCACAGAGCCCCTACTACCTCATCCCCCAGCGATGCCGCACTGAAGTGCATCCCGGGCGCATCCATCAGGCGGCGTAAATCCAGCGGTGAGGTTCTATAGTGTGCGCTACAGAGCAACGCATAGAAACGCCGTAACCGTTGCGGATCGGCACACAGTTCAGCCTGTTCAATAGCACCAAAAGTGGGTGACTGCCCGGCCACGGCCCATACCGGTTCCTCGTTGAACAGCAAGGCATGATCGATAATCCGCTCCAGGGCATCGCCCGCTGCCCAACGCATCGGTTGCTGCAAGCTTAGCGGCTGCCACTGCGGCAAGGTGGTGCAGAACTTCAGTAAAAAGCCGCGCCCCGTTCCTTCATAACCCTGCACCGTGGTTGTCAGTAATACGCGTGGGAAATAGTCCATTAGCTGTTGCAGTAAAGGACCAGGGATTGCTGCGGCCTCATCCACCAGCAGCCAGCCAACACCCTCTGCACCCTGTTCAGAACAATGCTGTAGCAAAGCATCCGGTGCCCAAAACTGGGCCCGTCCGGCGGCCCACTCGCTGGCAACGTCGGTAGCGGCGCGGCTCGGGCCGGTGATCCAACAGGTTAGCGGGCTGCTGGCCATCAACATCCCCGCCACCGTCGATTTCCCCCGGCCACGCGCAGCGGTTAATACCCAGATCCCAGACTCGGCCGCCAACAACCGGGCTAAAATGGCCTGCTGTTCATCACTCGGATTACCCTGGGGAGCTTGCCAGGCTGGCCGTGATGGTAAGGGTGCCAGGCACAACGGTTCACCTTGCCGCCAAATAGACACTTCGCTATCGGCCAGCAACTGTTGTTGCAGATGGTGGATAAAATGGGGTGTGGCGATCGGCTGTGGGCAATCGCTCCAGCGCAGGCTGTCGCTATCAGGCTGCTGCGGCCAGCTTTGCCAAGGTGGAACCAGCAACAGTAACCAGCTACCGGCTTGTAATGTCCCGCAGAGCTGGGCCAGCGCTTCAACGTCCAGCCCCGCTAACGCATCAAATACCGCATGCAACCGCTCTTGCCCCAACAGGGTTTTGACCGCGCTATTCGCCAACGCATCGATTCCTGCGGGCGCGTCATTACCGACCCAAGGCCAGTCACCCGGCAGTTGTGCCGCCAGTTGCTGCGCCTGATCTCGGCACCATTGCGGTTCGCCGCTGATCACCAACAGCCGCCGAATACCTTGCTGCTGCATGCGTTGCTGCATTTTTTGTAACATGAATATTGAGGCCTGAAAGCAGAGTGCCGGGCTCTAGGCACCGGCACTGAGTAATATCAACGGGAGGCGAAGGTGTTGCAGGTATTAGGGTCGCCGCTATCGAACCCTTGCTTGAACCAGGTATAACGTTGCTGCGAGGTGCCATGCGTAAAGCTGTCTGGCACCACTCGCCCCTGGCTTTGCTGCTGCAAACGGTCGTCACCAATCGCCTGCGCGGCATTCAATGCGGCTTGCAGATCGCCCGCTTCCAGCATCTGCTGTTTCTCGGCGTAGTGGCCCCAAACGCCAGCAAAGCAGTCGGCCTGAAGCTCCATTTTCACCGACAGGCGGTTAACCTCCGCCTGGCTAGCCCCTTGCTGCATCTGGCGAACCTTACGCTCAATCCCCAATAGATTCTGCACGTGGTGGCCCACTTCATGCGCAACGACATAGGCCTGGGCAAAATCACCGCCCGCACCCAGCTTGGTTTTCATATCCTGGTAGAACGAGAGATCGATATAGACCGTATCATCCGCCGGGCAATAGAACGGCCCCATCACCGATTGGCCGGTGCCGCAGCCGGTACGCGTCGCGCCCCGGTACATCACCAGTTTGGGATCCTGATAATTTTTCCCCATCTGCTTGAAGATGCCCTGCCAGTTATCTTCGGTAGAGGCCAGCACCACCGAGGTAAACTTGGCCAGTTGATCGTCTTGCGGGCTGATGCTGGCGCTTTGCTGCTGAGACTGTGGAGAAACATCTCCGCCATTCAGCAGCGGAGTCAGGTCTACCCCATAGTAACCGGCAACCAGCACCACTACCAAAATGATCAGGCCACCTTTGCCGCCGATAGGTATCCGGGGGCCGCCACCGCCGCCGCCCAGACCTGAAGACTGCCCACGGCGATCCTCGACATTGTCACTTTCACGACGCCCTTGCCAACGCATAAATAAACTCCAGAGATGATTTTTAATAATCGTAGGAAACTTGCCCTGGTTACTATTATAAGGCGTTCGTGGCGGAGGGAATGCAGTAATTTTCTGGAAAGTGCTGAATGAGGGATGAAAGGCTCGGTTCGATGCTTTGCCCCTCACTCTAGCACTCTCCTATAGGGAAAGAGTTAGAGTGAGGGGCATGATTTAACGATTAGTCCAGCTTAACGCCGATACGGCGGGCGACTTCTTCGTAGGCTTCAATCAGGCCACCCAGGCTCTGGCGGAAGCGGTCCTTGTCCATCTTGGCCAGGGTATTCTTGTCCCACAGGCGGCTACCATCCGGGGAGAACTCATCGCCCAGCACCACTTCACCGTTGAACAGGCCGAACTCCAGCTTGAAATCGACCAGGATCAGGCCTGCATCGTCAAACAGTTTGCTCAACACGTCGTTAGCCATGTAGCTAAGCTCGCGCATGCGCGCCAGATGCTCTTTGCTCACCCAACCGAAGGTTTCGCAATAGGATTCGTTCACCATTGGGTCGTGCATCGCGTCGTTCTTCAGGAACAAATCAAACAGCGGCGGATTCAGCGGCAAGCCTTCTTCGATACCCAAGCGCTTGACCAAAGAGCCAGCGGCACGGTTACGGATCACGCACTCAACCGGCACCATCTCCAGCTTTTTCACCAGCACTTCGTTATCTGACAGCAGGCGTTCCATCTGCGTTGGAATACCGGCCTCTTCCAGCTTGCTCATAATGAAATGGTTGAACTTGTTGTTCACCATCCCTTTGCGATCGAACTGCTCAATGCGCTGACCATCCAGTGCTGACGTATCGTTACGGAATTCCAACACCAGCAGATCCGGGTTTTCGGTGGTGTAGACGGTTTTTGCCTTGCCGCGATACAGTTCAGCTAGCTTTTGCATCTTAACTTACTCCAATGAGATGGTACCTTCCGGCTGCCAGACAGCCTACTGGGCACAAAATTGACCTGATAAGTTCTTTGGTTTGCTGATAACTATTGTGCCAAATCTGCGACGCAAACGATACCGTATCAGCAAAACAAAAAGGGGCCATAGCCCCTCAGACCGCTGACATAGTCCTCTGACGTTAAAAGCCCCCTGTTCAGGGCTGATAAATACCAAGGATGCTGTCTTTGAACTTCGCCAAACAGTCGAAAACCACGTTTTTCGGCTGTTTGTCACCAGTCTAAAAGGGGCCGTAGCCCCTAGATGTATTTATTTAACGCTGGTTTTACTGAAAGCCGTCTGGAGCACCGCTACCAGCGCATCGTTCTGCGACTGGGTCAACGGCTTACCTTTGGAATCGATAAATTGCAAACTGGTACGGTTATTCAAATCACCGACCTGCAGTTTGTAATCACCTTCTTTCAGTTCAGGATCTTTGGCGCCCAACGCATCCCAATCACTGCTGCTCAGGGATTTGTAGGTTACGGCAACGCTACCCTGCGGACGGCTGCGGTCACCCACTTTCATCCCCAGTTTTTCCAGTGCCGGCGGCAAACGATCCCACACTACCGTGTACGGCGCACGCACGATCAGCGTCGGCAGGCCGGTATCATCCGCGCCGCTCTGCACGTCCAATACGCCAATACGGTTGGCGGACTGGCTGCTCGACAGGCTGTCCTGCTTATCCAGGCCTTCAACGATGGTGTTCATCATCATACCGTTGTAGCGCTGAACTTCAGAAGGATCGGTAACCTTGTCGGTTTGCCCCTGCTGACGCAGTTCAAGAGTTTTCACCACCAGCGCTTGCTGGTAACCCTGTTTCTGTACCGTGATCTGGTAGCGGCCTTCGTACTGATTGTCTTCATCCAGACGGTTCCACTTAACCCAGTCGGTGGTCAGCGTTTGGCTGGCATCCGTACGTGAGGCGATCGGAATGTTTTTGCTCTGCAACAGGCTGGCTACGCGCGACCACAGGTTATCGTTCTGCGGGCTGCTTTCCAGCAGCAACGTGCCGCTGTCACCCGCATATTGACCACGGGAACCGCTCAACAGTGCCAGCGGCTGTACCGGTGGCCGGATATCCAGTTGCTTGCCAACAGCGCCTTTCTGCGCGTTTGCCGGAACTTCATAATTACCGGTTTGTACCGGCAGGATCAGGCCGGACGGCGCGCTCAACGGTTTGAGCGGTGCGGCGTCAAGATAGGCCTCATCGCCGCTAACCTGGCGTTTGTAGCGCTGATCGGTAGAACAAGCCGCCAGCGTCATCACCAGCGCTAATCCCACGACCGTTGCTAGCGTCGACTTTTGCAATGAATAAGCCATCAAATCTCCCTAAGAGTTACAGCAAACCGGCGCTTTTCAACGCACGCTCCACGACAGGACGGGCAGCGTCGGTCAACGGCGTCATAGGCAGACGCATCGTATCGGTTGCCATCAATCCCAATGCCTTACAGGCCCATTTCACCGGAATTGGGTTTGCTTCTACAAACAAATCCTGATGCAAAGGCATCAAGCGCTGATTCAAACGGCGGGCTTCGGCAAAATTGCCTTGCGCCGCCAGGCGGCAGAGTTCGACCATTTCACGCGCTGCCACGTTGGCCGTCACGGAAATCACCCCTTTGCCACCCAGTTGCATGAAGTCCAGACCGCTGGCGTCGTCGCCGCTCAGCAAAATGAAGTCTTCATCATCAACCAGCACTTGGATCTGACTAACACGACTTAAGTTCCCTGTTGCCTCTTTAACGGCAACAATATTCTTAATTTTGGCCAAACGAGCAATCGTTGGCGGCAGCATGTCACAACCGGTGCGTGAAGGCACGTTATAGAGGATCTGCGGCAGATCGGTGCTTTCGGCAATGGCTTTGAAATGCTGATACAGACCTTCCTGGGTCGGTCTGTTGTAGTAAGGCGTGACCGACAGGCAGCCCACGACGCCGGTATTGCTGAAACGCTGCGTCAGTGAGATAGCCTCGCTGGTAGCGTTGGCACCGGTGCCGGCGATCACCGGAATACGGCCTGCGGCCAGTTCCAGCGTCTGCAAGACCACGTCCACATGTTCGTCATGGGGCAGCGTGGCGGACTCGCCGGTAGTTCCTACGGAAACGATCGCCGCAGTCCCACTGGCTACATGATAATCAATCAGTTTTTTTAGGCTCGCACGATCGACAGCACCTTTGGTGTCCATCGGCGTAACCAGTGCAACAATACTTCCCGTAAACATTGGCCGTCCCCTTCACAAACAAGTTACCCATGGTACTTTTGTCACCTATCCAAAAGCAAGCAAACAACGTGTCTAAGCGCTTGGCAGGCGGTTTTTTTTGTGTTTACCATGGTAACCCCATTCAGTACGACAGGAAGCTGCATTTTGCCTAAGCCTGATGAACACTATCTGGTGATCACCGCACTGGGCGCCGATCGCCCCGGTATCGTCAACGCCATCACCCGCCACGTCAGTAGCTGCGGGTGCAATATCGAAGATAGCCGTCTGGCCATGCTGGGTGAAGAGTTCACCTTCATCATGCTGCTTTCAGGTAGCTGGAACGCGATTACCCTGATCGAATCCACTTTGCCGCAAAAAGGCGCCGAGCTGGATTTACTGATCGTGATGAAACGCACAAACTCGCAAGAAAGACCGCCAATGCCCGCTACAGTGTGGGTACAGGTTGAGGTGAAAGACTCTCCGCATATCATCGAGCGGTTTACCGGCCTGTTTGATTCGAGCCAGATGAACATTGCCGAGCTGGTGTCACGGACTCAGCCAGCAAAAGGTGAGCAGCCCTCGCAGCTCTATATTCAGATCACCGCTCACAGTTCCGGCGGTCAGGATGCCACAAATATTGAACAAGCCTTTTATCGCCTATGTACAGAATTGAATGCGCAAGGCAGTATTAGCGTGGTGAACTATCCACAGCATGATGAGAGAGATGGAGAGTAGTTATGAGCCCATTGAAAGCCGGTGATACAGCGCCGAAATTTAGTTTACTCGACCAGGATGGCGAGGAAATTAACTTGGCCGACTTCCAGGGACAACGAGTACTGGTTTACTTTTATCCCAAAGCCATGACGCCAGGTTGCACCGTGCAAGCCTGCGGGTTACGGGATAACATGGATGAATTGAAAAAGGCGGGCGTCGAAGTGCTGGGTATCAGCACCGATAAACCCGAAAAGCTCTCGCGTTTTGTTGAGAAAGAACTGCTCAATTTCACGCTGCTATCCGACGAAGATCATCAGGTAGCTCAGCAGTTTGGCGTTTGGGGCGAGAAAACCTTCATGGGCAAAACCTATGACGGCATTCACCGTATCAGCTTCCTGATCGGCACCGACGGCAAGGTTGAGAAAGTGTTCGATGATTTCAAGACCACCAATCACCACGAAATCGTTCTGAACTACCTGCAGCAGTAAAGGGTAAAGCGCAGCAGCATCGGTTGCTGCGCTTTATTTTTCTCACTTCACTTCATCACCCACATCCACCAGCATGTCATCCGGCCAGGCGTGGATCACGGCTTTCACCAGCGTCGCCAATGGGATGGCGAAGAATACGCCCCAGAACCCCCACAGACCGCCGAAGATAATCACCGAGAGAATGATCACCAGCGGATGCAGGTTGACCGCCTCGGAGAACAGGATCGGCACCAGCAGATTGCCATCCAACCCTTGCACCACCAGATAAGCGATAATCAGCGTCCAGAAGTCGGCACCAATGCCCCACTGGAACATGGCCACCACCACCACCGGGATCGTCACCAGCACTGCGCCGATGTATGGGATCAGCACCGAGAGGCCGACCAACACCGCCAAGAGCAGGGAATAACGCATATCCAGGATGAAGAACACCAGATAGGTCGCCACCCCGACGATCACCATCTCCAACACCTTGCCGCGAATATAGTTGGTGATCTGCTGGTTCATCTCGATCCATACCTGCCCTGCCAGCCCACGGTTGCGCGGCAGCACACGGCGCACCGCATTGATCATCTGCTCTTTGTCCTTCAGCAGGAAGAACGCCATCAAAGGGACCAGGATCAGATAGATGGCCAGAGTCAGCAGCCCAACCAGTGAGGCCAGTGAGAATTTCACCACCGATTCTCCCATGCCCGACAGGCGCTCACGCAGGTTCTGCGCCATCATATCAATGATGCCCGCATCCACCAGCGCCGGGTAGCGTGTCGGCAAAGTCGCCGCATAGTTATAGAACTGATTGAGCATGCCCGGTAAATCGGTCATCAGGTTGATGCCCTGCTGCCAGGCGGTTGGCGCGACCACGAAGACCAACAGCATGGCAATACCGCCAAACACGATCAGCATGATACTTGCCGCCCAGGTACGCGAACATCCCAGGCGCTGAAGGCGTGCGGTAGGCCACTCCAGCAGGTAAGCAAGCACTAGTGCCACCAGCAAGGGGGTCAAGATACCGTGAAAAAAATAAAGGATGCAGAACCCGGCAACCAGGATCACCAGCAACGCAATAGCTTGTGGATCGGTGAAACGACGTCGGTACCACTGTAATAACAACTCCAACATCAGAGATTGCTCCTTATTCCATCAATGGGGGGTGAGGCTCGCCAATCCCTATGCGGCCGAGCAGGTATGACATGATTTTTAAATAATTTTAGCCCGGTTATCACCGTGCAGCGTTTCAATGTGGGTTGTGGCTGGCTATGATGTGATAGCGTTTTGCCGCTCAGGCGCACGATCCCCTGAAAATGCATTTTTGTGAGCCAACGCACTTTCGCGCTGATTGTACTGGAGAGTCTGGCACGGAAGAAGAACTCTTATCTGATACTGACGTCTTACTTGATGACTTTATTGAGGGAATGACCTGACTATGACCATCCGGTTGACTAAAACAGCGCTAACTGTCCTGCTGCTCGGCTCGCTTTGCACCTCTGCGTTGGCGCCGGTTAACGCCCAAACGCAAGACCAGCTGCCGGATATGGGGACTTCCGCAGGGGGGACGTTGAGCATCGGCCAGGAACTGACCATGGGCGATTTTTACGTGCGGCAGCTACGCGCTAGCGCCCCGTTGATCAACGATCCGCTATTGACCCAGTATATCAACCAGTTGGGTAACCGGCTGGTCGCCAGCGCCTATTCGGTACGCACCCCGTTCCACTTCTTTCTAGTCCGTAACGACGAGATCAACGCCTTTGCCTTCTTTGGCGGCAACGTGGTGCTGCACTCAGCCCTGTTCCGTGAAAGCGACAACGAGAGCCAACTGGCTTCGGTCCTGGCACACGAAATCTCACACGTGACCCAGCGCCACCTGGCCCGCGCAATGGAAGACCAGCAACGCAACGCGCCACTGACCTGGGTGGGCGCACTGGGTTCTATCCTGCTGGCGATGGCCAACCCAACCATGGGCATGGCGGCGCTGAGCGGTACGCTGGCAGGAACGCAGCAGGGGATTATCAGCTTCACCCAAGCAAATGAACAAGAGGCTGACCGTATCGGTATTCAGGTATTGCAGCGCGCCGGGTTCGATCCCGAAGCGATGCCAGACTTTTTGCAAAGGCTGGCCGATCAGTCCCGCTACGCCTCAAAACCACCGGAAATGCTGCTGACGCACCCCTTGCCAGACAGTCGGCTTTCTGACGCCCGCAACCGCGCCAACCAAATGCCACGCCAACTGGTGCAATCCAGCCAAGACTATCTGCTAGCGCGGGTCCGTACGCTGGGCATGTACAGCTCGGAAGGCTATGGTCTGAGCGAAGACCTGCTGGACACTTACAGCAAAGGCAACATTCGCGAGCAAATAGCCGCCAAATATGGCCGGGCGATCCTGTTCTATGAAGCCAAGAAATACGACGAAGCGCGCAATCTTATTCAGCCACTGCTGGCAAAGGATCCGAAAAACGTCTGGATGCTGGACCTGCTGACCGACATCGATCTGGGTCAGAATAAGGCCGCTCAGGCCATTGCTCGCCTTGAGGCGGTCAATGCGGCGCAAAGCAATAACCCGGTGTTGCTGCTCAACCTGGCGAACGCCTACGTTGAGGGCAATCAACCCGCTCAAGCATCAAAAATCCTCAACCGTTATACCTTTGCCCATCCGAACGATCCGAACGGCTGGGATCTGCTGGCTCAGGCCAGTGCTGCCCAAGGTCTACGCGATGAAGAACTCTCCGCCCGGGCAGAAAGCCTGGCGCTGGCAGGCCGTCTGGATCAGGCGATAGGTTTGCTCAGTAACGCCAGCTCATTGCAAAAGCTGGGCAGCCTGAAACAGGCTCGCTACGACGCGCGGATTGACCAACTGCGTCAGTTGCAAAGAACCTTCAGCAAGTTCCAACGCACTTGATTTGAACAAGGAAAGAGAAAAGATGAAAAACGTCACTATTTATCACAACCCACGCTGCTCGAAGAGCCGTGAGACGCTGGCACTGCTGGAACAGCATGGCGTCGAACCGCAAGTGGTGCTGTATCTGGATACGCCGCCTTCCGTCGCCGAGTTGAAAAAGCTGTTACAAGAACTTGGTTTCACTTCTGCCCGCGAATTGATGCGCAAGAAAGAAGATCTCTACAAGGAGCTGGATCTGGTGGATGAAACCCTGAGCGAAGAACAACTGCTGCAAGCAATGGTGAGCAATCCGAAGCTGATCGAACGCCCAATCGTGGTCAAAGGCGGCAAAGCCCGCATTGGCAGGCCACCAGAGCAGGTGTTGGAGATTTTGTGATCCTGTGACGGCAAGCCGGGCGATTATCCGCCCGGCAGCTGTATTTACAACGGTTTATGCGCTGTTTCCCGGGCAGCTAGCAACGCCCACAAGGTAATTAGCAATGCCAGCACAACGTAAGCCGATATCGCCAGCGTGCTGTCAAAAGAAGTGAATAACGAAGCAATGATCAACGGCGCAAAGCCACCTCCCACGATCCCCGCCAGAGTATAAGCCAGCGAAGAACCAGCATAGCGCACCTTGGTCGGGAACTGTTCGGTGATAAAGGCCGCCTGCGGGCCGAACATCGCCGCATGGATCAGCAAGCCAATCACTACTGCGGTACAAATCAACACCGGCTGACTGCTATCGAGCAACACGAAGAAGGCAAATGCCCAGACTATCCCCGCCAGTGCCCCGCCGATATACACTGGCCGGCGGCCTAAGCGATCGGATAAGGCGCCAAACATCGGTACGGTAATCGCGTTGCCTATCGCCCCCAGCATGGTGGCCGTCAGCGCTAGTGGCCGTGGCAGGTTCAGCACCGTGGTCACGTAAGTCAGGGTAAATACCACCACCAACGCGTACAGCACGTCGGAGCCAATGCGCGAACCACCGGCGATCAGCAGCGAACGTGGGTGTTGGGTGAAAACCTCGCGGATCGGCGAATGGGTAACATCCTTCGACGCTTCCAATTTCAGGAACGCCGGTGTTTCCCCAACCCCACGGCGCAGCCACAGGCCAAAGATCACCAACACCAGGCTCAACAGGAACGGAATGCGCCAGCCCCACTGTTGGAAATCGTCTGCCGACATCGCCATGGTCACCAACGCGATCAGCCCGGTGCCAATCAGCGAACCACAGGAGGGACCGACCTGCGCAAATGAGGCGTTACGCCCACGCTGATGTGGCTTACCGTGTTCCATCGAAAGCAGCACGGCTCCAGCCCATTCCCCACCCAGCGCAATTCCTTGGATAAAGCGCAGTGCCACCAGCAATATCGGGCTCCAAATCCCCCAACTCGCATAGCCGGGCAGTAACCCCATCAGCGTAGTGGTCACGCCCATGATCACCAGCGTGGCGACCAGCACAAAGCGTCGTCCCAGCACGTCACCAAGATGCCCGAAGACGATGCCGCCGATGGGCCGTGAAACATAGCCGACCGCATAAGTGGAAAACGCCAGAATGGTACCGACCAGCGGATCGAATGACGGGAAGAAAACATGGTTGAAAATCAAGGCAGCCATGATGTTGTAAACGGTGAAGTCATACCACTCCAGCGCGGTGCCTATCGAACTGGCTGCCGCCAGCCTGCCGGTTTTAGGAGGATCGACGGCGTGATCTTTCACCGATAAGTCCACAATCGGCGTTTCAGTGGTCGACGTATTCATGATGCCAGCTCCTGTGAGGTCAACTGCCAGCCAAGTGCGTAATGCACCGCCTCGCCAGCAGGGATTTTCAACGTGTGGTAAGCCAGCTCACTCAAGCGCTGCCCCGCCTCTGCGCTACTGCTTTCGATCAACACCATCGGTAACAGCTGACGATTTTCCCGCGACTCTTGCGGAAGCGGTGAACTGAGCTCGGCGTTTGGCAACAGCAGGCTGCTGCGCACAAAACCCGGCTGTTCAGCCAGCACGGAACCCAGGCGCTCAACATCATCTTTCAGAGCGTCCTGCTCACTCAGTGCCAGAGTGATGATGCTCAGATGGCTACCGCTGCCCTGGCCGGTGACGGCTTCAACCGTGCAGACCCGGCGCATGGGATCGCGCATCTTGCCCAGGCAGGCAACCGACCACGGCGTCTGTTGGGTAAAAGCGTTGCGATAGGCCTGGGAGGTAAAACTGGCCAGGGAGGCGGTCTTATACAGCCCAAGGTATTTACGCCCACCCTGTAGCGCCTGATAGCGCGTGCCGGAGAGAAAACCGGGAACACGCACCCGCTCCTCTACATGTTCACGGTCGTACCACTGATTGAAATCCGCCTCATCCTGCGCGGCGACATCCGTTGCAACAAACAGCATTCCGTTCGGGGAACCGGTCATGGGTATTCTCCTGGTAGAGTCAGTAAGGCAAGGCGGCACCCTGCCGAAAAATCACGCGTCAGCAAGGCAACGTTCGATTGCCAGCGCCCAACCCAGCAGCGCCTGGTCATGCATGGGTAATCCGGCCACCATCAGGCCAACGGGGGCCTCACCTGGCCGTTGGCAGGGTAGTGATAACGCACAGCCGTCGAGGAAGTTGATTACGGAAGGATTACGCAGCGCGGCACCGTTGGCACCGAAGTAGGCTTCGTCGTCCTCTGCCAGTTCGGCAAGGGTTGGTGCTATCAGCGGCGCGGTTGGCATCAACAAGGCGTCAAAGCCCTGCACCCTGGCCGTCACCCGCTGTTGCCAACTGGCACGCAACTGCCGTAGCTGCTGAAGATCGCTCTCGCCCAACGGCTGGCCACGACGAATGCGTGACAGCACTCGCGGGTCATAACCCTCGGCATTTTCAGCAATCAACGACTGGTGCCAATGCCAAGACTCCAGTGCGGTAAAACCACCCGCAGCGTTGATCTCCGCCAATTCGGCAAATTCACTACAAGGGATAGCTTCAATCCGCGCACCTGCCTGGGCCAAACGTTTCAAGGCACGCTGAAACGCCGTGGCAACCTCTTCGTCCAACCCATCCAGCACTAGCGTTTGCGGGACGGCAAAACGTGCCTGCGCCAAGGAGGGTGACTCAGGCCGTAGCGCTTGTTCGGCGATTGCCGCATCCAGTGCGATACAGCTGGCAACGTCATGAGCAATCACCCCGATTGAGTCCAGCGAAGGCGACAACGGCAGCAGTCCACCGCTGGCAATTCGACGGGCGGTAGGCTTATAGCCGGTCAAACCACAGAAAGCGGCCGGAATACGCACCGATCCCCCGGTGTCACTGCCAACGGCACCGGAGCACATACCGTCGGCTACCGCGACCGCCGCACCGGAAGATGAGCCACCGGGTATACGCTGGGTAGCGCGATCCCAGGGGTTAGCTGGAGTGCCAAAATGCGGATTGATACCCAGCCCGGAGTAAGCGAACTCGGTCATGTTGGTTTTACCGATCACTACAGCTCCCGCCTGCAACAGACGCTCCACTATCGCAGCGTGCTTCTTGGCCACCGCAGCACCAGCCAGCACCCGAGAACCGGCGGTAGTCACCTGCCCGCTCACGTCAAACAGGTCTTTTATTGAGATCGGCACGCCATCCAATGGAGACAAAGATTTGCCTGCCGCGCGACGTTGGTCGGCCGCCAGCGCCTGTTGTTGTGCCCAATCGGCATACACCTGAGTAAAAGTTCGCTCCCCTTCCCCCTGCGGATCGGCGATTTTCGCCAAGGCATCGGCGATCAACTGCCTAGAGGTAAACTTTCCACTGACCAACCCGGCGGCGGCCTGCACAAGCGTTAACTTAGCCATCACGCCACCACCGGCAGTTCGATACTGCGATAGCTATGGGCAATGGTGCGCCCCAACACCTCATCCACCAGTTCCATACGGAACTCGGCTGATGGCCGGATCCCCCCGATCGCCGCCACCGTGCCGCAGGTCATTGCCAAGCCGTCACTCGGTAGCTGGGGGAGCGTCATGCCACTTTCTGGCAGTTGCTGCCCGCTCAGATAGCGTTCGAGCAAGTCACCGGGGGTGCGCAGGCTGGCGAGAGTCCCCTGCTGATAAAGCTGAAACGCGCCGTTTTCCTTTATCCATGAACGCAAGATCAAGGAGTCCCAGTGATCGCTCACTTCGTGTAACGGCCAGGCAGCACGCGCTACCGGCTTAACGCAGATCTGCTTGGACAGTGCTACGCTGTGTACTTCCAACTGACGATCGGTATGATCGGACGCTAATGAGACATACAGTTCGCCGCCATGGCTGAAAATCAGCGGTTCCGCTTCGCCTGAGGTCGCCTCGCCGATCACTTCGATGCATTCGCCCTGGCTAAGTTGATTAACCGCCACACGGTAAAACAGCGGGACGCTGCTGGGTTGAGGGACGCCCAGCTCGGCCAGCTCCTGGATATGATGTTGAATTGCCTTATAATCACGACCGGTCCAGCCAGCGATGACCAGATGATAGATGTCAGCATCCAGCGTCTTGGCACTACAGGTTTCTGGTAAAGTAAAGGTCAGCCTCATGGCAATTGTGTCCCTTTGGTTAAAATAGTGTGAAATTTCACTATATCTTCAGTTAACAACTAAGCGACTGCCATGTGACGTTTTTGTGTACCATGTCTAAAAATTTCTTCTTGCAGGAGTAGTATGTGAAGACCATTGACGCAGAAGATCGAGGGTTCCCGGTAGCAGAGGAAGCCGGTTTGTCGCTCAATGAAGTGGCCTACCGCCGCTTCAAGCAGGCATTGGTGACGTTAAGTTACAAACCGGGTGAATACCTCAATACCGCGCAGGTAATGGGTGAACTGGATATGGGCAGGACACCGATCAATCAGGCGATCCACCGTCTGGCGAATGAGGGCTTGCTGCAGGTGATCCCGCGCAAAGGGGTGATGGTCTCGCCGCTGTCGATAGACGATGCGTTAGAGTTGATTGATGTCCGGCTGGCCAATGAAATGCTGTGTATGCGCCTGGCCAGTGCCAAGATCACCCAGCCACAGGTTGCCGCACTGAACGCGCTGAATCAGCAGATTGAAGCCGCCAGCCTGGATCGTGACCGGGTACGGATGATGACGTTGGATCATCAATTCCATCAGGAGCTGGCGCAGATCGCCGGGAATAACATGTTGACGGATATTCTGAGCGTACTGCACGCCAGAGCCCAACGTTTCTGGGCCAGCACGCTGTCGCGGGAAGGGCATATGCAGGAAGTTATCGATGAACACCGGGCGATTATCAGTGCGTTGGCCGCACAGGACAGCGACGCCGCCGCCAGTGCTGCACAGGCGCACATCCTGTCATTCCGCAGTGCGCTGTTACACGAAGGCTGAATAGTCTAAAGAGTGGGAATGGGGAATAGTGGCTAGCTACAGCCCCAGGATTTCCTTCACAAACGGAATGGTCAGCTTGCGCTGTGCCGTGATCGACGCGCGATCCAGCTGATCGAGCGTCATAAACAGCGTGCGCATTTCACGATCCAGACGCTTGAGCAGGAAACGGCCCACGTCTTCCGGCAGTTCGAAACCACGCAGTTTGGCGCGCAACTGCAACGCCTGTAGTTTCTCTTCGTCCGACAGTGGCTGTAACTTGTAGATCTGCCCCCAATCCAGGCGCGAGGCCAGATCCGGCAAATGCAGATTTAGCTGGCGCGGCGGACGATCGCCAGTGATAAACAGGCGGGTGCGGCCGGTTTCCAGAATGCGGTTATAGAGATTGAAAATCGCCATTTCCCATTCCTCATCGCCGGCAATGCACTCGATGTTATCGATGCAGACCAACGCCAGCTGTTCCATGCCGTCCAGCACTTCGGGCACAAAATAGGCCCGCTTATCCAAGGGCACATAGCCTACCGCTTCGCCACGCTGGGAGAGTTCGGCACAGGCCGCATGCAGCAAATGGCTGCGTCCCCCGCCTTCGCGTGACCAGAAATAGATGTAGCTACCATGCTCCTGACGGACTGCGGATTGGATCGCGGCTAATAAGGATGGGTTCTCACCCGGATAAAAACTGGCAAAAGTTTCATCATCGGGTAGATAAAGTGGCAGTGAAAGCTGTGCCGGCGTATTCAGAAAAGCACCTCAACCAAAACTGGCAGGAAAACGCGAAGAGTCTACCACAGAAAGCAACCGCTGTTGAACCCGCCATGAGAACAACGCGATTTAGTTGCCAAATTTGTCTTATACGGCAAAGCTGTTCTAAGATAAATCGCACAAATTGAAGATGACCGAAAGGAGCTAGACCGTGAAAGCGTGGAATAAAGTGCTATTGGCCTCAATGGTAGGTTTACTGCTGGTGGGCTGCGATGATGCCAAGGTCGATTCCCATCTGGATAAGGCCAAAGACAGTGCCGAACAAATGAAAGATGCGGCGGAAAAGAAAGCGGATCAACTGACCGACGATGCCAAGGCCAAAGCGGAAGAGATCAAGCAGGCCGCGGCGGCCCAGACGGAACAGCTGAAGGACCAAGCTTCCGCCATTAAAGATGACGCCGCCAAGCAGGCGGATGCCCTCACTGATGATGCCAAGGCCAAGGCCGCAGCAATCAAACAGGATGCTGACAAACAAAGCCAGCAGCTGATCGATCAAGCCAAAAACATCAAGGCCGATGCGATCAACGGAGCGAACGATCTGGCGCAACAGGCCAAGGCAAAAACCGAACAGCTCAAGAACAGCATGGACAATAAGGCTCAACAAGCCGACGGTAAAACCGAACAACCGGCTCAGCCCGCTAATCAATAAACAGATTTGCTCTGTATGGGCGCAGCATGCTGCGCCCGCTTGGTTACCCGCCCTTCATTTATTTCCTGCTTTCCCACCACCTCTATTCAGCAAAACCGTTGATAAAGTGTCTGATATGCCCTCCATCAAATAGGCTTGCCAACCCCATTGATAGCGAATGACCCAAGAGTTGTCATTAATGTGAACTTTAACACTTCATTAAGATTTTTCTGGTTAATGAGGTGCTATCGATTGCAGCTAAATATCCCAATAAAAAACAGCCTAAAAGCCAAAAAAACAACATTATAAATGCAATTTATTTACACCAAAATCCTATAGGATAGTTAGGCCATCTCATTGAGATTGAATGATAAACTTTGAGTTTTATACCGCTGGATCCTCCGTAATATAAGTCTGGCAAACGGGAGCCGCTGCTTGCACAAGTTCAGCATTCTCTGATGAACCAGAAATCGAAGCGGGCATTAATTTGTCAAAATCAGTGGCCAGAAAATAGGAATTAACTCAATTTCAGGATTAACACTATCTAATTGAATTTATTAAATTTAACTATAAATACAGATTTTTAGCCCAAACAATATTAATTTTTGATATTTTATGCTAGCCAAAAAAACCTGATCAACTGCAGCGTAAAGTTCAGCTTTACGGACAAATGTAGTTTTTACATCCAACAAACTACGATGACTTAGTCAAAAACTCCATTTTGTTACAAGATGGTAACCATGAGATCAGGATATTAAACGTATTGTTTTATATGGGTAAGAACATAGAATTGTCTTACCAACGGATAGGCTCTCTACCTAATAACAGGAGTTTTAGGAAATGGATAGGAAAAAACTATTTGGCTTCTGGGTTGAGCCGGATCTGCAAATCGATGTTAAGCATAACAGGATAGTTCGCCTCAGTACGGACAAACCTAGCGCCAACTTCTCCTGCGCGATCGTCTCGTTAAAAGAAGTGACGATGGCCATACTCACCTATTTACTCAAGCATGCCGGTGACAAGTATGTCAGCCGTCAGGAATTGCTGAGCGAGGTCATTGGCAAGATGAACTATTCATCTTCCAACCAATTCCTGTGGCAAGAACTCAAAGAACTCAAGTTAAAACTGGCGTTATTGGGGATTTCGGAAGAGATTATCATTACATCCAGAAGCAAAGGCGTCAGTATTTCAAGGGCCGATATAAAAACGCTTTACTATTAAAAATGGCCTAATCAGCAATAAACTCAGCCAAGAGTCCGATTATCACTTTGCAGTTAAAAACAGTAAGACAGGTTAATATTAACCCTGGTCCCTATTGTGCCCACTGCCAGAACTGTATCTTTGAGGAAAAATGAAGTATAAGCCAGCAATCAATATTTATGGGGTTGACTCATTTTTTAAATATGGAGTAGAAAGCGTCTTGGCTGATATTCCGCTACGCATGCCTTTGGAGCCAGGGCAGGCAATACCTCAAATCGACATATGGGTAATCAGCCAGAAGTGCCTGACTGACGTGCTACCTTTTGTTAACCGACCAACACCGAACACACCCAGCATCGTTTTTTGTTCTGAACGCTGCCAACGTTTGTTACAAGGTACCCCTACCGACTGGAGCGTTTGCCTGTTCGATTTGGATATAACCATCACCAGATTCAAACAAGAATTACAAAAAAAATTATCGATGTTGTTCTTAATGGGCCGGTTTGATGTAAACAGTCCCCCACAGCTGAACTTATCCGAGATGGAAAGGGAAACGGTGCGGCATTTATCGATGGGCCATAGCCCACACAGGGTTGCGCAGTTGACCCATAAAAGCGTTAAAACGATTAGTACCCACAAGCGTAATTCAATGAAACGGCTGGGCGTATTCAGCAATCAGGAATTGATGATGAAGGTTAAAATCCTCGGGCTGCACTGAAACGTGTAAATCCGTCATTTAAACTAAGTCAGATAATTTAATCGCTCGTTAAAGGTGGCCGTATTTAATGGGCGACAGGTTTGAACGTAGCTTTACGTTTAAAAAAGGGGGCGTGACGAATTAATAAGCCATTTATTGTTCGCTACAACCTACTTACACACCAAGTATTACCATGATGGTAACAATACTCGATCTATAAAGGACGTTTTAAAGATGAAAAAAACAATTGTTAGTCTTTCTCTGCTGGCTGCACTGGGTTTGGCTACTTCTGTACAAGCTGCCTCAACCGGTACCATTACGTTTAATGGCCTGCTGACTGACAGCACCTGTGACGTGGACATCGAAGGCCAGGGCGCTGATGCCACCATCATTCTGCCCACCGTTAGCGTAACCGAACTGACCAGCGCTGGTGATACCACCGGCCGTGCCTCTTTCAAGATGAACATTTCCAAATGTGTGATCGGTACTGCAGGTGGCCATTCCAAGGTTTCGGCGTTCTTCCAACCGGGTAATACGGTAGACCTGGGCACTGGGCGCCTGAAAAACGTTGGCGGTAGCGCCACCAAGGTTGATCTGCAATTACTGGACGTGTCTGGCAACTATAAAGTCATCGACATCGGTAGCACCAACCAGGTCAACGATATGACTTATATCGATATCGATCAGGCCAATGGTACCGCGCTGTTGCCGTACGCCGTTCAATATTATGCCAATGGCCAAACCACGCCGGGTACCGTGACCAGTAGCGTAGTTTATAACCTGCAGTACAAATAATGTTTTGATTTATCAGGGAGGGCAACCTCCCTGTTCATTGTTCAAGGATAGTACATTTATGTTCAGCAAATCATTCCCGTTAACACTCTGGGCCGCCTTATGCTTTCTACTGATTTCCCCGCAGCCTTCCTCGGCCAGTATTGTGGTCAACGGGACCCGCGTGGTTTATCCAGGGAATGACAAGGAAGTGACCGTCAAATTATCGAATGTCGGTCAGGCTCCCATGTTGGTACAAAGCTGGATTGATACCGGCGACTCCGATGCCAAACCGGAAAAAATTCGCGTGCCCTTTATTCTTACGCCGCCCATTAACCGCATCGATCCCAATAAAAGCCAGACGCTACGCCTGAGTTATACCGCATCACCTGCGCTGCCTGAAAATAAAGAATCCGTGTATTGGTTGAACGTATTAGAAATTCCACCGGTGAAGGAAAATATCGCGTCCAATCGCCTGCAGGTCGCCTTCCGTACCCGGATAAAAATCTTCTATCGTCCGGCTGCCATTGCCGATAACACCAAAGCGGCCGACGCCGCCGAAAAATTGGTTTGGTCTTTTAGCAACGGAAAACTTCAGGCAACCAACTCCTCACCCTATTACGTTTCATTAGTCTCGGTGGTCGTGCATCAAGGGGGAAATACGTTCTCTACTGAAGGCGAGATGGTGCCTCCCGGCGGCGTTCAACATTTCACACTGAAAGACGCGCGCACTTTACCTGCGGGAACTGGAATCTCCTACGAATACGTTAACGACTGGGGGGCGGTTAAAACAGTGAAGGCTGTTCTTTAATCCGTCGTTGTATTTGGGATAAATATAAACAGGGTTGTTTACCTACTATGCGTCATCCATTCCATTATTCTCTATTGGCTACCATGGTAATGTTGGCCGTCATGCCTGCGGCCCAAGCCACAGAAGATACGCCAGCGATTTTGCGCAACGATGCTCCCACGGGAACTGGCGTGCGTTTCGACCCGATATTTCTAAGCTCGTCTGAGGAGGACGCGGTTGATTTATCCCGTTTTGAACACGGCGCAGCGGCTTCACCGGGCACCTACCCAGCCGATATCTATGTTAACGGCGAACTGGCGACGCACGAAAAGGTGTTGTTTGTCGAGCAGGCGGATAAGCAAGTCTTGCCTTGCCTGTCACCAGCTATCCTGAAAAAAATCAATTTTAACTACAGCCAACTGCCTGCCACTTTTACTGAGGCACTACGCAATGAACAAAGTTGCTACCCACTCACCCACCTGATCCCACAGGCTCAGGTGGCGTTCGACTCAGGGTTACAGCGCCTGGATATCAGCATCCCACAGGCGATGATGCAAAATATCGCGCGCGGCTATGTCAGCCCGGAGCTGTGGGATAAGGGCATCCCTGCGTTGCTGTTAGGGTACAACACCAGCGTCTATACCACGCACTCACGTGGAGAAACCAGCAACTCGGTCTACACCGGGATAAATGCAGGCATCAATATCGGCGCCTGGTATTTCCGCCACGATGGGAATTATAACTGGCAGGAGAGGATCGGCGGGCAATACCAGTCGATTAACAACTATGTCGAGCGCGATATTCCGGCCATCTTGGGCCGTGTGCGCCTGGGGGAAACCAGCACTAAAGGACAGGTGTTTGATACTCTGCCATTCCGAGGGATTGAACTAGTCAACGACGACCGCATGCTGGCCCCTTCCCTGCGCGGGTATGCCCCCAATATCCGTGGGATCGCGCGGACCAATGCGCGGGTCACCGTGCGCCAGAACAGTCTGGTTATTTATGAGACCACGGTATCGCCGGGGGCCTTCGTGATTGACGACCTGTACCCGACCGGCTTTGGCGGCAATCTGGACGTAACGGTTAAGGAAGCAGACGGCAGCGTGCAGAACTTCCAGGTTCCTTATGCGTCGGTCGCCCAATTGCTACGCCCAGGAACCCACCACTACGACGTGGTAGCGGGTAAACTCAATGATATCTCGCTGTCCTCAAACCCCACTCTGGTACAGGCCACTTATCAACGCGGGTTGACCAATACCCTGACCGGCTATGGCGGCCTGCAGGCAAGTAATGATTATTATGCGCTGCAATTGGGGGCAGCATTGAGCACCTCGATTGGCGCGTTCTCCGCCGATGTCAGCCAGGCGCGAGTCCATCTGGAAAGCACCAAAGAGCGGATGAACAGCGGGCAGAGCTTCCAGTTGAGCTATAGCAAGTTCCTGCCGGCAACCAACAGTAACCTGACCATCGCCGCCTATCGCTATTCAACCTCCGGCTATTACGACTATATGACCGCCATGCGGGCGATCGATGCCGAGCAGCGCGGCCAGTCGGCCGACAATATCTGGCGACCACGTAACCGCTTTAATATCACCATGAATCAGGGGCTGCCAGCCGGTTGGGGACAAATGTATGTCACCGGATATACCCAGGATTACTGGAATCAAGGCAATACCGATCTTCAATATCAACTGGGCTACAGCAACGAATATCGCGATATCAGCTACAGCCTGAGCGCCGGGCGCGTTCGCGGCATGCGGGGCGGGATGGAAACCAACTGGCTGCTTAACCTCAGCATGCCATTAGGGCGTAAAGAAAATGCCAATCTACCATCGCTGAGCGCCAGCCTGAATCACAGCACTACGGGGCAAAGTGGCCAACAAGTCGGGATTTCCGGCAGTGCCGGGGAGGACTACCAATACAACTACGGTGCCAGCGCGATGCATTATAACCAAGGTGGGGGCAGCAGCATGGCGCTCAACGCTGGTTACCGTTCAGCTTACACCCATATGACCGCCACTTACGGTGCGGGCAGACATTACCAGAATGCGTCGGCTGGGCTGAGTGGCACGATGATCGCCTGGCCGCAAGGCGTCGTCATGACCCCTTATACCGGTGATACCTTCGCCGTGGTTGAAGCCAAGGGGGCGACCGGCGCCAAGGTTGGCGGCTATTCCGGTGTGCGCATCGATCCATGGGGACATGCCGCCGTGCCTTATCTGAACCCGTACGAGATGAATGAAATCACCATCGATCCAAAAGGCATGCCGTACGAGGTCGAGCTGGAAAATACCAGTGACAAAGTTGCCCCACATGCAGGCGCGGTGAGCAAGGTGACGTTTAAAACCCAGCAAGGGACACCGCTGTTGATCATGGCACAACGCGCTAATGGCGAAGCGGTGCCGTTTGGGGCCGAAGTGTTCGACAGTGTGAAAAACAACATCGGCAGCGTTGGCCAGATGGGACAAATCTATGCGCGTGTAGAAAAGCAACGGGACCAGCTTACGGTCAAGTGGGGTAGCCAACCGGGTCAATACTGCCAGCTGAATTATATTTTACCGCCTAAACAACCAGGCTCGACCATTAAAAACATTATCCGCTTTGATTCAATCTGCCGGGAGGATTAACAATGAACAGTTTTACTAACGGGTGGCTTGAAAGCATTCGATCGACCTTAACTAACTATAGCTTGCACGCCTTATTGGTCGTTCTGGTTGCCTACAGTTCGGCAGGTTTAGCGCTAACTTGTAAGATAGATGTGCCGGTCAGAACCGATGCCTTTCCCTTGCAGGGAGGGAATATCACCGTGGGTAACGAACTCCCCCTCGGGTCCATCATTTATCGGCAAAACATTACCTCAACCAAGGATTATGCCAAAGCGCCCCATGGTCTTTGTGATGGCACCGGCCCACATACGGACAGGCAGTATCTTTATCTCACCAAAATGCCGCAATCGCTTTCCAGCTGGCAAGGAGGGACTTATTCAGGAAAAATTTACAACACCAATATCCCCGGTGTTGGCGTGGTGATCGCCAGAGGCAACACGGGTCTTAATGCCACCGCCTATCAATGGTACAGTGAAACCCGAGCCAGCATTGGTAATATACAGGTTTGGACCACCATCACGATGTTACTGATAAAAACCGGTAATATCACTCCGGGTACGCTGAACGGCAGTTCCTTGCCTACCGCCGTCATTCGTAATGATTACACCGTTGCCAACGGTAGTGCCGTCCTTTACTCATGGAAACCCTATACTGTTAACTTTAGCGGCAGTTTAAGGATAATCTCTCAAACCTGCAGCGTACCGGATTATACTGTTGATCTTGGATCCTGGGATATCTTTGATATGATGTCAAAAGGCTCCAGCGAATGGCGCGATGCCTCAATAAAAATGACCAACTGCCCAAGGTTCTACGGCTATATCAATAATGCCTTTAACACGGTGCATTTAACCGGCGCGATTTCTGGATTAAAATATACCGGTAATGTCATTGGGCTAAAGCTGTCCGCATTATATGGCAACATCAACGCCGCCAACGGCATCGTCAAGTTAGAGCCTTCAAACAACACGGCCAACGGCGTTGGTATCCAGCTTGCTTCGGGTAACAAAGCTAGCAACACCCTGTTCAATCTCGGTACTGAGCAGCGGATCGCCGTTAGCAATAGTGCTAACACCAGCCTGACTATCCCTTTGGTAGCCAGGTATATCAAAACAGAAAACAAAGTCACTCCGGGCAAAGCAGACAGCAAGGTGGTATTCACTATAAATTATTATTAGCAAGCTACCCAAATCACCTTGATAAATAAGAGTGATAATTATAATCTTCTAATGCCGCCAGTTATGGCGGCATTTTTCCGAGACTAGCAAACACACTATCAGACCTTATCTCCCCTGTGCTCTAATCATGATACTTATATCCCCGAAATCCTTTCTGTAGGCTAGTATATTTTATATGCTAGACTCACCGCCTTCAGATTATTATTACTATGAAGGAGCTTAAAATGACCAATGATTACCTGATTAACAAAACTATAGTTTACAATAGCGCAGAGGGTGTCATTTTTAAACTGAATAAACCAGATGTAAAAATAAAGCTGTCAAAACCTGGCGCAGAGTGCTTACGGATCCTTATTGATGCCCAGCATCAGATCATCTCACAAGATGCTCTTGTTAAGGACATTTGGGGGCAAAAAGGAATAGTTGTCGGCCCGAATACGCTTTACCAACATATCTATATGTTAAGAAAAAATTTTGGGGCTTTAGGCATAGATAGAGAGATTATTAAAACCACGCCACAACTCGGATTTAATATATCCACAAACTTTGCTATTGAGCGGATAGCGGATGAGTTTCAATGCACAGAAAATCGCGCATCAACTCATGAACAAGTGAGCAATAATCTGATGAGATTATCAGGAAATACAAACATCCCCACCCAGGTTGAGAGCTCATCCGGATGGCATAAACTATTTTATTTCATGCCGTTTATTATCAGCCTAATCATTTTATTAGTTAATAGCGATCGCCAACCGTTAAATAATGACTCGTTTTCGTATCAAGATGGAAGCTGTACCCTCAATAGCTCCTCTGATAATTTATCCTGGACCTATATCAATTCAAAAGTGCACAGCAGAGAGCCCGCATGTCAAAGCCCAAGCAAACATATAGTGAATGGTTTGACGGATGACACAAAATGCCTGGTTGGCAAACAAGGTTATCTGGTAGGTCAGAGGGATACCACGCTATTATACTGCACCCGCATCTGATACGCGGGCAATATGCGGAGCCGGAGTAAGAGCATCCCCCTCCGGCCCTTTCTACTGCAGCAAAGCATCTGTACCTGGCCGCCGCACGTTGCCTTTTTACTCTTAGACACTATATAGATATTAAATTAAATCGGGATAAGACTTTACATGCACTGGGAATAATCTTATCCTTAAGGGTGGCGTTCATTACTCAGAGGATTGAGATGGTTGGTTACTATTTGATAGATAAAAAGATAGTTTACAATAATGATCACGGGGAAATTTTCAACCTTAATGAGCCAGAAGTAAAAGTAAAGCTTTCTAACCCTGCGGCTAAATGTTTACAGAAACTCATTGATGCCGATCATCAAATTGTCTCGCCAGATGAGCTTATCGATGACATTTGGGGACAGAAAGGCGTCATCGTAGGCACTAATACCCTATATCAACATATCTATATCCTGAGAAAACACCTTTGCTCACTGGGATTAGATAAAAACATTATTAAAACCACGCCGCGCTCCGGGTTCAATATCCCGCAAGAATTTACTATTGAGCCATTTAAGGATAAAGTTGAATACGTAAAACAAGAAGATCATCAAGAACAACACCAACAGGCGGAAGAAAAATATTCATTAACAATCAATGAGTTACCCAAGAAAAAACCAGGTTTTCTAAAAAAGCGCAGCGTCTATTCTTTAGTGGTGTTTTTCACCCTCATTATTGCCTCATCAATTTATATTTATAACACCAAAAAACCTTTAGAAGCCGATTACACCTTAATAGGGAAGTATCAAAATTGTGATATTTATGGAGAGAATGGGAAATTTACCCTCTTATATATCAAATCAAGAATTGAAAATCACAACATAGAGTGTAATAACGAAGGAAACCAGTCTTTGTATTACTTTGGAAACCCTGCAATTAAACGAGAGTCAATTTTCTTATGTGACAACCGCATTGATGGTGATGCTAGAAGTAATTGTAAATCATATCATTGGACTGGCTATGAAAACTAAAATCATTATTCCATTAGTAATATTAATATGTGCCATACTGGCCGTGGCGTATTACTTTCTTTATTTAGATAACAAAACAGAGACTATCTCTTGTGAGTCTAAGCTTTATTTTAAATTTTTTGTGCCAAAACCTGAAGTGGTTGCCAACTATAACATTATAATAAATTTAAAAGGCGACAGTGACAAAGATGATGGCAGAGGTAAATTCTCAATAACTGCAAACTTTTATGATGGGATGAACAAGTACTTTATCAGGCGTGATGTCATTACCAGCTACCAAGTTGACGATAATGGCTTGTATTTTTTCAAAACCCTTTATATCAATAAGTATGCCCGAGATACCATCCCTGAGAATGTCGAAAAACGCCTTGTGCCAGATGTTTTTGCTAAAATAAACAGTCTGTCAGGCTACACCATACGCCCGGCAGGTAAGCAAGGGTACTTTATCTATGAAACCGACATTCCGGTCTTTTATTGTAATCGGTTATAACCGGGCAACCGTTGGCAGATATACTACACTGTTGCCCAATTATCCGTGCCAATAGCCTGAGACACAGCAAGCAGGCTATAGTGGACCTAGAAGCACTCAAGAGACATCGCCTGGTCATGAAGCCAATATTCCCACCGTTAAGGTGAGTCATATTGGCACAATCACTATCAGGCCCGCTCTACCAGCAAGCTAATAGAGCTTTGCCGATTATTTTTGGTCCAGTCGCTCTTCTGGCACATCAATCACTTCTTCTTCCTTGCGGTACAGGCTGATCAGTTTGAACAGCAAGCTCAGGCCGACGCCGACGATGGTCGCCAATGCCATACCTTTCAACTCCGCCGCACCGATATGCACTTTCGCGCCGCTAACGCCGATAATCAGGATCACCGAGGTCAGGATCAGGTTCTGCGCCTTGTTGTAATCCACCTTGGATTCAATCAATACGCGGATACCCGAAGCGCCAATCACGCCATACAGCAACAGAGAAACACCGCCCATCACCGGCACCGGTACCACCTGGATCGCCGCCGCCAGCTTGCCTACGCAGGAAAGCAGAATGGCCAGAATTGCCGCTCCGCCGATCACCCAGGTGCTGTAAACCTTGGTGATGGCCATGACACCAATGTTCTCACCATAGGTGGTGTTAGGCGTAGAGCCGAAGAAGCCGGAGATCACGGTGGAAATGCCGTTGGCGAACATTGAGCGGTGCAGGCCCGGATCGCGCAGCAGGTCCTTCTTGACGATATTCGCCGTGACTACCAGGTGACCAACGTGCTCGGCAATCACCACCAATGCCGCAGGCAGAATGGTGAAGATGGCAAACCACTCAAAGCGTGGCGTGTAGAAGGTCGGCAAGGCAAACCAGTGCGCGTCACGGATTGGCGTCAGATCCACCACGCCCATAAAGAACGACAGCGCATAGCCTACCAACACCCCGATCAGGATCGGGATAATCGCCAGGAAGCCGCGGAACAGCACCGAGCCTAATACGGTAACACCCAGCGTCACCAGTGAAATAGTGATGGTCGTGCTGTCTGCGGAGGTACCTTCCGCCGGTAACAATCCGGCCATGTTGGCCGCCACGCCCGCCAGCTCTAAACCGATAACGGCAACGATTGCGCCCATCGCCGCAGGCGGAAACATCACGTCCAGCCATCCGGTTCCGGCCTTCTTGACGATCAGCGCGACCAGGCAGAACAGCACGCCACACATGATAAAACCACCCAGTGCAACCTCATACCCCAGCGGCAACAGCAACAACACCGGTGAAATAAACGCAAAGCTGGAACCCAGATAGGCGGGTATCTTGCCCTTACAGATAAACAGATACAGCAATGTTCCCACGCCGTTGAACAACAGCACCGTCGCCGGGTTGATCTTGAACAGGATCGGCACCAGCACGGTGGCCCCGAACATGGCAAACAGATGCTGGAAGCTGAGTGGGATGGTCTGGAACAGCGGCGGGCGTTCACTAACGCCGATGGCGCGACGGGTCATGGGGTGTTTTTCCTCTGAGTTAGTATCAGTTGTGTTGGCTTGGTGATCAATGCTCAATGGATTACCAGGGTTGGCAATCCAAAGGGCATTAAAAAGCCGACTCTCAGGTCGGCTTATTTATTATTTGGTACCAAATATCTTATCGCCTGCATCACCCAGGCCAGGCACGATGTACCCTTTGTCATTCAGGCATTGATCGATCGACGCGGTATACAGCTCAACATCCGGATGCGCTTTCTCCAGCGCGGCGATCCCTTCAGGAGCAGCGACCAGTACCAGCACCTTGATGCTGCTACAACCGGCTTTCTTCAGCAGGTCGATGGTTGCGATCATCGAACCACCGGTAGCCAGCATTGGGTCAACCACCAGCGCCATACGCTCGTCAATGTTGGAAACCAGTTTCTGGAAATATGGGACCGGCTCCAGGGTTTCTTCATCACGATAAACCCCAACCACGCTGATACGAGCACTCGGTACGTGCTCCAGTACCCCTTCCATCATGCCCAGACCGGCACGCAGGATTGGCACTACGGTAATTTTTTTCCCTTTAATCTGCTCAACTTCAACCGGCCCACACCAGCCTTCGATGGTAACTTTCTCGGTTACCAGATCGGCGGTCGCTTCATAGGTCAGCAAACTACCCACTTCAGAAGCCAGCTCACGAAAGCGTTTGGTGCTGATATCATGTTCGCGCATCAGACCAAGCTTGTGCTTAACCAGCGGGTGTTTCACCTCAACGATCTTCATCATTTTTCTCCTATTAAGGTGGTTGACGGCCAAAAAAATCGCCGGATTATACCGCCTTTTGCTTCCGACGCCACTACCAATAGCCGGATCGAGATCAACAAAAGAGTGATCAACAGTATAGAAGACGAAAAGTTCGAGCGGGCTCACATGGTTCTCGCAAACGTTTGCTTGCGCTGTTAGAATTGCCGCGCCTGGTTCCGGCATCACCGCCGGAAGCACCGTTCTCAAACCGCAAACCGTCGTGGGGATCGCGCAGTGACCGACAAAACCTCTCTCAGCTATAAAGACGCAGGTGTCGATATCGATGCTGGCAACGCATTGGTAGACCGCATCAAAGGTGTAGTGAAACAGACCCGCCGCCCGGAAGTCATGGGTGGGCTGGGCGGTTTTGGCGCCCTGTGCGCGTTGCCGCAGAAATACCGCGAGCCGATACTGGTTTCCGGCACCGACGGCGTGGGTACCAAGCTGCGTCTGGCAATGGATTTAAAACGCCACGACACCATCGGTATCGATCTGGTGGCAATGTGCGTTAACGATCTGGTGGTTCAGGGCGCTGAGCCGCTGTTCTTCCTCGATTACTTCGCCACCGGCAAGCTGGATGTGGATACCGCCGCCAGCGTGATCACCGGGATTGCCGAAGGGTGTAAACAGTCCGGCTGTGCGTTAGTCGGTGGCGAGACCGCGGAAATGCCCGGCATGTACCACGGTGAAGACTATGACGTCGCAGGTTTCTGCGTGGGCGTGGTTGAGAAATCCGAAATCATCGACGGCAGCAAAGTACAGTCTGGTGATGCGCTGATCGCTCTGGGCGCTTCAGGCCCGCATTCCAACGGTTATTCGCTGGTGCGCAAGATCCTGGAAGTGAGCAAAACCGACCCCACCACCACTGACCTGGCAGGCAAACCGCTGGCAGACCATCTGCTCGAGCCGACCAAGATTTACGTCAAATCGGTACTGGAATTGATCGAGAAAGTGGAAGTACACGCGATTGCTCACCTGACCGGCGGCGGCTTCTGGGAAAACATCCCACGCGTATTGCCAGAAGGGATGCAGGCGGTGATCGACGAGTCGAGCTGGCAGTGGCCTGCCGTGTTTAGCTGGTTGCAGCAGGCGGGCAACGTGAGCCGTCATGAAATGTACCGTACCTTTAACTGCGGTGTCGGTATGGTGATTGCGCTGCCACAGGAGTCGGTAGAAAAAGCCATCGCAATATTGACCGCCGCGGGTGAAAAAGCCTGGCAGATTGGTAAACTGACCGCTTCTTCTGACGAACAACAAGTGGTCATCCAGTGATGAAAAAAATTGTGGTGTTGGTCTCCGGCCAGGGGAGTAATCTCCAGGCGCTGATCGACGCCTGCCAACAGGGCCGGATCGCCGCCACTATCGTGGCGGTATTCAGCAATAACGCGCAGGCATATGGCCTGCAGCGTGCCGAGGAAGCTGGCATTGCCGCTCAAGCGCTGGATGCCAAAGCCTTTGCCGATCGCGAAGCCTTTGACGCCGCGCTGGCGCAAGCTATCGACCAATACCAACCCGATTTGGTGGTGTTGGCCGGTTATATGCGCATTCTCAGCAACGCCTTTGTGCAGCACTATGCCGGGCGTATGCTGAATATCCACCCTTCCCTGCTGCCGAAATACCCCGGGTTGCATACCCATCGCCAGGCTATCGACAACGGCGACGCCGAACATGGCACTTCGGTGCATTTCGTCACGGAGCAGCTCGACGGTGGCCCGGTGATCCTGCAAGCCAAGGTGCCGATCTTCCCCGGTGACGAGGAAGATGAGGTCATTGAGCGTGTGCAGACCCAGGAACACACCCTATACCCGCTGGTGGTGAGCTGGTTTATCGAAGGGCGGCTGGCAATGCGCGATAACGCTGCCTGGCTGGATGGTGAACGCCTGTCAGCACAAGGCTATGCCGCCGACTGACCCGCAATTTAACCGCAATCTAAACGGTGCCTTTCACGGTACCGTTTTTTTTGGCCTTCAATCAGCTCCTGAGGTTATACTTTTGCCAGATTAATGAACCGAGGAGAATGTATGTCGAGCACCACCAACGTCAGGCTACGCCCGCTGGAGCGGGAAGATCTGGCGTTTGTTCACCAGATGGATAACAACGCCAGCGTCATGCGCTACTGGTTCGAAGAACCTTATGAAGCCTTTGTCGAGCTTTCCGATCTGTACGATAAACACATTCACGACCAGAGCGAACGGCGTTTTATCATCGAGCATGAAGGAGCCAAGGTCGGGCTGGTTGAACTGGTAGAGATCGACCATATCCACCGCCGTGCCGAATTCCAGATCATCATCGATCCGGCTCATCAAGGCAAAGGCTACGCCAGCACCGCAGCCAAACTGGCGATGGACTACGGCTTCTCGGTACTTAACCTGTATAAGCTGTATTTGATCGTCGATAAAGAAAACCCGAAGGCGATCCATATTTACAGCAAGCTGGGCTTTGAGGTCGAAGGCGAACTGATTGACGAATTCTTCGTTAGCGGCGCATACCGCACCGTGCTGCGCATGTGCATCTTCCAGCCACAGTATTTAGCGAAGTTCAAGACTGCCCAGTCTGGTGATAAGCCTCTGATGAAGTAAGTTGAAAGCAGGGGGCGATGAATATCCCCCCTGATGACAGATAGATGAAGATCAACAGGAAATCTTGTACGTTTGAGCTAGTTAATAGTTTATGTCCACTCGACGCTAATATATTTAAAAAATCAATTCATTATCGTGAATCATACAAATAATAAATTAATTTCTGCATGGCTATAGACTCGGGTTGGCCAACCGAGTGGTGAATTAGGCGACAATATTAGGTATCATCCCGAGCACTACGGATAGCCCTACAGGAACCGTCACGCTGGCTGCCGCCTGGCAACCCGCACTTTCGCGGTGAATGGACTTCAAACGGCCTGAAAAACATGCGTAATTACAACTTATTATGGTGTATATGGGGATTATGGACGTTGTCCATCGTTCTCTGGCTGACAGGGATCAGCTTCACCGGTATCTACTTAAAACGCGCGCTGCTGGCCGCCTTGGTTCTGGCACTGTTGGCAACGCTGGCGTTTATCTACAAAATAACAAGGACGAATCAAATGCTGTCATTCAACAAGAAAAATAAAGCCGTTAATGAGGGAAAAGCACAGGAGCTGATCGATCAGCCCGTGCCTCAGCCGGCTGCTCACTCCGAGCCAAACGTCCTGTCTGAAGTTGCCGACGCCATCAAGCCAATCCGTGCCAAGAAGGACACCTTTATCTCTAATGGTGCGCTGTTCACCGGTGTGATCGAAGGCGATGGCAATATCATTGTCGAAGGCCGGGTTGAGGGAAATATCATTTGCAGCCACATGGTACGCATTGAAACCAGCGGCCATGTCAAAGGCGAAATCCGCGCCCAGCAGATCACGATCAATGGCCCAGTTGAAGGCCGTTGCTTCGCCGACTCGCTGTCAATCCAGCCGAAGGGCAGCATGCGCGGTGATATTTTCGCCGACGAAATATCCATCGAGAAAGGCGGCCTGTTTATTGGCCAGTCCCAGTTGATGCAAAAAACGCCTCCTCAAGCCCAGCCCGCTCAGGCAAAAGTGACCGCACTGAAAAAGGTTGAACCTGAACAGCAGGAACAACCGACCCCACAGCCGAGCAAGCATGCCAATTAAGCCCCTCACCCGTCAGCCATAGCGACCAGTGATGTAATCCTCTGTACGGCGTTGGCGTGGCGAAGTGAAAATCGCGTCGGTATCGTTATATTCCACCAGCGTCCCCTGGTGGATAAACGCCGTATAGTCGGAAACCCGTGCGGCCTGCTGCATGTTGTGGGTCACCAGCACCACGCTGTAGCGCTGTTTCAGCACCGAAATCAATTCCTCGATGGTTAAGGTGGAAATCGGATCCAGCGCAGAGGTCGGCTCATCGAGCAGCAACACTTCCGGCTCAACCGCGATCGCCCGTGCAATCACCAACCGCTGTTGTTGGCCACTGGAGAGACGGAACGCATTTTCCCGTAACCGATCTTTCACCTCGTGCCACAGCGCAGCGGCACGCAAGGATCGCTCCACGGCTTCATCCAGAATGCGTCTGTCACGGACTCCCTGTAAGCGCAGGCCGTAAACCACGTTTTCGTAGATCGATTTCGGGAACGGGTTTGGCCGCTGGAATACCATACCCACGCGCCGCCGCAAAGCGGCAACGTCAATCTGCGGGCCGGAAATGGTTTCGCCATTAAGCTGCAGTTCGCCGTCAATCCGGCAGCGATCCACCAGATCGTTCATCCGGTTAAAGCAGCGCAACAGCGTCGACTTGCCGCAGCCTGAAGGGCCGATCAGCGCTGTCACCCGGTGTTTGGGAATACGCAGGGAAATATTGTGCAGCACCTGCTTGTCACCATAAAACAGATCCAGGCCGTTGACCGCCAGCGCGGTCTGCTCATCGGCCAGCTGCTGGACATCCAGCCGGGGTAGACTGCCCGGCGTTATCAGACTCATTTGGCACTCCCCAAAAGATTCAACCTTGTTACTGCGACCATGCTTTATACCGCTCCCTTAGCGAATGCCGGATGCCCATTGCCGTCAGGTTCAACCCAACCACAATGACCACCAGCAGGAATGCCGTGGCAAACACCAGTGGCCGCGCCGCTTCTACGCTGGGGCTCTGGAACGCCATATCGTAGATCTGGAAGCTCAGGTGCATGAATTTACGTTCCAGGTGCAAATAGGGGAAAATATCGTCCACCGGCAGCACCGGTACCGATTTCACCACGCCAACCAGCATCAGCGGTGCCGTTTCCCCCGCCGCTCGTGCTACGGCCAGGATCAGGCCGGTCATCATCGCCGGTGCCGCCATCGGCAGCACAATCCGCCAGAGGGTTTCCGCCCGGGTGGCTCCCAGAGCCAATGATCCCTGGCGCAACGAAACGGGAATACGCGACAACCCTTCTTCAGTGGCAACAATCACCACCGGCAAAGTCAGCAATGCCAGGGTCAAGGCGGCCCACAGCACGCCCGGTGTACCGAACGTCGGGTTCGGCAAGGAGTCGGCGTAAAACAGCCGATCGAGCGAGCCCCCCACCATATAGACAAAGAACCCCAGACCAAATACGCCGTAGACGATCGACGGCACCCCCGCCAGATTCACTACGGAGATGCGGATCAGCCGCGTCAGCAGATTATTACCGGCATACTCGTGCAGATAGACGGCGGCAATCACGCCAAACGGCATCACCACAATCGACATCAGGATCACCATCAACACGGTACCAAAGATCGCCGGGAACACGCCCCCTTCGGTATTGGCTTCCCGTGGGCTATCGGTCAGGAATTTTTGTACTTGCTTGGTCCAATGCGCCAGCTTCTGCCCGCTGCTCATGTCGTTCGGATACCAGGCATCGCGCACCTGGCTCAGGGGAATGGTGTGAACCTGCCCGTGCATGTCGCGCAGCAGTAAAGCATCACGCTGGCGATCGCGTTCCAACCCTTGCAGTTTGCCTGCAAGCTGGCGGTATTGGCGTTGCAACTCCTGCCGTTCGGCACGGATAGAGGCTTGCCAGCGCGCATCCAGCTTATTCTCACGCTGCAGGCTCTTTTCATGCAGGCGTAAATGCTCAAACTGTTCGTTAATCCGTGCCATGTCGCGGAACTGAATATCACGCGCCTGTCGCGTCAGTGCCGCAATCTGCGGCAAGCGCTGTTGCAACGCCTGGCTCAGGTCGCTGCCGGTCAATGGTTGGCCATCTTCCAGTAAACCAGCCAGGTAGCCGTACGCGGTGCCATTGCTGTTACGCTCCAACACCAATAAATCGCGTGGGGTAGTCATTCTACTGACGTCACTGGCCAGCAAAGTACGGAAATCCTGCCCTTCGCTTTCCCGGTTCCCCACTTTGATTAGGTAGCGGATAAAGCTCTGCTCTTCCCCTGGTGGCAACGCAACACCAGCATCTTGCAGTTGCTGGCGCGAGATCGTCTGGCGTTGATATAGCTCACCCACTACCGATACCGGGCCTGCGGCCGTCTGATTCAGCTCGAACTGATAGACTGGGCTAGGCCAGAAATAACGCGTCCCCTGCCCGGCCAGCAGCAGTAAAATGCCGATCAGCGCCAGCAGGCTGATGGCCACCGATGCCGCCGTCAGCCAAATCCACGGGGAGCCGCTTTTCACCCAGCTTCTCATGGTGTCTCCTGGTTCAGCGTATAGCGCTTACGCAAGCGTAAACGTATCGCCTCCGCCAGCGTGTTAAACACAAAGGTAAAGATGAACAACACCAGCGCGGTCAGGAACAGGACCCGATAATGGCTGCTGCCCGTGACGGCCTCTGGCATTTCGATAGCGATATTAGCCGCCATCGCCCGTAAGCCCTGGAACAGGCTGCCGTCGATCAGCGGGGTATTGCCGGTGGCCATCAGCACGATCATGGTTTCCCCCACCGCGCGGCCAAAACCGATCATCAGCGCAGAGAAAATACCGGCGCTGGCGGAAGGCAACACCACGCGCAATACGGTTTGCCACTGGGTGGCCCCCAGGGCCAACGAACCCCGGCTAAGCGAGGCTGGCACGCTGAACAACGCATCCTCTGCCAGTGAAAAGATAATCGGCACCAGTGCGAAGCCCATCGCCACGCCCACCACCAACGTATTGCGCTGATCGAAATCCTCGCCCAACCAGAAGTGCAGCGGCTCACCAAACAGCTTAAGCTCCAGCCAAGGCCCTACGGCAAGCGCCAGCCAAACGGTCAGCACCACCACCGGTAACAACAACAGTAAATCCCAACCCGGTGACCAAGGCCGCGCCGTAAATCGGTTAACCAACCAACTGCATAACAGCACGACCCCGGCCAACAGGAACGGCAACGCCAACACGGCCAGCAGATAACGCTCGATCATCGGTGCCAGCCAGATACCGGCCACCAGCCCAATCACTACCGTTGGCAACGCGCCCATCACCTCAACCGCCGGTTTGACGACCCGTCTTAACCCTGCCGACATAAAACAGGCAGTATAGATCGCCCCGGCCAGCGCCAGCGGGATGGCGAATAACATGGAGTATGCTGCCGCCTTGAAGGTGCCAAAGATCACCGGCATCAGGCTGAATTTAGCCTGGTAGCTATCTTCACCCGAAGTGGATTGCCACACATACGCTGGCTCAGGGTAGTTCTCATACCACAGCCGCTGCCACAGTGAACGCCAGGTAACGTCTGGATAGAGATTATCCACGGCATAATGCTGCCAACCCTGGGCAGTTTCCAGCAACAGACCGTCGCCACGTGGGGCAAACGCCATCTGTTGTACGTTGACGGGGAGCTTGTCCTTCAGTAACGGCTTGGACTGGATACTGGAAAACAAGGCGAACTCGCCCTGCGGCTGCAAGGTTGCGAACACCCGCCGATACGGTTCGGCTACTAACAACTCCTGCGTGGTAGTCTGATGGGCAAATTGCTGTATTGGCGCTAACTGGTGGCGCTGGTTTTTCTCCACGTCAAACCATTCACGCAGGCTACCGTCACCAGCCTGGATCAATAATGCGCTCCCCCCTGGCAACGCCGTCAGGCGGTAGGGAGGATGTTCACCCAAGGTTCGCGTCTCACGCAGCTGCGGATGTGCCCCTTCAATCTGATAGCGGGCCAGTTGGTTGCCAGTTAACAGATAAAGCTGGCGTCCATCCGGCGTTAGCAGCAGTTGTTGTGGTGCGGTGGTCAAAGGGATTTCCGCGGGTTGGCCCTGAAGCGTCGGGCTGAAACGCCCCAACAGCAACCGGTTGTCGTCCGTTACCGCCGCCAGCAGGAAATTGCCCTGGCGGACTTGCGCCAGGCTTAGCAATGTCAGTGCATGCCCATGGGGATCAAATGCCAAGGGATCCTGCCCCAGCGGAAAACGCCACTGCGGTTCACCACCGCCCGCCGGTGCAAAATCGGCCTGGGCAACCACCAATCGGCCATCCGCATGCGCCAGGGCAAACAGGTCACGCTCTCCAACCGCCTGAGCCAATAAGGTAGGCTGGCTCAATAGCGTTTGCTGTATAGGGTTATGGTTCGGTGCCTGCAACTGATAAAAATACCCTTCCCCCTGGCGGTCGATGCGATAACCAATACGCTGCTGTACGTCCATCCCGATGGCGAGCGCCGGGGAGCTGTAGCTCATTGGCAATACGCGTGAAGTGCCTAGCGAGGCCGGTTTGAACAGCGGTAAAACCGAAAGCAATAGATAGACAAAGATCAGCATCAGCGTCATCAATACCAGCAGCCCACTGACGGTCACGGCCCCTTGTACGCCACGATCAACGTGCGCACGCAGGCGATCCCGGGGATGTTGGTTAAGCGTTGTCTGTGCCATTTGCCTGTCGTCGGTTCCGTTGTCGGGCTTGCGCCCAAAGATAACCGGGCATCTTATGTCAGTTTTGTGACGTTTGCATGACAAAGTTGCCGAGGGCCATGCTGGAAGAATAACAATTTGCGGCGGGCAATGCGGCGGGATAACTCCGCAGATATGTTGGACATTGTTGTCAATCTCTCGCAATAATGAAGAAGGACACTAGAGCGGTATTCGGCGATAAGTCCGATCCTTTTCTAAAATTGAACTGGAGTAGCAATGGGTCAGGAAAAGCTCTACATCGACAAAGAATTAAGCTGGTTATCCTTTAATGAACGCGTGTTGCAGGAAGCCGCAGATAAGAGCAATCCCTTGATTGAGCGCATGCGATTTCTGGGCATTTACTCCAATAACCTGGACGAATTCTATAAAGTCCGTTTTGCCGATCTGAAACGGCGCATCTTGATCAGCGAAGAACAGGGTTCAGGTGGCGCTTCACGTCATCTGCTGAAAAAAATTCAGGCCAAGGTGCTGAAGACCGATCAGGAGTTCGACGGCCTGTACAACGATCTGCTGCTGGAGATGGCGCGCAACCAGATATTCCTGATCAACGAGCGCCAGGTGTCAGAGAACCAGCAAATCTGGCTGCGGCAATACTTCAAGCATCATTTGCGCCAGCACATCACGCCGATCCTGATCAATCACGACACCAATCTGGTGCAGTTCCTGAAGGACGATTACACCTATCTGGCGGTGGAGATCATTCGCGGTACGCGCATCGATTATGCGTTACTGGAAATTCCGTCCGACAAAGTGCCCCGTTTCGTCAATCTGCCGCCGGAAGCCCCGCGCAGACGCAAGCCGATGATCCTGCTGGATAACATCCTGCGCTATTGCCTGGATGACATCTTCAAGGGCTTCTTCGACTATGACGCGCTCAACGCCTATTCGATGAAAATGACGCGCGATGCAGAATACGATCTGGTGACCGAAATGGAATCCAGCCTGTTGGAACTGATGTCGTCGAGCCTGAAACAGCGCCTGACCGCCGAGCCGGTACGCTTTGTGTATCAGCGCGATATGCCCAATGAGATGGTAGAGCTGCTACGTAACAAACTGGGGATATCCAACTACGACTCGGTGATCGCCGGTGGCCGTTACCACAATTTTAAAGACTTCATCAGCTTCCCGAACGTCGGCAAGGCCAATCTGGTCAACCGCCCACTACCGCGCCTGCGGCATATCTGGTTCGATAAATTCCGCAACGGCTTCGATGCCATCCGCGAAAAAGACGTGCTGCTGTACTACCCGTATCACACCTTTGAACACGTGCTGGAGCTGCTGCGTCAGGCGTCGTTCGATCCCAGCGTGCTGGCGATAAAAATCAATATCTATCGGGTAGCCAAAGACTCACGCATTATCGAATCGATGATCCATGCTGCACATAACGGTAAGAAAGTGACCGTGGTGGTGGAGCTACAGGCACGCTTCGACGAAGAGGCCAACATCCACTGGGCCAAACGCTTGACCGAGGCCGGGGTGCACGTGATCTTCTCCGCGCCGGGGCTGAAAATTCACGCCAAACTATTCCTGATCTCGCGCCGTGAAGGCGACGATATTGTGCGCTATGCTCATATTGGTACCGGCAACTTTAACGAAAAAACCGCCCGTATCTACACCGACTACTCGCTGCTGACCGCCGATTCGCGCATCACTAACGAAGTACGCCGGGTGTTCAATTTTATTGAAAATCCGTACCGGCCGGTCTCCTTCGACAACCTGATGGTTTCGCCGCAGAATTCCCGCCGCATGCTGTACGATCTGATCGATCGTGAAATTGCCAACGCATTAGCCGGTGAAAACGCCGCTATTATGTTGAAAATAAATAATCTGGTGGATAAAGGGCTGGTAGATCGGTTATATACCGCTGCCGCTGCCGGCGTGAAAATCCGTCTGTTGGTGCGCGGCATGTGTTCGCTGATCCCCAACCTGCCGGGAATTAGTGACAATATTCAGGTTATCAGCATCGTCGACCGTTTTCTGGAACACGATCGGGTATACGTTTTCGAAAACAAAGGTGACAAACGGGTTTACCTCTCTTCCGCCGACTGGATGACCCGTAACATAGATTACCGTATCGAAGTGGCAGTATCGCTGCTTGATCCGGCGCTCAAACAGCGCGTTCTGGACATTCTGGAGCTGCTGTTTAGCGATACGGTCAAGGCCCGCTATATCGATAAAGAACTGAGCAACCAGTATGTACCGCGTGGCAATCGCCGTAAGGTCCGTGCACAGGTGGCCATTTATGAGTATTTAAAAGCTCTGGAACAACCGGACAACTAGGCCAGCCACTATGCCGCTAAAAAGCACTGCAACCAATAATAAGCCACAGGAAATCGCTGCCATCGATCTTGGCTCGAACAGTTTCCATATGGTGATCGCCCGCGTCGTTAACGGCGCCTTACAGGTGTTAGGCCGTTTAAAACAGCGGGTACACCTTGCCGATGGATTGGACAGCGAAAACGTGCTCAGTGAAGAAGCCATGGAGCGGGGCTTGGCCTGCCTGGCGCTGTTTGCCGAGCGATTACAGGGGTTCCCGGCGGATAACGTCACCATCGTGGGTACCCACACCCTGCGTCAGGCGGTGAATGCCGAGGTGTTCCTCAAGCGGGCGGAAAAAGTGATCCCTTATCCGATCGAAATCATCGCCGGGCAGGAAGAGGCCCGTCTGATTTTTATGGGGGTCGAACATACTCAGCCGGAAAAAGGCCGCAAGCTGGTGATCGACATCGGCGGTGGCTCTACCGAACTGGTGATCGGGGAGGATTTCGAGCCTCTGCTGGCAGAGAGCCGCCGCATGGGTTGCGTGAGCTTTGCCCACATGTTCTTCCCTGAAGGGGAGATCAGCAAAACCAACTTTAAGCGGGCACGCCTGGCCGCCGCACAAAAATTGGAAACCCTGGCCTGGCAATACCGCATCCAGGGCTGGCAATATGCCTTGGGGGCATCTGGCACCATCAAGGCCGCTCACGAAGTTTTGGTGGCCATGGGTGAAAAAGACGGTTTGATTACCCTTGAAAGGCTGGAGTTGCTGGTTGAGCAGGTGTTGCAGTTTAAAAACTTCAGCGCCCTGAGCCTGCCGGGCCTGTCGGAAGATCGTCAATCGGTATTTGTGCCGGGGCTGGCGATCCTGTGTGGGGTATTTGATGCGCTGGCAATCCGCGATCTGCGCCTGTCCGACGGTGCCTTGCGCGAAGGCGTGCTGTATGAAATGGAAGGCCGCTTCCGCCACCAGGATATTCGCAGCCGCACGGCCAAAAGCCTGGCCGATCACTATAATATTGACCGCGAGCAGGCCAAGCGCGTGCTCGAAACCACCGAGCTGTTATACGCCCAGTGGATGGCGCAAAATACCAAGCTGGTACAGCCACAGTTGGAAGCGCTGTTGAAATGGGCCGCCATGCTGCATGAGGTGGGGTTGAGCATCAACCATAGCGGTATGCACCGCCACTCCGCCTATATTCTGCAAAATACCAACCTGCCAGGCTTCAACCAGGAGCAGCAGTTGCTGCTGTCGGCGCTGGTGCGTTTCCAGCGTAAAGCGATCAAGCTCGAAGAGTTACCCCGCTTGAACCTGTTCAAGAAGAAGTACTATCTGCCGCTGATCCAGCTGTTACGCCTGAGCACCCTGCTTAACAATCAGCGTCAGGCCACCACTACACCGGAAACCCTGCGTCTGGCAACGGATGATAATCACTGGACGCTGCGCTTCCCCGCGGGCTATCTGACGCAGAACAACCTGGTACAGCTCGATTTTGAGCGCGAGCAGGAATACTGGAATGACGTGGTTGGCTGGAAACTGGTGATAGAAGAAGAAGGCGAACAGGACGCAGACGCAAAACCTGCGGCTTAATTCATTGAATTTCTGGTGATATCCTGATGGAGCATAACCGTTTGCTCCCCCTCACCCCAACCCTCTCCCACAGGGAGAGGGAGCTGACCGGAGCACTTGGTTGGCTACGTTACTTCATAACATGTTGAATAATAAAGCCAAGGTAAGGCGCAGAAAAATCAGCGTACTCGATCGTCTCTCATCCAAGATGAATCACTACAATTTCAACCACGCTCGATCGGTCCCCTCTCCCTGTGGGAGAGGGTTAGGGTGAGGGGCCATATTCTCAGTCAGACTCTTCGTCTTCCGGTAGTGGCTCCATCGGCACCAGAGACGCCAACAACTGAGGTTTACCGATAAAGTAGCCCTGCATATAATCCACGCCCAGGCTTTTAAGCGCATCGCGCTGCTCGGCCGACTCGACATATTCCGCCACAATCGACAACCTTCTCATCAACGCTACCTTACAGATTGACGCAATGATCTGGTAATCCACCTTGCTGGTCAGCATGTCCTGCACAAAACTGCCGTCGATCTTCAAGATATCGACATGCAGCTCCTTCAGGCGATCGTAGGTGGCATAGCCGGTGCCAAAATCATCCAGGGCAATGCGGCAACCTAACTGGCGCAGCTCTTTCAGCGAGTTCTTGGCATATTTCACATCCTGCACCAGATGAGACTCCGTCACCTCCAACACCAGTTGATAAGGCTCAATCTGGTATTGCCGCAGGGCATCGCGCACGTCTTGGCACAGGCTCGGGCGACACAGAGAGGACGGTGACAGATTCACGGCAAAGCGCGCGCTAGGCATACCTTCGCGATGGAGCTGCATAAACTGCAAGGTTTGGCGCAGTACCCACATATCCAACTGGTAAGCCAACCCGAACTCATGCACCACCGGTAGAAATTCGTTGGGAGGAATGACGTTACCCTCATCATCCAGCATACGCAGCAGGATCTCATGGTAAGAATCGCCGCGAACCCCGACAATCGGTTGAGCCATCAACATGAAACCGTCGTTATCCAGCGAGCGTTGCACCCAGTGTAACAAGGCGACCTTACGCTTGATTTCATTCTGAACCACATGATGATCGTTCTGCACGTTTTCAGGCCGGCCACTGGTCAGAGACATTTCCGCCAATGAGCTCAATTCCCCCAGTAACAGATGCAGGTGTTCCACTTCCGAATAAACTCCACAGTAGCTAATTCCCAACGGCGGATGGATTGGCAGACCGTTCCACACCAGACGAAACTTCTCCAGCGTGCTGTGGATTTTGGCCACTCGGGCCTCACCGTCGGAACCGTTGAGCCGCAGCACCAGATCGTACCCCGGCAGGTGATAGACGTCTTCCCCTTCCTCCAGCACCGTGCGCAAGCTGCCCGCCAGCTTCTGTTTGAAGCGGATGCGCAGCTGCATGCCATAGTTCCGGCTGAGCAAATCCAGCTCGGAAATCCGCAGGAAACACAGCGTAGAACGCGGCACCTTGGCCAGATCGCGCTTCAATGCACGCAGGTTGGGTAAGCCGATGACCGGATCTTTCAACGAGGCGCTTTGCGCCTTCGCATGGTCCATCCGCTGGCGAGTATGCACCGCAGATGTCAGCAAAATACTGAGAGTGAACGCCAGCATCATTGACGAGATCATGGTCAGGTTATGCAGCAGGCTGTCCCATTGCACATAACCCGGATAGTTAAAGAACAGCACCAGCAGGGTTGCCGCCCAGATAATACAGTTGAACAGGTAACCAAAGCGCATGGCGCTATACAACATCACCGGCAATAACAGCGTCAGGCTGTAGTCGGGCACCTGCATCGCGTTGGTATCTGCCGAGTGGTAGGCAAGCACCCCCACCAAGGCAACCAGCACCACCAACCACAGTTGCAGCTCGCTCTTTTTGACCGACGGCGCCATCTCACGGCTGATCCTCCCCCACAATACGCGGGCAAATTTGGGGTTCTTAATGATCCGCAAGGCGAAATAGAACAGCTGCATCGATGACAGGCAGCCAATCAAAATGGCCTGAAAATTGATCAGTGCGTGTAAATGATTACCGCTACCGGAAAGCATACCGAGTTCATCCGGCAGCAAATCGAGGCCGATAACCAGCTGTAAACCAAAAATAAACAGCACTGGCGGCATCAGCACCAGCCAGATCAGACGGTGTTTACCCAGCTTTAACTCGGTGAGCCCCACACACCAGTGGCGCTGCGACTGGCAGCGATAGCCCCACCAGCAAATGCTCAGACATCCCACATACAGCAACGTCATGATCACATCGACTTCGTTGCCGGTACGGTTGGAGTAGCGGATAAGGATAGCCAAAGCGATGCCTGGCATGGCACGCCAGTCATAAACCATCAGCAAAGAAAAGCAGACCACCAGCGGTAGATAAACCAGATACACTTTGCCATCAGGCAGCATCAGGCGTGGCGATAGCCAGCCTGCAAGCGGCACCAGCAGCAGGCTCAGCACGATAGGCTGCCCCCACCAACGGTCACGTAAATTATTCCAGAACTTTAAAATACCCATCAAGACACTGTATCCGCTAAGGCGTGATTCACTTCGTCGCTCAAGCGTTTTAAATCGCAGAAAAGGCAGGATCCGATCCCACCACAGAACCATTCGGGGAGCAAGCTGAGACATGCACTTCCAGCATCAAGAATGGCTGTGAATTCTATTCTCTGCGATAGCTTAAGATTTGACCACGATCAATTAATAGAGAAAAGGCTAAGAAAAATCCATACGCCACTTCATAGGCTGATAATAACCTATTAATAGACAACAAAAAATCAGACAAAATCTATATCCCGTGCATTTCGAGTGGCCGCTTAAAAAGGGGTGGACATAAACCCCAGCTAAATTGCTCAGTCAAACGCACGGAAATAAATGGACATCTTTTGTCATCAGAGCCTAGAATTCCATTTACAATTTAAAGCAATGTTAGCCATGGCAGGCATGCGTCAAACAACAGTAATCGCCACCATCATTTTCCAGCGGCAGCCCCAACAGGGTGCTTGAACAATGCCAATGGGAAAAACCGACGGGCTCAATGAACCATGAGAAAGACCACAACCGGGCGCATGACCAAAGTCGTGCTGCTGATCAGTTTCATCATTCTAGTCGGTCGCCTGCTGTATGCCGCCATTGCCGCTATTCCCCATCATCAGGAAAAAAGATCGCTGCCTGAACCGCAGACCCAGGAAGCCCGCGTGGATAATCGGTGATTATCTTGCCCTACCAAACGACCATCACCCTGAGTCACTGGCACGCCAAAGCTGCTGACCCTGCACCATCAGATTGATAAAAATCACGCCAACTGCCGCTATGCTCTATCTTTTAAAGATAGTCTAAAAGGAACCCGGTGTGCCAAGTCAGCGTTAAGGAATTCCATGTCCGCCGCAACACATAACGTCAAAAAAGTCGCTGAGTATCGTCAGCGCATTCTAAGCCTACTGTTAAATAATACCCCTTTGGTTGACGGCATTCTTGGCCGCCCAGGGGATGAAAAACAACTCAGCGAAGGCGAACTGCTTAATCATACCGCCGAAATCACCCACTTGCTGCAAGATATGCACGCCGCTGACCTGGCGGACCTGCTAGAAGCGTTGCCACAGGATGAACGCCTGGCGCTGTGGCGGCTGGTGGATAACACCAAGCGCGGCCAAACCCTGGTAGAAGTTGCCGAACCCGTCTGGGATAGCCTGATCGAAGAGATGAGCGATAAAGACCTGCTCAAGGCGATCAAAACCCTGGATGTCGATGAACAGGCCTATCTGGCGCAATACCTGCCACGTAACCTGATGGGCCGCCTGCTGACCTCACTGGAGCCAGAGCAGCGTGAGCAGGTGCGCGAGATGGTCCATTACGGTAAGGATACCGTCGGCTGGATGATGGACTTCGAGCTGGTCTCGGTACGCCCGGATGTCTCTTTGGGGGCCGTACACCGCTTCCTGCGTCAACGCAAAACCATTCCGGACGCCACCGATAAACTGTTCGTCACCGATCGCAAAAATACCCTGTTAGGCGAACTGCCGCTGACCGCGATCCTGCTTAACGATCCGCAAACCCCGGTATTTAAGGTGATGGACAGCGATCCCACTACCTTCCAGCCGGAAGACAAAGCCGAAGCGGCGGCCAGCGCGTTCGAACGTTATGACCTGATCAGCGCCCCGGTGATCGATGCCAAAGGCAAACTGATGGGGCGGTTAACCATCGAAGAAATCGTTGACGTGGTTAACGAAGAAAGCGACACCACTCTGCGTCGTATGGGCGGGTTAAGCCCGGAAGAAGACGTTTTTGCCCCGGTCAGCAAGGCGGTGAAAACCCGTTGGGCCTGGCTGGCAATCAACCTCTGTACCGCCTTTATCGCCTCCAGGGTCATTGGCCTGTTTGAACACACCATTTCACAATTGGTGGCGTTGGCCGCCTTGATGCCCATCGTCGCCGGTATCGGCGGCAATACCGGCAACCAGACCATTACCATGATCGTGCGCGCACTGGCGCTGCATCAGATCGAAGAGGGCAATATTTCGCGCCTGTTGTTCAGAGAGCTGGGCGTAGCCATCATCAACGGGATCGTCTGGGGTGGCATCATGGGGCTGGTCACCTATCTACTGTATGGCGATCTGGCTATGGGGGGCGTGATGACGCTGGCCATGATGCTCAATCTGCTGGTCGCCGCGCTGATGGGGGTGATCATACCGATGACCATGCTCAAACTGGGCCGCGATCCTGCCGTGGGCTCCAGCGTACTGATCACCGCCCTGACCGATACCGGCGGCTTCTTTATCTTCCTGGGGCTGGCGACCGTGTTCCTGCTTTAGTCAGCGTCACCTATAGCTAGGCCAGGGCAAATCGCAGGTTTCCCTTGCGGAGGAAGTGCCGAATCGCCACGGTGTGTCTTGATAGAGGTTGGGTATATACTTGGATAGGTATTCCTTGCCCGCAGTACTCCCCTCTGGTGAGTACTGCGGCGGCAGGGTTTAGTGGTCGATAGCACAAAGTGAAGGTTACCGATGGATCTCAGCGCAGCGCAGCACCCACTCAAAGCTAAAGGTACCTTGTTCACTCACTCGTTGCTGAGCGCACTGATGGTGTTTCTGCTGGCCTACCTGTGCCTGACGCTGTCAGCAGAATCCAGCCACTTTACCCCGCTGTGGTTCCCGACTGCCGCCGTTATTATGCTGATGTTCCACCAGCCACCGCGCAATTGGCCATTGCACTTGATCCTCAGCGGGATCGGCATGTGTATTGCCAGTTTCCTGCTCTTCGGCCTCAGTTGGTTCCCGGTCAAACTCACGCTGATTAACCTGCTGGAAGCCACCGTCTGTACCCTGCTGTTACGGCGAGTACTGAAACCAGACGATCCGTTAAACGGCTTGGCAAGCTGGTTGAAATTTGTGTTCTGCGCCGTGATCTTCACGCCAATGTTCAGCGCACTGCTGGCGGCCTCATTAGCGCCCGCACCTGGGGAAACCTTTTGGCAGCCCTTCAGCACCTGGTTTATTTCCGAAGCGATCGGCGTACTGGCTCTGGCACCGATCGGGCTGGTTTATCGCCGCTCAATGTTAAGAACGCTGAACCTGTTCGAACTGCTGTTGGTATTGCTGGGAACACTGACCTTCAGCTATCTGGCGCTGCTCAACCTACCCTTCCCGTTTACCTTTATCATCCTGCCGTTGCTGTGGGCAGCGATCAGCCTGCCGCGGCTCGAAGCCTTTATTATCTGTTTTACCACGACCCTGATGATTACGGTGATGATCTCGCTCGGGCTGTTGCATTTTCAGGATAGGGGGACGTTTTTAAGCGATGTGACAATCTACCTGCCACTGATGCTGATCCTGATCCCGGCCCACGCCATGGCAATGGTGATGCATGCTTTCAGGGTGGAAAAAGAACATATCGTGGAAAGCGAAGCGCGTTTTCGTAATGCGTTGGAGTATTCAGCCATCGGCATGGCGCTGGTGTCACCAGAAGGGAAATGGTTACAGGTCAATCAGGCGCTGTGCAAACTGCTGCGCTATCCCCCAGAAACCCTGCGCCGCCTGACGTTTCAAGAAATCACCCATCCCGATGATTTAAATGCCGATCTGACACAGTTACAAGACCTGCTTGATGGCCACATCAGCAGCTACACCATGGAAAAACGCTATATCCGTAGCGACGGTGAGAGCGTCTGGACACTGCTGGCGGTATCCCTGGTGCGCGATCCGCAGGGCCAACCGCTGTACTTTATTTCTCAAGTAGAAGATATCAACGAGCTAAAGCGTACCGAAGCGGAGAACCGCAGCCTGGTAGAACGCATTACACTAGCCAATCAGGCTGGTGGGATCGGCGTGTGGGAATGGATGTTGAACGGAGATAAGCTCACCTGGGACAAGCGAATGTTCGAGCTGTACGAATTGACGCCGGACCAAACTCCCACCCTGGCGCTGTGGAGCTCATTACTGCTGGAAGAAGATCGCGAACGCATCGGGCGGCAAGTGGCTACGCTCAGCGATCGGCATCGGCCGTTTGTGATGGAGTTCCGCATCAAGACCAGGCTGGGGGGAATTCGTCATATTCGCGGCCAGGGTAATACCATCCTCGATGAGCACGGCGAGCCGAAGCGGATGATCGGTACCAATATCGACATGACGGAAATCAAATCGCTGGCCGAAGCGCTGCACGAAGAGAAGGAACGTTTACACATTACGCTGGACGCCATCGGCGAAGGGGTGATCTCCACCGATCGCGAAATGCGCATCACCTTTATGAACCCGGTAGCAGAACAGATGTGCGGTTGGCCGCTGGAGATGGCGCTAGGTATGCCGATTAACGGCGTGGTGCGGATGACCAACGGCCAGGATGGCCCAGAAATAGAAAATCCGGTGCAAAACTGCCTGCAAGAGGGGCCTCCCCTGCCAGCAGAATACGCGCTGGTACTGCATAGCCGCGACGGCCGCCGCTTCGACGTACAGGAATCCGTATCGCCGCTGAAAACCATCGAGGGGGAGGTGATGGGGGCAGTGATGGTGTTGCAGGATGTCAGCGCCTCGCGGGAACTGATGAAAAAGCTCAGCTACAACGCCTCACACGATGCGCTGACCGACCTGAAAAACCGTACCAGCTTCGAAAAGCGGCTGAAGGGCGCTATTGCCAGCGCGGCCGAAAACCAGCAACAGCACTCGCTGGTGTTCCTCGATCTCGACAGGTTCAAAGCGGTTAACGATAGTGCCGGACACGCGGCAGGCGACGCCTTGCTCAGGGAGATTGGCCAACTGATGCAGCGCCAACTGCGTAACAGCGACTGCCTGGCACGGCTAGGTGGCGACGAATTTGGTCTGATCCTGTTCGACTGTTCGTTGGAGCAGGCCAAGTTGCTGATGCAACAGATGATCGAGCAGATCGGCGAATACTCATTCTGCTGGGCAGGCAAGATTTATCATGTTGGCGCCAGCGCCGGTATTACACCAATCGGTGCCGCCAGCGGCAAGAGCAGCGAGCTATTGGCACAGGCCGATATCGCCTGTTATACCGCCAAGCACCACGGCCGCGGCCAGGTTTATATTTATGAAGCCCGGCAAAAACAGCAGATGGAGCGCCGGCATGAGCTGCTAACGCGCCAGGAAGTGCTAAATATTATCGATAATCAGCAATTGCTGTTACGCGTCAGGGCAGCCTCGCCGCCTAAAACGCCGCAGGCGGTCTGTTTCTATCAGTTAAAGCTGCACGTTCGCCCACCCGATGATCGCCTGCTGGCCTCTGAGTCCTTCCTAGCCGCTGCCCAGCTCTACGGCCTGCTGCCGGAGGTCGATCGCTGGTTGGTAAGCCAGATACTGGAAAGACATGCCGAAGCTCTACGCCGCAAGGGGCTGGCCATTGCGCTGCCATTGGCCACAGACAGCGTGCTAGATCTTGATTTTCAAAATTACTTGCTGGAGTTACTGGCGGCTTCCGTGCTGCCGGCCAGCACGCTGTATCTGATGGTGGACGAGACCATCGTGCTCGATCACCCAGAGGATGGCGGTGTCTTTATCCGCCGTTTGCAGCAGATGGGCTGCAAGCTGATCGTCAATGGTTTTGGTCGCAACCTGAACGCCTTCGATCAGTTAAACGGCCAGACTATCGATTACATCCGCATTGACGAACGTTTTATCACCGACGTCCACTGCAACCAAATGGATGAACTGATGGTGTCGATGATCCATGGTGCCGCGCACCGTATTAATACTCAAACTCTGGCCGGCCCCGCACATCAACAGGTTACGCTAAGTGCGCTGACAGCCATCGGGGTCGATCTGGTAGACGGTGACACCGTTGCGCTGGAGCTACCGCTGAGCGATTTACTCAGCGGCGGCTACTTCGGTATTCACTGAAGGTGCCCAACGATCGTTATGCCACAGATGCAAGGTGGCGTAGGAACGCCAAGGCCGCCAGTGTTCGGCATAGCGCTCAATCTGGCGCGGCGTCATGCCGGGGAAACGCTGTTTGATCAGATAGTCCCCCGCCAGAAAAACGTCCGGCCATGACCAGGCCCGCATAGCAATATAGCTGGCGGTCCAACTGCCTATCCCCGGTAATGCAGTTAACTCCTTGATACCTTGTTCGATATCCAACACGTTATCCAGCTGCAAACGCCCTTCTGTCACCCTGCGTGCAATTTCTATCAGCGCCGCCGCGCGCTTCAGCTGTACGCCCAATGGACGCAGATCTTCCGGTTGCAACTGGGAGATCCGCGCCGCCTGCGGAAAAACATGAGTGATATCGCCATACGGCTGCTCCAGCGCCGTTCCCCAGCGTTCGGCCATCCGCCCGGCAAAGGTAGCCGCCATCTTGACGCTGACCAACTGCCCCAATACCGCACGCGTAGCCTGCTCAAAGCTGCTGACGCAGCCAGGCAAACGTAAACCGGGCGCATCCGCCGCTAGCGCGCCTAACGCCTCGCAAATGCGGTCCGGCGCGGCATCCAGATCGAACAGTTGGCGAATGCGCCGCAGGACTTCGGTCGTCACCCTGCTAAGTGACGGGGCAATTTCCACCCGTACCCGGTTTCGCGCCTCTTCCGGCTGGACGCTCACCCAACCGCAATATTCGACGCCGCCCTGCTCCACCGCGATCGAACGGCAGTATTGTTGACCGACAACGCTTTCCACGCTACTGACCGCACGCGTCTGTAAGAACCCCAGCATACGCGGCCAATCGTAAGGTGGCCGATACCCCAGATGAAACACCAGTCCGCTGGTGGCGGCACGCTCACTACGGCCAGCAGTGCTACGCAATACCGAAGGGATCAGGCGATAACGGGCCTTAAACAGCTCATTGAAACGCCGCAGGCTGCCAAACCCGGCGGCAAATGCCACCTCGCTCAGGGGCAAATCGGTATCCGCCAGCAGCCGTTTGGCCTGCAACAGACGGTGCGACTGGGCGTAATCAATGGGGGAGGCGCCGAACTGCTCGGCAAAAATGCGCCGCAGATGGCGATCGGAAATCCCCAAGCGGGTAGCCAGCTGTTCACAGCTGTGCTCTGAAAGATAGCCCTGCTCAATCAGCTGAACTGCAACCTGAGCATAGCGATTGCCCAGGTCGATCAGCGCCAGCCCTGGAGCCAATTCAGGGCGACATTTCAGGCAGGGGCGAAAACCGGCCAGTTCGGCGGCAGCGGCGCTGGGGTAAAACGTACAATTTTCGATTTTCGGCGTGCGGGCGCTACATACCGGCCTGCAATAGATACCGGTGGAGGAGACACCGACAAAAAATCGTCCGTCAAACTTACGGTCACGCGCACTCAGCGCGCTATACAGCGCCTGTTGTTGATTCTTCATGGCATCGCTCGGAGTCAGTTTTTTGTTCATTATGGCGCTCGGACCTGTGGCTGACGTGCGGGAATCGGACATTAACCTGTTTGACTCACTTTGTCGGGGTGCTGTTAAATGGGCGCAGCATGCGGCGCCCCTACAAATTCAGTGCCCTTGTCTCCAACCTGGTTCAAGTTAACCATGCCGCCGCGATTACCGCTAAATTTTTCACCAGTTAGCCGCCCACTCGTTGCTCGGCAGACCAGTCTCGGGTAAAGTCGCCCCCCTTCATCGGCATGGGGAACGAAAAATGTTTATTGGCTTCGATTATGGCACTGCCAACTGTTCTGTCGCCGTTATGCGCGATCAGGGCCCTGAATTACTGACGTTGGAAAACAACGAACCGTATCTCCCTTCGATGCTGTGCGCACCGACGCGTGAAGCGGTGAGTGAGTGCCTGCATCGCCACTGGCAGGTGCCAACCGGCAGCGAGGAAAACCAGCAACTGCTGCGCCGCGCCATCACCTTCAACCGCGAAGAAGATATTCCGGTCAACGGCGACAGCGTGCTGTTCGGCCTGCAGGCGCTGGCCCACTACATCGAAGATCCGGAAGAAGTGTATTTTGTCCGCTCGCCGAAATCCTTCCTAGGGGCTAACGGCCTTAAGCCACAGCAGATTGCGCTATTTGAAGATCTGGTGTGCGCCATGATGTTCCACATCAAGCGCCAGGCGGAAGGCGTATTACAAACCAGCATCGAACAGGCCGTCATTGGCCGCCCGATCAACTTCCAGGGCACCGGCGGTGAAGAGGCTAACCAGCAGGCGCAGGGGATTTTGCATCGTGCCGCACAACGGGCCGGTTTCAAAGAGATCGAGTTCCAGTTCGAACCGGTTGCCGCCGGTCTGGACTTTGAAGCGACGCTGAGCGAAGAGAAAACCGTGCTGGTGGTCGATATCGGCGGCGGAACCACCGACTGTTCGGTGCTGCTGATGGGGCCACAATGGCGCGATCGTGCCGATCGCCAACAGAGCCTGTTGGGGCACAGCGGTTGCCGCGTGGGCGGTAACGATCTGGATATTATGCTGGCGTTCAAACAGCTGATGCCGCTGTTCGGTATGGGCGGTGAAACCGAGAAAGGCATTGCCATGCCTGCATTGCCTTACTGGAACGCGGTAGCGACCAACGATGTCCCGGCCCAAATCGATTTCTACAGCACGGCCAATGGCCGTATGCTGCGCGATCTGATCCGCGATGCTGCCGAACCCGAGAAGGTGAAACGTCTGTTGAAAGTCCATCAGCAGCGCCTGAGCTATCGGCTGGTACGTGCGGCGGAAGAGAGTAAAATCGCGCTATCGGGTCAGGCAAGCATCAGCGCTCAACTGGATTTTGTGCAGCCGGAGCTGGCAGAGATGATCAGCCAGGAGCAGTTGGCCGATGCCATAGCCCAACCTCTGTTGCGTATCCAGGAACAGGTTAGCGCCGCCCTGGCCACCAGCCAAAGCAAGCCGCAGGTTATCTACCTGACCGGTGGTAGCGCACGCTCACCACTGCTGCGAACCGCACTGCAACAGCAGTTGCCAGGGATCCCGATCGTCGGTGGCAACGATTTTGGCTCGGTTACCGCCGGGTTGGCACGCTGGGCGCAGACGCTGTTTCGTTGATTAACGCAGGGGCGGCTAACGCCCCTGACAATGGAGCATTATGGCTATCACAACTGGTGAAACACCCAGATTGCTGCTGCGCGGTTGGCAAGATAGCGATCTGCCCGCCTTTGCTGCGCTCAATAGCGACCCTGAGGTGATGAAATACTTCCCGGCAGCGCTAAACCGCGCTGAAAGCGATGCCCAGGCAAATCGCATCCGCCACTTTATGCAACAGCACGGCTGGGGGCTGTGGGCCGTCGAGGTGAAGCATCAGGCTGCCTTTATCGGCTTTGTCGGGCTAGCCATTCCTGGTGACGATCTGCCCTGCTCTCCCTGCGTGGAAATTGGCTGGCGGTTGTCGAAGGAGCATTGGGGCCAAGGCTATGCCAGCGAAGCGGCACGTTGCGCGCTGGATATCGCTTTCAATACGCTGCAACTGTCAGAAGTAGTGTCCTTTACTGCTGAAATTAATCTCCCTTCCCGCCGAGTGATGGAGCGCATCGGGATGAACTTCAGCGGTGAAACCTTCGAACATCCCCGTTTACCTCTGTGCCATCCGTTACGCAAGCATGTGTTGTATCGTAAGCTATCGCCAAACAAGTGATGGTGATGATAACTCATTGAATAATAGTTGATATCCCCTCACCCTAACCCTCTCCCAAAGGGAGAGGGGACTGAACGTGCCACAGTTTAACCCCTGTGTCTAACCACAACACAATCCAACCTGTGAAATTCTATTTCATTGAAAGTTATATAAATAAAACTCCCTCTCCCTTTGGGAGAGAGTTGGGGTGAGGGCTAGGGGACTGAACGAGCCACAGTTTAGCGCCTGCATCTGAACACCATACAATCCAACCTCATAAAGTCTAGGTGATTGAAAATCATATAAATCACCACCAATCTAACTCCCTCTCCCTGTGGGAGAGGGCTGGGGTGAGGGGCATCGCAGAAACTTACCAGGCACTTGCCTCATCCAGCGCCTTGATATCCTCGGCAGCCAATTGCAACTGTGTGGCACTCACCAACTCATCCAACTGGGTTAACGAGGTGGCGCTGACGATTGGCGCGGTGATGCTTGGGCGAGCAATCAGCCAGGCCAACGAGATCTGTGCGGGTGTAGTCTGGTGCTTCTCGGCCAGCAGATCGAGGGCTGCCAGAATGCGGAAACCTCGCGGGTTCAGATAACGCGACACAATGGTATCCCCACGCTGGCTCTTACCCACATCCTGTGCGCTACGATATTTGCCGGTAAGGAAACCACTGGCCAGTGAGAAGAAGTTGATCACCCCCAATCCCTGTTGCTGCGCCACCGCTTCCAGCGCCTGCTCATAACCTTCACGAGCATACAGATTGTATTCCGGCTGCAAGGTTTCATAGCGCGCCAGTCCGTTTTGCTCGCTGACTTTCAGTGCTTCCACCAGCCGGTCTGCCTGATAGTTTGAAGCGCCTATGGCACGCACTTTCCCGGCCTTGATCAGTTCATCAAACGCCGCCAGGGTTTCCGCCAGCGGGGTGTCCTGGTCGTCATCATGGGACTGATAAAGATCGATATAATCAGTTTGCAGGCGGCGCAACGAATCCTCTACGGCCTGACGAATATAGCGTGGCGACAAGCCTTGCTTGCCCTCACCCATCGGTTTTCCCACTTTGGTAGCGATGATCACCTGGTCGCGCTTGCCGCTTTTCTTCAGCCAGTTACCAATCACCGTTTCTGATTCACCGCCTTGATTGCCCGGCGCCCAGCTCGAATAGACGTCGGCGGTATCGATAAAATTCAGCTGATTGGCTACCAGCGCATCCAGCAGGCTGAAAGACGTGGCCTCGTCTGCCGTCCAGCCAAATACGTTGCCGCCAAAGGTCAGCTGCGGGACCTGAATGCCTGAACGACCCAACGGTTTCTTACTCATGATGTGGCTCCTGAGGGAAAAGAAAAAATTCGCTCTCAATTATTAGCGCGAAAGCGGCTGGAACGCTAAAACGAATCGGTTATATGTCAGAAAATGTCTAGCTAAGCGTTGTTTCGGTAAAATAGACATTCTCTGCCGACAAACCTGACGCTTCCTCCATATTTCCTTCATTTTTACACCGTGACAGCTCGCTAAACTAGTATCCTGTAAGGAGTATCACTTTTGGCAACTGATTGCCCGCACGACTGTCTCTGGAGAGAATACCCAACGCCATGAATACAAAACCCAAACGCCGCTCACTGCTGCTGCGCCTGTTAGCCATAGTTATCGTAGTGCTTGCCGCCATTCTGATCTGGCGTCACTTTAGCGCGCCACAGGCTACCGATGCAGCGCCAGGTGCGCAGCAGGCAGGTTCAGGCCCCGCAGGAGCTGCAGGCAGAGCCAGTGGTAGACGAGGGGCTCCTATGTCTCCAGTACAGGCCGCCACCGCCACAGTGCAGAGCGTACCGCGTTTCCTCTCGGGATTAGGCACCGCCACCGCGGCCAACACCGTGACCGTCACCAGCCGCGTCGATGGTCAGTTGATGGCGATCCACTTTACCGAAGGCCAACAGGTCAAGGCGGGAGACCTGCTGGTTGAAATCGATCCACGCCCTTACGAAGTGCAATTAACTCAGGCTCTGGGGCAGTTAGCCAAAGATCAGGCGACGTTGGCCAATGCCAAACGCGACCTCGCCCGTTACCAACAGTTGGCGAAAACCAACCTGGTATCGCGCCAGGAGCTGGATACCCAAGAGTCATTGGTTCGCCAGACCGAAGGGGCTATCAAGGCCGACCAAGGGGCGGTGGACAGCGCCAAACTGCAAATAACCTACAGCAAAATCACCGCACCTATAGATGGCCGCGTGGGCCTTAAGCTGGTTGACGTGGGCAATTACATCGCCAGCGGCAGCACTACCGGCATCGTGGTGATCACCCAAACGCATCCGATCGATGTGGTCTTCACCCTGCCGGAGAGCAATATCGCCGATCTGGTCAAAGCGCAGAAAGCTGGCCCCGTGAGCGTCGAAGCTTGGGACCGCACCAACCAGCAGTTGTTAACCACCGGTGAGCTATTGAGCCTGGATAACCAGATCGATACCGCGACGGGTACCATCAAACTGAAGGCTCGCTTCGACAATCTGGACGATGCGCTGTTCCCGAATCAGTTCGTTAACGCCCGGCTGAAGGTTGCCACCCTGCAAAATGCGGTGGTGATCCCTACTGCCGCACTGCAAATGGGCAATGAAGGCAACTTCGTCTGGCTGCTGAGCGCAGACAATAAGGTCAGCAAACATCGGGTTACCGCCGGTATTCAGGATAGCCAGCAGGTGGTCATTAGCGCCGGTGTCAATGCGGGCGACCGCGTCGTGACCGACGGCATCGACCGCCTGACCGAAGGCATGCAGGTTGAAGTGGTGGCGCCTCATCAAACAGCGGCTACCCCGAATGCAGAACAACCGAAGCACCGCGCTAAACCTCAGGGGAACTCCTGATGCAGTCGATGTCCCCCCATAGCGGCGGTGGGCCTTCCCGCCTGTTTATTCTTCGCCCGGTAGCCACCACGCTGTTTATGCTGGCTATCATGCTGGCCGGGATCATTGGCTATCGCTCGCTGCCGGTTTCCGCCCTGCCGGAAGTGGATTACCCAACCATCCAGATCGTCACGCTTTACCCAGGCGCCAGCCCGGATGTGGTCACCTCGGCGATCACTGCGCCGTTGGAGCGCCAGTTTGGCCAGATGTCCGGCCTTAAGCAGATGGCCTCGCAGAGCTCCGGTGGTGCCTCGGTGATCACCCTGCAATTCCAGCTTGAACTGCCGCTGGACGTTGCCGAGCAGGAAGTGCAGGCGGCCATCAATGCCGCCACCAACCTGCTGCCCAGCGATCTGCCCTACCCGCCGATTTACAGTAAGGTTAACCCGGCCGATCCACCGATCCTGACGCTGGCCGTCACCTCAACCGCCATGCCGATGACCCAGGTAGAAGACATGGTGGAAACCCGGGTGGCGCAAAAGATTTCGCAGGTTACCGGGGTCGGTCTGGTCACCATTTCTGGCGGACAACGCCCGGCCGTGCGGGTGAAGCTCAATGCTACGGCGGTGGCCGCCTATGGGCTGGATAGCGAAACCATTCGCACCGCCATCAGTAACGCCAACATCAACTCGGCCAAAGGTAGCCTGGACGGCCCGACGCGTTCGGTTACGCTCTCTGCCAACGATCAGATGAAAACCGCAGAGGATTACCGTCAGCTGATTATCGCCTATCAGAACGGCGCAGCCATCCGCCTGCAAGATATCGCCACCATTGAGCAAGGCGCAGAGAACAACCGCCTGGCGGCATGGGCCAATAAAGAGCAGGCCATCGTGCTGAATATTCAGCGCCAGCCGGGTGCCAACGTCATCACCACCGCTGACAGTATTCGCGAGATGCTGCCAGAGCTGATCAAGAGCCTGCCAAAGTCGGTAGATGTGAAGGTGCTGACCGACCGCACCACCACCATCCGGGCCTCGGTCAGCGACGTACAGTTTGAGCTACTGCTGGCGATCGCCCTGGTCATCATGGTGATCTACGTCTTCCTGCGTAACGTTCCTGCCACCATTATTCCGAGCGTGGCGGTGCCGCTTTCCCTAGTGGGCACCTTTGCCGTCATGTATTTCCTCGACTTCTCCATCAACAACCTGACGCTGATGGCACTGACCATCGCCACCGGCTTTGTGGTGGATGACGCCATCGTGGTGATCGAGAATATCTCGCGCTATATCGAAAAAGGTGAAAAACCGCTCGACGCGGCGCTGAAAGGGGCCGGGGAGATCGGCTTTACCATTATCTCGCTGACCTTCTCGCTGGTAGCCGTGCTGATCCCACTGCTGTTTATGGGGGATATCGTTGGCCGCCTGTTCCGTGAGTTTGCGGTGACGCTGGCAGTGGCGATCCTGATTTCCGCGCTGGTGTCGCTGACGCTAACGCCGATGATGTGCGCCCGGATGCTTAGCCACGAGTCGCTGCGTAAGCAAAACCGTTTCTCTCGTGCTTCCGAGCGTTTCTTTGACCGGGTGATCGCCCAATACGGCGTGTGGCTGAAAGTGGTGTTGAACCATCAGTGGCTGACGTTAGGCGTCGTGTTCGGCACCATGGCGCTGACCGTGTTGCTGTATCTGCTGATGCCGAAAGGCTTCTTCCCGGTACAGGATAACGGCATCATTCAGGGCACGCTGCAAGCGCCACAGAGCGTGTCATTCAGTAACATGGCCGAGCGCCAACAGCAGGTTGCAGCCGAAATCCTCAAGGATCCGGCGGTAGAAAGCCTGACGTCCTTTGTCGGCGTGGACGGCAGCAATGCTACGCTCAACAGCGGCCGTTTGCAGATCAACCTTAAACCGCTGAGCGAACGGAGCGATCGCATCCCGGCGATCATTACCCGCCTGCAGCAACAGACGGCGCAGTTCCCCGGCTTGAAACTGTATCTGCAACCGGTGCAGGATCTGACCATCGACACCCAGGTGAGCCGTACGCAGTACCAGTTCACCCTGCAGGCGATGTCACTGGATGAACTCAGCCTGTGGGTGCCGAAGTTGATGGCCGAATTGCAGCAGGCGCCGCAACTGGCCGAAGTAACCAGCAACTGGCAGGATCAGGGGCTGGTGGCCTATGTGAATGTCGACCGAGACTCAGCCTCGCGCCTTGGCATCACCATGAGCGATGTCGACAGCGCGCTGTATAACGCCTTCGGTCAGCGCCTGATCTCGACCATTTACACCCAGGCCAACCAATATCGGGTGGTGCTGGAGCATGATGTCTCCAGCACACCAGGGCTTTCCGCGTTAAACGATATCCGCCTGACCAGCAGCAACGGCACCATCGTGCCATTAAGCACCATCGCCAAAATAGAAGAGCGCTTTAGCCCGCTGTCGATCAACCATCTCGATCAGTTCCCGTCGGCCACCGTGTCGTTTAACGTGGCCGGTAATTACTCGCTCGGGGAAGCAGTAGAGGTCATTACTCAGGCTGAGAAAGACCTCAACATGCCCAAAGACATCACCACCCAGTTCCAGGGTGCCACGCTGGCATTTCAGGCTGCCCTTGGCAGCACGCTGTGGCTGATCCTGGCGGCGGTGGTCGCGATGTATATCGTGCTGGGCGTGCTGTATGAGAGCTTTATCCACCCGGTGACCATTCTTTCTACCCTGCCCACCGCCGGTGTCGGGGCCCTGCTGGCGCTGATGCTCTCCGGCCATGAGCTGGATGTGATCGCCATTATCGGCATCATCTTGCTGATCGGCATCGTGAAAAAGAACGCCATCATGATGATCGACTTTGCATTGGCTGCCGAGCGTGAGCAAGGGATGACGCCGTACGACGCCATCTATCAGGCCTGTCTGCTGCGTTTTCGCCCGATCCTGATGACCACGCTGGCCGCGCTGTTGGGGGCATTGCCGCTGATGCTGAGTACCGGCGTCGGGGCCGAACTGCGCCGCCCGCTGGGCGTCTGTATGGTCGGTGGCCTGGTGATGAGCCAGATCCTGACGCTGTTCACCACGCCGGTGATTTACCTGCTGTTTGATAAATTGGCGCGCAATACCCGCCGTCAGCCAGAACCGCAGGAGCTGTCGTGAAATTCTTCGCCCTGTTTATCTACCGGCCGGTTGCCACAACGCTGTTGACGTTGGCGATCACCCTCGCCGGGGTGATTGGCTTCCAGTTGCTGCCGGTATCGCCGCTGCCGCAGGTGGATTTCCCCGTCATTCTGGTCAGCGCTTCGTTGCCTGGAGCCGATCCGGAAACCATGGCCTCCTCGGTGGCCACACCGCTGGAACGGGCCCTGGGCCGGATCGCCGGGGTGAATGAAATGACCTCGACAAGTTCACTTGGCAGCACCAGGGTGATCCTACAGTTCGATCTCGATCGCGATATCAACGGGGCTGCGCGTGACGTACAGGCCGCGATTAACGCCGCCCAAAGCCTGTTGCCTACCGGGATGCCAAGCCGACCTACCTATCGCAAGATCAACCCGTCCGACGCGCCAATCATGATCCTGACGCTGACTTCGGATACCTACAACCAAGGGCAGCTGTATGACTTCGCGTCTACGCAGTTGGCGCAAAAAATTGCCCAGACGGAAGGCGTAGGCGATGTCTCGGTCGGCGGCAGTTCCTTACCTGCGGTACGCGTGGAGCTTAACCCCGGCGCTTTATTCAACCAGGGGATTTCACTGGATGCGGTAAGGCAAACCATCGCCAACGCCAACGTGCGCCGCCCGCAAGGCGCAGTGGATGACCCACAGCAGCGCTGGCAGGTCCAGGCCAACGACGAATTGAAAACCGCGGCGGCCTACCAGCCGTTGGTTATTCACTATAACAACGGCGCGGCGGTACGGTTGAGTGACGTGGCCAACGTCATCGACTCGGTCCAGGACGTACGCAACGCCGGGATGACCAACGCCAAACCGGCCATCATTCTCACCATCAGCCGTGCTCCCGGTGCCAATATCATTCAAACCGTGGATCGTATCCGCGCCGAGTTGCCCGCATTGCGGGAGAACATCCCCGCCTCGATCGAACTGAGTATTGCCCAGGATCGCTCACCGACGATCCGTGCCTCGCTGGCCGAAGTAGAGCAATCACTGGTGATCGCCATCGGGCTGGTGATCCTGGTGGTCTTCATCTTCCTGCGCTCGGGCCGCGCAACGCTGATCCCGGCAGTGGCCGTACCGGTTTCCCTGATCGGTTCCTTCGCCGCCATGTACCTGTGCGGCTTCAGCCTGAATAACCTTTCGCTGATGGCGCTCACCATCGCCACCGGTTTTGTGGTGGATGACGCCATCGTGGTGCTGGAAAATATTTCTCGCCACGTCGAGGCCGGAATGAAACCGATCAAAGCCGCCCTGCAAGGGGTGCGTGAAGTCGGCTTCACCGTGCTTTCCATGAGCGTATCGCTGGTGGCGGTGTTTATTCCCTTGCTGTTTATGGCTGGTTTGCCAGGCAGGCTGTTCCGTGAATTTGCCGTGACGCTTTCGGTGTCGATCGGGCTTTCATTGCTGATTTCACTGACGCTGACGCCGATGATGTGCGCCTATCTGCTGCGCTACCAGCCACCGCGCGAACAGCGGCGTATTCGGGGTTTTGGCCGCATGTTGCTGGGTTTACAGCAGGGCTATGGCCGCTCGCTCAACTGGGTATTGGGCCATTCCCGCTGGGTATTGGCAGTATTCCTGGCCACGATTGCCCTCAACGTCTGGCTGTACATCAGTATTCCAAAAACCTTCTTCCCCGAGCAGGATACCGGCCGCCTGATGGGCTTTATCCAGGCCGACCAGAGCATTTCGTTTCAGGCGATGCGCGTTAAACTGCAAGAATTTATGAAGATCGTGCGGGAAGACAAGGATGTGGATAACGTCACCGGTTTCACCGGCGGCTCGCGCACCAACAGCGGCTCGATGTTTATCTCCCTCAAGCCGCTGTCGGAACGCACCGATGATGCCCAGAAGGTGATCGCTCGCCTGCGTGCCAAACTGGCGAAAGAACCGGGGGCTAGCCTGTTCTTGATGGCAGTGCAGGATATCCGCGTCGGCGGGCGGCAGGCCAACGCCAGCTACCAGTACACGCTGTTGGCCGACGATCTTGGCGCACTGCGTGAATGGGAGCCAAAGATCCGCACCGCGCTGGCGGCCTTGCCGGAACTGGCGGACGTCAACTCCGATCAGCAGGACAAAGGCTCGGAAATGGATCTGACCTACGATCGCGAAACCATGGCGCGGCTGGGCATTTCGGTCAACGACGCCAACAACCTGCTCAACAACGCCTTCGGACAGCGCCAGATTTCCACCATCTATCAGCCGCTGAACCAATACAAAGTGGTGATGGAGGTGGCTCCGCCCTATACCCAGGACGTGAGCTCGCTGGACAAAATGTTTGTGATCAACAGCAGCGGTCAGCCGATCCCACTGTCTTACTTTGCCCAATGGCGGCCAGCCAACGCACCGCTGGCGGTAAACCATCAGGGGCTGTCGGCAGCCTCCACCATCTCATTCAACCTGCCGGACGGTGGCAGCCTGTCCGAGGCGACGGCAGCCATCGAACGGACCATGACGCAGCTGGGAGTTCCCTCCACCGTGCGAGGTTCGTTTGCCGGCACCGCACAGGTGTTCCAGGAAACGCTAAAATCACAGCTGTTCCTGATCGCGGCGGCCATCGCCACGGTGTATATCGTGCTGGGTATTTTGTATGAGAGCTATATCCATCCGCTGACCATACTATCCACGCTGCCTTCTGCCGGGGTCGGGGCGCTATTGGCACTGGAATTGTTTGACGCACCGTTTAGCCTGATTGCGCTAATCGGTATTATGCTGTTGATTGGTATCGTTAAAAAGAATGCCATCATGATGGTCGACTTTGCCCTGGATGCGCAACGCAACGGCGGGATCAGCGCCCGTGAGGCGATCTTCCAGGCCTGCTTACTGCGTTTTCGCCCCATCATGATGACGACGTTGGCGGCCCTGTTTGGCGCCTTGCCACTGGTTCTGACCAGCGGCGACGGGGCGGAGCTGCGACAGCCGCTGGGGATCACCATTGCCGGGGGACTGCTGATGAGCCAATTGTTGACGCTGTATACCACGCCGGTGATCTATCTGTACTTTGACCGCTTACAGATGAAGTTCCGTCGCGGTAAAAAACTGACGCCGCTGCCTCACTGATCGGCAGCAACGCGGAGATAAGGGCCTATGAGATGAACATCAAACCCAGCGCCCCGCCAGGGTCCACCTCGGTGCGATGGCAGCTGTGGATCGTGGCTTTCGGCTTCTTCATGCAGACGCTGGATACCACCATCGTCAATACCGCGTTGCCCTCCATGGCGGCCAGCCTGGGGGAAAACCCGCTGCGCATGCAGTCGGTGATTGTCTCCTATGTGCTGACGGTCGCGGTGATGCTGCCCGCCAGCGGCTGGCTGGCGGATCGGGTAGGCGTCAAACGGGTGTTCTTCAGCGCCATCGTGCTGTTCACGCTCGGGTCGATCCTGTGCGCCCGTTCTGAAACCCTGAATGAGCTGGTGGCCTCCCGCGTGATACAGGGCATCGGCGGCGCGATGATGGTACCGGTCGGCAGGCTGACGGTGATGAAAATCGTGCCGCGTGAACAGTATATGGCGGCAATGACCTTCGTCACCCTGCCCGGCCAGATCGGCCCGCTGATGGGGCCAGCATTGGGGGGCTTCCTGGTGCAATACGCCAGTTGGCACTGGATCTTCCTGATCAACATTCCCGTGGGTATCGCCGGGGCAATTGCCACCGCGCTGCTGATGCCCAATTACACCATGCAGACCCGGCGTTTTGATATCAGCGGCTTTATCATGTTGGCGATCGGCATGGCGACGCTGACGCTGGCGCTCGACGGGCACAAAGGCATGGGGCTTTCCTCTGCTACCATCGTCGGGCTGGTGGCAATGGGTTGCGCTGCGCTGGCTGGCTACTGGTTGCACGCACGTGGGAACAGCCGGGCGCTGTTCTCACTGCGATTATTCAAGACCGAAACCTACCGCGTCGGCCTGACCGGTAGCCTGTTAGGGCGGATCGGCAGCGGTATGTTGCCCTTTATGACCCCGCTGTTTCTCCAGGTGGGCATGGGGTTTTCCCCGTTCCACGCCGGGTTGATGATGATCCCGATGATCATCGGCAGCATGGGCATGAAGCGCATCGTGGTGCAGGTGGTGAATCGCTTCGGTTATCGTAATGTGCTGGTGGCCGCCACGCTGATGCTGGCGCTGGTCACCCTGAGTTTTCCGCTGGTGGCGATGCTGGGCTGGGTTTATCTGCTGCCGGTGATACTCTTCTTCCAAGGCATGGTTAACTCCCTGCGTTTTTCCGCCATGAATACCCTGACGCTGAAAGATTTGCCCGATCGGCTCGCCAGCAGTGGTAACAGCCTGCTGTCGATGGTGATGCAGCTGTCCATGAGCCTGGGCGTCAGCATTGCCGGGATCCTGATTGGCAGCTTCGCGCATCATCAGGTGGTGGCCGATAGCCCGGCGATCCACAATGCCTTTATTTACAGCTATGGCTGCATGGCACTGATTATTGCCCTGCCGGCGCTGGCTTTCGCCCGCGTGCCGACCGACATCGCCCCCAACCGTACGTTGACCAAAGAGCCGGGCACTGGCTCCACGAGGACACAATGAGAATTGGCATAACCGGCAAGCTGTTTATGGCGATCTTCGCCACCTGCATGTTGGTGTTGATCACCATGCACTGGGGCGTACGCGTCAGCTTTGAACGGGGTTTTATCGATTACATCAAGCACAGCAATGAGCAACGCATCAGCATGCTCGGCGACGCGTTGGAGGATCAGTATCGCCGCCACGGCAACTGGGAATTTCTGCGTAACAACGATCAGGTGGTGTATCAGATCATGCGTTCGTTTGAGCAGAATAGCGACAGCAGCCACAATCTGCCCCCCAAGGGCTGGCGCACCCAATTCTGGGTGGTGGACAGCCAGTATAACCGGCTGGTGGGTCATTCCGGCCCGATCCCTAAAGAGAGCACACGCCACCCGATTCATTACAACAATCAGATCGTCGGTTGGGTGGTGGCTACCCCACCGGAAAAGCTGACGCGTAATGCGGACATCAACTTCGATCGCCAACAGCGGCGCACCAGTTGGATGATCGTTGGGTTATCCACCTTGTTGGCGGCGGCAGTGACCTGGCTGATGTCACGCGGCCTGCTGGCACCTGTCAAACGCCTGGTCGGTGGTACTCATCGGCTGGCGGCGGGTGATTTCAGCGCTCGGGTGGCGGTCAGCAGCCAGGATGAGCTGGGCCGACTGGCGCAGGATTTCAACCAGCTTGCCACCTCGCTGGAAAAGAACGAACAGATGCGGCGGGCGTTAATGGCGGATGTTTCCCACGAGCTGCGTACCCCACTCGCGGTATTGCGTGGCGAGTTAGAGGCGCTGCAAGACGGCGTTCGCCAACCCACACCGGCGTCGCTCAGTTCGCTACAGGCGGAAGTCTCAACCCTCACCAAATTGGTGGACGATCTGCACCAGTTGTCACTCTCCGATCTCGGTGCCCTCGCCTACCGTAAATTGCCGGTAGATTGCGTGCACCTGGTGCAGATCGCAGTGGCGGCCTTCCGTGAGCGTTTTCATGCCAAGCAGTTGGATATCGTCACCTATCTGCCGGAACAGATGCCACTGTTTGGCGATCCTGACCGACTGCTCCAGTTATTCAACAACCTGTTGGAAAACAGCCAACGCTATACCGATGCCGGTGGCCGGTTGGAGATTGGTATCGAACGCCTGCCTGGAACGGTGCGGATTTACTGGCAGGATAGCGCCCCGGGAGTGAACGACGAGCAGTTGGCTCTCATCTTCGAACGTTTCTATCGCACCGAAGGATCGCGTAACCGCGCCAGCGGCGGTTCGGGGCTGGGGCTCTCCATCTGTCAGAACATTGTGGAGGCACACGGCGGCGAGATCCGTGCACAACACTCGCCTTTAGGCGGCGTGCGCATTACAGTAGATTTCCCCATCTCTGGTGAATAATAAGGTTGTTTGATGGAAAACCAAAATCAGTCACTACAGATCATGATTGTGGAAGATGAACCCAAGCTGGGCCAGTTGTTGGTAGATTACTTGCAGGCTGCTGGCTACGCCACCCGCTGGCTGAGCAACGGCAGCGAAGTGATCCCGGCGGTGCATGAGCAGCCACCGGCGCTTATTTTGCTGGATTTAATGCTGCCAGGCTGCGATGGCTTAACCGTTTGCCGTGAGCTACGGCGCTTTACCGACATCCCCGTCATCATGGTGACCGCCAAAATCGAAGAGATCGACCGCCTGCTGGGGCTGGAGATCGGGGCGGATGACTACATCTGCAAGCCTTACAGCCCGCGCGAAGTGGTTGCCAGGGTGAAAACCATCTTGCGTCGTTGCTATCGTCCACAGGAACATAGTGACGATGAGTCTCTGTTGCACATTGATGAGCCGCGCTTTCAAGCCAGCTATCAGGGCCATATCCTGGATCTGACACCGGCGGAATTCCGCCTGCTGAAAACCCTGGCCTGCCAGCCGGGCAATGTGTTTTCACGCGAACAACTGTTGAACAATCTGTATGACGATTACCGGGTGGTGACCGACCGCACCATCGATAGCCATATCAAGAACCTGCGCCGCAAGCTGGAGCTGATCGACGGTGACAAGGCGTTTATCCGCTCGGTCTACGGGGTGGGCTACCGCTGGGAAGCCGAACAGTGTCGGCTGGTCAATGGGCTGTGACGCTTACTGCGTCCAGTCTTCCACCTCAAGCTCCGCGACCGTGTAGGGGCGCTGCAATGCTGCGCCCGTTGGGTTAATAATTGGATTGGCCCGAAGCGAACATGGTTGCACCACGACTTAAAATCTGTTGTTAAATGGATCCCGCTCGATCATACCTTGCAGGCGATCTTCAGCCGCCAAGAAATTTCCCGGCACTACCACATTTTGCAACATTGCCAGCAACGGCTGCCAGGAGTCAGTCTCAAATGGCTGTTTCGACAAAATGACATTGCCTTGCTCATCACGGCGAATATAAACCTGGCTCGTATCAAACTCGAACTCTATAGGCAATCTCACCGCCTGATTTCTGCCCGTTCTAAAAAGCTTAGCGTTCCTTTCCATGCACTCCTCCATGAAACCCATGTCGGCCAAAACTTATGCCCACTAAATCTTGATACAAAAACCAAATGGCTGCAGCTTAATCGTACTACAGATGGGAGTCATACAGAACGCCGACACGCCGTGAACCCGTCCATGGGGGCTCGTATCGCATATCCCTACGCTCAACGGTCGGCTAACCTGCAATGACTCCCACCTGTCTCTAGCATTTGTTGTAGCGGTATTAAACACAGCGCCTTAACTCACCTGATTTTATTCGTTTTACCAGGACGAATTTTAACCATGCGATCCTTTCCGTTCAAACCAAAAGCACAAAAAGCCACCCATTTCTGTGCACTGTTACGCATTACTTCACCGTTAAAAAAAACGCTGGCTGAGACATTAGCTACACTTATCTCACTTATTGGCACTAATCAGGAGCAGGACCATGGCAAGCGGACATTATGAGCTGACAAAATCGAGCAACGGGCAGTATCACTTCAACCTGAAGGCCAGCAATGGCGAGATCATTCTCTCCAGCGAGATGTATGCCAGCAAAGCCTCGGCGGAAAACGGGATTGCGTCCGTGCAAACCAATTCGCCTCATGAGGCGCAGTTTGAAGTGAAAATCAGCAGCAACAACAAACCCTATTTCGTGCTGAAAGCCAAAAACCATCAGGTGATTGGCACCAGCCAGATGTACAGCTCGGATAGCGCAGCGAAAAGTGGTATTCAGTCGGTGATCAAAAATGGCTCAACCACCGATGTGCGCGATTTAAGCGCATAAATCTCATCCGGCCTACGCGCGGTATCCGCTACCGCGCGGTTTTTCTGATGATGAAGATCAATCTCCCTTTAAAATTTCCGGTTAATTGCTGATTTCTTGGCGGGCTGCCGCTACAATCCCCCGCTTTCACTGCGCCATTGGGTGGCGCGGTGCTGACCTGAAATCAGACCGAGAATCACTATGTTTACACCAGAACTCCTCTCCCCGGCGGGAACGCTGAAAAACATGCGTTACGCCTTTGCCTATGGGGCCGATGCGGTTTACGCTGGCCAGCCGCGTTACAGCCTGCGCGTACGTAATAACGAATTTAACCACGAGAACCTGCAGCTTGGGATTAACGAAGCCCATGCGCTAGGCAAAAGATTCTACGTGGTGGTTAACATCGCGCCACACAACGCCAAACTGAAAACCTTCCTGCGTGACCTGAAACCGGTGATCGACATGGGCCCGGACGCGCTGATCATGTCCGACCCCGGTTTGATCATGATGGTGCGCGAAGCCTTCCCGCAGATGGACATTCACCTCTCGGTGCAGGCTAACGCGGTCAACTGGGCAACGGTGAAGTTCTGGCAGCAGATGGGCTTGACGCGGGTGATCCTTTCCCGCGAGCTGTCGCTGGATGAAGTGGCGGAAATCCGTAGCCAGGTGCCAGAGATGGAGCTGGAGATCTTCGTGCATGGTGCACTGTGCATGGCCTATTCCGGCCGTTGCCTGCTTTCCGGTTACATCAACAAACGCGATCCCAACCAAGGCACCTGCACCAATGCCTGCCGCTGGCAGTACAAGGCAGAAGAAGGCAAGGAAGACGATACCGGCAGCATCGTGCATCTGCATGAGCCTATCGCGGTGCAAAACGTTGAGCCGACGCTGGGCATTGGCGCGCCAACCGATAAAGTCTTTATGCTTTCCGAAGCGCAGAAACCCGGCGAGTACATGAGCGCGTTTGAGGACGAGCACGGCACCTACATCATGAACTCAAAAGATCTGCGAGCCATCCAGCACGTAGAACGGCTCACCCAGTTGGGCGTACATTCGCTGAAGATTGAAGGCCGTACCAAGTCGTTTTATTACTGCGCCCGCACCGCGCAGGTTTATCGCCGTGCCATTGACGACGCCGTTGCCGGTAAACCCTTCGATCCTAGCCTGCTGACCACGCTGGAAGGCCTGGCTCATCGTGGCTATACCGAAGGTTTCCTGCGCCGCCATACGCACGATGCCCACCAGAACTATGATTACGGTTCCTCCATTTCCGAACTGCAGCAGTTTGTCGGGGAATTTACCGGGGTGCGCCGTAACGGCTGGGCGGAAGTGGATGTAAAGAATAAATTCCTGGTCGGTGACAGCGTAGAGATGATGACGCCAGGGGGTAACGTGTTGTTTACCCTGGAAAGCCTGCAAAACAAGAAGGGCGAGACGATCGATGTCGCTCCAGGCAACGGCCATATCGTTTATTTGCCGATCCCCGAGGATATCGACCTCAATTATGCGTTGTTGATCCGCAATTTGCCGCAGGATGATAGCCAGAACGGTTAAGATGTTTATCGCCACCCACCTGGGTGGCAATTTTTGGCAAATATTAGAATCAGATCACATCAATTAGCGCGCGGCTTGGTTATTATCAGGCTGCTTAAAACTAATAACGAAAATATTTGCATAGCAATACTAGGAACCACCTCCTTAGCCAGCCCAATCTCCCTTGGGTTGGCCTTTTCTTTTTTATCCCCTTTAATTTCAATCAGCTGAAAATTTCATTGGCATTTTTAGGATATTTCTTGCATTACGCCAAGTGGCTTATCATTTTCCCTGCAATATATAAATTATTCTATAGCGATTAATAAGGTCGTTAATACCAACGCTTAACTCGCGTGAGAGAAAGGTATTACCCCCATTGGGCATTGACTATATAAATACCCTGTAGCAGCCAAACTCGGTATTACCTGAATATTCTTATGGCCCGCCGCTGGCTTGTGGTTTATCGTTAACGGCTTGGGTTAGGGGTTTAGCTACATGGAAACCCATCTGGCCACCCTTTGACAGCCGATTCGTTTTTCGCCACAAGGATCAGGAATGCACCAATATGCACCAGCACTGCTTATCATCAATGGTAAAAGCTCCGGCAACGAGGAAGTTCGCGCAGCGGTGAACCAGCTGCGTAATGAGGGCCAGACCCTGCATGTCCGCGTCACCTGGGAACTGGGGGATGCCGCTCGTTACGTCAAAGAGGCTAGCCAACTGAGGGTTGAAACCGTGATCGCCGGTGGTGGCGACGGTACCATCAACGAAGTCGCTGCCGCACTGGCACAACTGCCCGCAGAGTTTCGGCCAATACTCGGCATACTGCCGCTGGGCACCGCCAACGACTTTGCTACCGCCTGCTCTATTCCCCTACAGCCAGATTTGGCCTTGCAGTTAGCCATCAAGGGCCGAGCGGTACCGATCGATCTGGCCAAGGTCAATGACGAACGCTATTTCATCAATATGGCGACCGGCGGCTTTGGCACCCGCATCACCACCGAAACCCCGGAAAAACTGAAGGCGGCACTGGGGGGCGTTTCTTATTTCATCCATGGGTTGCTGCGCCTGGATGCGCTGAAAGCCGACAGTTGCGAGATCCGCGGGCCAGATTTTCATTGGACCGGAGAAGCGCTGGTGATTGGTATCGGCAACGGTAGGCAGGCCGGGGGCGGGCAGAAACTTTGTCCTGGCGCGCTGATTAACGATGGTTTATTGCAGGTTCGCCTGCTCACTGCCGAAGAGTTGCTGCCTACGCTGGTCAATATCTTGTTTAGCGGTGAGGAAAACAGCAACGTAGTCGATGCCTCATTGCCATGGTTGGAAATCACCGCGCCGCATGAAATCACCTTTAACCTTGATGGCGAACCGCTGAAAGGTCGTGATTTCCGCATTGAGGTGCTGCCTAATGCTATCGAGTGCCGCTTACCGCCAAATTGCGATCTGCTGGAATAAACGCGGTTTCCTCACGTAGGGGCGCTGCATGCTGCGCCCGTTAAAATAATCGATTAGTTAGCTCAGAACGCGCAGGCTTTAACCCTGTTTAGCCCCCGCTCCTGAACACGCCTGCGAACAAACATCCCTCCTTTTACCTCAAGATAAAACCGCCAGCCCATGTCTGCGATCCACCAATAAATGTGATCTTCAGCGGCAATTCTCACAAATCATACTTGTATGGTAGTTAGTTCAAGGTTAATTTCCGCCCATACGTTATCAGCAACAACAGGATGTGGAAGTCATGAAAATTGTTAAAGCCGAGGTGTTTGTCACCTGCCCGGGGAGAAATTTCGTCACCCTGAAGATCACTACCGACTGTGGACTAACCGGGATCGGCGATGCGACTCTGAACGGCCGCGAACTGCCGGTCGCGTCTTATCTGGAAGATCACGTCTGCCCGCAGTTGATCGGCCGCGATGCTCATCAAATTGAAGATATCTGGCAGTACTTCTACAAAGGTGCTTACTGGCGCCGTGGCCCGGTGACCATGTCGGCCATCTCTGCGGTGGATACGGCATTGTGGGATATCAAAGCCAAAGCGGCCAATATGCCGCTTTACCAGTTGCTGGGTGGCGCCTCACGTACCGGCGTCATGGTGTACTGCCACACCACCGGCCACTCGATTGACGAAGTGCTGGATGATTATGCCAAGCACAAGGAGTTGGGCTTCAAGGCAATCCGCGCACAATGCGGCGTACCAGGAATGAAAACCACCTACGGCATGGCCAAGGGCAAAGGCCTGGCGTATGAGCCTGCGACCAAAGGCAACTGGCCGGAAGAGCAGCTATGGTCAACCGAGAAATACCTCGACTTCACCCCTAAACTGTTTGAAGCCGTACGTGACAAATTCGGTTTTGACGAACATCTGCTGCACGACATGCATCACCGCCTGACGCCAATCGAAGCGGCCCGCTTTGGCAAAAGCGTTGAGCAATATCGCCTGTTCTGGATGGAAGACCCTACCCCGGCCGAAAACCAGGAGTGCTTCCGCCTGATCCGCCAACATACCGTGACCCCGATTGCGGTCGGTGAGGTGTTCAACAGCATCTGGGACTGCAAACAGCTGATTGAAGAGCAGCTGATCGATTACATCCGTACCACCATCACTCACGCCGGGGGCATCACCGGCATGCGCCGTATCGCCGATTTCGCTTCGCTGTATCAGGTGCGTACCGGCTCACACGGCCCTTCCGATCTTTCACCAATCTGCATGGCGGCGGCGTTGCACTTTGACCTGTGGGTGCCGAACTTCGGCGTGCAGGAATATATGGGCTACTCCGAACAGATGCTGGAAGTGTTCCCACATAACTGGACGTTCGACAACGGCTACATGCATCCGGGTGAAAAACCAGGGTTGGGCATCGAGTTTGACGAAAAACTGGCTGCCAAATATCCCTACGATCCAGCCTACCTGCCGGTAGCGCGCCTGGAAGACGGCACCCTGTGGAACTGGTAAACCGAGGAATTTCTATGAAAAGCATTACTGTTCAACAGCCAGGGCAATTGGTGATTGAAGAACGCCCGTTGCCATCGCCGCAGCAAGGTGAAGTCCGGATCCGTGTGGCTAGCGCCGGGATCTGCGGTTCCGACGTGCATATCTATCGGGGCCATAATCCGTTTGCCAAATACCCGCGCGTGATCGGCCATGAGTTCTTTGGCCATATCGACGCTATCGGCGAAGGTGTCGATCCGTCACGTATCGGCGAACGCGTAGTGGGCGATCCGGTTGTCAGTTGCGGCCATTGCTATCCCTGCTCGGTGGACAGGCCAAACGTCTGCACCGAACTGCAGGTCATTGGCGTGCACCGTGACGGCGGATTCAGCGAATATGTGACGCTACCGGCCAAAAATGCCCATCTAGTTCCGGACAGCATTCCAGACAACGAAGCCACGATGGTCGAACCCTTCACCATTGCCGCCAACATCTGTAGCCAACTGCAACCTGGCCCGCTTGATGTGGCGTTGGTGTATGGTGCCGGGCCGATGGGCCTCACCTCTATTCAGGCGCTGCGCGGCGTTTACGGCGTTAAACAGATTGTGGTGGCTGACCGTATCGATGAGCGCCTGGCGATGGCCACCACCAACGGTGCAGATGTGGTGATCAACAACAGCCAGCTTGATTTGGCCAGCGAGTTACAAAAACTCGGCATCCGGCCAACGCTGATCATTGATGCAGCCTGCCACCCTGCCATTCTGCCAGAGGCAATCGGCTTGGCTTCTCCCGCTGCACGCATTGGCATTATGGGCTTCTCTGCCGAACCCTGCGTGATCAGCCAGCAAGCTATTACCAGCAAAGAGATCTCGATTTACAGCTCACGCCTCAACAGCAACCGCTTCCCGCAGGTGATTGCCTGGATGACGCAACGCCAGATCCAACCAGAGAAGTTGATCACCCATCAGTTCAAGTTTACGCAAGTGCTTGAGGCGATGGAGATCTTCGAAAAAGACCAAAAGCAGTGCTGTAAGGTTTTACTGAAATTCTGACCTGACCACTTTCCAGCTACGGCCTGCTGTAGCTGGAAAGAAACAGGGGCTTCTGAACCTCATCTTTGCCGTCCTTACAACAACAATTTGCAGAGAACAGAACAATGATGAACGCAAAAATTGACAACACTCAGCCGGAAAGAAGTACCTCGGACCTGATCAAGGCGGCCGTTTCTGGCTGGCTTGGTACCGCACTGGAATTTATGGATTTTCAGCTTTATTCGCTAGGTGCAGCATTAGTCTTCCATGAAATATTTTTCCCGGAACAGTCCGCCGCCATGGCGTTAATCTTGGCGATGGGAACCTACGGCGCGGGTTATATCGCCCGTATCGCGGGTGCCTTCTTCTTTGGCCGCATGGGGGACACCATCGGGCGTAAAAGGGTGCTGTTTATTACCATTACCATGATGGGGATCTGCACCACCTTAATCGGTGTGCTGCCAACCTATGCGCAAATCGGTATTTTCGCCCCTCTGTTACTGGTGTTACTGCGTATTATTCAAGGGCTGGGCGCCGGTGCGGAAATTTCCGGAGCAGGAACCATGCTGGCGGAATATGCGCCTAAAGGTAAACGTGGGATTATCTCCTCACTAGTAGCCATGGGCACCAATTGCGGCACGCTGTCGGCAACCGCCATCTGGGCCGTCATGTTCTTCTTCCTGTCTAAAGAAGAGCTGCTGGCCTGGGGCTGGCGCGTACCTTTCCTGGCCAGCGTGGTCGTTATGCTGTTCGCCATCTGGCTGCGTATGAACCTGAAAGAAAGCCCGGTGTTTGAAAAGGTTAACGACGACAGCACCACCGCAACACCGGCTCACGCCGTGGCTGACAATACCCATTCGCTGTCGGCAATGTTCAGCAGCAAATCCTTCTGGCTGGCTACCGGGCTGCGTTTCGGTCAGGCAGGCAACTCCGGGCTGATCCAGACCTTCCTGGCCGGTTATCTGGTGCAAACCCTGCTGTTTGAGAAGGCTATCCCAACCGACGCCTTGATGATCAGCTCCGCCATTGGCTTTATTACCATCCCGTTCCTTGGTTGGCTCTCCGACAAGATCGGCCGCCGCGTACCTTATATCCTGGTCAATATCTCCGCCATCATTCTGGCTTACCCAATGATTTCGATGATTGTGGACAAGACCAATGAGGTGAACGTGATTATGGCCTCGATCATTATTATCCATAACGTCGCGGTGCTGGGCCTGTTTGCGCTGGAAAACATCACCATGGCGGAAATGTTTGGTTCACGTAACCGCTTTACCCGCATGGCGATCTCCAAAGAGGCCGGTGGTTTGGTGGCGGTCGGCTTCGGCCCGGTATTAGCCGGTATCTTCTGCAATATGACCGACTCCTGGTGGCCAATCGCCGTCATGATGATCCTGTACTCCGTTATCGGCTTGCTGGCAGCGATATTGATGCCAGAGGTCAGAGATCGTGACCTGAGCCTGGCGGAAGATGCCGCGGAAAGCCCAGCGCTCCCGATAGCCCAACGCGTCAGCAGTCATTAATTCCCTTCAATTCTCTGCCGCAGAGAGCGTTCTGCGGCAATCAAACCTTCACACAGTGAGTTTTAACATGGATACCAAGCTGTTAGCCGCCAACGCCATTGTTCCGCAGTACGATCGTAGCAAACTGGTTCCACGCCTGGTTCATTTGGGCTTTGGTGCCTTTCATCGCGCCCACCAGGCGGTATACGCCGATATCCTGGCACAGGAGCATGGCAGCGACTGGGGTTACTGCGAAATCAACCTGATCGGCGGCGAGCAACAAATCGCCGATCTCAAACAGCAAGATATGCTCTACAGCGTGGCCGAGATGTCAGCCGATGCCTGGCAATGCCGGGTGGTGGGTGTAGTAAAACAGGCGCTGCATGCGCAGGTCGACGGGCTGGACGCCGTTTTCCAGGCCCTGGCCCAGCCCGAAGTGGCGATTGTGTCCATGACCATCACCGAGAAAGGCTACTGTCATTCCCCCGCCACCGGCCAGTTGCAGCTTGATCATCCGCTAATTGTGCGGGATCTGGCTAATCCGCATCAGCCGCAGAGCGCCGTTGGGGTCATCGTCGCAGCCTTGGCGCAGCGTAAAGCGGCCGGGCAACCTGCGTTCAGCGTAATGTCTTGCGACAATATGCCGGAAAATGGCCATGTAACCCGTAACGTGATCACCGCCTATGCCAAAGCGCTCGATCCGGCGTTGGCAACGTGGATCGAAACCTACGTCACATTCCCTTCGACCATGGTCGATCGCATCGTGCCTGCCGTGACACCAGACACCCTGGCCCTGGTCGCACAGCAAACCGGCGTGCAGGATCCGGCAGCCGTAGCCTGCGAGCCGTTCCGCCAATGGGTGATTGAGGACAATTTTGTTGCGGGCCGCCCGGCTTGGGAACAAGCCGGTGCCGAACTGGTCAGCGATGTCTTGCCGTTCGAAGAGATGAAGCTGCGTATGCTGAACGGTAGCCACTCGTTCCTGGCCTATCTGGGTTATCTAGCCGGTTACCCACACATCAGCGACTGTATGCAGGATGAGCATTACGTCAAGGCCGCCCGCCATCTGATGCTGGCTGAGCAGGCTCCAACACTGAACACCCCGGGCACCGATCTGGAGAAATACGCCGATTCCCTGCTGGCACGCTATCGCAATACGGCGTTGAAGCACCGCACCTGGCAGATCGCCATGGACGGCACGCAAAAGCTGCCGCAGCGCATGCTGGATTCGGTGCGCTGGCATCTGGCCAACGGCAGTGATTTTGACTGTCTGGCGCTGGGCGTAGCGGGCTGGATGCGTTACGTCAGCGGTAAGGACGAACAGGGTCAACCGATCGACATCAGCGATCCCTTGCGTGAGGAAATTGCCCGGCGCGTCGCCAACAGTGCTGAAGGTGAGCCTCGCGTGATGGCGTTACTGCAAATGACCTCGGTGTTCGGACGCGACCTGCCGGATAACCAACGCTTCGTCAATGCCGTGACCAGTGCTTATCTGGCGCTGTTGGCGCGGGGAGCTAAAGCGACGGTGGCAAGGGTGCTGGCGCGTTAATAGAAAAGCCTAGAATGCGGGTGGATTTATCCGCCCTCTTTCACGGGTTAATCTGCTAGTATGGTGGCATTCACTACTACTTTCATATATTGATTGTCGCCATGTCAGAATCGTACGTCCTCACGAATAATGTCCCGGTCAATCAGCAGATCTATCGTTTCCTGCGCAAAGATATTGTCGATTGCACCATCCCACCGGGCACGTTGCTTTCCGAGAAAGAGATCTCCACCCGTTTCAGCGTCTCACGCCAACCGGTGCGCGAAGCCTTTATCAAACTGGCTGAAGCCGGGCTGGTGCAGATCTTGCCGCAGCGCGGTACCTTCGTGATGAAAATTTCCGCCAAACGAGTGGCCGACGGGCGCTTTATCCGTCAGGCGGTGGAATGTGCCATCGTGCGGCGCGTTGCCACCAGCATCACCCCCGAGCAGTTGATGACGCTGGAGCATAACCTGCATCGTCAGGAGCTGGCGGCACAGAATAATCAGATCCGCGAGTTTTTGGCGCTGGACGACGAATTCCACCATCTGCTGACGCAAATGGCCAACTGCGCCCTGGCGTGGGAAACCATCGAGACCATCAAAGCGACGATGGACCGGGTGCGCTTCCTCAGCCTGAGCGAAGTGTCACCGCCGGAGAATCTGATCCACCAGCATTACCGTATTTTTGAGGCACTGAAAGCCCAGGATCCGGATGCGGCGGAGCGGGCTATTCATGAGCATTTGCAGGAAATGATCTATTCGATCACCCCGATTGCCCTGCAAAACACCGACTGGTTTGAAGCCGAGTAACCCCGCTGATTATCTAAACAAGTGCCACGTACAGCCAAGCGGGCGCAGCAATGCGGCGCCCCTACTCCGCGATCTGATTACTGAATGTTGTCTCGTTTAAATGGCATTTATTCTCAATCGCATCTATTGTCTCTTCGCACCATCAGGTTTTGATTAGTATCTTTTGCATAGCTTCAATCACCGCTTTTGACTACGCCGGTGGCCAAATACCCAGACTTACCGGTGTATAGGAAGCTTTAACGGGAGTGAATCATGACAGATATTGCACAATTGTTAGGTAAGGAAGCGGAAGACCTTTTGCAACACCGCTGCACCACCATCCCTGCGGAAAATCTGTACCTGCCCGGTGGCGACTTTGTTGATCGGGTGATGATCGACAACAACCGCCCAAACAGCGTGCTGCGCTCAATGCAAACCTTGCTCAACCATGGCCGCCTGGCGGGCACCGGCTACCTGTCGATCCTGCCGGTCGATCAGGGCGTGGAGCACTCTGCCGGGGCCTCATTTGCCGCCAACCCGCTCTATTTTGATCCAAAAAACATCGTTGAGCTGGCGATCGAAGCCGGGTGTAACTGCGTGGCATCCACTTACGGCGTGCTGGCTTCGGTCTCCCGCCGCTACGCCCACAAGATCCCGTTCCTGGTCAAACTGAACCACAACGAAACCCTGAGTTACCCAACGCAATACGACCAGACCCTGTATGCCAGCGTTGAGCAGGCGTTCAACATGGGGGCGGTGGCGGTTGGTGCAACCATTTACTTCGGTTCCGAGCAATCACGCCGCCAGATTGAAGAAATCTCGATCGCCTTTGAGCGCGCTCACGAACTGGGTATGGTGACCGTATTGTGGGCCTATCTACGTAACCCTGCGTTCAATAAGGATGGCGTCGATTATCATTCCAGCGCCGATCTGACCGGCCAAGCCAACCATATCGCGGCCACCATCGGTGCCGATATCGTTAAACAGAAAATGGCCGAGAACAACGGCGGCTACCGTGCAGTGAAATTCGGTTATACCGACGATCGCGTCTATGACAAGCTGACCACCGATCACCCGATCGATCTGGTGCGCTACCAGTTGGCAAACTGCTACATGGGCCGTGCCGGTTTAATCAACTCTGGCGGTGCGGCAGGGGAAAACGACCTGCAAGAGTCAGTGCGTACCGCCGTGATCAACAAGCGGGCTGGCGGGATGGGCCTGATCCTGGGGCGTAAAGCGTTCAAGAAATCGATGAAGGATGGCATCGCCCTGATCAATGCCGTGCAGGACACCTATCTCGACAACAGCGTCACCATCGCTTAATCGTTATTTATCAAATTATTAGTCTTCAAGGCTCAGCTCTGCTGGGCCTTTTTCATGTCCTAACTCCCCTCTCCCTTCATCAATGATTGTTTTTCTTTCAACTTAATCTTTCACAATAAAATATTTATCTTTCAAAATGTGATCCATTTAAAACAAAAGCCGAACCAAAGTGGTTACTGTATGACCCATGGCGACAGAGCCGCACTTCGCTCCAGGCCATAGCATCCATCACAGGAGAAAAAAATGATTGAGCTAATAACCCACGGAGCCGAATGGTTTATCGGCCTGTTCCAAAAAGGCGGGGAAGTGTTTGTCGGTATGGTGACCGGCATTTTACCGTTGTTGATCAGCCTGTTAGTTATCATGAACGCGTTGATCAACTTTGTTGGCCAGGAACGTATCGAACGTTTGGCACAGCGCTGTGCCGGTAACCCGGTTTCACGCTACCTGCTACTCCCCCTGATCGGCACCTTTGTGTTTTGTAATCCGATGACGTTGAGTCTCGGACGTTTTATGCCAGAGAAATATAAACCCAGTTATTACGCCGCAGCCTCCTACAGTTGCCACTCCATGAACGGCCTGTTCCCTCATATCAACCCTGGTGAACTGTTCGTTTACCTCGGAATTGCCAGCGGTTTGACCACGCTTGGCCTGCCGTTGGCTCCTCTGGCAGTGAGTTATTTCCTGGTTGGGCTGTTCACCAACTTCTTCCGCGGTTGGATCACCGATCTCACCACCAGCATATTTGAACGCAAGATGGGCATCCAACTGGATCGCCAGGTTCAACTTTAATTTGTGGAGCGCAGTATGAGTGCTTATATCCGTATTGAGAAAGGTGCTGGCGGCTGGGGTGGCCCACTACAGTTACCTATCGAGCCAGGTAAGAAAATCGTCTATATCACCGCCGGTACCCGCCCGGCGATCGTCGACAAACTCAGCGATTTAACCGGCTGGCCTGCGGTAGACGGTTTCAAAGAAGGCGAACCACCGGCGGAAGAGATTGGTCTGGCGATTATTGACTGTGGGGGGACGTTGCGTTGTGGCATCTACCCTAAACGCCGCATCCCGACTATCAATATTCATTCAACTGGCCGCTCTGGTCCGCTGGCACAGTTTATTCTGGAGGATATTTACGTTTCCGGCGTACGGGAAAACAACATCAGCCTGATTGAGGTTGCACAAGGGGCTGAAACTCCTCCGCTCACCGAAAAACAGCCACAACCAAAGGTTCGTGACTACGATACCAGCAAAAAAATCACCGAACAGAGCGATGGCCTGTTGGCAAAAGTCGGGATGGGGATGGGCTCGGTGGTAGCGGTGTTCTTCCAGTCTGGGCGTGACACCATCGACACCGTGTTAAAAACCATTCTGCCGTTTATGGCCTTCGTCTCGGCGCTGATCGGCATCATCATGGCCTCTGGTCTGGGTGACTTTATCGCCCACGGCCTGACGCCGCTGGCCAACAGCCCAATCGGCTTGGTGACGTTGGCGCTGATCTGTTCCTTCCCCCTGCTTTCACCGTTCCTCGGCCCTGGCGCCGTCATCGCTCAGGTCATCGGTGTGTTAGTGGGCGTACAGATTGGTCTTGGCCATATTCCCCCTCAGTTGGCACTCCCGGCGCTGTTCGCCATTAACGCCCAGGCCGCCTGTGACTTTATCCCGGTGGGTCTGTCCCTGGCAGAGGCCAAGCAGGATACGGTGCGTGTCGGCGTCCCTTCGGTACTGGTTGGGCGCTTCCTCACCGGCGCACCTACGGTACTGATCGCCTGGGCCGCATCGGCCTTTATCTATCAATAAATTGCCCGGAGGAAAACCATGAGCACCATTTTCCAGACCACTATCACCCAGATTGGCGGCTGCGCCCGTGACGCACTGTTGGACAACATGCTGATCACCTTCCGCGAAGGCGCTCCGGCAGATATTGAAGAGTACTGCTTCATCCACCAGCACGGCGAGACCGCCGGTGAATTACAAACCGGGGGCGTGATGGAGCTTGGCGATCGGCGCTACCCCATCACCGCCGTCGGGGAAGTTGCCACCCAGAACCTGCGTGAACTGGGCCATATCACCGTACGTTTTGATGGAGAAACTCAGGCCGAATTCCCTGGCACGATCCACGTAACAGGCAGCACGCCCGCTGATATCCCGTTAGGCAGCACACTGAAATTTATCGCATAAGGAGTAGATCATGTCTGAAGTAGCTGTAGTGATTGGCGGTGGCCAAACGTTGGGGGCTTTCCTGTGCCATGGCCTGGCTGAAGCGGGTTATCGCGTTGCAGTGGCCGATTTGAATGCCGACAACGCCAATCTGGTGGCACAGCAAATCAATCAGGAGTTCGGGGCCGATCGCGCCATCGGTTTCCAGGCCGATGCCACCGATGAGGCCAGCGTTATCGCGCTGGCTGGTGCAGTCGACCGGGCTTTCGGTCAGACCAACCTGTTGGTGTACAGCGCCGGGATTGCCAAAGCCGCGCCGATCACCGATTTCCCACTGGGGGATTTTGACCGCTCCTTGCAGGTGAACCTGGTAGGTTATTTCCTGTGTGCCCGCGAGTTCTCTCGCCTGATGATCCGCGACGGTATTGCCGGGCGCATCATTCAAATCAACTCTAAATCCGGCAAGGTCGGCAGCAAGCATAATTCCGGCTATAGCGCCGCCAAGTTCGGTGGTGTTGGTTTGACGCAGTCGCTGGCGCTCGATCTGGCCGATTACGGTATTACCGTGCACTCTCTGATGCTCGGTAACCTGCTGAAGTCGCCGATGTTCCAGTCGCTATTGCCGCAATATGCGCAGAAGTTGGGCATCAAGCCGGAAGAAGTTGAGAAATATTACACCGATAAGGTGCCGCTGAAACGCGGCTGTGACTACCAGGACGTGCTGAACACGCTGCTGTTTTATGCCAGCGATAAAGCCTCTTACTGCACCGGCCAGTCGATTAACATCACTGGCGGGCAGGTGATGTTCTGATTTACGGGCTGGGAATAAGGGCTAACTAAAATATGTACCTAACAGCCCCTCCCCCCCCTCTCACAATGCATAGACCGTGCTCCTCATGGACACCTGTTTTAGGGAGAGGGAGCCAGTTCGGTGTCGCAATCAGGTGCTGGAGATCATCTGTGGCATAGGCTCAATGGCTAGGTACGAAAGTTAATTCGTAGCACGTACAGTCCCCTCTCCCTGTGGGAGAGGGTTAGGGTGAGGGGACGAACATCGGACTCTCACCTTTATCTTCACACAGGAGAACAACCGTATGACCAGCGCACTAGTTACCTTCGCCGTTATCGCCTGGCTGCTGCAAATCGCCTTGGGTTGGTGGCAGCTCCAACGCTTTAACCGCGCGTTCGAGAGCCTATGCCAGTTGGGCACAGTGGGCGTTGGCCGCTCTGGGGGTCGGTTCAAACCCCGCGTGGTATTGGCGCTAGCGTTTGACGCCCAACAGCGGGTATGTGGCAGCATGCTGATGCGCGGCCTGACCATCTTCGCCCAGCCGAAACAACTCACACAGTTACATGGCATGCACCAGCAACAACTCTGCCCAGATGTGATCTTCCCTGAGGATCGGGCATGCCAAACTGCACTATCGTTAGCGATCGCACCGAAATCATGATATTTTCACATTAAAAGACATTACCTTTCATAGTGAACTATATCACCGAGAGGAATGGTCAACTCTTGTGAACAGGGATCTCTATGAAACCAAAGCAGCGGCAAGCCGCTATCCTCGAATACTTGCAGCGGCATGGCAAAACGGCAGTGGATGCCCTGGCAGAGCATTTCTCCACGACCGGCACCACCATCCGTAAAGATCTCACCTTGCTGGAAGAAGAAGGCGAGGTGATCCGCACCTATGGCGGCGTGGTGCTTAGCCGTGACGATGGCGATCAGCCCATCGATCGTAAAACCCATATCAACACCGAAAAGAAACGCCAGATCGCCTATGCCGCCATCAAGCTGATCGACGATGGTGATTCGCTGATCTTTGACGCAGGCAGCACGGTATTGCAGATGGTGCCCCATCTGGCGCAGTTCAATAACATCACCGTGATGACCAACAGCCTGACTATCGTTAACGCGCTGGTGGAACTGGATAACGATCAAACCATCCTGATGCCCGGCGGCACCTACCGTAAAAAATCCGCCTCCTTCCATGGCAGCCTGGCAGAGTCAGCATTTCAGCAGTTCAGCTTCGATAAGCTGTTTATTGGGGCCGACGGTGTCGACCTCAATGCGGGTGTCACCACCTTTAATGAGGTGCATAATGTCAGCAAGGCGATGTGTGAAGCCGCCAGCCGCATTGTGTTGCTGGTCGATTCCTCGAAGTTTGGCCGCAAAAGCCCCAACGTGGTGTGCGATCTGAGCGTTGTGGATACCCTGATCACCGATAACGGCATCAACCCGGATTACCTGGCTGCGCTACAGGCCAAAGGTATCAATATCATTCTGGTAGGAGACCCCCTTGATGAGTAACGCCACTGCCCTGCTCAACTTTGCCCGTGAAACGCTGGAAATTGAGCTGACCGAAGCGCAGCGCCTGCTGACACGCCTGGATGACAACTTTGTCCAAGCCTGTGAACTGCTGCTCAACTGCCGTGGCAAGGCGGTGATTTCCGGTATTGGTAAATCCGGCCATATCGGCAAGAAGATTGCCGCTTCATTGGCCAGCACTGGCACCCCGTCGTTTTTCGTCCATCCGGCGGAAGCCTTGCATGGCGATTTGGGGATGATCGGCGCCGATGATGTGGTGATCTTTATCTCCTATTCAGGCCGCGCCAAAGAACTGGATCTGATCCTGCCTCTGCTGGCAGAGAGCAAGATCCCAGTCATTGCCATGACCGGTGGCAAAGAGTCGCCACTGGCGCTCGGGGCTGCCTGTACGTTAGATATCAGCGTTGAACGTGAAGCCTGCCCGATGGGCCTGGCACCAACCTCCAGCGGAGTGACTACGCTGATGATGGGGGATGCATTAGCGATGGCCCTGATGCGACAGCGCGGTTTTAATGCCGAGGATTTTGCCCGCTCCCATCCAGGTGGCAGCCTGGGTGCTCGCCTACTAAATCGCGTCCATCATTTGATGCGTACCGGCGATCGTCTGCCGATGGTGCAAGAAAGCGCCAACGTGATGGAAGCCATGCTGGAGTTGAGCCGTACCGGCCTAGGCTTGGTAGCCGTATGCGATGCACAGCAAAAAGTGGTGGGGGTGTTTACCGACGGTGACCTGCGCCGCTGGTTGGTGAAGGGCAATAGCCTCAATGACGGCCTCAGCCCGGCGATCACTCGCCCCGGCTACCGGTTGCCAGAACAGTGGCGTGCCGGGGAAGCCCTGGAAGCGCTGCACGAACAACACATCAGCGCCGCTCCGGTGGTGGACATCGATGGCGTACTGGTAGGGGCAATCAACCTGCACGACCTGCATCAGGCCGGGATCGGCTGATATCACGTAGGGGCGTAGCATGCTACGCCCGCTTAACTACCCTGGCGCGTAGCTTTGCCCCTCAGCAGCGTTACTTCCAGTCTGGATTATCCTCAAACTGTTTCTTCAGCAACGCTTTCATCTGATCATCCGGTTTACCCAGCCATTGATATTTGGCGTATTTCTTCGGATGATCGATGGCCTGCGGCTTATTGGGCACTTCAACCCGCACGCCCCAAGCCTGGGACTTGTCTGTTTTAAAAGCCACAATCATAAAGTTATTGGCGCAGTCATGCGGCTTGCAGAAATTACCGATCTGGTAGCTTTGCCCTTGCCAGGTGACAGTTTCGGCTGGTGTGGAAGTGCCGATCCCTTTGCGCGCCCAACCCGGTAACTGTGCCTGGCCCTTCACCATATTTTTCCAACTGGTTTGGTAGCCTGGCTGCTGGATCAGATCTGAGGCAGTGATAATCTGTTCGGCAAAACTGCCGGTGCTAAATCCAAGCAGGGTCGCAACCAGGGCTCCCAGCAACCTCTTTTTTCCTATCATGGTCTTCTCCCTCGGTAAATCAAAAGCGTAGCTCCAAGTAGCTCAGACCACAATTAAACGGGAAAGTTGGCTCAGCGTTTTTCGTCAGACTACCTGCCAATACCCTTTCTTGGTTGCCCCAACCCTGATTAACCGCTTTCGCTCCAGGAAGCGGAGGTAAATTTTCTTCCGACATTTCTTCCGACATTTCTTCCGACATTTTGGCTAGGATTCTCTGCTTGTCACCAATATCTTCAGTTAATGCCGCCACCCGTTTCGCCAGCATAATCTCAACCTCAGGCTCACCACCAGGCATGGAAATGGTGTACCGGCCCAATCCCCTGCCCCACCTCCAGGCTATCGGCCTGCTGTAAAGCCAGTTGCAAGTAGTTTTTTGCCGCTGCCACGGTATCGGCCCAGTTTTGGTGGCGCGGGCGCAAGGCTGCCAGCGCTGCAGATAGGGTGCAACCAGTGCCGTGCGTGTGCCTGGTCGCTATGCGTGGCGCACTAAAGCGCTGCTCAAAGCCGGGAGTAAATAACCAGTCTGGGCTTTCCTCTTCACTTAGGTGGCCGCCCTTCATCAACACCGCCTGACAGCCCATCGCCAACAATGCGTGGCCCTGCTCACGCATTTGCGATTCGTTTTGTGCCGGAGCGCAGGCCAGCAAAGCAGCGGCCTCTGGCAAGTTCGGCGTGATAATGGAAACCAATGGCATTAGCTCACGGCGGATGGATTCCACCGCTTCCGGTGCCAGCAGCGGGTCACCACTTTTAGCCAGCATCACCGTATCCAGCACCACATAAGGTAGCTTGTAATGGCCTAGGCGCTCGGCCACTGAGCGCACGATATCGGCATTGGCCAACATGCCAATTTTAGCGCTGTCGATGCGCACATCGCTGAGTACCGAATCCAACTGGGCGGCCACAAATGCCGGTTCGATATGATATACCGACTGTACGCCACGGGTGTTCTGCGCCACCAGCGCAGTGATCACGCTGGTGCCATAGGCCCCCAACGCGGAGAAGGCTTTCAGATCGGCCTGAATACCGGCTCCGCCACTAGGATCGGTGCCAGCGATGGTGAGAGCGTTAATCCGTTTCATAGCAGATCCTCCATGCGCAGTTGGTAGAGAGCATCCAGGAAGGCAGCAGTAAAGCTGCCAGGGCCAGAACACTTCGCCATGGCCCTTTCACCACATAGCGCCATCACCCGACAAGCGGTGGCAACGTTATCCAGCCGATCGCCCGGCAAACTGCAAAATGCTGCCACGACGGCCGAAAGCGCGCAGCCCGTTCCCACTACGCGCGTCATTAATACATCACCACCCGTGACGGCCCAATCTCGTTCACCATCGGTGATATAGTCTGTCTCACCGGTGACGGCCACAATGGCCCCGCAATTACGTGCCAATACGCGTGCTGCGGGTAACGCCACCAGCGAGTCATCCTGACTATCTACGCCACGGGCGCTGGTCTGTAGGCCGCTCAAGGCAATGATTTCCGACGCGTTGCCACGGATCGCCGCTGGCCGCAGGGTGAGCAAACGGCGGGCGAAGGTAGCGCGATATTCCAATCCCCCAACGGCAACCGGATCCAGTAACCAGGGTTTATCAGCACGATTGGCAGCCTCAATGGCGGCTAACATCGATTCTGCCCGCGTTGCGTGCAGGGTACCGATATTGATCAACAGCGCATCGGCCACGCGGCTGAACTGCGCGGCCTCTTCCGGTTCCACCACCATGGCTGGAGAAGCGCCAAGCGCCAGCAGCACGTTGGCCGTCAGCTCTTGCACCACTTCGTTGGTCAGGCAGTGGATCAATGGAGGTTGGCGTTTAAATTGGTTAAAACAGGCCGCGGCACGGGTGCCGGGTAACACATCAGGTCGAGTGAACATAATGCTCCCAACCGGCGTTCAAGAAGGCGGGTACCGGTTGAGATACCGCGACATCCCTACGCTGGCATAATCCAGATCAGGTAATACGGGTAATTTCTCAGCCCCTAGGGGCACCCCGTGTCGACGTATGCCATTATTGAGGCTGCAGCCAGTGAGGTCAATCATGCAATAGAGTCAAAAATAAAAAGGAGACGCCGTACCCCTCAGGTAATGTATAGTTCGCGTTTAACGGGGAAACCATGCTCACTCACTCATCTATCCGCCTGAACAAATACATTAGCGACAGCGGCATTTGTTCTCGTCGCTCTGCCGACCTCCACATCAAGCAAGGCAACGTTTTCATCAACGACAAGTTAGCCTCCGTGGGCGCTCAGGTATTGACCGGGGATGTGGTGAAAGTTAACGGCCAGCAGATCGAACCCCGTGGTGCGGACGATTTGGTGCTTATCGCACTGAACAAGCCTGTTGGCATCATTACCAGCATGGGGAAGCACGTGCGGGATAACATTGGTGATTTCGTTAATCACAGCAGACGCATCTTTCCTATCGGGCGCTTGGATAAAGACTCCCAGGGGCTGATTTTCCTGACCAATGACGGCGAACTGGTCAATAAGATCCTCCGTGCTGGCAACAATCACCAAAAAGAGTATCTGGTCACCGTCAACAAACCGGTAACCGATGAGTTTATTCAGGGCATGAGCGCGGGCGTCCCCATCCTGGGCACGGTGACTCAAAAATGCCAAGTGGAACAAGAAGCCCCGCAGGTATTTCGCATCACCCTGGTGCAAGGGCTTAACCGCCAAATCCGCCGCATGTGCAAATATTTTGGTTATGAAGTCATCAAGCTTGAGCGCGAACGTATTATGAACATCGTACTGAAAGGGTTGCCACTGGGCGAATGGCGTGATTTTACCGATGATGAACGGATCGAGCTATTTAAGCTGGTTGAACACTCCTCGTCTGAGGATATTTTCACTCCCGCTTCAATAACGCCAAATTTAAGCGACAGTAACGTTACTCCAACTCCGGCAATCACTGATTAACCTGATTACGTTATTCCAGGAATGGGGCGTACTGATAGCGATCCGTCCTCACTGAAGGGTCTGCATTTTTCTTGAAAATCCGCACCTTCCTACCTTTACCTCTCCTTGCGTTCGAAATTGCAATCAACCTCTCAAAACAGCCGATAATTATCAGTTGATCTTGTTTTCATTCGGCTCTATCTTCTCGCATCCGGGTACATGAAGCGGCTCGCTGGATGCGGTCTATCCCTCCTCCCCTTTCCGTCTACCAAACGGATTTATGACTCTTTTCTTGTCAGAGTTACCACACAGCATTTGATAACTTTCGGTAAACATGAACTCAACGGTTAAAGATACCCTGGCAGCGCGTGACGTCACCCTAACCCCGTGGACAGGCTTTTATTTCCTGCAGTCGCTGCTGATCAACTTCGCTCTCGGCTATCCATTTAGTCTGCTGTATGCCGTGGCGTTCAGTTGTGTGTTACTGCTGCTGTGGCGTCTCAGCCCACGCTTGCAAAAGAGTGTTATCGGGCTGTGTAGCCTCATCGCCGCCATGTATTTCCCATTTTCTCAGGCCTATGGCTCGCCCAATTTTAATACCCTGCTGGCGTTACACTCGACCACGGTGGAAGAGTCCAGCGAGATATTGACCATCTTCCCGTGGTACAGCTATCTGGTGTCCCTGTTTATTCTGGCACTGGGCATTATCGCGTTACGTCGCAAGCCAACCCCGAAAGGCGCTTGGAACACCCTCCACAGCTTATGTCTCACCATCAGCGTGGTCTGCTTTTTTGTCACGCCAGTGCAGAATCTGGCGTATGGTGGCGTGTTTAAATTGACCGACTCTGGTTATCCTGTATTTCGTTTCGTCAGGGATGTGATCGTCAATAACCAGGAAGTGATTGATGAAAAAGCCCGTATGCAGGCGTTTTCACAGCTGAAAGATTCCTGGAACGTGCTGGCGGTGAAACCGAAGTATCACATCTACATGGTAGTTATCGGTGAGAGCGCGCGGAGAGATGCCTTGGGTGCGTTTGGTGGGCATTGGGACAATACACCTTTTGCCAGCCACGTAAACGGCACGCTGTTGCTTAACTATATTGCGGCCAGCGGCTCAACACAGAAATCGCTCGGCTTAACGTTAACCCGTGTCATTAACGGCAAACCACAGTATCAGGATAACTTCGTCACGTTGGCCAATCGGGCAGGTTTTCAGACCTGGTGGTTCTCAAACCAAGGGCAAATTGGCGAATATGACACCGCCATCGCCAGCATTGCCAAACGTGCCGATGAAGTGCAGTTCCTGAAAAACGGTGATTTTGAAGCGGATAAGAATACCCATGATGAAACGCTGCTCAAGATGACCGCTCAGGTTTTTGCCGCCCCACGCAGCACTAACCCGCAGCTGATCGTCTTGCACCTGATGGGTTCACATCCGCAAGCCTGCGACCGGACTCAGGGGAAATACACGGACTTTGTGCAATCCAAAGAGACCTCCTGTTATCTTTACACCATGACGCAAACTGACAACCTGCTGAAACAGCTCTATCAGCAGTTACGCGACACCGGGGAAAGTTTCTCAATGGTCTACTTCTCCGATCACGGTCTGGCGTTTAAAGAGCGCGGCACCCAGGTGCAATATCTGGCGCACGATGACCAGTTTCAGCAAAATTTTCAGGTCCCCTTTATGGTGCTTTCCAGCGATGACACCGCACACCGCCTGATTAAAGCCCCTCGTTCAGCCAATGATTTCCTGACCTTTTTCGCCTCGTGGACCGGGATTAAAACCAAAGAGCTAACGCCGAAATACTCGTTTCTTTCAGAGCAAAAAGCCGGCCCCGTCTATATCACCAACTTTAAGCTCAAGCCGGTGGACTACACTCATTTGCCAACAGATATCTTTGAAACCCAAACGCGCTGAAGTGTAACAAGGTAGCCTTTGCATCTCGGGCCACTTTGTCTGTAATATGAGGCAGTTAAAATGAAAAGAGCCTGTTACCCAATGAAAAAACTGACTTTTCTGCCTCTCATTGTCCTAACACTGGCGCTGGCGGGTTGTACCAGTGACTACATTATCACGACTAAATATGGCGATATCCTACAGGCCCACGGCGAGCCGGACACAGATCGCAATAGCGGTATGACCAGCTATACCGGCATGAACGGCGATTATCATCTGATCAATACCAATGATATTTCAGGGATAGTGAAAAAATAGCGGCTTTCTTGTTTATTGGAATTAACCAAACCAATAGAACTTTCGCTAACCAGGCTTGAACAAGCCTGGTTAGCGATAATGTTGAAGCGATATCCGCCCTTATTTAGCTGCCAGCTTACACAGCGTTAACGCCACATTGTAGGAAGCCTCGAACGACTTAAGGGGTAAAAACTCGAACCGCGAATGGAAGTTATGCGCGCCGGTAAAGAAGTTGGGCGTTAATAACCCCTTGGCGGACAACGCAGCACCGTCAGTGCCTCCACGCATCGGGATGACTTTAGGCTCAATGTTCAACTCGGCCAGTGCGGCAAAAATCAAATCGATGGCACGGCGGTCATCGGTGATGGCATTGCTGATATTGCTGTAGGTATCGGTGATGTGATACTCCACGCGGGCAGTGGGATATTGCGCAGCAATCTTCTCCGCTACTTCACCAATCTGCTGTTTGCGGCGCTCAAAGTTCGCCAAATCAAAATCACGGATATTGGCTTTAAGTAGCGCTTCACTTTGTGATGCCTGCATACCGTTAAACCAGATATAGCCTTCACGCCCTTCGGTATGCTCAGGAGTCTGCTGGCGATCGAAGTGGCTGATGTAATCCATCGCCATCAGCAGCGGGTTCACCAGCACGCCTTTGGAGGACATCGGGTGGCTGGTCACGCCGGTAAAGCGCAGTTCGGCGCTGGCGGCGTTGAAGTTTTCATACACCACTTCGCCCAATTCGCAGCAGTCGATGGTCCAGGCAAAGTTGACGTCGAAACGCGCCAGATCCAGCGCTTTGGCACCGCACAGGCCAATCTCTTCATCCGGTACAAACGCCACCACGATATCGCCGTGTTGGTCCTCGGCAGTAAGGTTTTCCAACACCGTCATCACTACCGTGACGGCCGCTTTGTTATCCGCCCCCAACACGCTGGTGCCGTCGCTGAAAATAATCTCTTCCCCCGGATAGGCTTTGATTTCCGGGTGTTCAGCAGTGCGTAGCCAGATATCTTGCTGCGCGTTCAGGCACAAGTCCTCACCGGTAAAGCGCAAGATTTGTGGATGGATGTCCGGCGATAAACCGACGTCAACGGTATCGATATGGGTGATGAACCCGATACGTGGCGCGCCGGGTACGTTGCCTTTTTTCACTGCGGTGACGGTGGCATGTTCGTCAATAACCACATTATCCAGGCCGAGTTGGCGTAGTTCCTCAGCCAGCATCTCCGCCATAGCGAACTGGCCAGGAGTGCTGGGCAAAGTACTTACCGCTGGGTTGCTCTGGCTGGTGACGGCCAGGTAGCGGAAGAAACGTTGGGTTAACTGCGTGGCGAGCGGTGAAGACATTGTGTTGTATATGAACGCATCCCGTTTGCAAGGCTTCCATGGCTAGGATCACCAGAGCAATCTTTCAGAATTCACCCTTTCGTTAGAGTTTATCTTTGCCAACTACCGCCTTTACCGAGGCTAGCGTTGACCTTATGGTTATCGTTCGATGTTGTTTGCTGACAATGTAAATTTAATGTTATTTATTAAGCGCTTTAGTACAAGCTTTATTTTTCAGTGGTAGGCTCACCAACAGGAAGATAGTAATGATAATTAAAATTACAAAGCTTGCGCTGGCCATAGCAGCGCTCTCAATAAGCTCTGGGGTAGCAGCAAAAACATTAGTCTATTGTTCAGAAGGTTCACCAGAAAACTTTAACCCGCAGCTCTACACCTCCGGGACCAGCGTAGATGCCAGCGCGGTGCCGATCTATAACCGGCTGGTGGATTTCAAAGTCGGTACCACCGAGCTGCAGCCTAGCCTGGCAGAAAGCTGGGACGTCAGCGAAGACGGTAAGGTGTACACCTTCCATCTGCGCCAAGGGGTGAAGTTCCAGAGCAACAAATATTTCAAGCCAACGCGCGATTTTAACGCCGATGATGTGATCTTCTCGTTTATGCGCCAGAAAGATCCAAACCATCCCTATCACAACGTCTCCAACGGCAACTACTCCAACTTCGAAAGCCTGGAGTTCGGCAAGCTAATCACCGCGATCGACAAGGTTGATGACCATACCGTGCGTTTCACGCTGGCCCATCCGGAAGCGCCGTTTGTTGCCGATTTAGGCTGGTATTTCGCCTCAATTCTCTCTGCGGAATACGCCAATAGCATGTTGAAGGCAGGCACACCAGAGCGTGTGGATATGGACCCGATTGGCACCGGGCCGTTTGAACTGAAGCAATATCATAAAGACTCCCGCATCCTGTTTAGCGCCTTCCCTGATTACTGGCAGGGCAAAGCGAAAATCGACCGTCTGGTGTTCTCCATCACGCCGGACGCGTCGATCCGTTACGCCAAGCTGGAAAAAAATGAATGCCAGGTGATGCCGTTCCCTAACCCGGCAGACCTGCCGCGCATGAGGGAAAATAAAGACATCAACCTGATGCAAAAAGCGGGTTTGAACACCGGCTTCCTGGCATTTAACACCCAGAAGGCACCGCTGGATAACGTGAAGGTCCGTCAGGCGTTGGCGCTGGCCATTAATAAACCGGCGATCATCGAGGCGGTATTCCACGGCACCGGCACAGCGGCGAAAAATATACTGCCGCCAGGCGTGTGGAGTGCCGATGCGGATTTGAAAGACTACGATCACGATCCTGAGAAGGCCAAAGCGCTGTTGAAAGAAGCCGGTTTCACCAACGGCATGACCATCGATCTGTGGGCAATGCCGGTTCAGCGCCCATATAACCCGAATGCCAAGCGCATGGCCGAGATGATCCAGGCAGACTGGGCGAAAGTGGGCGTAACGGCCAAAGTGGTCACCTTTGAGTGGGGCGAGTACCTGACGCGGGTGAAAAACGGCGAGCATCAGGCCGCACTGATGGGCTGGACCACTGCAACCGGCGACCCAGATAACTTCTTTGGCCCGCTGTATAGCTGTACGTCAGCCAACGGCGGCTCCAACTCGTCGAAGTGGTGTTATCAGCCGTTTGATAAGCTGATCCTGGAAGCGCGCGCCGAAAGTAATCACCAAAAGCGCGTGGAGCTGTACAAGGAAGCCCAGCAGATGATGCACGATCAGATGCCTGCGGTGATGATTGCCCATTCGACGATTTTTGAGCCAGTGCGTAAAGAGGTCACCGGATACGAAATCGACCCGTTCGGCAAACACATTTTCTATCAGGTCGATGTGAAATAAACGCTGACGCTTGAACGATGGCTCAGGGCTTCAAACCGAGAGGAATGAAGCCTTTTTGTTCCGCCGCCTGCATGACGAGATCGATCCTAATTACGTACGCAGCCCATGGCATGAGTCCGTCGAGCTGCTCTACAACGGTAAGGCAGCCATGATGATCATGGGGGACAGGGCCAAAGACGAACTGATGCAGATGGGCGCCGTGCCGGGGAAAGATTTTCTGTGCGTCGCGACACCCGGCAGTGAAGACTATTTTATCTACGGCACCGACAGCTTTACCATTTTGCAGCAGAGCGGCAACGCCACAGCCATTGAGGCACAGCGCCACTTGGCGGATGTGCTTATGGATCCCGATTTCCAACGTCGTTTTAATCAGTTCAAAGGGTCAATTCCGGCACGTACCGATATCGACATGAGCACCTTTGATGTTTGCGCACAAAAAGCTGCCAAGCTGTTCAAGAGTGCAGGAGCCGCCGACCATTTACTACCGAGCATGACACACTCAATGGCGGTGGATGTACAGACGAAAGAGGTGTTTTTCCGCGTGCTGAATGACTTTTTCACCTATCCCGATATGTCTGCCAAGCAGGCGGTAGCTCAGTTAAACACCGCGTTGATTGCGGTGAAGGGGTTATAACCTTCGGGCCGCTGCCCTTGAGTACTAAACCCCAGGTTTAGCGTAGCAGATCGATGTTTTCGTCAATGCGATGTTGAATAGTGCGCAGGGTATCTTGCGTGATCGCACTTGGGTACATGTTGCGAGCTATAGTCGCAAACTGACTGGCCACGTCACACATTCGATCAATGATGCTGCCAGCCGTATCCATTGGGACTTCTGCTTCATTCGCCAGGGCTAGCAGACCTTCTCGGTAGATCTCCAAAGCCTCGCCCATCACGTCCATCTGATGGTACCCGCCCGGCCCCTCGCAAAAAGTCACATCGTAGGCTGGTGCTAACTTCCATTCACCGGTCGATGACATGATGTAGGAAAAATTCTTGGGGTGGTCGTCTCGGTTGTTGAACACAATATTGAAGACTACACGCTCAAACGCGAGCGCCTTCTGCCGCATATCATTGGTGCATAACTGAGTTGCACGCAAGAAATTTACGTAGTCCAAAGTGCCAGCAGTTTGGTAATCGGCTCCGGTAAACGCGGCAAGACTTTGCATGGGCACGCGTAGACCGTCTTGGCGATCAAAGCGTTTGATCGCGAAGGCCGCCAACCCATCAGGCAGTGTGAAATGCTGAGTATCGGGGGTCTGGATACCGCACGTGCGCAAGCATTCGGCATAGACCATTTCGATGGCGCACACTTCGGGATGCTCTTGTTTGGCCGGAAACTTGATCAGCCAGGCTTCAAATCCTGGTATGGAAGCGGTGGTAAATGTTCCGTTTTGAGGATCGCGATAAACCAGGGCCTTTGGCCTGGCACCTTGCGGAGAACCGCCCACCAACAGCAATTGCTGCAGGAACTCCCCTCCCTCACCATTGAGCACTTCCTGTACTTCTGCGGCCAGCCGCTCAACGGCAAGATGCACTTCAGGCACTAGCCCCTCGAGTGCCACAGGCTCGAACGACATTGCCCCCATGGCATTATTGCCAATGTAGGCCAAGCGTTCTAATGGGCCAATACGTGCTGGATTGAGGCCGCGGCGCTTAAACAAACGATCCATCAGCAACATGCCCCAGCCGTCTGGCAACGAGTCGTAGACAGGCCCAGGTAGCCCCCATTGATGGGGTGGGAAATCCCTGCGTAACTTGCCCCCCGCCAAAGGAAGTCTGAAGGAGGACAACTCTAATCCTCTATTCTTCGCCTCGTCGCTGAACTCAAACGCAATCAGCGGACGACCGGTAATCGCTGTCGTAGAAACCAGTGTGCCCCACCGCCAATGCTCACCCCAGCCATCATAATAGACATCAACCTGTTCAAGCATGAGTGAGTTTCCTCTTGGTACGCTGACGCTTGGCACTGCTTTCATAGCGCAGAATGTCCTCCAAGCTATCCAGCTTAGGCAAGAAGAGCGCTTCCAGCTCCTTACTTCGTCCAAGCACCATGGCTACCCGGATCACGTTCTCGAAGCCCACGCTGCGCCCAGCCTCCAAATTGGACACCGTATTGACCCCAATGCCAGCGCGTGCGGCCACATCAGCTTGCGTCATCCGCAAAGCTAACCGTTCTGTACGCAGGCGCTCGCACAGCAGCTTGACTATCTCACTCGGCTTACTAAGGCTTAAGTCCAACATGCGTGTTCCCCCCTTCGTTTAGCTCCCTAACACAATAATTATAGAGTTAGCAGTTACAGCCAACAAGGCACATAACTATAAAATATTGTGTCTTATACTAATAAATTAGATTTAATCCACAATAAAATGGATTTACACTCCTGAATCACTCGAAAAATAAAGGGCCACTCCCAGGTAGCCCGAGGGAGAGTTTCAAGCGCCGCTTCGGTCACATTGATTTCAGATGCCATCTTCCAGATCCCCCGAAGTGATTGCTGGAACCCAGCCTTTTTCTGCTGGTTAAAGAATTCGTAGACCGCAAACGCCGCGCCCAGCACGGCTACCGGCAGCAGATTTTGTACCGGAATAAAGGTGACGAACAAAAAGCCGACGATAAAGAACGGAATAAACGGCGTCTTCATCATAACCTTGAGCAGCAGGCCAAAACCAACGGCGAAGTAGAAGGGTCGGTAAATGGCTAGGTACCAGCGTTGAAATGAGTTGATTGTCAGCTATAGTGCTAGCAAATCATCAGGAGCCGCCATGCACATAAGACCTTACCAAGAGGCCGATCGCCCTTTCCTGCGCAGCCTGTATCTGGCCGCTCGCCAAGCCGCCTTTACCTGGCGCGACACGCGAAATTACCGGCTGGAAGATTTTGATCGCTCAACGATTGGCGAAGAGATCTGGGTAGCCGAACAGGACGGCAAGCTGCTCGGCTTTGTCTCGATTTATCGAGCTGAAGATTTTATTCATAATCTGTATGTCGATCCCCTCCTGCCGCCACAGGGCGTGGGCAGTGCGCTATTGCATGCCGCAGAGCAGACATTTACCTCAACCGGCTCGCTCAAGTGCCTGGTGCAAAATCGCAAGGCGCTAGCGTTCTATCACAAACACGGCTGGCAGAGCGTCTCCACCGGTGGTGACGGCGGAGAAGAGTATTACCTGATGCATTCGCCGAAAAGATAGCGTTGTTCTTAAGCTTGCGGTTTCAGCACAATGGAACAAGCGTATCTGTCCGCCGGATGGATAGACACCGTCGTTTCGAACGTCTCACCATGGCGGTCAACATAACGACGAACAATTCTCAGCGCGGGTGAGCCGGGTTCAACGCCAAGCACTTTGGCAATTTTCGGCGATACGCCAACGGCGGTGATGGTCTGCCGAACCTCTTCACTCTTGACCCCATAATGTTTTTCAATCAGCTCACTGATCAATGCATAGGGATCGCTGCGCACCAGGCGACGTATTTTGTCGTAAATCAGGCGGGTATAGCTGTCTGTCCAGCAAATGGGCGCGTCTTTCTTTGCGCCGTCTTCGCGGATACTGGCGATATGTAACCAGCGCGAACCCGGCGAACCGCCGATCACTTGAGATAGTTCCTCATCAGCCACCACCTCATCAATCTTTTTAACCACCCGAAGGTTATTGTTGGCCAGGAAAAGCAAATCTTCCAGGCTGGCCAACGGGTGATTCATAGCGCTGTCTGATTTTTTTTCCACTATCAGAGTGCCAATCCCCTTGCGCCTGACGATCAATCCCTGCTCGGTGATATCACGCAAGGCTTCACGAATGGTATGTCGGCTGACATCAAACTGTTCACACAGCTCCATTTCAGGTGGCAGCAACGTGCCAACCGGGTACTTACCCGAGGCAATGCTTTGCACCAGCTCACGAGCAATACGTTTATAAAGAGATTCTTTCATAGCGGTCTGGCCGTTACTCCCGAAAAAACTTTCAGATCAACATCACAAAGTTGTAGCAAGACAGCTTTGCTCAAATGTACGTACATTATATATTGTCCGGACATATCAAATGTACGGACATTTAAAGTAACCTGAACAGCAAGAGCCCTCGTTTCCTCGCTCTCACGAGCTGCTGCTTAGCCACCTGTCCCTATATGACATATGAAATAAATCTTACCATCATTCTTACACTCAGGGAGGCAATATGGCTTCTAATGTTCTTGATTCTATTCTGTTCCGTGACGCTTTTGGTACCCCGGAAATGCGTGCCATTTTTGATGATCGCGAGTTGGTGCGCAAGTACGTCGAGGTGGAGGTCGCTCTGGCCAAAGCCGAAGCTCGCTGTGGGGTGATCCCAGCGGAAGCCGCAGAGGAAATTGCGGCCAGCTGCAGTGCAGACACGCTGGATTTTGACCTACTGCGTCATGAAACCGAGATCGTTGGCTATCCCATTTTGCCGTTGGTGCATCAGATATCGAAGCAGGCTGGCAGCTCAGGGGGATACGTTCACTGGGGGGCAACGACACAAGATATTATGGATACCGCTGTCGTCCTGCAAATCCGCGATGCATTCGAACTTATCGAAACCGATATCACCGAACTACGCCGCATTCTGGCTGACATGGCACAGCGCTACCGAACCACCCCAATGGCCGGACGCACCCATTTGCAACAAGCCTTGCCGATCACCTTCGGCTATAAAGCGGCAATCTGGCTCAATATGTTTGATCGACACGCCGAACGCCTGGCGCAAGCCCGCCCGCGCGTTCTGGTAGGCCAATTCGCCGGAGCCGCCGGGACGTTGGCATCGCTGGGGGATAAGGGGCTGGCTGTGCAGCAGGCGATGATGGAAGAGCTGAAGCTGGGCACTCCTGCCTCCACCTGGCATGTAGCACGCGACGGTTTTGCCGAAGCCGTTAACCTGTTGGGCCTGATCACCGGCTCACTGGGCAAAATCGCCTATGACGTCATGCTGATGGCCTCAAACGAATTCGGCGAACTCTATGAGCCCTTCGTCAAAGGCCGTGGTGCCAGCAGTACCATGCCGCAAAAACGCAATCCTATTTCCAGTGAACTTATGCTGGCCTGCGCCAAAGGGGTCCGTCAACAGGCTGGGTTGATGTTGGATGCGATGGTCCAGGATCTTGAGCGCGCCACCGGGCCTTGGCATGCCGAATGGATAGCCATCCCAGAAAGCTTCATTCTCAGCGCCGGTGCACTGAAGCAGGCAAGATTTATGCTCGGTGGGCTGATTGTGGATGAAGCTGCCATGGCAAAAAACCTGAACATGACTAATGGGTTGATCGTAGCCGAAGCCGTGATGATGGGGCTTGCACCTTATATTGGCCGCCAGGATGCCCATGATGTGGTGTATGACGCCTGCCGTATTGTCAATGAACAGGGAGGACGCCTCGCCGATGTGCTGAACGCGTTGCCGGCCATTGCCAGCCGTCTGCAGCCAGAGCTGATTGAGCAGCTTACCGACCCGACCAATTATTTGGGTATGGCACCGCAAATGGTGGATCGGGCAGTACAACATTCAGCCAAACAGGGCTAACGCATCCGCAGGAAATTCAATCCTTGTATAAGGAGATAATTATGTCAGCAGGATCACCCGACAGAAAGAAAAAAGCTATCGCCACCCTGATCCCCCTACTTTTAGGCTTGGCGATCTGGTTTTATCCGGTACCCGAGGGATTAACACCGCAGGCTTGGCAGATGTTCGCCATCTTTGCAGCAACTATTGCAGCAATTCTGACTCAACCACTGCCCTCCGGGGCCGTTATGCTGGTCGCGCTTTGCGTCGCCATTTTTACCGGAACCCTGACGGAGGCGAAAGCCTTATCCGGCTTTGCCAGTGGGACAGTATGGCTGATTTTCTGTGCTTATATCCTGTCACTGGGGTTCGTTACCTCCGGTCTGGGTAAGCGCATCGCCTATAAAATGCTGTCATTATTTGGTGGCAGTAGCCTGGGGATTGCCTACTCGCTAGGGGTATCCGATCTGATTATGGCTCCGGCCATGCCTTCGGTAACCGCCAGATCGGGAGGTATCATCTTTCCCATCGTACGCTCTATCAATGAAGTCTTAGGTTCGGCACCAGGTAAGAGCGGTAAAAAGATCGGCGACTTTCTGATTATGGTGTGCTTCCAGTTCACCCCCATTACCGGTGCCATATTTCTGACAGGTATGGCAGCGAACCCACTGGTGGGCAGCCTGGCAAAAGATTCGTTGGGGGTAGAAATAACTTGGGGTGGCTGGTTCGTGGCCGCGGTCGTTCCCGCCATGGTGTGCTTTTTCCTGATGCCACTGCTGGTCTATAAGATCTTGAACCCGGAACTTAAAAAGACCCCGGAAGCGAAAGACATGGGACGCCGTGCTCTCAATGAGCTAGGTGCGATGTCAGGCGTTGAGAAAAAGGTCGCGCTGGGTTTTATCTTGGCATTGCTGGGCTGGGGTACCAGCCTGCTGACAGGATTATCGGCTACCACGGTAGGGCTGGGGTTGGCTGCCTATCTGTTTGCTACTCATGCGGTGAGTTGGAAAGATCTGCTTAAAGATCAGGCCGCGTGGGATACGGTGATCTGGTTCAGCGTCATCATCAGCCTGGCGGGCGGGCTATCCAGTCTCGGTTTTATCAGTTGGATGACCACCAAGCTCGAAACCACTATTAGCGGTTTTGGCGCAATGCAGACGTTTGTCATTCTGGGGATACTGTATATCTATGTGCATTATCTGTTTGCCACGGCCTCCGGCCACGTCGCCGCGCTGTATGCTCCGTTCGCAGCTACCGCCATCGCTGCTGGCGCACCACCGATGATGGTTGCCATCTGTTTTGGTATTTTCAGCAATCTGATGTGGGGAAATACCGAATATGGCGGCGGCCCTGGCCCCATTTACTTCGCTCAGGGATATTTTGAACGGCCACGTTTCTACAAAATCAATTTTTGCGTGGTGACGTTCAACGTCATTCTGATCTTCGTTGTCGGCCTCGCCTGGTGGAAATTGCTAGGGTACTATTGATCGCTATTACCGAATCAGGCGTCATGGGGTCAGTTCAATATTGCGCCTGATTCATTCAGGATATTCACTACCCATAACCAACCAAGGAATAGCCATCGTGGATCCGGCTGGCGTCAATACAGGGATAGACACCTACCGCGCACAAACAAAGCGCTACGTACATCTGCTTTTTGCCCTTCAGGCGATAGGTGCATCCTCACCTGCGATTATCATCTCGCTAGGCGGATTGGTGGGTGAGACATTAAGCAGTAATAAAGCCTTATCCACGCTACCGGTCAGTCTCTTCAACATTGGCCTGGCCTTGTCGGTGTTACCTGTAGGAGCCCTGATAGCCCGTTTTGGGCGTGTTAACGCCTATACCCTTGGTGCGCTCAGTGCGTTCATCGGGGGGATAATAGCTGCATGGGGCGTCATAAACGGCTCCTTCATCCTGTTCTGTCTGGGCTGCCTGATGGCCGGGGGTTACGCGGCGTGCGTACAAAGCTACCGTTTTGCGGTAACGGATTATGTCGCCAAACCTGAGCAACCCGTGGCGATCTCCCGGGTTATGCTCGGCGGACTGTTGGCAGCGGTAATTGGCCCACAACTGGTGATCTGGACGCAAAATCTATTGCCAGTCCCCCTGTCGGCCAGTTTCCTCGGGCAGTCTCTGCTGGCGTTGATTGCGTTGCTGCTTTTATGGCAAATGCGGCGCATGACCGCTCGCTTGGCGGCTCAACCAAACCCGCTTTCCGAACCCGTTCAATCAACATCAACAGATAAAATTCGCTCTCTGAGGGAAATCGCCGGTTCATTGCGCTTTATCACCACCGCAGTCGCCGCCTTGGTCTCTTATGGGCTGATGACGTTTATGATGACCGCTACGCCGCTGGCAATGATCCATCACGGACACAGCCTGTCCACCGCCACATTAGGTATCCAATGGCATATTCTGGCCATGTATGCGCCGGCGTTTATCACTGGCAGGCTGATATCGCGTTTCGGGCCTCGTAACGTCTGCGCCAGCGGGCTATTGCTGACGGCCTGCGCCGCGGCGGTTTCCATGATAGGCACCGAGGTCATCTGGTTCTGGGGCGGATTAATCCTGCTGGGCGTCGGCTGGAACTTTGGTTTTGTCAGCGCGACCGTCATGCTGAGCGCTTGTTACACGCATCAAGAACGGCTGAAGGTGCAATCACTGAATGACTCTTTTGTCTTCGGTACCACCGCATTAGCCTCTCTGTTATCTGGGCAGATGATGCATATTCTCGGCTGGTTCTGGCTGAATATGCTGGTGTTTATCCCAGTCGTCATTGCGTTGGGATTGTTGTTTATCCAGGGTATAGCGGAAAAAAAAGCTGCTGGATAAACCTGCACTGGCGTATAGAAGGGTCAACGGCAATATTTCAGCGTACGCCACCAAAACAGCAATGCCACCAGACTTACCGACCCGCCCAGCCAGCATACGCCATGCCAGCCTGCCCACGCATAAATATGGCTACCGGCAAACGCTCCCAACCCACTGCCAACGGCATAAAACAGCATGTAGCACCCGACCAGACGACTGTGGGACTGCGGGTGCGCAGTGAAAATCATGCTCTGGTTGAGGACATGGATCGCCTGCCCGGCAAGATCCAGCAGAATGATACCGCCAATCAGGTACACCATTCCTCGCTCCATCAACCCAAGCGGCAGCCAAGCGATCATCAGCAATAGCAGGCATATCCCGCTAGCTAGCTGCCCCCAGCCTTGGTCAGCTAGATGCCCGGCTCTCATCGCCGCCAGCGCACCGACTGCCCCTACCAGCCCAAATGCACCAATGGTCGAATGAGAAAAAAGAAATGGGGGTTGGCTCAAAGGGAGAACCAGCGTGCTCCAGAAGATGCTGAATGCCGCGAACATCAGCAACGCCAACATACCGCGTATCTGCAAAATCCGGTCATGGCGCAACAGGCTCAGCATTGAGCCCAGCAGCTGCCAATAACTTAACTTCAACTCGGAAGTTGGCTGCTTTGGCAATAAGCGAGCTAGAACAGGAAGCAATATCAGGGTAATAGCCGCTGAGAAAAAGTAGACCGTTCGCCAACCGCCGATATCCGCCAGCAACCCAGAGAGAGTGCGCGCCAGCAGTAACCCCATCACCACTCCTCCCTGAGCGGCCCCCACTACGCGTCCACGTTCCTGCGGAGAGGCTAACGTAGCGGCAAAGGCAATCAATCCCTGCGTCATCGCGGTTCCCAACAGCCCCACCATCAGCATAGCCGCCAGTAACACCAGGCTGCTGCTCGACATTCCGACCATTAGCAACGCTACCATCAACAGTATTTGCTGCAACGCTAACAGGCGATGGCGATCCAGCAAATCCCCCAAAGGAACCACCAATAACAGCGCACAGGCGCAGCCGACCTGGGTCGCTGCAATCACCATCCCTACTCTTGCCAGGCTGATATTAAAATCCTCCGCAATGGCATCAAGCAGCGGTTACGCGTAATAAACATTGGCCACGCTGAAAGCGCAGGCTGCAGCCAACAGCAGCACCAGTGACGTAGGTAAAAGCTCAACAGACTGCGAGCGGAAGGCTTCCAGCGGTTTATCACTCATCAAGCGCCTCGTTAAAAGTAGTTTCATTATTAAACTCAATGCACTTTAGTGAAGGAGGTTTTATAATGCAACCAGAATAATTCTGGAGCCGCAGCATGAAACGTAAAAGCCTTGAGGATGCTCAATGCCCGGTAGCACGAACCTTGGATGTGCTGGGTGACTGGTGGTCACTGCTGATTATCCGCGACGCCTTTGACGGCATCAGCCGGTTTAGTGAGTTTCAAAAGAATCTGGGGATGGCAAAGAATATTCTTTCCACTCGGCTACGCACGCTGGTCGCCCAAGGGATTTTGCAAGTTAGCCCTGCCGCCGATGGCAGCGCCTATCAGGAGTATTTGCTGACCGATAAAGGCCGCGAGATCTTCCCGATTATCGTCGCACTGCGCCAATGGGGAGAAGATCATCTTTTTGCGGCAGGAGAGGACTATTCACGCCTGGTGGAAAACGACAGCGGCCAGCCGATACCTCGCATGACACCAATCGGTCATGCCGGGCAAGCACTCAACTTAGGCAATACCCGGGTCGTAAAAGTGGATGAGGAATAAAAATGCTGAAAGTCATTGCCGAAGATTTTATCAAGGTTGAAGCGATAGAAACGGTGTTGCCGCTTTATCAAGAACTGGTTGAAGCCACCAAGCAGGAACCCCGCTGTATCGCCTATGATCTGTATGTCGATCAAAAGGACGCCGGGCACTTTATCTTTATCGAAGAGTGGCCCGATCGCGCGGCGCTGGATGCTCACTGCGCGAGCGAACACTTTAAACGCCTGGTGCCGTTAATTGATCAACATAAACGTAAGGATGCCAGCTATATATTGATGGATAATTTTCAGAAGTAGCAAAGCAATGCCTGTCAGGCTGGCCTGAGTCCGTTTGAATACCGAACTCAGGCCTGGATAACCACTTGATGCAGATCAACCAAATTTATGGGCTCAGTTAAAAATTATCGAGCCAATACAAATAGTTAATTGTTAGCGGATCCCAATGTGACTATGGCCTCATTGCCAGAAACGTATAACGAATAGTCCTTATTAGAGGATACCGGCTTAATGCCTTTTTCTCTCATACCTGCAAGTCTATCCATATTGGTTTGTTCATCACCGTAACCATGCAATGTTTGCGTTAATCCCTTATTAATCAACTGGAAAGATGCGATAAACTCAGAGGCCGGGCTAAGAAAATGGTCAATCAGAGGCTTGTTTTCCATGATTAACTTTGTTCTTTCGTTAATATTCACTTGCCCAGTAGTGCCGATAGAATCTATATTTGGGTAGCTCAGCATTTCTCTGGCAATCATGTTAAAAACAAAATCTTCATATTCACGCTGTGACTTGATGGCGCTACTTAGCTGAGCACTGAATGCAAAAACGGTGATTAGAGGGACGATCGATAGATATTTTAATCTAGGAGAAAAATACATAATCGGAATGGCAATAATAATCAGTAGTACCGAAAATGAAACCAAAGTCCTTGGGAATACGGGAGCATCTTGCAGAAGGATTGTTGGCCCCATTAGAGACACCAAGAAAATAAAGCATGACAGCAAAGCGTATATCATGAATGAAATTATTTTCTTTGTATGTGCATAGTTGCTGACTATCATGAATACCAAAGCAACCACTACAGGCACCAGGAAATAGATATAAACAGGGCCGTAAAAATACGACAAAACCAGTTCTTTTAATCCCTTTATCGTGCTTAACAGTTTTTCCGCACCCTCAGCATTCGGCAAAACAATGTCTGAACGAGAGTTGTTTCTTACAGCAAAAAACAGCATATAAACAAGATAAAAACAAACAAATGTCACTGCCTTGTTTATTATTAATTTTATCGATTGGGCTATTGCAGATTCACTTTTAACTGCAATAATCATCATATCAATGGCAAGCAGGCCGATGAAAATATTCATGCATGGCTGATAGATGGTTAGCGATAATACGCCCGCTATTATTTTTATTGAACCTTCACGAATTATGCTGTCGTTCCTATAGGTATAGGCTAACACTGCAAGAAATAAGGCAATAACCATGCCTAAAGAATCGTATCTATAGGCAATATTTTGTAATAGGTAGGGATTGAAAATCAAAAGGGCCGCAACAAGCTTGGCATGCGGAACATCCATTTTAACCAAATGTTTAAAAAGCAATAAGGAAGCGGCACCTATAAACAGACAAGATGCAATCATTGTATAGGGGAACAGATCAAGATTATAGCGCCCACTCGCCGATAGGATTTTCATCAGAATATCCGCAATTGGCCGCCCTAATCCACGCCATCCATATTGACCTGTAATCGCTCGGTCTAAGTCATCCCTGTAAAACACCCCAGCTTGAATAAGAGGATATATAAACAGCAGAGCCAACCCTGAATACAAGGCTAATGTTTTTTTATCGTCTTTGCAGATCATCTGATTTTCCATCTCACTTTTTAACTATGTAACGCGGCCTGCGTTTTGTTTCTATGTAAATCCGTCCAACATATTCACCTAGTACACCTATTCCTATTAGCTGCACACCTCCAAGGAAGAGGATGGAAACTATAATAGAGGAATAGCCCGGTACCGGATTGCCCCAAATTAATTTATCCAGAATCATCCATGCGCCATAAGTAAAGGATAAAGTGGCAACGAAAAAACCGATATATGCCCATACCCGTAGGGGAAAGGTCGAAAAGCTGGTGATACCTTCTATCGCCAGATTCCAGAGTTTCCAGCCATTGAATTTACTTGAGCCAGCAACTCGTTGGGCTCTTGAATACTCGACGATGTCAACCTTCCCGCCCACCCAGCTTAATATCCCTTTCATAAACAGGTTTCTTTCGGGAAGTAATTTGATGTTATCCACAACTTCCCGAGACATAAGCCTAAAATCTCCGACATTTTCTTCTATGGCCGGTTTGCTTATTTGGTTGTGAATGCGATAAAACCATTCTGCCGTTTTACGCTTTATTCTTCCATCACACTGTCTATCTATGCGTTTGGCTAAAACAACATCCGCACCATTTTCCCATTTACTTAACAATAGCGGGATAACATCTATTGGATCCTGGAGATCTACGTCAATAGGAATGATGACATCACCCGAAGAGGCTTCCAACCCGGCGAATAAAGCGGGTTCTTTCCCAAAATTACGCGTGAAATTTATAACTTTTATTTTTTCATCAGCTAGAGACAAGGCTGATATTATGTTCTCTGTTTTATCAGAACTGCCATCGTTTACAAACACAATTTCTATATCTTTGTCTGCAAACTCTTTATATTCACGAACGGACTTATAGAAGAGAGGGATAGCCTCCTCTTCATTAAATACAGGAACCACCAGCGATATTTTCATTTATCATCCTTGAAAATAACTAGTTTAGAATAAATGAAGCCACATATCAGGCTTACTGCAGAAAAAGTAATCAGTGTGACTATTGGGTTAGCGTTTACTTTGTCTGCGATCCAGCCTACGCAAAATGCCATGCCCCCCATAAACAGCACATACGCCATGTAGCGGACAGTAGTCGCTTCTTTTTTAAAGGTCCACCTGGCGTTTGCAAAGAACGAGAAGGTCACCGCGATGCAAAAGGCCACCACGTTGGATATTGATTGAGAGAAACCACTAAAAAATATGAGCGCAAACACAGCCCAATGAACAAAGGTGTTCAACACACCTACAGATGCATAACGTAAAAAAGTATTCAATGCGATAAATTCTTAAAATTTAGTTTGCCGTATTCTGCCACCACATCATGCCGATGGCAAAACTTTCTAGGCTAACACAATGAACAATAGGCTTATTTGGTTTGATGGAACAGGCTGGAATTCCCCTGTAAAAGGGGGCAAGCCCTGAGACTACAGCGAGATTACAAGAGGCAGCGCATGCTGTACTCTGCGCCCCCATAGAGGTGGTGGTGAGCCAATACTATCCGTATGTGATTTATGGAATCTAGGTAGCATTTAAGGAGCATTGTGATGTTCACATCAAAGTTTGTTGAGCATATACTGAACAAACGGTGTACCTTTTTGGTAATCTCACTGGAGTAAATGAGGATAGTAAACCACCTGATTTCATTAGCTTGCAAGAAAGAGGGGCGTTGCAAATCGTCTGGGTAAGGAGGATATATGAACTTCAATGTAACAACATTGGTGAAAGCTATCATAGGTGGCGCAGGCTTGGGCTTCGCAATATCAGGTGGCCTGTCCATGTTAATCCCTGCGTTCACCGTAACAGCAGGGGTTGCATATGCTTTTGCAATCGTCGGCGCGATCATTATTGGTGGCCTGGCCGCGAAAGGAAGAGTCGCTTAAGGTGGAGCACTTTTTTCAATGGTATGCACCACAAGATGCGGAGCAACTCACTCGCTTCTATTGCGTCATATGCCTAGGTTATATGGTGGTGCATCTAGTTTGGGACTGGCGTTCAACGGTTAGCCCACCACTTAAGTTTGAAAATCTGCCTAGCAAGGTTGGTGAGCTCTATTCATCAACAACATTTGCCACCAGCCTGTTCTTCATTGTGATGCTGTTTGACATAAAAAACCCGCTACGAACCTCAGATGCTTTTATTTTCCCATTAATCACTGCAGCAGGTACCGGGTTACTCATTTCAGTAGCCGCCATAGCGCCAAAAGCAAAAAATTAAAAAGCCATTTAAAATAAATGGCTTAATAATAAAGCTAACATGCTATTAGTGCCGATTAACTATCAGTTAATCATTCCCACTCAATCGTCGCCGGTGGCTTCCCGCTGATATCATAAACCACACGGGAAATACCGTTGACTTCGTTGATGATACGGTTGGAAACACGGCCAAGGAAATCGTAAGGCAGGTGTGCCCAATGCGCGGTCATAAAGTCGATGGTTTCTACCGCACGCAGAGAGACAACCCAATCGTATTTACGGCCATCGCCCATCACGCCGACAGAACGCACCGGCAGGAACACGGTGAACGCCTGGCTGACCTTGTTGTACAAATCGGCTTTGTGCAGCTCTTCGATAAAGATCGCATCGGCACGGCGCAGCAGATCGCAATACTCTTTCTTCACTTCGCCCAATACGCGCACGCCCAGACCTGGCCCTGGGAACGGGTGGCGGTACAGCATGTCGTACGGCAGGCCCAGCTCCAGACCAATCTTGCGCACTTCGTCTTTGAACAGCTCTTTCAGCGGTTCCACCAGACCCAGCTTCATCTCTTTCGGCAGGCCACCGACGTTGTGGTGCGATTTGATCACGTGCGCTTTGCCGGTAGCGGAAGCGGCAGACTCGATCACATCCGGGTAGATGGTGCCCTGAGCCAGCCACTTCACGGCGCTCTGCTTGCAGGCTTCTTCGTCGAACACTTCGACAAAGACGCGGCCAATGATCTTACGCTTGGCTTCAGGCTCATCAACACCCGCCAGCGCGCTCAGGAAACGGTTCTCTGCCGCTACGTGCACGATGTTCAGGCCGAAGTGGTCACCGAACATTTCCAGCACTTGGTCAGCTTCGTTCAGGCGCAGCAGGCCGTTATCTACGAATACGCAGGTCAGGCGCTTGCCAATGGCACGGTGCAGCAGCATGGCGGTAACGGATGAATCCACGCCGCCAGACAGGCCGAGGATCACGTGATCTTCACCAACCTGCTCACGAATACGCGCAACGGCATCTTCGATGATGGTGGCTGGTGTCCACAGCGCTTCACAACCACAGATATCCAGAACGAAACGCTCCAGGATACGCTGGCCCTGACGGGTATGGGTCACTTCCGGGTGGAACTGTACGCCGTAGAAGCGCTTTTCCTCGTTGGCCATAATGGCAAACGGGCAGGTATCGGTGCTGGCAACGGTGACGAAATCTGACGGGATAGCGGTAACTTTATCGCCGTGGCTCATCCATACGTCTAATACCGGTTTGCCTGCCGGGCTGATCGCATCTTCGATATCGCGGATCAGGGCGCTTGATTGGGTGATTTCCACCTGCGCATAACCGAACTCACGCTCGGTTGAACCCTGTACATGGCCGCCCAGTTGCATCGCCATGGTCTGCATGCCGTAGCACACGCCCAATACCGGTACGCCGGCGGTGAAGACATATTCTGGCGCGCGCGGGCTGCTCAGTTCGGTGGTGCTTTCCGGGCCACCGGAGAGAATGATGCCGCTTGGATTGAATTCGCGGATCTGCTCTTCGCTGACGTCCCAGGCCCACAGCTCACAGTAAACACCAATCTCACGCACGCGGCGGGCAATCAGTTGGGTGTATTGTGAACCGAAATCCAGGATCAGGATGCGATGCTTATGAATATTTTTTGTCATGTGAGGCAAATTCCAGCAACAGAGAAAAAGAGCAAAAAGGGTATTTGGGATGAGAGGTTGCCCCCTCATCCCTGCCCCTCTCCCTCAGGAGAGAGGTTAAAGCATTAGCCCATGCGGTAGTTTGGTGATTCTTTGGTGATGGTTACGTCATGCACATGGCTTTCTTGAATACCGGCACCGCTGATGCGCACAAACTCGGCTTTGGTACGCAGTTCGTCGATGGTCGCACAGCCGGTCAGGCCCATGCAGGAACGCAGGCCGCCCATCTGCTGATGTACGATCGCCTTCAGCATGCCTTTGTAGGCCACACGGCCTTCGATACCTTCCGGCACCAGTTTATCAGCGGCGTTATCGGTCTGGAAGTAACGGTCCGAGGAACCTTTGGACATTGCGCCCAGAGAACCCATCCCACGGTAAGATTTGAACGAACGGCCCTGATACAGCTCGATTTCGCCCGGAGATTCTTCCGTACCTGCCAGCATTGAGCCAACCATCACACAGGACGCACCGGCAGCAATCGCTTTGGCGATATCGCCAGAGAAGCGGATACCACCGTCAGCGATAACTGGGATACCAGTCCCTTCCAACGCTTCTACCGCATCGGCGATAGCGGTGATCTGCGGAACACCTACGCCGGTGACGATACGCGTCGTACAGATAGAGCCAGGACCGATACCGACTTTCACCGCGCTCACGCCGGCTTCCATCAGGGCTTTGGCACCAGCCCCGGTCGCAACGTTACCGCCAAGGATTTGCAGGTCTGGGTATTTGGCACGGGTTTCACGGATGCGCTGTAACACGCCTTCGGAATGGCCGTGTGAAGAGTCGATGAGCAGTACGTCAACACCGGCAGCGACCAACGCATCAACACGCTCTTCGTTACCAGCACCGGCACCTACCGCAGCGCCTACGCGCAGACGGCCATGCTCATCTTTACAGGCGTTAGGTTTACGCTCTGCTTTCTGGAAGTCTTTGACGGTGATCATGCCCAGCAGGTGGAAACTGTCGTCCACCACCAGCGCTTTTTCAACGCGTTTTTCGTGCATTTTTTGCAGCACGACTTCACGCGCTTCGCCTTCCTTGACGGTGACCAAGCGCTCTTTTGGCGTCATCACTGCGGTGACAGGCTGAGTCAGATCGGTTACGAAGCGCACGTCACGGCCGGTAATGATCCCCACCAATTCGTTTTCTTCGGTCACAACCGGGTAACCGGCAAAGCCGTTACGCGCGGTTAACTCTTTCACTTCTGCCAGTGTGGTGGAAGGAGTAACGGCCTGTGGGTCCGTGACCACGCCGCTTTCATGTTTTTTCACCCGGCGAACTTCTTCCGCCTGGCGCTCAATGGACATGTTTTTGTGAATGAAGCCCAGACCGCCTTCCTGCGCCAGCGCAATAGCCAGGTTGGATTCGGTTACGGTATCCATGGCTGCGGACAGCATAGGGATATTCAGGCGGATGGATTTGGTCAGTTGGGTGCCAAGATCTGCGGTATTAGGCAGAACTGTGGAGTGGGCTGGAACCAGGAGAACGTCATCAAACGTTAGAGCTTCTTTTACAATACGTAGCATGGGCAATATCTCACCAAGGTGGATGCAGAAAAGATAAAATATTGCCGTGGCATTATACAGAGCGTAATCGGTTGCCTCCAGCACTTTCTTACAAAAACTCTTGATTACCTTTCGCCGAGCTGTAATATCGACCAATTAAGTGCTTGTTTTGAAATTTGATCTGGGTCACATGTCACTACCTACTTCACCGTCCATTTTTACCGTAAGCCGCCTCAATCAGACGGTTCGACAGCTGCTGGAAATGGAAATGGGGCAGATTTGGCTCTCCGCCGAGATCTCCAACTTCTCCCAGCCCTCCTCCGGCCACTGGTATTTCACGCTGAAAGATGACCGTGCCCAGGTGCGTTGTGCGATGTTCCGCAACAGCAACCGGCGCACCACCTTTCGCCCGCAAAATGGCCAGCAGGTTCTGGTGCGGGCCAGCATCACCCTGTATGAACCACGCGGTGATTACCAACTGATCGCCGAAAGCATGCAGCCTGCCGGTGACGGCCTGCTGCAACAGCAATTCGAGCAGTTGAAACAGCGCCTGGCAGCCGAAGGTTTGTTTGATCAGCAGTTCAAGCAACCATTGCCAAGCCCGGCCAAATGCGTTGGGGTGATCACCTCCGCCAGCGGCGCAGCGCTGCACGATATTTTGCAGGTGCTACAGCGGCGCGATCCTTCACTGCCGATCGTGATTTACCCCACGTCCGTGCAAGGTGCAGAAGCTCCGTTGCAGATCGTTCGCGCGATCGAAACCGCCAACCGCCGCGATGAGTGTGATGTGCTGATCGTCGGGCGCGGCGGTGGCTCGTTAGAAGATTTATGGAGTTTTAACGACGAACGCGTCGCGAAGGCAATTTTTGCCAGCCGTATCCCGATCGTCAGCGCCGTTGGCCATGAAACCGACGTCACCATTGCCGACTTTGTTGCCGACCTGCGGGCTCCCACCCCTTCAGCGGCCGCAGAGTTGGTCAGCCGTAATCAGCTTGAGCTGCTGCGCCAATTGCAGTCACAGCAACAACGGCTGGAAATGGCGATGGACTATTATCTGGCGCAGCGCCAGCAGCAGTTCACCCGCATCAATCACCGTCTGCAACAGCAGCATCCACACCTGCGGCTGGCACGGCAGCAAACGCTGTTATTCAAGCTACAGCACCGTTTGGAAGATGGGATGCAGCAGCAAATACGGCTATCTTCTCGCCGCAGTGAACGTGTGCAGCAGCGCTTGGCGCAGGTACAGCCGATGGGCCGCATCCACCGCTTGCAGCAGCACGTTCAGCAGCAGGAATACCGTTTGCAACAGGGGATGGAGCGGCAACTTAATGGCTATCGCCAACGCTTTGGCGTCGCCTGTAGCCAACTGGAGGCGGTTAGCCCGCTGGCAACCTTGGCTCGCGGCTATAGCGTAACGCAGACGCCACAAGGTGAGTTACTGAAAACCACCAAGCAGGCACAGGTTGGGGAAATGCTGAAAACCCGTCTGCAGGATGGCTGGGTGGAGAGTGAAGTCAAAACCGTCACCGTGGCGAAAAAGCCGCGTAAGAAACGCGTGATGGAATAGCCGTTAGTGGCAGAGCTGATCGACTTCTTCTTTTTTAGGCAAAACTTCATCCAGTTTGATACTTCCCCAACCCTCTGCAGAGGGTTGGGATATGGCATTAGTCACAGCACATAAGTATCCCGGCAAACCCCATTCACCCACAGCTCGCGAGTCTCGCCTGCTGGCAACACAATGTTCAGCACCTGCCACGTCGGTTTGAAATGCCCCTCGTGGGTGAAGGTCAGTTCGATGCGCTGATTGTCACTCACCGCCTCCCAGCGGAGCCACAGCGCATTATTCTGCTGCCAGCCATGGCTTTCCCCATCGTCTTCAAACAGCAGGCCTGAGGACCATCCGCAGCCCTTGGTGGGGAACAGCCGCAGTTCACGGCGATCGTCTGCCGCATTGTCTACATGCCCCAACCGTTGTGACATCGGGAGCCCGGCCCCAGCGCGTACCAGCAACGGCAAGCGCTCCAGCGGTGCCTCCAGCACTATGCTCTGGCCACCGCTGTACCATTGGCCGCTATAGAAGCAGTACCAACCATCAAGGTTATCCGGCAGGTAGACTTCACGCTGGCGCTGCCCCTGCTCCACCACGCTGGCCACCAGTAGGTCGCGGCCAATCAGGAAATCATCGGTTTCTCCGAAGGTGCGATCATCGTGCTCATGATCGAGGAAGGTTGGCCGCAGCATCGGCTCATCATCATGGCTTGCCTGCCACAGCAACGTGTAGAAGTACGGCATCAGCCGATAACGCAGGTTGATAGCATCACGGATCATCGGCGTAGCCGCCGGGTACATCCAGGGTTCATTGACGGTAGCATCATCATTCCAGGAATGGATGGTAAAGCGCGGGTGCATGACCCCGTTTTGTACCCAACGCACCAACAGTTCCGCGTCCGGTTTATCACCGGAGAAACCGCCCACATCGTGCCCAACGTTAAACAGCCCGGACAGACTCATGCCCACCCCCATACGAGTGTTGTAGCGCAAGGTTTGCCAACTGGTGCGGTTGTCCCCACTCCAGGTTTGCACATAGCGCTGCATACCGGCGCAGCCGGAGCGCGAGATCAAATAAGGCCGCAGGTTCGGCGCAAAACGCTGCTGTGCTTCAAGTGAGGCACGCATCATCAGCAACGGCATCACCGGGCGAATATGCTTGATGGCAATCGGCTTGCCAAAACCGTGGCAGCGCGCTTCTCCATCCCACACTTCATACTCGTTGTTATCATTCCAGGTGGAGTCAATCCCCATTTCCAGCAGTTGCTCCGTCACCCCCTGCTGCCACCAGCGCACCGCTGCCGGGTTGGTGAAGTCGAGATGCGACCCTTCGTCATCCCAGAAGCTGGAACGTTCCGGGCCGTCGCTTTGCGAATCGCGGATAAACAAGCCAAGTTCCGCCACCTGCTGATATTTGGGATGATCCTGCAACAGGCAGGGTTTGATATTCGCCGCCAGCTTCAGCCCTGCATCGTGAAAGGCTTGGCTAAGCTGTTTAGGCTGCGGCACCTTGTCGTAGTTCCAGTTGAAGACGTAACGTTTGTTATTGATCGAGGTATAGCCGGAAGAGAGCTGGAACGAATCGCACGGGATGGCGTGCTGACGGCACAGTTGGATGAACTGCTGCAACTGCTGCTGGGCATCCGGCGCGTCGGTGTAATGCATCGTCGATCCGCTGTAACCCAGGCTCCACTTCGGCCCAAAATGGGTTTTACCGGTCAGGCGCACGAAGGCTTTGGTGACGTCGAGCACCTTTGGCCCCAGGAACAGATAGTAATCCAGATCGCCCGCCTCGGCCTGATAGCGGCGATAGGCCAGATGGTAGTTGTCGATCTCATTACCCAAATCCAGCCAGCAGCTGCTCAGGTTGTCATAGAACAGGCCAAAGCTGACCTCTTCCCGGCGCGTGATGGTAAAAGGGATATGCTTGTAGAGCGGATCGGTGCTGGCGGCGTTGTAGCCCATCGCGTCCAGGTTACGCATTTCAAAGCGGCGGCCGGTACGCTCCAGATCGCCCGCTTTTTCACCTAACCCATAGTAACGTTCGCCCTGATGGCGGCGCTGATAGTGCGCCACGCCGTCGCCGTGCGCATTGAGCAGATAGGCACTGGTTGGGCGATCCGCAGCCAGTGGTAGCCATTCCCCCGCCGCATTGCAGTATTCCCATTCCAGCCATAGCGGCTGATGTATCGTCACGCGCAGGTGCGGGGTCGCGACCGTCAAACTGTCTGCCTGCTGGCTAAGTTGATAGCCCGGCAGGCCAAAACCGGCGACGCTGAGGCGATCCCGTCCTTCCCAAGGCACATCCTCTTGCGGGGCGATACTCCAGGTGCGATCCAGTGCCAGTTCGCCGTGGCGTTTAATCAGCACGCGGAACAGATTGTTTTCCAACACGTACAAGCAGAACAGGTGTTGCTCGTCCACCAGCAGTTCAACACGGTCGGCATATTGCCCAGCCAGCGTCCAGTTTTTTAACGTTTTCATAATTATCCAACTTACACAGTAGGTGAAGGTTTTTTGCCGCGCTCGGCGATCAAACCGATCAGGAACATCGCACCAATCAGATCGAAGAAGCCCATGGCGACGAAGAGCGGGTTGAAGCCGACGGTGTCGGAAACGGCACCAATCAACAGCGTGAACAGGAAACTGGCGATCCAGGCGCTGGAGCCGCGCATACCGTTTACCGTCGCCATCTGGTTTTTATCGAAGGATTCCACTACCAGTGCGCTCAACATGCAGGAGATCACTTGGTGTCCAAAGCCACCAATGGAGATCAGCGCGATCGCGATGTAGGGATCTTTGGTGATCGCGACAAACGCCAGCGATACCATCATGAAGGCTCCGGTCACCGAGCTGGCCACCACCGAGTTCACGCGGGAACAGCCGAACCATTTGCGATACAGCGTAGTGAGATAACCACTGGCGACGCTGCCGATATCCGCCGCCAGGAACGGCAGCCAGGCAAACATGGCGATCTGTTTGAGATCCATGCCGCGCTCGGTGGCCAAGTAAAGCGGCACCCAGAAGCTGAATACTGCCCAAGCCGGTTCAGCCAGAAACGCTGGGATGGCGATACCGTAGAATTTTTTGTTTTTGCACAGGATCGCCAACGATTTAAAGAACGGCAGCTTCGGCAGTACCGGTTCATTATCCTCGTTGATCAGATCAAACTCCTTTTGGCTCAGGTTCGGGTGCTGTTGCGGCGAGTGGTAAAACACCCACCACAACACCACCCAGATCAGCGCCAGAGCACCGGAGAACAAAAATGCCCCCTGCCAGCCGAAGGAAACGTGGGCAATCACAATGATCGGCGGAGCCAACATCGCGCCTATCGAGAAGCCGACCCCTGCCCAGCCAGCAGCAATCGGCCGTTCTTTTTTCGGGAACCAGTCAGAAATCGCTTTGGCGTTAGCCGGGGTAGCCGCCGCTTCAGCTGCCCCCATGAAGAAACGCAGGATCGCCAGTTGCAACCAACTGCCCGCGCCAGCATGCATCATGCATACCACCGCCCAGATGCTGGCACAAACCAGGAACCCCATCTTCAGACCGATGACGTCTATTAGCCAACCGCAGATCGGTTGGAACAGGGTATAAGCCAGTTGGAAGGAGGCGACCACCCAGGAATATTGCTCGGTGGTCATGTTGAGGCTGGTTTTCAGCTCAGGTGCCAGGATCCCCAGCGAGTTGCGGGTAATGTAGTTAACCGTGACGCCCAATAGAAACAGGGCCAACATCCACCAGCGCAACGATTTGAATTTACGGCGGCTGCTGGCGACTACCGTTTGATTGATTTCTACACTCATCTTGATCTCCGCGGCGACCATACGCCTTTTTGGTAGGGCAACTCTTGCTAACGGAGGTGTTAACAGCGTTATTTGTGACGCCGGCCACAAATACAACGTCAATGCTGCGACAACCCTATGATTTAATGTTGTTTTACTTGTATTCCATCCAATAAATTGGACTGATAAATCTATAAAATTGGTGTACCAACGCAGACTAACCAGCGGAGAGTGCGAGTGAAATGGCGAATTTTGCAAAAATTTTCATACGACAGTTAAAATTTCGCCGTTATAGCCATAGAAAGCCGTCTGAAAGATAGATATACGCCGTGAAAATATTCTCACGACCGAATTTGAAGGAGATCACAAAATGAACGGAAAGCTGAAAATACAGGAAATTGCACGCCAAACCGGCCTTTCGATCAGCACCGTTTCACGCGTGTTGGCCGGGAAAGCCAACACCAGCGCCGAGGCGCGGCAACGGGTGCTGGCCTGCGCTCAGCAAAACGGTATTTTGCAGGGGCTTTCTAACGGCAGGCTGATGTTGAACAACGTGATGGTATTTGCCCCGCAGCGCGCTTTTGATGTCCGCACCGATATTTTCTACTACAAGGTGATCCAGGGGATAACCACCGCACTGGCGCAACATGATGTCAGGATCCGCTACTGCGGGTTAGAGGAGCAACATAGCGATAGCATGCTGTTTGTGGAAAAGATGAGCGATCCGTTAACCGAAGCCGTGCTGATCATCGGTATTGATGACGAGCATATCCATACGCTGGCCGCCGATCTGAACAAGCCCTGCATTCTGATTAACTGCACCGATCGCCAGATGCGGCTAGACAGCGTCTCCCCCGACCATCAACTGATTGGGGAGTATTCCGCCAACTATCTGTTGCAACAGGGCCACAGCCGTATCCTCAATCTGCAATGTCTGCGGCGCAATACCATGGAGCTGCGGCTGGCGGGGATCAAACAGGCCTATATGCGGCACAATATTCCCTTCGATGATCGCCAGCATCTGGTCACCACTTCCGGTTTCGGCAGCGAAGAAGCCGAGCAGGCCATCACGGCCTTTATCAACAGCGTTACCGATCGGGCGCAATTGCCAACGGCGATCCTGGCAGGGGGTGACTATATGGCGGTGGGTGCCGTCAATGCGCTAAAGAAAATGCACATCAGCGTGCCGGGACATATTTCGGTGATGAGTACGGATGGTTTTAATCTGGCGGAGATCCACGACGTGCCGCTGACCTCGGTTCACGTTCCTCGTGATGAGCTGGGTGCAGAGGCCATAGCGCTGTTGCAGCGCCGTATGCTGCGCCCGGATGCGCCACCCAGCAATATGCTGTTGCATGGGCGCTTGGTGGTACGGGCCTCGGTTAAACGCCTCAGCCAAAACAAGGTGTCGCCAGCGGTCAGCACGCACGACCACCGGCTCTATGATGCATGAGGTCATTCCACCGGTTGATAGCTGAACTTTACCCGCTTTTTGGAGATCAGCCCGTGGCCATGCTGGCAGAGATAATCCACGGCGCCACAGGCTTTCAGTTCTTGCAACGGTTGCCCGCAGTCGGGGCACTCGGCAAGCTGCCGGTAATCGCTGTTGCAGCCGTCACAATGATAGTGGCCATTCACCCAGCTCATCGGCTGGGCACAAACCGGACATAAGGCGTCCATCTTTCCTCCTGGTTTAAATCACGCCCCACGAGCGCAAGAAAGAGATCCCCAACGCGGTGGTAAAGAAGGATCCCACGGTGGTGATCGCAATAATATTGGCGGCCAACGTCGCGTTGCCCCCCATGGCACGCGTCATCACATAGCTGCCGGAGGCGGTTGGCGTCGCCGAGAACATAAAAATAATGCCGAGCGTAGCGCCCTCGAAACCGCAAAGCCAACCCCCAAACGTCATCAACACCGGTACCAAAAACAGTTTAGCCGACGACGACAACGCCGCGACGTTAGAAGAGCGGAACATGGCTCGCAGATCGAGGCTGGCCCCGGTACACAGCAAGGCCAGCGGTAATGACAAGCCTGAGATATAGCTGCCGGTCTGCTTGAGCACTGGCGCAATCCCCAGCCCGGTCTGTGCATAGGCCAGACCACTCAGCAGCCCCAAGATCAGCGGATTAGTCACGATACTGCGCAGCAATGACAGATGTTTGATCTTCTGTCCGTTGCCGCCTTGCAGGCTACGCGTCAGGGTGATGACCGACAGCACGTTAAACAGGATCACCGTCACGGTCAGATATAGCGAGGCAATCGCGATGCCCTCATCGCCGTAGGCGGTCATGGCATAAGCCAGGCCGACAATCGCGGTATTCGCCCGGAATCCCCCCTGCACGAACACACCACGCTCGCGTGGTTCTTTCACCAGCCACTTGGCTGCGATCTCCAGCAACAGGAAGGTCACAATCGTCCCTACCGCACCGTAGATCACCAGAGCAAAATTATCGCGCAGTTGCGGGTGGTTAGTGGCAATGCTGAAGAACAACAGGCAGGGCAACGCCAGATTAAATACCAGCTTGGTGGCTCCATCGATAAAGCGATCGTCCATCAGCCGCCAGTGGCGCAGCAGGATCCCCAGCAGCATCATCAATAAGTTGGGTACGGTGACGCTAAAGGCAAAACTCCAGGTTTCCCAGGACATGAGGTTCCTTTGCAGGGTCGGTGAAGAAGTGAGATTGGCAGATAATAGAACGGTTTAAGCAGGATAAAAATAGGGCGTGGTATCAATTCCACGCCCTACGATTGTTATTTTGACTTCTTCAGGTGGCTCATCAAGCGCTTGCGCTTGCGCATCTGGTTTGGCGTCAAGGTGTTGCGCTTACCTGCAAACGGGTTCTCGCCCTCTTTGAACTGGATGCGGATCGGCGTCCCCATCACCTTGAGTGAACGACGGAAGTAGTTCATCAGGTAACGTTTGTAAGAGTCGGCCAGATCGGATACCTGGTTACCGTGGATCACCACGATAGGCGGGTTATAACCCCCTGCGTGCGCGTATTTCAGCTTCACGCGGCGGCCACGCACCAACGGCGGCTGGTGGTCTTCGGCAGCCATCTGCATGATCTTGGTAAGCATCGAGGTGTTTACGCGACGAGTAGCACACTCATAGGCTTCGTTCACAGATTCGAACAGGTTACCCACACCGCTGCCGTGCAGCGCAGAGATAAAATGCACACGCGCGAAATCGACAAAGCCCAGGCGTAGATCGAGCATCTCTTTGACGTGATCGCGATCTTCCTCACTCATGCCGTCCCACTTGTTGACCGCAATCACCAGTGAGCGCCCACTATTGAGGATAAAGCCCAGCAGCGACAGATCCTGATCGGAAATGCCTTCGCGGGCGTCGACCACCAACAACACTACGTTGGCATCTTCGATCGCCTGCAGCGTTTTGATCACCGAGAATTTCTCTACGGTTTCGGTAACCTTGCCACGCTTGCGCACCCCGGCGGTGTCGATCAGCACGTATTCGCGCTCGTCACGCACCATCGGAATGTAAATGCTGTCGCGAGTCGTGCCTGGCATGTCAAACACAACGACACGCTCTTCGCCGAGGATACGGTTAGTGAGCGTCGACTTACCTACGTTAGGGCGGCCAACGATCGCCAGTTTGATCGGCAGATCCTGCGGGTTGAAGTCGTCTTCCGGATCTTCATATTCACCGTCTTCCAGCTCACCACTCTGCTCGGCCCAATAGGCGGCATTGGCTTCTTCTTCGGTCAGCTCGACTTCTTCCGGTTTTGCCGGGATAAATGGCACCAGCACGTGCTCAATCAGCTGCGTGACGCCACGGCCATGGGAAGCGGCAATCGCATAGACGTCGCCCAGGCCCAAGGAATAGAAATCTGCCGTCGCGGTGTCCGGATCCATGCCATCGGTTTTGTTGGCAACCAGGAACGTCGCCTTCTGGCGATTACGCAGGTGCTGGGCAATCCCCTGATCGGCGGGCATCAGCCCGGCACGGGCATCGACCATAAACAGGACGATATCGGCCTCTTCGATCGCCAGCAGCGACTGGCCGGCCATACGCGTTTCAACGCCATCTTCCGTCCCGTCAATACCCCCGGTATCGACGATAATAAATTCGTTGCCCTCAACTTCAGCACGACCATACTTGCGGTCTCGCGTTAGCCCGGGGAAATCCGCCACCAGCGCATCGCGCGTCTGTGTTAAACGGTTAAACAAGGTGGATTTACCGACATTCGGGCGCCCGACCAGCGCAACGACAGGTATCATGTTGAAGCCTCATTACTTAATAATCAATGCGTTACTATGCAGCGCAATAGACAGCAGCGGCATAGCTTAAAAATACGAAACGGCCCCTGATAGCAGGAGCCGTTATCCCATTACCCGTCGTCTTTCAAGCTGCAGCGTTGTTACCTGCACTATCTCACCCCGGTCACTTACCCAAAAGTAAGCTCCCGGGGATGAGATAGCTTGGCGCCTAGCTGCAACTCGAAATCCATAGGGTAAGACCTATCAAACGGCGTGTAGTAAATATCACTAACCGCAATTTGCGATCTACTGAGTAAAAACTGTTAGCGAGTGAAGGCGTAAACCTTGCCGCCACGCGCCTGGATCAGCAGTTTGTCACCGGCCACAATTGGCGCGGACAGGAAGCCGGAGCTATCCACTTTCTGCTGAGCCACAAAACGGCCATCGGTGGTATTGATCCAATGCAGATAACCTTCGGCATCGCCGACGACCAGGTAGCCGTTATACAGCACTGGTGCAGTCAGGTTACGGTGCAGCAGATCGCTCTGGCGCCACAGGTTAACACCACCTTCGGTATTCATTGCCACTACACGGTCATTCTGATCGACCACATAGATACGGCCTGCGTCGACGATAAAGTCGTTCACCGAGCCCATATCACGTTTCCACATGATTTGGCCGGAGCGCAGATCCAGCGCCGCCATGTTGCCATTGTAACCCAAGGCATAGACCACGTTGTCAATTATCACAGGAGTGGTATCTACGTCATTCAGGCGGTCGATCTCGGTCGCACCGCTTGGCTGGGAAATACGCTGCTGCCAGATCAACTGACCCTGCTGCATCAACACGGCGCTGACGCGACCGTTGTCACCGCCAACTACCGCTGCACCAAAGGCCGTTGCCGGAGCAGACTCACCACGCAGTGACAGTGAAGGGATATCCAGGTTGACCGTCCACTTGATGGCACCATCAGACTCGTTCAGCGCTTGCAGCTGACCGTTGGAGGTATGGATCAGCACCAGCCCCTCGGCGACCACCGGACGGGAAATCGCTTCACCCGCAACCTTGGTTTGCCAGGCGACTTTACCGTCTTCGGTATTCAGCGCATACACCACCGCTTTCTCACTGCCAACGTACACGTTGGAGCCAGACACCGTCAGGCCGCCAGACAGCAGCGCAGGCAGGTTACTGGAGAAGAAGCCGGTTTTCTCTGAGAGATCGGCCTTCCATTTTTCTTTCCCGTCGGCCAGGTCCATCGCTTTCACCGTACCGCGACGATCGGCAGCATAAACCGTGCTGTCCTGATAAGCCGGGCGCAGGTGAGAGTAGTACTCGCCAATGCCATCACCGACCGACGTGCTCCACGCTTTGTTCGGCGTGAACTGATTTTCAACCGTTGGCAGCGGCGACATGGTAACCACGTCTTCTTCGCCACTAAACAGCGAGCAACCACTCAACAAAGTCACGGAAACCAGTCCGACCAAGAGTGTTTTACGCAATTGCATGGGAATTCCCCTTAGCTGGACAAGTTATTCAATTTCATGCGCATCACTGCCGCAAGCGCCTGAGAAGCATTGGATTCGATGCCTTTGCTGTAAGCTTCGCGTGCACCTTTGCTGTCGCCTTTGGCCAACAGCACGTCGCCGCGTACGTCTTGCATCATTGCCATCCAACCTTCGCCTTTCACGCCATCCAGCGTTTTCAGCGCTTCATCCAGCTTTTTCTCTTGCATCTGAATACGAGCCAGACGCAGGTTTACCAACGCCAGCAGGTTTTCATCTTTGGCATGGCCCTGTGCCACCACCAGTTGCTGTTCTGCCTTGGCAAAATCACCTTGTTCTGCAAAGTGTTTAGCCAAATCCAGAGCCGCGAACACGCCGTAGCTGTTGTCGTTCGCCTGGATAAACTTCTCTGCCGTTGCCACATCTTCGGCTTTACCCGATGCCAGGGCAACGTCAACCTGTTGATAAGACTGTGAGGCAGCCATCATGCTGGAGGTCTGGTTGCTCTGCCAATAGCGCCAACCAACCAGGGCACCAATACCGAGCACCACACCCACAACCAAAGCTTTACCGTTTTCGGCAAAAAAGTTGCGCACGGCGTCAAGCTGTTCGTTTTCAGTGGTATAGACTTCCACGGTGTCCTTCTCCTTAACCTAACATCAAAGCCAGACGCGCAGCGACTTCGCTTTGCGCCAGCGTTTCTTGTTCACCACTGCGCAGGTCTTTAACCACCACCTGCTGTGCTGCGACTTCGTTCTCACCCAGGATCAGGGCGATACGCGCGCCCCACTTGTCCGCACGGGTGATCTGCTTTTTAAAGTTGCCGCCGCCATAGTTGGTCATCAATTTAATCTGCGGCGCAGCATCACGAACCTGCTCTGCCAGCAACATGGCCGCACTCTGGGTACCCGCACCGCTCGATATGACGTACACGTCGATAGTAGCCGGTGCCTTGAAGTCCGGATTAACCGCCTGAACCAGCAGTACCAGACGCTCCAGCCCCATGGCAAAACCAACGCCAGGGGTAGCGCGCCCACCCAGTTGCTCAACCAGGCCGTCGTAACGGCCACCGGCACACACGGTGCCCTGAGCGCCCAGGCTGGTGGTGACCCACTCAAACACCGTGCGATTGTAATAATCCAGGCCGCGCACCAGGCGCTCGTTAACGGTATATGGGATACCGGCCTGAGCTAAAAGTTCACACAACCCGGCAAAGTGGGCTTTGGACTCTTCATCCAGATAGTCGGAAAGACGCGGCGCATCATTAAGCAGGGTTTGCACTTCTGGATTTTTAGAATCCAGCACGCGCAGTGGGTTGCTGTACATGCGGCGTTTGCAGTCTTCGTCGAGTTTTTCCTGATGCTGTTCCAGGAAAGCCACCAGAGCGTCACGATAGTTGGCGCGAGCTTCCAGTGAACCAATGGAGTTCAGTTCCAGATTGACGTGTTCGGCAATACCCAGGGCTTTCCACCAGCGGGCGGTCAGCAGGATCAGCTCGGCGTCAATATCCGGACCTTGCAGGCCAAATACCTCTGCGCCTAACTGATGGAACTGGCGGTAACGGCCTTTTTGCGGACGTTCATAACGGAACATCGGGCCGATATACCACAGACGCTGTTCCTGATTGTACAGCAGACCATGTTCGATACCGGCGCGTACGCAGCCAGCCGTTCCTTCCGGGCGCAGCGTCAGGCTTTCGCCGTTGCGGTCCTCGAAGGTATACATCTCTTTTTCCACGACGTCGGTCACTTCACCGATAGCGCGCTTAAATAACGGGGTCTGCTCTACAATCGGCAACCGGATTTCGCTATAGCCATAGCCGCTCAGCACCTGCTTGAGTGTGCCTTCAATACGCTGCCACAGTGCCGTTTCTTCCGGCAGGTAATCGTTCATGCCGCGAATGGCTTGAATGTTTTTTGCCACGTGAGTTCTCTGTCCGTTTATATAAAATGGATCCGATTATAGGGACTTTGCCACCCGCTATTCAACGCAGATGCGCAATCCAGTCCTCGGATTATCAATCAGCGGGCCAATAGCCGCCGACTTATTCTTCCAGAAGATTGATCGAAATGCGCTTGGACTCGTCCATCATGGCCGCTTTGGCCCGGATCTTCGCTTCCAACTGGTCAATCATCTGTTCGTTATCAAAACGCTCTTTCTGGCGCACGCCGTCTTCGTAGAAGCCACTCTTCTTGTGCCCACCGGTTACCCCAATGGTAGACACCAGGGCTTCGCCCGGCCCGTTCACCACGCAACCGATAATGGAGACATCCATCGGGGTGATGAGATCTTCCAGGCGTTGTTCCAACGCATTGACGGTGCCAATGACATCAAACTCCTGACGCGAGCAGGTTGGGCAGGCAATGAAGTTGATGCCACGAGCGCGGATGCGCAAGGACTTCAGGATATCAAAGCCAACTTTCACTTCTTCAACCGGATCCGCCGCCAGCGAAATGCGCAGCGTATCGCCGATCCCTTCCGACAGCAGCATGCCCAAGCCAATGGCTGATTTCACTGAGCCACTGCGTGCTCCGCCCGCCTCGGTGATGCCAAGATGCAAGGGTTGGTCAATACGGGCAGCCAGCAGCCGGTAGGACTGCACGGCCAGGAACACGTCGGACGCTTTTACGCTCACCTTGAACTGGTCAAAGTTGAGACGGTCCAGAATATCCACGTGACGCATGGCGGATTCCAGCAGCGCTTCCGGCGTAGGTTCGCCGTACTTTTCCTGAATATCTTTTTCCAACGAGCCGCCGTTAACGCCGATGCGGATCGGGATATTTTTGTCACGCGCACAGTCAACCACTGAACGGATACGAGATTCGTTGCCAATGTTGCCCGGGTTGATACGCAGGCAGTCAACGCCGTATTCGGCAACCTGCAACGCAATGCGGTAATCGAAATGGATATCGGCCACCAGCGGTACGTTGACCTGCTGCTTGATCAGCCGAAACGCCTCGGCGGCGTCCATGGTGGGAACGGAAACGCGGACGATATCAACCCCCACGCGCTCCAGAGCCCGGATCTGATTAACCGTCGCTTCGACATCGGTGGTACGGGTGTTGGTCATCGATTGCACGGCAATCGGCGCTCCATCGCCTATAGGCACGTTACCGACGTAAATACGGGTAGATTTGCGACGGTTAATGGGAGCTTGGTTATGCATCAGTTACTCTCCACTGCTGCTCAGACATAACGACAATAGCCGCGCAATTACTGCGCGGCAACGGTCAGACGAGCAACACGGTTTGACTTGACAAACCGGCTTAAATCGACCGGTTTACCCTGGAATTGGACCTGTACCGAAGCCGGTGCGCCAAGGGTCAGTTTAAACGGCGCCTTGCCAGCCAGATTCAGCCGGGAACCGCTTTTCTGGATGCCGCTGACCAAGGATTTGCCCGTCGCGTCAACCACTTGTACCCAGCAATCGCCGGAGAAATCCATCACCAGCCCGTTGGCATCAGCCTCAGAAGCACTGACACCAGCAGCACCGGTAGGCAACTGAGCCTGAGCGACTGGCGCAGTCGATGTCGCATCCGGGATAGTAGCCTGGCTTGGTGCTACCACCGCAGGCTGTTGAGCCGCCTGAGGGTCAAGCACAACCGGAACCTGTTGAGTCGTAGCAGCGTTATTGGTTGACGGCGCAGGGCTGTTGTCTGGAACAACTGCCGATGCGCCATTATCCGCGTTACCGTCGGTCAATGGCACTGGCTGGCCTTCACCATGCTGAGACAGTTGTGCGGAAGATTGATCCGCCATGGTGGCGATCTCTTCCTGCTGAGCCTTGTGATTCTGCCACCACCAGGCACCGGTCAAACCCACGACCACAAACACAATCAGCCAGGTAAAGCTCATCAGCCAGCCATCACGCTTTTTACGGCGCTTACCCAAAGAGAAGCTCTGCATTTGAGCCACTTTCGCCGCTCTCACCGGTGCCTGTTTTTCCATCATCGGCAACAGTTCATCTTCTGGCAAATGCACCAGCTTGGCATAGGAACGGATATAACCACGCACGAACGTTGAAGCCAGATCGGCAGACATATTGTCGTCTTCAATGTCGCGCACGGTAGACATTTTTAGGCACAGGCGTTCAGCCACGGCCTGTTGACTCAGCCCGAGTTGTTCACGAGCCTGGCGCAGGCGTTGACCTGTTGTCATAGATACGGTTTTATCTTGGGAATCTTCAGTATTCATTAGCTAAGAACTGCTGGTACTGTTTGGATTGTGGAAAACTTCGCGCTAGCTGTTTGCCATAGCGTTGAACGCTATCCTGACGGCCCGCTAACGCGGCGAAACGAATCTGTAGCCATAGACTGTCGGCACTCGCCGGCAGAACATGTTGATAACTGTCCAATAAAAGTTGCGACTGCGCGCGCTTCCCTTCTCCAAATTGCTTTTCTGCTTCCACTAGCAGCGGAGCCCCCTTGTCCGGATCGATCTTCAGCGCTCGCGTTAATAACTTACGAGCTTCATCATTTTGACCGGCCTTGAGGAAACAGTAACCTGCGTTTTCCAGACTGTCGGCAACCTGGCCATATTCTGGCGCCAGTGCCGCAGCGCTAAACTGCTGTTGGGCCGGTACATACTGCCCTAAACTACAGAGAAACGCACCGTAATTATTCAATACGGTACCGTTACCCGGTGCAAGTTTAAGCGCTTGCTGATAACGCTGTTCAGCGGCGGCGTTATCGCCGATCCGCTGGTTGTAGAGTGCCATGCCCAATTGGGTACGATAATCCTGTGGGGCCGCATCGACCGCTTTTTGCAGATTCTGCCTGGCAGCCGGTAGATCGCCCTGGTTCAGATACTCCAGACCCAGTTGCAACCGGGTCTGGCCTGCCGCCACCGCTGGCCCGTCGTTATCGGGTTGCGAGCTGGAACAGCCCGCCAGCAAACTGGCCGCCAATAATACACCCCACAGTTTCAGCTTCATGCTTGCACTCATTTCCTTATCCGATGTTACCCGATCGCCTGAAGGATTGCTGCTCACATAACAGGCTGTTAGATAACAAAAAAATCATGCTATAGGATTCAGACCGCTCGTACGTTGATAGGTTCCCCGGCCATTTTCTTTTTCAGGGTACGCTTGGTACGATCGATCACCTCTCCCGCCAACTGCCCACAGGCAGCATCGATGTCATCGCCACGGGTTTTACGAACAATAGTCGTAAAGCCGTATTCCATCAACACCTTGGAGAAACGGTCGACGCGGCTGTTGGAGCTGCGGCCATAAGGTGCCCCAGGGAACGGGTTCCATGGGATCAGGTTGATCTTGCACGGCGTATCTTTCAGCACTTCCGCCAGTTGGTGCGCATCGTCGGTGCTGTCGTTGATGTGATCCAGCATCACGTACTCAACGGTGACCCGCCCTTGGTTGGCATTGGATTTTTCCAGATAACGGCGTACCGCCGCCAGGAAGGTTTCAATATTGTACTTGCGGTTGATCGGCACGATCTCGTCGCGGATCTTGTCGTTAGGCGCATGCAGCGAAATGGCCAGGGCCACATCGATCATATCGCCCAATTTGTCCAGCGCGGGTACGACACCGGAGGTAGACAAGGTAACGCGGCGCTTGGACAGACCAAAACCAAAGTCATCCAGCATGATTTCCATCGCTGGCACCACGTTGGTCAGGTTAAGCAATGGCTCACCCATGCCCATCATCACCACGTTGGTGATAGGACGTTGGCCGGTGACTTTGATGGCACCCAGGATTTTAGCAGCACGCCAAACCTGGCCGATGATTTCCGAGACACGCAGGTTGCGGTTAAAGCCCTGCTGAGCCGTGGAACAGAATTTGCACTCCAGTGCGCAGCCTACCTGTGAAGACACGCACAGGGTGGCGCGATCGCCATCTGGGATATAGACGGTTTCGACCTGTTGATCGCCCACCTTGATGGCCCACTTGATGGTGCCATCGGCCGAACGCTGCTCTTCTGCAACTTCCGGCGCACGGATTTCCGCCACGCGCTGTAATTTATTGCGCAGCACCTTGTTGATGTCGGTCATCTGCTCAAAATCGTCGCAGCAATAGTGATACATCCACTTCATCACCTGATCGGCGCGGAAAGGTTTTTCACCCATGTTGGCGAAGAATTCGCGCAATTGCTGACGGTTCAAATCCAGCAGGTTGATTTTGGCGGTAGCCGGTTGTTCCGTTTGCACGGTCAGGGAATTATTTTCAGACAAGGTATGCTCGGGCGCGATGGGTTCTAACATAATGATCTCTTAGCCTCGTTATTACACGTTATGGCTTGAAGGAGTGTGTAGGGGCGCTGCATGCTGCGCCCATGTTCTCTGCGGCGAAGCGATTCGCCCCATTAGTTTGGCAAAACTAACGGAAAAAGCACGCCCCAGGCAAGATAGCTTCCCTGGGGCGCGGCATTGTACAAATTTTAGTAGCGGGTTTCTACGTCTGAACGGCTTTCACGGCATTTTTATTGTATCTGCCGGTAAAAGCTCACTTCACTATGCAAGAAACCTCTTAATACCCTATGGATTTCAAGTTGCAGCTAGGCGACAAGCTATCTCATCCCCAGGAGCTTACTTTTCGTAAGTGACTGGGGTGGGATAGTGCAGGTAACAACGCTGCAGCTTGAAAGACGACGGGTATTAACGTGCGCAGATTTCGCTTTCGTTAAAAAAGTAGGCGATTTCACGCTGGGCAGATTCTACTGCGTCTGAGCCGTGAACGGCGTTGGCAGTGAAGCTGTCTGCATAGTCAGCACGCAGGGTGCCGGCCAATGCGTTGTCCGGGTTGGTTGCGCCCATGATGTCACGGTTACGCTGTACGGCGTTTTCGGCTTCCAGAACCTGTACCACGATCGGGCCAGAGGTCATGAACTCCACCAGACCGTCGAAGAAAGGACGACCTTTGTGCTCAGCGTAGAAGCCTTCGGCCTGTTCGCGAGTCAGACGCAACATTTTAGATGCGATGATTTTGAAACCCGCGCGCTCGAAACGAGCATAGATAGCGCCGATGTCATTGTTAGCTACAGCGTTTGGTTTAATGATGGAAAAGGTACGTTCTACGGTCATGATGGCCTCTATTATGTCTTCCAAAACAGGCCGGGCGATAAGGTGAGGTGCCGGCCTTTCAAGTGGCGCAGATTATATGTGCGCTGTTAACGCTTGCCTACGGGAAAATCAACATTTCATTAAAAAAAAATTATCTTAATCCTCGATAGTCAGCGACAAATTGGATCCTGACCGATCGGCTTACTGTGTTTTATCGGTCGATGGGATCATATTTCGCAGCCAACTGCCCCAGCGACGCTGATAGAAGGCCTGGGTATGGGTGATCAGATAATGGCTCACGCCCCGCGCATTCTCTTCTACCAGGCAAAAATCAACTGGCTCATCGTTCGGCGCAGTTTCGCTAGCCACCATACCGGCTTCGCTGATCAACGCTTCAATCTCTGCCGGGTCGCCATCCACTTCCAGACCCACCAGCAGGTTCGGCTTCTCATCTACGGCGCGATCGTGCATCAACGCCAGGAAAGCGCGGCGTACCGGTTTCCGCTGGCTGAACAAGGTCGTCAGCGCATCCACCATCGCCGCCGGATACTCTTCAGGCTGCCCCAGCAGCAGCTGGGTTTCGGTATCGATATAGCGCTCTGCCGGTTTCACTACGCCACCGGTAGCCAACAGCATGGCGATCTCGGCTGGCAGGAATTCCTTGCCATGGGTGCCTTTCGGGTTCAGGAACAGTTCGGCACCTTGGGTGATTTCAAACAGCACGCGAGCGGGCATGGCGATAAAGGGTTGCTCATCCTCCACCGCGTTTTGCAGCGCCTCCAACGAGGTGAAGAAAGGTACCACGCTGCTGCCATCCTGCTTTTCCCAGTGCTGAATGTTCACCGGCGTCTCGGCATTCAGCGTAATTTCACCGTCGTGCGGCACCTGCTCGCTGTCACCCAGAATGTAGACAGTTGAATCCAGCAGTTCGCGGAAAAACGCCGGGCGGTGCGCCGGTTCCGAGGCCGCCAGCCTCAGCAGGCGCTCAAGCTCGTTTTCGCCCGCAACGGCGTCATCATCATGATGGTGGTGGGAACTCATTGCCGACTCCTTCAATGTATCAGGGGCCCAGCATGCTGGGCCCCTACGGAAAATTTGGGATAATCGAGGTGAGAAGTTTTCCTGCTTCAGTGATCTTCCCCTCACCCTAACCCTCTCCCACAGGGAGAGGGGACTGAACGTGCCACCACTTTATTACGGTACACGTCCTTAACATTCATCCTGTTACAGATTAACGTCTACACCTGCCCACGACACCGAACGGCTCCCTCTCCCTATGGGAGAGGGTTGGGGTGAGGGGCGGTTACTTGGCCTTGCTCAGCAACAGGTTGGCCAGCGTACGCACGCCCAAACCCGTTGCGCCTGCTGACCACTGATCCACGGCACCTTTACGGTAGGTGGCAGAACAGTCGATATGCAACCAGCCCTTTTGGTAATTCTGCACAAAGTGTGACAGGAAAGCCGCTGCGGTGCTGGCGCCAGCGGTGTAAGCCGGGCCCGCAACGTTGTTCAGTTCAGCAAAGTTTGACGGCAACTGGCTGCGGTGGAACTCCGCCAGCGGCAGACGCCAGAACGGCTCGTGCTCTTCATCCGCACTGGCCAACAGCTCTTGCGCCAGCGCATCGTCAAAGCTGAACAGCGCGTGGTAATCATTCCCTACCGCCGTTTTAGCTGCGCCAGTCAAGGTCGCACAGTCAATGATCAACTCCGGGTTTTGCGCGCTGGCGTCGATCAGGCCATCGGCCAACACCAGACGCCCTTCCGCATCGGTATTCATCACTTCAACCGTTTTGCCATTGCGATAGCGGATAATGTCGCCCAGTTTAAAGGCGTTACCGCTGACCATATTGTCCGCACAGCACAGGTACAGTTTGACGCGCTGCTGCAAGCCGCGTGCCACCGCTAATGCCAATGCGCCAGTGATAGTGGCCGCGCCGCCCATGTCGGACTTCATCGAGTCCATAAACGCGCTCTGCTTGAGGCTGTAGCCGCCGCTGTCGAAGGTGATCCCTTTACCTACCAGGCAGGCAAATACCGGTGCTTCTGGGTTGCCCGTCGGGTTAAAGTCCAGCGCCAACAGCACCGGAGAACGATCGGAACCCCGGCCAACGGTATGAATACCGGCGTAGTTCTGCTCGCGCAGGTCTTCACCTTTGGTGATGCGGTAGCTGACGGCATCGCAACCGACAGCACACATCAGATCAACCGCGCGGGTTGCCAGTTGCTCTGGCCCCAGCTCTTCCGCTGGCATATTGATGGTGTCACGCACCCAATCGACAATCTTCAGGCGCTGTTGCAGCTCTTGGCTTTCCGCTTCCGGCAGCTCAGCCCATTCAACGCTACGCTGCCCTTTCGGCCCGCGATAGCCCTGCCAAAACGCCCAGCTGTTTTCCAGGTCCCAGCCTTCCCCGGCCAGTTTCACTTTCTTGATGCCCTGGCCATCAATCCTGCGTGCCGCGCGCTGGATCAGGCCCAGTTTGCCGGAATTGCTCAGATGGATGGTGATGCCTTGGTCATTGGTGCTCAGCAGCGCCTTTTCACCCCAGCGCGCATCGGCGGGTTGCTGGGATAGCGTGATCTGCATGATTTCGGTTGTCATAGCCTTACTCCGGATTATTCTTGTACTAATCTTGTCGGATACAAAATAAACGGGCTGCCTATGGCAGCCCGTCATGCTATTTACTCTGCTTCATCTAACCAGACCAGCAGGATCGCTTCCAGTATTTTTTCATTGGAAGCCTGCGGTTCGTCGTCAAATTCTTCCAGATCGCAAATCCACTGGTGCATATCGGTGAAACGCACGGTTTTCGGATCGGTATCTGGATAGGCATCGTACAGGGCTTCGCCGATTTCGCGGCTGTCTGTCCACTTCAGTCCCATTAGTAGCTCCTAGTGCTCGCGTGCGTGGTTGACGGTATAACGCGGCATTTCGACCACCAGATCGTCTTTGGTGACCCGGGCCTGGCAGCTCAAGCGGCTTTCCGGCTCCAGCCCCCAGGCTTTGTCCAGCATGTCGTCTTCCAGCTCGCTGCTTTCGGCCAGGGAATCAAACCCTTCACGCACGATGCAGTGGCAAGTGGTACAGGCGCAGGATTTCTCACAGGCATGTTCAATTTCAATACCGTTACGCAGTGCGACATCGAGGATAGTTTCCCCAACTTCCGCTTCCAGTACTGCCCCCTCCGGGCATAGATCTTGATGGGGCAGGAAAACAATTTTCGGCATGGTTAAACCTCATCCACAGAATGGCCAGCCAGCGCACGGCGAATGGAGGCATCCATGCGGCGCGCGGCAAAATCTTGGGTTGTTGCATCGACTATTTTTATTGCAGCCTCGATCGCAGCAGGATCGGAGCCTTGCATCACTTGCTGGAGCTCGGCTACCGCGTTGTTGATAGCCAGGCTTTCTTCGTCACTCAACAGAGCGGCATCGCTGGCCAGTGCACCTTGCAGGCTTTCCAGCACACGGGAAGCTTCTACCCGTTGCTCCGCCAGCTTGCGAGCACCGACATCGCTTTGCGCATTGGCCATCGAATCCTTCAACATGCCGGCAATTTCGGCATCGGACAGGCCATACGATGGCTTGACCTGAATGGAGGCTTCGACGCCAGTGGATTTCTCCATCGCCGTCACGCTCAGCAGGCCGTCTGCATCCACCTGGAAAGTCACACGAATATGTGCCCCACCGGCAGGTAGCGGCGGCAAGCCACGCAGCGTAAAGCGCGCCAGCGAACGGCAATCTTGCACCAGTTCACGCTCGCCTTGCAGCACGTGGATCATCATCGCGCTCTGACCGTCTTTAAAGGTAGTGAACTCCTGCGCACGCGCCACCGGAATGGTGGTGTTACGCGGGATCACCTTCTCAACCAGGCCACCCATGGTTTCCAGGCCAAGCGACAGCGGGATCACGTCCAGCAGCAGCATTTCGCTATCCGGCTTGTTACCTACCAGGATATCCGCCTGGATAGCAGCACCGATAGCCACCACCTTGTCCGGATCGATCGACGTCAGCGGCGTACGGCCAAAGAACTCGCCCACCTGTTCGCGTACCAATGGCACACGGGTTGAGCCGCCCACCATCACCACTTCCAGCACCTCATCGGCACTGACGGCGGCATCTTTCAGCGCGCGGCGGCAAGCCATCAGGGTACGTTTCACCAGCGAGGCAATCAGCGTTTCGAACTGTTCGCGGGTCACTTCACCCTGCCAACCAGCAATATCTACCGTGGTGCTCTGCGCATCGCTCAGGGCGATTTTGACCGCAATCGCGGCATCCAGCAATTGGCGTTGCACACCATGATCGCTACGATCGCTAATGCCGGCCTGTTCACGCAGCCAGTCCGCCAGCAGATGATCGAAGTCATCGCCACCCAATGCGGAATCACCGCCGGTAGCCAGCACTTCAAACACGCCACGGCTGAGGCGCAAAATGGAAATATCGAAGGTACCGCCACCCAGATCGTAAACAGCGATCACCCCTTCCTGACCTGAGTCCAACCCGTAGGCGATAGCTGCGGCGGTCGGTTCATTCAACAGGCGCAGCACGTGCAGGCCAGCCAGACGCGCAGCGTCTTTGGTGCCTTGGCGTTGAGAGTCGTCAAAGTAAGCAGGAACGGTGATCACCACCCCATCAAGTTCACCTTCCAGCGCCGCTTTAGCGCGGGTAGCCAGTGCCTTGAGGATATCGGCAGATACGCCAACCGGGTTAACCAGGCCTGCGGCGGTCACGATCATTGGCAGGCCGTTATCGCTGGCCTGGAACTGATACGGCAGGTTTGGATAGCGTTGTTGCACGTCCGCCAAAGAGCGGCCCATCATGCGTTTGACAGAGCTGACCGTATTGACCGGATCTTGTGCCGCCTGTGCACGAGCGCTCCAGCCAACCTGATGTTCGGTGGCCTGATAATGCACCACGGAAGGGAGCAGATAGCGCCCTTCAATGTCGGCCAGCGTTTCGGCCTGGCCGCTACGCACCGTAGCCACCAGCGAGTTGGTGGTCCCCAGATCAATACCGGCAGCCAGGCGGCGCTGATGCGGCGCAGCCGTGAGGCCAGGCTCACTAATTTGTAATAAGGCCATTTACAGAGCTTCCAAAATCAAGATCAAGAATCTATTACTCAAAACCCAGCAATTTTTCTTCGAGTTGTTCAATCTGTTGCTGGAGCTTGTCCAAAAAGCGTAACTTGCGCACGGTATCGGCAGCCTGTGACCACTGCTGATCATCCAGCTCCTGCACCATCTGCGCGCTACGCTGTTTGAAGGTCTTGTTCAGGCGCGTGGCGAAGGCAGCCAGTGCGTTTTGCGCATCCGGCGAGCGTTCAATGGCATCAAGCTCTTCACGCAACTCCAGCTGTTCCATCAGGAACGCGGTGTCGCGCAGGGTATGTTGCTCGTTGCCCAAATCAAAGCCGTGCAAAGATAACATATACTCGGCACGTTTTAACGGGTGCTTCAGCGACTGATAGGCTTCATTGATGGTCGCCGCCTGCTGTAACGCCATCAGGCGTTCACGCTCCGGTTGGAGGGCATGGCGATCGGGGTGGAATTGGCGCTGCAAATCTTGATAGCGTGAGGTAAGCAAGCTGCCGTCTACGCTATAGCGGACCGGCAACCCGAATAAAGTAAAGTAATCCATAGCGTGCTCGGGGCGTTATCGTGATGATTGAGGTTCCCCCGTGGGTCACGGGGGAGCACGATGGACTGTCAGACGTTAAAGCTTTCGCCGCAGCCGCACTCGCTTGAGACGTTCGGGTTGTTGAACTTGAAGCCTTCGTTCAGACCTTCCTTGACGAAATCAAGCTCGGTACCGTCCAGATAGACCAGGCTCTTGCCGTCAATGATCACCTTGACGCCTTTGTCTTCAAAAACGATATCATCGTCGTTCGTTTCATCAACAAATTCGAGCACATACGCCATTCCGGAACAGCCGGAAGTTCGCACGCCCAGACGCAGGCCGAGACCTTTGCCACGGTGGTCCAAAAATGCCTGAACCCGCTGCGCGGCGCTGTCGCTCATGGTAATCGACATAACAACCTCTTCAATCTTAGCCCGCAAAGCGGGCTAACTGACTCAATAATAACTACTTGGCGCTGTGCTTGCTCTTGTAGTCGGCGATCGCTGCTTTAATGGCGTCTTCGGCCAGAATTGAGCAGTGAATTTTAACCGGAGGTAACTCCAGTTCTTCGGCGATCTGGGTATTTTTGATCGCTTCGGCCTGATCAAGAGACTTGCCTTTCATCCATTCGGTCACCAGCGAGCTGGAAGCGATGGCGGAACCGCAGCCGTAGGTTTTGAAACGGGCATCTTCGATAATGCCTTCGTTGTTGACCTTGATCTGCAGCTTCATCACGTCGCCACAGGCCGGTGCCCCTACCATACCGCTACCGACGGTAGGATCTTCGTTATCAAACGACCCTACGTTACGCGGGTTTTCATAATGATCGATTACTTTTTCGCTATAAGCCATGACGTTGCTCCTGGAGCCTGAGAATTAATGATGTGCCCATTCGATGCTGTTGATATCCACGCCCTGCTTGAACATGTCCCACAGTGGGGAGAGATCGCGCAGACGGCCAATGGATTTACGCACCAACGAAATGGTGTAATCGATCTCTTCTTCCGTGGTGAAACGCCCCAGGGAGAAACGGATCGAGCTGTGCGCTAACTCATCACTCATACCCAGTGCACGCAGCACATAGGAGGGTTCAAGGCTGGCAGAAGTACAGGCTGAGCCTGAAGAAACCGCCAAGTCTTTCAACGCCATGATCAGCGACTCACCTTCAACATAGTTGAAGCTGACGTTGAGAATGTTCGGTGCACCGTGTTGCAGATCGCCGTTCAGATACACTTCTTCCATATCTTTCACGCCGTCCCACAGACGATCGCGCAGAATGCGCAGGCGTGCCATTTCGCTGGCCATTTCTTCTTTGGCAATACGATAGGCTTCACCCATGGCAACGATCTGATGTACTGCCAGGGTACCGGAACGCATACCGCGCTCATGGCCACCGCCGTGGATCTGGGCTTCGATGCGGATGCGCGGCTTACGCTGCACATACAGGGCACCAATACCTTTCGGGCCATAAATCTTGTGGCCGGAGAAGGACATCAGATCTACTTTCAGCTTGCTCAGATCGATAGGCAGTTTACCTACGCTCTGGGTTGCATCGACGTGATAGATGATGCCACGCGCCCGGCACATTTCGCCGATGGCGGCGATGTCCTGCACCACGCCAATTTCGTTATTCACGTGCATGATGGAAACCAGGATGGTGTCTTCACGCATCGCGGCTTCGAGAACCTGGAGATCGATGATCCCGTTGCTCTGCGGTGCCAGATAGGTGACTTCAAAACCTTCGCGCTCAAGTTGGCGGCAGGTATCCAGCACGGCTTTATGTTCGGTTTTGCTGGTGATGATGTGCTTGCCTTTCTTCTGATAGAAGTTGGCAGCGCCTTTGATCGCCAGGTTATCGGATTCGGTGGCCCCAGAGGTGAAGACGATCTCACGCGGGTCCGCGCCAACCAGTTCAGCGATTTGGTTACGGGCGATATCAACCGCCTCTTCCGCCTGCCAGCCGAAACGGTGGGAACGGGAGGCCGGGTTACCGAAAGTGCCGTCCAGGGTCAAAAACTGCATCATCTTCTCGGCAACACGCGGGTCCACAGGGGTCGTGGCCGAGTAGTCCAGATAAATCGGTAATTTCATTGCTCTTGTACTCCGTACATCACTTCCAAAAACCAATAAATTAGTCGTCAGCTGCTTATGCGCGCAGATTAACGTTGATCGTTTCTTGCAGACGACCGTTGGCCGTGCGGCGCGTATCGCTATTTTGACGGTCTGCCACGTCCAGCACTTCCTGGTTGTTCACCAGTTCGGCCAGCGTAATATTGTTCAAGAACCCGCTGATGCGCTCGCTCAGATCGCGCCACAGGGTATGGGTCAGGCAACGATCGCCCCCCTGGCAGCCTTCTTTACCCTGGCAACGGGTGGCATCTACAGATTCGTCGACTGCGGAAATCACCGCGCCTACGGCGATAGCGTCCGCGTCTTTGCCCAACAGGTAACCACCGCCAGGCCCACGCACGCTGGCCACCAGGCCATTCTTACGCAGACGGGAAAACAGTTGTTCCAGATAAGAGAGCGAGATACCTTGGCGTTCGGAAATATCCGCCAGTGGTACCGGCCCTTCCTGGGAGTGTAATGCCACGTCGAGCATGGCAGTTACTGCATAACGGCCTTTGGATGTCAGTCTCATAGCTAATTGGTTACCTGTTGGTCAAACATGGGCCAAATTCTGACATTCCCGAGTAAATCAGTCAACTATTTAACCTACTAATTTACTCAAGTATTCGTGCTTTTTGTGCGCTTTGCTATCCGATGCATATAAAATACACCTTATAACCCCCAGATAAGCAATACTATCTTGCGTAACTGCGGGTGACAGCAAAATTAATTACCTTGCTGTTTATCCTGTTTCTCGATCGAGGTCAGCATGCCACGCAAGATATTCAGCTCCTGCGCTTCCGGGCGTGCCCGAGCAAACAGGCGGCGTAAACGGTTCATCACCTGCCCTGGATGGGCGGCGCGGATAAAGCCGGTGCGCACCAGCGTCTGCTCCAGATGCTGATAGAAGCGTTCAATATCATCCACCAGCGGATACGGCGACTCTTCCACCGGTGCAGCCTCTTCCTGCTGGCGATCGAGGAAGGCAACGCGAACCTCATACGCCAGGATTTGCACCGCCATGGCCAGATTCAGCGAGCTGTACTCCGGGTTGGCAGGAATGGCGACATGATAATGGCATTTCTGTAATTCGTCATTGGTTAGCCCAACGCGTTCACGGCCAAAGACCAACGCAACCGGCCCCTGCTCGCCTTCCTGTACCGCGCGCACGCCGCATTCGCGAGGTTCCAGCATCGGCCATGGGAGTGTACGCGAACGAGCGCTGGTGCCTACCACCAAGCGGCAACCCGCAATGGCTTCATCAAAGGTATCGACAATCGTGGCGTTGCCAATCACATCGCTGGCGCCTGCGGCCAGGGCGATCGCCTGGGAATCGGGTTTCACCAGTGGATTGACCAGATAAAGGTTGGTTAACCCCATGGTTTTCATGGCACGGGCAGTAGAGCCCATGTTGCCGGTATGAGAGGTTTCAACCAGAACAATGCGGATATTGTGCAGCATACAAACTCTGAGCGTTGCGGAAAATCGTAGCATCCTAACACAGTCGTAGGTATTTTGCCGAACACCTGCTATACTTCGCGCCGTTTCCTGTTCTTTAACATCCTGTGGAAGATACCCATGCATCCGATGCTGACTATCGCCGTGCGCGCTGCGCGCAAGGCTGGCAACCTGATTGCCAAAAATTACGAGACTCCAGACGCTGTAGAAGCGACACAAAAAGGTTCTAACGACTTTGTCACTAACGTCGATCGCGAGGCTGAGCGTCTGATCATCGAAATCATCCGTAAATCTTACCCGAAACACACCGTAATTGGTGAAGAGTGCGGTGAGTTAACCGGTGAAGATCAGGATGTACAATGGGTGATTGATCCACTGGATGGCACCGCCAACTTCATCAAACGTCTACCACATTTCTCCGTTTCCATCGCCGTACGCATTAAAGGCCGTACCGAAGTGGCCGTGGTTTACGATCCAATGCGCAACGAACTGTTCACCGCCACCCGTGGCCAGGGCGCCCAGCTCAACGGTTACCGTCTGCGCGGCACCAATGCCAAAGATCTGGATGGCACCATCCTGGCGACCGGCTTCCCGTTCAAAGTCAAACAGCACGCACCAGCTTACATCAACGTGCTGGGCAAACTGTTCACCCAATGTGCCGACTTCCGTCGTACCGGTTCCGCTGCGCTGGATCTGGCCTACGTTGCCGCTGGCCGCGTTGATGGTTTCTTTGAGATTGGCCTGAAGCCTTGGGACTTTGCTGCTGGCGAACTGCTGGTACGTGAGTCTGGTGGCTTGGTCACCGACTTTGTTGGCGGGCATAACCACTTCAGCTCTGGCAACGTGGTTGCCGGTAACCCGCGTGTGGTGAAAGCATTGCTTTCCAATATGCGTGAAGAACTGAGTGAAGCGCTGAAGCGTTAATCTCGGGCGGCATCAGGCTACTGATGTGGCATTACCCCTTGATTATCCAGACGGGCGCAGCATGCAGCGCCCCTACGTTTTGAGCCGGTGGGGTTGTCGGCAATGCTGCTGAATTTGTAGGATTCGGCCGTAGGGGCTCAGCATGCTGAGCCCGTTTAATAACAAGCACGTTTTCTACTGCAAACTGCTCAACCATTCATTCAGCCGCTGTTGGATATAATCCGGCGCCAGCTTCTCCTGCTCCAAACGCGTTCCTGGGTAATTTCCCGCGATCAACGCCTCAAACAGCACTAGTTCATCCGCCGTCAGGTGCGTTGGCACTACGGTCATCGAAGAATCCTCATCAACCATCATCGCTGAATAACGCATCACGGTAGTATGATCCATCATCAGAGCCGTCAGTTGTGGCAATTTGCTGCGGGCATCGCTCAACACATGCAATCCCCACGAGTCGATATCGCCCCAGTAAGCGACCTGTTTATCGGCCAGCCAGGGAGCATCCAGCCAACTGACATTCTTCCCTCCGCCGGCTACCGCTATCGTATCTGCCAATAAGGGTAATCCCAATCCTGACTGCACATTCTCCACCACCAGAATATGTTTGGCCGGTAACGGTTGTTGTCGCAGCTCATCCACCGTTAACTGCAACAACCCTAATCCCCCCAGCCTGGCCTGCGCGGCGGCGCATAGCGGGCGTACCGTTAACCAGCCTTTATGATTGCCTTTAACATCCAGCCAGTTAGCCAAACCACCTTGTGCTTCGATCGCTCCATCATGCAGGCAATCGAGCAGATCGCTAATCAAGCGAACATATTGCTCGACAAATTTGGTATCAACGCCTTGCAGCGGTAAAGCACGCAGATACTGGCCATTCCCCATGCCGGGTTTAAGCTGAGGAATTAACTGCTGTAACCGCTGAATATCTATTGGGGATAACGAGGCTAATAACTCCAGGTAATTCACCAATACCGGGTACAATTTGGCCTCTATCGCCAATAATGGCGCCATATTTCGTACCCAGCTATCGCTGCGGGCTTGCGCCTCTTTGCCCAGATAAGCCAGCAAGCTGGTGATATCCTCAAGCACCAACGCCAGCGGCACCCGCTGGCTCCCCAACGTTCGATAATTACGCTCCTCCCACTCAAGCCATTGCTGGTGCGGAAATTGCCGCCAGGCACCGACGTAGCGCTGAAAATGGGCCAGGTTAGCTAATATTGCCCGATTCGTCGGTGGTTTAAGCGAAACGCGGATGGGAAAAGGGCGTTCCCCTAAAAGACGGGCTTTCAAATTGCCCCGGTGAAGCCACTCACGCTTCGAGATCATGGCATAAGCCTGCTCAGGCAAACGCCCCCAATCATCCGCCATGTTGACCAACCTCGGTCAATTCGATGCCCAGGTTTTGCGCACGGCGTTGGCGTGCCGTATCCAAGCGCCGATCGATTTCCGCCCAGGTGACTTCACACAGGCGGCTTTCATGGTTCTTGGCATCACGTTCGGCAATCAGTAAAGAGCGCGCAGATTCACGCGCCAGGTTGAGGTTCTTATAGGGCGTAATGATATTGACGTGAATGTGCAACTCACGGAAGACCTGCAATACCCGGCGGCTGACGGCCTCCGCCGTATTGGAAAAGGCCTCATCCAGAAACACCGTACAGTAAACCGGCCGATCCTGGCCTTCGGGCGTCAACACATAGGCCAGGCTGGCGGCGACAATAGTGCCAGCGAAGGATTCTTTCTCTCCACCGGATTTACCGCCCGAAGATAGCAGGACGTCACGCACCTCATGATTGGCCATATCTCGCTCTTCGGCAAAGAAAGACATTTGATAACGCGCATCCAACAGGCGCAGGCTTTCCTGCGTTCCCGAAGAAACCGGATTGCTGGCTTTTTCGAGGATCCCTACCACCAGCCTTAGCTGCTGATAGCGGGCCAGATGATCGTCACTGGTTGCCTGAGCGAAAACCTTATCCAACTGGCGATTAAAATCCTGCACATGAGGATACAGTTCGGTCTTGGTACCCAACTTCAAGTAGCTCCCGGCCCGGAACTCGGTGCGAGCCAGCACTTTATTGATCGTCGCAATCCGCTCCAGAATATCATCGCGTTCGGCATCAATGCGCTGACGAATACGCACCATTGACTGGGTGGCGTGCTTGTTTAGACGTGCTTTGAACTGCTCCACCAAGGCTGGCAGACCTTCACGCTCCAACTGTTCGAGGTGTTGTAAATACTCTGGCAGACTGTCGACACCGGCTCCCCAACTGCCTGCGATAATTTCCCACTTGGTACGGAAGGATGACATGCTGCCCACCGCTTCCCGTAGGGCAGTGTTCTTGCGATCGCTGGCTTTATCCTGAGCTGTCACCAACCGCTTGCGATGTGATTCAGCCAAAAACGCCAGTTGAGACAGCTCCGCGTCGTCCAAAGCCCCGACTCGCTGTTGCAGCAGAAGACGCACTTCGTCTTCCATCCCAGGCTCAGCAGCCTTGCTGGCTTTATCCTGCTCGCGCTGCGCGTTGGCTTTTTCATTATCCAACCCGCCTTGGCTGGCATTCTTGCGGTCTTTCTCTCCCCGCAAAGTGGCTAAACGCTGCTTGGCCTCTTCCCAACGTGCTTTACACTGCTGGAGATCGCTCCCCGAAGCCACCCACTGATTAAGCTGCTGCTCAATCCGGCCAACCTTGCCTTGCCACAACGGAGCATCGATATCTTCCCAACGATAGCGAGGCAGTTTTTGCCACAACGCCTCCCGCTGGTTCACCTCATCCAGATCGATGCGCGCCGATTCCAGCGCCTTTTGCGTTTTGCTCAGCTCACTGCCTGATGACTTGATATCCTGCTCTAACAACGCAATACGCGTCTGGTTAGAAAACCCCAGTTGCCATGCCCGCCGATCGTCAACCTTATGCTGATCCTTTTTCTCAAAACGACCTTGGTCGCGATGAATCAACCCTTGCTGAGTCATGGAAAATGCGGTGGCATCCAGGGTTTCGACCGTATCGACACAGTGCAAATCAAAACGCGCCAGATGGTGTTGCAGCCAGCTGCGGTAAGGATGCTCGCGCCAGGTTAATTTATGCAGGTAGCCATCATGATGGAACGCGGGCTGGGCTGACGCGACAGCTTCCCGAACCACCTGCACTCGGACATGAAGCCCGGTATGACGCTGATTCAGCCAGCGGGTCACTAAATGAAAGCTCTTTTCCGGCACGGCTAACGTGGTGCGTATGCCGCCCAATGCCCGCTCGATAGCCCCTTGCCAATGTTGCTGATCCGGGTCAACATCCAACAGCTCCCCAATAAACAGACATTGTTCACGTGGCAACGCCAAGGCAGCCACCATTTCGTCACGCAAACGTTGGAAACGCAGATCGATATTCGAATCGGGCCGGGCGCGTATCCCTTCCAATTCCTGTTCAAGTTGGCGCAACTGCCCCTGCAAGTTTGCCAACTCGGCGCTCAGCGCGCCAAATCCATCTTGAGCTGCGCGCTTTTCATCGCTAATGGTTTGCAGCTTTTCCCGCGAAATCGCCTGATTATGCAGAAAGACACCTTCACGCAGGCTAGTCTCCAGCCCCAGCGCTTTAACCTCTTGCTGATACTCCGAGGCTTTAACTCCCACGCTTTCCAGTTGACGCTGAGCCTGCGCCAACTCTTGTTTGATGATTTCGATCCGGTCGCCACCAGCGTTAATATAATCCGTATGCGTTTTTTCAACCTGCTCCTGGGTTTCTTGCTCATCGCGATCCAACTGCCTGATTTCCAGCGCCAGCGCGTCCAGTTGGTTTTGTAACCCTTTGATCCGGCTATCCCACAGGCGAAAACCACATTCCCCCATGTAAACCGGTAAGGCATCAAGCTGGGCCGTCAGCCGTTTGATCTCCGCTTCACTGCTGCGCAAGCTACGATCTAAATCGGGGAATCTGATCAGGTGATCCCGCTGATTGCGAGCATCCAGCAAACGTTCATGGATCGCCACCAGATCGGCAAACTCATCCACCACTCGGCGGGCATCGTCTTTAACACCGCTAGCTTCCAACACCAGTTCACGGATCAATTCGGTTAAATCATCGATTTTCTTTAAACCCAGCGCCCGCGCCAGCAATGCCGGAGCATTTTTATTTTCCATATGCAGGCAGCGCCGGTAAGTTTCCTGATAATCACTAAAATTATCGCCGCATGGCGTAATGGCGGGATCTTCTTTCAACCATTGGTTCAAGCCACGTACGTTGCCTTCACCAAAGCGATCTAACAGCTCTTTCAAGGCAACATCGCGCCTGGCCACCAGATAGATCCGGCTAATGTCCGCCAGCGCGTGGCTGTGTTTGGTGGTCCAGAATAGCGCTGCCAACACGATGCAAGAGCCATCGTCGGCACGGTATAACGCCCTTAATGCGGTAAGCACTGGCCCTTCACGCTTGCTTTTGACCCGCGTTTTGGCTCCGTCATGCTCCGAGCCGAAACTACCGCGCATATAGGACACCAGCGAACGATCGGTGCGATCCCCCTGCGCCGCGGCAATATTAAACGAGGCTTTACCCGCGGGCAGCAGCAGCGCCATCAGGCCATCGATCAGCGTCGATTTACCTGACCCGTTATCCCCGGTCACCAGCGTGCCCAACGGATCGATGACGGCCGTATGCAGTTGATGAAATGAGCCCCAGTTATAGACGGATAACTCAGCCAGTCTGATTTGCCCACAATCAGCACCAGCCAGCGTCAATTGTTCACTCTTCGCCATCATCTGCTTCCTCCTTGTTAGCCGGAGAGGTTCCCGCGTTCAGAGCCAGCCGCTCATACTCTTCGAGCATAGCCTCCAAAAATGCCGCATTGACCACATAACGAATGACCGGGGTAATTTCATAGCGCTCACTCTCACCACGGATCGCCGACAAAATATAGCGCTCGGCCATTTTATCTAACGCCGAATTCAGCTTCTTTCTATCCGCCTTGCTGTTATTGGTTAACGGCAGAAAGGGCGTCAGGTGGCTTTCGATACGCTCAATGTCAATGATCACACGCTGTTCGCCTGCGCGTTCCCGCTCCTGATAATGCTTGCGTAGTACCAACAGCAGTAAGGTGTCATACAAGGACAAGGTCCGGCGGTTAATCAGGGAAATGGTTTCCGTCTCTTCATCTTCCTCCAGATCTTGCTGCAGGACAAAAGCCACTCCGCCCGGTTCATCCAGCAATAAACGTAGATACATATTGGCCAGGTGATTACCGATGACGGCCTGATGGCGACATAAGGCTTCAAACAGCTTGGGCTTTTGCGCGGCCAGTACGACGCCAACACGCAGCAGGCTAACGAGAGTACGCCGGATCTCCGGAGCTAACACCTCGGTATCAACTTCCGTTATCTCTGGTTCAGCGGTAGCAAGCTCTGGTGCCACCAAATCCAGCTCCAAATCCAGCCGCTCTTGCGGCTGTTTTGCCACTTGTTCAGGTTCGGGAGTTCGTTCCCGTTGCTCCTTGCTAAGCTGGCTTAAACGCCGCATGCGATCCAGTAAATCGCCTGATGACACTTTCTCTTCGCTCACAGCGCCAGCTCCCCCAAGTTCGCGGGAAACATGGCCGCACTCAGCAGATAGCCGGGTATCACCGCATTCAGTTGCACACCTTGTTTATCCGTCACCATTATGGTTTCCTTTTCATCCAGCTCTGTCGCTTTCACCGCTTTGGCAACGCGCAACCAGGCAACCAACTCTTCCAGCCCCATCTCTAACGGCTGCTGCTGTGCCAATGCGGCAAGGGTCATAGGGCCACCACGTTGCAATAGTTCCAGCAGGCACTGCGCCACTTCGAGCATTCTTACCGTGTCCAGATAGTCCAGCATATCGTCGCTGGGAATGCTGCCGTTAGTTTGAACTTCTACGCCAGAGGTATCCAACTGCTCATCGGGAGACTTCAGCAGCAGCGCATCTGGCGAGTAAAAGCGAATATGCCCAGTGGGTAGACGTACCGAGGTGCTGATTTTTAAGCTGTTCTGGTCTTCCTTGAAGCGGATCGCCAACCGCTCCAGCCGCCCCAACAGACGATCCACCGCGCGCTGTTCAGACAATGTCCCGCTTTCGATATAAGCACGCAAGCTCTCTTCGGTCTTACGGCGGATCAGAAATACCCGTTCACTTTCACGGCTCAGCTCACGCATCAGTTGCCCAAGAAACTGCTTCTGCTGGGCCGTTAATGATTCTGCGACCGGGAGATTCAGGATCACCTGTAACTGCTCACGAAATTCCGTCGTACGGTTTTGATCGCACAACAATTGGAAAAACCCCTCGAAGGCACTGCCAGCGTCAGTCTCGGTCAACAGTTGCTCTTTTTCCAACACCGCCAATAGCACTTCCCCTCGGCTTGCTCCCTGTTCGATCATCTGGATACGAATATCTTTATCCATGGTGCGGATTTCGTCTTCGACACGGCGAAAATCCCCCGTCAGCACCGAAGCCAACTGATAGATTTCCCGTAAGCGCTCTCGTTGCTGAGAAGGTGACAGCTCAACGATCACCCCGGCCTTAACCGCGTCGATTTCACGTTGAATTTCACGCCTTTTCTGCTCAAGCACCGCCAAACGGCGATCGGGATTGGGGGAAATAGAAATGACAAAATCACGTACCGCATCTTGTACGATGCGTAAATGTGAGGCCGTGGTGGTGGCATTGTGCTGGTCTAAGGAGAGGCTGAAGCGTAGGGCTGTCTCACAGGCATCGGTTTTGGTCAGATGGCCGTCCAACTCACGTAACCACCCTGCCTGGATCCATTGGTTCAGATAGCTGGTCGCTGGACTTTCGGTGATCCAAATGCCCTGAAGGCGGCACTGTTCAAGGATGCTTTCCAACAGAATGCGGGCTCGCCCATAGGGCACTTCATTTTCTTCACTGAACAGATCGGCGACGAAAGCCAATATCAACGGGGCGTTATCTGCGCGCAATAACTTCCAGGCAATATTTTCCTGATAGATACGCCGGAATCTGGCTTGGAACTCATAGAAACTAATGATAAACCTCTCTTTCCTTATAAGAAATCCTGAGGGATTACATTAGGTTATTTTACTTATGTTAGCTCTTTGTTCAATATTTAATCTCGCGATCAACGGGAAAAAGGTCGTATCCCGCCACCAAATTCCGGCTGAGCGCTGACGTACAGCAGCACACCGGCAAACAGCAGAATCAAACCTCCGGCTAACGCCAACGTACCCCAGGCAACCGCACTCCAGGCTGCCGGTGCGCGCTGACGGCTGAGGCGTATCGCCAACTTACGGCTGTAATGCACCAACAGCGCCAATCCGGAAATCGTGATCGAGGTACCCAGTGCCATGGCCAGTGCCGACAACACGCCCCAGGTAAAAACGCCGATCACCTTGGAAAACAGCAAGACCAGGATCGCCCCGGAGCAAGGCCGCAGCCCCATTGCCAGCACAATCGCCGTTTTGGTGCGCCAATCATTGCCAGCTTGCAGTTCCTCATCGCTCGGCAAATGCCGGTGGCCACAACCACAATTCGCGCTATGCACATGATCGGCTGGCAGAGGCTGCAAGCTGTTGATGCGCAGCACAGGCCGAGGCTGCATGGCTTTCACCGCACTAAACAAACGCTTTAATGCCCGCCAACTGAGCAAGACGCCGAGCAGGATCACCAGAATAAAACTGCCCTTCTCCAGCCAGAAACTACTTTGATGCAACTGGCGGGAAGAGAGTTGCAGCACCACCAGCACTAGCGTGACCAGGGCAATCGCGACCAATCCCTGCACCACGGAGGCGGCAAACGTCAGCTTCAGGCTGCTTTTCAACCGTGCCGGGTGGGTAGCCAGATAGGTGGCGATCACCACTTTACCGTGGCCCGGCCCCAGGGCATGCAATACGCCATAGCCTAAACTGAACAGCATCAGCGCCACTCCCGCTTGCTGAGGATCCGCTTTTACCTGTTGCAGCAACGCCGCCATTTCCTGATGTAGCCCTTTCTGCCACACCACGCTTTGCATCAACAACTGCGGCCAGTAATGCCAAACCCACTGAGCCACCGCCGCCAGCAGAATGAAGAACAGCAACAACGGCCACAGGCTGATGGCCCAATGGCGCTGAGGTTTGCTGGCCTGGCTCAGGTTCACTGACATGTCAACGTCACCCGCTGGGCAAACTGTTGCCCTAACGCCATATCTTCGCCTGGCGAGTCGTTCTTATCGAGAGACAGTGCGTAGGCTTGCAACGACTCATTTGGCTTTGGTGTCATCAGGCTGAATTTGCACTGCTTGGCCATTTCTGGCGGCAAATGCAGCGCCTTTTGATCCTGATAGGTCATGTCCACAAAATAGGTGGGATCGTAGGTGGCAATCTCAAAGGGTTTCCCCACCAGAGGCTGTGGCTCCGCCAGCGGCAACACAAACTCCAGCACGGCTTTATGGCCCTGCCGGGATAGATGGTATTCGGTTGGCAAGTTGAGGTATTTCACCGGTTTGCCTGCGCGGTAAATATCGGTGAAATAGTGCTGCCCGAGGACGTTAGCCATCACTTCCGCCGCCAGTTTTTTCCAGACTTCTGAATCGCTGTTGGCATTTTCTGCGTCATACAGCAGATCCGCCGAAGTGATCTCATCCATTACCCAAACCATTTTTAAACCGGTCAGCTTCTGATCCTTAGCCACAAAGGTGGTGTTCATATCGATAAAACTGTGTGGGTGGGCCAGTGCCCCCATGCTGATCATCATTACCAAGCAGGCCACCAGGGCGCGGAGTTTCATCATCCAAGCATACTTTTTATTGTTATAATATAACATCAACAAAACCTCAACCGGCGTGAACAAGCCGAATAACTGTGACGAAAGTAGTAAGCCGAAGTAAAAGCAGGGGCAACTGCCACGCCCCGCAGAGCCTTTTGCTATGCTTAAACATAATTTAAACACGACCTGCCAGAAGGTGATATGAGCCTGGAGACTTCTTCTGCGCCTGAGTTCTCCGGTCAACAACGGCGCTGTCATTTACTGCTGATGCTGTATGCGCCAGTGCCCTCGGTACAACTGGAGACAATCGGCCAAATCAACGGCGTAGACCTGCTCATTACCCGGCAAGATATAGCCGAGGTTGCCAGCGAGATCCAGCATTTCCATCATCTGGAAATCAGCGGCGACCCCGACGAAGGCTACCAGATCCAGGGCAGCGCGCTGGATCTTCGCTTGTGTCTGCTCCAATGGCTACGGCGAGCCTTGCGTTGCAGCCCTGAGTTTGTCGAACAACACTTTGGCCCTCAGTTTCAGCGGGCGATGCAGCTTCAGCACCAAAAGCTTCCGGCACTGGAATTGTGCATCAACCAATGTGAACAGCGCCTTAACCGCCGTTTTGAGCAGCGTGACCGACTGTTTTTGCAACACTATCTTTGTTATTGCGTCTGGGCTAGCCAGCATCAGCGCCATCCTCAATTTGATCGCCGCCAGCATGAGTGGCTGCAAAGCAAGCCAGAGCACCTGGCGGCAGCGGAACTGCATCAAGCGCTGAATCAGCTATTTGGCCAGCTCGGTGATAGTCGAGAATGCGACTTCCTGGCGTTGATGTTTACCCTGCTGAAAAGTCACAGCTACCAGAGCAGCGATTCGCCAGAGGACCAACGCTTGATGGCGGCCATCGGGCATGTGGTGGAACGCTTCCAGCAGATCTCTGGCATGCATTTCAGCAGCCAGGAGGGGTTAATCAGCCAGCTGTTTGCCCATTTGGCCCCTGCCGTGGAACGCTGCCGGTTTGCTATCGGCATCGACAATACGCTACTGGAAGAGGTGGTCCGTAAATATCCCCGTCTGATGCGCACCACGCAGGAGGCATTAGCACCGTTTGAACAAGAATATGAGGTTCAATTTTCGCGGGAAGAAGCAGGGCTAGTGGCGATCAGCTTTGGTGCCTGGTTGATGCAGGGCAACGCGCTGCAGGAAAAGCAGATACTGTTGCTGACGCTGGATAACCCGCAGTTGGAAGAAGAAGTGGAATATCAGATCCGCGAACTGACGCTATTGCCGTTAAATATCAAATATCAGCCGTTGCACGATTATCTGCTCGCAGGCGCACCGCAAGGGATTACGCTGGTGATCAGCCCCTACGCCACACCGAGCCAGGAGCAACCACCCACACTGATTATTACCGAATTGCCGCTGGAGCGTCAGCAGCGCAAGGCGATCCGTGCGCTGCTGGAAAGCCATTAGCGGCTGCTGCTAACCGCCACCGCCGGTGGGCGAATAAACAGCGCTGGCACCACCACCGCGACCATCACCCAGAACACTCCGCCCTGATAATGCTCGAACAGGAAGCCGGCCACCACGGTCATCACGGCAATGCCGCCGCCCATTGCCAGCGCCGAATAAACCGCCTGCAGACGGATGACTTCTGCCCCCTGACGCGCCGCAATAAAGCGCATTGCCGCCAGATGGCAGACCGTGAAGGTACCACAGTGCAGCACCTGCACCAGCAACAGCCAGCCGATTTCCGTCGTGGTTGCCATCAAACCCCAACGCAACAGACCGCATACTGCGGAAAGTAACAGCAGATTACGCGCGTTCCAGCGGCGGAACAGGAAATTGCTGCTGGCAAAGATAACCACTTCGGCGACCACGCCCAAAGACCACAGGTAGCCGATAGTCGCCGCAGAATAACCCGCCTCTTCCCAATAGATAGAGGCAAAGCTGTAATAACCGGCATGTGCCCCTTGCAACAGCGTCACGCACAGCAGAAAACGCCAGACTGGCCCTTCGCTGAGCAGTTCACGCCAGGAGCGGCTAGGTTCATTCTGCGCCCGAGCCTCACCTTGTGGCAGCACGCTCGGTTTCAGCAACATGCCCACCAGCATCGCCAGGATGCTGACCAGCAGGCTGATCAAAATCGCATTATGGCCCCAAACGGACACCAGCTTGCCGGTTAACGCCGAGCCGATCACAAAGGCCAGCGATCCCCACAGCCGCACCCGGCCATAGTCCAGAGTGATCTGCCGTTGCCAGGTGGCAGCCAACGCATCGGTCAGGGGAACCAGCGGGGAGAAGAACAGGTTAAAACCGGCGATCACCAATATCAGCCAGGCCCAGCCATTACCGAAGCAGAAGCCGACGGCAAACGCCAGAGAGAGCAATGCCAACAAACGCAACGCGGTGATTAAATAGGAGGGATCTTTAACGCGTGGAGCAATCAGCAGGCTACCGAGGAAGCGCGCTACCAAGCCAGCGCCGAGCAAGATACCGATGGTTTCAGGCGGTATACCTTCACCTTTTAACCAAACGCTCCAAAACGGTAGATAGATGCCATAGGAAAAGAAGTACGTGAAATAACTGAGAGCGAGCCAACGCGTTGATTGCAGAACCATGTTCCCTCCAGGATGAGGGCAATACTTTGACAGAGCTCACACCTTGCAGCAATCTTCATTCATGCCCAAAGGGCTAGAGTGCAAAGTAGTTCACAGTTTAGCTGCAACAAAACCAAAAAAAACCCGCCGAGGCGGGTTTATCTGCAAACCAATCGAAGTACTTAGGCGTAAACCGGGAAGCGAGCGCAGATATCCAGCACTTTCTTCTTGGTACGTTCGATAGTGGCTTCGTCGTTCAGGTTGTCCAGTACGTCACAGATCCAGCCAGCCAGTTCACGCACTTCGGCTTCTTTAAAGCCACGGCGAGTCACCGCTGGGGTACCCAGACGGATGCCAGAGGTCACAAACGGGCTCTTCGGATCGTTTGGCACGCTGTTCTTGTTAACGGTGATGTTAGCGCGGCCCAACGCGGCATCGGCTTCTTTACCGGTCAGGTTCTTATCGACCAGGTCCAGCAGGAACAGGTGGTTGTAGGTGCCGCCAGAAACCACTTTGTAACCGCGATCCAGGAACACTTTCACCATCGCTTTGGCGTTATCGGCCACTTGCTGCTGGTAAACCTTGAACTCAGGCTCCATCGCTTCTTTCAACGCTACCGCTTTACCGGCGATCACGTGCATCAGCGGGCCGCCCTGGCCACCAGGGAAGACGGCAGAGTTCAGCTTCTTGTACAGATCTTCATCACCACCTTTGGCCAGGATCAGGCCGCCACGCGGACCTGCCAGCGTTTTGTGAGTGGTGGTGGTCACGACGTGAGCATGAGGAACCGGGTTCGGGTAAACGCCAGCGGCAATCAGGCCTGCCACGTGTGCCATATCCACGAACAGGTAAGCGCCGATGCTGTCAGCGATTTCACGCATTTTTGCCCAATCAACCACACCGGAGAAGGCCGAGAAGCCGCCGATGATCATTTTTGGTTTGTGGGTCTGCGCCTGTTTGGCCAGATCGTTATAGTCAATCTGCCCGGATTCATCGATGCCGTAAGGCACCACGTTATACAGCTTACCGGACAGGTTCACTGGTGAACCGTGCGTCAGGTGGCCGCCGTGTGCCAGGTTCATCCCCAGGATGGTGTCGCCCGGCTGCAGCAGTGCGGTATAAACGGCAAAGTTAGCCTGAGAACCTGAGTGTGGCTGCACGTTGGCATAGTCGGCACCGAAGAGCTCTTTGGCGCGATCGATCGCCAGTTGCTCAACGATATCAACGTATTCGCAACCGCCGTAGTAACGCTTGCCCGGATAGCCTTCTGCGTATTTGTTGGTCAGTTGGGAACCCTGGGCCTGCATTACGCGCGGGCTGGTGTAGTTCTCAGACGCAATCAGCTCAATGTGCTCTTCCTGACGCACCACTTCCTGCTCCATTGCATGCCACAGTTCGGCATCATAATCAGCAATGTTCATTTCACGCTTTAACATCCGGCATCTCCTGACTGAAATCAGCTAGCTTTCCCCTATGGATTTCAAGCTGCAGCTAGGCGACAAGCTATCTCATCCCCAGGAGCTTACTTTTCGTAAGTGACTGGGGTGTGATAGTGCAGGTAACAACGCTGCAGCTTGAAAGACGACGGGGATAATTTTACCCATATGGGTTCTGGGCCACAGTGTAAACCGTTTCGGCCTATCGAAGATAGGTCTTGACAGAGGTTTTTACGCAAACGATTGGCATCAGGTGGCGTAAGGCTTTGAACCCTTAAAGGACGCATTTTGGCAACGGAGTTTTACTCATCAACAAAATGCGCTTTTTTCAAGTTCTGTGAAGGCGATCGACGGTTAACAACCCCGCAACAACAACAGGGATATTTACAAGCATGAGAAAATTTCATAAGATGCATATAAAATGCACCTATTAGATAATCATAAAAACATCCCCAAGGAGCCTCACCATGCTGGATAGTCAAACCATCGCCACCGTTAAATCGACCATCCCCCTGTTAGCCGAAACCGGCCCCAAACTGACCGCCCACTTCTACGATCGCATGTTTGCTCATAACCCTGAATTGAAAGATATTTTCAATATGAGCAACCAGCGTAACGGCGATCAGCGCCAGGCGTTGTTCGATGCTATCTGCGCTTACGCCAGCAATCTGGAAAACCTGGCCGCCCTGCTGCCTGCGGTAGAACGCATTGCTCAGAAGCACGCCAGCTTCAATATCCAGCCCGATCAGTATCAGATTGTCGGCCACCACCTGTTAGCCACGTTGGACGAAATGCTCAGCCCTGGCCAGGAAGTGCTTGATGCCTGGGGAAAAGCCTACGGGGTGCTGGCCAACGTGTTTATTCAGCGTGAAGGCCAGATTTATCAGGAAACGGAAAAGAGTGACGGCGGCTGGCGTGATTTGCGAGCCTTCCGCATCGTGAAAAAACAGCCGCAGAGCGAGGTCATATCCAGCTTTGTACTGGCACCGGTAGACGGCGGCCGCGTGGCCGACTACCAGCCAGGCCAGTATCTGGCGGTTTATATTAACGATGGTAGCCTGCAACATCAGGAGATCCGCCAGTATTCACTGACCACCGCATCGAACGGGGAATATTACCGTATCGCGGTCAAACGTGAGGAACAGGGCGCCGTTTCCAACTTCCTGCATCAACAGGCCAAAGAAGGCGATATCATTCATCTCGCGGCACCACACGGCGATTTCTTCCTGCAGGTAGAACCTACTATGCCGGTGGCATTAATCTCGGCAGGTGTTGGCCAAACGCCAATGCTGGGGATGCTTAACACCCTGCACGACAATCAGCATCCGGCCAACATCCACTGGCTGCATGCAGCAGAAAACGGCTCGGTGCATGCTTTTGCCGACGAAGTGGCGGATATCGCCGGGCGTATGCCTAATCTGAGCCGTCATGTCTGGTATCGTGAACCCAATGCCGATGATGTGCAGGGCCGCGATTATCACAGCCAGGGCCTGATGGATCTGAGCGCATTGCGTAGCGAGTTGAGCGATCCGCAGATGCATTACTACTTCTGTGGCCCGGTGCCGTTTATGCAGCACGTGGGTAAGCAGTTGCTTGAAATGGGCGTAGAAGCCGAACGTATCCACTACGAATGCTTCGGCCCGCATAAGGTGCTGTAAGACTTCAGGTAAGGGGCGCAGCAATGCTGCGCCCCTACACCCAGTTATTTAGTCCGCTTCCATGCGTCCCGTACCTGCTCCGCCGTTACCGGCGCAGCCTGGTTCCCCCAGCTCCCGCGCAGATAGCTCATCAGATCGGCAGCCTTCTGATCGTTGAGCACCCAGCCATAGCCCGGCATAACGATCGCCGTGGCATGTTGGGTGACAGGCGTATGAGCGCCCTCCAGTACCACGCGCAAGGCGGTCAGTGGATTATCCGCCGTCACCGACAGATTGCCCGCCAGAGCAGGTATGACGTTGTCGCTCCCCTCCCCCTTATTGCCATGGCAAGTTGAACAGTACATCGCATAGATCTGCCCGCCTGAAGCCATGCTTGCGCTTGATGCCGCCGTAGTTGCTACAGGTTTCGGTGCCTCTATCTCCAGGCTGTGTACATACTGCGCGATAGCCTTTAAGTCGTCATCACTGAGGTATTGCGTGCTGTGCGCCACGACATCGCTCATTGGCCCGGCCACTGCCGCATGTTGGCTACGGCCGCTTTTCAGCAGCGCAACCACATCATCCGGCTTCAACCCACGCAGGCTCGGCGCATACCAACCATCCAACTCTGCGCCGCTCAGGAACTCAGCGGATTGGTTATCCAGCCCTTTTTCCTGCATCGCCCAGCCGCGCGGAGTATGGCAACTGCCACAGTGGCCCAACCCCTGCACCAGGTAGGCACCGCGGTTCCACTGGGCGCTTTGCTTACTGTCTGGCTGATAGGTTTGGTCTTCATGGAACAGCGTATTCCATACCGCTAACGGCCAACGCATGGACAACGGCCAGCTGATATCGCTTTCCCGGTTGGCAGTGTCTTGCGCCGGGACTTCGTGCATCAGGTAGTCATACAGAGCGCGCATGTCCTGCTCGCTCATTTTGGCGTAGGAGGTATAAGGCATGGCGGGATACAGACGATGCCCATCTTTGGCCACGCCCTGCCGCATGGCACGGTCGAACTCTTCAAAGCTGTAGCTGCCAATACCTTGCTGCTTATCCGGCGTGATGTTGGTGGCATAGATATCCCCTACCGGCGTGGGGAACTTCACCCCACCCGCCAGTTCCTTACCACCCGGAGCCGTATGGCAAGCCGTACAGTCCCCTGCCTTGGCCACATATTCACCGGCGGACATGGCGTGAGCCGAGCCACCAGCCAGTAACAGCATCAGATACAACGGACGTAATGTCATACCCCCTCCTTGGCAGCCACTTTGCCGTAAGCCAGTTCATTCACGGCTCGCCAAGCCTGATCGATCGCCGAGTTGGCATAGGGGCTCCAGTCGGAATCGGAATTGGCTATGACGATCTTGCCGATCGACTGGCGTGCGGTTTCGATAATCTTTTGGGACTCATCTTCATCATCGAACATGCCGTTGAGGAAATAGGAGTAACCGTGCGACCAGCGGTTGACGGTGATCGCCTGAATATCCCGCTGATGATCAAATCCGGCAGCACCTAACATGCCCTGCAACTGCTCACGGATCATCTTCTCATGTACCTCAAACGGGGTTCCTAGCAACAGCGCTCGCCCTTTGCGCGACTGTTCACGCGGGCTAAGGCCGCTGCCGGGCAATGTTGGCACATACACCATATGCAGCCCGATAGGCTGGTTTGGATCGCGTGGGTGCTGATATCCCCCCATGCTTACCGGGTAGTCCAATTTCACCCGGCTATAAGGCGCAGTCGGGGCATAGACTTCGTGCACCCCCAGTTTGATAAACGGCTGCCAGTTGCGGATCACCACCTTGCTGTACACCAACGGCGATTTGACGTTCTGCTTCAGCGCCTCTTGCTGCTCGTGAGGCATTTCCGGGATCAGATAAGGGATCATCATATTGTAACCGGCCATCACCACCTGCCCGGCACGTACTTTGACCATCTTCTCGCCGTTAATATAGGCCACCTCAGCCTTATCACCCACGTTGGCCACGTGCAGCCCGGTGCTGTTCAAGCGTAGTTTCACCGGTGACTCGGGGCGATCCAGCTGGCTGTAATCGAACTGCGCCAGGATGACGTCGTTCATATCTTTGCCACCCGGTGCCACCGCCGGGATCAAATGGCGCACCATCAGGCGAGCCAGCGTGGCATTGCCATCCGGGAAGTGGAACACATAGGGATCGTCGAGATCGGCCTGCGATTCCTCATCCAGCGGCGGCAGGTTCATACCGTTCAGGCCCGGCAGATCACAGATTCGGGCATCGCTGCATGAGGTCGCATCAATGCCGACGGCCTGAAAATCGTTGGTGGTTTGCTGGAAATAGCGGATCGCCATTTCGCTCAGCCCCACTTTCTCGCGTAGGAACTGGCTATAGCTGTGCTTGTCCAACCAGGCCATCTTCTCTTCCTGGCTCAGGCCCGGCAGGTAGTCTTTTTCAACGGTGTGCAGCGCAATCAAGGCCTGACGATCGGCCTGCGGCAACGGGAAGTCGTTGATAAAATCTTCATAAGAGCGACCATTGAGGCGGTCACGCGGAATATCATCCGCCACCACTCGGCCCGGATCGCCACTCACCACCTTATCAACGCCAAAGTTCTGGCGATCAAAGAAGACGCCACGGCTGAGATTCAAATCCGGGTAGAAAGTAGTGTCGAAAGCCTTTTCCATACCGTCCAGGCTAACGCCCAGGTTTTTCAATAGCCCCATGGCGACCGGGCTGAAGTTGGAACGCGGCGATTGTAACGATTCGCTGCCCCCGTAGCCGAGGAGGGTGCCGTTCTCGCTGCTGAATTCGTTACGCTTGGCATGGCCGCCAAAGTCATCATGGTTATCAATCAGCAAAATACGTTGCTGTTTGCCCTTCATTTGCTGCCAGAAACAGGCCGCCGCCAAGCCACTGATGCCAGCGCCAACGATCACCAGATCGAATTCTTCCTCGATCGGCAGGCTGCCAAAATCAAAGGTTTTGCCATCACGCCCCAACTGATGGGCATGTTCGAATGAGCCTGGGTGATTGCCACGCAGACCAGTTAACGCGGGTGGGTAATACAGGGTTTGATGGGCGGCTTGCGGCGATGCGCGCAGGATCTGCATCGGCGTTAGCCCTGCGGCGATGGTGATCGCCACCCCATTAAGAAAATCGCGACGGGTGATAGCCATAAAAGCGTCCTTTTATTCTTTATTATTATCAGGCCAGCCGAAGCCAGCCTGAGAGCCGCGTTATTGTGCGTATAAATCCTGTCAGATCAAGCAGATTAGTGTTTGAACATGACGTGGCGAATGGTGGTGTAATCCTCCAGTCCGTACATCGACATGTCTTTGCCATAGCCAGACAGCTTCTGCCCGCCGTGCGGCATTTCGCTCACCAGCATAAAGTGAGTGTTCACCCAGGTGCAGCCATACTGCAAACGCGCGCTCAGGCGATGGGCACGCCCTACGTCACGCGTCCACAAAGAGGAAGCCAAGCCGTAATTGGAGGCGTTGGCCCAGGCCAGCACCTGCGCCTCGTCGTCGAATTCCGTCACCGTCACTACTGGGCCAAACACTTCGCGCTGGACGATCTCATCTTCCTGGCGCGCGCCTGCCAACAGCGTTGGTTGGAAATAGAAGCCAGGGCCAGCGACTTTTTCGCCCCCGGTGACCACCTGAATATGAGGCAGTGCTTTGGCCCGCTCAACAAAGCCAATCACCCGCTCCAGATGCTGGGAAGTGATCAACGGCCCTAATTCGGTACTGCTGTCCTCCGGTGGCCCGATCTTCAAGCTGGCCACCGCTTCACCCAGCGCTTTCACCAGTTGTGGGTAAATGCCTTTTTGCGCATAGATCCGGCAGGCGGCGGTGCAATCCTGCCCGGCATTGTAAAAGCCGAAGGTGCGGATGCCGTCAACAACCAGCTGAATATCGGCATCATCGAAGACGATCACCGGCGCTTTGCCCCCCAGCTCCATATGCGTACGTTTAATGCTTGGCGCGGTATGGGCAATGATATGTTCGCCAGTAGCAATAGAGCCTGTAAGAGACACCATCCGCACCTTGTCGTGGCCGGTCAGCACATCGCCCACGCTGGCACCCCGGCCAAACAGCACGTTGAGCACGCCCGGCGGGAACACGCCAGCGGCCAGTTCGGCCAGCTTGAAGGTGGTTAGCGGCGTCTGTTCAGAAGGTTTGATCACTACGCAGTTCCCCGCCGCCAACGCGGGTGCCAACTTCCAGGCGGCCATCATCAGCGGGTAGTTCCAGGGAGCAATCGAAGCCACCACGCCCAGCGGATCGCGGCGGATCATCGAGGTATGGCCGGCCAGATATTCACCGGCAGCCATGCCACTCAGGCAACGGCTGGCACCGGCGAAGAAGCGGAACACATCGGCTACCGCTGGCAGTTCGTCATTCAGCGCGCAGTGATAAGGCTTGCCACAGTTGAGGGACTCCAGCTTGGCGAAGGTTTCAGCATGCTGGTCAATCACGTCCGCCAGCGCCAGTAAGTGTTCGGCGCGCTCTTTCGGGGTGGTTTGCCCCCACTGTTCAAACGCCGCATCGGCGGCCTGCACGGCCTCTTCAACCTGCTGTGCGCTGGCCTCGGCCACCTGCACAATCACTTCTCCCGTCGCCGGGTTGTAGACCGGCAACTTTTCGCCCTGGCCGGTAACCAGTTGACCATTAATCAGCAGTTGGCTTTGCATAAGGTTATCCTTTGAAAATATTGGCATCAGCTATTTAGGGATTGAGGCATTACTTTCCGCTACCGGCGACGCTCTCTCCGCCTTTGGTCAGGTAGTACGCGCCCAGGATCGGGAACATCGTCAATACCATCACCGACAGCGCGACCACGTTGGTGATCGGCACACCACGTGGGCGGCCCAACTGGTTCAGCAGCCACAGCGGCAGCGTACGTTCGTGCCCGGCGGTGAAGGTGGTCACGATGATTTCGTCGAATGACAGGGCAAACGCCAGCATCCCCCCCGCCAACAGTGCCGAGCCCAGATTCGGCAAGATCACGTAACGGAAGGTCTGCCAGCCATCGGCTCCCAAATCCATCGAGGCTTCGATCAGGCTGTGTGAGGTACGGCGGAAGCGAGCAATCACGTTGTTGAACACGATCACCACGCAGAAGGTGGCATGACCGATGACGATCGTCATGATCCCCGGTTCGATATTCAGCGCCTTGAAGGCCGCCAGCAGCGCCAGACCGGTGACGATCCCCGGCAAGGCAATAGGTAACAGCAGCAGCAACGAAATGCTGTCCTTGCCGAAGAAGTCCCGGCGATACAGGGCCGCGGCGGCCAGAGTGCCAAGCACCAGCGCAATCGCCGTGGCCAGGCAGGCGATCTGCACCGAAAGCAGTACCGCATCAATAATGTCCTGCCGCCCCGCCGCCACGCTGAACCAATGCAGGGTAAAGCCCCGCGGTGGGAAGCTGAATGCCGCGTCTTCGGTGTTGAAGGCGTACATGGCAATAATCACTATCGGGAAGTGCAGGAAGATCAGGCCACCCCAGGCGGCCAGTTTCAGCCCTAACGGCGCGCGTTCAGAGTGCATCGAAGGCCCCCAAGCGTTTCACAATCGAGAGATAAATGGCGATCAGGACGATCGGCACCAGCGTAAAGGCGGCCGCCATCGGCATATTGCCGATCGCCCCCTGTTGGGCATACACCATGCTGCCGATAAAATAGCCCGGCGGCCCCACCAGCTGTGGCACGATAAAGTCGCCCAGCGTCAGTGAAAAGGTGAAGATGGAACCGGCTGCGATACCCGGTACCGCCAGCGGCAGGATCACATAGCGGAACGTTTGGGATGGGCGCGCGCCCAGATCCGCAGAAGCGTGCAGTAACGAAGGCGGCAAGCGCTCTAACGCCGCCTGGATCGGTAAGATCATGAACGGCAGCCAAATATAGACAAACACCAGGAAGCGCCCAAGACCGGAAGTGGATAGCGTATTCCCCCCAACGCCGGGAATGCTCAGAATGCTCGCCAATACCGGCTCTAGCCCCATATGTTGCAGGAACCACTGCGCCACGCCGTCCTTCGCTAGCAACAGCGTCCAGGCATAGGCTTTAACTATGTAGCTGGCCCACATCGGCATCATCACGGCGATATAAAAGAACGCCTTCACCTTGCCGCTGGTGTATCGGGCCATGTAATAGGCGATCGGGAAGGCCAATACCGCACTGGCCAGCGAAACTACTACCGCCATGGTCAGCGTACGGACGATGATGTCGTAGTTGGCCGGGTTGAACAGCGCGCTCAGGTTGGCGAAGGTCAGATCCGGCGTCACCGTCATGGTGAAATCGTCGAAGGTGTAAAAACCCTGCCACAGCAGGGTCAGCAGCGAGCCAAGATACACTGCCCCAAACCACAGCAGCGGTGGCACCAGCAACAGCAGCAGATACAGCGTTGGCTTGCGGTACAGGTAGGTTGAAATCGCGCGAATTTTACCGCCGGGCGCTGCCGGCTGCTCGATGCTCATGTCCATCTCACCTATCCTCCAGCAGCGGTACCATTGCCTCTCTGGCCCAACAGGCGGTGACCGGCTGACCGATCAGACGCTGCTGTGCCACGGCCTGCCACTGTGGGTTAGCCTGGCTGACCAGCAGTTTCTCACCGCTGCTCAGGGCGATTTCATAGCGTGTCGCCGCTCCTTGGTAATGGATATCCTGCAAGGTACCCTGAACCTGAACTTCCCCCTGCGCTGCCCCGCTTTGATCCAACAGGCGGATATGCTCTGGGCGGATCGAGAAGGTGGCCGATTGCCCCAGCAACCGCTCCGCCAGTGCGCTGCGTACCACGTTGGACGTGCCGACAAACTCGGCAACAAACGGCGTTCTTGGCCGCATATACAGTTCGCGAGGCGCATCTACCTGCTCAATGCGGCCATTGTTAAATACCGCCACCCGATCGGACATCGACAGGGCTTCGCTTTGATCGTGCGTGACGAAGATAAAGGTGATGCCGAGTTGGCGTTGCAGCTTCTTCAACTCCCCCTGCATCTGCTCGCGCAGTTTCAGATCCAACGCCCCGAGCGGCTCGTCCAGCAGTAGGACGCGTGGACGATTAACCAATGCACGGGCCAGAGCTACGCGCTGACGCTGGCCACCGGAAAGGTGCGCCGGTTTACGCTCGGCGGCGAACCCCAACGCCACGCTTTCCAACGCCTGATTCGCCCGCGCCAGCCGCTCACGCTTGGCAACGCCTTTCACCATCAGCCCGTACGCCACGTTCTCCAGCACCGACATGTGTGGGAACAGCGCATAGTCCTGGAACACGGTATTCACATCGCGCTGATAAGGCGGCAGATTGCTGGCCTCTTGCCCATGAATGCGGATGGAGCCCGAACTCAGTTGCTCAAAACCGGCGATCAACCGCAGGCAGGTGGTTTTACCCGAGCCAGAAGGCCCAAGCATGGAGAAAAACTCGCCGTCCTGTATTTCAACAGAAACCCGATCTACGGCGCGAACATCGCCGAAAATGCGCGAGACATCGATAAACTGCACAGCAATGGTCATGATGTACGCTCCAAAATGTTGCCCCTCACCCCAACCCTCTCCCACAGGGAGAGGGAGCTGTTAGTCCCTGCTCTTTTGGAAGTAAAAAGGTCATCTCAGCAAACTCGATCGGTCCCCCACAGAGGAGACGTCTAGCGCTCGCAGGTGAGAACAGTGATAGTTATCTACCGCCCATGATGGCGATGTAGTCCTGGGTCCAGCGGCTATAAGGGACGAACTTGCCGCCCTCAGCCTGTGGCGTTTTCCAGAAGGCAATCTTGTCGAACTGGTTGAAGCCGTTGGTTTCACACCCTTTGTCACCGAGCAGGGTGCTGGCTTTGCAACCGGCTGGAACTGCTGGTAACGAACCAAACCAGGCCGCGACGTCACCCTGGACCTTCGGCTCCAGCGACCAGTTCATCCACTGGTAGGCGCAGCTTGGATGCTTAGCCTCGGCGTGCAACATGGTGGTATCCGCCCAGCCGGTAACCCCTTCTTTCGGGAATACGGTAGCGATAGGCTGGCCTTCGCCTTTCAGGGCGTTGGCCTGGTATGGCCAGGCGCTGGAGGCCACCACGCCTTCGTTTTTGAAATCGCTCATCTGTACCGAGGTGTCATGCCAGTAGCGGTGGATCAACGCATGCTGGCTGCGCAGCAGTTTCAGTGCCGCCTGATACTGCTCTTCGTTCAGTTGGTAAGGGTCAGTGATGCCAAGCTGGGGTTGAGTGGCTTTCAGGAACAGTGCCGCATCGGCGATGTAGATTGGTCCGTCGTAAGCCTGCACCCGCCCCTGATTAGTCTTGCCGTCCGGCAGGTTTTGTTGCTGGAACACCACGGCCCAGCTGTCTGGCGGCGTCGGGAAGGTTTTGGTGTTATACATCAGCAGGTTTGGCCCCCACTGATACGGCGTACCGTAGGTTTTGCCCGCCACGTTGTACCAAGGGCCGTTCAACAGGCGTGGGTAGATATTCTTCCAGTTAGGGATCAGCGCGGTATTGATTGGCTGCACGCGTTTGCCGAAGATCAGGCGCAACGAGGCATCGCCGGAAGCGGTCACCAGATCGTAACCGCCTTTCGCCATCAGGCTGACCATTTCATCAGAGGTCGCAGCGGTTTTCACATTCACCGCACAGCCGGTCTGTTTCTCAAACTGGGTCACCCAGTCGTAATTCTTGTCGGACTGACCACGTTCGATGTAACCAGGCCAGGCGATGATGTCCAACCGCCCTTCCCCTTTGCCCAACTGCTGCGGCGTATCGGCGGCCTGAGCCATACCGCAAAGGATCGTCATACAGAGCGCGGTGACGGTGGTGATTGCGTGTGTTTTTCCCATCGTAATTACCTCGGTGTTGCATATGTTTAAAGTGCGGCAAGGAACGGTTGCCGCCGATTTTTTATCGGCCGTATGACTAGAACGTAGATTTGAATTTCGCCATCACGTGCCGGACAACGCTGTAATCCTGTAATGAATCGCTGGAGAGATCTTTGCCGTAGCCGGAGCGCTTTAAGCCGCCGTGGGGCATTTCGCTCGCCAGCGTAAAGTGGGTGTTGATCCAGGTGCTGCCATATTGCAAATGCGCCGCGATGTGCAGCGCGCGGTCGATATTCTGTGTCCACACTGAGGAGGCCAAACCGTATTCGGAGTCGTTGGCCCAGGTCACTGCCTGCTCCAGGGTGTCAAAACGCGTCACGCTGACCACCGGGCCAAACACTTCACGCTGGACGATTTCATCGGTTTGCAGGCAGCCAGCCAATAGCGTGGGCTGGTAGTAAAAGCCGGGGCCAGAGTGCGCCGCCGCGCCAGTGATCAATTCGATATGTGGTTGGCTGAGAGCCCGTTCGACAAAGCTGGCCACCCGGTCACGCTGGCGGCTGCTGATCAGCGGGCCGATTTCATTATCTTCGTCGCGCTTGCGGGCAAAGCGCAGGCTAGAGACCGCTTCCCCCAAGGCTTCCACCAGCTTCGGATAGATGCCTGCCTGGGCGTAAATGCGGCAGGCCGCGGTGCAATCCTGCCCGGCATTGTAGTAACCAAAGGTGCGGATGCTGCTGACGACCTCATCCAGATCGGCATCGTCACAGACGATCACCGGGGCTTTACCACCCAGCTCCAGATGGGTGCGCTTGACGCTTTTGACCGCCGCCTGCAGGATTTTTTGCCCGGTAACGATATCGCCGGTTACCGAAACCAAACGAACCTGCGGATGACCAACCAGATGGCTGCCCACGCCTTCGCCACCGCCGTAGACAATGTTCAACACGCCTGGCGGCAGGATTTCCTGCAACGCAGGCACCAAGGCCAGAATGGTCAATGGGGTATGTTCGGAGGGTTTGAATACTACGGTGTTGCCCGCAGCCAGCGCCGGAGCAATCTTCCAGGCCGCCATCATCAACGGATAGTTCCATGGCGCGATGGAGGCCACCACGCCGATCGGGTCACGCCGGATCATTGAGGTATGGCCCTCAACATATTCACCGGCCAACTGACCTTGCTGGGTGCGCACGGCACCGGCGAAGAAACGGAATACGTCAATGGCTGCAGGGAGATCGTCGTTCAGTGCCTGATGGAAAGGTTTACCGCAGTTCAGCGCTTCAAGGCGCGCCAGATGTTCTGCCTGCCGTTCGATGGCATCGGCAATACGCAGCAGGATTGTTGCTCGGAAAGCGGGAGTGGTACGTGACCAGTGGGAAAATGCCTGCTGCGCGGCGGCAACTGCTTGCCCCACCTGGGTTGGCGTTGCCTCAGCAATGGAAACCAGGGTTTCACCGTTGGCAGGATTAACAATGGTCTCCTGATGGCCTTCACCCTCGACCGACTCGCCGTTAATGAATTGCCGACAGGACAAACCGGAAACCAACTGTAGCTCTGCCATTGCGCCGCCTCATGTGACAAAAACGTTAACTAAATGTGATAAGTTAGTTTTAATCAGACTAAGCGAGCGCACTGCGGACAACAAATTCTAAATACTGAAGGCAGCGTTCGATTAAATCGAAGGCTTGAGGCCGGTCATGTTCGTTTTGCTGTTCTCACGCGCAATGGTGAGGAATGGCGTCACCAATTCAGGCCGTGCGCTGCCACGCCGCCAGGCCAGGCCGATATCCAGCGGTTCCAGCAAATCCACCAGTTTGCGCGCTTCGATCATATTGCCCTCCAATGACCAGGCGCGGTAAGCCATATCCGGCAGGATGGCAATGCCCATGCCCGCTGCCACCAGGCTGCGCACCGCTTCGGTGGAGGCGGTTTTCATGGCGATCTCCGGCTTCAGGCCCGCTCGCCCCCAGATGCGCCGGGCATGAACGTCCATTTCATCAACGTTGAGTTGGATCAGCGGCTGTTTGACCACGTCTGCCAAACCGATGCTTTCGTGCTCCAGCAGCGGGTGCAGCGGCGGCAGCCACAGGCGATACGGGGAGTGCATCAGCACTTCGGTCTGTAAGGCATCGCGGTCTTCAATGTTCGACAGGATCAGCACCCCGATATCAATTTCACCGCTCACCAGCAAATGCTCGATATAGGGCCGTTCGTCCTCAACCACCTGGATGGTTACATTGGGATAGGCAGACTTGAAGCGCTTGAGCAGCTCCACCAGGAAATACCCCGCCACCAAGCTGGTGACGCCGATGGTCAATTTTCCACTCAGGCTTTCGGTGCCCAGCTGCAGGCTGCGCTTGGCATTATCCACCGTTGCCAGGATCAGGTAGGACTGGCGCAGGAACTGGTGCCCCTGGTGGGTCAGGTTCATTCCCTTGGCGTGGCGCTCGAACAACCGGACGCCAATGTCGGTTTCCAACTGCTGGATCGCTAGCGTGAGCGAAGACTGTGATACAAACACCGCCTGCGCCGCCGCCGAGATCGACCCGGTTTCGGCCACGGCAATAAAATGGCGGATTTGACGTAACGTCATCATGGTAGCAACCTCAAACAAAACAGTTGGTTTGAGTGTAGATGCTCACCGGTAAGCCATCAGGAAATGTGTGAAAAACGCGATATCGTTCGCTTTTTTAGAACGCAAAAAGGGAGGGAGTGCACAAAAACCGCCAGACGTAACCAAATGGGCGCAGCATGCAGCGCCCCTACGCTTTGAGCCTGGGGATGACAATATTGCCGAATAGGGGAGTCGCAAGTTGCACAAAAACCACCAGACGCAACCAAACGGACGTAGCATGGTGATCCTGGGGATGGGAATGTTGTTGGATAGGAGTCGCAAGTGTTTGACCGTAGGGGCGCCGCATGCTGCGCCCGTTCCACAGTCTGCGATTAAATCGCTTCTTCGTCCTGCTCGCCGGTACGGATACGCACCACACGGGCCACGTCGAAGACAAAGATTTTACCGTCGCCGATTTTACCGGTCTGCGCCGTCTGCATGATGGTCTCCACACAGGTATCCACGATATCGTCAGCCACCACGATCTCGATTTTAACCTTTGGCAGGAAGTCGACCATATACTCGGCACCACGGTACAGCTCGGTATGGCCCTTCTGGCGACCAAAGCCTTTCACTTCGGTCACCGTCATGCCGGTGATACCTACTTCGGCCAGTGCTTCACGCACGTCATCCAGTTTGAATGGCTTGATAATCGCGTCAATTTTTTTCATTTTTATTCCTTAATTACCAATTTTTACGGCCAAAGCCGGAGGTGATCGGATAGCGGCGGTCTTTGCCAAAGTTACGGGCGGTAATGCGCGGCCCGACGGCGGCCTGACGGCGTTTGTACTCGTTGATGTCCACCAGGCGGATCACCTTGCGCACCACGGCTTCTTCAAAGCCCTCAGCAACCAGATCGGCGACCGATTTATCGCGCTCGACATAACCTTCCAGAATAGCATCCAGAATGTCATACGGCGGCAGGCTGTCCTGATCGAGCTGATCCGGCGCCAACTCGGCAGACGGTGGACGATCAATTACCCGCTGAGGGATCACGTAGGAGACGGTATTACGGTATTCGGAAAGCTTGAACACTAGGGTTTTCGGCACATCTTTCAATACGTCGAAGCCACCGGCCATATCACCATACAGCGTGCAATAACCGACAGCCACCTCGCTTTTGTTACCCGTGGTTAACACGATGCTGCCGCGTTTGTTGGACAGCGCCATCAGCACCACGCCACGGCAGCGGGCCTGCAGGTTTTCTTCGGTGGTATCCCGTGCGGTATCAGCAAACATCGGGGCGAGCTGGCCCATAAAGGCGTCGAACATCGGTTCAATCGAGACGACGTCAAATTCGATGCCGAGGATTTCGGCCTCTTCCTTGGCATCGGCGATGCTGATATCCGCCGTATAGCGGAACGGCATCATCAAGGCCTGAACCTTGTCTTTGCCCAACGCATCCACGGCGATCGCCAGGGTCAGCGCCGAGTCGATCCCGCCGGACAAGCCCAGCACAGCGCCTTTGAAACCGTTCTTGGTCACATAGTCGCGTACGGCCAGCACTAGCGCTTCATAAACCTGCGCCAGCTGCGGTAATTCTGCCGCTGGGGCCGTCATCGGTACCACTTCCAGGCCTTTGAACTCAAGCAGAGTCACCTGCTCGGCGAAAGCCGCCAGGCGGTGAGTCATATTGCCAGCGGCATCAAAGACTTTTGAACAGCCGTCGAAAATCAGTTCGTCCTGCCCGCCGATCTGATTCAGATAGACCAACGGTAGACCGGTACGCTGGCAGTGGCCGGACATCAGGGTTTTGCGGATATACGGCTTTTCACGGTTATACGGGGAAGCGTTGATCGACAGCAGGATCTCTGCCCCCGCCGCTTTCGCCGCATCGACCGGTTCAGGGAACCACAGGTCTTCGCAGATCAGCAGCCCCAGGCGGTAACCCTTCAGCTCCACCACGCAGTTTTTATCGCCCGCATGGAAATAGCGCTTCTCATCGAATACGCCGTAGTTAGGCAGCTGTTGTTTGAAGTAACGAGCCTGCAAAGCCCCCTCAGAGAACAGTGACAACGCGTTATACAGTTTGCCGTCTTCACGCCACGGGTGGCCAACCAGGATTGCCACATCGGCGGAGGCCTGCTGCAAGCGGCTTAGCTGAGTATCGCAACGCTGATAGAAATCATCACGGTACAGCAGGTCTTCCGGCGGATAGCCGGACAGCGCCAGTTCAGTGAACATGACCAGATCGGCTCCCGCCTTCTGCTGCTCCTGCACGGTTTGCAACATGCGCTCGCTGTTGCCTTCAATATCGCCCACCAGCAAATTCAGCTGGGCCAACGCAATGGAAAGTGATCTGCTCATATCTCTATGGTCTGCCATGCCACAACAAAGAAACCGGAGTGTAAATCATTCCGGCTACTTTGTTGAGAACCTGCGCATGCAGGTTCAGAAAAGAAAACATCATTCTTTGAAATCGTTGGCATCCAGTTCATGGCGCGACAACAATTTATAGAACTCAGTACGGTTACGGCCCGCCATGCGCGCGGCCTGGGTGACGTTACCCTTGGTGATCTGCAACAGTTTACGTAAATAGTGTAATTCAAACTGGTTGCGTGCCTCGACAAAGGTTGGCAACGCCGTGTTTTCCCCTTCCAGCGCCTGCTCAACCAGCGCTTCACTGATCACCGGTGCCGTGGTCAATGCCACACACTGCTCGATCACGTTCACCAACTGGCGCACGTTGCCGGGCCAGCTGGCAGTCATCAGGCGTTTCATGGCATCGGAGGAGAAACTGCGTACAAAAGGTTTGTGGCGCAGCGCCGAAGCACGTAGCAGATGGTTGGCCAGCAGAGGGATATCTTCGGCTCGCTCGTTGAGCGCCGGTATTTTCAGGTTAACCACGTTCAGACGGTAATAGAGATCTTCACGGAACTCGTTTTTTACCATCGCTTTCGGCAGATCGCGGTGGGTGGCGGAAATGATGCGTACATCAATATCCAGATCGCGGTTGCTACCCAGTGGACGCACCTTACGTTCCTGCAACACGCGTAGCAATTTTACCTGCAGCGAGAGCGGCATATCGCCAATCTCATCCAGGAACAGCGTGCCCCCTTCTGCCGCCTGGAACAAACCTTCACGGCTGCTGACGGCACCGGTGAACGCCCCCTTGGCATGGCCAAACAGCTCCGACTCCAGCAGTTGCTCCGGCAACGCGCCGCAGTTGATGGCGATAAAGGCTTTCTTGGCCCGTGGGCTGGCCGCATGGATGGCCTGTGCCAGCACCTCTTTACCGGTGCCGCTCTGGCCGTTGATCAGCACGCTGACGTCCGACTGAGCGACCATCTTAGCCTGTTCAAGCAGCCGCAGCATAATCGGGCTACGGGTGACAAAATCCTCACGCCAGCTGTCATCACCGGCTGGGATCGACGACAGCGACAACGCTTCATCGATCGCCTTATACAACGCATCACGATCGACCGGCTTGGTCAGGAAGCTGAACACCCCCTGCTGGGTCGCCGCCACCGCGTCCGGGATAGAACCGTGGGCGGTCAGAATGATCACCGGCATCCCCGGCTGGTATTTCTGGATCTCGGCAAACAGCGCCATACCGTCCATTTCATCCATCCGCAGATCGCTGATCACCAGGTCGATCTTTTCGCGGGCCAGCAGGCGCAAAGCCTCTTGACCGCTTTCCGCCGTGGTAACGTGAAAACCTTCGCTGGTCAGGCGCATTCCCAACAGCTTAAGCAGGCTGGGATCGTCGTCAACCAACAAAAGATTGGCCGGTTTGCGAGCTGTCATTGCGCTGGGGACTCCTTGTTAGCCGCGGGCGGCGTGTAGGTCTCTTCCGGCTCTACCGGCAAGGCGGTTCCGGTTTCAGTCACCGGGGCTGGCTCTGCAGGCTCGGCCGCTTTGGCGGGCTCTGTGGGCTTACCTGCGGCATCTGCTTTAGGCTGCGCCACGCTGCTTTCCGGGATTTCCCCCTGCAGTTGCTTGCGTGATGAGAGCTGGCGTTCGATATCGGTCAGGTTCTCCAGTTTGCGGGAGGTCTCCTGCAACTGGCTCTGTAAATAGCTCTGACTCTGGCGCAACGAGTCGATCTGACTGTCTGAGCTTTCCTGCAAGTGCTGGTAACGCGCTCGCTCGTCAAACAGGCTCACTTGCAACGCCTGCTGCTGACGCCACAGTTGCAGCAATGGGCGCAGCGAGTTAGGGAATTCGAGGCGATAGCTGTTCAGACGATCGATGATCTGGCGGCGCTCGTTCGAGCTCGGCTCAGCGCTGCTCAGCAAAATGCTTTGCTTGAACACGTTCTGCCAATTGTTGCCCGGCAGGGTTTTCGCTAGCGCTCTGGCCTGCGTGGAGCCGATACGATCGGCGCAGTCTATCGCCCGCAGCCAAAAGAGTGAGTTTTCCAAGGCTTCTTTTTCGTCAAGCTGCCATAGCGTATCGCAAGACGCAATGCGGTAATCCACCACCTTGGTATCCGGGATCGCTTCCTGTTGCTGCTGAGCCGGGCCGCTACTGATAGCACGATCGACACAGCCGATCAGCAGAAACGGGGCAAAAAGGATCGTGCCCAAAAAAGAAAGCGAATGTTTGCCGAGCGGTGCGCGTAGAGAAACACGCGGTGAACCTTCGGTCTGCGATTGATAAGCGCGATTAGACCCTGTGTACATTATTTATTCATTCTCGGCGGTTAATGGCAATTCAATACGGAAGCAGACGTCGGCATCAGCGAGATCCACCAATGTCAATTCGCCACGCATGCGGCGAATACAGTCCTGTGCAATGCTCAGCCCCAGTCCGCTTCCTTTAACGGCCCCTTTTCTCTGGTGACTCCCCTGGAAAAAAGGCTCAAAAATCATGGTTCGTTCCGCTTGCGGGATCGCGCTGCCGGTATTGGCAACGTCAATCTGTACCCGCTGGCCGACCTGGCGGCTGCGGATCCAAATGTTACCGGATTCCTTGCCGTAGTGCACCGCATTGGAGTAGAGATTATCCAGTACGCGCATTAATAGCGTAGGCTCTGCCCAGCAGATTTCCGCCTCAAGTTTGACTTCCGTGCGGATCATCTTGGCACGTGCCGGCAAACTGTGGGCGGCGACCACCATGTCCACCAGTTCTTCCAGCTCGACGTTTTCATGTTCCGACGGGCCATCTGCCAGTTTGCGGTTGTAATCCAGCAGTTGCTCAATCAGCAATTGTAGATGGCGGCTGCTCTGATCGAGGATCGCCACCACCTCTTTCTGATCGGAGGTGAGCGGGCCTGCCACACCATCGGCCAACAGCTCGGTGCCTTCACGCATACTGGCCAGCGGCGTTTTCAGCTCATGGGAGATATGGCGCAGGAACTCATGGCGCTGCGATTCCAGCCAGGCCAGGCGCTCGCTCAACCAAACAATGCGCTGAGCCAGAGAACGCAGTTCACGCGGGCCTTTAAAGGATGCCGTCATGCCGATGGGCCGCCCTTCTCCCAGACGGTTAATCATACGCTCAACGGCCTTGACGGGCCCGATAATCATACGGGTAAACAGCACCACCAACAGCACGCTGACCAGGAACAGCAACAGCGCCTGCCAGCCAAAGTATTGGCCACGCTCGGCGATCGCCTGCTGCAGCTGCTGCCCACGGGAAAAGATCACGGTGCGGGTGGCCTGGACCATTTCGGCGTTGGAATGTGAAAAAGACTCTAACAGCAGTGAAGCGTCCTTGTCCGGCCCGCTGCTCTGGCACTTGATGGTAGAAAGCTGAGTCAGCAGTTTACGTAGTGTCTGGTAGTAACGTTCGTCCGGCAGGATCGGGGCGTGGGCATCCAGCATTTGTGAATACTGTTTACGCTGGTTCTGGTACAGCCGCTCCAGGGTCGGATCGACCAGTACGCAATACTGGCGATAGCTGCGCTCCATTTCCAGCGCCACGCTGGTCATTGCCTCACTACGGCGGGCATCCACCAGCGTCGTACGGTTGATATCCGCCGCCTGCGCGCTGAGATGATCCAGGCTTTGGTAGGCCTGATAAGCCAATACCAGCAGCGGTAACAGCACCAGCAGGAACGCCATTACGACCAATTGACGCAACGAGCGTGGAAATAGACGCCATCTTTTCAAAGAAATCATCTCATTATCTCTAGTCTGCCCAGATGCTAACCGACAATCCGGGGAGAGAAAAGCCCGGCAGCGGATTAATGGCGTTCAGATAAGCAAAAACGCGTTATCCCCAAAAGAGGAAACTGATGTGGTTTGAGAACGTATCGAGGAAAATTACGGAGGCAATGTTTTTTGGGTTTTGACGCTGGGGCATGATGCCCCATCGCAAGGAATATGCGGATGCCCTTACTCATCGTCCCCAGGTGATGTAGCACTAGGCTGGCATCTGATCAGGACGAATAGCATCCAAAAAGTATCCGGGATTGATGAACATATCATCACAGTTGGATACTAGGCGGTGCCTCACTCCACGTGTCGTCCGATGCTTGATAAAGTCGCTTGCGCGTCTGTTATCGGTTTGGTTGGACGATAGGCACCATTTCTTAGGCATCATTCGGAGGCTTATGAGGCGCTGTTCCGTACTAGACGGGGCCAATCATAAAAAGGTGAATGAGCAACTGATAGTTATAATGCACCTTCCGTGCCAACTTTACAAAATATTTTATAATCACATGTTTATTAAAGATAAAATATTTTATCACCACTTACAGCACTCTACCAAGGCAGCCAAGTTTGAGTAATAATCCGACACACCGTCGCCAAAACACGACAACTTAACCCAATCGAATTAACCATGATTAAAATCAATGAGTTAAATGTCTCTTTTTAGAGACAGGCAATATGGCCTTTGTCTCAAAAAACCGACATATAATCTAACTCATTAAAAAATAAGGATATAAAAAAGGCGCCAATGCGGCGCCTCAGTAAACGTCCACGCAAACCTCAGGTTAAATTACCCCAGTTGCTTGCGGGCGTTGCGGAACATGCGCATCCAAGGGCTGTCTTCACCCCACTCCTCTGGATGCCAGGAGTTGCTGACGGTGCGGAACACGCGTTCCGGATGCGGCATCATTACGGTGGCGCGGCCATTGCTGCTGGTCACTGCGGTAATGCCATTCGGTGAACCGTTCGGGTTGGCAGGGTAAGCTTCGGTCACTTGACCATGGTTGTCGACAAAGCGTAACGCAACCAGGCCGTGATGTTCCAACGCCGCCAGATGCGCCGCATCGCGCACTTCTACATGGCCTTCACCATGAGAAACGGCAATCGGCATGCGCGAGCCTGTCATACCTTGCATAAACAGCGACGGGCTACTGGCCACTTCCACCAGGCTGAAGCGCGCTTCGAAACGATCCGACAGGTTGCGCACAAAGCGCGGCCAATGTTCAGCCCCCGGGATCAGTTCACGCAGGTTAGACATCATCTGGCAACCGTTACAAACGCCCAGCGCCAAGGTCTGCGGGCGATGGAAGAAATCGGCAAACTCATCGCGTACGCGCTCGTTGAACAGTATCGATTTCGCCCAGCCTTCACCAGCCCCCAACACGTCACCATAAGAGAAGCCGCCGCAGGCAACCAGCGTGTGGAACTCTTGCAAATCGCGGCGGCCAGCCAGCAGATCGCTCATGTGAACATCAACCGCATCGAAACCGGCACGGTGGAACGCCGCCGCCATCTCAACGTGGGAGTTAACCCCTTGCTCACGCAATACCGCAACCTTAGGGCGTGCGCCCTTGGCGATATAAGGTGCCGCGATGTCGTCATCGGTTGCGAAGGTCAGCTTGACGTTCAGGCCCGGATCGCGTTCGTCCTGCTTGGCCTGATGCTCCTGATCGGCACATTCCGGGTTATCACGCAGGCGCTGCATCTGCCAGGTGGTTTCAGCCCACCAGGTACGCAGGGTACTGCGGCTTTCGCTGTACACCGGTTTGCCAGCGCTGGTGATAACGAAACGATCGCCACTCAGCGCCTGGCCAAGGTGGTGCACGTTATCCGTCAGACCGTGTTGGGCAAATACTTGCTGTACGGCCGCCAGCTGCGCAGCAGGCACCTGGATCACTGCACCCAGCTCTTCGTTGAACAAGGCAGCCAAGGCGTCGGAACCCAGCGCCTGAATATCGACTTCCACGCCGCAATGCCCGGCAAACGCCATCTCGGCCAAGGTGACCAACAGGCCGCCATCGGAACGGTCGTGATAGGCCAACAGCGCACGATCCGCCACCAGTTGCTGCATCGCGTTGAAGAAACCGGCCAATTGCTCCACGTTGCGAACATCGGCTGGCTTATCGCCCAGTTGGCGATAAACCTGCGCCAACGCCGTTGCCCCCAGGGCATTGTGGCCATTACCCAGGTCGATCAGTAACAGCACGCTATCACCCTTGTCGGTACGCAGTTGCGGCGTCACGGTGTGGCGCACATCTTCCACACGAGCAAATGCGGTGATCACCAGCGACAGCGGTGATGTCATTTCCCGCTGTTCATTGCCTTCCTGCCAGCGGGTTTTCATCGACATCGAGTCTTTACCCACCGGAATGGTAATACCCAACGCCGGGCAAAGTTCTTCACCCACCGCCTTCACCGCTTCATACAGACCGGCATCTTCGCCAGGGTGGCCCGCAGCGGCCATCCAGTTGGCGGAAAGTTTCACCCGCTTGAGCGAACCGATTTCCACCGCGGCCAGGTTGGTCAGCGCTTCCCCTACCGCCAGGCGGCCAGAGGCGGCAAAATCCAGCAATGCGACGGGAGCACGCTCACCGATCGACATCGCTTCCCCGTAATAGCTGTCCAGGCTGGCCGTGGTTACCGCACAGTCGGCTACCGGGATCTGCCACGGGCCGACCATCTGGTCACGCGCAACCATGCCGGTGACGGTACGGTCACCAATGGTGATCAGGAAGGTTTTCTCCGCGACGGCCGGCAAGTGCAGCACGCGCTTGACCGCATCGGCAATGGTGATGCCAGCACGCTGCAACACTTCTCCGCTTGCCTGTTGACGTTTCACGTCGCGGGTCATTTTTGGCGTTTTGCCCAGCAGCACATCCAACGGCATGTCGATCGGCTGATTGTCAAAGTGGCGATCGTTGAGCGTCAGATGGCGTTCTTCCGTCGCCTCGCCAATCACCGCGAAAGGTGCGCGCTCACGGCGGCAGATTTCCTCAAAGGTCGCCATCTGCTCAGGCGCTACCGCCATCACATAACGCTCTTGGGATTCGTTACACCACACTTCCAGCGGGCTCATGCCCGGCTCGTCGTTGAGAATGTCACGCAGTTCGAAACGACCACCGCGGCCACCGTCGCTAACCAGTTCCGGCATCGCGTTCGACAGGCCACCAGCACCCACATCGTGAATAAACAGGATCGGGTTGCTATCGCCCATCTGCCAGCAGCGGTCAATCACCTCTTGGCAACGGCGTTCCATTTCCGGGTTATCACGCTGTACCGAAGCAAAATCCAGATCGGCATCAGATTGGCCAGAGGCCATCGACGAAGCCGCTCCACCGCCCAAACCGATATTCATCGCCGGGCCACCCAGCACCACCAGTTTGGCACCAACAGTGATCTCACCTTTTTGCACATGATCGGCGCGGATGTTGCCCAGGCCGCCTGCCAGCATGATCGGTTTGTGGTAGCCACGCAGCTCAACGCCGTTGTGGCTATTGACGCGCTCTTCATAAGTACGGAAGTAACCGACCAACGCCGGGCGACCAAACTCGTTATTGAATGCCGCACCGCCCAATGGGCCTTCGGTCATGATATCCAGCGCGGTGACGATGCGATCCGGTTTGCCGAAATCCTGTTCCCAAGGCTGTTCGAAACCCGGGATACGCAGGTTGGAAACCGAGAACCCTACCAGGCCAGCTTTCGGCTTCGCGCCACGGCCGGTTGCGCCTTCGTCGCGGATCTCACCGCCAGAACCGGTCGCAGCGCCTGGCCAAGGCGAGATCGCCGTTGGGTGGTTGTGGGTTTCCACCTTCATCAGGATGTGTGCTTCTTCCTGATGATAGTCATACAGGCCGCTTTGCGGCGCGGCAAAGAAGCGCCCCACCTGGGAGCCTTCCATCACCGCCGCGTTGTCTTTATAAGCAGAAAGCACGTAGTCCGGCGTCTGCTCAAAGGTATTTTTGATCATTTTGAACAGCGACTTCGGTTGCTGTTCGCCGTCGATGATCCAGTCGGCGTTGAAAATCTTGTGGCGGCAATGTTCGGAGTTGGCCTGTGCGAACATGTACAGCTCAATATCCGTTGGGTTGCGCCCCAACTCGGTAAAGGCGGCCAGCAGGTAGTCGATCTCGTCCTGCGCCAGTGCCAACCCTAACTTGGTGTTGGCCTGTTCCAGCGCGCTGCGACCTTGCGCCAGGATATCCACCGTCTGATACGGTGCGGGCTGATGATGAGAGAACAGTGTTTCCGCCTGTTGCAGCTCGCTGAATACCGTTTCCATCATGCGATCGTGCAGCAAGGTAGCAAGCTGTTGCCACTGGGCATCGGTCAAGGTCGGTGCTGTGACATAAAATGCCAGGCCGCGCTCAAGACGAACCACCTGCGTCAGGCCACAGTTATGGGCGATATCGGTGGCTTTGGAAGACCAAGGCGAAATGGTGCCCGGGCGCGGCGTCACCAACAGCAGGCGGCCTTGCGGAGCATGTTCAGCGAGAGAAGGGCCGTACTTGAGCAACCGCTGCAGCTTGGCCTGCTCTTCGGCGCTTAGTGGTGCGCTGACATCGGCAAAGTGAACGTACTCGGCATAGATATCACCGATCGGGAGTTGAGCATCCTGGCAGCGGGACAGTAGTTTGGTAATACGAAAAGCCGACAAAGCGGGCGAACCACGCAGTATTTCCATAATCAAAGTTCTCTCGTCTTCGAAGCAACTGGGTTCAGCACTTCATTGGGCGCAACAGGGGGAAAACGCGCGCCATTATAGATAATCCGCGCCGCCGACGAAACCGTTTGCGTAGCTATTATTGATAAAAGCTATTCTCGCTGCCGAATTCTCATAACCTATCAATAAAGTTGCGCGCTGGCGTAATGTTGCGCAAAATGCCCCGGCACTGGTGATTTAACCATGAAAAAATCCTGATTACGGTCAACATAAAGTGTGCATCTATTTGAGATAACTATTTGAAACGCCTAAAAATAAATTACATTCTAATCGGTGTTGTGGCCCTACTGCTGGCGCTTGCCCTGTGGCCCAATATCGCCTGGCGTGGTGGACAAGGAGGCCAACTCGAGGCGATAAAAGCACGGGGGGAACTGCGCGTCAGCACGTTAAACTCACCGTTAACCTATTTCACTACCCCGCAGGGGCCGAGTGGCCTTGACTATGAGCTGGCCAAAAGCTTTGCCAACTACCTGGGGGTCAAGCTGGTGGTGATCCCACATCAAAACATCAATGACCTGTTTGACGATCTTGATGATGACAATGCCGATATTCTCGCCGCCGGGCTGATCTACAACCGGGATCGCCTCAGCCGCTCCAGTACCGGCCCAGCGTATTATTCCGTTTCCCAGCAATTGGTTTACCGGCTGGGAACCACGCGGCCAAAAACCTTTGCCGATATCAAAGGCAAGCTGGCGGTGGCCTCCGGTTCAGCGCACGTCAGCACGCTAAAGCAGCTCAAACAAAGCAAATACCCCGACCTCAGTTGGGAAGCGTCAAGCGATATGACCTCGAAAGAGCTGCTGGAACAGGTGGCCGATGGCAAGCTGGATTACACCATCGGCGATTCCGTGACCATAGCCCTGCTGCAGCGCATCCATCCACAGCTGGCCGTCGCTTTTGACATTACCGATGAAGAACCAGTGACCTGGTATCTGAAGCGCAGCGATGACGATAGCCTGTACGCCGCGCTGCTGGATTTTTATAGCCAAAGGGTAGAAGACGGCACGCTGGCCCGCTTGGAAGAGAAGTATCTGGGGCACGTGGGCAGTTTTGACTACGTTGATACCAAAACCTTCCTGTCGGCCATCGACTCGGTATTGCCCACTTTCCGCTCGCTGTTTGAAAAGTATGCCAGCGAAATTGACTGGAAGCTGTTGGCCGCCATCGCCTACCAGGAATCACACTGGAATCCGCAGGCAACCTCCCCCACCGGTGTCCGTGGGCTGATGATGCTGACCAGAGCCACCGCCGAAGGCCTGGGCGTCACCGACAGGCTCGATCCGGAACAGAGTATCCAAGGCGGGGCACTCTATCTGCAGCGTCTGATGGAGAAGGTGCCCGATACGGTGCCGGAAGATGAACGGATCTGGTTCGCACTGGCCGCCTATAACATGGGCTGGGGCCATATGCTGGACGCACGTAAACTCACCAAAAGCCAGCAAGGCAACCCCGACAGTTGGGTCGATGTGAAACAGCGCCTGCCGATGCTGAGCCAGAAACGCTACTATCCGTCACTCACCTATGGCTATGCCCGTGGCCGCGAAGCCTATAATTACGTGGAAAACATCCGCCGTTATCAGGTCAGCCTGGTGGGCTATCTGTTGGAAAAAGAGAAGAAGGCAGTAGAAGCGATGAAACAGGCCGAGCTGGCCAAGGGCTATCCGGCCGTGGAAGCCAAGCTGGCGCTCGCCCTGTAGTTATTCTCAAGATAAGTAGTTATTGCGGGTCTTTGCCAGCTCGCTGCGCCAGTTTCAGCGCTTTTTTCTGCTCGCGGCGCATGCGGAAAAAGTTGCTGAGGGTGGCGGCGCACTCTTCTGCCAGCACGCCCGAGACGATTTCTACCTGATGATTCATGCCCGGATGGCGCAGAATATCCACCAGTGAACCCACCGCTCCGGTTTTTTCATCGGCCGCACCGTATACCAAACGACGGATGCGGCTGTGCACCATAGCCCCGGCGCACATCACGCAAGGCTCCAGCGTGACATACAGCGTGGCATTCAGCAGGCGGTAATTCTGCAATACCGCCCCCCCCTGCCGCAGCGCCATGATTTCAGCATGAGCGGTGGGATCGTGGCGGCCGATCGGCCGGTTCCAACCTTCGCCAATCACCTGATTATCCAGCACCAGCAGCGCCCCAACCGGCACCTCACCTTCTTCCTGCGCACGTTGAGCCAGGCTTAACGCCTGACGCATCCAATACTCATCACTATATTCATTCACCACATCAATCCTCGTGCGCATCGCGGCGGGCATTATACACACTAGTCCCTTTTGCCGCAGCCACTCGGCCTTGTTGATGCTAATAAGCTTGAAAAACCCTGACCCCGCCACGTTTGTCGATCGCTTAAAACACCACCAACAAATCAATAACATCATATTTAATGATGATTAAATTTTGTTCATTTCTTAAAATTTCAGATAAACGTTATAAACTGGTGGAAAATCAAGCTGTAAAATTAAGCAAATTTTTTCTAACTAAATTGTGATAGATCATATTCTCTTAAGCATTAGCACGATAATGTTTACCTCACGCAAAAAGCCTTTATAAGGAGTAGGTTATGGCTGCCTCAACATTCTTTATCCCTTCCGTCAACATGATAGGTTCCGGCTGTCTGGAAGACGCGGCAAAAACCATGAAAGAGCATGGTCTGCATAACGCACTGATCGTGACCGACAAGGTTTTGAACGGCATTGGCGTCGTAGCTCAGGTGCAAGCCCTGTTAGCGGCACAGAACATTGAAAGCTGCGTCTATGACGGCACACATCCCAACCCGACCACGGAAAACGTAAAACAGGGCCTGGCACTGTTGCGCGAGCATCACTGTGACTGTGTCGTTTCTCTGGGTGGCGGTTCGCCGCATGACTGTGCGAAAGGGATTGCCCTGGTCGCCGCTAACGGCGGGGAAATCAAAGACTATGAAGGGGTTGATCGCTCAGCTAAGCCGCAGTTGCCGGTCGTTGCGATCAACACCACTGCGGGTACCGCTTCCGAGATGACACGTTTTTGTATCATCACCGACGAAGCGCGCCACATCAAAATGGCGATTGTCGACAAGCACGTCACTCCGATCCTGTCGGTCAACGATCCTCACCTGATGGCTGGCATGCCGAAAGGCCTGACCGCTGCCACCGGTATGGATGCTCTGACCCACGCTATCGAAGCTTACGTCTCCAGCGCCGCCAACCCAATCACCGATGCCTGCGCGCTTAAAGCCGCCACCATGATTGCCGAGTCTTTACGTGATGCGGTCAACGACGGGCAAAACATGCAGGCGCGCGAGAACATGGCCTATGCCCAGTTCCTGGCCGGTATGGCATTTAATAACGCCTCATTGGGTTATGTGCACGCTATGGCGCACCAGTTGGGTGGCTTCTACAACCTGCCACATGGCGTGTGTAACGCCGTGCTGTTGCCGCACGTGCAAGAGTTCAATACTCAGGTTGCCGCAGGGCGTCTGAAAGACATTGCCGCCGCTATGGGCGTAAATGTTGCAGGCCTTAGCGATGAGCAAGGGGCTGCCGCTTGTATCGCCGCCATTCGCCAACTGGCGAAAGATGTGGGAATTCCTGCTGGCTTACGCGATCTACAGGTCAAAGAAGAAGACTTTGCTACGTTAGCCACTAACGCCCTGAACGATGCCTGTGGATTCACCAATCCAATCCAGGCAAGCCACGAACAGATTATGGCAATCTTTAAAGCAGCCATGTAACCGCTGCCAGGCTCCCTCGTTTTACTGGGGGAGCCTTATTTAATCCAACTGCTGTAACTCACCTTCTTTACCCACCCGCCAACGGTGTTCGCAAAAATAGAGTAAAGGGTTATCCTGCTTGCTGTCGCTGTAGCCACTGAACAATTTCAATGGCGCTCCCAGACGCTGCTCCAGTTGCACCACCTTTTGTACTCCCAGGCAGCGCATGGGCAACACCCAGCCCCCGTAGCGACGCACAATGCTGCTCCCCACCAGCCGTACCCGTGGCAGGAACGCAGAATCCCGATAAACCTGCTCCACCAGCCGTTCCGGCGAGCCGGTGATCAACCACACTTGAGCATCTTGGGCATCCAGATACTGACGCAAACGCATCTGTACGACCGGAAAGGCGGTGACCTTACGGCGAAAATAGTCGACGAATTTCGCCTCCAGCGCTTTCAGCCTGGCCTCTGATCGGCCAAAGGTCATTGCCCACAATAGCAGGCTCATGGGCCAACGAGTTGCCCGCCCACCGATCAACAAACCCAATCCGATAATGGGTAACAGCGGCACCACCAGCACCAGGTTCAACGGCAGATGCCGTAGCAAAAAGCGCAGGAAACTGCCAAACATGTCTTCCTGATGCAAGGTGCCATCCAGATCGAAAAATACCACGCGCTGGGCCTGTGCAACCGGTTTGTCAGTCAAACGTTACTCCTCAGGATCGTAGACCCCATTATGCAGGTGAAAATACAACCGGCTATTATCGTAATCACTAGACCGACCAGATACAACCGACATTGGTCCACGCCAAAGGCGCGTTAACCCATCAATACCACCCTATAGCCATGGTGTTGCTGCAAGCGCTTTAGCGGCCTGCTCACAAAAATGATTGCTGCCCGTTTTACCACCGGCATGGCAGAATGCTGACTGGCTCAAAGGAAAAAACCATGAGTACCCTTCTTCGCATTCGTCAGATTTACCCAACGCTGGCACAAAACGATCGCAAACTGGCGGACTTTCTGTTGGATAACGCCGAACAGGCCCGCCACCTCAGCTCACAAAAGCTGGCCCAGTTGGCCGGTGTCAGCCAATCAAGCGTGGTCAAGTTCGCCCAGAAACTGGGCTACAAGGGATTTCCGGCGCTGAAACTGGCATTGGGTGAGGTGCTGGCTCAACCGCAGGTCGCACCGGTGGTGACGGTGCATAACCACATTCTGAGCAGCGATCCACTCAAAACCGTCGGTGAGAAATTGCTGCTGGAAAAGCAGGCCGCATTACGAGCTACTCTGGATATCAACAGTGAACAGCGGCTGCTTACCGCCCTGGAGATGCTGCGTGCGGCGCGGCGGGTGATCTTGGTCGGCATCGGGGCTTCCGGGCTAGTGGCCAAAGACCTGTCGTTCAAGCTGCTAAAGATTGGCGTGATGGCGGTAGCAGAAGCGGATATGTACGTTCAACTGGCGACGATAAAGGCGCTGAGCAGGGAGGATCTGCTGCTGGCGATCTCGTTTAGCGGCGAACGGCGTGAAATCAACCAGGCCGCCGAAGAAGCACGTATTGCCGGAGCCAAGGTGCTGGCACTGACCAGCTTCTCGCCTAATGGCCTACAGCAACGGGCCGATCACTGCCTTTATACCATTGCGCAAGAGCCCAATATCCGCAGCGCGGCGATATCTTCCAGCACCGCGCAGTTCGCCCTGACCGACCTGCTGTTTATGGCTCTGCTCCAGCACGAGCTCGATCATACCCACGATCGCATCCACCACAGCGAACAATTAGTGAAAAAACGGGTGTAAGGCGTATAATCTGCGCTCCGCGAAATACCCCTGTAAATAATGAGAGAGTTGCCATGGCCCTGCTAATCACACGCAAATGTATCAACTGCGATATGTGCGAGCCGGAATGCCCGAACCAGGCGATTTCGATGGGGGATGAGATTTACCAGATCGATGCCAACCGCTGCACCGAATGCGTGGGGCATTACGAGACCCCAACCTGCCAGCAGGTGTGCCCGATCGATAACACCATCATTACCGATCCGCAGCACGTAGAGAACCAGGAACAGCTGTGGGACAAGTTTGTCGTGCTGCACCATGCCGATAGCTTGTGAGTCAATCGCCCCTCACCCTAACCCTCTCCCAAAAGGAGAGGGGACCGATCGAGCTATTTATCGTTACTGAGCTCACCTTTGCTCTTCCAACGAATGTGCTACAGACTTACTTCTGTAACAGACGGCGACACCTAACTAGCTCCTTCTCCCTGTGGGAGAAGGTTGGGATGAGGGGACTGAGCGTTCAACAGATTAACTCCGGCACCTGGCAACCACTCTGGGCAATTACCCCTCGATGATCACCGTAGCACAGGCATAGCGGCGTTCATCCGCCAGAGAAACGTGGATCGATTTCACCCCCATCTCCTGCGCCAGCTCGGCAGCACGTTCATGCAGCCGGATATTGGGCTTCCCCAGGCCATCATTGAACACTTCGAACTGATTGAACGCCAGGCCATTGCGGATGCCGGTGCCGAACGCCTTGGCGGCGGCCTCTTTGACCGCAAAACGTTTCGCCAGGAAGCGTACCGGCTGCTGATGTTGCTGATACACCTCCCATTCGGCCGGGCTTAACACCCGGCGAGCCAAGCGATCGCCGCTGCGTTCCACCACCGCTTCGATACGCGCCATCTCCACGATGTCGGTTCCCAAGCCCAGTACCGCCATTAGCGACGCGCTTCCCGCATCAGCAGTTTCATGTCCGCCACCGCGGCAGGTAAACCGCTCATCACCGCCTGGCCAATGATGGCATGGCCGATATTCAGCTCATACATCTCTGGCAACGCGGCGATCGGCTGCACGTTATGATAGGTCAAACCGTGGCCCGCATTCACCTTCAGGCCTTTGCTGGCCGCATAGGTGGCCGCTTTGGCAATGCGCTTGAGCTCGGCTTGAATGGCCAGATCGCCCTGCGCTTCGGCATAGGCACCGGTATGGATCTCGATATAAGGTGCGCCTACGGCCACCGCCGCGTCGATCTGACGGTGATCGGCATCGATAAACAACGAAACCAAAATGCCAGCCTGTGCCAGGCGTTCAACCGCCACGGCCATTTTGTCCTGCTGCCCGGCCACGTCCAGCCCGCCTTCGGTGGTCACTTCCTGACGTTTTTCCGGCACCAGACAACAAAACTGAGGTTTCAGCTCAATGGCGATATCCAGCATTTCATCGGTGACGGCCATTTCCAGATTCATACGGGTCTGGATGGTTTGGCGCAGGATACGCACGTCGCGGTCGGTGATATGACGGCGATCTTCACGCAGGTGAACGGTGATGCCATCGGCCCCCGCCTGCTCGGCAATAAATGCCGCCTGCACCGGATCCGGGTAGTTAGTGCCGCGCGCGTTACGTAACGTGGCAATATGATCGATATTGACGCCCAGCAGTAAATCAGCCATGACAACCCTCTACTAAGTCATTTTCAGTAGCAGCAGTTTACACGGGTGAGCAAAACGGCAAAAGCAGAAACCGCTTAGGCTTCGTCGACGGGGGTATCAGGTTGTTTGCGCACGAACTGGCGAAACAGTTCACGGCTCTTCAGCGGCTTACCGCCGAGATAGGGTTTCAGCGCCATGCGGGTAAAGCGCTTGGCTGCACGCAGGGTTTCTGCATCGGGGAACTGGCGTTCATCCAGGGCGCGGAGTTCACGGCCGGTAAAACTGTAATGATCTACCACCAGGCTGGCAATAAAGCCTTTTTCTTCGCGATAGCGATAGGTCATGCCGTCATCCACCGGCTCGCCGCTGCCAGCACAATGGAGGAAATCCAGCCCGTAACCCAGGTGCCCCAACAGCGCCAACTCGAACTGCCGCAGGGCATGCTCCGGGGAGCTGTCTTCCGCCGCCAGGGCCTGCAAGCATTGCAGATAATCGAAGAACAACACCGAATAGTTGCCTTCCTGCTCCAGCACCCGTGACAACAGTTCATTCACGTAAAGACCGCTGTAAAGCATCATGCCGCTGAGGGGTAAACCAAGGGAGACCGCTTCGGCACCGCGCAGCGTTTTGACTTCGCCACGACCGCCCCAGCGTACTAACAGAGGAGTAAAGGGTTGCAAGCAACCCTTTAGATTGGAACGGCGACTGCGTGCGCCTTTTGCCAGCAAGCGCACCCGCCCATGACCTTCCGTGAACAGGTCCAGCATCAGGCTGGTTTCACTAAAGGGTCGCCCATGCAGGACGAAAGCGCGCTCCCAGCCATCCATAGGAGGTATTACTTCAGGTCGTCGGTATAGCCCAGGCTACGTAGCGCACGTTCGTCGTCCGCCCAGCCCGATTTCACTTTCACCCACAGTTCCAGATGCACTTTGGCTTCAAACATCTGTTCCATGTCCTGACGGGCTTCAATCCCGATAGTCTTGATCTTCGAACCTTTGTTGCCAATAACCATCTTCTTCTGGCCTTCACGCTCAACCAGGATCAGACCGTGCACGTCGTAACCACCGCGCGCATTCGGTACAAACTGTTCGATCTCGACCGTCACCGAGTAAGGCAGCTCCTCACCCAGGAAACGCATCAGCTTTTCACGGATGATTTCCGACGCCATAAAGCGCTGGGAACGGTCAGTGATGTAATCGTCCGGGAAGTGGTGTTCCGCTTCCGGCAACACTTTGCGTGCGATAGCCGCGATAGTGTCCACGTTCATGCCTTTTTCGGCAGAGATCGGCACCACATCGAGGAAGTTCATCTGCTGGCTGAGGAACGCAATATGCGGCAACAGCTTGGATTTGTCGGTAACGTTGTCGACCTTGTTGATCGCCAGCAGCACCGGGCTTTTCAGGCCGCGCAGCTTGTTGACCACCATTTCATCATCGGCAGTCCAGTTCGTACCTTCAACGACGAAGATCACCAGCTCGACGTCACCGATTGAGCTGCTGGCCGCGCGGTTCATCAAACGGTTGATGGCGCGCTTTTCTTCGATATGCAGACCCGGGGTGTCGACGTAAATGGCCTGATAAGCGCCATCGGTATCGATACCCATAATGCGGTGACGGGTCGTCTGTGGTTTACGCGAGGTGATGGAGACTTTTTGCCCCAGCAGTTGGTTCAGCAACGTGGATTTGCCCACGTTGGGACGACCTACGATCGCAATAAAACCGCAGTATTGTTTTTCTTCGCTCATTCAAGCTCCAGCTTTTTCAGCGCTTGTTCCGCTGCCGCCTGCTCGGCTTTACGGCGGCTTGAGCCGGTGCCCACGACGGGCTCGCTCAAACCACTCACCTGACAGTGGATAGTAAACTCCTGATCGTGCGCCTCACCGCGAACCTGCACCACCAGATATGTTGGCAACGGCAGATGACGACCTTGTAAAAACTCCTGCAAGCGGGTTTTCGGGTCTTTCTGCTTATCACCGGGGCTGATTTCGTCCAACCGGCTACGATACCAGTCCAAAATCAGTCGCTCAACGTTTTGAATATCGCTATCCAGGAACACACCGCCAATCAGTGCCTCCACCGTATCCGCCAGGATCGACTCGCGGCGGAATCCACCACTTTTCAGCTCACCCGGCCCAAGGCGTAAACACTCGCCCAGATCGAATTCGCGTGCCATCTCCGCCAACGTATTGCCCCGCACCAGCGTGGCACGCATGCGGCTCATGTCTCCTTCGTCTACGCGAGGAAAACGCTGGTAGAGCGCATTGGCGATGACAAAACTAAGGATCGAATCACCCAGAAACTCAAGACGTTCATTGTGTTTACTGCTGGCGCTACGGTGAGTTAACGCTTGCAGTAAGAGCTCCTGCTGTTGAAAAGTGTAGCCCAGCTTCCGCTGTAGCCTGTTTATTACGATGGGGTTCATGAGTTACCAATAGATCAAGAATGCGTCAAAAACTTGCAGCATACGGAACAGGCCTGCTTTGCCAAAAGCCAATCCAAAGCTGTTTTGTTTGCAGTGGCGCCCAAAAGGGGCCAACTTTTATCGCTCGAGGGGCTATTCTACAACGAGTGGAAATATATTGCTGCGATTATATAGACCCATTGCCTGTCAAACTGCAGCCTAATTGGCTGCAGTTTGCAAAACGCTATTAGTGAATACCACCGATACGGCTCAATCTGACGCCCGTTGGCCATTCACCTTCCTGCTTTTCAAAACTCATCCAGATCGCGGTGGCTTTACCTACCAGATTCTTCTCAGGTACGAATCCCCAATAACGGCTGTCTGCACTATTATCGCGGTTATCGCCCATCATGAAGTAATGGCCGGCTGGCACTACCCACTCGCCCAACTGCTGGCCTGCTTGCTGATAGTAAGCACCGACCTGATCCTGTGCACCGGGCACGGTCAGAATGCGGTGAGTCACGTTGCCCAGAGTTTCCTTGCGTTCGCCAAGGCGAATACCGCCCTGTGGCACGTTATCCGTCAGTGGGATCTGGAAGAAACCATTGCTGGTTTCACCCATGCCGCTGCGGGTAAACATCTGCACAAAATCGCTCGGTTGCATATCGCTGTAGGTGACCGCCAATGCGGTATCACACGCCTGGCCACTATTACAGGACTCTTGCACCGTCACGCGCTTATTCACCGGATCATAGGTCACGCGATCGCCAGGTAAGCCAATCACGCGTTTGATATAATCCAGTTTGGTGTCGCGTGGATATTTAAATACCGCAATATCGCCGCGCTTGGGATGACCGGTTTCAATTAGCGTGGTCTGGGTGATCGGATCCTTTACGCCGTAGGCAAATTTTTCCACCAGAATGAAATCACCAATCAACAGCGTCGGCATCATTGAGCCTGAAGGGATCTGGAACGGTTCGTAAATAAACGAACGCACCACAAATACCAACAGCAATACCGGGAACACCGAAGCCCCGGTTTCAACCCAACCCGGCTGCCTGGCCACTTTCGCCAAGGCCGCTTCGTCGATCGTTCCAGCCGCCTGTGCATTGACCGCCGCGATTTTCGCCCGGCGTGCCGGCGCCCATTTAAAGCGCTCAAAGCACCAGATGATCCCGGTCACCAAAGTGGCTAACGCCAGGATCAAGGCAAACATATTCGCCATGCAAACTCCCTAGTTACGCGAGCTTTCGCTCTTACTTACCGTCTTTACCCACGTGCAGAATGGCCAGGAACGCTTCCTGCGGCAACTCAACGTTACCCACCTGCTTCATGCGTTTTTTACCGTCTTTCTGCTTCTGCAGCAGCTTCTTCTTACGGCTGACGTCGCCGCCGTAGCACTTGGCCAACACGTTTTTACGCAGCTGTTTCACCGTAGAACGAGCGATGATATGCGTGCCGATCGCCGCCTGGATCGCAATATCAAATTGCTGGCGTGGGATCAGCTCTTTCATTTTCTCAACCAGTTCACGGCCACGATACTGCGCGTTATCACGGTGAGTGATCAGCGCCAGCGCATCTACACGTTCGTTGTTGATCAACACGTCAACGCGCACCATGTCGGAGGCCTGGAAACGTTTGAAGTTATAATCCAGTGACGCGTAACCGCGCGAGGTGGATTTCAAACGGTCAAAGAAGTCTAGCACCACTTCGGCCATTGGGATTTCGTAGGTCAGCGCCACCTGGTTACCGTGGTAAACCATGTTGGTCTGTACGCCACGCTTCTCAATACACAGCGTGATCACGTTGCCCAGATATTCCTGCGGCATCAGCATGTGACACTCTGCAATCGGCTCACGCAGTTCAGCGATGTTATTCAACGGCGGCAGCTTGGAAGGGCTATCGACGTAGATGGTTTCATTGCCAGTGGTTTCGACTTCATACACTACCGTAGGTGCCGTAGTGATCAGTTCCAGATCGTATTCACGCTCCAGACGCTCCTGAATGATCTCCATGTGCAGCAGACCCAAGAAGCCACAGCGGAAGCCAAAGCCCAACGCAGTAGAGCTCTCTGGTTCATAGAACAGGGAGGCATCGTTCAGGCTCAGCTTGCCCAGCGCATCACGGAAGGCTTCATAATCGTCGGAACTGATCGGGAACAGGCCGGCATACACCTGTGGCTTCACTTTTTTAAAGCCTGGCAACATTTTGTCTGCTGGCTGGCGAGCCAACGTCAAGGTATCGCCCACTGGCGCACCGAGGATATCTTTAATGGCGCAGACCAACCAACCCACTTCGCCACAGTTCAGCACGTCGCGATCGACACGTTTCGGGGTGAAAATCCCCAGACGGTCGGCGTTATAAGTTTGGCCAGTACTCATGACCTTAACTTTATCGCCCTTGCGCAGGGTGCCGTTTTTCACGCGGATCAGGGAGACAACGCCAAGGTAGTTATCAAACCAGGAGTCGATGATCAGCGCCTGCAGCGGAGCATCCGCATCACCTTCTGGTGGCGGGATATCACGCACCAGACGCTCCAGTACTTCAGGCACGCCAACGCCGGTTTTTGCCGAGCAGCGCACCGCGTCAGTCGCATCAATGCCCACGATATCTTCGATTTCCTGTGCGGCGCGATCCGGATCGGCGGCAGGCAGGTCAATCTTGTTCAACACCGGCACCACTTCCAGATCCATGTCCAGTGCGGTATAGCAGTTGGCCAAGGTCTGGGCTTCTACGCCCTGCCCGGCATCCACCACCAGCAATGCGCCTTCACAGGCGGCCAGTGAGCGTGAAACCTCATAGGAGAAGTCAACGTGCCCAGGGGTGTCGATAAAGTTAAGGTGGTAAACCTGCCCATCATTGGCTTTATAGTCGAGCGTTACGCTCTGCGCTTTGATGGTAATACCACGCTCACGTTCCAGATCCATAGAATCCAGCACCTGTGCGGCCATTTCACGTTCGGTCAGGCCGCCGCAGATTTGGATAATACGGTCAGACAGCGTCGACTTACCGTGGTCAATATGGGCAATGATAGAAAAATTTCTTATGTGTTTCATTTAATTAGTTTTTCTGCCTTGGTATTTCTGAATTACTCGCCTATGGAACCCGCATGGACATAAAGCGACGGTGAATGGGTCGGCTATTTTTCGCCTGAATCGCAGCATTCTACATGCCACAACACTGAAAACCTAGCAATCGGTGTTGGGAAGCTATTCGATTATACGTAGTTTAGTGTTACAACGCGCCGCAGTTGATGAAAGCAGATATTAACGCGGTAAAGGCCTGATAAAAATTGTGGGCTAATTGCGCCAATCCTCTTGGCCAGACACTATTTACCCGGTGGTAATACATATTACGCGATTACGCAATAAACCCAATCTTAATTATTTAATAAATAATATTTTTATCAATAACTTACAGTTAAACCACAACGCAACCGCTTTAGGATAAACCTGATATACGCTCCTTTGCCCCTCGGTTACAAGTGGCAAGAACTTTGGATAAAAACAGACTTCAGGGCACTACGACATCGGCAAGCCCACCAGAGTTCACCAGCATCTCCTCTGAACATTGATTGGAAGGTTTATCATGATCGATAAAGGGCAAATGCTGAGCCGGCACGATTTTTCCAAGGTCAACTGGGGCATTTTGGCAGCGGTAACGCTGCTGTTCACTCTCGGTGCGGCGCTGTTGTTAATGCCGTTATTGAGCAACATGGAAGATCCTCACGTTCTGGCCTTACTGCAAGCTGGCACGGCAACCATTCTGTTAGGCACTACGTTGTTGGCATTGCGCCATTATATGCGACCAATGCTGACCTATCGCCTGTATGAGCACGGCGTACGCGTGCTGGATCACCACAGTCATAAAGAACGGTTTATTGCGTTTGAAAAGATTGCCGATATCTACCATTCTCGCGGTAGCAGGCTGCTTGGCGGGCTAAACGACAGTATGGCGTTTCGTACCTCGGAGGCGGCGTTCTGGTACAGCATCAAGAGCAATATCTCTCACTCCCGGCAGCTGATTGAAACCCTGATCCAGCAACAGATCCAGCAGCGTGGGCCACTGGCATTAAATTCGCTTTATCAGGGGGAAATATTGACCTTCGGCTATCTCATTAGCAGTAGGGGCTGGCTTGGTTCGTGGCAAGAGCAACCGACTCAAACATTACGGCTTAGCGCTACGACGGTGAGTTCCGCCCAGGCTCAGGTTCAGATCGAAAAGATCCACCGGCTGGAAAACAATAAGCAGCGTGGCACCCTTCGTTTGCTGGATCTACAAGGCAATGAGCTGTTTTCGCTGGGTTATGACTCGCTGTTCAGCGCCGATCTGTTTATTGCGCTGATGGAGCATATGATCAATAACCGCATCCCCGCCTATAACAACCCGGCGATGACGCGGCCGCCGTATTAGATCGGGGATTCGGTTTCGGTGTTCAACCGCAAGGCGCCGGGCGGCAAACCGATTTGCAGCACCACGGGTTGATAATTGGCCTGTTCGCCGAGGCGTTTTGCCAAGGCGCGTGCGATCAGGAAAGCGAGGCCGCCCCCTAAAATCCCACCGAGTGCCGCCGCGGCGTCACTGCCCAACCACCATTGCAGCAGGCCACCACCTAGCATCATGCCTAATAACGGGGTCAGATAGACCAGCATCGCCGAGCGCAACAGGCTGCCTTCGGCGATACCGACTTCAACGCGCTGCCCGGGTTCCAGAGGCTGGGCAATTGCCACCTGCAGGTGATGTTCACTTTCAGGCACCAGTTCGTCGAATGCGCGAGCACCACAGCCAGAGCGCGCGGTGCAGCTGCCGCAGCCGGCTTTTGGCTCACAACGCAGCTGTGCCACGCCCTGTTGCCACGAGATGACCGTGGCCCACTCTTTCATCATTTCGGCGCTACCTTGAAAGTAATGCTGTCGGCAATGCGTTTCGCCGTTGAAGGAGGTAATTCCCCAACCACGGTAATTTCATTGCCATTACGAATTTCGGTTTGGATGGTGCGGCGGCCCTGACGATAAAACTGTTGGCTGGTATTGCTACCTGAAGGGCTGATGTTAACCGAGAAGCTGAACAAGCCATCGCTATAAAGCCGCGATTCAACCGGCACCGCCACATTCGGTAACTTGCGGCGATTACGCGCCACCTCGTTAACGCCAGCGGGCAACCAACCAGCATTCCAGGCCAGCTTAACATCTTCAGCCGCGGGTAAGGTCAATAGCGGTGGCAGATTGGCCTTGAGCAAAGGTTGCATGACGTTTTTCACCTGATCGCCCACCACGACCGAGATGACCCGATACTGTTCCAGCGTTTCGCCATCACGATCGAGCAGATCGACCCGCAGCGGCAGCTTGGTCTCCATATCCATCCAGACCACATAGCTGTAACGGGAACCGTCACGAGCCACGACGCGGTAAACGTCACAAGGCCGATCGGAAATGCGGGTGCGACCAACGGAGATAAAGTCGTAGTATTTCGCCAAATAGTCGAAATCGGCAAATACGATGGCGGGCAAGGCATCGACGATGTGATCGCCAGACAGCGTGAACGGTTCCAGACCAGGCTCAAAGTAGCTGATCCCACCGCCACGTTGCAGCACTTCCCGACGAGGGCCGTCCATATGCAGCAACTGCCCTAAGGGCTGCTTATCGATCACCGCGTGGCGATAGCGTAACGACTCTATCCCCTGCTTGCTGATGCTGATATAGGCGAGTTCATAATTGAGTGAACGGCTGGCACTGCTCATTTGTTGCAATAACGCCCCGGACGCAGGTTCCTGCGCCGAGGCGATATTTGAATTGAGCAGGCCGCCCGTTAAAAGACAAACGGAGAACCAGATTTGCTTCATTACTGCTGTTGCATTCCTAAAGACTGAGTTCCAGGAACCTGAACGGCGGCCTGCTGTGGCCTGCTTTGTTCAAGTTGCAGCTGATCGGAGTGCAAACGGCGTTGCAGCTCATAATCCTGCAGCATGGCATTGATACGCTTACGCTGTTCCTGCACCTGCTGCTGTTGACCGCTGCCGGTTGAGAAACTGTCTGCCGGGACGCCCAAGCTGACCGGGGAAGCTTGCCCCATGATGGGTAACGTATTGAACGCTGGTGCTTCAGCCGCACCTGATTGGGCAGTTGGCTGATTGTACTGTTGCACACCCACGATCACTGCCAGAGAGACACAAGCGGCAACGCCGACTTGAGTTAGCTGACTAGCCCAAGGACGAACCTTGTGCCAGAACGGCAGTTTACCCCAGGTGTGAGGTTGCGGTTGAGATTCGGGGATTGCCGAAGGAACCAGACGAGCGGGCTCTTTTTCCAATGCGGCAGCAACACGGTCTGCGATATCGAAATGCATGACTTGCCCGACATCACCCCGTAACGTGTCACGGATTAGGTGATAGCTCTGCCAGCTTTGTTGAAGCGCCCGATCTTTACTCAATGAACTCAGCAGCTCATTGTCGAGCATTTCACCATCCATCAGAGCGGAAAGCTTTTCTTTCTGCATGCCTAAGTACCCTTCCAGTGTCCGCTATCGCTAACGTTGGATCAGCGGTTGAACTTTATTATCGATAGCCTCCCGAGCACGGAAAATACGTGACCGTACGGTTCCGACCGGGCAATCCATGATGGCGGCTATCTCTTCGTAGCTTAGACCATCCAACTCCCGCAGGGTAATCGCCATGCGAAGATCCTCTGGGAGTGACTCAATGGTACGGAAAACTATCTGTCTCAGTTCTTCTGACAACATTAAGTTCTCAGGGTTCGAAATTTCTTTCAGTGCACCCGCACTTTCGTAATTTTCGGCATCATTGGCATCCACATCGCTTGATGGTGGGCGCCGGCCCTGAGCAACCAGATAATTTTTTGCTGTATTGACAGCAATTCGATACAACCAGGTGTAAAAGGCGCTATCGCCACGGAACGACTCCAGTGCGCGATAAGCTTTAATAAACGACTCCTGCACCACATCCGGCACGTCGCCCTGTGGTACGTAGCGCGAAACGAGACTCGCCACTTTATGCTGGTAACGAATTACCAGTAAGTTAAACGATTTCTGATCGCCCTTCTGGACCCGCTCAACCAGAACCTGATCCGTTAACTGCTCGCTCATCCGAGGTAAATTCTCCCCAAATCTATCTCCACGCGTGAAATTGTACCGCCAGCCATACATTATTTTCCTGAGCAAGCACTCGCTTGGAGTTCATACGGAACGCTAAGTTCCATACCGCCATTGTTTTTTTGTTGATGTCACCTTGTCCGTGGCTTTTGCCCGGACAAGTAGGCTAACATGAATTTCACTCTTCTTCTGCACACATCATACGTTATGCAACCATCATCTGAACATGTTAGCGATGTATTGATCGTCGGTAGCGGTGCTGCTGGCCTCTCCCTGGCGTTGCGCCTGGCGCAACATTGCAAGGTTACTGTACTCAGCAAAGGTCCGCTCAATGAAGGCGCCACCTTTTATGCCCAAGGCGGGATCGCCGCGGTGTTTGATGAAACGGACAGCATCGCCTCGCACGTTGATGACACGCTGATCGCCGGAGCCGGCCTGTGTGACAAAAACGCCGTCGAGTTTATTGCCGGCAATGCGCGCCACTGCGTACAGTGGCTGATCGATCAGGGCGTGCTGTTCGACACCGAAACCAATTCCCAAGGTGAAGAACGCTATCACCTGACGCGGGAAGGCGGACACAGCCATCGGCGCATCCTGCACGCCGCCGACGCCACCGGCAAAGAAGTAGAGACTACCCTGGTAGCGAAAGCAAGTGCTCACCCCAATATTTGCGTGATGGAACGCCGCAATGCGGTCGACCTGATTACCTCCAACAAGATCGGCTTGCCGGGCACCAAGCGCGTAGTGGGCGCTTACGTCTGGAACCGTGAACGGGAGCAGGTGGAAACCTACCGTGCCAAAACGGTGGTGTTAGCCACCGGCGGAGCGGCCAAGGTTTATCAATATACCACCAACCCGGATATCTCTTCGGGCGACGGCATCGCCATGGCCTGGCGCGCTGGCTGCCGGGTGGCCAACCTGGAGTTCAACCAGTTCCACCCAACCTGCCTGTTCCATCCGCAGGCACGTAACTTCCTGCTGACCGAAGCGCTGCGCGGTGAAGGTGCCCATCTGAAACGCCCAGACGGCAGCCGCTTTATGCCAGACTTTGATCCCCGTGGTGAGCTGGCTCCACGCGATATCGTCGCCCGCGCGATTGACCATGAGATGAAGCGCCTGGGTGCCGACTGCATGTATCTGGATATCAGCCACAAACCGGCGGAATTCATCACTCAACACTTCCCGATGATCCACGAAAAGCTGATGACGCTGGGCTTTGACCTGACCCAGCAGCCAATCCCGATCGTCCCTGCGGCGCATTACACCTGCGGCGGCGTGATGGTCGATCAGCATGGCCGTACCGATCTGGACGGCCTGTATGCGATTGGCGAAGTGAGCTACACCGGCCTGCACGGCGCCAACCGCATGGCGTCCAACTCGCTGCTGGAATGCCTGGTTTATGGCTGGTCCGCCGCCGAAGATATTCTGACGCGCCTGCCTGCCATCAAGCTGGCCAAACAGTTGCCGCAGTGGGATGAAAGCCGGGTGGATGATTCGGATGAACGCGTGGTGATCCAGCATAACTGGCACGAACTGCGGCTGTTTATGTGGGACTACGTCGGGATCGTGCGCACCACCAAACGTCTAGAGCGGGCGCTACGCCGCATCAATACGTTGCAGCAGGAGATCGACGAGTATTATGCCAACTTCCGCATCTCCAACAATCTGCTGGAGCTACGTAATCTGGTGCAGGTGGCGGAACTGATTGTACGCAGTGCGATGGAGCGCAAGGAAAGCCGTGGGCTGCATTACACGCTGGATTACCCGGATATGTTGCCGGAGCCAAAACCCACCATTCTGCAACCCTGAGGTTTCAGTAGTTCAGATAGAAATCGGTAATCAACTGGCGGAAGTCGGTGGTGTAGCTGCCATCCGCCAGTTTTATTGCCAACTCCGCCTCTTCTTTCGCCACCGGTTTACGCGCTAATGCCAGCATCAAGCGGTGCTTTGGCGTATCGGCCCGGTCGCTGATGTTCAGCCGCCGTGCGGTGTGCCAGCCACGTTGGTGGGCATTCACTTCAAAAGCTTCGCCAATCTCGTAAGGCAGCACTACGCAGAACTGCCCCTCCGCCGTTATCAATCGTTCGGCGCTATCCAGCAAGGCGTCGTGAGTCAGGGTTTCGGTATAACGGGCGTTGGTGCGGGCCAGATCGCGACAGGCGACGGAAGGCTCAAAATACGGTGGATTGCTGACGATCAGATCGTAACAATGGGCATGCTGCTGGGCAAAATGATGAATATCCTGGCTGTGCACCTGGATCTTCTGCGGCCAAGGTGACTCCAACACGTTATCACCTGCCTGCAAGGCGGCGGCGTTATCCAGCTCAACCGCATCGATGATGACCTCGCTAGCCGTGCGCTGCGCCAACATCAGGGCGATCAGCCCACTGCCGCAGCCAATATCCAGCACCCGCTGCACGTTATCCACGGCAGTCCAGGCGCCGAGCATAACCGCATCGGTACCCACCTTCATCGCACAACGATCGTGGCCGACAAAGAACTGTTTAAAGGTAAAACCGCCGCGCCGCGGGGTCGATTTAGTTTTAATTTGATTACTCACAATGGCCACCAGCAGACAAAACTGGCGTAGCATAAGGCAAACTGATCTAGGGTAAAAGTTAAAAAGGGTGAACCCTGCGGCCATCCCGTCTATAATCGGCGCCCCAAGTAGAGGTAGATAATGACAGCAACCAATTTTTCCGAACTCGAACTCGATGAGCGCCTGATCCTCGCTTTGCGTGATAAAGGCTACGATCGCCCCACCGCTATCCAGGCCGAGGCGATCCCGCCAGCCATGGACGGGCGCGACGTATTAGGTTCGGCACCGACCGGCACGGGCAAAACCGCCGCATTCTTGCTGCCGGTTCTGCAGCATCTGCTGGATTTCCCACGCAAGAAGTCTGGCCCACCGCGCGTACTGATCCTCACCCCGACGCGTGAGCTGGCAATGCAGGTGGCCGATCAGGCTCGTGAATTGGCTGCGCATACCTCGCTGGATATCGCCACCATCACCGGCGGCGTGGCGTATATGAACCACGCCGAAGTCTTTAGTGAAAACCAGGACGTGGTGGTTGCGACCACCGGCCGCCTGCTGCAATACATCAAAGAAGAAAACTTTGACTGCCGCGCGGTAGAAACGCTGATCCTGGATGAAGCCGACCGCATGCTCGATATGGGCTTTGCGCAAGACATCGAAACCATCTCGGCCGAAACCCGCTGGCGTACCCAGACGTTGCTGTTCTCCGCAACGCTGGAAGGCGAAGCCATCCGCGAGTTTGCCGAGCGCATCCTGAAGGAACCGGTTGAGGTTGAAGCCGATCCATCACGTCGCGAACGTAAAAAAATCCTGCAATGGTATTACCGCGCCGATGACGTGAAGCATAAAACCGCCCTGCTGGTGCATCTGTTGCAACAGCCGGACGTGCAGAAGTCAGTGATCTTTGTGCGTAAGCGTGAGCGCGTGCATGAGCTGGCCGCCTGGCTACGTGAAGCGGGCATCAATACCTGCTATCTCGAAGGGGAAATGGTGCAGGCCAAGCGTAACGAAGCGGTAAAACGCATGATGGATGGCCGCGTCAACGTGCTGGTCGCCACCGACGTTGCAGCGCGCGGGCTGGATATCCTCGATATCACCCACGTGTTCAACTTCGATATGCCGCGCACCGCCGATACCTATCTGCACCGCATTGGCCGTACTGGCCGTGCCGGGCGTAAAGGCACCGCCATTTCGCTGGTAGAGGCGCACGACCATCTGCTGCTGGGTAAAGTGGGGCGTTACCTCAATGAGCCACTGAAAGCCCGTGTGATCGACGAACTGCGTCCGTCCACCAAGGTACCTAGCGAGAAGAGCAACGGTAAACCTTCGAAGAAGGTGCTGGCCAAGCGCATCGAAGACAAGCTGAAGAACAAAGAGAAGGCCAAGGTGAAGGTACGCCATCGCGACGCGAAAAACGTCGGTAAGCGCCGCCAGCCAAAAGCCAAACCAGACGCACAATAATCTCTCTACCATCAAAAAACCGCCATCACTTTGAAGGCGGTTTTTTTATTTTCAAGGCTGAGTATAGTGCCCGGCCAATTGCTGACTTTTGAGCCAGCTCTCCAATTGACGGTACTGCTCACGCAACTCGCTATTCTGCAAATGCACTGGCGTCTGGGCAAAGTAATACTGGAACGTTCTCCCTTGCTGATTTTGTGCCTTGGCATCAGCCCCCGTTTGTAACAGGAGCAGCGCCAACTCTGGTGCGTTGATTTTTGCGGCCAGGTGCAAGGGCGTATCCCCTACTCTGTCACTCAATGTACTATCAGCCCCAGCATTCAACAGCATACGCACCTGCTCCTCCCGCCCCGCCAGCACAGCAGCGGCTAATGGCGTAGCACCAGTGACCAGATTACGCATATTAACCTGGGGAGCCTGTTGCAATAACAAGCGTAAATATTGCGCATCCTTAACCATCGCCGCCGTATGTAATGCCCCGTTGCCCTCCATACCAGGTTGCCCAATATCTGCCCCCGCCTGTATCAATGCCTGTACACTGCCTGGCCTCTGCTGCAGAATCGCCCACTGCAACAGTGTGATCTGCAAATCTCCCCGCACATGTTGCCGTACAGCTGTTGCTTGCTGGCTAATTTGCCAAACATCATCCTCAGCCACCGCCTGTGATAAAGACAGGATATCGGTACCCGCAAATGGCGAATTTTGCTGTTCCATATAGTGCTCCTTGGCTACCATCAATAACCCAGCGATCCCAAACAGGGGCAAAATGAGAGCCGCTATCCAGCAGCCTCTGCACCACCTTTTAGGCATTCGCCTTGATCTCCCATGGCTTCTGTTCCGCCATTGAACTGATTACTTTATCGATGCCATGTGCCGTCATGCTGCGATCGAAATATTTGCTCGGCCGCCAAGCATCAGTGCCGCTCAGAGTCTCATTGTTGGCAATGGTTATTTTATGCCCGATAGCATCTGGAAGCAGAGAGGTCGACTCCTGCGTCCCCGTCAACATATCGTATTGTTCACTGTAACGACGGATCCCGCCAGATTCTGCATCTTGCTTTGCCGCTGCCGGATTAATACCGAAACGGTTCAGAGTATGATCGGAAACCCCAGCGGCGTTGAATGTTACCGCCAGAGAACCGGTTGCCAACGCCGCGGTTGCTGCCAACCCTCCCCCCAACGAATGGCCGGTGATCACTAAGCCGTCACCAAACGCAGCTTTGGCATTTTTGGCAATCGCCACGGCATGATTGTACTGCACATCGTCGTACCCCGTAGCCTGACGCACATTGCTCAGCCAATCGCGCATATCATTAGTACCAGCGAAAGCCAGCACATAGTGCTGCTTATTCGAATAAATACCCGCCTGTAACCCCGAGGCTGTATCCAATAAACTTGCGGGGTCAATGCCAGCACTCAGCAAATCGTTATCACTCATGCGCGAAAAGCCCTCTGTACCCTGCCCAGTGAGGTTGTAGACATCCTTGGCCAATAGCGCCAAAGAGTAATCGCCCTGCTGAGACTCTTGCCCACGAGACATCTCCAGCCTTGGGGCCAAAGGTACCGCAGCAGAGAGATCGCGAGTCAGTGAATTCAACAGGTTTTGTGCATTACGACTATTTTCAGAGGAGAGCGACACAGCAACTTTTGTCACCTGTGGCTCGTCGGTTTGGACTGGTTTTATTGCGTCTTGAGGCGGGAGTGACGAAGCAGGTGCAGCGGTTATGGGCGTCATCGTCGAGATGAAACTCAAAGGCAAACTCATAAAGACTCCTTATCCATAGACAGCCCCAAATGGAACTGATTTAGCTATCGGCGAGTCATACGAGTTCTGTAATGAGAATGATTATTTTTTGCGGGTAATGTGATCAAAATCTATTTTCTGCCGTGAAGGCATTAAAAAAGGGAGCCGAAGCTCCCTTTTGTCTACCTAGCCGAAAATTACAGGCTTTCGGTAAAGGTACGTGCGATCACGTCACGTTGCTGTTCTGGCGTCAGTGAGTTGAAACGCACCGCGTAACCAGAAACACGAATGGTCAGCTGCGGGTATTTTTCTGGGTTCTTAACGGCATCTTCCAGCGTTTCACGGCGCAGCACGTTCACGTTCAGGTGCTGACCACCTTCTACGCGCACGGTAGGTTGCATTTCCATCGGCACTTCGCGGTACTCGATCTGGCCCAGTTCGCTAACAGGCACGATCTGATCTTCAGCATAATCCGCTTTGGCACAGACACAGCGCGCTTCTGATTTCTCTTCATCCAGCAGCCAGAAAGAGTTCACCAGTGCTTGATTGTTCGCTTTAGTGATTTGAATACCAGTAATCATTTTGTTGCCTCCGTAATAGGGAGAAAAATTTCTACGTCGCCGAAAACTCGGTTGTGGTTCCCGGCCATTTGGTAAAACCAATGTTGTCTTGTTGTTCTGTATACCAGTCAAACCGGGTCAATTCTTTGACTAAAATCAATTTTTACGGGGTACTGAAATGAGCGACAGAGGCAAATTTATGTTTTATATCAATTTTACCTTTTTGCTCGTTAAAATTATTTTTGTAAATTTTCAAAAATATTTGTAACTCTCGCTCGCCATACCCACTGAAAAAGCGGGTTTCGCCGAGCAGAGGTTAACGGTAAGCTATGCACCATGAATTGCTAACAAAAACAAAGGAGAGTGCTTATGTCTACCTCCCTCACCTGGCACGACGTCATCGGCAAAGAGAAAGAGCAGCCTTACTTTCTGGATACACTCGCCTTTGTAGCTAATGAACGCCAGGCTGGTAAGACCATTTATCCACCGCAGAAAGACGTGTTTAACGCTTTCCGCTTTACCGAGTTGGCAGACGTCAAAGTGGTGATCCTGGGGCAAGATCCCTATCACGGCCCGAACCAGGCCCATGGCCTGTCGTTTTCCGTGCGCCCTGGCATCCCTGCGCCGCCTTCACTGGTCAATATGTACAAAGAGCTGGTGACGGATATCCCCGGCTTTGAACGCCCGACACACGGCTGCCTGCAAAGCTGGGCCGAGCAAGGCGTACTGCTGCTCAATACCGTATTAACCGTTGAAGGTGGCCGGGCGCATTCTCACGCCAATCTGGGCTGGGAAACCTTTACCGACAAGGTCATTGCCGCGCTAAACGAAAATCGCGAGGGTGTCGTGTTCCTGCTGTGGGGTTCACACGCACAAAAGAAAGGGAGCTTTATCGATCGCCAGCGCCATCATGTGTTGAAAGCGCCGCATCCCTCCCCGCTTTCTGCCCATCGCGGTTTCCTGGGTTGCCACCACTTTTCGCAAACCAATCAGTTACTGGAACAACAAGGCCTGGCACCGATTGACTGGGTGCCACACCTGCCGCAAGAATAATCCAGGCACAAAAAAGGCACCGCTCAGGTGCCTTTATCCTCGCCAGATCTTATTAAGACTTGGCTTTGGATACCGCTACCATCGCAGGGCGCAGCAGGCGGCCATTCAGCGTGTAGCCTTTCTGCATCACCATCATCACATGGTTCGGCTGATGGTCGGCTGATTCCATCAGGCTCATCGCCTGGTGAACGTCCGGGTTGAATGGCACGTTGAGCTCGCCTACCACTTCGATGCCGTACTTGCGTACCGCGTCCAGCAGTGACTTCAGCGTCAGTTCAATCCCTTCGATCATCGCGACCAGTTCAGGGTTGTTCTTGTCCGCCAGATCCAGCGCACGCTCCAGGTTGTCAATCACCGGCAGCAAATCACCGGAGAATTTTTCCAGCGCGAATTTGTGAGCCTTCTCGACATCCAGCTCGCTACGGCGGCGAACGTTTTCCATTTCGGCTTTGGCACGCAGCACACTATCACGCTCGCGTTGCTGAGCTTCAGCCAGTTGGGCTTCCAACTCGGCAATGCGATCATCGCGCAGATCGGCGCCTGCCGCCATGGCTTCCTCGTGCTGTGCTTGCTGTTCCATTTCTTCCGAGGCTTGCTCGTTTGGCGTCTTCTGTTCTTTACTACTCATGAATATCTCCGCGTTTTAGCATTAATCTCGCAACTTGGCTTATTATGGGGATCAAAACCGGGGTTTCAAGTCAACCGGTCACAATGTGGGGCATAAACCGTCCCTGGTGAGGAAAATGGCAGCGATGAAGAAAAAATTTGCATGTATTGGCATTGTTGGGCACCCGCGTCACCCTTCCGCATTGGCTACTCATGAAATGCTGTTTGAATGGTTGGTTGCCCGTGGCTACAAGGTGATCCTTGAACGCCAGATTGCCCACGATTTGGGCATGAAAGACGTAGATACCGGCAGCCTGGCGGAGATTGGTCAACGGGCCGATCTGGCCGTCGTGGTGGGTGGTGACGGTAACATGCTGGGCGCAGCGCGCGTATTGGCGCGTTATGACATCAAGGTGATCGGGGTAAACCGTGGCAATCTCGGCTTCCTGACCGATCTTGACCCGGACAACGCACTCCAGCAGTTGGCGGACGTGCTGGAAGGGGAATATATCGACGAGAAACGCTTCCTGCTGGAAACCATCGTCCATAAAGAGCACCAGCAATGCCGCGTCAGCACCGCGATTAACGAAGTGGTGCTACACCCTGGCAAGGTGGCGCATATGATCGAGTTCGAAGTCTATATTGACGATCGCTTCGCCTTCTCGCAGCGTTCCGATGGGCTGATCATCGCCACGCCAACCGGTTCTACCGCCTACTCACTTTCCGCAGGTGGGCCCATTCTGACTCCATCACTGGAAGCAATCGCGCTGGTGCCAATGTTCCCGCACACGCTTTCCGCCCGGCCGCTGGTGATCAACGGCGACAGCACCATTCGCCTGAAGTTTTCCCATATCGGCAGCGATCTGGAAATCAGCTGCGACAGCCAGATCGCCCTGCCCATCCAGGAAGGCGAAGAGGTACTGATCCGCCGCAGCGACTTCCACTTAAACCTGATCCACCCCAAGGACTACAGCTATTTCAATACGTTGAGCACCAAACTGGGCTGGTCAAAAAAATTATTCTAAAAATGGCGCCAACCGCTTTACTGTATATAAAACCAGTTTATACTGTATGAAATCACAGTTATGTGTTTATACACAGGAAGGTCCCTATGTTGGCGCAATTAACCATCAGCAATTTTGCTATCGTTCGTGAGTTGGAGATCGACTTTCAAGCGGGTATGACGGCAATCACCGGTGAGACCGGTGCCGGTAAGTCGATTGCTATAGATGCGTTAGGCCTGTGCCTCGGCAACCGCGCAGACGGCAACGTCGTACGTCTGGGGGCCTCCCGTGCCGATATCTGTGCCCGTTTCTCACTGGCAGATACCCCATCCGCCCGCGAATGGCTGGAGCAAAACCAGCTGGATGACAGCAACGAGTGCCTGCTGCGCCGCGTGATCGGGACAGATGGCCGCTCCCGTGGTTTTATCAACGGCACCGCCGTTCCCCTTTCCCAATTACGGGAACTTGGCCAGCGCCTGATCCAGATCCACGGCCAGCATGCTCACCAGTTGCTGCTAAAACCCGAACACCAAAAACAGTTGCTGGATGCCTATGCTGGAGAACCGGCCTTGCAGGCAGCCATGCACCAAGCTTACCACCAATGGCATCAAAGCTGCCGCGAACTGGCGCACCATCAGCAGCAATCTCTCGAACGCGATGCCCGCAAGCAACTGCTGCAATACCAGTTGAAAGAGCTGAACGAATTCGCCCCACAGGCCGGTGAATTTGAGCAGATCGACAGCGAATACAAGCGTCTGGCCAACAGCGGCCAGTTGCTGACCCTCAGCCAGCAGGCTCTGCAACTGCTGGCCGATGACGAACAACACAACATGCTCAGCCAGCTCTACACCACCAAGCACCTGCTGCTGGACCTGATCGGCATGGATGAGAAGTTAAGCGGACTGCTGGATATGCTGGAAGAGGCCTCGATCCAAATCAGCGAAGCCAGCGATGAACTGCGCCATTACGCAGACCGCATGGATCTCGATCCCAACCGCCTGCATGAGCTGGAACAGCGTCTGTCGCGCCAAATCAGCCTGGCACGTAAACACCATGTTTCACCGGAAGAATTACCCGGCCTGCATCAACAACTGCTGGATGAGCAACAGCTGCTTTCCCAACAGGCCAGCGATCAGCAACACCTGAGCGAAGCGGTCAACCTGCATCATCAACAAGCACTGGCACTGGCTGAGCAGTTGCACCAGAAACGGCAGCACTATGCGGCCGAGTTAACTACCTTGATCACCGAGAGCATGAATGCGCTCTCGATGCCGCACGGCAAATTTAATATCGACGTCCGCTTTGAACCGGAATACCTGAGCAGTGAGGGGGCCAGCCGCGTTGAGTTCTGCGTCTCCACCAACCCGGGGCAACCGCTGCAGCCGTTGGCAAAAGTGGCCTCCGGCGGTGAGCTTTCCCGCATCGCGTTGGCGATCCAGGTCATTACCGCCCGTAAAATGGAAACCCCGGCGCTGATCTTCGATGAGGTGGACGTAGGCATTAGTGGCCCAACGGCCGCCATTGTTGGCCGCCTGCTGCGTCAGTTGGGTGAATCAACTCAGGTTATGTGCGTGACCCACCTGCCGCAGGTAGCTGGTTGCGGTCATCAGCATTTATTTGTCAGCAAGCAAACCGACGGCACGGTAACCGAAACCCAGATGTCCCCCTTGGACAAACGTGCCCGTCTGCAAGAGTTGGCGCGCCTGCTCGGCGGCAGTGAAGTCACTAAAAATACGCTGGCAAACGCAAAAGAATTGCTGGCCGCATAACTTTTTTACTTTCCTGAGGTCATAATGAGGCCCTGTAAAGGTTCCCAACTGCTGCAAGGTCTATTATCATCGGCATCCTATGCCCTAAAGGAATGTGATTATTATGCGCTGTAAAATGCTGACAGCTGCCGCTGTGGTTCTTGTGATGCTGACCGCAGGCTGTTCTACTTTTGAGAAGGTGGTTTACCGGCCTGATATCAACCAGGGTAACTACCTGACACCAACCGACGTGGCAAAAATCCACAAGGGAATGACGCAACAACAGGTTGCTTACACATTGGGCACGCCAATGATGCAGGATCCGTTTGGTACCCAGACATGGTTCTACGTGTTCCGCCAAGAGCCAGGCCATGAGAAGATCACGCAGCAAACGCTGACGTTGACGTTCGACAGCGCAGGCGTGTTGACGGATCTGCAGAATAAACCGGCACTGACCGAGTAAGCCGAGCCGGAGCTGTCATCCGGCCCGTGGGGGAAGAGTGAGATCCTTCATGACAGTCGCAGGCTGCAACTCGGAAGACAACGTTCTGATGAAGATAAGGCGCATTAAGCGCCTTATTTTTTTGCCTTTTCCGCCCGCTGACGGCGCAGTTCTTTCGGATCGGCAATCAATGGCCGGTAAATCTCTACCCTGTCGCCATCATTGAGCGCATCGCTCAGCTTAGCCGGTCGGCTGTAAATACCCACCTTGTTGCTGGCCAAATCGATATCGCTCCGTAGCTCTAACAGCCCTGAAGCCAGGATGGCCTGCTCAACGCTGCTGCCTGCGGCCAACTTAACCTGGCGCACATACTGGCGTTCTGGCAACGCATAGACCACCTCAACGCATATCTCAGACACTGTAGACCTCTTTGGCGCGCTGAGTGAACGCTTGCACCATGCTACCGGCCAGTTCTTTAAACACTTTACCGAAGGCCAGCTCGATCAGTTTGTTGGTGAACTCAAAATCCAGGTGCAGCTCTACCTTGCACGCCTCGGGGCTTAACGCGGTGAACTGCCAGCCGCCCATCAGTTTGCGGAACGGGCCATCGACCAGTTGCATATTGATGCTTTGGTTATCCAGCAGCGTATTGCGCGTGGTAAAGGTTTTGCTGATGCCGGCTTTTGCCACCTCTACCGCGGCGGTCATTTCATTAGGGGAAGCGGCAATCACCCGGCTGCCGGTGCATCCTGGCAGAAAATCGGGGTAAGAATGAACATCGTTAACCAACTGATACATCTGCTCAGCGCTGAATGGCACTAATGCAGAACGACTGATCTGGGGCATATCATTTCCTGAGAGGCAAAAAACGTACAGATAATACCATTTATCTGGCGCCAAACAAAAAATCTGCTACGCGCGGCGCGGATCCAAAATGCGAGAAATTGCGCAGGTGCTGAGTGGGAAAGGATTTCTTTCGCTGCGCCATCCAGTATAATGAGCGCACTATGACAAAGAAAAAAGCATACAAACCCGGTTCCGCGACCATTGCACAAAACAAGCGAGCACGTTTCGAATACTCCATCGAAGAGGAGATCGAGGCGGGTTTGGCCCTGCAAGGTTGGGAAGTAAAATCACTGCGTGCTGGCAAAGCTAACATCAGCGACAGTTATGTGATGTTCCGCGACGGTGAAGCCTATCTGTTTGGCGCCACCATTTCGCCGCTGAACGTCGCTTCAACTCATGTGGTATGCGATCCAACACGTTCCCGTAAACTCCTGCTGAAAAAACGTGAGCTAGACTCACTGATTGGCCGCGTTACCCGCGATGGTTATACCGTCGTCGCTCTCTCCATGTATTGGAAAAATGCCTGGAGCAAGGTGAAGATCGGCGTAGCCAAAGGTAAGAAAGAACACGATAAGCGCGATGACATCAAAGATCGTGAGTGGCAGACGGCGAAAGCCCGTATCATGAAGCATGCCAATCGTTAAGCCGCTGGCTTAACAGGGTAATCTTCTGTTATACTGCACAAAGTACTTGGGGCTGATTCTGGATTCGACGGGATTTGCGAAGCCCTAGGAGCATGCCGAGGGGCGGTTTGCCTCGTAAAAAGCCGCAAAAAAATAGTCGCAAACGACGAAAACTACGCACTAGCAGCTTAATACCCTGCTTAGAGCCCTCTCTCCCTAGCTTCCGCTCTTAAGACGGGGATAAAGAGAGGTCAAACCCAAAAGAGATCGCATGGAAGTCCTGCCTGGGGCTAAAGTGCTAAACCTAATCAGGCTAGTTTGTTAGTGGCGTGTCCATCCGCAGCTGACCGGCGAATGTAAAGATTGGACTAAGCATGTAGTGCCGACGGTGTAGTAATTTCGGACGGGGGTTCAAATCCCCCCAGCTCCACCAAATAATGATCCGGGTATTACCAGATAAGTCCGGAGAAGTACGGAAAGCCCGCATCCCACCTAGGTTTGCGGGCTTTTTTGTGTCTGTAGTAGTCCGAGAGTATCCGCCTGAATCCAGAGATAATTGGTACACGTTTAGGTACACGCTATAATGTGTACCAATAATCGTGTACCAATTATGGAAGAAAGCTAGCTATGGCGCGCCTAACACGCCCCCTGTCCCACAATGAAATTCTCAAAGCCAAGCCTCAAGACAAAGACTACACGCTGCACGATGGCGACGGTCTGTTCCTCCTGGTCAAGACCAGCGGCAAAAAGCTGTGGCGGTTACGCTACCAACGCCCAGGTACTGACAAGCGAACCAACGTAAGCCTAGGTGCTTATCCTGCCCTCTCGTTAGCCGATGCCCGACAGATCCGTGATGAGAAGCTTTCGCTACTAGTTCGGGGTATCGACCCTCAAGCCAAAGATGCCGAAGAAACCGAACAGAAACAGATTGCACAGGAAAGCATTTTCCTTAACGTGGCAAAGCAGTGGTTTGCATTGAAGCAAGCCCACGTGAGCGCTGATCACGCGAAAGATATCTGGCGCTCCATCGAGAAAGATATTTTGCCTTCCCTGGAGAATGTCCCTGTTCAAGAAATTAAGGCCCGCTTGCTGATACAGGTGCTGGAGCCTATCAAAGCGCGTGGAGCTTTGGAAACTGTTCGCCGATTGGTACAGCGCATCAACGAAATCATGATCTACGCTGTCAACACCGGCTTGATTGAGGCTAACCCAGCCTCAGGTATTGGTAATGCGTTTGAACGCCCTAAAAAGCAGCATATGCCGACTATACGCCCCGAAGAGCTGCCTAAACTGATGCGCACTATCTCGATGAGTAATCTATCGATACCAACTCGCTGTTTGCTCGAATGGCAGTTGCTAACTCTGATACGCCCTGCAGAAGCCTCGGCAACCGCCTGGGCCGAGATCGATATAGAGAAAAGGGAATGGTGCATACCGGCAGAACGGATGAAAGCAAAGCGCGATCACATTGTGCCGCTTTCAGACCAGGCATTGGAGATACTCGAAATCATGCGCCCTATCAGCGGTAGACGTGAGCATGTTTTCCCAAGTCGTAACGATCCACGCAAGCCGATGAACAGCCAGACGGCAAATGCGGCCTTAAAGCGTATTGGCTATGGCGGCAAGCTTGTGGCTCATGGGTTACGCTCAATCGCTAGCACTGCAATGAACGAGGCTGGTTTTAATGCTGATGTAATCGAAGCAGCACTTGCTCACAGTGATAAGAATGAGGTTCGCCGTGCTTATAACCGTTCAACGTACCTTGCACAACGTCGCGAGTTGATGGATTGGTGGGGAATCAGAGTTAAAGCTCGCCTACTCTAACTAGATGATTCTCAGTATGCTGATTTTTTCAGTAAGCTAGTTATGCTACTGTCAATATTGAGCCAATCTAAATATTAAATACATCACATTTAATTAATCCTTAGCGAAACCGTTTTTAATAGCGTATGTTATCTGCTAGGTTATTAATTACTTACAATTATTAAGCTGAGGGAAGAATGAAGAAAGATCGCTTATCTAAATGGGAAAAGATGATACTTGTGCCAACATTATTGGCAGGTGAAAACAAGGAAAGATTAGAGATTATATCAGAAATTCAAAGTAAAGCTCTAAAAGACAACCCTCATGAAGATGTAAGAATGACTAATTTTGGCATAACACAATCCTGTCGCGAGCTTATTTTTGACATTAAAGATGGACTACCTATCTTTCATTGTATAATGCATGCATTCAATACAGATTATATGAGTATAAAAATAGAACATGTCATGGATATCATTATTGCTGAAGATCAAACTACATATGAAATAACAGAGGACGTATGTAATACTCTCGCTATTGCAAACGCAGTTGGTGTGCCAGTGTATCCTAACAATGAGTTTGTTGCTCCACAATTATCGCGTTATCATCGACAAATGCTCATCGAAGGTTTTACAGCTCCTAATGATAAAGGTGGAAGAGATAGGTTACATCTTAAGAATTCTTTAGCAAAACGTTTAGATAACCCTAACATTATACGAATGCTTGATCCAACAGAAGCAATATCGCCTGCTGATCTTCTTTTAATTAAAGAGTCTGTCGCTCATGAGCTTGACGAATTATCTGGGGCAAGAGTAATAATTGAAGGAATAAAACTAGCTATCACCGAACTCTCCGTTTTGCTAGAACAACCTAAAAGAAATGAGAACGCAGTGCAGGCATGCTTAACTGCTAACCCTATACTTTTTGGCCCAGAGTATAAACAGATTATACCTAAACATAGATTTGGATCTGAGTTTGAACTCGACTATGCCTTACTTCGACACTCTGGAGCAATTGATTTAGTTGAAATTGAATCACCAAATTTAAACTTGTTTAACAAAAAAGGTGATCCATCAAGCTATCTCATTCATGCAGAGCAACAGGTTTTGGACTGGTTATCTTGGGTTGAATCAAATAATCCTTATGCGCAAAAATCATTACCAGGACTATCCACCCCGATGGGTTTTGTTATAATTGGTCGTTCTCATACATTATCTGATAAAGAAATCATTAAACTAAAAGCTAGGAATTCTTTGTTTCAAGGGAGACTCAACATTCTAACTTATGATGACTTGCTTGAGCGCTCCCGTCAAATTCTAAGAATAATGAAAAGCGCTGGGGCCGCTTTGCACAAAGCTTAGTACTTTATAAAATACAGGGGCCTTAATTATCTAGCCCCTAATGATTCCCCACCGAATCAACGATGCAACTCAAAGAATAAAATTGATGATGATTTGTTAACAAGTTAATATAATTTCAAGGTAATCGGGTCAACTCTATCAGAATCAAAACCAACCACTTCATTTTTTTTATCATATAACACCCCATCAACCTGCTTATATATCACGCCCCTTTCTACTAATTTGTTAATAGCCTCAGTATATTCCTTTTGACTACAACCAAGCATTTTCTTTACTTCAAAATGCATCTTAGGCTTCCAAGGCTGTGCTGGTAAAGCCAAAAGCAATCTCTCAACAAACTCTTCATTTGGTTTGCTTTTCTTTTTATGCAATTTCCCGCCATCACTTACACAGTCATATACATTATTATATTTTTCCACCAATTCAATCCCAGAAATCCCCTTTTCAATCTCTATTAGATTAAGTATTGAAAGCATTCTTTTCCTACTTACCCTAACACTTCTAGATATTACATCCTCACTTAATAATTTTACTATTATTTCCCATGCATCACTTACATAACTAGACGAAAACTCGGTATTATCCATTGAAATAAGATCGTTCGTGTTAAAATTGAACCTACCAAATTTAATAGATATAGCAACGAATGATACAAGATGCCTCCAATTTCTCAAAAACCCTTCACTTGCACCCCTTACTCGAGTTGTATTTAGAAACTCATCGGTGGCCCTCAGAATAAACGCTATTTTAGGCCAAACATTAATTGGTATTTTTTCTGAGAAAATTGTATCATATACACCTTGCTGACGCATGGATTTCGCTCTAAATTTACTAGCCTGAAATGGTTGTTTCATTACCAAATTAATATAGCCAGTAGCTAAATACATAGGGGAAATAATATCGGAAACTGAAATACCTAGATTTTTATAGTAATTTTTTCTTCTATCATAATAATAACCAACTCTAATAAGAACATCTTCAATATCTCTTTGTATTTTATCTGTTGCATGTAATGACGATTGTTCAACGGCAGTCTGATTATTTGTTGCCCTGATAATAGAGTCTCTTATCACATCATCTTTAGATACTATAACCTTTACTAACACTGCTCGCTCATTAATATCTTTTCCACCCGAATCAAAAAATCTGTATATTGATTCTGAGGTTTGCAATCCATTAACTATCTGAATGTCCTCCATACCTATAGACTTCCCGATTAAACTTGCAGAAGTTGCTAATATTGTTATTCCATTATTTAACAACCAAAAATCTGGTGAGTCACCATTATTCAACGTAGTGGATATATCCTCATTAACACTATTCATCCCCATGAAATCCCTGACGTTAGAATCAAATAGATACCGTCTTAATGTGCCATCCTCCATGGATATAAACTTATAATAATCCAGCAAGTTAACTATTATTACATATCGTTCCCCCCTGGATAGAGATTCAATAAACGGAAGTTCCAATGAAAAATTTGGCGTTTTTCTATACAGCTCAACTAACTCTTTACTTCCAATAAAATAAAAACCAACTTCACACTCACCAAATGATTCAGATGCAATATTACATATTTGCCTTGATCTATTAACGATGGAATCACCAATACTGTTAGTATCTCCTCTTGAAACATAGGCGAATGAAATATCAAACCGACTTAGTCTTACGGAGAGTTTTTTATATGCCAGTAAAAAAACATTACGCATTGATAATATCTTGCTAGAATAGCTTCCTTTTAAAGATGAGGATTCAATTCTAAAGTCAAATAATTCACTTATACTTGCTGTTAAACTATCTAGTGTTGCTTGTTTGTAAGTATCATGATGTTTACAGGTAATTATCCAAATTTTTAACTCAGAACCTTTTTTGGGCCAGACAAACTCATCTACATCCTGTAAAAGATGTCCATTAACAAAGATAAAAAAACCATCAATGCCACCATCATCTCGTCCATCTACCCAGCCATACTCTATTTCATCATATGATAAGTCATATTCTTTTAAAATTTGTTCAAATGCCAAGTATTCAAATACCTCTGCCTTATCTGCTGAAGGATTCTTTTCACTTATCCTTTCTTCGATAATGCCATCCAAAAGAACTGTATCATTTCTTGCCATACCCCCCCCAAAAAAATCATGTCTTCACCGAATTTTTTATACATTAATTTGAGATGCGAAGTACTAAAAAATTTTCAATTATGTATATCCGCTCACAATCCACTCCTCAACCACGCACTTTGCACTTTAGCATGTATTACGTGTCTACCCCGTTTTTTGATGCTAATGACCTTATGTAAAATCAGTACTCTATACATTCACACTCAGTTTAAAGTAAGTTAATACAGAATTTTCTCTATATTTTATACTCTTTTAAATATGCATCAAAATTAAAGATTTTGACACTGTCCATGGGCTTCCTTCGTTACTCTGATAAATAACAATTGGTATACGTATTAGATGGATAGCGATTGTCAGCAAGAACAACGCATCACCATGAAATTCATTAGAACACGCCCGCGCGCAATGCTATCCCCGCCTCGCCTGCCCGCTTCATGTGTCGCTTTTCATGCAGTTGCATGCCTGGCTTGAAGCCGTGCCAGTACTGGGGCGAGATAGGCTAAGCACACGCATTATACGCATGCAAAATCATGCACTCTATGCATGCACGCACAGTTTGAGACAGGCTAGCCAGAAAAAAGGCTGATTTCGGGAGAGCGCTGGAAAGCAAAAAACCGCATCCTGGTGGAAGATGCGGGGATGGTTAATCAGTGCAGGTGATTATTGTTGCCGTAACGGTTTAACGTTCGGCGTTCCGGCGGGGGCGGTGCCGGAATAGTTTCCGGTGGCGAGGGCCGCTGAATAACATGCTCAATACTTTCCCGCGTTTTAAACGTGCTGGAACAGTCGATATTCTGGCACTGGTAATACGCCTCTTTAGTCTGCTCGGTTAAATAACGACTGGTGCGGGTATGTGAACCACTGCGGCAAAAGGGACAACGCATCATGATTTCATCCCTCGCTCCTTGAAGCGCTTGCGTTTTTCCGCTACTTCCGTCGCTATCCGCATGCGCTTGATCAAGTTAGTGCGCAGTTCCGGTAATACCCCTGTTTCCTCGGGCTGTGCCAGTCCAATTTCGCTCAGCACCGGGTGCTGTATATTCTTTTGCGCCATAGCTGCACTGACATGGGCATTCAGCCCCCCTAATATGCGCTGTTCAATGACGTCCATCGGGTTATCGTGATAAACACTGTAGGCTTTCTTTGCCAGAGAGCAGGCATTGACAACATCGGCGGTCAGAAGCACTTTCCCAAGCGCATCCGCTGCCTGGTTCATTGCGTACTCGGCAAATGCGTTCAAGGCTTCTCTATGAGCATCAACCAACAGGGGGGCCGTCGTTCCGCAACAGAGATGGAGGTACATTTTGTCCACCTCCATTTCTTCAATCAGGCCGTCAAACTCTTTGGTCAGTTCCCGCTTGGAGATCCGGCTGTGGTGCTGCGCTTGCAACTCCGGGGTCATTTCCCCACGCAGTTTGCGGAACAGGGTACGCCACTGGCTTTCCGCTTCGAGACTTTCCACCTCGGTGTCTTTCTTCTGTTGATGGCAACGGGCGATGCCTGTCACGACCTCCGTTAACTCCTGGGCATTTTTGTCGTGGGCGGCGCGGGCATCACGCAGCGCTTGCAGCTTTTCGGTGATGTACTTGGGTAGCGTGGTACTCATTATGGTATCTCCGGTGTTCGTCAATGTGTCGCCATTCTGTTGATAACCGCACAACATCGCTATCAATGCCCGTTGGATCACCGGCAGGACAACACCCCGTGAAATTGCCCAGAAAACCATCAATGAGATTTTAGTTTTTATATAAACTATTCACTACTGTTCACTTTGATAAAAAATAGAGTTAAATCAGTAAGTAAAGTAGTGAACAGTTACTGTAAAACTCATCACTCACTGTTCACTACTGTTCACCCAGCCCAAAATTGACCTTTTCCCTGGCTAGCCTCTTCATCGCCTTTTTAAATGCTTTTACCTATTGATTATTATTTATTTACCACCATTTCTTTCTGATTGAATTCCTTCTCCCCTTCCTCATCCCTTATCACCATTAATCACATAATGTGTCTATTTTTCAGTCAATTGCGTAATCCACCACACAACAAGCCCTTGTTGCCATCATGAAAAATATTCACATAATAGGGCGCTACCACACGAGTCCACACAGTCCCGGTGAGTCACCACCGGATATAAACGAGGTAGCATAACCATGCTTGCAGTTGCCACACCGTCCCGTTCTACCCCCGCGCCAACCCTGACTGAGCCAACGTCCCGCGATCGCTTTATGCGCCTGCCTGAAGTGCTCTATACCACCGGCCTTTCCCGCTCCACCGTGTATGAAATGATTGGGCGTTCACAGTTCCCGAGCCAGATTTCCCTGGGCGGTAAGAATGTTGCCTGGCTTGAGTCTGAAGTTGAAGAATGGATGGCTGAACGTATCGCCAACCGCCACCAGGAGGTTGCCGCATGATGCTCCTGACGCTCGGCCAACAAACCTTCAGCCTGGATCACAGCGATGCCCTGTTTGTGGCAGAGGCTATCCTGATGCTGCGCAAGAACCCTAAAATGGCCCTGTCTGAACGCCACAGCGCCAAGCACGGCGTGATTGCCCTTACTTGCCAGGGGCCATCGATTTACCACCGGCCCCAAGTGCGCCATGTACCGCTTTCCAACGCCGCCGACAGCTACAAAACCTCTGACCTGACAGACTGTTGATCACTATGCGATCGATTGAACGTCCGTATGCGTTTTCCGGCTTGCCCTGGTGGCAAGCCCTACGTTATAGTCCTTGCGCTGTCGCAAAATCGACAGTCGGGCGTAGGAACCCGTGTTACTCTAAGGCGACACAACACGCGCCTAGCGTGTTTTTTTACGTCGCAGCCTTTGCGCGCTCATTTTTTGCACAGTGGTTTTTATGCTACTGTGGCTATCAAACAATGGTGGCTCAGGCGGGGCAGCCTTCGGGCTGGCCGGTATTCTTAGAGGCCGGTATTCCTACCCCCGTCTGGGCTACCACCCATAAGTGTAGGAACTTCGGTGGTAGCAATAACCTTTACTCTAAGAAGGCTGCCACCATGGCTACGATCCTCACCCCGTCACACCCGCAATTTGTCTTCCTGTTTGCTGCCGTGCGCCGCAACACCAACACATTACAGCCCTGCATGCTGCGTACCGTCGCCACCTGTGAACATGCCGCCCGCCGCGCCCTGGTACGTGATTACGTGCTGTCGTTCGCAGGCCGTCTGCCTGTCGCGGAGGTGGCATGAACACCCTGGCCGCCCGTTTCTATAGCGATACCCACTACCCGATCCCGCACGCCGATTTCCTGCGCCTACAGCATGCGCATTCTGTCGGGGTGTTGTTCCTCGATATGCTCGATCAGATGAACTGCTGCGGCCAGCGCCCGGACAGCTTCCAACAAGATGCTCTGGCTTCCGTGGTGGCGGTACTGACCGACCAACTTGGACAGGTGGTCACCACCTGCGAATCCCATATCAATCACAACCTGGAGGCGACCGCCGCATGAACACACTCAATCAATCCTGCCTGCCTATTGAAGTGCGTACAGCGGTGTATCGCCGTGCCGTGGCACAAGCCTATCTCGATACCTGCGCCTTTTATGGGCTTAGCCTCGGTTACTCGCTGGATGAATTGCAAATGACGATTGCCATGCAGTTGGAAGGCTACTTTGTTGGTCAGCATGGCCCGGAAGACGGTATGGACATGGCCTGCGCCATGTTGGGGGATATGGTGCAGCCGGATATCCTGGTCGCCCCTCCCCGCCTGACGCCATTAGGGCAAAAGATGATGGACGAACTGTGCTGTGACCAGCTCGCCGCCACCGCTAACACGACCGTGCATTGAGGGGGCGACGATGACGCTATTAAACGTTTCACAGACCTCACGTGCAGCAACCGGCCAGTGGCCGGTATTACTTCCTGCCTTGGGCATTCACATCACCGCCGGGGGCCGGGCGCAGCCTTGCCCGGTATGCGGCGGTAAAGACCGTTTTCGCTTCGACAACCAGCAAGGACGTGGAACCTGGTTCTGCAACCAGTGCGGCGGCGGGGATGGCTTGTCACTGGTCGAAAAGGCGCTGGCGGTGACCACCAAAGTGGCCGCCAGCAAGGTGGCCGGGGTATTGGGCAACACCTCAGATGCCCCCTTACCGGTGCCGGATAGCCAACAGGATAAAACCCAGGCCCGGCAACGGGCCGCCGAACAGGCTCGCCAACTGTTGGCCGCCGCCGTCCCCCAGGCAGGCAATGCCTACCTGATCCGCAAAGGCTGGCCGGATGTGGACACCCTGACCTTACAGGGTAAGCCTCTGCGCGTGGGCGGTATCACCTATCAACCCGGTGATCTGCTGTTACCACTGACCAATGCCGCCGGGGAAGTGGTTAACGTCCAGTTGATCAACACCGCAGGCGACAAGCGCACCCTGGCCGGGGGGCAGGTCAAAGACGCCTGCCATTATCTGGCCGGGCCGGATCACGCGGTGATCTGGTTAACGGAAGGCTACGCCACCGGGCTGACCGTGCATCAACTGACCGGGGAAAGCGTCTGCGTTGCGCTCAGTGCCAATAACCTGCCCACCCTGGCGCAACAGTTGCGCGCACAATACCCGGATGCATTGCTACTGCTGGCCGCAGACAATGACGAGAACGGCACCGGCCAGACCCGCGCCACCGAGGCCGTCCAACTGACCGGCGCTACACTGGCATTACCGCCGATGATCGGTGACTGGAACGATCTCTATCAGCAACAGGGCAAACTCTCTACCCTGGCGCAGTTGCAGGCGTTTAACCCACCGCAGCACCCTAGCCCATTCGACACCCTCAGCGATGCCGACCTGAAAGCCATGAGCGCCAGTGAGAAGGCCGCACTGCTGGCCGAACATTACCAGCACTTGCTGGCGGTGCCGCCGGTGGGGGAAGATTTGTGCCGCTACGAGAACGGCGCATGGCAGGTATTGCCTTACCGGGTACTCAGTCGGGAAATTGCCGCCCTGTTCCAGAAAATCCGCGCCCCGTTCTCCGCCTCGGGGATCGGCAGCGTCCTGGATACGCTTAAACTGATGGTGCCGCAGATGGGCACCCCGGCCCGCCAGTTGATCGGCTTTCGTAATGGCGTGTTTGATACCGTCACCGGCCAGTTTAGCGCCCACCAGAAAACCCACTGGCTGCGCACCGTGAACAGCGTGGACTACACCCCATCCAAGGCCGGGGAAAATCTGGCCGACCACGCGCCGCACTTCTGGCGCTGGCTGACGCGGGCCGCCGGACAGCAACCCGACAAACGGGAACGTATCCTCGCGGCGCTCTTTATGGTGCTGGCAAACCGCTATGACTGGCAGATGTTCCTGGAAGTGACCGGGCCGGGTGGCAGCGGTAAAAGCGTGATGGCCTCGATCGCCAGCCTGCTGGCGGGGAAAGACAACACCACCTCGGCCTCTATCGATACGCTGGAATCCTCGCGGGATCGGGCCTCGGTGGTCGGGTTCTCGCTGATAATCCTGCCTGACCAGGAAAAGTGGAGCGGTGACGGGGCGGGCATCAAGGCGATCACCGGCGGTGATGCCGTCGCCATCGATCCGAAATACCGTGACGGCTACTCCACCCATATTCCAGCGGTGATCCTGGCGGTGAACAACAACCCGATGCAATTCAGTGACCGCAGCGGCGGTGTATCCCGTCGCCGGGTGATCCTGCCGTTCCCCGAGGTGATACCGACCCATGAGCGCGATCCGCAGCTCCTGACCAAAATCACCGGCGAACTGGCGGTGATCGTGCGCCACCTGATGCAACGTTTCGCCAACCCGAACGACGCCCGCGACCTGCTCCAGGCGCAGCAACACTCGGATGAAGCGCTGGAGATCAAACGCAGTGCCGATCCGCTGGTTGATTTTTGTGGCTACCTGCTGGAAGAGAGTGAACCCCACGGCCTGTATATGGGAAACGCCAATATTGTGCCAGCCAACCCACGTAAATATCTGTATCACGCTTACCTCTCTTACATGGAGGCGCGAGGGCACAAATACCCGTTGAATCTTACGGCGTTCGGACGAGCCATACCGCAGACCTTGCGCGAATACGAGATCACCTTGCTTAAGCGCAAGACCAACCAGGGGATACAGACCAACCTGGTACTGAGTGAGGATTGTGAGGCCGATTGGCTACCTAAGTGTGAAGCCCACTGAGTGAACGCGGTCACGATCGTTTTCACCGATCAATACGCGGCTATTGATCTGCCGAACCCATTGGACGCTGCCGCAGTGAGGCATTTATAGTCCCTTGTATAAACTGCATACAGTCCAACACCAGGGAAAATGTATCGGTTATCCTTCCGGCCCGCTTGCGGGCCGTTCGCTCCCCCCATTCACTACAACGGCAAAACCGGCTCCGGCCGGTTTTTTTGTGCTCGCCGATCGCCACTGTTCACGCTGGAGTGAACAGTTGTGCACAGTTCCCGGATAACCAGCAACCACCTAACACAATGATTTATATAGATAAAATGCAAAAAGTGAACAGTGTGACCAGTTTTTCTATAAATCTTTTTTTGTGGCAACGTTCCGGCTGGCTTTGTGTTCGCGGATCGGGACTGTTCACACTGGAGTGAAGAGTTGTGCACAGTTCCCGGAAAACTCATCACCCTTTAATGCAATGATTAATATAGAGAAAATTCAAAAGTGAACAGTGTGACTAGTTTTTCTATAAATCTTTTTTTCTTGGCTGCTTTACCGTAACTTACTACTAATGACCATCCCCAAGGATTGATGATGACAGCACAAATACCAAGCACAGTTTTTACTGTCTGTGTCTCTATGACTGACTGGACATGTTGCCCTGACGAGTACGGCCCTTTCTTCCCCAATGCAGATTTAATAGCAGCGCTGGAGGCCATGCACATCAATCTTAATCTTTGTGGTCTATGCGATTACTATTTTGACGAAATTGCGGTAGGGACTGGCAATATCCTGGTATTCACATCATCCAGGTTTAGCAAGACCTACTTCATCGCTGACCTGTATCGAGGGATGACCGACCAACTAGACATTGTCACCTTTTATGTAAGTTGCCCTCACCAAGAAGTTTTTGAGCAGGTAAAACCTTACCTGCGGAGCTTCTTCGATCAGGCTAGCTGTCAGTTTGCCTACGAAGAAAGCAGCATATCAATGACCGCCGGTAGCATTGTTGAAAGCAGATCGGGCGATACCTACAGAGTGATAAAAGAAACGGGTTACCGACAAAAGGTTATTTTTCAATCCGGGAGTTTTGCTAATTAAAAGATGTGATTAGGCATAGATGAGACCACTCTTCCGGTTTGCTCACCGTAGTTTGTCCTACTCGTTATGCATTGAAATATTTGCTTAAAAATCACTCATGGAATGATATCACTTTTCATAATTAGTACACGTTTAGGTACACGCGACAAATCTGAACTCGAATTTTATCAACAAATACAACAAACTAAACAATCCATTCAGATTCCCCCAGCCCAAATAGGTCGCCAGTGATACCAGATAGACCCGGCGACAGTGACGAAAAAGCCCGCAATTCACGTTGCGGGCTTTTTTGTGTTTGAAACCTACGCCCCTAGAAGATGAGGCTAGCGACTTTATGGAGGAAAATTTTAATGGGTGAGAATTTTCCTAATAACATCAAATAGCCTATCTTAACGTGTGGTCCGCACCCTATCCCTCCCTCTGTCTCATCGAAACTTAGAAAGGTAATCTTGCGACCAATCGGCAAAAGACGCGAAAACAGAGACCTAAACCAGAATACCCCTCTTCACTTCCTCTCGGGGCTGGAGTAAAGTCATTATTAAATTATTATAAAATATTCATCAGCACTCTTTCATAGCATCCTACCGCAATGATATCTCAGATAGCGTAGGGGTTAACAAGAACAATATGACGGACTAATAATTGTATGAATGATAACGAAGGGACACTATTTCAAAGCAATGCATTCTCCCTTGAGCAAAAACTTGAAAGAGCACGAGCGCAACTGCTTGATTTAGGTGCTAGAAATAGATTGCTCAACATTCCCAGAGCACGGACGTCAAAATTTCTTGATGTGTGTGATGAGCGCTCTGAAGATATTTATAAGCTATTAGTGGTTGAAGCTAAAACCTTTACCTTCCTGCATGGAAAAACTGGCAAAGATGATGATAGCCAGGAAAGTGAAGAAGTGAATGATGACATTGAAACATTTCTCTATCCGTTCAAAGAAGATGATACTCCAAAAGCGCAGCATTTAGATACAAAACTCCAAACAAGGCTAACGGCTAAAGGGTTACAAAAAAGGCTATTGGACCTTTATCACGACTCTAGAACGTTAGAGGAAGAACAAGGTGTCAATATTCTTTATTTAGCACTGGGAACGTTAAAATGGATAGATCCTGCTAATAAAGAAAATATTCGCTATGCACCGTTAATTTTAATTCCTGTAACTCTTGAACGTGGCAATGTTGGTGAAAGGTTTAAACTACGAGCAAGGAACGAAGAAATTATCGCCAACCTTTCCCTTGAGGCTTTTTTAGAAAGAATTCACCAAATTACTCTTCCAGAGATGAGACTAGATGATAATCATGAATTAAATATCATTAGTTACATGTCAGATATCGCTGAAGCAGTCAGCCTTAAGCCTGATTGGCAAGTTCTAGAAAATGATATCTCTTTGGGCTTATTTTCCTTCGCTAAATTTTTAATGTATCGCGATCTAGATCCTGCTAATTGGCCCGCCAAAGATAGTATTACTTCCCAACCGATTATCCGTGCACTGATGTCGGATGGGTTTGATGAAGATGACAGTCTGCTATCCGAAGATGTACCAATCGACCCTATTATTCCACCAAAAGATATGCTGCACATCATGGATAGTGACAGTTCACAAACTCTTGCGATTCATGAGGTCCGTCGGGGTAAAAGTTTAGTCATACAGGGGCCACCTGGAACAGGTAAGTCACAAACTATCGCAAACATCATTGCTTCTGCTGTAGCGGATGGAAAAACAGTTCTTTTCGTTGCTGAAAAAATGGCTGCTCTAGAGGTTGTTAAGCGTCGCCTTGATCAGTACGGCGTTGGCGATGCTTGTCTAGAGTTACACAGCAACAAAACAAACAAGCGCGCCTTCCTGGAAGAACTTAAAAGAGTTTGGGAATTAGGTTCCCCCCGCGGAGAATTCTCAGACACACTGATAGATAATCTGACCGAAGTTCGAGACCTATTAAACCAGCATCCTGCGAGGATCCATAAGGTTTATAGCCCTTCGGAGCTCACTCCATATCAAGTCATGGGTCACTTAGTCCGCCTACGCCAGGTTGGCCAAACCCCAACAAATTTCCGTTTGCACGGCATCGAATTGTGGAGCAGCAATGATGTTACAAAACGCTTAGAGCTTACAAAAGAACTCTTAGATAGGGTAAATGATATTGGGATACCTGATAATCACCCGTGGCATGGCGTTGGTCTTGAAAGAATTATACCCAGCGAGGTGGAACGTTTAGTCCCTGATATTAACGCAGTGCTAATCCAACTTGCAGATTTTTATTCTAAAACTGTAGCGCTAGCAAGAAATGTAGCTTTATTTCCTGCTCCTAACACATTCAAAGATATTGATGAACTCGTGGTGGTTACGGAGCACATTAACAGCGCCCCAAATCTCTCTGTGGAAGCCTTAACCTCGCCAATATGGAAAACTAAACTAGTAGAGATCAATAATCTAATTAATTTAGGCCTTGATTATCAAAGGAGCTTTGCAGAACTTGAGAGTGAGATTGTAGTTGGAAATTTAAACATGCCTCTTACTGAACTTGAGGTTGAATTAAAAGCGCTTCCGGATAGTTTATTACCCTCAGGCTTTGCCACTGCAATTCCTCTTCAGAGGTCGTTGACAAAACTGCTGGCTGAAGCACGTCAACTACAGCTTGAATTAGGGTCCCAAACCGGACGGGATACTTGCCAAGATATCAAGCAGTTGATCGAACTAGGTGAAAAAGTGGCCTCTGTGCCCGATGTCAGCCCCGAAGCCCTCATTGCATCCGTTTGGGAGCAAGGTGTTGAACAAGCTTCAGACCTCGTTAACTCGATAATACGATTAACCGAAACGTATTCTAATATTGAACACCAACTACAAGGGGTTGCCTGGGAAGCTGACGTTATTACTGCGAGAAACAGTTTAGCAGTACAAACAGATCCACTTCGGTTTTTCAGCAGTGAATGGCGAAAATCCCGGGCTTTTGTGCGATCCCTTATTCGCGACCCTTCAATGCCAATCCCATTGCAAGTTGAATTACTAGATAAACTGCTGGAAGTACAATCGTTAAGAAAAAAAATAAAAGAACTCGATGCATTTGGACAAGCCGCATTTGGCAGTGATTGGCGTGGGGAAAATAGCAATAACCAACTATTATTAGCACTTATCGATTGGATGAAGACATTAAAAGAATTCAATACAGAAACTCGGGTTCTTGCTAGCCGCCTTGCGGATCGTGATTTAGTCAAATACCAAGTTGAACAACTTAACACCACATTTGAACAGGTAAGTGTTCAGTTAGATACTCTATGGAACGCTTTCGGCTCGACACCAAATGAATTCTTTGAAAATAACTTTTCTATAAGTCGCGTACCTCTTAATTTTATCGAGAAATATGTTAAAAAGTTAATCTGGGTTGACGAAAGATCTAGAGAGCTATTTAAAAATCCGCCAGAAAACTTAAGTGAAAGGCGATGCTTACTATCGAAAACAATAAAGTTGAAGCAACTATCTCAGACAATAGACTCTTTTGATACTCTAGGCACTCAGGCATTTGCTAATAGCTGGATGAAAAGTGATTCCGATTGGAAATCATTGATGCAAGCATCCAACTGGATAGAGCAGCATCAGGATTTACGTTATATTGCAGCCAACATCAACGATCGAAATGAAATAGCGGAACTTGCAAAGGAATATCAACAAACAGGCATTAAACTTATCAACACTATCGATAACCTGTCGATAAGATTAGCTTCAAAGACTGAGACGCTGTTTAAAATAGCTTCAATTGATGAATTATCAATACTAGCAGCAGGCACTAAGTTGCTATTGTGGATGGATAATTCAGAACAGCTTTCCAAATGGGTTGCTTGGCAATACCGAGCTTCTTTAGCTAAAAAGCTAGGCATGAGCGAGTTTATTGAAAAACTTGCAAATGGAAGCCTTACGCAAGAAAACAGCTTCACCGCTGTTGAACGTACTTATTATGAATCCTTATTGGCATTAATGGTGGAACAAGATCCTGAGCTTGTTCGATTTGATGGAGAGCTTCATTCCCGAGAGGTGGAAAAGTTTTCTGACTTGGATCGTAAGCGTATCAAAGCAGCTAGCTTTGAAGTGGTTAGAGCACACCATCGTAGAATTCCATCTCAAATAGGTGGTGCGGGCCCTGTTGGTATTCTGCGTGCAGAAATGGCACGTAAGAGGGGGCACATGCCAATCCGGCAGCTAATGCTAAAGGCTGGCATGGCGATACAAGCTCTAAAACCAGTAATGATGATGAGTCCATTATCTATTGCACAATTTCTGGTACCTGGATGCCAAAAATTTGATCTTCTCGTGATGGATGAAGCTAGCCAGATCCAACCTGTTGATGCCATCGGCGCCATTGCAAGATGTGGGCAAGTGGTTGTCGTAGGTGATGAACGACAATTACCCCCAACCAGCTTCTTCTCTAGAATGACGGAATCGGATAATGAGGATGATGATGAACTTTCACAGGTGGCAGATATCGAGAGTGTATTGGGATTATTTGTCGCCAGAGGATTACCGCAGAGAATGTTGCGTTGGCATTATCGTAGCCGCCATCAATCATTAATTGCTGTATCTAACAGCCAATTTTATGAGAATAAACTCTTTATAGTACCTAGCCCGTACACTCAAGAAGCCGGAATGGGGTTGCTATTTCATCATGTACAAAATGGTGTTTTTGAGTCGGGAAGCAGCAGCTCTAACCCGGTGGAAGCAAGGCGTGTAGCTACAGCAATAATGGAACACGCACAAAATCATAAAGGGCTGTCTCTGGGTGTTGCGACATTCTCGGTTTCACAGCGAAAAGCAATCCAGGATGAACTAGAGGTATTACGCCGCTTGAATCCGGAGTTGGAAGATTTCTTCCATGCCCATCCAAATGAACCATTCTTTGTTAAAAACCTAGAGAACGTTCAGGGAGATGAGCGCGATGTTATTATGATTTCCGTTGGCTATGCCAAAAATACCAATGGTTACATGGCGATGCGTTTCGGCCCTCTAGGTGCGGAGGGAGGAGAACGCCGCTTGAATGTTCTGATAAGTAGAGCAAAACGACGTTGTGAGGTTTTTGCGTCAATCACTGACGAAGATATCGATCTTGAGCGGGCAAAAGGCAAAGGTGTCTTTGCGTTCAAACTGTTTCTTCAATACGCTCGCACAGGACGTTTATCCCTGGCTCAAAAATCCGATCGTACAATGGATAGTGTATTTGAGGAACAGGTGGCTGATGCTCTTCAAAAGAGAGGTTACCAGGTCCATCCACAAGTTGGCATTGCTGGATTCTTTATCGATTTAGCCATTGCAGATCCTGATATGCCAGGACGATATCTGATTGGCATTGAGTGTGATGGTCGAGCCTATCATAGCTCTCGGTCCGCCCGTGAACGTGACAGATTGCGCCAATCCGTGCTGGAGGATCATGGGTGGATTATTCACCGAATTTGGAGTTCAGACTGGTTCCAGCGACCAGAAGAACAGTTGCAACGTACTGTCGAAGCAATCGAAACAGCAAAAAATGAACTTGCCCTTCGTTCGGAGCGCAGGAGTTCTGATACCAGAGCTGTGCCCATTGATATTATCACTATTGAACGTGAGTCTGTAACAGAAATTGGTCTCGTCGATGCTGAACAGAGTCTTGAGAATGTTGATAATTATATCGAGTCTACCCCAGAGTTTCATGCCAATTGGCAGCTGCATGAAACACCAGCGAGCATTTTGGTAGACCTGATTGAAAAAATTGTTCAAACAGAGTCACCAATTCATGTCAGTGAAGTCGTTACACGCCTAAGAACCGCATGGGGGTTACAGCGTGCCGGGGCAAGAATAGAAGCGGCAGTAAATCAGGCAATCAATATCGCATGCAGAAAAGGAACGATATTGCAGGCTGGGAATTTCCTTATGTGTAGCACCTCAGAAGTCACGCTCCGAAATCGACAGAACGTTCAGTCATCTGGTCTGAGAAAACCTGAAATGATTGCTCCTGAAGAAATAGCCGTCGGCATCAAGGCAGTGGTGACAAGAAACTTAGGGGCCACAGATGACGAGATCATTTCATCTGTTTCCAGAATGTTGGGATTCAGAGCAACAAGCAGCGTCTTGAGAAAGACAATATCTGAAGTCATAGAAGTTTTATTGAATGAAGGTGTTCTGAGGAGAGAAAATACAATGATTATTGTTAGCGAAACAGTGGAAAATTAATGGCTTTAGACAGTTGCCCAAGGTCACGAAAGCGGCCTTGGGGTGCAATGCCTGATATCAACACCCTCTTCTTTAGCTTTTGAGCTCCTGCGTTAAGCTTTAAAAAGCTGAACAGTCATACCAAAATATAACTCTAAACATCAATAAATTACCTTCAGTTATAGCGATATAGAATCTCCGCTGCTAACTTTAAACTCCCACTCAACCATCGAGCAAATACGCATGACCAACGAGTTTTCCGGCGGCTGCCTGTGCGGAGCCATACGCTTTAAGGCAACCAGCCCAGCAAACCCACACACCTGCTCATGCGATATTTGCCAAAAGCACACCGGTGCCCAGTCCGCGGCATGGATTGAGTTCTCGGCTTCCAATGTGCAATGGATCGGGGAAGGTGGCAAACCCGCAACCTACCGTTCCTCACCGGCCTCAAGCCGAGCCTTTTGCCCACGGTGTGGTAGTTCCATTGGGGCCATAGATGACGGCCCCGTTATTGCATTACTGAGTGGGGTATTTGATAACCCAAACGATCCTGCTCTGGCACCGGAATACCATTCGTTTGAAGATATAAAACCCGAATGGTGGCGGAAACTGTTCCCCAATAGCCCATCTTGACAGCGCGCAGTTTTCGTCCGATCTTAGGTTTGTCGTGACACCAACTTAAGGAAGATACTATGGTGATTTACAGTTTTTTCGTGAAGGGCGAGCAGATTGTGGTACTGGATAACTCTGTACCTGATTTCACAGACAATCAGAAACACCTGTTAGATAAAGGCTATGCCAAGCAATTTGAAGAGTTGCAAGCCACTTCCCCGCAAGCGGCCCTTGTCAGATTTAAAGACATCAAGGGTGAGGAATACAAAACAGCGCATGCCTTTACCACTGGTGGTGTGTTTACCTCACTGATTGGTGCCTTATTGCCGAAAGGCTGAAAGCACAGCTTGCTGGGGGTTCAGGCGAATGACTTATGCCCCCACCCGCCAATCAAAGACTGTTCCAGTCCGGCAGCTTGTTTACCCTCTTGCGCCAATAGTGATATAGCGCCATCATCAAGCCAAACAGTCCACCAGCCAACAAGCTTGTCTGCAGCGCCATTATTACGCTGTAGCCTTCACTGTTCCAGATGGTAAACCACATAAACAGGCCCCACACAGCTCCAAAAAAGACGCCGAAGCAAAGCACATTCAGCCAGAACGGCATAAACGGTGGCGGTGGGATCTGGACGCCAAACTTCCACAACTGGCGCAGGAGTGGTGGAGCATAATTGCTACGCCACATCTTTTTCTCTGCCATCAACGCTAATGCCCGTTCTTTCTTTTCATCAAACGTCATAGTTGAGTCCCTTCACGAGCAACAAGTCTATTTTTTATCAGATCGAGCACAATTTGAGAACTGCTGCTTAAAGGTTTTTCACCGTTTAGATCCTAGCCCTATAATGGGCCTGATAGGGCTCTATCATTACTCAGTCATGGATGTGATGAGATTCGCATCTCCGCTGCAGGACTAGCCATATCATTGGCGTTTGAGCGCAAGAAAGGATAGCCGAGATGGATCCACTACATGCAATCACCCTGACGATCGGCCTATTTGTGTTAACGTTTTTCAACCCCGGCGCCAACCTGTTCGTCGTGGTGCAAACCAGCCTGGCTTCCGGCAGCCGAGCAGGCATGCTTACCGGCCTTGGCGTAGCGCTGGGTGACGCCGTTTATTCCGGGCTGGGCCTGTTTGGCATGGCAACGTTGATCACCCAATGCGAGGGGATCTTCTCGTTCATCAAGGTCATCGGCGGGTTATATCTTCTATGGTTTGCCTATAAAAGTATGAATAAGCAGGCAACGCCACACTCCCCTGCGCTGCAACAACCGCTCAGTGCGTCTTGGTATATCTTCTTCCGCCGGGGCCTGATCACCGATCTCTCCAATCCGCAGACGGTGCTGTTTTTCATCAGTATCTTCTCCGTAACCCTGAGCGCCAATACGCCCACCTGGGCCAAACTAAGTGCCTGGCTGGGAATAGTGCTCAGTTCGGCTATCTGGCGCGTTTTTCTCAGCCAGGCATTCTCCTTGCCAGCGGTACGGCGCACTTATGCCAGCATGCAACGGGTAGCCAGCCGAGCGATCGGTGTGGTGATTGGGGCTTTCGCCATTAAGCTGATTTACGAAGGTCTCACGCGCCGCTCCCTATAGCTGGTATATATCGTTGTGAATGAACCCAAGTTTGGCCTTTGTCTGCCGCTTTAAAAAGCACGTGCATTTTCCCGCCAGTTACTTTAGCATTAACTAAATTTAGCAAATACTAAAATAACAAATGACTGACGAAAACGCCTCGCTGCTTGCCAGTGCCAATGCCGCCGCGACGTTGCTCAAAGCCATGAGCAACCCCCGCCGCCTATTGATCCTTTGTATGCTGGTTGATGCTCCAGGCACCAGTGCCGGTGAGTTAGCACTAGCTACCGGGCTTAGCCCATCAGCGACCTCACAGCATCTGGCCAAGATGCGCGAGGAAGGGCTGATTGAAAGCACCCGCGATCGGCAGCGCATCAATTACTCGATTAAAAATAGCGCCGTGCAGCAGGTCATCAGCACGCTAAAAGCCATCTATTGCCCCTGAGGACACCATGAACATAGAAACGATAACTGCCCAGCAAGCGCAAAAATTAATCATGCAGGGAGCGCAGCTGCTGGATATTCGCGGAATGGATGAGTATGCCCACGAGCATATTGCCCAAGCCAGCTTACTATCGCTGCCTGAGATTGAGAAAGGTGGCAAACCACAGGCCGTTAGCGAACAGGATGTGGTGATTTTTCACTGTCAGTCTGGCCGCCGTACGGCAGAAAACGCAGCGCTATTGGCAGGAGCCGCAACGCCTGCCAAGGTTTATCTGCTTGAAGGCGGTATTAACGGTTGGAAGCAACAGGGATTGGCTGTCGTCAAGGGTAACAACCAGCCACTCCCCATCATGCGACAGGTGCAGATCGCTGCTGGCTCCCTTATTCTGGCTGGGACAATCTTGGGGTACGTAATCTCTCCCCTGTTCTTCCTGTTGTCCGGCTTTGTCGGTGCTGGATTGCTATTTGCCGGTATCAGCGGATTTTGCGGGATGGCGACGCTGTTGGTCAAAATGCCTTGGAACCAGCCCAAATAACCCGATCACTCTTTTGTAGGGGCTCTGCATGCTGCGCCCGCTTAACCCCTACGCCCTAGGCAAGATCCAACGAATAGACCCGTGACGACTCCCCCCACGGGTGATAGCCAAGCCCATCAAAGCTAAAGCCCAATTTCTCGTAATAACCCACATGATCGGTACACAGATGCAAACGGTGAAATCCCAGTTCGCCTGCGGTCTTGGCTACGTGATTTACCAACAATGCACCGCAGCCCTGCCCACGATAATGCTCATCGACATACAACGCGCATAGCCACGGATACAGCTCCATGCGGCTGATAAAGTCATTGGTAATCAAACCCGCGCAACCCACAACCGTTTCCCCATCCAGCAACAAATACCACTGCGGTAGCGGGTTTACCGCGTCGATACAACGGGTTATCGAGTCTTGATACAGCATCATGGTCTCTGGCGATGCCCACTGACGCTGGAAATAATCGATAGCCACATCGCGATAGGCTGGCTCCTGACGCACCGAAATAATGTTCACTTAAGCCCCTCTATGACAAAGTTTTACGCTCATAAATACACACCTATACCCTTTGGATTTCAAGTTGCAGCTAGGCGACAAGCTTGATCATCCCCAGGAACTTACTTTTGTAAGTGACTGGGGTGGACAAGTGCAGGTAACAACGCTGCAGCTTGAAAGACAAGGGGTAGAGGCCCTATTTTTGTTGGCGGTCTGTTTGCTGAACGAATACCATTAACGCGCCGCGCTGTTATGCGGTTTATATAATACAGGAGACGTTATGTCGCAAAATATCTATGACAATCAAACCTTCTTCGACGGCTATGCGCAGCTAAGCCGTTCGGTGCAGGGTTTAGATGGCGCGCCGGAATGGTCAACCATCCGCAGCATTCTGCCAGATTTGCAGGGCAAAAAGGTGGTCGATCTTGGTTGTGGTTACGGTTGGTTCTGCCGCAGCGCTCGTGAGCAAGGTGCAGCCCAGGTACTGGGAATGGATCTTTCAGAGAAGATGTTGGGCAAGGCAAAAGAGATGACCAAAGATCCGGCGATTGAATACCGCCAGCAGGATCTGGAGGCGCTACAGCTCCCGGCAGCCAGCTTTGATTTGGTCTATAGCTCGCTGACACTGCACTATATCGAAGACCTCGGCAAGCTGTTCGCAACCGTTTATCAGGCATTGGTGAATGGTGGGGAATTCATTTTTACCGCCGAGCACCCGATTTATACTGCGCCAAAGCATCAGGGCTGGTTGGTGGATGAGGCAGGGCAAAAATCCTGGCCAATCAATGGCTATCAGCAAGAAGGGCAACGTATTTCCAACTGGCTGGCGGAAGGCGTGATCAAGCAGCACCGTATGCTGGGCACCTATATCAATTTGCTGGTCCAGCAGGGATTCACCATCCGCTATCTGAACGAGTGGGGTCCTTCGGCACAGCAGATCGCCGACAATCCGGCACTGGATGAAGAAAAAGAACGCCCGATGATCTTTATCCTGGCGGTACAAAAACCTGCTGCGTAATGGCTATTCGCTTTATTAAACATCGTTAAAACATCCAATATTGGGGAGGCTGCCTCCCCCCAATACTTTCCAAGCTTATTCACAGCAAACGGATCTGGGCAACTTCAGGACAACACCGTTTCACTGTCGATACAACTTACTCGCTCGCCATTTCGCCTTCGTGGCTTTCCGGCTCTGGTTCGCTCTGAACTTCCTCAACCGGCGACATCTCCAAGCGCAGATCGATCCAGCGCCCTTCTGGAATGTCCATCGGCTCCCCGGCAACGATCGCTGCGGTATCAATATCAAAGCGGCGTTTGCTGACCTTGACAGTGATAGTACCGTCTTCGGCCGCTTCGGTGGCGACGAAGCATAGGCGATTGCCGTTGACGTCCTGCGGAACTTCGATGTTCCAGCCTTCCAGCGCGAAACCTAGCGAACCCGTTACTTTGTATACGCCGATAGAGACTCGCTCTGCGGTAACACCCGCAGCCTCACCATTCACCGCCGCCAGCCCAGACAGGGTAAAGCCATCCAGGTATTCGTCGGACATTTTCTCTGGGTTACTGGAGAGACGGGCGATGGGTGATGCTTTTTTCAGGAAGCCGTTGGCGTCAATGGTGGTGTTTCCGGTATGCCACACTTCTTTCCATTCACCAACACCGTTATTTTGAATACGACGGAACCCCATTCTGTCCGAACCCAACGGGAACGCCAGTTGGAAACAATGTGTCCGCCCGGTATAACCTGAGACATTCAGCACATGAGTGTTTGTATTGCCAAATGTGTCCGTCATTGATGATAGATTGGCATAAAATGCGCCATTAATTCTATAATCAGACGCTAACGAATACCCTGATAATGATGGTCTATAATCAGCCCCTAGCCCATACGCACCGATTTGCAAATAACGCGCGTCATTATTGTTCCTTGAATCATATTGCTCCCAAGCTGTCCAAGTGTCGTTATAAGCGGCATAATGTCGAGCAAAATAATAATTCGAAATGCTAAACGGATAATAAATCTGGTTACAGGTATATCTATCATTCTGTGATGCTCTGGGCTCAAGAACTCTTAATGTACCAGCTAATAAAGCAGGGTAGTTTTTTAACAAGGTCGCATTAGATGAGCTGTGCTGGTAGAAATCCCCCTCCTTTTTAAAGTCGTTTAAGTCAGCAACCCCGATCCCTGTTGCTTTTGTCGCAACTTTCGCAGAACCAGAATAAATATCGTTTGGGAATGCAACTGTTCCATCATTTTTATATACCGCGCTAAAAGCAGTACCTCCCCAACGCTGCGTCATCTGCCCCGTAGCAGAGGTTACATATATTGCTCCCTGCTCGACCCCATCCATATCCTTATAACGCAAAATCACGTTTGCCCCGGCAGTTTTTGCTTGAAAAACGTTATCGCCGAGTGATGTTGAGCCATTATTAAACGTTGCAGCTTTGGAGAACAATACCGGACCTGCTATACCTTGGTCTGCAGTGGCTGTTTTTGACAGATAATCGGCTTGGATCTTCGCTAATGTTGGCACAGTTAGCTTTGTGCCATCATCCTTGGTAAAGGTCATATCCCCGGAACCAGTAAACCAGCTCACCGTATCATTGCGGCTACCTTGGAAGAAGGTCAGCATTGCCGCAAAGCGAGCGGAGAACTGGCTGATATCACCTTCATAGGTAGTGATAATTGCATAGCTCTGCCCGCTAGCCGTTGTGCCGGCATAGTTGCTGTTCAGGGTCAGTGAAGTATTGCTATTCACCTGTTTAACTTCATACAGCTTATTGTCCGGTGCCAGCAAAATCATACCTGGCATCACGCCAAACTTGGCATCGGCCCACGCGGTGCCTGTACCCGTTACGGTGGCGTTATTAGCGATTAAATTGATAGTGCCTGTTTTGTACCACATAGATATTTACTCCAAATAAAAAATTCCGCAGTGCGGAGGGATGTTTATTTAAATAGGACCACTTGTAGCGATTATTCGCCCAGCTTTATAAACTTGAAGCTTTGGCGAAGCATAAACAGCTGAATTACCGCTCCCACTAAGTATCGGCGTACTTATTGTTACCGTGCCATCTCTAGACTCGCCAATCCTCATTATTAACTTATGCTGTTGACCCCTACCAATCCTTGGTAGCCTTACGTCAGCAATCAAATGAGTCATAGGCCCATTCTCACCACGATTCCCCGTATCTTTAAAAGCGAGGAGCGTATCTGCATATCCAGGACTGACCAGGACAAGTGAGAAGTATTGACGGTTATAGCTCATTGCATACACCGTCACATTCGTGTCCATTACTCTATCGAAGTTTTCACCAATGATATTCCATAAAGTATGATCCCCAGACTGACCTGACCAACTAAAGCCAGATGAAAAAGGAGTTACTGGCGTTACATAAATGCCTCCAGACTGAGTATTATATATATCACCAGTTATATTGCTTGCATCTAAAGTTCCCTTAATAGTGCAGGATTCATTAATGGTAACATTATTCAGAACACCACTATCAGCATATATTGCGCCATTAAAATAACCACTCCATGCCTCAATATGCCCACGAATAGTCACACTATTAAATGCCGCATCACCTGTTTTACTTATTACCCACCCGGTTTTATTATCCCAATTGTAATTATCTGATGAAATATAATTACCAATTTTGGCATTAGTGATCGTTCCGTCAGCAATAAATGCAGAGTTAATAAACGTCTGTCCATTCTGGATCGTGAATGGTAATGAAACCTTGGATGTGGAACTATCAAGGAAAGCAAATCTATTCGCATCAAATAAAACTTGCCGATCAACGGTTCCATCAGCGCGCGTTTCAACCCCAATGGCCATTCCCGCACTATGATACTGACCTTTATAATTAACGCCTGTTTTAATTGAAAACGTCGCTTTACCAATTCCAGCCATGTCGAAAACTGTTTGCCCACGTTTTTCAATCTCTGCTGTATTCCCCCCTACCGAGGTAGATAAGTTGGTAATTTGCTTTGAAGTTGATTTCTGGTTATCAGTAACGCTCTCCGACAGCGAACTGATAGCCGAGGCATTGCTACCTACAGCAGAATTCAACGACCCAAGCTCTCTGGCCGTTGCCGATTGGTTATCGGTCACGGTTTTCGACAACGAGGTAATCGCCGAAGTATTGTCACCAGTAGCGGATTGCAGAGCGCCAATTTGCTGAGCCGTCGCGCTATTGCTATCGGTAAGCGTTTGACTCAAGGCGGTAACCGAAGCCTCATTTGTTCCCGTGCGGCTGGTCAGATCGTTAATCAGCTTGACCTGGGCGCTGTCCGTATCCACCAGCACCTGCAGTTGCTGATTGAGTTGGGCATTGTTGTCCCCCACGGTGCCTGCCAGCGCTGTCACCTGCTGGGATAACGCCTTGTCAGCTTCCGCACGCACCGTCTGTTCCGTCATCAAGCGCGCATCAACATCACCAAAGCTCGCGCGTAATTCGGTGATCTGCTGCGCCTGGGCGTGCTGATCGTCCGCCATTACGTTCTGCTGGGTCTTGATCGATGCGGTGACCACGTCATTGCTGATAACGTCTTCCGCCTGCTTTAACGACTGCTCGATATCCGCCTTGGCAATGGCTTCAAGCGAACTGCTGAGCGAGGCCTGCGAACCGGCCGAGTCGCTTTGTGCCTGCTTCAGCTCGCCGATCGCCGCGCTGTTTTCGCCGGAGGTCGCCGTTAATGAACCAATCTGCTCCGCCATCGCCGAGTCTTGATTGGCCAACGTCTGTAGCCGCTCGTTGATGGCCGCCGTATTTTGCCCCACGGTGGAATCTAGCGAACTCAATTGCCGAGATAGCGCTTCATCCACCGTGGTCCGCGCTTGCGATTCGGCGGCGATCGCTGCTTTATTTTCGCCGCTGGCCGCCCCCAGGCCGGTAATTAACGACGCTTGAGCACTGCCGCTATCCACCAGCGCCTGCAAACGCTGATTGACCTCAGCCTGATTACTGCCGACATCTGCGCTCAGATGGTCAAAGCGTTGCGACAATGCGCCGGTCTCGCTGGCCCTGGTGGTGATCTCCTGCTGCAACTGCGCAGACACATCACCAAAGTTCGCATCCAGCTGCGTGATCTGCTGGGCCTGCGCCTGCTGCCGATCGGCGAAAACGGTTTGCGCCGTGGTTAACCGGGCGCTGCTCACGTCCAGACGTTGAACATCGTTATCCTGCTTAAGCGCCTGTTCGATATTCGCCTTGGCCGTAGCCTCCAATGCCTGTTGCAGGCTGGCCGTGCTGCTTTCGGCTTCGGTTTGCGCGATACCAAGGCGGGTGATGGCCGCCGTGTTTTCCTGGCTGGTCGCCTGGATCACGTCAACCCGTTGGCTCAGCGCACCGTCGGCATCGGCACGGGATTTCGCCTCTGCCTGGATAGCCGCAGTGTTACTGCCCGTGCTGGCCTGCAAACCGGAAATCTGCTGGGCCTGAGCCGAGTCTGTCGCCGCCAGCGTTTTCAGCTGTTGGGTCACCTCCGCTCGGTTTTCGCTAAACTCAGAAGTCAGACCGCTGAGCTGCTGGCCCTGCGTTTTCTGCTGATCGGCCAGCGCTTCGGTTTTCTGCGTAACCTGCGAGTTAACCTTGTCCTGTTCCGTCTTGTTGCTGCCGATTGCCTTGGCATTGGCGGAAACGTTGGACTCCACCTTAGCCAAAGCAGAATCGGCATAGGCCTGCGCCTGCTCCAGCTTGATAATCAAACCCTGCTGATTATCCGCCGTGGCTTTCACCGAGCTGATATCCTTGGCTAACGCCCCATCGGCATCCACACGTGCCGCTTTCTCCTGCGCGATTTGCGCGGCATTCCCCTCGGCCTTGGCAATCACCACGTCTAGCTTGCTGGCCAGTTGCTGATCATCATCCTGCAATTGAGTGATCTGCGAAGCGACCTCGGCCATGGCCGCGTTGGTGCCACCGGTAAGGGCATCGACCTTGGCTTGCAGTTCGGCATCTGCACGCGCCAAGCTGGCTCGGGTGCTGTCAATTTCCCCGCGCGCATCCTTGATATCGCTATTCAGCGCCTCCTGAGCCTGGGCGAGTTTTTGGCGGTTATGCTCGATGGTCAGGCTGTTTTCGATGGCGGCTTTGCCCAGCTGCGTCAAATCCTGTTGCAGCACATCAACAGCATTGCTCAGATCGGCATTGCGGCCCGCCAGCTCGGCGTTAACCTTGTTCAGCGCTGCTTGCAGGGTATCGACATCCCCTTGCAGCGCATCCCTGTTCGCCTCGATATCAGCCTGCGCCTGGGCGATCTTCTCGGCCAGATCCTGGACGTTCTGATCCGAAGGCAGGCTGTTGATCTTCTCCAACAGATCTTTGCCCAGTTCAGTCTCGGTAATGCTTTGTGCGATCTGCGCCAACACCACGTCCGCACTGTCCGAAGCCATCCCACGCACAAACTCGCTCCAGTCGGACTGGTTGCCGGTTTTGTCGGTAAAGGCCGCGCGGAAGTAAAGCACCTGCCCGGCACGTAGGCCTTGCATGTCATAGCGATGCTGCGGATACGGCACATCGGCCAGTAAGCGTTCGTCGGCGAAATCCGCCCGGCTGGCTACCATCAGGGTGGTTTTCAGGCCGTCGGCAGAGTTCTGGCCAAAGCCCCAGGAAAGCTGGATGCCAAACACTACATCCTTGGTTGCCGCCAACGAGACAATCTTGGGCGGTACACCCGCTTTTCCTGCCAGATAACTCGGCTCGGCATGACCCCACTGTGAGGAAACGCCCACCGCATTCACCGCTCGTACCCGCACGTCGTAGTTACCGGCATAAATGCCGTTAACGTCAAACCCGAGTGAAGGCGTCGATCCCACATTCACCCAGTTGCCGTTATCTTTGCGCCATTGGGCTTCATAGGTCACCGCGCCAGCAACAGCACGCCACTGCACCCGCATTGAGGCAACGTTAATCCCCTGGCTGACGTAGTCGTAGCGCGAGATGGCGATATTCGCCGGAGCAGGCATCGCTCCTGGTGGCGTGACGGTGATTGGCGGCGTATCCAGGCGGATGCCGTTATCGATAAAGGTGTATTTATCCGGATCGTGCTCAACGGCGTTAATGGCGAAGGTGCCATCATCGTTGGACTGGACCGACACCACGCGGAATTGCTGGATCGCCAGGCTGTCGGAATCGATACTCCAGACGGCTTCAGGCTCAGGCTGCTGGCGGAACGGTGCGGTCAGCGTCACCGTAAGCTTGTCAGCCGCGATACTGGCGATGGTGCGAGTTTGCGCCGTGCCGTCTGGCAGATTGACGATCAGGCGATCGCCTTTACCAAACGCTACTTCACGATCCAGCACCACCACGCGATCCTGCGCGGAATGGATGCGCCCGCCGTTGGTCTTGCCTGCCAGCATGGCATCTGCAATGCCGATGATCCGAGCTGGTAGCGGGATATTGCCGTCCAACCCGACGGTAAAGCTGACGGTACGATCTTTGGCATTACTCAGGATTGCCCAGCGCCCACGGCGGTGAGCCTCGGTGCGCCGCGTGCAGCCAATGGCGGTGATTTCAGTCAGGTTAACGCCGTAGCGCTTCACCAGTTCATTATCGTAAGCCGCTTCCACTGCGTCGGCATAATGGTTGGCCGGATCGCCCCACTTCACCAGCGCCGAGGTATAGCGATTCTTATAAGACCCCGACGCATAGGCAAATTCACCACCGATGACATTGGCCCGCGAATAAACGAAATCCACATCGCGCGGCATATCCGCGTAGGCAAACAGCTGGTCGTTGCCCCAGTAGGTGATGCCGCGGAAGATGGCGGCGATATCACGCAATACGGTGTAGGCATCCTGCTGCGACTGGATATACACGTCGCACAGGAAACGCGGCTCTTTGCCCCCGCCCCCCAAACCGTCATCAATCAGCTCATCGCAATACTGCGCGATGCTGTACAACCCCCATTTGTCGATCTCGGCGGCGGTAACCCGGTTGCCTAAGCCGTAATTCTTATCCAGCGCGATATCGTAAAACACCCAGGCCGGGTTGTTGCTCCAGGCCCATTTAAAGCTGCCATCCCAATTGCCGCTGTAGGTCCGTGCCAACGGATCGTAGTTGGTCGGCACGCGGATGATTTTGCCCTTCGGCTTGAGCGTAATTTTCGGCACTGAACTGAACTGCTGGGCATCGAACTCGATAAACAGCAAGGCGGTGTTGGGATAGCGGAACTTGGCGTCCACGATCTCGGTGTAGGTCTGGATCTGGGTAGTGTTTACCAGCTTGCTGCTGGTGGAGTCTGGGGTGATGCGCTTGATGCGCAGCGTCCAGCTGGTGGTCGCTTTTGGCAGATTAATCCGGTGATCGCGCTCGTACAGGCTGGTGGTTTTACCCTTTAACATGCCGGTGACCACGGTTTGATAGGCTCCGCCGTCGGTGGAAAGCTCAATCAGATATTCCACCTGCGAACCGTTCATATCGCCGTTATCTTCCTGCTGGAACAGCGCCGGGAACCCCATGCGAATACGCAGTGCGTCGATATCGGTTCGGGTGAAGGTTTTGGTCCAGACGTTCGTGGTGGTCAGCTTGACGTTGACCGGCGTTTCAGACTCTACATCCGGCATGCCCTGGATATAAGCCTGAGTCTGGGTACCGTTACGTACCTCCCACTTCAGGCCGGTAAAGTTTTCACTGCCATCGGGGTTATGTACCGGGGTGCCGTCGAGCAGAATGCGGGTGCCGTCTAACTCACCGGCAATTTCCCCTTCAGACAGCGCCAGCAGGATTTTGATTTTAGCGTTGGACTGCAAATCATCGGGAGCTTCAACCGGCGTATGCGCCGATCCACCACCGCCCTTGCGCCCATGAATAGTTAACTTTGTCATATTGCGCCCACAAAAAAGGTCGCGAATGCGACCTGTAGAAAAATGCCCTAAAGGGGGTTATTGCTGGTTTTCAGCGTAAATACCGGCGGAAATCACCGCGCCACCGATTTCCCGTTCGCCGTACAGCACCGGCACCGGGTAGCCCTGCGCCGTGGTGTTGACCGGTGAGCCAAAGGCGTAGGAGGGTTTGTTTTCCACCGACTGTGACGAAGACATGCCGAAATTCGGCTGTGGCATCATCAGTTGCATGACACCACCGAGTACCATTGAAGCACCCATCATTGTTAAACCGCTAACAGCGGCAACCGCCGTGGCACTAAGAGTTGCTGTTGCGCCAGAGGCAGCCAACGCCGAAGTGTAAAGTCCTATCGTTCCGCCTGCGGTAAAGAATGCCCCTACCAGCGCTGCCACTCCCAAGATAATCTGAAACCCTCCGGCGCTTTTACTCCCGGCGATCACCGGCATAATGCGAATATCGGCGCTGCCTTTAGAGGTAGCAAACTCGGCCAGGCCGATATTCTGTGGGCCATTAAAGAAGGCAAACTGCACGCCGTCCTTATGGGCATTCATCATAAAGCTCTCAAATCCGGGCAAGGTGATACACAGCGCGCGCAGCGCTTCGCGAGTATCCGCCACCACCAGCCGATGGGTTTTACCGAACTTTTTACCCAGTTGGCCACCCAACCGGATCAGTCTTGTTGTTTGCATCATAGAAGCTCCTTCCTGCGGACTACGCGTACCGTCCGCTCCTGAAAATATCCGCTGTAGGGATAACGCTGGCTGAGCTGCCCGAACAGATGGTGCAGCATCATGCCGTCCCCCAGATAGATACCCGCGTGGTTGGTAACCGGGGCTGAAACCTGCATCATGATCATATCGCCCGCACGCATCGGCCCCTGAAATTCCCGGAATCCTTCGTCGTACCAGTGATCGTCATACAGGCGAGTTTTACCGTCGATCCACCATTCATGCTCCACCGAGTAATCATTCAGCGCGATGCCGTGTTCCTGGCGATAATAATCCCGGATCAATGACCAGCAGTCGGCATGGCCCAACAGCCAACTGCGCCCAACCAACGGGCGCTCACCGCGTGGTACCACTTCGGTGTAATCCCCTTCGGGCCACGAGACGATGCCCCAGACAATGCCCGAGTGATCGCACTGCAGGCGATCCATCTCCGAAGGGATCAATACGGGCACATCAGGGTGGCTGTGGATGATGCGAATGATCTCGCCTTGATCTTCCGCTTGCGCGTATTCCTGAGGGGAAATGACAAAGTTATCCAACGCGTTTTCCGCCACATTGCGGCACGGCAGATAACGCGCCTTACGCCCGTTCTGCACCACAAAACCGCAGGACTCATTGGGATACTCCGCTGCGGCATGCTCACAGATGGCCTGCATGATTTCAGCCTGCATCATTACCTCCCCAACAGGTTGGAACCTGGAAACCCGCCAAAGGCCAGGGGTTGCGCGTCACCGAAGCGTTTTTTACAGGAGGACACCCGGCCACCACAGACGTCCAACGCCGGATCGTCGATCGGTTTATCGTCCTTATCAAAACAGGCTCCGCCGCTGTAATCGCAACCCCTGCCGCTGCGGTACCAACCTCGGATGCACCAGGTGCAAAGCCCGTGAATTTGTCGCGAGGGCAGTTGCTGGCCTTGCAGATCGAACGGTGTACAGAGCTGGAACTCCACCACGCTGTTGGTTTCGGTGCTTTTGCTGTCAATGTAGAAAACCTGCACTCGCTCCTGCGAAGCATCGGCAAGGGCGTTCCCCTCGGGGAAGTTGACCGCATCCAGGTATTTGGCAAAGGTGTCGTGTACCCGCACTTTCGCCTGCACCATGTCGTTGAAGGTCAGACACAACGAAGACACCAGATTGCTGAGGTTGGCAACGCTAAGCCTGGGCGTTGGTTGTGAACCGTCGCTGGTTGCTGCCAAGCCGGTGATTTCGTAGGGATACGCCTCATACTCGTTTCCTTGCCACCAGATCGATTTTGGTTTCAGCCGCTGGGCATCGTTGCCCGCCGCCGCGATCTCGGCCTGAGTGTGGGGAATATTGTGCGCATGAAAGCGCATGATGGCCGCGCCAAAGGCGGTGCCATCAATTTCAATCAGCTGGATCAGTTCCCCAGGTGCCAGCTTTTGCACTTCACTGTTAAATGACATGATTGCACCTATACGCCGAAGGCTTGTTCAAAGGCAAAACTCAACGCCTCCACATTGCGCGCAAGCGGCGTGACGGAAATTGAATCCGACTTGACGCGAAATAGCGCTTTCTTGCCGTTGGGCGGCGTCCAGAAAAAGGCGACGAGCACGTGTTGATTTAAAAAGGCCAGCATCGACTGGGTCACGGCCGGATGGCCGGTATAGGCCAACTGCCACTGTTGTACCGCCTGGTTCAGCCCATTGCTGCTGACCTGTTTATAGCCGTCGCCGAACTGCGCACTTCTGACGTTATGGACAAAGTTACCGCTAGGCGAGGCCTGGGTTTGCCATTGGAAAGTATCGATAAGCATAAAGACTCCGAGCAGTAATAACCGTCAGTCACCGGGCTAGAATTACCCCTCACCCTAACCCTCTCCCACAGGGAGAGGGGACAGTACGTGCCACATATTGGATCATGCATTCGTCTTTCCTATCACCCTTGTTACAGGTTACTTATGTACCTGAACACGGCACCATACCAGCCCCCTCTCCCTGTGGGAGAGGGTTGGGGTGAGGGGAAACAACGATTGAGGAGCAATTAATGAGGCCTGATGCCAGACTGCGGTTGTTACTATTGATGATTGATAAAGAGATTCAGCGGGCCGCAGAGGCATTCCAGATCAGGCCGCCCGGCTTGAGCTCTTTGCCCAAACGTTCGGTGATTGCCTGATTAACGATGCCCTGCACCAGCTTGCCCATGCCGTCACCGGCAGAGGAGCTATTGGCCGCATTCGCCGAGCCGTCATTGTTCATAACCACGGTGCTGTTGACCGTAATGCCACCGCCCTGCTCTGCCGCCAAGCCGTACATCGGGGCTTTGTTGCCACCCACCAGGCCACCATCCGCATAGCCGCGCATCATGGCGTAGAGATTGCCCACGCCGATCCGCTGGGTAGCTTCTTTGGTCATCACGAACTCGCCACGATGCACCACGCCCGCCTGATCGTATTTACCGCCGTCGCCGGTATAGCCACCACTGGAATGTCCTGTTGCTGCAGCCGATGGGTTAATCCAACCCATAGCTTTTTGCATGACAAAGGCTACCAGCAGTTGGTTAATCACTTGGATAATCATTTTCAGGATCGAGGCGGTAAACTCTTGGAAGTTGGCTTTGCCAGTGGTCACCATGCTGGTAAGCATGTCTGATAAACCGCTAAAGGTCGCTTGGCCGATATTGGCCATTGAATCATACACATTGGTCGCAGAGTCCAGATACTCACTCCAGCCTTTTTGTGCTCCATCAAGCCAACTACCGCGGATTTCGTCCTCAGCTGCATGGAAGTCAGTAAGGGCTTTTAATTGACTTTCATAATCAATCCCTGATGGTTCTCCACCTTTTTGAATCCATTCTTTCTTAAATTGGGACTTGCTTGCATCACGCTGGATAGTTCGATTACTTTTACCAGCGCTATCACGTAAAACCTCCTGCCGTTCCGTCATGTTTTTAATATAGTCAGATGAAGATTGCTTTAGAAGAACTTGTGTATCGTCCTTATGAGACTGATAAGGCTCTATTTTGTTTTCAACTAGCTTTACGTTAGGGATTGAATATACTTTTTCTGTTGGTCTATTTCGAAGTGCCAGTCTCTTCTTATACTCTTCAATTAACTGTTCAAAAGTTGATCTCTGAGCAACATTTTCTGCAGCAATCGCCGCAGAAACATCGTCTTGCAATGTGGTAACTAACTCAAGAAGCCATACTTTTCCTTCAGCATCTGCTATTATCTTTTCTTTATCCACTATGGGCCGTGAGTAATTACCATAATCTGAATTAGCTGGCGTATCAAAACCGCGAGACATATTCAAACTGCTCTTTATAGAAGAGACTTCCAACCGAGCAGCTTTAAGTTGATCTGACAGGCTATCATCTCGACCGATACCTTTCAGCATATTCCAGAATGAATCCCAACCAGATGTCGCTATACGAACTGCTTTATCTATATACCCTAAATTTTCTACTAATTTATTTGCTCGTTCTTCGAAAGTAATTGCAGTCTTTTGTGCAATTAAGTCGCTAGCTTCTGCAACCTTCCCTTGTTCTTCCAACTGAAGAATATGTTCAAATTCAGCGACAGACAAATAATTATAGGCTTTATTTAATTCATAAGCACTGGTTATCGGATCGGTAAATATTTTCTTATACGCATTGATAGCCTGCTCTGCGGTCTGGCCGGTGGCTTGTTGCAGCGCCAAGACACCTTTTGTTACCCCGTCAATTTGCTCACCGGAGAATGCACCGGTTCCAACTATTTTTGCTATGGTTTCAGAGGCGGTATCCATACCGCCACCCAAATCAGCATATTTACGCGCCAAATCCTGTAATTGATCCGAGCTCTTCCCTGCATAATTACCGGTTAGGATTAACTGCCTGTTAAATTCTTCAGACTCTTTTGCACCTTGATAATATGCGGTACCAAGCAATGCTATTGAACCCACAGTTAAAGCAACCGGAGCAGCCATCCTTCCTAATGGAGCAAGTACTTTCTGCACCTGATCATAGGTATCTACTAGCTGTGAACCCTGGTCCAAAGCCTCTTTCCAACCAAAATCTCCTGAGGTAGAGCCAGAAACGGAAGCTGTATTCGAAGCTTGTCCCTGCATCCCTTCCAGCGCTTGCCGGTATTCTTCTATTGCTGCAGTGCTTCTTCTCAAGTTAATTATAAAAGCATTGGTACTATCTCCTAGCTGAGACAGTTGCCTACCAATATTGCTATAACGGCTGATCTCCTGCATTCCGCTGCGTAACGTACGATTCAACATTTCGAATCGTCCCGTTGCCACAGAAATGTTGCTTTGCAAATCAACCAGATCTCTATTAGCTCGCTGCAAATCACTGGCATTAACACGCAGCGTCATAGTTGTAATATCTGCCATGCCTTACTCCTGGCTATAACAATAAAGCCAGCTCAAGGCTGGCATCATCGCAGACGATTATTTTTGGTGGATCACCTTAAGCGCTGCGGTTTCCATAATTCGGATGTCATTTAACACGCTTGCTTCATCCTCCACGGCATAAACCCGCATTAACCAGGGAAGGCAATTGTAATCTAACCCCGTAATACCTCCCATACCGGTACGCCATTGGGTTGCCATCGCTTGAAAAAGTTGGAATGCAGGCTGCATATCCGGCCAAACATCGAGAACGGTTGTTTCATAGTCATCGGGAGATAGACCAAATGCGGCCAGTTCTTCACGGGGCGTTTCCGGCGAATAGAAGGCTTCAGCAAGCGTGATTAGTTTTTTTCTCGTACCGCCATCAGCTCTTTGGTATAAGCCGTAGCGATAGCATCAAAAGCACGTGGATAATTGTCCAGCAAAGTGATTAGACTTTCCTGATCCAACTCATCGGGTAAAGTCCAAGTGGCGCAGATCTCACGTAAGAAGTCAGCCATCGGTAGATTGCTATAATTGCCAGAGCTCAACTGCTCTTCGCTGGCCTCACGAAGCGCTTTCTCCAGTTTTTCCAATTCACTGCGCTTTTTGTGTTTGAAAGTAAACGTCAATACCCCATCAATGTCACCTGCGCGAGGAATGCTGACGTCGACTTTAAAGGTTGGATTCGGTGTCAGATTAAATTCGGTCATGATTATCTCTCTATCGTTAAATAATTCGGCAAAAAAATCGAGCCCGAAAAATATCGGGCTCGTTGATGGACTATTTAAGCAGTCACTTTATAGAACGTCATATCGCAAGACTGCACCGCCAGCGCCACCTGTACGGTTTCAACCTGGTTAACCGCGGTGGTCGGTTGCGGATCAAAAGCCGGTACCGCAGACCAGTAGCGCAGCTCCTTGGCTTTTGGCACATGCATGTAGAACGCCAGCGTGACGCCATTGCGATCGGCATCCTGCAGCAGGCCGTAGATCGGCTGAGAAGCATCGTGCGCAAAGGTAAAGGTCTGCGTTTTGGCCGCTTTAAAGGTGGCCAGGTTACGCTGACGATCGTCTTCCAGGAACTGCACCTGCACGTATTGCTGATCGCCGCCAGACTGCGCTACCTCGGTGATCTGAGGAATTTGCGTCCAGTTGGAGATCTTCTGCAAGGAGCCTTTGCCGCCACCGGCCGGGAAGAAGCTCACGTCGGTGGTATTGATGGCACCGATGGTGATACTGGTATCCACTTGGGCAGTGATCTTGGCCACCAGGCTGTCGATCAGGCCCCAACCGGAGCGTACCATCACGATGTCACCCACTTTCAGAGTGTGGCCGGTGGCCACGGTAAATACGGCGCCGTTAGCATTGCTGACTGCGGTAGTAACTACGCCTGGTGCTGTTGGCGCGCCAGCAAATACGGTGGCGCCATTTGGTAATGCAAAACCCATGGTAATTCTCCAATTTCAGATATAAAAAAACCGCCGGATGGCGGTATGCTTGGTTTACTTGCTGGAGAGTTCCCTCCCAGCGATGTTTACAACGTTATACATCTTTATACCCTATGGATTTCAAGCTGCAGCTAGGCGACAAGCTATCTCATCCCCAGGAGCTTACGTTTAGTAAGTGACTGGGGTGGGATAGTGCAGGTAACAACGCTGCAGCTTGAAAGACGACGGGTATATTAATACCCGGCCCAATAACCGATGGTAACCGGCAGAGTATATAGTTCATCTTTGGCAATCGCTGGCAGGATATTGCCGCCAGCATTGACATAACAGTTAAAAGCATCGTCCGCCAGCACCAACCCCCGGGGGAATAATGAAATTATCTCTTCCGCCAGTTGATAGCCCGTTTTCGCGCCGGTCCCTTTTTTCATCACAATATTAACCTGATAATTCCCGCTGTAGGTCTGCACCTCTTGGGAAATACCTAACGCCACCGCAGGTTCCGGAGCAATAAACGGTTCCAGATGAAGATCGTCATCCGCCGTAAACGTCACATTAGCCAAGGTGTATTTAATATTATTCTCTTCAGCCCAGGCCGTTAACCTGGACTCAAAAAAATCATTGATACGCAAGGTGCTCATGGCGCCTCCTGGTTTAACCATATTGATAAGAGTGCATCACCTTGGATTAAACCAGTAATAGCACTCTAGCTGATATATTTCGTAGCGAGAAGTTTATTTTGATATACCCGTCGTATTTCGAGCTGCAGCGTTGTTACCTGCACTTGCCCACCCCAGTCACTTACAATAGTAAGCTCCTGGGGATGGGCAAGCTTGTCGCCTAGCTGCAACTCGAAATCCATAGGGCATAAGCATTATTAAAAACCCAAACATCAAATAACCACGCTATCAATTTACTAGATAAAACTCGTAGCGAATAGATTTTTATTAAATTATTTTTCGCCATTAATTTAAAATAACAAAACGACCCCGCATTGCGGGGTGGTAATTACTTCAATTTAAAAAACCTTTGTTTTTTATTATCGATAATAGTTTATCTATCCATTTCCAAACGAATATTCTGGCTGACCAGACAACCCTCGATAAAACTTTCTGCCACCTGCATCTGTTGCCTTACCCGGCCTTCCGAACATTTCCAGCCGCGAGCGATGGCGGACTTCGATTGCCCGTAAACGTAGTAACGCAAGATCAGTTCCAACTCCTCCGGCTGACGTAGGGCCTGGAGGTGAGCAACAGCGCGATCAACGACCAAGCCGTCCTCGTCACAGCAAGAAGCCTGCTGTTTGCTACTGCCCGGCAGCAACCCTTTAAAACCGGCGGCGATATGCGAATATCCCAGAGAAGAACTTTCCCGTGCCCACACGCCCCAACGCCCCAAAACCTGTTGAATGTCCCGCATAAGACCTCCTTATTTTTATTGGCTCTAGTGTAACCAGGCGAGGTAAAGCCGCCCATCGATGGGTGTTGTAGGAAACCTCACAGGACAAAACAGGGGGAAAAACGAGCAGAAAACGAAGGTATTGGTGCAGCACTATTGCGGGAGGATAGCGCCAGGGGTGGAAAAAAGCATTAAATATCAGCCTTCGGAGGAGATGCCTCCCCCGAAGCGGGCGCAGATCAAGACATGGCAAACTGCTCGAGTACCTTGCCTTCCATACGATAGCGCACCCATTCATCTTGCGCAGCCGCACCAATGCTGAGATAGAAATCAATCGCTGGCTGATTCCAGTCCAGCACGCTCCATTCCAGGCGTCCGCAACGGCGCTCGCAAGCAAGCTGAGCGATATGGCGCAGCAAGGCTTTGCCCGTTCCCGCCCCACGGAACTTGGGAGTGATATACAAATCTTCCAGGTAGATGCCGTTCTTACCCAGCCAGGTCGAGTAGCTCATAAAGAACACCGCATAGCCTGCTGGCTCGCCGTTGACACTGCAAATCAGCGCCTCTGCACAGGCGTTGGGGCCAAAGAGGCTTTCTTCGATCTCTGCCTGGTTAGTGCGCACCTCATCACGAGCCTTTTCGTACACGGCCAGCTCAATAATCATATCCAGAATTAGCTTGGCATCGGCTTTCACCGCCGGACGGATTTCAATTGTCATGATGTTCCCTAAAGAGAGTGATTTTCCTGCTGCCAGCATAATACTTAACCAATTCAGGCACAAACGGCAATTTACCGGACATCTGAGCATGCACGCCCCTACATAAGGTGGCAGTTGCGGAATGTTTATAGAGGAATGCCTGCGGTCTCCTATACTCAGTTTTCCCCTAACAGATCTGGAGAAACGATATGTCATTTAACGTGGGTGATTTTGTGCAGCGTAAAACCGGTGGGCCAAAAATGACCGTTATCGAAGAGGATGGAGAGGCGTTGGTATGCAGTTGGGTCGAACTGGGGGTCGAGCAACGCACCGAGGTGCAGGCCAATGAAGTGAACCCGTATCACGAAGACGACGACTTCGGCGTCTGTTGATATTCCGTGAACTCTCTCATGCCTTCTCGCTAGATAAAATGTGAAGTTGATCTAGTATTTACCAGGTACAGCAACCTATTTTGGGTAGTGGTTAAGGGGTTCACAATGAGCGAAAGTTTAAAAGACGGCACCATTCTGTTGGCCAGAATTTTGCTGATGATCCTGTTTCTGATTTTCGGTTGGATGAAGCTGACCAACTTTGGTGCCACGGTCACGGCAATGGAGGGCTACGGCACGCCAATGCCCTACCTGGCCGCGGTTGTCGCCGTGGTGGTGGAGTTCATTTTCGGTATCTTCATCGTGCTAGGGGCCTTCACCCGGCCGATAGCCATCATTTATGCGCTCTATGTGCTGGGCACCGCCTTTATCGGCCACCCGTTCTGGCGTTTTAGCGGGGCAGAAATGATCGGCAACGAGATCAACTTCTTTAAAAACATCAGTATTATCGCCGGCCTGCTGCTGCTTGCCGTCACAGGTGCTGGCCGTTACTCTCTGGATTATAAGTGGTTTAACCGCTAACGCTCCCTCTATGGCGGCGCTCCCCTGCGCCGCCATGCTCACACCTTAACGGCTATGTTTAGCATGGCGTTCGAAGTTATCCGCCTTGGCTGCGGCAGACTTGCGTAAGGTGACGTAGCACGCCCCCTCACCACCATCACGTGGCAGTGCCCGGCAAAACGCCTGCACCTGTTCAAACTGCCCCAACCATTTGGCCAGATAGCTGCGGATGATGTTCGGATGGCTTTGATCTGTCCGCCCACGGCCATGCACAATCAACAACGAACGCAGGCTGTCTTTCTCCGCCTGGATGATAAAGCGGAACAGCGCCTGGCGGCAGTTCTCGACCGGCTGGCGCAGCAGATTGAGGCTGACCTGTGGCGGATAGTGGCCGTGACGCAGCTTGTCTAGCACCCCTTGCTGAATACCTTCGCCCTTATATTCCAACGGGGTATCGCAGGGAATAATGTCCAGAAAGCCAGTGCTGAGGAAATTCTCCAACTGTAACGCCTGAGCTTCCCGGCGAGCACGTTTATCGACGGGGTCCTGCGCCTTGAGGTACAGCGTGGATTGCCCCGCGGATAACGGCCTGACATCGGCCATTGCCTGGGCAAAAAAATCGTTCTCTTCGTTGCTCATTTCACATCACTCTCGGGAGATTTCACCCACCGGCGGGCCGTTGTTTTTAGGGAGAATGGGATGATTGTAAGACGCCTTGCCAGGGTTGCAAGTGAGGAATTGACGGCAACGGGTGAGGTTATGAGCGCTTTTCGTTATACTGCAGGCCATTATTGAGTGCCGCAAAGGATCCAACCCATGAATATGCGCGAGCTGGAAATCCAGTTTCAGAATGCAATGAATGAGTTACAAGCCAGCTTCGAACAGCAGCACCGTGAATGGCAACAAAGCTACCAGGCTCTGCAACAACAGCTGGCCGAAGCGCAACGGCGTGAAACCGCGCTGCGCATGCAGAATGAACAGCTGGTCAACAAACTAAGCACCGCCAGTTCGGTGCCGGAACAGCATGCCCTGGTCAAGCAGATCAAGATGCTGGGTGCCCATTTGGATGCGCTGGCACAAGATGCCGCGACCTTTAATCGCCATGTGCATAATAAACAACGGGCCGCAGACAATTTCAGCGGCGAGCAACACTGACAATTTCAGGCGCGTATGCTGCGCACCAAGACGGTAAAAATCATACATGACGTGGATCATCATCGCCGCCCTGATCGTAGTTTTCATTATTGGCTATCGTGTCCTGACTTCCGACACCCGCAAGGCGATAGATTCACTGGCGCATTTGCTGAAAGTAAAACCGATGTTGGTGGAGTCCATGCTGCAGGAAATGGGCAGCCGCCACAGCCAAAGCTTTATCCGCATGTTGAACAACGGCTATACCGAAGAGATGCATCAGGCCGCCTATATGCTGTTTATCTACCTGACGTTTATCAAGCAGGCGGACGATGAGCAGATTGGCCTATGGCGGGAAACGCTGCTGCGCGCCGGGCTGTCCCCGGAACTGCACGCCGAGCACACGGAAGCGGCGCTGTTTTACTTTGCCGAACTGGATCTGGATGCGTTTGAACTGGCGCAGTTCCGCCGGGCCTACAACGAACGTTATAACCGGGAAGCGCTGACCAACTGGTGAAGCTTTCCCCCGGCAACGGGGGAGAGTTTAAAGGAACATGCTGTAGAGATAGCGCGAGAGCGCATCGCGGGAGCTGAAACCGTGAGGAATGCCGTAACGCGTGTTGGGCGTATCACCGCTTAAATCCAGAGGAAACTCGAGATACTGCTCGCTGTTTCGCATCAACGAGGTCGGCGTGGCAAAATGGAGGCTCTTCTCTTTCAACGCCGGGTGGATCACCAACGCCATTCTGCCCATTCGCGCTTCCCGATTCACATACACGTAGTGCTCGCCCTTGCGAAAACCGTAGGTCTGATCGGTGACATAATCACGCTCAAAACCGGTACTCTCTAACACCTTAGCCACTTCATCCGGCCGTAAATACATCTATTTCTCCTCTCAGTTCTGGTTAGCTTTGCGACCTTACCGTAATCAGGAGATGAAACAATTAATTTATCCGTACTCATTCTGGTTTAGGAATAATCTGCAGCTATAGGCCCCCCGCCTGCTGTCTACGCCATTCGCTAGGGCTCATCCCCTGAACCCGCAGAAACTCACGGTTAAAGTTGGATTTGGTGCTGAAACCGGCCTCCAGCATAATCTCGGTCACCGGGCGATCGCTGCTGCTCAACCACCGCGCCGCTTGCTGAATGCGTAATTGATTCACGTATTGGGATACGTTCATCCCCGCCTGCTGGTTAATCGCCTGGGAGACCTTACGTGCCGGTATGCCCACCTTGCGCGCTAACCGGGCCAGGTTCAGCGCCGGTTCCAGATAGAGATCGTCCTGGCGTAGCCGCTGGTTGATCAGCTCAAAGCAGTGCTCGTCATCCTCTGTTAGCGCCTCGGCTTTCACTGGTGGCAAGGGCTGCTCTTCGGGTTCCGGCTGTTGGCGCTCACGGCCAAGCACTAAACCTACCCCCAGGACCATCATCACATTGCCAAAGGCCGCCAGTGCACCAGCATGCCTACCGGCTAACAGCGAATAATCCAGAGTGATCGCCAACTCGGTCAGGCCGCAGACGATCAGCAGGCCACCCAATCCGCACCATAAGCGATAGCTCAGCCAACTGTCCGCCAGTGCCACCTGCTGCAAAGCATTCTCGCCGCGCCGCAGGTACAGCAAAATAGCCGCGCCGTAACCGAGATAGCCAATAACGATCAGCCCATCCAGCGCCGCCAATGCGCGCCACTGCACCAATATCACCAGCAGCGGGAACGTCAGATGCCCAACGACGCGCCACCCCATCGGCCCACGGGCTTGTAACATCAGCACCAGATAACACAATGGCGGGATCAGGGCGGCCCCCAGCGGTTGCAAAATAGCGACCCAAGGTTGCTGATAGCCAAAACGGATCCCCACCAGCAGGCTTTGCCAAGCGCAGATCAACAGCAACAGCTGTAGCAGCCAACGGTGTGGCCGTGGCCAACCAAGGCGTACGATCAACGCCAGGCACAACAGGCTGAAGAGAAAAGACAGCGGGATAAGCGGCATGTTACCTCTGTGGTTGTTCGGGAACGCCCCAGTGTAGAGACCATAATCAGCTAAAACAATCGCTTAACGACCTGGATCGCGATCTAGGTCGCGCCAGGATAACGCGGATGCCATGGTTTGGTTTTCCCCTTGAAGGAGTCATCATGAAAAAGTTATGGATCTTGTGCCTGCTGTTTAGCGGTGTCGCCACCGCCGCGCCCTGGCAGGTTGCCAGCCGCCTGCAAACGTTTTATAACGGCGAACGCCCATTGGTCACCCGCATCTATTACCCCACAAACGCTCAAGGCCAGCTGCAACAGGTCGGTGGCAGGCCGGTATTTGCAGGCATCCCTGCTCTGCCAGACGCCCCGCCAGCAACCGGACATTTTCCACTGATGATCATCAGCCACGGCAGCGGTGGCAACAATAGCAGCCAAGCCTGGCTGGCGAAGGCGTTGGTGGAACAAGGAATGATCGTGGTTGCAGCCAATCATCCGGGCAGTACCAGCGGTGATTCCATCCCGGCAAAATCGCTCGAACTGTGGCAACAAACGCGCGATATCTCGGCGCTGATCGACGCCATGCTCAAGGATGGCACATGGCAGCCGCGGATCAACACACAGGCCATTGGCGTGGCGGGGCATTCCAAAGGTGGCTATAGCGCTATCTCTGCGATTGGTGGCCGAGTCGCGTTAAAGGATTTTATCGCCGGCTGCCAACACCAACCACGCTCGCCTAACTGCCTGTTTTATGCCGGTGTTAACAAGAACAGTATCTCTGCCACCCAGTTTGACGCTAATTACACCGATGCCCGCATCCGCTTCGCCATCGCCTTGGACCCAGGCATGGTGCCCTATCTGCAACCGGCCAGCCTGCGCCAAATCAGCGCGCCGCTGCTGGTCATCGCCGCGCAACATTTTATGCCAGGTAACGATCCGGAAAGCCTGGGAGCTGAGTCGCTAGCAACGCACAGCGGGCAGCAGCCAATCAAGGCCGTCGTCCTGCCGGGCAGCAATCACTTCGATTTCTTACAGCTTTGTACCCCAACAGCCCCGGAGATATTAGCGGAGGAAGGGGAAACCTTTATCTGTGGGTCTTCCCCTGCTGAACGTGAACATGCCCACCAGCAAACCATCGCTGCCGTGCTGGCTTTTATTCAGCCGTGGCTATCCGCGCCCGCAGGAAATCGATAAACGCCCGGACCTTCTCCGGTACATGGCGCGTGTTGGGATAGAGTGCATAAATGCTCTGTGCCGGGAACTGGTGATCTGGCAGCAGGTGGCACAATTGCCCGTTAGCAATAACGGGCCGAACCAGCCATTCCGGCAGCAGGGCCACACCCGCCCCCTGTAACGCGAAAGTCAGCAACGCAGTGGCACTATCGGCCATCAGCCTGGCGTCATCTTCCACTTTGAATAACACCGCCTGACGTTCAGGGGTGAGTACTTGCCAACTCAGCGGTGAAGGGAGACGGCTGTGGGCCAGCCAGGCAGCCTGAGCCAGTTGGGGCAGTGACGCGATCGGCCGCTGTGCCAGATAGGCCGGTGCCGCCACCGGTAAGATAGCGAAATTATCGATCAGCGCCGCATGATGGTTGGAGTCCGCCAGTTGGCCCAGGCGGATAGCCACGTCAAACCGCTCGGAAATCAAATCCGCATGGTAAGAAGAAGAAACGTGCTGAATGCGTAAGCGCGGGTGCAACTGCGCGAAAGCGGCCAAGGCCGGAACCACCACCTGCGCACCATATTCCGGCGTGCTGGTGATGCGCAGAATGCCACTCAAGCCATGATGATCGCGGCGCACATCGTCGAGCAGGTACTCCGCATCCTGTAATAGCCGTTGGCAACGCGGGTAAAAGCGCTCGCCAGCATCGGTGAGTGACTGCCGCCGCGTACTGCGCACCAGCAATGAAACGCCTAGCTCACTTTCCAACTGCTTGATGTTAAAGCTAACCACCGCCTTGGTTTGCCCCAGCGCATCCGCCGCAGCGGTAAAACTGCCGGTGTCGACCACCGCCACAAACATCGCTAACCTGGCTAAATTGAGCATCTTTCACCCACCTACTGTCAAAATATTTTTGACAGTGTAATCGCTCAGCGCCGATTTATCAGCCCTTTCCCGCCCGCTAAACTGCACGCCTTCAACCGGAGGCTTCATGGCTTATCGCACTAAAGTGGCAATCGTCTATCTGCTCGGATTCTTTGTCGATCTGATCAACATGTTTATCGCCAACGTCGCCTACCCAGCGATCGGCCACGCTTTGCAGGCCAGCATCAGCCAACTGGCCTGGATCAGCAATGGTTACCTGCTTGGCCTGACGCTGGTGATCCCGCTCAGCGCCTGGCTAGCGCAACGTATTGGCGGGCGGCAGGTTTTTTTACTATCGTTGGTGCTGTTTATGCTGGCAACCACGGCGGCAGGCCGCGCTGGCTCGATCGAAGCACTGATCGGCTGGCGGGTGATACAAGGTATGGGCGGAGGGTTGCTGATCCCGATTGGCCAAACGCTCACCTATCAGCTGTTTCGCAGCCATGAACGCGCCGGGCTTTCTGCCGCCATCATGCTGGTGGGGCTACTGGCTCCGGCGCTCTCCCCGGCATTAGGTGGCCTGATTGTCGATCATCTTGACTGGCGCTGGGTATTTTTCAGCAATCTGCCACTGGCGGCACTGGCCTTGTTGTTGGCTATTTTTTGGCTGCGTAACGAGCCTGCGGCCAGCGAGGTTAAACGGCTGGACATCACCGGGCTGATTAGCGCCTGCCTGGCACTCACCTTGATCCTGCTTGGCCTGACCCGTCTGAGCGAACCCCATTTGCTGTTGCAAGGCGCTATCTTGCTGTTCGCTGGGCTGTTGGTGTTTGCTTACTACCTGCGGCACAGCCTGCGCCATCCACACCCGCTGCTGAACCTGCGGCTAGTGCGGGATCCGCAGTTACGCATCGCCATGATCGTCTACCAGTGCATTCCTGGTCTGTTCATCGGCGTCAGCCTGGTGGCAATGCTGTATCTGCAAAACCAGCTGGGTATGTCAGCCACTCAGGTTGGCGGGCTGATGGTTCCCTGGTCACTGGCTTCTTTCGCCGCCATCACCCTGACCGGCAAGGTTTTCAACCGTTGCGGCCCGCGCCCGCTGTTTATTGCCGGTTGTGCTTTGCAAGGGCTGGGGATGCTGGCCTTATCGCAGATCGGCGATGCCGGGCAGCATAGCTGGCAAATCTTTGCGTTTGCCTTGATGGGGCTGGGTGGCAGCCTGTGTAGCAGCACGGCACAAAGCTGCGCCTTTCTCACCGTTGCCGACACCCAGTTGGCCGATGCCAGCGCGTTATGGAATATCAACCGCCAGTTGAGCTTTTGCTTTGGCGTTACTCTGCTCAGCCTGTTGCTCAATCTGTTGCTCGGCCATTTGGAACCGCTCGTGGCCTATCGTTACTGTTTTTATCTCGCCGCAGCCAGTACGCTGTTCCCGATGCTGCTGTGCCTACGTATTACCAACCGCGCCATCGTGCGCCATCTCCACGCTGAACAGGAATCGTGATGAATCGTTATTTTACCGAAGTGATTGACACCCATGTGGCTATCGCCGACTGGCTGGGAAAAGGGGCTGGGGAACTGCAACCGCTCTTGGCACGGTTTCACGCAGATTTTTGCATGATTGCCCTAAACGGCAGCAAGCTGGGGTCCAACGAACTGGGGGGATTTTTCCAGGCGCATCGGGCTGCAAAGCCGGGGCTGGAGATTGTGATCGAAGAAATGAAGATGGTCGCAGAATGGGCAACGGGTGCTGTAGTCAACTATCGCGAGAAGCAAACGCTGCCAGGCCAACCTGCGACCCTGCGTTATTCTACCGTGGTATTTACCCTGAGCGCCGACGGGCTACGCTGGCTGCACCTGCACGAAACGCCTATCGGGCAATAATTACAGGAAGCTGTTGGCCAAGAACAATTGCCAGGCAACCACCAGACCACATAGCGTGACGGCACTGAAGATCACTTCAAACAGGTAGCGGTTCATCATGATGACCTCACCTCAAAAGAAGACACCCGGAAATCCGGGTGTCTGAGTATTCAGCAGAGGATGCGGAACCTTTGAGGGCTCCGCTATCTTCACTTATTTAGCTGCAGGAGCAGCGGCTTTCTTGCTTGATTGGTGGTGTTTTTTAGCAGCCTGGGCTTTCTGAGCTGGTTTAGCTGCGGCTTTGTGGTGCTTTTTAGCAGCCTGAGCTTTCTGAGCTACTGGAGCTTTGGTAGCGGCAGCTTTGTGGTGTTTTTTAGCGGCCTGAGCTTTTTGAGCTGGTTTGGTGGCGGCTTTGTGGTGCTTTTTGGCAGCCTGAGCTTTTTGAGCTACTGGCGCTTTTTTGCTGTGCTTTTTAGCGGCCTGAGCTTTCTGCTCTGGTGCTTTTTTGGTGGCTTTCTTGTGCTCTTTCTTGTGGTGAGTCGCTTTAGCTGGAGCTTTCTCAGCCGCAGGAGCCGCAGTAGTAGGAGCTGCAGTGGGTGCCGGTGCAGCCGCAGTATCAGCAGCGAAAGCAACAGAAGACAGGCCCATGGTGGCAGCAACGATCAGCGCTAATACTTTTTTCATCTTTAAATCCTCAGATTGTGTTTTTCGGTAAGCCCGGTTGGGCCGTTGAAGAGATAATAGAGGAATCAATTCGCCGCTTCCGTGAGTGATTGGTTTCGCTGAGTAACCAAATGTACAGAGCCTGTAGCCAGGCCCTCAGGCTGGGATAAAGCCAAAAAAAAGCCTAGTTATTCGCGGGGATAGCCATTAATTTTCGTGATCGCCAGCACACTTCCCAAAATGGTCTACACTTAAAGGACATGTGTCGTAACGGAGAGTCGAATGTTTAACAAGACAGATAAAGTAGAACGAGACATCGATCAGGACGTGAACCTGCTGGCCGATACGCTGGATGAAGTATTACGCGATTCCAGCAGCAAGACCAAAGAAGAACTGCATGAACTGCACAGTAAGGCAAAAGGGATATTACGCGATGCCCGTGCACGCTTCAACGGTTCCAGCAGCCTGACACAACATGCTCGCGACGTAGTTGGCAATGCCGATAGCTATGTACGAGACAAACCTTGGCAGGGTGTAGGCATCGGTGCCGCTGTTGGTATCGTGCTCGGCGTCTTGCTTGCACGGCGTTAACCCATGTAGCTGGTTTTAACCATAAAAACAGATGTGCGTCTGGCCCACGGTTTTCCGTGGGCCGCTTTATTTTCCGCTCTCGATAATTGCCGCCAGCCGGTCCACCGCGCGCTCTGCTTCGCTATAGCTGGTAAAGTTACCAAAGCCCATCAATAAGCCATTATCGGCAGGCGAAGACATCTGCCAATCCGACAATGCCTGTATCGACAACCCTTGTTGCCAGGCTCTCTTGGCCAGCTCACTGTCATTGAGCCCTGCCTTCAAATGAGCCAACATCTGGATGCCCCCGGCCTGTGGTGCCACCGTCAAATAGTCTGCAAGCCGCTGTGTCAGGGCCTGCACCAACCATGCGCGCCGCTGGCGATACAGCAACCGCATGCGCTTTAGATGGCGGTAAAAATGCCCGCCGTTGATAAAATCGGCTACTCCGGCTTGCAGTAACGGTGGGCAACCGCAGCCTCGCAGCTGGCTACAGCGCTCAAAATCCGCCGTCTGCTCTGCGGGCACCACCAGATAGGCCATGCGTAACGCCGGAAACAGGGTTTTGCTGAAGGTCCCGGCGTACAGCACCCGCCCCTGACGGTCGAGGCTTTTTAGCGGCGGCAAGGGTTTGCCGTAGTAGCGGCATTCGCTGTCGTAATCGTCTTCGATGATCCAGGCCGAGTGACGGGTTGCCCAATCCAGCAGCGCCATACGCCGGGCCAGGCTGAGGGTAACGCCCAGCGGGCTTTGGTGAGTCGGCGTCAGCACCGCCATGCGGGCGTCTGGCCGGGTGGCAATACCGGCGTCAATATTCATCCCTTCTTCATCAACCGGCACTGGGACAATCTGCATTCCGGCGGCGCTAAACAGCGGCTGGGTAACCGGATAACCAGGGTCTTCCAGCCAGACCGCCTCTCCCGGCTGCAACAACGCGTTGATCACCAGCTCTATCAAAGCCTGATAACCCGCGCAGATAAATACCTGTTCCGGGCGGCAAACAATGCCACGGGAAAGGTGCAGGTAATGGACGATTGCCTCGCGCAGTTCCGGTAGGCCATTAGGTGGTGGGTGTGCCAGTGAGGCCATAGTGGTGCCACGCAACTGCCGGGCAACGATGCGCTGCCATACCGCCCGTGGGAAGGCATCCAACGCAGGCAGACCAAGCTGGAAAGGCTGAGTCGGCCCAGCGGGATGAGACTGAAATGCGGAAGGTACCGGAGTCGCCAAAGGGGGAGCCGCTGACAGCTCGGCGCGCTCAGGCATTTTCAGCAACTGGGAGGAGACATAGGTTCCCGCCTGGCCCCGGCTTTGCAGAAAACCTTCGGCCACCAGCGCAGCGTAGGCATTCTCAACCGTTGCACGCGCTACCCCCAGATCGCTAGCCAAGCCGCGTACCGAAGGTAAACGGCTGTTGGCCACCAGGGTGCCCTGCACGATAGCGTCTTTAATCCGCAGATAGATCTGCCGGTATAGGGGCTCGGCCTGTTGGTGATCCAGGCATAAGGAAGCAAAAATATGGCGTGTCATGGCTTAATCCCCCTCACCCTAACCCTCTCCCACAGGGAGAGGGGACATACCGTGCCACAAATGACCACCTGCGCCCAACGGCGACTCCGGACTGGCTCCCTCTCCCCACACAAGTGTTCGTGACGAACCTCGAACCGTACATTGGGAGAGGGTTGGGGTGAGGGGAAAATGGGCCGTCTGAATTGATGAGCACTACGTGTCATGGCCTGGTTAAATAATCATTTTATGGCTCTATAGCATAGACCATATCGCGGCTAAAGTAGCGCCATACATTGGTTACGTCATTAATCCGAGGTTTGAACATGATCAAGCAACGTTTGCAGTACGCCGAACTGTCACCGGCCCCTTATAAAGCCATGGTGAGCGCATTGGGCGGGTTAGAAAAAGGCCCGCTGGATAAAGCGATCATTGAGCTGATGTTTATGCGCGTTTCGCAGATCAACGGCTGCGCTTTCTGCCTGGATATGCACGGCAAAGCGCTGCGTGCGGGGGGAGCGAGCCACGCCAAGCTGGATACGCTGGCCGGCTGGCGCGTCAGCCATGAATTCAGCGAGGCAGAACGTGCCGCGTTGGAATGGGCCGAAGCGGTCACCCTGATTGCGGCAACCGGCGCACCGGACAGCGCTTTTGACGCCCTGAAAGCCCATTTCAGCGATGCCGAAATCAGCGACCTAACCTTTGCCATCAGCATTATGAACGCCTTTAACCGCCTGGCAGTCAGCATGCGGCAGTAATTTTGCTGGCCGGGGCAACCCGGCCTGCTCGACCCGCATCGCAAAAAATATTTCCCCATCGCTTTTCCAGCCTCGGCGCGGCCTGCGCACCAAAAACCGAAAAACACCACATATAGTGATGTTGATAATATAAATATCAACATATAGTATTCATTCATCCGCACAGGGGGAAACGCTTGGGTTGGTGACGCCGTCAGAAACGCCCTATCATGCTCAACTTTCTGACTTATCCGCCTTTCCTTCAATACAAAAGGTAAATGCGAATCATGAGTATTATTATTTACACTAAACCAGATTGTGTCCAGTGCAATGCCACCTACCGTGCCCTGGATAGACAAGGGATCGACTATCGCGTGGTCGATCTGACCCAGGATCAGCAAGCGCTGAACCACGTTAAATCACTGGGCTATCAGCAGGTTCCGGTGATTATTGCCGGTGACGATCACTGGTCTGGTTTCCGCCCGGACAAGATCGGCGCGTTAGCTAACGCCCTAACCTCCTGAGGTGTGCCATGGATCCGCTGGTCTACTTCTCCAGCAGTTCGGAGAACACCCACAGATTCGTTGAGAAGCTGGCACTGCCAGCGATACGCATCCCGATCGCTGGCAGTAAAAAAGTACTGATGGATCACCCTTATATCCTGATCGTGCCCAGTTATGGCGGTGGCAGCAGCGTCGGTGCCGTACCGATCCAGGTGATCCGTTTTCTCAATGATCCGCAAAATCGCGGTTACCTGCGCGGTGTGATTGCCGCAGGTAACACCAATTTCGGCGCAGCGTATGGCATCGCCGGTGACATCATCGCCAAAAAATGCCAGGTACCGGTGCTTTATCGTTTTGAGCTACTCGGCACTACACAAGACGTCGCTATCGTTCAACAGGGAGTCACCGCATTTTGGCAACGACAGAACTGACCAGGCCCGCCAGCGCCACGCTGGATTACCATTCGCTCAACGCGATGCTCAACCTTTACGACGCCGAAGGGCGCATCCAGTTCGATAAGGATCGGCTGGCCGCCAGGCAATACTTTTTGCAGCACGTGAACCAAAACACCGTGTTCTTCCACAACCTGGCGGAAAAATTGCGCTATCTGGTGGATGAGGGCTATTACGAAGCGACGGTGCTGGAGCAGTATGAGTTCGCCTTTATCAAGCAGCTGTTCCAACAGGCTTATGCCAAGAAATTCCGCTTCGAGACCTTCCTCGGCGCCTTCAAGTATTACACCAGCTATACGCTGAAAACCTTCGATGGCCAGCGCTATCTGGAACGCTATGAAGACCGGGTGTGCATGGTGGCGTTGCGGCTGGCAGCGGGTGATACCGCTCTGGCGCAGGATCTGGTGGAAGAGATCATCTCCGGGCGCTTCCAACCCGCGACGCCCACCTTCCTCAACTGCGGCAAACAGCAGCGCGGCGAGCTGGTTTCCTGCTTCCTGCTGCGTATTGAAGACAATATGGAGTCGATTGGCCGCGCGGTGAATTCGGCGCTGCAACTCTCCAAACGCGGCGGCGGTGTGGCCTTTCTGCTGAGTAATATCCGCGAGGTTGGTGCGCCGATCAAGCGCATTGAGAACCAGTCTTCCGGGGTGATCCCGATAATGAAAATGCTGGAAGATGCCTTTTCTTACGCCAATCAGCTGGGGGCACGCCAAGGGGCCGGGGCGGTATATCTGCACGCTCATCACCCCGATATTCTGCGCTTCCTGGATACCAAGCGGGAAAATGCCGACGAAAAAATCCGCATCAAAACCCTGTCGCTGGGGGTGGTGATCCCGGATATCACCTTCGAGCTGGCAAAGAATAACGAAGAGATGTACCTGTTCTCTCCTTACGACGTGCAGCAGGTGTATGGCGTGCCGCTGTCTGAGATTAGCGTCAGCGAAAAATACCGTGAGATGGTGGATGACAAGCGCATCCGCAAATCCCGCATCAACGCCCGTGAGTTTTTCCAACTGCTGGCGGAGATCCAGTTCGAATCCGGTTATCCGTACATGATGTTTGAAGATACGGTCAACCGCAGCAATCCGATCGCCGGGCGCATTAATATGAGCAACCTGTGCTCGGAGATCCTGCAGGTCAACAGCGCCAGCCGTTATCATCAGGATCTGAGCTATGCCGAGATCGGCAAAGATATCTCCTGCAACCTGGGTTCGCTGAACATTGCCAAAGTCATGGATGCCCCCGATTTCGGCAAGGCGGTGGAAACCGCGATCTACGGGCTGACGGCGGTAGCGGATATGAGCGATATCGGCTCGGTGCCGTCTATCGCCGCCGGGAATCAGGCCTCCCATGCCATCGGCCTCGGCCAGATGAATCTGCACGGCTATCTAGCGCGCGAACGCATCTTCTATGGTTCGGACGAGGGGATCGATTTCACCAATATCTACTTCTACACCGTGACCTACCACGCCCTGCTCGCCTCCAACCGGCTGGCAATAGCGCGCGGCAGCAGTTTTGCCGGTTTCGAGAGCTCCACCTACGCCAGCGGGGAGTATTTCAGCAAATACATCGAGCAGGAGTGGCAGCCAAAAACCGCGCGGGTACGTGAGCTGTTCGCCAACGCCAAGATCGCCATACCTGGGCGTGAGGAATGGCTGGCACTGCGCGCTGCGGTGATGATGCACGGGCTGTATAACCAGAACCTGCAGGCGGTGCCGCCTACCGGCTCCATCTCCTACATCAATAACTCGACCTCCAGCATCCATCCGATCGTCTCACGCATCGAGATCCGCAAGGAGGGCAAGATTGGTCGGGTCTATTACCCTGCCCCTTACATGACCAACGACAACCTGGAGTATTACCAGGACGCCTACGAAATTGGCCCGGAAAAGATCATCGATACCTACGCCGCCGCCACACAGCATGTGGATCAGGGGCTGTCGCTGACGCTGTTCTTCCGCGATACCGCCACCACCCGCGATATTAACCGCGCGCAAATCTACGCCTGGCGTAAAGGTATCAAGACCATTTATTACATCCGCCTGCGCCAGATGGCGTTGGAAGGGACTGAGGTGCAGGGCTGCGTGTCCTGCGCGCTGTGAGGAAAATTATGACAATGCGACGAGTGCAGGCCATCAACTGGAACAAGATTGATGACGACAAGGATCTGGAGGTGTGGAACCGCCTGACCAGCAACTTCTGGCTGCCGGAAAAGGTGCCGCTGTCGAACGATATTCCGTCCTGGGCCACGCTGAGCGCCAAGGAGCAACAGCTTACCATCCGCGTATTTACCGGGCTGACGCTGCTGGATACCATCCAGAATACCGTTGGCGCTCCGGCGCTGATCGCCGATTCCATCACCCCGCACGAAGAGGCGGTGTATTCCAACATCAGCTTTATGGAGGCGGTACACGCCCGTTCCTACAGTTCGATATTCTCCACCCTATGCCAAACCCGGGATGTTGACGAGGCTTACCGTTGGAGTGAGGAAAACGCCACGCTGCAGAAAAAAGCCAGCATCATTCTGGCGCACTATCGCAGCGACGATCCGCTGTTGAAAAAGGTCGCCAGCGTGTTTCTGGAGTCGTTCCTGTTCTATTCCGGCTTTTACCTGCCCATGTACTGGTCGAGCCGGGCCAAGCTGACCAACACCGCCGATCTGATCCGCCTGATCATTCGCGACGAGGCGGTGCATGGCTACTATATCGGTTACAAGTTCCAGAAAGGCCTTGAGCAGGCCAGCCCGGCCCGCCGCCAGCAGGTGAAGAACTTTGCCTTCGATTTGTTGCAGGATCTGTACGACAACGAGGTGCGTTATACCGAAGAGCTCTACGACGGAGTGGGCTGGACGGAAGAGGTCAAAACCTTCCTGCACTATAACGCCAACAAGGCGCTGATGAATCTGGGCTACGAGGCGCTGTTCCCACCGGCAATGGCACAAGTGGATCCGGCGATCCTGTCGGCGCTGTCCCCTAACGCCGATGAGAACCACGATTTCTTCTCCGGTTCCGGCTCTTCCTACGTAATGGGCAAAGCGGTGAATACCGAGGATGAGGACTGGGCGTTCTAAATGCCTGACGCCATCTAGCATAAAAAAAGCCCCGCATCCTCGCGGGGCAAATCGGCAACACACTACTCAATAGAAATGCGACAGCACCAGCAGCGACAGCGAAACGTTGATCGCCCCGCCGATGCGCGTTGCGATCTGGGCAAAGGGCATCAGCGACATCCGGTTGCCCGCCGTCAGGATCGCCACGTCACCGGTTCCGCCTTGCCCGCTCTGGCAGCAGGAAACAATGGCCACGTCGATCGGATGCATACCGATCTTCTTGCCAACCAGGAAACCCGTTGCCACCAGCGTACTTACCGTGGCAACGATCACAATCAGGTTCTGCACGGTGAAGGCATCCACCAACTCTTGCCACGGCGTGATCGCTACGCCCACGGCAAACAGGATCGGGTAGGTGACGGCAGTTCGGAAGAATTTATACACCACCTGCGATCCTTGCTGAATGCGTGGCGAAACGCCATGTGCCAGCTTCACCGCCACTGCGGCAAACAGCATCCCCACCGGGGCCGGCAAGCCGATCAGCCGGTGTAACAACATGCCCACCATATACAGCAGGATGGCCAGCAGCGCGCCACAGGCGATAGTAGCGACATCCACGTTACCGCTCAGTTTCTCCGTTGCTGCGACCTCGCTATCGCCCTGCTTGTTCGGCATCAGGCTGCCTTCGCCGGTAAGGTGTGGATAGCGTTTCCCCAATTGGTTCAGCAGGCCAGCAATCACGATCGCCGTCAGGCTGCCCAACATCACGATCGGCAGGATACGCCCCAAGGCCACGCCCTGCTCCATATGCAAAATGGCGGCATAGCCCATCGATAATGGGATCGCCCCTTCCCCCACGCCCCCTGCCATGATCGGCAGGATCAGGAAGAAGAAGATCTGGAACGGATCCAGACCCAACGCCATGCCCACCGCCATCCCGACCAGCATACCGGCCACTTCACCGCACAACATCGGCACAAAGATACGCAGGAAGCCCTGGATCAGCACCTGGCGGTTCATGCTCATAATGCTGCCAACGATGATGCAGCAGATGTAGAGATAAAGAATATTGGTCGACTTGTAGAATTTGGTGGTGGATTCAACCACCACGTCCGGCAGCAAACCATAGTGCACCAGTGCGGAGGGAATAAAGGTGGCGCAGATGGCGGCAGCCCCCATTTTCCCCACCAGCGGCAGTCGCTTGCCAAACTCACCGCAGGCAAAGCCAAAGAACGCCAGGGTTGCCACCATCACCACGATATCGCTGGGTAATTTCCCTGCCAGGCAATCGAGCAGGATCAGCACTCCGGCCAGCACGAAGAAGGGCAGCGGTATAATCCCTATTTTGTAATTATCCAGAATATGCCACCACTTCTCACGCAGCGGAATATCGGCAGTTTTATCTTTGGCAACGAGGTAGGAATCATCGGTTGTGCTCATAATCTGGCCTCTTATTGTTTGTTCGGCCATCATAGAGAAACGCTTGGAGTCACCGCTGTGATTTTGTTCAAAATAAAAAAGGGTTTTTAATGGGGGTTATGGTTTCTATGGTGTTAATACCCTTTATGTAAAATAGCCCGTGGAGTTAATGGCGTTAATAATAGGCTTATTTTAAGTTTTACTGATTTTATCGCACGTTCGGTGTTCACTACGCCGCTGTGCAATATTCCTCCTTACAATAAAGCCGTGCCGATGCTCACAACTTGATCTTGGGCAATATTACTTCAAGGGCGACTCATGATAGGGTAGTCACCCAAACAGACACCAGGATCCGCGGCAAACCATGCACATCAAACTCTCTTTTCATATCAAGCTGTTCCTGTGCCTGGTCGCCTTTTCCTGCGTGTTGCTGACGCTGATCGGGGGTTACACTTACTACAAACTGGATGCGCAGTTGCACCGGGACCTGGGTGCCCGTGCCCAAGTGCAGGCACGTGAGATTGCGCTGATCCCCTCCCTAGTCACCGCAGTTGAAAATAACGACACGCAATACATTGCTGCGCTGATGAAAAAAATCCGCGCCAGCAGCGATGCCAGCTATATTGTGATCGGCGATAGCCATACCATGCACCTTTACCATTCCGAACATGCCGATCGTTTGGGAACCCCCATGGTAGGGGGCGATAATAAAGAAGTGCTGGAAGGCAAAAGTATTATCTCGATCCGCAATGGGGGGATCGGTATTTCATTACGCAGCAAGGCACCGATTGTCGATGACAATAATCAGGTGATCGGTATTGTTTCCGTCGGTTATCTTAAATCCCATATCGACAGTTTAAATGCCCATACGCTGACCCAGATCGTGGCCTCGATCGTCTTGCTATTGATGGCGCTGTTTATCTTTTCCTGGCTGTTATCGAAGAACCTGAAACGCCAGATGTTTTCATTAGAGCCGAAAGAGATCGCGCTGCTGGTGCGCCAGCAAAAAGCCCTGCTGGAAGCCATCTATGAAGGGGTGATCGCCATAGATCCGCAACTGCGCATCATCACGATTAACCACGCCGCGCGTGAGTTGCTGGATCTGCGCCAACCGGCCAATAATCTGTTGGGCCAGCACATCGGTGAGATCATCCAGTCGCAGCCCGATTTCTTTGCCGCAGCGCAACTGGGGCACGACACCCATGATGAGGTGTGCCGTTTCAACCATGTGCGAGTGATTGCCAGCCGGGTGCGGATCATGCAGGAAGAGGAGCTACAGGGCTGGGTGATCAGTTTCCGCGACAAGAACGACATCAACACCCTCAGCAGCCAGCTTAGCCAGGTAAAACGCTATGCCGATAACCTGCGCATCATGCGCCACGAACAGCTGAACTGGACAGCCACGCTCGCCGGATTACTGCATATGCAACGTTATGACGAAGCTATCCGCTATGTGGAAGCCCAGTCGGAAGGCGCACAGGAGATCCTCGATTTTATTTCCCAGCGCTTCAGCTCCGCCGCGTTGTGTGGCCTGCTGTTGGGCAAATACTCCAGCGCGCGAGAAAAAGGCATTGAGCTCCGTTTCGATCCCGCTTGCCAACTGCGCCAAATCCCCGCCGCGCTGAATGAAACCGAGCTGATGTCGATTATTGGCAACCTGCTGGATAACGCGTTCGATGCTACGCTGCAATACGCAGCACCGCACGAAGCGGTAGAACTCTATATCAATGACAGCAGCAACGAGCTGGTGATCGAAGTTGCCGATCGCGGCACCGGGATTGCACCGCAGGTTCGTGATACGCTGTTTGAACAAGGCGTGACAACCAAAGATAAGGGCGACCACGGTATCGGCCTGCACCTGGTGGCTAGCCACGTCGCTCAGGCGCATGGCAGCATCGAAGTGTCGGACAACGATCCGCACGGCGCCATTTTCTCGCTGTTTATCCCCAAAGCTTAAGCACCCGGATCCGACCTATGCAACCTGAGACACTGGACGTTCTGATCGTGGAAGACGAGCCGCAACTGGCCACGCTGCACGCCGAATTTCTTGAGAAAAATTTCAACCTGCGGGTGGTGGCCTATGCCGCTACCCTGGCGGAAGCCAGAGCAAAAGTGAATGCTCACCAGCCCCGACTGATCCTGCTGGACAACTTTCTGCCAGACGGCCAGGGAATTGCGCTAATGGAAGAAGCCGCGGTGAAAAAGCCCGGTTGCTCGGTGATTTTTATCACCGCCGCCAGCGACATGAATACCTGTAGCCAGGCGATCCGCAATGGGGCCTTCGACTACATCATCAAACCGGTATCCTATAAGCGGCTGCGCAATTCACTGGAACGCTTTATGCAGTTTGTGCAGACCCAGCGCACCTTCAAGGTCATCGACCAGAGCAGCGTCGATGCGTTGTATAACCTGCAGTCCAAGCAGTTTTCCAACGAGCCCAGTGCCAAAGGGATTGAAACCATCACCCTGGAGTTGGTGCAGGCGTTGTTCATCGAGCAGCCGGAGGTAGCCCACGCGGTGGAAGACGTGGTGTCACACGCTGGCATTAGCAAAACCACCGCACGCCGCTATCTGGAATACTGCGTAGCAACCCAGTTTGTACAAGTCGAAATGCTCTACGGTAATATCGGCCATCCGCGCCGTTTATACCGCAAGGCTTAGGCTGACATCTGCCTGTCACATTGCGGGGCTATGCTGGCTCCTAGATATCCCCTTCGATATCGGCATCAATGTTACATTCAGCTCTTTTTACCCGGCCAAGACTTGGCCGGGTTTTTTATTTGTGTGGTTTAAAAGGTATACCGCAGCCCTACGCGGATACGATACTGCTCCTTATTATAATCGTTCCAACGGTCCAGCCATTGCAGCTCCAGATAGGGCATCCAATGGGTATCTATTTTATAGCTGAACTTATTGGTGATCTCCCAATGGTGGCTCTTGCCATTTTTACTGTTAAAATCGTTTACCCGGATAAAGTAATGTGGCTCGAAGGTATAATTTAACTCATCGCTGAGCTTAAAGTTCCAGTAGTTGGCAATTTCATGGGTATCATTACGCGCCGGGTTGCCGTTAAAATCGATGGAATCATAGTTATTATGGTTATAGCGATAACGCACGGTCAGGTTGAAAAACGGCAGGAATTTATAGTTGTTGTCCAGGTAGATGGCACCGCCGGATCCCGCACTGCTCGAGTTGACCAACCCGCCAGGGGACACCGTCCATTTATCCGTTGGCCGGAACAATGGATACCAGCCCTCCAGCTCGTTATAGCTGTGCTTGAGCTGATCAAACTTGCCAATGTTATAGGCGTTGGTGGCCATCACACCGGCTCCACCATCAAAATTATAGCCGCCGCGCAGGATGATTTCGTTTAATTCAGAGGCGGTATTATAAGCCTCACGAGTTTCCAGATAGGCACGTCCGGCCTGAGCGCTGGCTGAGGCAAACAACGCCGCTACCAGTAGTATCGTATTGGTTTTATTGCTGCTAGAACCCCAGAGAGTAGACATGGTTGAGTTTCCTTGTGAAATTGATCCTGATAAAAGCATGCAGAAATCCCGCCGCCATGCCGTTAGGCATGACAGCTGTGCGTTATTATTGGTAATACCCTGGCTTAGACTTCTTTGATTATTGTCGTATTGATTGCCGGATGAAGCTCGGCCTGTTCGTCACGGTTTCCTTTTTTTTGATTAATCTCGGTGATGATTTGCATAAATAGCTGTTCATTTAACTTATAGAAAAAACCCATCATGACGGCGGCAACCATCGCCAATACACAGGGATAAATAAAGATTAACTCGCGCAGGCCTTTCAGCACCGAGGCAGACTGCTCAATATTCGGAATATAGCCGATCTGCGTCAGCATAATGCCGGGTAACAATCCGGCTAGTGCAGCGGAGATCTTGCGTGAAAAGGTATAGCCGGTATACACCGAGCCTTCCGCGCGGATGCCGGTTTTCCATTCGCCGTAATCAACGGTATCGGGCACCAGCGCCCAGTTCAGACTGTTGACGAAGGCCGTCCCGAAGAAGGCCATGCAGGAGAACGCTACGAAAGAGAGCGAGCTGTCGCCCCAGGCGTAGTTACACAGATCGCCCAGGCACCACAGCAACAGGCCACCAAGGTAGACCCGCTTTTTGCCAAAACGCTTCACCGCCGCTGGCACCATCAGCACGCCAATCAGAATGCAGCCCATGCTGAAAAAACCCATATAGGACAGCAAATGGATATCGTGCAACACGTATTGGGTGTAATAGACCTGGATCGCCAGCTTGATATTAAACGCCGCCAGCGTACACAGGTTGGCAATGCACAGCACCAGCAACGGTGGGTTTTGGAAAATGGCGCGGAAGGATTTGAAGATGCCAGGTTTATGATGTGCCGGTACCACGTCAACGTAGCGCTCTTTGACCCCGCCATGGCACCACCACATGCAAAACACGCCACAGGTCGCAAACACTACCGCGGCAACCAGATAGCCCATCTCCGGACGTGAAGTAAACAGCATCTGGATCGGGACAAAGCCCACGGTGCATAACAGCAGCCCCAGCGTTGCACCTCCCTGCCGCCAAGCGGCCAGCTGTGCGCGCTCCTGCGGGTTTTTGGTCATGGCTGGCACCATCGCCCCATAGGAGCAGTTCATCAGGCTGTAGAACAGGCCGAACAGCATAAACAGCACGGTAGCCAGGACGGTTTTGGTATTCAGGCTGAACCCGCTATTGAGGAAGTTGGCCACGGCCAGCAAAGCCACCGGTAGCGAGGCATAGAAGATAAACGGCCTGAACTTGCCTTTGGCACCGATATTTCGCCGCGAATCCAGCAGGACGCCAGTCAACATATCGGTGAAAGCGGTAAAGAATTTGGCGATCAAAAAGATCACGCCGCCGTAGATGGCGGGCAACCCCAGAATATCGGTATAGAACTTCAGCAAATACAGGGTACCGATACACAGCATCAGGTTGGAACCGAAGTCTCCCATGCCGTAGGCAAACTTTTCGCGCAGCGGCAACCGCAGCGTAACGGGATCTTGGTAGGATAAAGAGTTGGCCATCTGGCAGATCCTTATTATTGTCTTAACCCTTAAATACCCGTCGTCTTTCAAGCCGCAGCGTTGTTACCTGCACTATCTCACCCCAGTCACTTACCCAAAAGTAAGCTCCTGGGATGAGATAGCTTGTCGCCTAGCTGCAACTTGAAATCCATAGGGTATTTCTGCTGCAAGAATGATCAGCCATAAACGGGTTGGTTTTATCTGTTTACATAGCCGGGCTTACCACCCGCTTGCGCTCTTCCAGCTCACCGACGATCTTGAGATAGTTCTTCTCCGTCAGGTGATAGAACAGCCCCATTGTCAATGCGGTCAGCACGGCCAGGCCACACGGATAGAGGAAGATCAGCTGTCGCAAGCCTTCCAGCGTGCCAGGCCCCTGCGCCACGTTGGGAACATAGCCGATATAGGCCAGCATCACGCCAGGGAAGAAGCCCGCCAGCCCTTGGGAAACCTTGCGAAAGAAGGTAAAACCGGTATAAACCGTGCCTTCCGAACGCACGCCGGTTTTCCACTCACCGTATTCCACGGTGTCCGATACCAGCGCCCAGTTGAGGCTGTTGACGAAGGCCGTGCCGAAGAACGCCAGGCAGGAGAACAGCACAAACAGCGTGGAGGTATTGCCCCACATATAGTTCATTGCATCGCCCAGGATCCACAGCGACAGGCCGCCCAGATAGACGTTTTTCTTACCAAAGCGTTTCACCACCGTCGGAACCAGCAACACCCCGAGCAGGATGCAGCCCATGCTGAAGAAGCCCATATAGGACAGCAGGGTGATATCGTTGAGGACGTATTGGGTGTAGTAAATCTGGATCGCCAGCTTGATGTTGAAGCCCGCCAGCGTGCACAGGTTGGCCACGCACAGCACGAACAGCGGTTTATTACCGGCGATCGCCTTGAAGGACTGCAACAGACCCGGCTTGGGTGCGCCCGGTTTCGGGATCTCGACATAACGCTCTTTGACGCCGGAATAGCACCACCACATGCACAGCATGCCGACGAAGGCGAAGATAGCCGCCCCCACCAGATAACCCACCTGTGGGCGCCCGTCAAACAGCGACAGGATCGGCACAAACGCTACGGTACACAACAACAGACCCACCGTCGCCCCGCCCTGCCGCCAGGCAGCCAGTTGCGCACGTTCCTGCGGGTTTTTGGTCATCGCTGGCACCATCGCGCCGTAGGAGCAGTTCATCATGCTGAAGAATAGCCCGAACGCCATAAAGATCAGCGTGGCGATCACTGTTTTAACGGTGACATCAAACGAGGCGCCAACGCCGATAAAGTTGGCCACCACCAGTAACGCCACCGGCATTGAGGCATAAAGGATAAACGGCCGGAACTTGCCTTTGGGGCCAATATTGCGCCGGGAATCGAGCATCAGCCCGGTGCCCATGTCGGTAAAGGCGGTAAAGAAACGCGAGATGAGAAAGATCAGCCCGCCCCACGCAGCGGGGATACCCAACACGTCGGTATAGAATTTCAGCAGATACAGCGTGCCGACACACAACAGCAGGTTGGAACCGACATCGCCCATGCCATAGGCGAATTTCTCGCGCAGGGGCAATATCAGCTTCACCGGATCCTGGTTAGCTTCACTCATGGTGATTCTCCTTGGAAAACACCTATTCCCAGAGATAGCCGCCCTTGCCGGTTGGGCAACGGGCGGCTGACAGTTGGTGATTACAGCGTGCGAAGCGAGGCAAACAACTCCGCCCACTCGCTATCCGCCCGATAGAACACCGGCGGTTGGCCCATTGGTGCTGCTACCGTCACCTCGGCCCCTCCGCTATGCCGTTCACCGGTCCACAGGTTGATCCAGCTATCCTGCGGCAGGTAGAGCGTCCAGTCGGTGCGCCCTTCTTCATGCACCGGGGCCACCAGCAGATCACGGCCAAACAGGTATTGGTATTTCAGGCTGTAGGTGTGAGCATCGTCTTCATAATGCAGGAACAGCGGGCGCATCACCGGTAAGCCGGACTGCGCATTGAGCGCCACCGCCTGCTTGATATACGGCTTGAGGGAGGTGAATACCTGGCTCATGCGGGCAAACTGACGGATGGTTTCCACGTCATGATCGAACTGCCAGTTATCATCCGGGCGGTTGCCTTCGTGGGTACGCATCATCGGCGTAAAAGCGCAGAACTCGCACCAGCGCATCAGCAGTTCTTTGCTGCGTTTCATCTCAAACAGCGTGGTGTAACCGCCAATATCGCTGTGGTGCAGGCCGTGGCCAGTCATCGCCAACGACAGCGCCGCCGGGATCACCGAAGCCAGGCCGTCGTCCAGGCTCCAATCCACGTTCTGATCGCCCGCCCACATCATCACCGAATACTTCTGGCTGCCGGTATAGCCCGCGCGCATAAAGAACAGGATCTCGCCCAGCTTGCCGCATTCTTCCAGCGCATCGTAGTTGCACTTGGCCCACAGCGCTGGCCAGGCGTTATGCATGATTTCCGCATCGATGCCGTTATGCAAAACGGTATCGGTCGGCAGATATTCGCCGAAGTCCGCCATCCAGCCGTCGAGGCCAAACTCGATCAGGTTCTTTTTGATGACGTTCTTGTACCAGTCATAGGCTTCGGGCTTGGTAAGATCGACTACGCCAGCATAAAACTCGCCAAATTCGACCTGATAATCTTTGCCGTCGTAATCCTTAGTCAGATAGCCTTTTTCTGCCGCTTCGGCATACAGCTCTTTCTCGATGGCCACGTAAGGGTTGATGTACCCCAGAAAATGTACCCCCTCCTTCTTCCACTGCGGGATGCGTTTATCCAGCTCCGGATACAGCTCACTGTCCCAGCGCCAGTTCCACATCAGGCGTTTGCCAAAAGAGGTGATCCGCCGTCCTTCCCAGTCCTGCGCCCAGATCCCGCTGACCTTGACACCGTGCTCACGCATCACGTCCAGCTTCTGTTGGCAGACTTCGGTGCCCCCCTGAATGCCCAGGATGACGCCGTCATACACCCAGTCCGGCAGTTCTGGCTGGCGGCCAAGTAACGCGGTCAGCTTTTCCAGCAGGCTGATGTAGCTGTCGGCGCAGTCAAAGCGCAACACCGCCTGATCCTGCCAGATCGCCAACTCATGGAACTCTGGGGCAGAAAAATCGAAGTTCATGTAGCAGCTGTTTTCTACGTGGCAGTAATATTTCTGGCTGCTGACAAACGTCGGCTGCGGGAAGAAGGTCCAGTAGTAATCACCACCGGCATTCTCCTGGCAGTCTGCCTGCCAGGTAACGTAGGTCTGCTTGTTACGGCCAACCCCCTGCTCACTGGTCCATAACGGGAAAGGCTTGCCGCGCAGGTCGAAGTAGGAAAACTGTTCACCGCAGCCATAAACGTGATCTTGCTGCTGGGCAGCCAGGCGCAGCCACATACGGTTGTTCTGCTCGTCGCTGTTACGCAGCTGCATTTCCAACCGCCCTTGCGCATCGGTAGTGATTGCCAGCGTGCACTGGGCCACATCGCCCCGGCTAAAGCGGATCAGCCAGCCTTTGCCCTGAGGGACGATCTGGGTTTCGGTCAGCGCCAGTTTTTCACTGAGCTGGTCTTTAATGCTGAAGTTGCCGCGGAACATCTCAATATCCGCCTTGCCGCGCCCAATCCACAGGCACGGAGCTGCAGCCGAGTGCTGTATCAGCACCCGCTGCTGAAAGGTCAACGTAAATCCACCTGCGTGTTGCGTAAGTTCCAAGCCTTGCTGAGAAGCCATGATCCATTCTCCAAAAGGTTAAATGCCGTATTTTTCCAAGCGTTGGTCGCCCGCTCAGGTCAGTTCAATCACGTCCAAACCAAGCAGACCGGCCACTTTGCGCAGCAGCGGACGGTGCTCGCCGTAAACCAGCGAGGTGTGGTGCTCCATACCCGCCGCAATCAGACGCTGGCGATAAGTGTCTGCATCCACATCCAGGCGCGCGGTCCCGGCAGTGCCGGAAAAGGCCAGCGGAGCCTTGATCATTTCGCCGCCGGCCAGCATCAGGCGTAGCTTGCCCTCGCCCTGAGTGATGCGGCATAGCGTGATGCGCCCCGGTTTCAGAGCAAATTCAGACAGCAGAGGAAGCTTGCGGTTGGAGTGGATGGTGGCCTGCACCGGGCCATCGCGATCGGCCATTTCGATCGGTGCCTGCCCGCAGTGCCAGAACACCACGCTGTTATCCTGCGGATCGATATCCACCAGGTCGGTATTGAACGCCGCATTGCCAGAGGCCCACTGCGCCATCAGCGAAGAGAGCACGCCAAACATGTCGGCTTCACAGCCACACGGCACTTTATCTTCGTTCATCAACGCCAATGCCCCACAGGCAGCGCAGCCGTAATCGGTAAAGAAATCCGGCCAGCAGCGCACGGCAATGCCGGTGTAACCTTCACGCTGCGCTTTTTCACGCAGGGCAGAGTAAACCTTGAGCGTTTTGCGGGTGGCCGTTTGATCCATCTCTGCCAGGTTAGGGAAATCCTTGGCACGGCGGGCATAAGGCGCATCGGCCACGCTGTCCGGCAGCGCCTTCACCTCTTCAATAAACTCCAGCACCGGCTGGCGAGTCACCTCAACGCCAAAGTGCTGCGTCAGTTGCTGCTGGTTGTAGTTACAGGCGTCAAAACCCAGCGGGTGTTCACCAATCACCATCACCTTGGCCTGTTTGAAGCGTTTAACGATCGCCGCGGCCTGCGCCAACTGCTGTAATTCGTTAATCACCCGGCTATCGTCCGGCAGGCCGTGCAGCGTTTGCACGTTGATGGCTTCACGGCTCAGGGCATGGCAAGCCAGATTCACCCCGCAGAAAGAGTTCAGGCGCAAACGGCCACCGGTACGGGCCTCCGGGAATGACCACATCGCCGTGGGTACCGGGAAATCACGCACCACTTCGGTGGTAAGGGAGGCATCGGTAAAGGTCACTTGCAGGATCAGCAGCAGATCGAGATCGGCCTGTTTAAGTGCAGGAAGTACTTGCAGAGCCGATTCGGCATCAAACTGCAATACCGGCTCCCCCACCAGCTCAATATCCATCCCGCTCAACGTCTGCCAGGCTTGCGCCAGCATCTCTTGCGCGTAGGGCACATCGAAGGTCGCGCGGCCAAGTGCCAACACGCCAATTTTTGCTTTATTTTTCATCACATTGCTTCCAGTAATCGAATAAATCTATGCCACGGTGCTGAAGCGGTGTTCAGTCTGGCTGTAATAGTTTTCCCCTGGGCGCAGCACTACGTTGCCAAAATGGGCGTGGTGAATGCTGTCTGGGAACGCCTGGGTTTCAAGGCAGATGCCGGAAAACGCCTGATAGCGATGGCCAGCCTTGCCATTCCAGATCTTGTTGGAAAGCTTAAAGGCGTTATAAAACTGCACGCCCGGCAGCGAGGTGTGCACTTCCATCACCCGCCCGGTCTGTGGGCAAATCAGGCTGGCGGCGGGATGCAAAGCCCCCTCAGCCGGCTTGAGCACGTAGTTCATATCAAAATCCTGCGCCGGGCGGTGCAGCATGGCGTCCCCAAGACGACGGGCGTTGCGGAAATCAAATGCCGTCCCGGAAACGCGGCGGATTTCACCGGTGGGCAGCATGGTGGTTTCATCTACCGGCGTCATAAAGTCGGCGTCGATCTTGAGCTGCTGATCGTGGATCAGATGCTGATGCCCACGCAGGTTGTAGTGGCTGTGATTGACCAGATTGACCAACGTCGGCTTGTCCGTCTGTGCCTCAAAGCTCAGCGTCATCACGTTGTCTTCCGTCAGGCCGATGCGGTGACGAACCTGCAGATTGCCCGGATAGCCTTCCTCACCATCGATAGAGGTACGGCTGAAAATAATACCGTCGCCGTCTTCCTGTGCCTGCCAGACATACTTGTCAAAACCCCGACGTCCGCCGTGCAAGTGTTGTCCGGTAGGAAGCTCGTTGATGGCCAGAATATATTCCTGACCATCAATGCTGAAACGTCCACCAGCGATACGGTTGGCGCAGCGCCCGGCAATCGCACCAAAGAACGGATGCCCAACCTGATAAGCCGCCAAATTGTCGAAACCCATCACGACATCTTCCGCTTGCCCATGGCGATCCGGCACCCAAAGCTGAGTAATGATGCAGCCGTAATCGGTCACGCATAGCCGCATTCCGTTGGCATTGGTCAGCGTGAAAAGGGAAACGGCCTGCCCCTGATGTTCACCAAAATGCTGGCGTTGAATGGTTGTCATAATCGATGCCCTATGGTTAGCGCGGCAGCTTGCCGCGCAACGGATGCTTAAAACTGAGCGGCTTTGCCCTGGCTGCCAAACAGCCTGATTTTTTCGGCGACTTTGGCCTGCATCACATCACGGCCATGCCCGAGCGACACCGCCAAGACAAACTCGTGAGGATCCTTGTCGAGCACTTCAGCCATCCCCTGGGTGAAGGCCTGCCGCAGTTCGGTGTCCACGTTCACCTTGGCGACCCCCAGTGAGACAGCCTTGCGGATCTGGTCATCCGGTACGCCGGAGCCGCCGTGCAGGACAATCGGTTTTTTGACGATCTCGCGGATCTCTTGCAGGCGTTCGAACGCCAGCTTAGGTTCCTGCTTGTACAGGCCGTGAGCGGTGCCGATGGACACTGCCAGATAATCCACCGTGGTCGATTGAGCAAACTGCAGCGCTTCGTCACTGCTGGTGATCAGGGCGTCTTTTTCGTCGACCGAAATATCATCCTCGGTGCCGCCGATCTTGCCAATTTCGCCTTCGACCCCAATGTTCAGCACATGGGCAACGTCCGCCACGGCACGGGTGATCCGCACGTTTTCGTCAAATGACAGGTGAGAGCCGTCAAACATCACCGACTGGAACCCGGCCTGCACCGCCTGCATGGTCTGTTCAAAGCTGCGGCTGTGATCCAGGTGGATGCACACCGGCACCGTGATATCGTGCATAAACGCATCGATCATCGCCTTCATGGGCTCCAGACCCATCACGCTAATCACTTTCTGCCCCACCTGGATCATGATCGGGGCCTGCTCCTGTTCGGCTGCCAGTAAAATGGCGCGAATGGTTTCGGCGTTGTGTGCGCTGAACGCGCCGATGGCATAGCCGTTTTCCCATGCATGTTGGATCATGGTGTTACCAGATAAATAAGGCATTTCTTCTCCCCTCTGCGCGCTGCATAGCAACCGCAATTACGTTAAGTGTTACGCGTTATTCGCTCTGCCCGAAGCAGCCCGAACCTGTTCCAAAATGGCACTCCAATCCTGACGCCCGCGCCCGCTGGCCCGCGCCTGGCTATAAACCTCGCGTGAGGCTGCGCCCATCGGCATGGCAACGTGCAACTGATTGGCCACATCCAGCGCTATGCCCAGATCCTTGTGCGCCAGATCGATCATGAACGCCGGGCTGAGATCACCCTTCAGCACCTTGTTTGGCCAGGTGGTGGTGAAATGCCCCTTGCCTGCCGGTGTGCCGCTCATGACTTGCAGCGCAACGTCAAACGACAGTCCTAGCGCCTCGCACAGCACCGCAGCCTCGGCAGACAGCGCGTTGAGGGCGATGCTCATGTAGTTGTTGATCAGCTTCACGCGGATCCCCATGCCCGGCCCACCGGCGTTGATCAGTTCCGAGCCCATCGCCATCAGCACTGGCGTTGCGCGCTCCACCTGCTCGGCAGTCCCACCTGCCAGGATCAGCAACGTGCCAGCCTGAGCATGGTCTGAAGTCCGCCCGACCGGGGCATCCATCAGGCTAAAGCCCCGTGCCTGCATCTGGGCAATCAGCCGGTCCGTTTGCAGTGGGTGGATGGTGGACATATCCATCACCAATGCCGCAGGCGATAAGGTGCAGCACACCCCCTCGCCACCAAATAGCACCCCATGCACCAGTTCGCCGTTAGGCAACATGGTGATGACGAACTCCGCGTCCAGTGCCGCCTGCGCCGGGCTGGCTGCCGCCTTGGCCCCCTGAGCTACCAAAGCGCTGACCGCCGCCGGGCTGATATCAAAAACGTTCAGCCGGTGCCCCTGCTTGATCAGGTTGCTGGCCATCGGCGCGCCCATTTGCCCTAGCCCGATAAATGCGATCTGTGCCATGGTTCTCTCCTGTTGGTTACCAGTGTCATCTCTGTGTCATCTCACCGACCACAAATCAGACCATTTTTGTCTGTTTTTGATCGTATTTGTAATTTATGGTCAAAAAATTGACAGCCGTCACTCTTTTAACATTTGAGTGAATTAAAATGGTGGCAGCGTGATCGGCAGCCACTTTTGCTGAAAACCGTTCGCTTACACAGATCAACATCCAGGGATCCAGACCATGACTCGAATCGCATGCGTAGGCATTGCAGTGCAAGACCGCCTGTATTACGTAGAGAAACTGCCTGAAGGCGGGGGGAAATATGTTGCTACCGACTACCGCGAAATTGGCGGAGGCCCGGCGGCAACGGCTGCGGTGGCCGCAGCCAGATTGGGCGCAGAGGTAGATTTCATTGGCCGGGTCGGGGACGATGCCACCGGGCAAACCCTGTTGGCCGAGTTAGGCAGCTATGGCGTGAATGTCAGACATGCCCGCCGTTGCCCACAGGCGCGCTCATCGCAATCGGCTGTGCTGGTGGATGCCCAGGGAGAACGCATGATCATCAACCATCCCAGCCCAGATTTACCCGAGGATGCCGAATGGCTGCATAACATCGACTTTAGCCAGTACGATGTGGTGTTGGCGGACGTGCGTTGGCATCAGGGCGCGCTGACTGCCTTCACCTTGGCCCGGCGCGCGGGTGTCACTACCCTGTTGGACGCCGATGTCACACCGCAGGATATCCGCCCGCTGGTTGCTTTGGCCGACCATGCCGTCTTCTCCGAACCGGGTTTGCTGCGGATGACAGGAAAAACAGATATCGAGCAGGGATTGCGTGCAGCAAAAAATGACAAAAACGGACAAGTTTATGTCACTCAGGGTAAACATGGCTGTTTCTGGCTGGAAAACGCTCAACTGAAACATCAGCCAGGCTTTTCGGTTGAGGTGGTGGATACCACGGGGGCTGGCGACGTTTTCCACGGTGCACTGGCGGTAGCCCTGGGTTCACAACCCGATATAGCTCAGGCGGTGCGTTACGCCAATGCAGTTGCCGCATTGAAGTGTACCCGTCCTGGCGGGCGCGCTGGCATTCCCAATTGTGATCAAACTGACTCTTTCCTGGCCAGTTTTGTATAATATGGTTGGCCGATGACAATATTAAGGGAGCGGAGCATGAGTCTGACTGAACTTACCGGCAACCCACGCCACGATCAGCTGATCCAGTTGATCGCCAAGCGCGGCTATATGAACATCGACGAGCTGGCGCAATTGCTGGAAGTGTCTACACAGACGGTCAGGCGCGATATCCGCAAATTGAGCGAGCAGGGGCTGATTAGCCGCCATCATGGGGGCGCAGGTCGTGCCTCTAGCGTGGTCAACACGGCCTTTGAGCAACGGGAACTCTCTTACACACAAGAGAAGATAGCCATTGCGGAGGCCATTGCCGATTACATTCCCGATCGTTCCACCATTTTTATCACCATCGGCACCACCGTTGAGCATGTTGCCCGGGCGCTGATGAACCACAGCCACCTGCGCATCATTACCAACAGCCTACGGGTGGCGCATATCCTGTATAAAAACACCGAGTTCGAAGTGATGGTGCCGGGCGGCACGCTGCGCCCCAATAACGGCGGTATCATCGGCCCCAGCGCCGTAAGCTTTGTGGAAGGCTTTCGCGCCGACTATTTGATCACCAGCGTAGGGGCAATCGAAGCCAACGGCGATCTGCTGGAATTTGACGTGAATGAGTCCAGCGTGGTGAAAGCGATGATGGCGCACTCACGTCATATTCTGCTGGCGGCGGACCACACCAAGTTCCATGCTTCGGCGGCAGTAGAAATCGGCAATACACGACAAGCGACCGCGTTATTTACCGACCTACCTCCCCCCTCAGCAATGGGATCGGTGTTACAGCAGCAGCAAGTGGAACTGGTCGTTATTCCCACCAGCAGCGAAGAACCCACGCTCTGATCTAAGGTGGTAAACCCGCTGATTTTCCTGCCGTTCGTCAATGCACGCAGAACTTTACTATGCGTGCATTAATTACCCATTTGACGCTGCCAATATTCCCTGCAAATAGTTGCCATAGTCGCCAATATATCCGGCTATTTCCTCTTAATGATTAAGGTTAATTAAGTATGTAAAAATCGGGTAATTATGCCCAATCATCAAAGCTGATATCACTAGAAAAATCTTACGATATGAACATTGAGGGTTGTCTCAGAATGTCAGTGTGTTAGGGTATAGGGCACTCTTATTTTCTATTAGGACAATTTTAGCGTTTGATAATAAACCAAAGGAAACAGCGAATTGCATGGCAATTAAACTAGAAGTTAAAAATTTATATAAGATATTTGGTGAGCACCCGGAACGCGCATTTAAGCTGATAGACAAAGGTTTGACGAAAGACCAGCTGCTGGAAAAAACGGGGTTATCACTTGGCGTCAAGAACGCCTCTCTGGCCATTGAAGAAGGCGAGATATTTGTCATCATGGGGCTTTCCGGTTCCGGTAAATCCACCTTGGTACGCCTTCTCAATCGTCTGATAGAACCCACCCGCGGTGAGGTGCTGATTGACGGCGAGGATATATCCAAAATATCCGATGCTGCGCTGCGCACCGTACGGCGTAATAAGATCAGCATGGTGTTCCAGTCATTCGCCTTAATGCCGCATATGAACGTATTAAATAATACCGCATTCGGCATGGAATTAGCGGGCATTCCTTTACAGGAGCGCCAGGAAAAAGCGCTGGACGCGTTACGTCAGGTTGGGCTGGAAAATTATGCCAATGCCTATCCCGATGAACTGTCCGGTGGTATGCGCCAGCGTGTCGGCTTAGCCCGCGCCATGGCTAACGATCCGGATATATTGTTAATGGATGAAGCCTTCTCTGCGCTGGACCCATTAATTCGTGCCGAAATGCAGGATGAGCTCGTCAAATTACAGGCGAAACATCAGCGCACCATCGTCTTTATTTCCCACGATCTGGATGAAGCAATGCGTATTGGCGATCGTATTGCCATTATGCAGGGCGGCGAAGTGATCCAGGTGGGTACCCCGGATGAGATATTAAATAATCCGGCCAACGATTATGTGCGCACCTTCTTCCGCGGCGTCGATATCAGCCACGTATTCAGTGCCAAAGATATCGCCAAACGTCGCCCGGTGACCCTGATCCGTAAGACCCCCGGTTTTGGTCCGCGTTCTGCGTTGCAGATCCTGCGTGATGAAGACCGTGACTATGGCTACGTGCTTGAACGCGGCCAGAAATTTATCGGAGTGGTATCGATAGACTCTCTCAAGCAGGCGCTGGCGGCCAATCAAACGCTGGACGACGCCTTGCTGGATGCCCCACTGCCCGTTCCGGCGGATATGCCGCTGAGCGAACTGATCTCACTGGTAGCACAGGCCCCTTGCGCCGTGCCGGTGGTCGGGGAAGACAACAACTATATCGGTATTATTTCCAAAGGCATGCTGCTGCAGGCTTTAGATAAAGAGGGCCCTACGAATGAGTGATAATCAGGATCCATGGGCAACGGCTGCCACATCCCCTAACGACGCCCCGGCAACCCAGGCTGCCACCAGCAGCGATCCCTGGGCAACCGGCGCACCTGCAGACAGTGTGCCCCATGATGCCGCTAATCAGGCCGCATCGAGCGCTGACTGGCTTAACAGCGCCCCAGTGGAGCCCGAGCACTTTAGCCTGCTGGATCCGTTCCACAAGGCTTGGGTGCCGTTTGACAGCTGGGTCACTCACGCCATTGATTGGCTGGTGCTGCACTTCCGTCCGCTGTTCCAAGGCATTCGCGTGCCGGTGGATTTCATCCTCAGCGGTTTCCAGCAGTTTTTGCTGGGTATGCCTGCTCCAGTCGCCATTTTGCTGTTCTCGCTGATCGCCTGGCAGATATCCAGCCTCGGCATGGGGGCCGCCACGCTGCTGTCGTTAGTCGCCATCGGCGCTATCGGGGCCTGGTCACAGGCGATGGTCACGCTGGCGCTGGTGCTCACCGCCCTGTTCTTCTGCATCTTGATAGGTCTGCCGTTGGGCATATGGTTGGCCCGCAGCAAACATGCCGCCAAGGTGATCCGGCCACTGCTTGACGCCATGCAGACCACGCCAGCCTTCGTCTATCTGGTGCCAATCGTCATGCTGTTCGGTATCGGTAACGTGCCGGGGGTAGTGGTAACAATCATCTTCGCCCTGCCGCCCATCGTACGTCTGACGATCCTGGGCATCAAACAGGTGCCGGAAGATCTGATCGAAGCCGCCGAATCCTTCGGCTCCAGCCCGCGCCAGCTGCTGTTTAAAGTGCAGCTGCCGCTGGCCATGCCAACCATCATGGCCGGGGTTAACCAAACGCTGATGCTGGCGCTGTCGATGGTGGTTATCGCCTCGATGATCGCCGTAGGCGGTCTGGGCCAGATGGTACTACGTGGCATCGGCCGCCTGGATATGGGGCTGGCCGCCGTAGGTGGCGTCGGTATCGTTATTCTGGCCATTATTCTCGATCGTCTCACCCAGTCGCTGGGGCGCGATCGCCGCAGTAAAGGGCTAGGCCGCTGGTATACCCACGGCCCAATCGGGTTGATCGCTCGCCCGTTTATCAAAAAAGCCTGATCGTTCTACCCGCCAGCGGCTTACTGCCCTGGCGGGCTATCTCCAAACAACATCAATAACAGAGGAAAAACTATGCGCACTACAGGGATCTGGGCGATTGCCCTTACCACACTGCTTGGTTCACAGGTTGCTTCCGCTGCTGATTTGCCAGGAAAAGGTATTTCGGTACAACCGATACAGAGCACCATCTCCGAGGAGACCTTCCAAACGCTGCTGGTCAGCAAGGCATTGGAAAAACTCGGTTATGACGTCAAAGAGCCGCGTGAGGTGGACTACAACGTGGCCTACACTTCCATCGCCGCAGGGGATGCCACTTTTCTGGCAGTGAACTGGGATCAGTTGCACGCCGATCAGTATCAGGCCGCCGGGGGCGATAAAAAATTCTATCGTGAAGGGGCTTACGTCAGCGGTGCTGCTCAAGGCTACCTGATCGACAAAAAAACCGCCGACCAGTATCACATCACCAACGTTGAACAGCTAAAAGATCCGAAAATTGCCAAGCTGTTTGATACCAACGGTGACGGCAAGGCCGACTTGACCGGCTGTACCCCGGGCTGGGGCTGTGAAACGGTGATTAATCACCATATCGAAGCCTATGGCTTGGGCAAAACCGTGGAGCACAATCAGGGCAACTACGCCGCCATGATTTCCGATACCATCACCCGCTTCAAAGAAGGCAAACCGGTGCTGTATTACACCTGGACGCCGTACTGGGTCAGCGATGTGATGGTGCCTGGGCGTGACGTTGTCTGGCTGCAGGTACCGTTCTCTTCCCTGCCGGGCGAGATGAAAGATGTCGATACCAAGCTGCCGAACGGGGCCAACTATGGCTTCCCGGTCAACACCATGCATATTGCCGCCAATAAGCAGTGGGCGCAGGCCAACCCTGCCGCCGCCAAGCTGTTTGCCATCATGAAACTGCCGATTGCCGACGTCAACGCGCAGAACCTGCGGATGCATGCAGGCCAGGCTTCCGAAGCCGACATCCAAAACCATGTCAATGGCTGGATCAAAGCTCACCAGGCCACGTTTGACGGTTGGGTGAAAACCGCCGCCGAAGCCGCCAAATCATAATATCCCCATGGGCGCGGCTTATACGCTGCGCCCTCATTCCGGCAACATCATCTCGGTAAACTGTAAAAATCGTTCTGCCGTCTTCGACAGAGGTGGGTTCCACACGCAATACACCTGACGACGTGGACCATCGACGATCGGAATAGCCACCAGCGAACTCAAACGCTGAGCCGTGGAAATTGGCACGATCCCCGCAGCCAGGCCTCGCCGTACCAGATTCTCCAACCATTCGATATGGTCGATCTCAAAGCTCACATGCCGTTTGATCCCTGCCGCCTGAAAGGCCCGGTCGGTCTGCCGCCGCGCTCCGGTTCCGCTATAGAAATCCACCAGCGGCACTTCTGACAGCGTTTGCAGATTGATGCGTTGATGCCCCGCCAGCGCATGTTCTGCGGCCACCAACGCAACCAGCGGCTCATCGGTCAACTGGCGATGCGACTCTGGCAGCATGTCTTTATCGCCCGGCCAGATGCCAACAAATGCCACATCGGTCTTCTGCTGGCGAATATCCTCCAGCAACACCTCACTAATGCCAACGTACAGCCGGATATTCACCGCCGGATGATGACGGTGGAATTCCCCCAGCTTTTCGGTGAGGTCAATCGCGTTGATGGTTGAAATGGTGCCAATCGTTAACGTACCGGATACCGTACCAGCGGCCGCCACCACTTCCTCCACCAACGTCTGCTTGGCGGCCAACAACCGCTGCGCCGGTTGAATGAAAGCCCGGCCAGCGGTGGTCAGCTCAACGCGACGCGAAGTTCGCTCAAACAGCGTACAACCGAGTTCTTCTTCCAGTTTGGCGACCTGATGACTCAGGGCTGACTGCACCGTATGGCAGCGCTGGGCAGCACGGGTAAAGCTCTGCTCCTCGGCCACCGCCAGGGCATAACGGATCTGTTTCAGATTCATACTATCTATCGCGAAATGAGATGGATCAGATGAAAATTATACATTGGTTTAACATTCTGTTCTGCCTGATACTTCGATCACAGATTTCCATTATTGAAGACCTATGAACCAACCAACCGAACACCCGGGCCTTAGCCCTGCACTGACGCTGTTAATCGCGATGGCCACCGGCCTGGCGGTTGCCAGTAACTACTACGCCCAGCCGCTGCTGGAAACCATCGCACAAAACTTTAATCTATCGGTTAACCAGGCCGGATTTATCGTCACCGCGGCCCAGCTAGGCTATGCGGTTGGCCTGCTATTTCTGGTGCCGTTGGGCGATATGTTTGAACGCCGTGGGCTGATCGTCTTTATGACGCTGTTAGCCGCCGGAGGCATGCTGATCACCGCCTCTTCCAGCACCTTATCGATGATGATCCTCGGTACGGCTCTCACCGGCTTGTTCTCCGTCGTGGCCCAGCTTTTAGTACCACTCGCCGCCACCTTGGCACACCCGGCAAAACGCGGTAAAACCGTCGGCGTGATCATGAGCGGCCTGCTGCTCGGCATTCTGCTGGCACGTACCGTCGCCGGTGCTTTGGCGGCCCTCGGCGGCTGGCGTACCATCTACTGGGTGGCCAGCGTGTTAATGATCCTGATGGCCCTTCTGCTGTGGCGTGCCTTGCCGCGCTATAAGCTGCATTCTGGCCTGAATTACCCGCAGTTGCTGAAGTCCATCTTTTCCCTGTTCTGCTTCACCCCGTTGCTGCGCACCCGCGCGATCATCGGCGCTTTGTCGTTCGCCAACTTCAGCGTGCTGTGGACCTCAATGGCTTTCCTGCTGGCTTCCCCACCTTTCAACTATTCCGAGGGCGTGATTGGGTTATTTGGCCTGGTGGGTGCTGCTGGCGCCTTGGCTGCCTCACGCGCCGGTCATCTGGCCGATAAGGGCAAAGCAGGGCTAACCACCAGCGTCGGGCTGGTACTGCTGTTGCTGTCCTGGATCCCGATTGCGTTGGCACCGTACTCTCTCTGGGCGCTGATTATCGGCATTCTGGTGCTGGATCTGGCAGTGCAGGGGGTGCATGTCACCAACCAAAGCGTGATTTACCGCATCATGCCGGAGGCGCGTAATCGCCTGACCGCCGGTTACATGACCAGCTATTTTATCGGGGGGGCCGTGGGTTCAGTGCTTTCCGCCGCCGCTTATCAACATGCTGGTTGGAACGGCGTAGCGGCGATTGGTGGCGTATTGTGCGTGCTGAATCTGCTGACCTGGTGGCGTGGCAAGCGCTATGACCCGCAGGGTCCGGCCTCGATCTAGTTAGCAAGAAAATAATAACCCAGGAAATTTATTAGGCCGCAGGGTGTGAAAATTACTTACACTCTGGTAATATTGTCGCAGTAAATTATTGGCGACCTATGCACCCTGCGCCCCGGACCACCATGAACGACCTTACTCAGGTAAGTTTTCTTTCTATCCCCTCCGCAGGATGCCGTAGTGCCCCGCCCAGTTACATAAACAAACCTTACCTATCTCAGCCTGCGGAACGGCAGAATTTGTGCCTTCAATCACAAGACCTTAGGGTCTGTGGCGTTAAGCATTTACAAACAACTTACAAATGACACGAATTGCTAAATTATTCCCCTTGCTGAAGATTTACATTATTAATCACTATCGTTACTATACCGAACGAAATTAATGAGGCACTAAATTATGGAAAGCTCGTTTACCCCCATAGAGCAAATGCTGAATTTCCGCGCCAAACGTCAGAAAGACTTCCCATATCAGGAAATCCTGCTGACCCGCCTATGCATGCATATGCAAGGCAAGCTGTTGGAAAATCGCAATAAAATGCTGAAAGCACAGGGAATCAACGAAACCTTGTTTATGGCTCTCATTACGCTGGATGCGCAGGAAAACCACAGTATTCAGCCTTCTGAGCTAAGCTCGGCCCTAGGTTCGTCACGCACCAATGCCACCCGCATTGCCGATGAACTAGAGAAACGCGGGTGGATTGAGCGCCGGGAAAGCGATCACGATCGCCGCTGCCTGCATCTGCATATGACCCAGGCTGGGGAAGCGTTTCTCGAACAATTGCTGCCACCGCAGCATAAATGTCTGCACTTTCTGTGGTCTACGCTGAACGACGAGGAGCAGCAGCAGCTTGAAATGCTGACGCGCAAATTGTTGACCCGTTTGGATCAGATGGAAGTTTCAGAACAGTTATCCCAATAATTCCTGTTCAGGTAATCATTTTATGCGATCCCCGTTAAACTGGAGATTCACCCCGCTGTTCGCCGTTCTGTTGCTGGCGGGGTGCGCATCTACCGATAATATTGCCCCGCAATCCAAGATGATGGATCCGCAACAGCTGCAGCTTGCCCAGCCGAAAGTCAGCTCGCTTGCCATCAGCCCGCAATGGTGGCGCACGCTTAACGATCCCCAGCTTGATAGCCTGATGACCCAGACGCTGCAAAACTCGCCTTCGCTGCAACAGGCGGGCGCTCGCGTGCGTGAAGCCCAAAGCGTGGCGGGGGAAGCCAGTGCTGCCAACGGCCCTAATCTGGATCTGAATGCCAGCATCAACCGTCAGCGTCTGGCGCAAAACACCAACCTGGGCTTTGGCTATCTGCCCAACCCGGTGTATGAATCCACCAACTCGCTGGGTTTGAATCTGGCTTATGAGTTTGACTGGTGGGGCAAATATCGCAATCAGGTCAATGCGGCAAAAGCGCAGATCGATGCCGCTCGTGCCGAGCAGGCACAGGCCGCTCTGACGCTAACCAGTTCGGTTGCCTCTGCTTATTACCAGTTACAGGCGAATTACGCGCTTGAGAATGTGCTGCAACAAGAGGTGGATAACAATCAACGCCTGGCCGACCTGCGCCAAAAGCAATATAAAGCCGGGATCTACGGCGTGGAAATCCCGCAACAGACCCAGGCACAAGCCGACAGTGCCAAGCAGCAGATCATCCAGCTACAGTCACAGATTGAACAACTGAAACACCAGTTGGCCGCCCTGGCCGGTCTTGGCCCGAATGCGATGCAGTCTCTGCATCCGGTGGCCATGCCAAGCGAAGAACAGTTAGCCCCCAAAGGCGAACTCACCGCGGATTTGCTGGGCAAACGCCCGGATATCGTGGCACAGCGCCAACTGGTGGAGTCCTATAACCAACGGGTCAGTGCGGCACGCAAAGAGTTCTACCCTAGCCTGTCGATCTCGGCCTTTGCTGGCTTGACCACCACCAACGTCGGCGGCACCAGCCCGAATCTGTTTGAAGCCGCCAGCCAGGCGTGGGGCGTGGTTCCAGCCATTTCCCTGCCTATCTTCCATGCCGGTGCGCTACGCAGCAAGCTGGGTGAAGAGTCCGCACTCTACGATCAGGCGGTAGGTTCCTATAACCAAACGCTCGTCAATGCGTTACAGGAAACGGCCGACGCCATCACCATTCAACAGAGCAGTAGCAAGCAGCTGCTGCAGGCAACCTCTGCCTCCCAATCCATGCAGGATGTGTACCGGGTCGCCAACGCCAAATACCAGGCAGGGATTATTGGGCGTGATGAACTGTTGACCAGCCAGACGCAGCTATTACAGCAGCAACAGGCACAACTGAATGCCAGCAGCAACTTGATGCAGGCGAAGATAGCATTGGTACGCGCGTTGGGGGGTGGCTACCAGGCCCCGGCGGCAGCGGAACCAAAAGCATAATTTTAGAGCGTGGAGAATACCATGAGTGCAAGCGCGGAAACTCAAACCCCGCAGCAACCGGCTGGCAAAAAACGGCAGCGTAAATTCTGGCTGCTGCTGTTGACGTTTATTTTTGTGATTATTGGGGTGGCCTATTTAGTGTATTGGTTCCTGGTGCTGCGTCATCACCAAGAAACCGACGATGCCTACGTGGCCGGTAATCAGGTGCAGATCATGGCCCAGGTTTCCGGTAGCGTGAACAGCGTTACCTTCGATAACACCGACTTTGTCCGCAAAGGCGATGTGCTGTTAACGCTGGATCCTACCGACGCCGAACAAGCGTTTGAGCGGGCCAAAACCGCGCTGGCCAACAGCGTGCGCCAAACGCATCAGTTGGTGATCAACGGTAAGCAGTATCAGGCTAACATTGCGCTGCGCAAATCCGAGCTGAGCAAGGTAGAAAACGATCTCAAGCGTCGTATCGTGCTGGGCAACGCCGATGCCATTGGCCGCGAAGAGCTGCAACATGCGCGTGACGCGGTAGACAATGCCAAAGCGGCACTGGAAGTCGCGGTGCAACAATACAATGCCAATCAGGCGATGGTGCTGAACACCCCGTTGGATAAACAGCCCGCCGTGCTGCAAGCCGCCGCACAGATGCGCGACGCCTGGATGGCGCTGCAGCGTACCCGTATCGTCAGCCCAATCACCGGCTTCGTTTCACGCCGTAGCGTTCAGGTGGGGGCACAGATCTCCCCTGGGACGCCTCTGATGGCCATAGTGGCACCAGACCATGTCTGGGTGGATGCCAACTTTAAAGAAACGCAGATAGCCAACATGCGTATCGGCCAAGAAGCCACCGTGGTGAGTGACCTGTACGGTAGCGACGTGGTGTTCAAAGGCAAGGTTGTGGGTATCGATATGGGTACCGGCAGCGCGTTCTCATTGCTGCCTGCACAGAACGCTACCGGCAACTGGATCAAAGTGGTGCAGCGTTTACCCGTGCGTATCGAACTGGATGCGCAACAGGTTGCTGAGCATCCTCTGCGTATCGGTCTTTCTACGCTGGTCAAAGTCGACACCACCAATCTGGACGGCCTGGTGCTCTCCGATACGGTACGACAAAAACCGCTGTTTGAAACCAGCGCGCTGACGCTGGATCTGGCGCCGGTGAATCAGATGATCGCCGATGTGATCCATGCAAACGCCGGTTAAGCGAGCGGGAGGCTACCTTGGCACAGAAACCGCTTGAAGGTGCCCAGCTCGCCTGGATGACGGTCGCGCTCGCCATGGCGACCTTTATGCAGGTGCTGGACTCCACCATTGCCAACGTGGCGATACCGACCATTTCGGGTAACCTCGGGTCTTCCAACTCGCAGGGCACCTGGGTGATCACCTCGTTTGGGGTGGCCAACGCCATCTCCATTCCGATCACCGGCTGGTTGGCGAAACGCGTGGGTGAAGTTCGCCTGTTCCTGTGGTCCACGGCGCTGTTCGCCCTGGCCTCCTGGCTGTGCGGTATCTCCAACAGTCTGGGCATGCTGATCTTCTTCCGCGTGATCCAGGGCATCGTCGCCGGGCCGCTGATCCCGTTGTCGCAGAGCTTGTTGCTGAATAACTATCCCCCCGCCAAACGATCGATGGCCCTGGCGCTATGGTCGATGACCGTGATCGTCGCGCCGATTTTCGGGCCGATCCTGGGCGGTTATATCAGCGATAACTATCACTGGGGCTGGATCTTCTTTATCAACATCCCGATTGGGCTGTTCGTGATCCTGATTGCAATGTCGACGCTGAAAGGCCGGGAGACCAAAACCGAGATCAAACCTATCGATACCGTCGGGCTGGTGCTGCTGGTGGTTGGCATCGGTGCGCTGCAGATCATGCTCGATCAGGGCAAGGAGCTGGACTGGTTCAACTCGACCGAGATCATTGTCCTGACCGTCGTGGCCGTGGTGGCGTTGGTGTTCCTGGTGGTGTGGGAGCTGACGGACGATCACCCGGTGGTGGATTTGTCGCTGTTCAAATCGCGCAACTTTACCATCGGCTGTCTGTGTATCAGCCTGGCTTACATGCTGTATTTCGGGGCGATCGTGCTGTTGCCACAGTTGCTACAGGAGGTATATGGCTACACCGCCACCTGGGCCGGCTTGGCGTCTGCGCCGATCGGGTTGCTGCCGGTGATCTTGTCACCGATTATCGGCCGCTTCGGTAACCGGCTGGATATGCGCCGTTTGGTCACCTTCAGCTTCATCATGTATGCCGTGTGCTTCTACTGGCGCGCCTACACGTTTGAACCGGGGATGGATTTTGGTGCTTCCGCCTGGCCGCAATTCTTCCAGGGCTTTGCCATCGCCTGCTTCTTTATGCCGCTGACGACCATTACCCTGTCCGGGTTGCCTCCGGAGCGCATAGCGGCAGCATCGAGCCTGTCGAACTTTACCCGTACCTTGGCGGGTTCTATCGGCACCTCGATCACCACCACCCTGTGGACCAGCAGAGAGGCGATGCACCACTCGCACCTGACCGAGTTTGTGAATCCGTTCAACCCGCAGTCGCAGGAGATGTACAGCAAGCTGGAGCAGCTAGGCATGAGCAAGCAGCAGGCTTCGGCGTATATCGCCAACGAGATCACCGCGCAGGGGCTGATCATCTCGGCCAACGAGATATTCTGGCTTTCGGCGGGGGTGTTCCTGATATTGCTGGCGCTGGTCTGGTTCGCCAAACCACCGTTCAGTTCCGGGGGCGGTGGGGGCGGAGCCCACTGATCGAGTCACGCCCATAAATTCCAATGGAAGTGGCTAAAGAGCTTCTGTGATATGGGGCGGTTCAAAGATGGACCGCCTCATAGAATTGAATAATGCTTTCCCATCGACCTATTTTTATGGATTTTGGGTACATAAAAGACAACAATAATGCCGCAGTGCCAGAATGGATATTAGTTGAATTTATAAACTTTTCTAACAGGGAATCTCTGGGCTAAAGCATGATAAAAAAAACGCTGATTGCAGCATTAAGCCTTGGTATGGTGGGTTGTGCTGCCATGAAAATACCTGCCTACGCAGAAATCAAAACCAGTCCGTATTATGATGAATGCCGCGAGTTCGCCGTCGATGTGTATAACAATGATGGGTACAGCAAGCTCGTCAATGACACGATACTGCGCATGAACGAGCAAAAAGCTCAGGCCATTGTGACTGGATGTGTGGTCGCTATGGGAAAAAACAGTCTTGAAGAGGCCAAATTTGATATGAAACAAAAGGCCGTAACTTTTGGGATAATCAATGCTGCTTGCGACAGCGCTTCGTGCCGGGCTGATACGGATCAACAGCTGAAAGCTTTTACCCTTGGCAGCTTTTATGCGACACAAAAGAAATTTTCCGACAACATGAAAGTTGAGAAAACTGGGAAAGCTGATTTTTAAGGGCTAGAGTTGCAGACATATTTAGTCACATAGATCAAAACCCTGACCTTACGGCCAGGGCTTTGTCATTAATCGGATTCTATATAGCGTAAATTATTACGCTTGATTCTGACGCCACCAGTCGGCCAACAGAATACCGGTAGCTACCGAGACGTTCAGGCTTTCTACTTTGCCGGTCCCGCCGATAGACACGCTCATATCACCCTGTTGCCAAGCGCTGTCACTCAGGCCATCACGCTCCTGGCCCAATACCAGCACCATCTTGGTTGGCAGTTTAGCCTGCGCCAACGGCGTGCCTTTATGGCTGGAGGTGGTAACGATGGTGTAACCCGCTTTGCGGAACGTATCCAGCACGGAGAGGAAATCATCGGCATTGATTGCCTTGATGTGTTCCGCCCCGCCTTCAGCCGTACGCACCGCGGCACCAGACTCCAGCACCGCTGGATCCTGAAGCAATACGCCGTTCACGCCAAAGTGAGCACAAGAACGAACGATCGCACCCAGGTTGTGTGGGTTGCCCACTTCTTCCAGTGCCAGCACGCAATCTTTGGCCGGTGCATTCTGCAGGTAAGCCTGCGCATCCAGACCTTGACGCTTTTTAATCAGGAAGCACACGCCGCCGTGATGTTCGGTACCGGACGCTTTGGCCAGTTCCTCTTCATCCACCACATGGTAAGCCTTGCGGTTAGCCGCCATCCAACGCAGTGCCTCACGGAAACGTGGGGTTACGGATTGCACAAACCAGGCACGGACGATGGCATCTGGACGGCTGGCGAACAGGGCTTTACAGGCGTTCTCGCCGTAAACACGGGTTTCTTCCGCACGTTGGCGGCGCAGCTGCTCGGGATCGATAAAGCTTTTGCCACTGATGCCACCATGATCGAACGCCGGTTCTTCTTGCGGAGCACGGGACACGGTTTTCCACGGTGATTCATAACCACCGCTGTCTTCGGTGCGCGCCGGACGGCGAGGACGATCGCTTTCACTGCTGCTGCGACGGGGATCGGCACCCCGACGGTCACCACCGCGCGCCTTATCCTGACCGGCACGGCCAGAGCGTGCATTGTCAGCCGGGCGGCCTTTGCCGTCAGGTCGTTTATTCTTGTTACGGTTGTCGCCGCTATCGTCGTCACTACGGACGAACATCACTTTAACCTTACCGTTCTTGCCACTAAATGAATCGTTCATTGTCTTCTCCACCAACGCGCAGGGCGCGAAGATTACCTGATGTTGGTGCGCTAAGCCACCAACTTGCGCTAAAAGCTAGCATCTATCAAATTCATCGAACAAATCACTTGGTCGAATGCCACGCTTTTACCGATAATAAGCAACATTAAGGATACATATACGCGGCTAACATGCTGCGTCAGCCCCAGAGGTAACCATGAATACAGTTTGTGCAGCTTGTAATGCCACCAACCGCGTGCCGGAAGAACGTCTGGCGGACGGCGCTAAATGTGGCCGCTGCGGCCATGAATTGTTCGACGGTGAAGTGATTAACGCCACCGCCGCCACGCTGGACCAGCTCCTGCAAGACGACTTGCCGATCGTGGTCGATTTTTGGGCCCCGTGGTGTGGCCCGTGCCGCAGCTTCGCGCCGATCTTTGAAGACGTGGCACAGGAGCGTGCTGGCAAGGTGCGTTTCGTGAAGGTCAACACCGAAGCCGAACCCGAGTTGAGCGCCCGCTTCCGCATTCGCAGCATCCCTACCATCATGGTGTTCCGTGAAGGCAAGATGGTCGATATGCTCAACGGCGCGATGCCGAAAGCGCCGTTCGATAACTGGCTTGACGAGCTAGTTTAACGCAAAAGCGCTTACTATGCCGCCAGTTGTTGTCGGCATAACATCGCCTAGATAGCCCGTGCGCCTCTCCCGCCGGGCTTTTTTCTGCGCTACAATGGCGGTTTTTCAGGATAGTTATGACTGACAACGCCGTACTTCGTCTGCGCCAAGACCGTTTAGACCGCGCCACACGCCCGTTTCTGGCCAGAGGTAGCCGCGCCGTACGCTGTCAGGGTTGTTTGCTGCCGCAGCAAAACTGCCTGTGTGCCACCATCAAACCGCAGCAGGCCAACAGCCGCTTTTGCCTGATCATGTTCGGCGCAGAGCCATTAAAGCCCAGCAATACCGGCCGCCTGATCGCCGATATCCTGCCTGATACCCAGGCGTTTACCTGGTCACGCACCGAAATCGATCCGGGCCTGCTGGCAGCCATCAACGATCCCACTCGTCAGCCCTACGTGGTATTCCCAGCCTCTTATGCCGATGCGGATCGCCCGGTGGTTAGCAGCCTGCCCGCAGGTGGCAAGCCGCCTTTATTTATCATGCTTGACGGTACCTGGTCGGAAGCGCGCAAAATGTTCCGTAAAAGCCCCTATCTGAATCAGTTCCCGGTCTTTTCACTGAACGTGTTGGCCTCATCGGACTATTTGCTACGTGTTGCCAGCCGCCCTGAACAGCACTGTACGGCAGAAGTCGCTGCCGCCCTGCTGCAACAGGCGGGGGATGAACAGGCCGCGACCGGGCTGAGCCAACATTTCAATTATTTCCGTGAACAGTATCTGGCCGGGAAACCTCACCGCCCAGAGGCACCGGTCACAGCAAATCTGCCACAAAGCGCCTAGAATCAGACGATAATTTGCCTCTTTCAGGCAAACCGATCAGGAGCAGGAGCCGCACATGAGCCAGAGAGGGTTAGAAGCGCTATTACGTCCCAAATCAATTGCTGTGCTCGGCGCTTCGCAACAGCCCGGCCGGGCTGGCTACCTGATGATGCGCAATCTGCTGGCTGGCGGGTTTACCGGCCCGATACTGCCGGTCACACCGCGCTACAAGGCAGTCTGCGGCGTAATGGCCTATCCCGACGTGGCCAGCCTGCCGTTAACTCCCGACTTGGCCGTGCTGTGTACCAATGCCCAGCGTAACCTGGCACTGATCGAAGCCTTGGGTGAACGCGGCTGCAAAACCGCCATCGTACTTTCTTCCCCCGTGGAACAATTCGCCGAGCTGAAGGCCACCGCACAACGTTACTCAATGCGTCTGCTGGGGCCAAACAGCCTGGGCTTGCTGGCGCCTTGGCAAGGTATCAACGCCAGCTTTTCGCCGGTCCCCATTCAGAAAGGCAAGCTGGCGTTTATCTCCCAGTCTGCCGCCGTGGCGAACACCATTCTGGACTGGGCGCAACAACGGGAGGTTGGCTTCTCCTACTTCATCGCGTTAGGGGATAGCCTGGATATCGACGTCGACGATTTGCTCGACTTCCTGGCCCGCGACAGCAAAACCAGCGCCATTCTGTTGTATCTGGAAAACATTAACGACGCGCGGCGTTTCCTTTCCGCCTCCCGCAGTGCCTCACGCAATAAACCGATCCTGGTGATCAAAAGTGGCCGTAGCCAACAGGCACAGCAGCTACTCAACAGCCAGCAGGGATTAGACGCCGCCTACGATGCCGCCATCCAACGCGCCGGTTTGCTGCGCGTGCAGGATACTCACGAGCTGTTTTCCGCCGTGGAAACCTTAAGCCATATGCACCCGCTGCGCGGTGAGCGGCTAATGATAATCAGCAATGGCGCGGCCCCCGCAGCCATGGCGCTGGACCAATTGATCTCCCGCAACGGTAAGCTGGCAACGTTGACAGATGAGACTCAGGAGAAGCTGAGCGCTGCCCTGCCGGAGTTTATCCGGCCAGGAAATCCTATCGATCTGCGTGATGATGCAACCCCCAAGCGCTATCTGGCAGCGCTGCAACCGCTGCTCGACAGCCACGACTATGACGCCCTGCTGCTGATCCATGCCCCTAGCGCCGCCTCTCCGGGCACTGAGACCGCCGAACGGCTGATCGAGGCCATCCGCCAGCACCCCCGTGGGAAACGCATTACGCTGTTAACCAACTGGTGTGGCGAATACTCCTCTCAGGAGGCTCGCCGCCTGTTTACCGAGGCCGGGATCCCAACTTATCGCACGCCAGAAGGCGCGGTCACCGCGTTTATGCATATGGTGGAATACCGCCGTAACCAGAAGCAGCTGAAGGAAACTCCGGCGCTACCGATTGGGCTTACGGCCAATACCGCTGCCGCGCACCAGTTAATCCATCAGGCATTGGCCGAAGGAGCGAGCCAGTTGGATACCCATGAAGTCCAGCCGATTCTGCAGGCTTACGGCCTCAGCACCCTGCCAACCTGGATTGCCAGTGACAGCGCCGAAGCGGTGCACATTGCCGAACAGATTGGCTACCCGGTGGCGCTGAAACTGCGCTCTCCGGATATCTCGCATAAATCCGAAGTTCAGGGGGTCATGCTTTATTTACGTACCGCCACCGAGGTGCAGCGTGCGGCGGAAGCGATCCTCGATCGGGTGAAGCGTACTTATCCGCAGGCGCGCATCCACGGTCTGTTAGTGCAAAGCATGGCCAACCGTGCCGGAGCACAAGAATTGCGGATTGCCGTTGAACAGGACGCGACCTTCGGCCCGCTGATAATGCTCGGCGAAGGCGGCATCGAATGGCGCAAGGAAAACCAGGTCGCCGTTGCCCTGCCGCCACTGAATATGGCGCTGGCGCGTTATCTGGTGTTGCAGGCAGTGAAAGGAGGCAAAATCCGTGGGCGCAGCGCACTGCGGCCGCTTGATATCCCCGGCTTAAGCCGCCTGTTGGTGCAGGTTTCCAACCTGATCCTCGACTGCCCGGAGATCTCACGCCTCGATATTCATCCGGTGTTAGCCTCCGGCAGCGAATTTACCCTGCTGGACGTTTCCATGCAGTTAACGCCTTTCAGTGGCGATCCACAGGCGCGGTTGGCGATCCGCCCTTATCCCCATGAACTGGAAGAAACCATTGAATTAAAAGACGGTTCACAATGCCTGTTCCGCCCGATCCTGCCGGAGGATGAACCGGCGCTGAAGCACTTTATCGACCGCGTCACCAAGGAAGATCTCTATTACCGCTACTTTAGTGAGATCAACGAGTTTAGCCACGACGATTTGGCTAACATGACCCAAATCGACTACGATCGAGAAATGGCTTTCGTCGCGGTACGCGATGGCGAAGAGATCATCGGCGTGACGCGTGCCCTGTCAGATCCGGACAACACTGACGCCGAGTTCGCCGTACTGGTACGTTCCGATCTGAAAGGCCTGGGTCTGGGCCGACAGCTCTTGATGAAAATGATTGGTTATGCGCGAGCGCAGGGCCTGACCCGCTTGACGGGCATTACCATGCCGAATAACCGCGGAATGGTCACGCTGGCACAAAAACTGGGGTTCAAGGTCGATGTGCAAATTGACGAGGGGATTGTCAATTTAACCCTGCCGCTACAGGATGGGGCGACGCCGTGACCGCTGTCGCAATGTAATACGAATCCACTAGTTAACGCCAAAACATACGCACAATCGAGACAACTAGTGGTATTATCGCCCGATTGTTCGAAGCATTTTATTCATGGAAGTGGCGTTCCGGCCATCCAAATATGAGAGAAGAAGCGCACTGTGATGTTGTCAAAATTTAAACGTAGCAAACATCAACAACACCTTGCACAACTGCCCAAACTCCCCCAGACGGTTGCTGATGTCCGTACCCTTTATACGCCGGCAGATTTCCGTGCAACGCTGCTGGAATCGATTGCTAACGCAACAACCCGTATTTATCTGGTAGCGCTCTATCTGGAGCATGACGATGCGGGCCGCGATATCCTCAATGCGCTCTATCAAGCCAAGCAGCAGCGCCCTGAGCTGGAGATCTGCGTGTTGGTTGACTGGCATCGCGCTCAACGTGGGCGTATCGGTGCAGCAGCGGCCAATACCAATGCCGACTGGTACTGCGCTATGGCTGCACAGCACCCGCAGGTTTCGGTGCCGATTTACGGCGTTCCGGTCAATACTCGCGAAGCGCTGGGCGTACTGCATTTGAAGGGCTTTGTCGTTGACGATACGGTGTTCTACAGCGGTGCCAGCATTAATGATGTCTATCTGCATCAGCATGAGAAGTATCGTTACGATCGCTATCAGTTGATCACCAATAATCTGTTGGCGGTGACTCTGTGCAATTACATAAAACAGCATCTGTTAACCGCCGGTGCCGTGCAGCGTCTTGATCGTGATGACAGACCCAAAAGCCTCGAGATCAAAAACGAAATCCGCCTGTTCCGCTTTGCCCTACGCCGTGCCGCCTATCAATTTCAGGGGAATGCCAGTAATGATGAGCTGGCCGTCACCCCATTAGTCGGCCTGGGTAAACAGAGCATTCTGAACAAAACGATCCACCACCTGATGTCCTGCACCGATCAGAAACTGACGCTGTGCACGCCTTACTTCAACCTGCCAGCCTTGCTGGTGCGTAATATCATTTATCTGCTGCGCCAAGGGAAACAGGTAGAGATCATCGTGGGTGACAAGACGGCCAATGACTTCTACATTCCTGAAGATCAGCCGTTCAAGATTATCGGTGCGTTGCCTTATCTTTACGAAATCAACCTGCGCCGCTTCCTGAGCCGCCTGCAACGCTATGTTGATACCGGCCAACTGATTGTGCGCCTGTGGAAAGACGGCGATAACAGCTATCACCTGAAAGGGATGTGGGTCGATGACGAGTGGCAGTTGATCACCGGTAACAACCTCAACCCGCGCGCCTGGCGGCTGGATCTGGAGAACGCCATTCTGTTCCACGATCCCAAGCACGAAATGCAGGAACAGCGGCATAAAGAGTTGGAAACGATCCGCACCCATACCACGGTGGTGGGCCACTATCTCGAATTGCAAAGCATTCAGGAATATCCGGTCAAGGTGCGCAAGCTGATCCGTCGTCTGCGTCGGATCCGTATCGATCGCTTGATTAGCCGTATATTGTAATTTCATGTCACAGATACCCTATGAATTTCAAGTTGCAGCTAGGCGACAAGTGCGTGTATCCCCAGGAGCTTACTTTAGTAAGTGACTGGGGTTCACGCACGCAGGTAACAACGCTGCAGCTTGAAAGGCGACGGGTATGGCAATGCCGGGCTTTTTTGTACATTTTGAGACGGGATGTTTTCACTATGCGCCCACTCCGCCCGCTTATCCTCCTTCCGGTACTGTTGTTCTCCTGTGGCTGTACCCACATGTCCAATGATAGCTGGACCGGCAAAGACAAGGCTCAACACTTTGTCGCTTCCGCTGCATTTGCGGCCGCAGGCGCGGCCTATGGCGATCACCAGAACTGGAATGAGGCACGTAGCCGCAGTTTTGGCCTGCTATTTTCGATTGGCTTGGGCGCGGCGAAAGAGCTGTATGACAGCCGGGAAGGCGGTACGGGCTGGAGCTGGAAGGATTTTGCCTGGGATGTGGCAGGGGCTGCGACAGGGTACAGTATTTATCATCTGGCCCGTTGAGGGTCAGTTAATTTAAGCCAGATCGAGTAATGACCCCTCACCCTAACCCTCTCCCACAGGGAGAGGGAACCGATCGAGTCCGCTGATATTCCTCAGAAATACCCATCTTTCTGCTTACTCATCACTGCCGAAACGGCATGGGTTCATCAAAGGTTCCGACTTGCCGAAGCGGCACAGGCTCACCCACGATGCCGGACTGCTCCCTCTCCCCCGCACAAGTGTTCAGGGTGTTCTCGGTGGGTACTCTGGGAGAGGGCTGGGGTGAGGGGCATTTCCATTTCCGACCCATAGCAAAAAGGCCATCCTTGCGGATGGCCTCTTGGCTTAATTGATGCCTGGCAGTGTCCTACTCTCGCATGGGGAGACCCCACACTACCATCGGCGCTACGGCGTTTCACTTCTGAGTTCGGCATGGGGTCAGGTGGGACCACCGCGCTATTGCCGCCAGGCAAATT